>Ga0105239_10000001_pt1 | contig 617353 bp, 565 predicted proteins | sample KBSC44metaG_FD_92761 | JGI IMG/M metagenome (GOLD analysis project Ga0105239, IMG submission 92761) | Corn rhizosphere microbial communities from Kellogg Biological Station, Michigan, USA - KBS C4-4 metaG | ecosystem: Host-associated > Plants > Roots > Rhizosphere > Soil | place: Michigan...
ACCTAAGGAAGACGGTACAGGTAAGCAGCTGACCTTCCCCTTCCCTACAATTAAACAGATGCTAAGCACGTAGAAAGCATATCTTGTACCATGTTTGGACGAGGGTTCGAATCCCTCCGGCTCTACAAAATTACTTACCGTAAGTTGAACATATGTTTGGCTTACGGTTTTTTTTGTCTTCAGTACTGAAGGTGACACTGAAATAATTTAGTAACACGCATATCCTTCAGTTGATAATATGAACTATTTTACCTGGCGGGGAAGCTAAATGCCAATTTAGGCCAACAATAAGTTAACTAACTTTTATCTGTTAACTCAGTTTCCAATCGGGCCTCTCGAAATGGCAGGTATATCCATAAGGATTTTTTTGCAGATAGTCCTGGTGTTCGGCCTCCGCGTTCCAAAAATCGCCGGCAGGTACAACTTCTGTAACTATCTTTCCGGGCCATGTGCCTGACGCGTCCATTTCGGCAATCAATTCGGTAGCCGTTTCGTGTTGCGTTTCATCAGTATAAAAAATAGCAGAGCGATAAGAGGTGCCTATATCATTCCCCTGCCTGTTCCGTGTAGTAGGATCATGGATCTGAAAGAAATATTCCAACAGTTTGCGATAAGATAACTGCGCCGGATCAAATATAATTTCAATCCCTTCGGCATGTGTCCCGTGATTCCGATAGGTTGCATTAGGAACATCACCGCCTGTATAGCCAACAACTGTTGAGATCACACCCGGATAATGACGAATGAGCTCTTCTACTCCCCAAAAACACCCGCCGGCCAAAATTGCTTTTTCCTTATTCATATCGCTTTATTTTATATCAAAGTTATAACTTTTTCGTCCGGGAATACGGGCCGGTCTGTCTTCATTAATGGTCAAACCGAAATTTTACCCGGATGTGAATTTTTAAACGATTCTCATCCATATCCTAAAAGATATGTAGCAAAACAATTTTGTAACTATTACGTTACATATGTAGTATAACAATAATTATTTAACCAATGCTATGAAAAATTATCTTCTATTATTTGCCGCCATTTTTTGTTTAGCGGTTAGCGCATGTAAGAAAGAGCATTCTGCCTCGGGTACGGGTTCAACCCATGTAACTGTTAAACTAACCGATGCTCCGGGAGCATACGATGCGGTTATTTTGAGTATTAAAAGTGTAGTGGTCGTTACCGATAAAGGTGAACAAACGATCGCCGTAGGCGGAGGGCCCATTAACATTTTAAATTTCAGGCTGGGGAAAGACACCTTATTGGCCGCGCAGGACATTCCGGCGGGAACGATACAACAAATACGATTGGTACTGAACGACTCGGGCAACCAGGTTGTAGTCAACGGAGCATCCTACAATCTGACCACTCCAAGCGGGCAGACCTCCGGTGTAAAATTAAATGTTCATGACCAATTGGTTGCAGGTATTGATTATACCTTGATGCTGGATTTTGATGCAGCACAGTCTATTGTATTGACCGGAAACGGTAAATATATTTTAAAACCTGTAATACGCGCTATCCCGGTAGCGGCATCAGGCGCTTTAACAGGAATGGTTAGCCCTGCTGCCTCATCTCCTGTAGTGTATGCGATCATGGGAACAGATACTGTAGGTACTATTACAGATGCATCCGGCAAATTTTACTTTCCCGGCCTGCAAGCAGGGGTATACAATATTAATTTTGTGCCGGTTAGTCCTTATCTGATCAAGACAGTTAGTAATGTAACGGTAACCACAGGCGCCGTACAAGACATAGGCACTGTTACAATTACCCAATAACATATTTTATTTACTGTTCTTTATCATTCCGTCCAAAACCTTAGATTCCCCCTTACTCCCACGAACTAATTACCGTAAGTTGAACGTATGTTGACTTACGTTTTTTTTTGTTACGGTAGTAAAGATGCCACTAAGATAATTTAGTAACAAGCATATCTTTCAGTTAGTAACATGAACTATTTTACCTGGCGAAAAGCCAAAATGCCAATATAGGCCGACAACAAACTAACTAACTTTTATCTGTTAACTCAATTTCCAATCGGGCCTCTCGAAATGGCAGGTGTACCCATAAGGATTTTTTTGCAGGTAATCCTGGTGTTCAACTTCAGCATTCCAAAAATCACCGGCAGGTACAACCTCTGTAACTATCTTCCCGGGCCATATGCCTGAGGCGTCCATTTCGGCGATCAATTCGGTAGCCGTTTCGTGTTGCGCTTCATCGGTATAAAAAATAGCAGAACGATAAGAGGTGCCTATATCATTTCCCTGCCGGTTTCGTGTAGTAAAGTTATAACTTTTTCGGCCGGGAATACGGGCCGGTCCGTCTTCATTAATGATCAAACCGAAATTTCACCTGGATGTGAATTTTTAGTTGATCGTAGTCAATCCTTTTCAGTGCCAACTAATAATTTTGATATAGCATAATATTTTTATATTTATAAAAACTAAATCAATGATACCATTTACAGTACCTACTTATGAACAGGAGCCGGAGCTGCTGAAGCCGGTTTATGAACGTTATAGAAAAGCTATGGGATTTGTACCCAACCTGTACGCGGTGATAGGCTATTCGCCAAATGCGTTAAGCTCTTATGTTCAATTTACTGCTGAACAGGCTAAAGGTACATTTCACGGTAAAGATCGTGAAGCTATTTTCCTGATCGTTTCACAGTTAAACGGCTGTGAATATTGCCTGGCTTCTCACACGCAATCTGCCTTAAAGTTTGGTTGGACAGAGGAAGAAACATTGTTGATACGACAAGGTACTTCTCCTGACCTAAAATGGCAGGTGATCTACAAGACGGTTAAATCTATCCTGGATAATAAGGGCGAAATAAGTAATGATTTACTCGACGAATTTTATAACCTTGGCTATAATGAAGCCGCAATAATGGACCTGCTTGCATTGATAATAGTAATGAGTTTCACTAACTATGCCTATCGTATGACACAGATCCCCATTGATTTTCCGGCAGCAAAAAATATTTGATCTCATCATACTGCACTTGTAAGATGATTAACATACCAACTTTATCCGATATGAAAAAAACACTCGCGTTACTATTGATATTATTTATAAGCGCCGTATTAAAAGCGCAAGAACACCAAAGCTATGTAGTGCCTGCCGATACGCTGGTTCAAAAAAAGTTGCGACAATGGCAGGACCTGAAATTTGGCTTATTTATGCACTGGGGGCCTTATAGCGAGTGGGGTGTTGTTGAAAGCTGGAGCCTTTGCCCCGAAGATGAAGGATGGACACAACGAAAAGGCCCGTATGGCGCCGATTATTACACCTACAAAAAGGCTTACGAAAACTTGCTGACCACCTTTAACCCAACAAACTTCAACCCCGAAAAGTGGGTAAAAGCTGCAAAGAACGCGGGGATGAAATATGTGGTATTTACAACCAAGCACCATGATGGATTTTCGATGTTTGACACCAAACAAACAGATTATAAGATAACCAGCCCCAGGGATCCGTTCTCGTCAAACCCAAGGAGTAATGTTACTAAAGAGATCTTTAATGCCTTTAGTAAAGAAAATTTTATGATAGGCGCCTATTTTTCTAAGCCCGATTGGCACAGTGAATACTATTGGTGGCCTTACTTCCCCCCTGCTAACAGGAATGTAAATTATGACCCTGCCAAATATCCCGAACGTTGGCAAAAGTTCAAGGATTTTACTTACAACCAAATTGGTGAACTAATGACTGATTACGGCAAGGTAGACATATTGTGGTTAGACGGTGGTTGGGTAAGGCCCAAATATACGCTCGACAGCAAATCGCCCGAATATAAAAATACTTATGACCAGGATATAGATATGGCTAAAATAGCCACGATGGCCCGTAAAAAACAACCAGGCCTGATCGTAGTTGACCGTACCGTTTCCGGAGAATATGAGAACTATACCACGCCCGAACAGCAGGTACCTGATAAGCCCCTTGATCATCCGTGGGAAAGTTGCATAACCATGGGTAACTCCTGGAGCTATGTTCCCGGCGATCATTATAAATCAACCAACCAGGTAATTTCTTTGCTGGTTAAGATCGTATCAAGGGGCGGTAACTTATTAATGAACATCGGCCCCGGCCCTGATGGAGATTGGGACCCGATAGCCTACAACCGCCTTAGCCAGATAGGCGACTGGATAAAAGTTAATGGCGAGGGGATCTATGAAAGTACAGCTGTCGCGCCTTACTCTGAAGGAAACATATTTTACACTAAAAATAAAAATAGCAATACCCTATACGCTTTTAGTCTTTCTGACAACGATAAGGTAAAACTGCCGGGCACAATTACCTTACATTTAGAGGGCATTAATAAAGTTAAAAAAGTGAGTTTATTAGGCGTAAATAGAAAAATAAAATTTAAAGCCAACGCCGGTGCACTAACCATTACAATCCCGGCCGATCTGCAGGAAAACAACAACTTGACCCAAACTGCGACTTTTAAAATACAGTATTGATGGCAATAGGTCGCGGATTTGATCACTAACGGACAACAGGTGTACGATAATGAACATCATTAATTATTTAATATACTGATTTTCATTGTTTTACATTTTGGCATGTTATTCGTCTTTCGATTGTAAATACCGGCATTATGTTTCAGCACTTTTTACTTATCGCAAGGCGCAATCTGCTTAAAAGAAAGTTATATAGTTTTATCAATATTATCGGGCTGGCAATAGGGATGACCTGCTGTGTAATTATTGCTTTATATGTGCAGCATGAGCTTTCGTATGACCGTTATAACGTTAAGCATGACCGTATTTACCGGGTATTGCAAACTTTTCGCAGTGTCGAAAAGGGGCAGAAAGCTAAATCCCCCGCACCTGAGGATTACTGGGTTTGGGGTTGCGCCCCGGTTGGACCTGCTTTGGCAGCCGATTTCCCGCAGGTAAAAGAAGTGGTGCAGTTTATGAGCCCCGTGAGTTTACTGCTTGAATACAAGGACAAACGTTTACAGCAGGAAAACCTGGTTTGTATAGACTCTAACGCATTTAAAGTTTTCAGCTGGAAACTCTTGCAGGGCAATCCCAAAACCGCGTTAGTTGCCCCTTTTAGTATTGTATTAACTCAAAAAGTGGCTGAAAAAATTTTTGGCAAGAGCAATGCTGTAGGTAAAACACTGCGGGTAGATAACGGGCAATTATTTAATGTAACCGGGGTTGTTGCCGATGTGCCGGCAAATTCGCAAATTACTTTCAATGGGTTGATATCTATGACAACTGCCAGGAAAGGGCAGGGCGATGTTTTTAATAATTGGGGATATGTGGATTTTTACACTTATTTCCTGCTTAAAGACCATACGGATATCGCATCTATGAAAGCCGGGATCCCCGCTTTCTTAAAACGTCATAATAGCCAGGATCCGGGTTATACCATCGCTTTTGAAAAAATGGACGACGCTTACCTGTATTCAAAAGCGATAAGACAACCGGGGCCCGTTGGCAGCATGAGCAATATCTATCTATTTTGTTGTATCGGTTTCATCATCCTGATTATTGCCTGCGTTAATTTCATGAACTTATCTACAGCCCGCTCGCTTGAAAGAGCCAAGGAAGTAGGCGTACGAAAAGTGCTGGGCGTAAAACCCTCGGCGCTTCGGTGGCAGTTTTTGTTCGAGTCTGTTTTGATTTCCATGATGGCGGCCGTTTTGGCAATTTTATTAACTAAACTGAGCCTACCCGTGGTTAGTGCCTTGTCCGGCAAAGAGTTTTCGCCAAAAGTTTTCTTTAATGGGCAATTAGCCCTATGGATGGTTATCCTCACCTTAGCAACCGGTGTTTTAGCAGGGATCTACCCCGCATGGTTTCTTTCGCGCTTTAAGCCTACAGCGGTTTTAAAAGGTGTATTCAAACCCTCGCACAGTAATATCTCGCTACGTAAAGCACTGGTTATTTTTCAGTTTACGCTGTCGATCACATTAATTGCAGGAACTGCCATTGTATATACCGAATTAAAATTTCTTAACAATCATGATCTTGGTTTTGCGAAAGACCAGATGCTGGTTTTAAATTTTGAAGGTGACGGGCAGGTACAGAAGAATATTGAACGAATAAAGCGGTCGCTTGCTGATCAGCCGGGTGTTTCATCTGTTGCCGCTGCACGTGCGGTTCCCGGCGAGTTTTTACCTAACGCGGGTACAAATATTGAGGGCCCCAACGGGCAAATGGTAAGCAAGATCCCCCTCATTTATGAGATCGATTTTGATTTTATTCCATGCCTTAAAATTCAGATGGCGGCAGGTAGAAATTATTCGCGCGCTTTTCTTACAGACAGCACCCAGGCGATGGTAATTAATGAAGCCGCGGCAAAATTATATGGCTATCGCCACCCTGCGGATGCCGTAGGCAAGATGTTTGACCAATGGGGCCGGAAGGGCAAGATAATAGGCGTGGTTAAAGATTTTAATTTCAGGTCTTTACATTCAGAAATAGAACCACTGACCTTACGCTATGGGATGCCTTATTCGCTTAATCGTATTTTAGTGGGTATAAAAGCCGGGCATACGGCTGCCACCATTACAGCGCTCGAAAAAACCTGGAAGGCCGAGGCCCCGCAAAGGCCTTTTTTATATCATTTTTTAGACCAGTCTTTCAACGAGCAATATGAGTCAGACCAACACTTTGGGTATCTTTTCTCCCTGTTTTCATGCCTGGCTATTTTAATTGCCTGCCTGGGGCTGTTTGGATTAGCTACGTTTACCGCTCAACAACGAATCAAAGAGATAGGGATCCGTAAAGTGCTGGGGGCTTCTGTCTACAATATTGTTGTACTCATCAGTAAAGATTTTATGCGCTTGGTATTAATTGCTGTTGTAATAGCCATACCACTATGTCTGTTGATAATGAACCAATGGCTGAAAGATTTTGCTTACAGGATAACGATAAGCCCGGGAATATTTATTTCTACAGCCGTTGTAGCTCTTTTAATCGCCTTGATAACGATTAGCTGGCAAACGGTTAAAGCTGCACTGGCCAACCCCGTACAATCAATTAAAAACGAATAATATTAAATAAATTTAATCAATATGTAATTATCTGAATATTAATAACATATGTATAAATCATAGCTAAAAACACTGACGAATACGTTGTTTCATTTTGTTTCACTGTTTTTCCACAACCAACTAAAAAACAAATACTTAACAAAAAATCTTGTTTCATCTGTTTCATTTGTTTCACACTTTCGTGAAACAAGATCATCAATCAGCATTCAAATTTCACTGCATTGCAACTAAAGCTTATTGGAGTTTAGCCTCGGATTTTGGCTGGCATTAACCTGGTATGTGTTTACTGTATCGTCTTCGGCAACCTCCACTATACGATAGCCCTTATAGTCTGTACCCCAGTTACCGCCAAAATGCGAATCGAACAGGTGCGGGAGCTTCCCGGTATAGCGGATACCGTCTAAAGTATGGTCATGTCCGTGGAAAGTCGCTTTTATATTGGGATAGCTATGCAGCAATTCGATGATCTCGGGGCAATCAACAAAGATGGTCTTTTCCTCCGGCGTCCATTGGTGTGGTGGGATGTGCAGGATAACAAAAACTATCTTTTTGCTTTTATACTGATCTAAAGACGCTTTCAGGAAATTGTAATCAGGGCAAACATAGCCGCCCTTAGTATCTGCAGTATTGGCAAAAACAAAACCGATGTCGCCCTTGTCAACCGCATATTTATCTTCGTACCCGAACACGCTTTTCCAAACTGTGGCATCCGCAAAATCATGGTTACCGGGGATGGTATAACATGGTACAGGCAGTTTATCCAGGTAAGTTTCTTTAACTTTCTTCAGCAGGTCAGGGCGATTATGCACCAGGTCGCCGTTGATAATGATCAGATCGAGATGATTATCATTATGCTCCTTTTTCAACCATTTAACCAGGTCGCTATAAAAGGCGTCTGAGTCTGTATCCGGCTGCGCATAATGCCCGTCGGACGCTATAGCGAAACGCAATTTAAATTTGCCTGGTGCCCCTGCTTCAACATGACGCGGTTCGTTCGCGAATGAATTAATTGCGGGTAACAAATTAATACCCACCGCGCCTACTATTCCTGATTTTATAAACTTACGCCTGTTGCTCATATTGATTAGATGTGTGGTAAAAGTATCTAATCAATGTTAACTTAGTTTTAAGTCGACAGATTTCAACCCTCACCAATCAGTCTTAATGTTTTATCATCAGATTTACCATTAAAAAACTTTTCGAGCACAGATTGAAACACCGGGTAAGCATCAGGCAGCGAGGCAAATAATGTCATTGACGAGCGCAGTTTCAGATCATCCGGGCTGCCAAAGATCTCGTTGGGGTCATTGGTTTTTAATTGCAGCAGTGCCAGGCAGATCTCCATTAGCCGCTGGCCTAAAATCGGGTGGTTAATGTAAGCTTCGGCCTCATCAATATTTTGTATGCCATAGTATCTTGAAGTTTCGCTTGAACCCAAGCCCCGCAACTGCGGAAAGATATACCACATCCAGTGGCTGCGTTTTCGTCCGTTTTTAATTTCGGCCAGCGCTGTAGTAAAATCAGCCTCCTGGGCATCAATAAATCGTTGCAGATCGTCCATAATCATTTGTGTCAATTAAGCCTGTTGTATCAATAAGCCTGCCATAGAATCCCAAAAAAGTAAATTGCATTATGCAGGCTTTACGTAAATTTGCCCGGGATAAATGGCGACTTTAAGAATTACCTATCAAACTAAGGACTATGATTTGGCGTTAAGCGTTGAGTTATCACTATCACCCTTTCTCAGTAAATTACTTAAAGCCGAAAACGCCGGAAACAGCATCATTGATCATTTAACAAAATACCATAGCCCGGACGGCGGATCTATCGAGATCAATAATTTTGAGGTAACGGGTTCATCCTACGATGCCGAAAAGAAAAAAGGGCAGGTAAAGATCAGTTACCGGATCTATTATTTTTATGGCTGCGCCGATATTACCAAAGATGCCGGCGACCATGAAACCTGGAACTTTGACATCGACACAAGAACCAATACGCTGATAGTATATATGCCCGAATATGAGCAGCGCTCTACCGCGGACGAGTTTTAGTTCTGATCTGCCGCCACAAATAAAGCAGCATCAGCCACCACAGTGCCGTCAGCACCCTGGTTAGTTATCTGTACATAAGCCGTTTTACCAACCGGGAATTGACCTGTGCCTAATGATACCCACTCGCCTGATGTTTGGCCTACTACCTGTATATCGTTTTTATTGATGGCTTTATTGGTTGTCGTTTGCCCGTCAAAGATCTGTATTTGGGTGGTTGTGGTGCTGTGCGATACTTTTGGGCAGTACACGTACACGTTGTATTTACCGGCGTGTCTGATTAAAGGCACAAACTTTATTGCGGCAGGGGCTTTTGCGGTATCCAGCAAAAAGGACGGGCCATAACCACCGTTTGTCTCCCTTTTCCAACCGCCTGTTTTAATGATGTTTGCTGTGTCGTCATTATCAACCAGGATTTCGGCTACGCTATGGTCTACAAGAGGATTATCAGTCAATTCGGCTTGCAGTTGTTTAACGTTTATTTGTTGTACCCCAGTCTTTTTATCAATAGCCTGGCATGCGGCCACAGCAGCTGATTGCGCCAGTACCATAAAAACCGGCTCCATCCTGATGGACCCATAAGCCATATGGCTGGCCGACAAACAAACCGGCACCAGTAAGTTATCACATTCCCCGCGTTTTGGAGTAATGGAGCGATAGGCTATCGGGTAAGGGTTGATACCGCGCAACTGCACATCGCCCTCATTTTTTACCATGCCGTTAACTACCAGCCGCTCTGCATTGTGCGAGTCCATGTTATAAGCGCCCATGCCTACTTTGTCGTCAACTACTTCTTTACGCAGGCAGTTTGCTTCTGTCATAACATATTCGCCCAGCATGCGCCTTGCCTCGCGCACATATAGTTGCGACGTAAAATGGTTGGTGTTGATATACTCATCTTTAGGGTATCCCCACTTTAACATCTGCTCCCTTAAATTCTGAGGCATCCGTGGGTCATGGCCGATAAAATAAAGCAGCCCTTTGGTGTAAGTAACATGGTCTTTAATGATGGCCTCGCGGGTAGCGTAATCACCGTCAGGGTAAGCATAATTAACGCCGATCATATCGGTTGAGAATGGCCCGTTATTATTGATATCCGTTTTATGGTTAGGCATCAGGTCTATCTTTATAAATGCGCCCAGGTCCTTTGCCGGTTTCTTTGCCAGCACCCGCAATAACAACTCGTAATGTGTAGAGTCATAACCTTCGGGCCTGGTTATTTCTATTCGGTTGGCAGGATCATTAGTTAAACAGACCCTGAAATTGTACGATTGTATTTTTTTATCGCCGCTGCCTATCGGTGCCAAAGTTTCAGTACTGATCCCCCAAAGCAGCCCGCTCTCCGGCTTACCGGGGATCTTGTAAGGATCTATCCCATTCGGAAACTGGTGTTGCGTTTTTAGTTCGACGCCGTTTACGGTTTCGTTGTACACACTGTTGGCCTCGCGGCCGGTTGTATAACTTACGCCGGCTTTTGCCATCAGGTCGCCTTCGTAAGTACAGTCGATATATTGTTTAGCGCTAATTCTTATGATACGAGCGGACCCATGGCCCATTTTTTCGGCTACAATTTTCGAAATATGATTACCGTTCTTAGCTACCCCCATTAAGCGGGTGCGGTACAATACCTCAAAATTGCCTCTTTTAACATAATCCAGGAAGATAGCTTCGGCTACTTTTGGCTCAAAGGTCCATTGTTCAAACTTGCCATAATGCTGGCCTATGCGGCGATAAAAATCGCGTGCTAAACCGGTTACTACATATTTATTGCCGATATCTGTAAAACCAAGTCCGCCACTTGATAAGCCGCCCAGCCTGTTACCCGGCTCGATAAGCACAACAGATTTACCCATTTTAGCCGCGGTATAAGCTGCAATTACGCCCGCCGAAGTGCCGCCGTAAACACATACATCGACGTACGTAAGGCTGTCTTTGCTTCGGGCGTTTACTGATAGATTAATGAATAACAGAAAACAGATGACGGCTGATCTGAACATAGGTTTGCATATTGGTTATTGCAAAGCTATCATTGGCGGGGATAATATCAAAGGTTCAGCCATCGAGTTACAAGACCGTTACAAAAATGCGGGCTGTCACCCTGGTACTCGAAGGGTAAGCGTAGGGAATTACATTGCGTTTATTGGCCTTTGCCCTCATGCTTCGAGAGCCTCAGCATGACACCTCTCTCACGATTGCGATAATGAACAGGCTATTGCCCAATAAACTTATTCTCCCCTGTCTTTACATCAATGCTCCATGGCTTAGGTTCATTAAGCCATAACTTGCCGTTGCCTATCTCTAAAGGCATCCATAAGTAGCGTGAGTCCCATTGGGCGTCTGGTTTCCATTGATCGGCCATAAAAATTACCGTGGTTGATTTGGTACCCGCCACCTTTATCATCATGGTGGATTGCGAATGGTAGGTTTTGGTTTCGGGTGGGGCAATGTCTTTAAACTCGCTCCATGGCCCTTCAAGCGATGTCGCGGTAGCATATTTATTGGGATTGGGACCCCAACCTGTAAGTGCAGAACCGATTGAATAATACAACCCTTCGTAATGTACGATGGCGCCGCCTTCCAATGGCATCCGCACCAGGCTCATTTCCTTTTCTACGCTCATGTAATCATCGGCCAGTTTAACAATATGGAAACCAAGCTCCCTATCCTCAAACACAAGATAAGCGGTTCCGTCATCATCAATAAACTGGCCGATATCACGGCTTTGGTGCTCCAGCGGCCTAAAGCTTTTTACAAAAGTATAATTGCCGTCGGGCTTGTCGCTTACAGCTATACCTACCCTGGCGTACTGGTAGTTCTTAGTATCCAGGTGAAAATACATTACATATTTTTTGGCCGGCTTGTTATAATAAACCTTTGGGCGTTCTAAGATCCAGCCCTCGCCCAGGCTTTCAGGATCGGCCATTTTAACCACATCGCCCTTAAACTTCCAGTTCATCAGATCGGTAGACGAATAGCAGCTTACATACCTGTAATTCGGATCCAGCCCCTTCGCACGTTCTTCGCCATACCAGTAATAGGTATCTTTTATTTTGATGATCCCGCCGCCATGTGCCTGGATATGGTTGCCCATGTCATCGGGCCATACGGCACCGGGATCAATAACCTTGTTTTGCGCGAATCCTGTTAAAGATATAGCCAAAAAGAAAATTAATAAACTGACTTTCATGGCAGCTAATCTATACTATTCAATCACCCTATCCAAATGCGTATAGCCGCCATCAACATGGATCAATTGACCTGTAGTATGGCTTGATACGTCAGATAACAGGAACACCACCATATTAGCTATTTCATCCGCAGTTGTCATTCGATGCTCCAGCGGGATATTTTTTACGATGTCTTTCAGCTTTGCTTCAGGATCCGGCATGGTGGCTATAAAAGCTTCGTACAACGGTGTCCAGCATTCAGCTACTATCACAGCATTTACGCGGATACCATAAGGTAAAAGCTCAACAGCCCATTCGCGGGTAAGTGCATTGCGGCCGCCATTTGCCGCTGCGTAAGCAGAAGTATTACCCTGGCCGGTCTCAGCTACCTTTGAGCCTATATTTACAATATGCCCTTTTGATTTTTTCAGTTCGGGTAAGGCATACTTTGCCATCAGGTAATAATGCACTACGTTACGTTTAAGGCTGCGCATAAAATCGTCATAATTACCTTTTTCAAGCCCTATGCTATCATTTACCCCAGCATTGTTGATCAAGCCCTCGATACGGCCATACTTGGCAATAACGGCATCTACCGCTTTTTTACAATCATCAGGCTCAGTAAGCTCTGCCGCAAACTGGAACGCTTCAAATCCCTGTGCTTTCAGGTCATCTACCACTTTTAAGTTATCAACTTCTTTACGGCCAATCACTACCGGGATAGCCCCCTCGTTTGCCAACAGCCTGACAATTCCCTCGCCGATGCCTTTTGCACCACCGGTTACTATAACAACTTTATTTTTTAACTGCAGATCCATTATTTTTTATTTTTTAACTGGTATATCAATTTAAGTTCCCCTCTTGAGAGGGGCGCGTTGAATTGTGTATTGGCAGGGGTGTGTTAACCGCGCGCATAAACACACCCCTTGCCCCTCTCAAGAGGGGAACCTGCCGAAAAATCTTTATAATTATTTACAATCCATAGAATTTAACCACGTTATCACTCCAGAATTTATCTTGCTCGGTTTTAGAAAGTTTGGCTACATAATTCTCAGCAATTGCCAGCGTTTCGCCATAGGTGGCTGCCAGGCGGCAAACCGGCCAGTCTGACCCAAACATTACCCTATCCGCACCAAAAGCCTCGAAAACCACGTCCAGGTAAGGTGTAAAATCTTCGGATTTCCAGTTTTTCCAGTCGGCTTCTGTTACCATGCCCGATATTTTACAGCTAACATTATCGTTTTGGGCAATCGTCCTGATAGCTTTTGTCCATTCGGTTATTTCACCGTCTTTTATTTTAGGTTTTGCCAAATGGTCTATCACAAAAGGCTGCTCCGGAAAAGTGGCCGCAAACTCGTTAGCATAATCCAACTGATCGGTATAGATCAGAATATCATAGGTATAACCAAACTGTTTTAGTTTTGATATGCCCCGTTTAAAATCGGCGTTAAGCATATATGCCCTATCGGCTTCGCCCTGCAAAATATGGCGATACCCTTTCAGCTTTTCAAACTGTTTGTAATAAGCAAGCCGCTCCTCAATATTTTCGGCTTTAAAGTCTACCCACCCAACTATACCTTTTATAAAGTCATTGTTTATGGCCTGCTCCAAAAGAAAATGATTTTCCGTTTCGCTTTGGTCTACCTGTACGGCAACGCATCCGCTAAAGCCATACTCATGTAAGATGGGGGCCAGGTCCTGGGGCAAAAAGTCCTGCCTGATGATCTCCATATCATCATTGATCCAGTCATGCCTTACCGGGTCGTAGTTCCAGAAATGTTGATGTGAATCAATTCTTGACATAAGCTTTTACCATTTGTTTTGACTCGCCCAAACCATCAATACCCAATTCCATCACATCGCCTGCTTTTAAATAGATCGGCGGTTTAAAGCCAAGGCCCACTCCTGCCGGCGTACCGGTTGATATGATATCGCCGGGTAACAGCGTCATAAATTTACTTACATAAGCTATTACAAACGGCACGTTAAAAATAAAATTAGATGTATTGCCATCCTGCATGGTTTTACCGTTAACCTTTAGCCAAAGCCTTAAATTATTGATATCGCCCAACTCATCAGGCGTAGCCACAAACGGGCCAACCGGCGCGAAGGTATCACAGCCCTTACCCTTATCCCAGGTACCGCCACGCTCTATCTGGAACTCGCGCTCAGACACATCATTATGCAAAACATAGCCGGCAACATAGTTTAAGGCGTCGGCCTCTTCAACGTAGCTTGCTTTTTTACCGATAACCACAGCCAGCTCAACCTCCCAATCTGTTTTTACAGAGTCCCTCGGGATAATCACATCATCATTAGGGCCAACCAATGCGGTGGTCGATTTCATGAACAATACCGGCTCTGCAGGTATTGTCGCGTTGGTTTCCCTGGCATGATCGGCATAATTTAAGCCGATGCAAAGAATTTTTGACGGCCTCCCTATCGGGCTGCCCAGGCGCTCGCTATCGGCAACTTGTGGGAGCTTACCCTGGTTGGCAAACAGGAAATCTCCCAGTCTTGCCAATCCGTCATTCTCAAAAAACTGCTCGTTATACTCTTCGCCAAAAGCCGATGTATCATACCTGGTATCGTCAATGATCACACCCGTTTTTTCCTGGCCCGGGTTTCCCCATCTTATTAGTTTCATTATAGCCCCCTCTAAATCTCCCCCGGCAGGGGAGACTTTTTGATTTAATTGTTGTTTATGTATGTCTGTTAATGTTTTTTGTAAGCCCTCCCTACCGGGGAGGGTTTGGGAGGGGCTTTAATTATTTAATTTAACAAATCCCCCATCCAGCAAATAATCGCAGCCGGTTACAAAACCAGCTTCGTCACTGCATAAATATAGCGCCAGTGAGGCAACCTCTTCAGGTTTGCCCATGCGGCCTATCGGCTGGCTTTTTGATAGTTTCTCAAATATCTCTGTTTCCTGCCCTGCATAGTTTTTGGCAATAAAGCCATCCACAAAAGGAGTATGCACCCTTGCCGGCGAGATACTGTTACAACGGATATTATCAGCCATATAATCGCGCGCTACAGATAGCGTCATGGCTGATACCGCACCTTTGCTCATGGAATAAGCAAAACGGCTGGTTATACCCACTACCGCAGCTATTGATGCCATGTTAAGGATAACGCCCTTGCCTTTGCTTTTCATTAACGGGATAGCTGCAAAAAGCGAATTATAAACGCCTTTTACGTTCACGTTAAAGATCTTTGTAAAATCTTCGTCGCTGGTGGTAGTGGCCTCGCCGATATGTGCTATGCCGGCGTTGTTAACCAGGATATCTATCGTACCTATTTTATTATAGATATCAAGTACCTGTTGCTGGTCGCTCACATTACAACCATGCGCCACGGCTGTGCCGCCTTCATTTTCAATTTCGTTAACGGTATCTTTTGCTGCGTCGGCATTTAATTCGATAATATGCACTACCGCACCCTGCTTTGCAAAAAGTACGGATATTGCCCGGCCTATCCCGCTACCGCCGCCTGTTATTACTGCTGATTTTCCTTTTAAACTAAACATTGTATTTTATTACAGATCAAAAATTTTATTCATTAATACCCATTTCTCGCCGGGCCGGGCGCCGGGCAGTGCCTGCTGGTATTTCCACATCAAGTCCTCCCATTCCTGCACCTTTGGATTGGCTGCATCCATAGCACCCTTTTTATCAAAACTAAAATCCGCGCCGGTTTCCATGATCATAAACAAACGGTTAAAGCAACGGTATATTTCCAGCCCGGTAATGCCGCTGCCGGTAATACTTTCGTGGATCTCGGGCCAGATCTTTTCATGATACTTCTCGTATTCCGCAATCAGTTGCGGGTCGTCTTTCAGATCAAGCGCTAAACAATACCTGGCCATATTAAATTGTTTTTTTTATAACTTTATGTCCTTTAAGGCCATAATACAATACCACTGCAAAACATATTAGCGGTACGATATATGCCATTTGTATACTACCGGTTTTATCTGAAATTAAGCCCATAAATAATGGTGCAACACCTCCACCTATGATTGCCATCACAAGAAATGATGATGCAATTTTTGTTTCTTCTCCTAACCCTTTTATACCGAGTGCAAATATAGTTGGGAACATAATAGACATAAAGAAAGGTACCGCCATAACTGCATATAGAGAAACATTGCCATGGGTAGTTAACCCAATAACTAATAACAATATACTGATAGCGGCATATAGGCTTAATAAACGCGCAGGTTCAATAAACTTCATAAAGAATGTACCTGCAAAACGGCCTATCATAAAACCTCCCATTGCTATCATGCCCCAGAAAAATGCTGCATCTTTTTCAGCTATCCCAGCTACAAACTTTGCATAACGAATAAAAAAACTGGCCACGCCAACTTGCGCGCCTACATAGAAAAATTGGGCTACAACCGCCCATGATAAGTGCTTATGCTTTAATACTGATACTGAGAAATCAGTACCAGGCGCATGGCTTTCGACTGCGCTATCGTCTTCTTTAACATCAGGGATTGGTGTAAATACAAAAAGTAGTATTAAGATAAATACTGCTATTCCGATAATTAAGTATGGTAGTTTTACAGTATCCGACTCTGACTGTAAATAAGCTGACAATTGTGCGACCGACATATGTTTTAATTCATCAGGCGTATGTTCAATGCCTGTAAGTATCACATGCCCACCTATGATTGGCGCCACACAGGCTCCTAAGCCATTAAACGATTGGGCAAAATTCAACCTTTGTGCTGACGTTTTTTTATCGCCCAAAACTGAAACATAAGGATTAGCTATTGTTTCTAAAAATGTTGCCCCGCTGGCTATGATAAATAATGCCACCAAAAAGAAGGTGTAGCTTTGCGCATTCGCAGCAGGAATAAACAACAACGCTCCGGTTCCAAAAAGTGCAAGTCCTAAAATAATGCCTTTTTTATAGCTGTATTTATGGACGAATAAACCCGCCGGTATAGCTACCAAAAAGTAACCCAGGTACACTGCCGAGTCAATAAAAGACGACTGGGTATCGCTTAACTGACATGCTTTTTTTAAGTGCGGAATAAGTATGGAGTTAATGTTGTGTAAAAACGCCCACAGAAAGAATAATGACGTTACCAATATTAATGGAAACAGGTATTTGTTTTTTGACATAATTCAGGTATAGTTAATTTATAATTGGTTATAGCAAAGAAAGCAGATTAAGCTATATAAAGTGATATTTTATCATTAAAATATTATATGATTTTGGCATACTTTACTCAAATATTTACAATAACAAGCCAATACATAACTAAAAATAGAATGTCAATAAGCTTAAAGCCGGCCATTTGTAAATTAAAATTCACGCAATCGTTGCCGAATGGGGCTTAAAAATTGAAGTGTTTTTAATAAACCGTATACTTGTCCTGTCACTGATAAACAAGGATATTTTTGCGTAATTTTAATTTCCTTTTTAACTTAAAATGTATAAACCGGCTACCATAAAAGATATAGCGCTCGCGTTACAACTTTCGCCCTCGACAGTGTCCAGAGCTTTACGCGACGGGTACGAGATCAGCGAGGAGACAAAGAAAATTGTTGTGGCTTATGCAAAACAGGTCAACTACAAATCAAACCCCATAGCCTTAAGCCTTAAAAACAAACGCAGCTATTCTATTGGCATTGTTGTGCCTGAGTTGGCTAACAGTTTCTTTTCGCAGGCTATTGCCGGTGTCGAGTCTATCGCCTATGAGAAAGGTTATCATACTATTATTACCCAGACACACGATCTGTCTGAGCGCGAACTGATCAATGTAAATCACCTGGCGCAACGCTCGGTCGACGGTTTGCTGATCTCCATGTCGGCAGGTACATCTGATTATAGTTTCCTGAAAACCCTGCATGACGACGGACTTCCTATCGTTTTCTTCGACCGGATAATTGATGATATAGATACTTTTAAGGTCACGTCTGACAATTTTAGCGGCGCTTATAACGCTACCGAATCGCTTATTAAAACCGGCCGTAAAAAGATAGCGCTTTTATCAAACGCGCCGCAGCTGTCTATTACCAACACACGTTTAGCAGGCTACATGAAAGCCCTGGCCGACTACCATATCCCCTTCCAGGCTGAACTGATCAGAAACTGCAGCAAAGGTGGCAACGACTATAAAGAGGTTGAAAACGCGGTAAAGGAACTATTGGCCATGCCCGACAAGCCCGATGCCATCTTCATCAGTAGCGACCGGATCAGTATCTCCTGCATCAGGGCTTTGAAAAATTTAAACTTCAATCCCAAAGAAATAGCCATTGCCGGTTTCTCTAACTCGGATGTGGTTGATCTTTTACAGCCCTCTTTATCCTACGTAAGGCAAAAAGCTTTCGAAATGGGCCAGATAGCCGTGGAAATGCTATTAAGACTGATAGAAAGCAAATACCCCATTACAGAGTTTGAAACCAAAGTGCTGAACACAGAACTGCACCTGATCAGCCCCCTCTAAATCTCCCCCGGAAGGGGAGACTTTAATATAACTATAGCATTTTTTTATCTGCCTCTGCCAATTTAGTATTGGGTAACTGGTCGCTGTTAAAGATCTTGAAGTTTTTCACTTTGTTTAGCATAAATATTGATGCACCGTCGGCTTTTTGGGCGCGTACGTGTTCAAAATCAGCTCCGTCAACATTATCCAAAACAAAAGCCGGGCGCAGGTCCTCTTTTTGATAGCTTACCTCAACATCGCTCATTTTCAAATCTTTTACATTACGGATAAAAAAACCATACGCCGGTGTAGTACCAAACTGATCGGGTTCAGGGTAGCTTTTTATTAGCGCGGGCACCTCGTTAGCAGCTTGTTCTTTGGTACCGCCGCCCTTAAAATAAATACGAATGTTACTCAGCGTCAGGTCCTCGATATCATGATCGGGTATGCCACTTATGATCGCTGCTTGTTTGGCAGTTACATTATAAGCGATAAGATTGCTGATAATTACCCGGTGCAGCTGGCTGTACGGAAAGCCTTCGGGGCCGCGCTGGCGCGCGCCCAGACGTACAAATATCGGCGCGTTGGTAATATCGCGCATGGTGATATTGCTGATGGTGATATCTTCTAACGCGGCACCGTCAACAGTCTCCAGGCAAAGGCCCCGGCAATAATCAAATGTACAGTTTGATATGGTGATGTTTTTGAACCCCCCGTTTGATTCTGTTCCCAGTTTAATGCGCCCTGTAGGCGATTTGCCATCTTTTACATAAGTACCATCAAGCAATGTACCCTCTTTGTAACCCGAAACGCCACAATTGGTTATGGTGACATTTTCTAAAGCCCGCGGATAATTCAACGCGTAATCGCATTTCAAAACGATACCGTCGTCGCCAGGCGAGTTAACTGAACAGTTGGATATATGCACATTCTTACTGGATATTAAATCAATGCCGTCACGGTTGGTATCCATTTTAATGTTGTCGATAGTAGTATTATCAACTGCTGTCAACAGGAAACAAAACCAGCCGCCATGCGCGATGGTGAAATCTTTAAATATTACATTGCGACATAATTTAAGGCTGATGGTTTTGTTACCGGCGCCATTATTTATATCCTTTTTATCGTCTTTTATCAGCCCCTTACCCCAGATCCTGCCCGGGCCGCTAATGCTGATGTCGTGCAGGTTTTCGCCAACTATCAGGCTGTTATGGAAATGGCTATGTCCGTAATCCTGGTAAACATCGTTTTCACTTTTTTCGGGCAAGTCATATTGTATACCCTCGCCGGTGGTGGCTGCAATGATAGTGGCTCCCTGGTCGATGTACAAAGCCACGTTATTTTTAAGGTGGATAGTTACAGATAAATAATCGCCGGCAGGAAAATACACTGTACCCCCGCCCGCTGCCGCTGCCTCGTTAATAGTTTTATCAATGGCTTTGGTGTCCAACGCTTTGCCATCGCCTTTGGCGCCATATTTTTTAACATTGTAAACAGGCGCTGTTTGCGCTAATGCGAGGTGGATCACGGAAAACAGCAATATCAAAGTTGCTGTCAGGTTGCGGTAAACTGTTTTCATAATTTCAGGTACGAGATGGTTATTAGCGAGAACGATATTAGCACTTTACTCCTGTAAATCACCCTACTATAAGTTAAATATTTGTGCAATCGTTACCGATTCTGTTAAATTATAATTCGGATAATTGCTTATTCAGGACGCGGGGTGTCATCGCCGGAAAATCCGTCGCCGAGTAAGTAATCTGGTGTTTTGTATCAGTAACTATAATAGCCGGTTTATCCTTTATATTATAAGCATCAGTAATAGCTTTAGCATCCATTATATGGTGGGCATTTGAGATAGGATTGATCCTGGAATAATCAAAAGCTCCGTCATAATCTAAGTTTGTAATGGCAAATACTTCGAACTTGTTACTTCCGATATATTTTGCCACAATATCGTTGATCTCTGCATACGACGTAACACCAACCGGCTGCCCAACGTTTTTCCAGAAAATCAAAATCACCGCTTTTCCAGCCAGCTTTCCGGTATCGGTATGGGTTACCAAAGGCTTCAAATCAAGTGTCTTACCTTCCCAGAGTTTGGGGTTTGCAGGGCGAAGCATAAGTTTTACTCTATCATCCATTGCTTTCTGTTGCGCCGGGTCGGTCTTAAAGATCATATGCTTCGTTTCGGTTTGCCCTGCCGGGATACCATAGCCCTGTGTATAATTATACGTCTTTAGCATTGCCACCGCGGCAGCCGAATCAACTATATTACCGGCCTTATCATAAATTTTAGGATCCGTTATCTTAGGCATCATTTTGATCATATCAGATCCCTTGATCGTTTTCTGTGTCACAATTGCTGTAGTTTGCGCAAAAGCAACCGAACAACTTAGTAATAAGGCGGCACTAATGACTTTTTTCATGTTGGAAGGTTTGGTTTAGGTTTTGTTGATAACGTTATTGTGTTGATATGGTCAGTGTCTGCCCTTTCTTCAGATCCGCGTCACTGATAAAATAGCCATTGACCTTTTTACCGTTCCATGCTATGTTGGTTATCTTTCTGCCTTTACCCTGCTTAATAATGGTGGTTGTTTTATCGCCTAATTTAAGGGTCACTTTATCAAACAAAGGTACGGTCACGATATAGCTCGGATCAGCAGGTGAGAACGTATAAAAACCCATGGCGTTAAACACAAACCAAGCCGACATTTCACCAGCATCGTCCATACCTGCATAGGCCAGTTTGTCTTTTCCCATATCGTAATAATGGTTCATAATACTATCCAGGTACATTTGTGCTTTCGGCTGCTTGCCCACAAAGTAATAGTAGTAAGTAGTGCTATGATCCGGCTGGTTTCCCTGGCAATAATTACCAATAAAGCCCGACATATTATCGGCTTCGTGCCCGTCATAAGGGGTGGTGTACATGGCATCCAGCTTCTTCTCGGCTGCCGCTTTGCTACCGAACAGTGAGATCAATCCTTCAGGATCCTGCGGCGCAAAAAAGGTAGATTGCCAGGCATTTGCTTCGCGGTACATGTATTCATAATACACATAGTTAGGGTTAAAGTTCTTTACCCAGCTGCCATCCGCCAGGCGGCCTTCCATAAATCCGGTCTCGGGGTTGAAAACGTTTTTATAGTTTTTGGTGCGTTTCATCAGCATCTCGTAATTGGCGTTGTCGCCCAAAGCCTTGCCTAATTGCGCGGTAGCATAATCATCGTACGCGTACTCTAACGTTTTGGTAACCGCGGCTTTGCGCACGGTGTTTACAACCGGGTTCTCAACATCTTCTTCAGCGATATACCCTTTGGTATTGTATTCATCCACATATTTACGGGTGCCCTCCACGGTAGCGTTTTTCAGCATCAGCTGGTAAGCATTTTTGGCATCGTAATCGCGCAGGCCACGGGCATACGAACCGGCGATAATAGCCGACGCGTGGTCACCATGAAAGAATGTCGGCATAAAACCTTTGGCGTTGCCCATATCTATCATTGTTTTGATCACATCGTTCATTACTTTAGGCTGCAACAGGCCCAGCAATACATCTTTATTTCGGTAATCATCCCAGATCGATGGCAGTGTATAATAGTTATAGCCTTTGTTTACTACGTTACCATTGGCATCGGTAAAATCGCCATTAGCATCGCTACGCAACGCGGGCCATAAAAACGACCGGTAAAAAGTCGAATAAAACAATCCTTTTTGTTTGGCAGTGCCACCGGTCACCGTGATCTTCGACAGCAGGCCTTCCCACGTTTGGTTAGCCTCTGCCCTCACCTGCGCAAATGTTTTGTTCAGCATTTCTTTCTCCAGGTTGGCTTTGGCGTTGGCGACACTCACAAAAGAGAAACCTATTTTCAACTCCAGTGTATTTGCGCCGCCGTCTGCAAAACTTACCACCGGGGTCTTTTTACCACCGGGGGGCGATAGATTTTTCTGGCGCGCACCAGCCGGACGGCCCATCGGGTTGGTAGCCGAGGTTAATGTATCTATGGATGTGATTTTATGATTGGCTACCGCGTAGAAATACATTTTCTCGCCTGCTGCCTGGTACCCGCTGAAAACATTATCGCCTTCTTTATTGATCTTCCAATCGTGTACACGTTCATTAGACATAGCCAGGTCAGCTATCAATTTTATATTAGCGGCCGATTTATAGGTATATTTATGGAAAGCGCAACGCAGGGTTGACGTCATTTCGGCATTGACACCGTAACGGGGCAGGTAAACCTGGTAATAGCCGGGGTGTGCCGATTCATTTTTATGGCTGAAAGCCGATTTATAATCATCAGCAGTAAAGTTGCTGCCGCTGGCCGGCATCAGCGGGATATAGCACAAGTTCCAATGCCCTTTGCTGGTATGCGCAAAACCGTAAATAACAGTATCCTCATACTGGTAGCCCGAGCCGCTATGAAACTGGCTTACAGGGGTTAACTGCACCATAGCGTTTGGCACTGACGATCCGGGAAACACCTCGGCGCCCCAGCTTCTGTGTGTAGGGACAAAACCCAGGTCCTTCGGGTCCCAAAGCGTGGCGGTGCCCAGCAGCGGGTTTACATACGAGGTTAATGGTTTTGGCGAAGCTGATTTTTGGGCAAACGTATAACCCGTAAACAGCAAAAGCATCAGCGCTAAAGCGATTCTTTTCATGGGGATAGATTTTATTAATTATTGGTTACTAATTGGCAACCTAAAGATAGGATGTTTTAGTATTAGGGTTTTGTAATAATTCGGGGACAGTTGGTGGAAAATCGTGGCTACTCACCCCGACTACGCTGCGCTGGTCGACCCTCTCTGCCGTTAGCGGAAAGAGGGTAATCAATATTAAAAAAACAAACCCTCTTTGCCGCTTGCGGCAGAGAGGGTCGACCAGCGAAGCAACGACCGGGTGAGTCCCCGGCGCACGTTCAAAACACGCTTAACCCTTCAAATCATACCTGCTTTCCAACCATGCGTACCTTGCCAATATCTCCAGTAAACCGCCCTGGTCTACAAGATTGCGAACGCCATTGCTGCCGGTAAACAGGTTTTTGTCGTTCTTTTCGTGTTGCAGTGTATTGTCAAGCGCTTTTTTAAAGCCGATAATGTATTTGGTGTCTTTGTTGTATTTTAATAAATGCTGATAACCCCTCAGTAATACGGCGTTGAACCAATAATCATCCCTGAATTTACCGTCGCCGTAAAAGAAACTTAATGAAGCATCGGCAATGGCGTTAGCCTCGTCCAAATATTTTTTATTTTTGGTGATCTCATACAAATAAACATATGCTTCCAGCGGAGTACCTGTGTTGTATGACAGGACACCCTTATTTACACCACCATCTTTGGTGCGGATGTTATCCCAATATAGTTTTTCGGGCGTTTGTAATTTAGCATCTGTCCATTTAACAATTTTAATAGCCGTATCCAAATAAGCTTTGTTTTTGGTAGCCTGGTACATTTGCAATGCCACCAACGCGCCAGGCCCGTTAGAGCAGGTATTTTTCGAGCTCAGGTCGCCCTCTTTCCAGTAGATACCGCCGCCTAAAACCTGGTCATGCCCACTCATAATAAAATCGTACATGGCTTTGCCTAAAGCAAGATCAGATTGCTTTTTAGTACGGGTATACGCGTCTAAAGCAGTGATGCCGATCCATTCGTTGTCATCATAATAACGTTCGCCCGGCTTTAACTTCATAATATAATCGGTAAACCCCGGTTTTGGCGCTGCTGGGCTGTAATACCTGTACATCAGCTTTAACATGGGTGCCATTAGGTTGGCTTTTGGCTCCAGCTTTTCAATTTCGTTAGCGGCCTGGTACATAGCACAATACGACCATAAGTAACTGTACTCGCGCAGGTAGCCGTTCTTATTTTCACGTTTTGCAGGATCAAGCTCAACATAGTAATTACCCGATTTCGGGTCGTGGAAGTTTTTCTCGATAGCCGCCTGTAACGACTTCATTTCTTTATAATAATGCCCGTTTTTTTTAACGCCTTGCGCGAAAATTGAACCTGAAAATAAGGTTAAAAGTAAAACAAGAAGTAAGCCGTGCTTTTTGATGATCATAATTTATTTTGTTAGTGTTTGATATATTGCTTTTTGCCCGTAGTCATAAAAATTACCGGCCTTGTGCGATTTCCCTCTTGAGAGGGGCGGAGGGGTGTGTCCTTTCGCTCGTATAACACACCCCTACAACCACACTTTCTTACGCGCCCCCTCTCAAGAGGGGAATTTTATTTACCATTCCAAAACCACCTTCACTCCCTCAGGGTTATTATCAAAGCTAATTAAATTGGTTTTGCCCACGTCGTCCCATGAGGTTTTAAAGGCGATCCCTTTGCCTTTGGCATCGGTTACGATAACCTTTTTAGGCCTGGCCGGCGTTAATACACGCATAACGTTGCTGGTATTAAGCGGACTGATCGCTGTGAACGCATATTTCCCTTTGCCCGCTTTCTCGTCATAGATCCGCGCCGCGGTAGCCAGCACCTGTGGCTTTTGTTTGTTAGCCACCCTGTCTATATTGTAGAAATAGCCTTGTTCGCCGGGTTTAATTTGCTTTTCACTCAGCACAGGCAAAGCCGGGTCATATAGGTCGACCAGTCTGCCTTTAATGGTATATGGTTCATTGTTTACGCCCTCGTCCATTACCGAAACAATGTCATACGGGCCGCGGGCCAGGTAAAAGCTGTTTTTGTATTCGATCTTTTTACCCATAGCTTCTTGATATAGCGGTTCTACATGATCGCGCAGTTCATCATCCCTATCGGTTTCCATTACATATTCTTTAGGGTCGCGGCGGATAATACATACTTTGCCTTTACCTACATTGTAAGTTCCGGCTTTTGGATTGGTGCCGATGCCGAGCTTATCGAACAAATCATCAGCAGGGCAATTGTACTTTTTACTACCCTTGTTCCACCACTCCTGCACTTTCTGGAAAGCGTCATCATCACGGCCCGAATAAACGATCATGCCACCATCCTTAACCCATTTAACCAATTGCTCGTGCGCCTGCTCAGTTGGCGGTTTCATGTTCGAGTATGACATCAGCAACACTTTGGTATCTTTCAGTGCTTTCTCAAAGCCCAGGTTCTCTATATGCGCAATATCCACCGGCACTCCCCTTTTCAGAAAAGGCAATGCCTCGCCAAAAAAGTTCGACAACTGTGGGTCCATCAGCTTGTTATCTGTCGGCACACGGTCAAACATGCCCGATGTTTCATAGAAGTTTGAGAAGTATGGATCGGCCCAAGCCTTGCCGTCGTCATGCGTGGGCAGGCGCTGAAACATCATTGAATTAGCCATCAGCACACTTATCCCCTGTGATCCCGAGGTTTTATTGGCAGATATCGGCATGTCATTCAGCGAGTTAATCATCACCATCATTTGTGTCGAATAACTCTTAGGCATGCCTGCGCGCTCATTGCTGGTTTGGCTCACAAAGTACTTACCGTCAAAAATGCGGTCGGGCCATGGCATTACTTCATAGTTATTTATATCAGGGAAGAACAATTCGGCGGTGAAGGTTGTCTGGTAATTCTTTTTATAATCGCTCCAGTCGCGGCGGGTATCCTCAACCGGATCATTCTCAAAGAACAGCTTGCGGCCGGTTGGCGCGGTCATGGATTTCATACAGCAGTATTCCAGGTAAGCAGTTTCAAACGAACGCTCTTTAGCCACCCCATTAAAGTAATTAGGCTCGCGCGCGGTGCCCGTCCATGACTGTACGATATAGCCGTCCACGCAATCCAGCGAAGCCAGGCTTGCTTCCGGGCTTACGATCTGCCACATCGAATAATTGATGAGCGAGTGGGTAGGCACGTAACAACGCACATTCATGCCTTTGCTTTTGCCGTATTCTTTCGCGTAGGTAAACGACTCTTTCAAGGCCCTGTAAAACAAATAGTATTTAAGTTTATTTGACAAATAAGTATTCTCTGCCGACTCGTGCTGCGGCCGCCAGTCGAAACCATAATAATCCTTCCACTCGCGTTTAAAGGCCTCGCTATAGCCGGATTTGGCCCAAAATTCAGGCTCTTCCAAATAAATGGCATCGACGCCGGCATCAATCGCTTTTTTTATGACTTGTTCTTTATAGTATTTCAAAAAATTCATGGTTGGTACAACATATGGCATATTATGTCCGTGCCATACAGTATCGCCGTTCATCATTTTCTGGCCTTCGTCAAAATGTTGCTTGCCGTCCCATTTCCCCATAAAATAATCCTGGTAACCGCCCCAGGCCATACCGGTCATAAAAGCCAGTTGGTAACCATGATCTTTGAATGATTTTACGCGCTGTTCAAACTGGCCTGGCTTGCCGCCATCGCCATATACAATGGCTACGTCGGCACGCAGGTCGGTAGTTGGTTTCCATGTACCGCCTGTTTGAAAAGTTGTTTTTTCTGTATTGGGGATAGCTGGTTTATTTTGCGCGAGGGCTGTCGTCCCGGCAAATAACATAGCGAAAGCCACTGAACCGGTTATTAATTTTTTATGCTGATTGATATTTAACATGACTTTCTGGACTAATTGGCTTAGCCGGGATTTATAAACGATCCTAACTTAAATAGTGAGCAATGCTACCATAAATACCATTTAATCCAAAATAAATTCCGCAACATTGCCTTTACACAGAAGTTTATATCCTCGTTTTAAATCGTAACAGTTTTACTACAGGTTAGGCAAAACCATATAAATTTATAAATTTGACGTTACCATTTAAACGCTAAAATTAAATTAGTACCATTCATGAAGACTAATCAATTATCAAGACGCCGATTTATTGGCACCGGGACGCTTGCCGCCACAGGGACATTGCTCCTGTCAAGATCATCATTTGCTCATGCTATTTTGAGCAGTGATAAAAAACCAAATTCGGTTGTTAACGGTGTGCAGATAGGTGTAATTACCTATTCTTTCAGGAGCATGCCGGGATCTATTGAAGATATGTTAAAATATTGCATTGCCTGCGACATCAACGCAATTGAACTGATGGGCGAAGCTGCCGAAGAATACGCAGGTATCCCTAAGCATGAATCAGGCCAATCCGGTGATGACCACCGCAAAGCAGTGGCCCAATGGCGTGCTGCTGCGCCTATGGATAAGTTTAAAGAGATCCGTAAAATGTACAGTGATGCAGGTGTATCTATCTACGCGTGGAAACCAAGCGCGTTGGATGACCATAATACCGACGATGAAGTGGTTTACGCCTTTAACGCCGGTAAAGCGCTTGGCGCAAGCCATGTTACTGTCGAGCTGGGCAGCGCGGCACAAACCAAACGCCTTGGAGACCTGGCAACCGCGCATAAATTTAAAATAGGTTACCATGCCCATACCCAGGCTACCCCTACTTTATGGGATACTGCCCTGAGCCAGTCAGAATACAATTGTATTAACCTGGATATTGGCCACTATACATCAGGTACCAGCAGCAGCCCTGTGCCTTTTATTGAAAAGAACCATGCCCGCATAGTGAGCATGCACCTTAAGGACCGCAAGTTTCATGACGGGCCGAACATGCCGTGGGGCGAAGGCGATACACCGATAAAAGAAGTGTTGCAACTGGTAAAAAAGAATAAATATAAGTTCCCGGTTACTATCGAGCAGGAATACGATATCCCAAAAGGATCAGACGCTGTTGCCGAGGTAAAGAAATGCCGCGCGTACGCGGTAGATGCTTTGAAAGCGTAGGACTCACCCGGTCCTTGCTTCGCTCGACCACCCTCTCTGCCGTAAACGGCAAAGAGGGTTTTTAAATTTATAACTTCCAATGTTCTATCTTTAAAAATGCAGCACCAAGAATTTGAACCTCCCCAGGAACTCCGGGATACCATAAAATGCTTTTGGTATAACAGAAGAGAATCCGGGGAGCTACAATCAAGTTTTGAGGTGCAGCCTGATGGCTATGCCGAAATTATCTTTCATTTCAGTGACGATTTTAGCATTTCCAATAATGGGAATTTACAACCATTGCCCTCACCATTTATGATGGGTCTGCTTAATCAGCCGGTTAATTTTTACGCCAAAAATTGCTTAGAGATCATTGGTATCAGGTGTTTCCCGTGGACAGTGTTCGATCTGCTTGGGCTGCAACCCAGTAAAGACGGGCTACGCATATTTGAGCATCCTATAGCCGGGCTTCAACCCACGTTAAACAGGTTGATCCGGGAAGGCAAAATAGATGAAGCACTGGCTGAGGTAAAACAATATTTCCTGGATGCACGGTCGGGGATTGCCAGCAACAGCATGTTATTTAAAGCGGGTATCGCTATGCGGAAAGCAAACGGCGCCATGCCGGTAAGCCAGGTAGCGGCGGCGGCCCATGCGACGGTTCGTACATTGGAAAGGAACTTCAAGCAGTCTTCTGGTTATACGGTTAAAGACGTGTCCGCTCTGATACGCTTTGAACAGGTACGAAACCAACTATGGTCATATCCGGAGTCCAGCCTGGCCGGTTTAGCTCATGAACTGGGCTATACGGACCAAGCCCACCTAAGCAGGGAATTTAAACGCTACAGCGGCACTACGCCGGCGGCATTCGCGCGAAAGGCAAAGAAATCGTTGGCAAGTAATGATTTTGTCGCGTTTATACAAGCCTGAGGCAAGGGTATTCAGGAATTTTGTATTTCAAACATAAAAAATATAAGTTGATACAAAATAAACAAATCGCCATAGTAGGTGGCGGCCCGGGAGGTTTAACGTTAGCACGGCTTTTACAGCTTAAAGGCGCAAATGTAAAAGTGTACGAAAGAGATCTTAATAAACACGCTCGTGTTCAAGGCTCCCCGCTTGATATGCATGAAGAATCAGGGTGGGCGGCTTTACGCAAAGCGGATCTGATAGATGAATTTAAAAAGAATATCCGCCAGGGTGCAGATAAAAAGGTGATTGTAAATGAACATGCGGACATTATTTTCAGCGATCACGAAACCACTCTGGCTGAAGGTCCGGGCAATGAACCTGCCTGGCCTGAAATAGACCGCGGTGCATTAAGAAAAATATTCCTGGAGTCGTTACAACCGGCAACGGTTGTGTGGGACAGTCATTTTGTATCAATGGAAGCGCAAAACGATGGCTGGTTATTGCATTTCAAAAATGGCACATCTGCTTATGCATACCTTGTAATTGCTGCTGATGGCTCCAATTCTAAGATCCGTCCATACATCACCAACATTAAAGCTTTTTATTCGGGTGTTACCATGGTCGAGATCAATATCGATGATGCAGAAAAAACGACACCTCATATCTACGCATTATTGAATGGCGGAAAAATAATGGCTTTCGGCAATGGAAAATGTTTATTGGGCGGCCAAAAAGGCATTGGCGGCCTGGGCTTTTATGCAAGCTTTAAACCTGACGAAAACTGGGCTACAAACAGCGGTTTAGACTATGCTGATAAAATACAGGTACTGGCCTGGTTTAAAAAAGAATATGCTGAATGGAGCGACATTTGGTACGAACTATTTGAAAATGCGACAATGCCTGTTATTCCGCGCCCAATTTATTGTATGCCTTTAGAGCAAACATGGGAAAGCTTGCCCAACTTAACATTACTTGGCGACGCCGCACACGTAATGCCCCCTTTTGCAGGCGAAGGTGCAAACACATCTATGTTTGATGCATTAGAATTAAGTGAATGTTTAACATCCGGAAAATACTACACTTTAAAGGACGCCATTGCTTCTTATGAAGTAAGCATGCGTAAAAGAGCAGCAACGGCAGCAAAACAATCACTTGAAAATGGCGAACGCATGCATAGCGATGGCGCGCTTGAAAAGATGCTGGCTGTTTTTGGGATAAAGTAAATAGATCCACCTCAAATATCCTATCTTTCAACATGCATCATCAAGACATTGAATCTCCCGACGAGCTACAGGATGCTATACAAGGCTTTTGGTATGTCAGGTGGGACGGCGAAGAATCACAAGATGGTTTTGAGGTGATGCCCGACGGACATGCCGAGATCATTTTTCATTTCGGCAGCGGCTGTAGTATTGCGCGTAACGGATCTTTACAGCCATTGACATCTCCGTTTATGGTAGGGCTGCTTAATGAGCCTGTTATTTTTTACCCGGAGAGCCGCTTAGACATCATTGGGATCAAGTGCTTCCCTTGGGCAGTTTTCGATCTGCTGGGGCTACCTTCGGGGAAAGAAAGGGTACACGCGTTTGAGCACCCTATCGCTCATTTGCAGTCCGCTTTAAATACGTGTATCCTGGCCGGCAAAATAGATGATGCGCTGGCACTGGTGAAACAATACTTCCTCGACGCACGATTGGGGATTGCAACTAACAGTATGTTGTTTAAAGCGGGCACTGCTATGCGGAAGGCAAATGGCACCATGCCGGTAAGCCAGGTGGCGGCAGCCGCCCATTCAACTATTCGAACACTGGAAAGGAACTTCAAACGATCATCCGGCCATACAGTTAAAGACGTGTCGGGCCTGATGCGCTTCGAGCAGGCGCGCAACCAATTATGGCATTATCCCGACGCTAATATTGCCAGCCTGGCCCATGAGTTGGGCTATACCGATCAATCTCATTTAAACAGGGAATTTAAACGCTACTGCGGCACTACTGCGGCGGCATTCGCGCGTAAAGCAAAGACAGGGAAAGAAGCCGTAAGTGCTGATTTTGTCGCATTTGTCCTATCCTAAAACGACAGCATTCCGGAATTTTGTGCTTTCAATTATTCAAATTGAATAAAAGCATATAAAAATGGAATCACTACATAAAGATAAAAAAATACTCGTTTCGGGTGCAAGTATAGCCGGACTGTCAACCGCGTACTGGATGAACAAATTAGGTTACCGGGTAACTGTTGTTGAAATTGCTAACCAACCCCGAACTGCCGGCGCTGCCGTTGATATAAAGGAAACTGCCATAGATGCCGTTAAACGTATGGGGATCTTTGAACAATTAAAAGCAAACCGGCTGAAGGTAGAAATGATAGCATTTAAAAATGCTGATGATACTACAGCGGGCTCAATATCACTGAAAACCGACAGCGCGGAACTCCCTGACGATGAGATTGAAATTGAAAGGGATAAATTTCTGGGCATTGTCTACGACAGTCTAAAAAATGATGTTGAATTTATGTTCAACAACAGCATCACCGCGCTAAATGAAACAGAAGACCATACACAAGCCACTTTTAAAAATGGCGAGCAGCGCGATTTTGGCCTGGTGATCGGCTGCGACGGTTTACATTCGGGCGTACGAAAAATTTGGTTCGGCCACGAAACTGAATACACACATTTTTTGGAAGCCTATTTTTCGCTCACCATCGTAAACAAATTATTGATCAAACAAAAAACAATGCACATGTACGGCGAGCCCAACAAGGCCATTATGCTTAACGCGTACAAAAACAAAACCGACATCATTTTTTGTTTCAATTCAGAAAAAGAGATCCCTTACGATTACCGTGATACCAACCAGCAAAGAAAGATCATTGCAGAACAATTTGCCGGGCTAAGCTGGCGAACCGCCGAATTACTGGAAGAAGTGATAAACGCTAACAACTTTTACTTCGATAAATTTTGCCAGGTAAAAATGCCGTCGTGGACCAAAGGCCGTGTGGCGCTGGTGGGCGATGCAGGTTATTGTGCGTCGCCTGCTGCCGGAATGGGCGCGTCGTTATCTGTTATAGGCGCTACAGCATTAGCTGACGCATTGCAAAAACACAATGGGGATTTTGAATCAGCCTTCCGGGATTACAACAAAGATCTACGCCCTTTTATTGAAAAAATTCAAGCCATAGCCGAATTTAATGTAAGAGAAAACTTTATCCCAAGAACTGAAGAAGCCATCCGTAAAAGGAATACGCAAGCATCGTTTTAGTATTTAAATCTTGCTCTGCCGCGCTAATACTTTATCCCTTATTCTTAATGATGGTTTTTCAATAAGATATCTTAGTGCCAGCGCGGCGGCTATACAGCTTATGATACAGCAAAGCATCATGAGGTTGCTGTTACGGTCTACCCCGGCTTTTTCAAGGATATTTTGAATAAGATGGATGGTTAACTTATGAATAAGATAAATCCCGTAAGATAAAGTTGCTATTTGCGATGTGAGCCATGATTTTACGTTGTAAAGTATATTACCAGGGCAAACAACCGCGGCCACGATCAGTCCGTAACTGATAGCTATTAGGGGGTAACCAAAAACTGTTGTGCTAAAAGTTGCCTGAGGCGTACAGATAAAATATGCAGGGATCAACAGCGTTACGCCTGCCAGCATGATAAGATTACTTCTTTTATTGATCGCATCTTTAACCTTGGGATTAAATGTATAGAGGCCCGCAATGCTCACACCGGCCAGCAGCGCGTCTAACCGGTTATAAGTGGGGTAATAGATAAATTTATTAAAGAGTGCTCCAAAATTATCGCTCTTTAAGTTGGGTTCCATCCATAAATGCCAGTTAGTATATCTTATAGCAAAACCGGCTAAAAATAATACCAATATAAAGTAAGCCGCTTGTTTACCCCATTTTAAATAGTTAACAAGTAAAATGCACAACGGTAATATCAAATAAAACTGCTCTTCAACACATAACGACCATGAATGGGTAAAGGTGCCTATCTGTGAAACATCCAGGCCAAAGTTTGTAATAAAGGTAAGGTATCGCCATAAGGGCGCCATGTGCTCTCTTTCGCGCAAAAAAGGAAAAGCTACATACAGGCAAAGCATTACCAGGTAAGGCGGAATGATCCTAAAAAACCGTTTAGTAAAAAACTCTTTCATCGAAATGGCTCCGCCTTTTGCAATTGTTGCAAATAGCTGCCCCGCGATCAGGAAACCGCTTAAAACAAAAAAAAGGTCGACACCGGTCCAGCCAAAGTCGCCCACTTTATTTACCCAATCCGGGTGGCCAAATTGCCGGTAATGAAACAACACCACATAACAGATGGCAAACGCCCTGAGATGGTCTAACCCTATTAGCTTATGTTTATCTGATATGTTTGCAGTAGGTGTATTAACAGGCGGCATGAAATGTTTAGAGGGTTTGCCGTGTAATTTAGGTAAAAGACATTACTTTTTGTTTGAAAATGATACTGCCAAAAAGGATTTTAACAAAAAAGCGGATAACCCATCCGGCTACCCGCTTTTAATATTAGTTCAATACCTTTTATTTTTTCGGCCCGATTTTATAATCCGCCGGTGGTTCGGCGCCCATCAGGTTCTTTACAAAATAGTCCCAGCGGCGGCGCATCATATAATAAGAGTACTCGCCATAACCATGCGGCTTGTTCGGAAATACCACCAGGTCGTAGTTCTTGTTGGCTTTCTCCAAAGCTTCAACTACCAGCAAGGTATTTTGCGGCGGCACGTTGTCGTCCATTAAGCCGTGAGCCAGCATGAGTTTACCCTTTAGGTTCTTGGCCAGGTTTTGGTTAGCCTGTGCTTCGTAGTTGCTGTTCTCAACTAATCCGTTGTAGCGCTCGCCCCAGTTATCTTCGTAGTTGCGGTTTTCGTGGTTGCCTGATTCTGCTATCCCAACCTTAAAGAAATCAGGATAGCGGAACATCGCGCCGGCCGTCGCGAAGCCACCGCCTGAATGCCCCCAGATGCCAACTTTATCAAGATCCATATAAGAGTATTTGGCAGCCAGCTGTTGTATACCGGTTACCTGGTCAGCCAGCGTATTATCGGCCATGTTGCCATAGGCCATATCATGGTAGCTTTTTGAGCGCAGCGGGTTGCTTGTGCCCTCAATTTCAACCACTACAAAACCAAGCGCGGCTAAAGCGCCGTTATCTCCCCTGGCACTGCTAAACGACCAGCTACCAATACTGCCACCCTGCGGGCCGGGATAAATATAATCGATTACAGGATATTTCTTGTTCTGGTCAAGGTTTAGTGGCACATACATTAATCCGTATATATCTGTTTTGCCATCATGTGCTTTAACAGAAAACGGGATGGCGGGTTTCCACCCTGCCGCGGCAAGTTTAGAAATATCGACTTTTTCCAACTCCATAATTTGCTTGCCCTGTAAATTGCGCAATACCGTTACCGGCGGCACATCGGGCTTTGAATAGGTGTCAACTATAAAGTTACCCTTTGGCGAGAAACTGGCGGAATGGTTGCCTGCTCCCGGCGTAAGCACGGTAAAGCCTTTGCCATCCAGCCCAATTTTGCATAGCTGGGTAAAGTAAGGGTTCTCCGCTTCAAGGCCATCGGCAGTAAAATAGACTATTCGGTTCTTTTCGTCAACTTTAACTACGTTGGTAAGCACCCAGTTGCCTTTGGTTACCTGGTTCTTTAGCTTACCTGTTGCGGCATCATATAGATACAGATGTCCCCAGTTATCCCGTTCAGAGAACCAGAGGATCTCATTGGTCTTACTCAAATAGCGCCAATTCACCGCGTCCCAGCCTGATTCAAATTGGGTTTTTACAGTTTCTTCGAATACCTCGCGCACTGCACCTGTCGCAGCATCGGCTACGCGAACTTTGGCTTGTTTATGATCGCGGTTGGTGGATACGAAAATCAGTTTGGTGGCATCGTCGCTCCAGTATACGTCGGCCCATTTGTCGCCGTCCTTAATATCATCGCTTAAGGTTGATCTATGCGGATCAGGATCAACCTGCAGCTTAATTACTTTTGGATTATCCACATCAATAATTACGCGGCTAAGCATCGGGATCTCTTTATCGCCCGGGAAAGGGTATTTCCATTCTTTCAATTTTGGTGCACCCACAGTTGTAGGCACCAGGTACATATTGTTAACCTTACGCTCGTCCTGCTGAAACGTGGCTATCTTTTTTGAGTCAGGCGACCAGATCAATATCGGGGCATCCCCCTGCGCCCAGCCGGCATTGTCTGTAGCGTAGCCATCATCCTTTACGCCATCGATAGTCAGTTGAGTTTCCTGGTTGGTGTTTACGTCGCGTACCCATAAATTAAAATCCTTTATGTAAGCCGCCTTTTGTTTGTTGGGCGATAGAACCTCGTTAGGATTACCGGCAGGCTTAGCGCCGCCGCGACGGCCACGGGCACCCGCCAGTGAAACAGCTTTAACATTGCTGGTATCTGCGGCCACCTGGTTATTCTCAAATTTCCATTGCTTGCCGTCGATTGAAAAAATAACACCTTTCCCGTCTGCCGAAAAATTAAAAGACTTAAAAGGCAGGTCGTTCGCGGTATATTGTTTGCCGGTAGCTGTTGACAAAGCCGCAGCCAATTTCTGATGATCGAAAGCTAATGTACTTTTAGTTCCTTTTGCGGGATCAATCAGCATAAACTGGTTACCCTCAGCAACCGGGGTTCGGTAATAAAAACGGTCATCGGGCAACCATGTCGGGTGGATGCCGTCGCGTTTCACGAAAGGTTCGGTATTGTAGCCCAGCATGCTTTCTGCATGCTCGTAATCTTTGGCAGTTAAAACCGCTCCCTGTTGGGCATGCACGGTTATAGCCATTGCCAGCGGAATAGCGGTAAGTAAGAACTTATTCATTGCGTATAAAACAGTTAATTTTAGTGCGGCAATATACGGCTATTACCTATTTTTTCAAGTACAGTTATTTGCGCTTGAAAAATTAAAAGCACAAAAATGGCGGATAGCTTTTAACTACCCGCCTCGTATTTTAAACTATACTATTTGTTACTGTGTATTAAGCGTTCCGCCTATTTGGCTAACCAATGTGCCGGTAGTAAAGGTGGCTGCTGTTTTAGTGCCTTTGGTATAAACACCGCCACTATATAAACCTTTAAAGCTCACGCCCGATGCAATACTGCCGCCTGTATAAACATTGTAAGTAGTGTTGGCTTTTAGTTTGGCGCTTGTAAATAACAAAGTAGAATAAACCATTGGTGCCTGGAAGGTCAATGCTTCCGTTCCGCCGGCAGCTTCTATGTGGATGATCTGTGCCGTACCTGCACCTAAAATTGCCGAGTGCTGGGTTGAGACCGTGGCACTTGGGGCGCTTGTATCACCGCCGATACCAATCAACTGCCCACCGGTTATTTTAAATGCCCGGGTGCCGCAATCCACTCCCGATTCGCCGGTGTTGAAACCAACTGCCACTACTTTTCCACCGGTAAGGGTAAATGTACCGTTCGAGTCCATTGCATCATTATCTGTACTATTGGCATAAATATTACCGCCATTTACATACATGGCTGTTGCCGCGCTAAACGCATCGTCGCTGCTGGTACAAGAGATATTGCCTTTGTTTATAGTAAGCACGCTTTTACTTGATATGCCTTTATCAGCAGTTGAGGTTATAGCTATCGTTCCGCCATTGATGTTGATGTACCGCATGATACTGGTATCGCCGGCATCGTAAGAAGCTGTAATGCCCTTACCTACCGAATTTATGGTGATGTTACCATCATTGATGATGATATACCCTTCTTCGGCCTCCATCCCATCACTTCCCGAGGTGATTTTTATAATGCCGCCATCAACATAAATAGCATCGTTAGCGTGGATCCCATCACTTAAAGAGTTGGTAACCGTGATATTGCCCGAATGGATCCGGATGTAATCGTCGCTCACAATAGCGTGTTTGTAATTCCCGGCAACGGTTAAACTCCCCGCACCGCTGAAAACCAACTGGCCTTCAGAAAATATAGTTCCTTTTTGATCTTCTGTACCAAATGCCACATAGCCCGGTGCATCAGCAAGGGTGTTAGTGGTACCGTCAGCTAACACAACAAACGCAGTTTTTTTTGATTGGATATTGATAGCCGGCCCATCCAGATTAGTAATGTTGGCGCCGTTTAAGGTAAGCTCAAATTTCTTATCGCTGTAAATTTTTACAGAACCATTTGCTGTTGTACCTGATACGGTATAAGCAATACCGCTGGCTGTTGCATTAATAACAACATCGCCATTAGTTTGTGTAATAGTAACGCCGGTTGTTGTAGCGGGTGTAATTGCTGCGCCCGTGGCGCTAAACGTTATTGAAACCGTACTGGTAAAGCTTGAATTTTCAACAAGGTCATCGATATTTTCGCCGGTTTCTGTTGATCCTTCATGCGGGCCGCTGGTGACTGCCGTACTATCAATTTTTGTTGTACCGGGACCTGTTGGTGTGTTATTATCAGGTGTGTTCTTTTTTGAGCAACCGGCTAATATTACACATGAAACAAATAGCAGTTGCAATGCAAAACTGCTTAAGGGGGTAAATTTGCTTTTCATTTTCAAGAAATTGAGGTAATTGGCTGATGATTTTTAAACAATAAACAAACGCCAAAATGCAGGCTTTAATACGTGCCTGCTAATGGCATTATTCATTATCTTTAATTAAAATTAAACCTAATTACTATCCCCGTATGTAACGTTTACGTTGGATACTTAAAAACGAAGGCTTTATATCCGTTAAGATGCTTTTGTATTGAAAATATTACTTAATTTCAGTAAGCAAAGTAGTTAATTCGGCAGCTACTTTTTGCCCGAGCGCGGCAAAGCCTGATGGTATGGGGTGCGTACCGTCGCCGCCCTGGTAATACTCCGGGTGGTCAATTACAAATCCCCACAGATCATCAACCTTAATATCTTTTTGGGTGGATATATAATCAAGCGCTATTTTATTCCTTTCTTTTACCCGCTCTGATTTAGGATCTAAAACTTTGGCATCGGCGCTGTTATGCATGGGGGTGGATGTGGCCCACATCAGCTTTGCGTTGGGTGCGCCTTTGCGGATAGCTTTAACAAAGCCGGGGAAGGCCTTTTTATATTCGTCTTCGGTGTAACCAAACCCGTGCAGGCCGTTATTAAAATGAACAATATCAAATTTATAATAGCTCATAATTAAGGCGATCTCTTTATTCAAACCGGGATCACAAATACTTTTTGAGGTAGACAGGCGAGCCACATAAGCCTTACCTTCCAGTTGTTTTACCACCTCGGGATAATACCCGCGCGAAATAGAATTGCCGATTAAAAGTATCCGCGGCAACGCATGATCATTTGTGTTAGGCATATAAACATCAACCCACTCAATATCTTCCCTGATGGGTTGCTTGTCCTGCGCCATTAACGGCACCGCAACAGCAAATAATAAAAGGATAGCAAGGCTTAGCTTTAGGTTCTTAAATTTCATGGTGGTTTTAGTTGTCTTTCTCTTCTTTCTTATCACCATCGGTATCATGCCGCTCAACAATTATGGTGCATTCGCCAACCAACGCGGCTAAGGCACCTATCGCCGCAAACATGGGTAATAATACCACACCTACCAAACCCAGCGTTAGCGGAAAGCTTGCTATTTCTTTACCTGCCTTATCGGCAATAGTTATCCTGGTTACATTGCCCTCTGCTATCAGTTCTTTTACTTTTTTTATCAGGCTTTCGCCATTTATCGAAAAAAATTCCTTGTTTGCCATGATCCCAGTTTTTAATTTTTAATTGAAGGTAGTTATTTATAAATAAAATTAGTTTGCACAAAACTATTAACCAAATAGTTGGTTTTGCTTTTATGGAAACCAACAGATTATCGCCTACGCTTGCAAAAGCGTTAAATGACCAGATGACCAACGAGGCGCACAATGCCCAGATCTACCTTGCTTATGCTTCGTGGGCAAGCGATAACGGTTATGATGGTATTGCAAACTTCCTTTTCAGGCATGCTAACGAAGAGCGTAACCACATGATGAAGTTTTTAGAATACATTTTAAAACGTGGCGGAAAAGTAGTGATTACAGCAATACCTGAACCCGGCCCTGACCCGGTAAATGTGAACGATTGCTTTGAAAAGGTCTTTAAATCTGAAGTAGAAAACACGACCAAGATCTACAAAATAGTTGATATGAGCATGGCAGAAAAAGACTGGGCCACCTGGAACTTCATGCAATGGTTTGTAAAAGAACAGACAGAAGAAGAAACCCTGGCGATGGATCTGTTAAGCAAAATTAAAGTTGCCGGCGGCGCTAATGCAAATAACGATGCGCTTTATACTTTGGATCTTGACCTGGGAAAAACACCTGATGATGCAGTACTTGCACAGGATGTGACCGTAGAAAAACCGTAATTAATAAGTTTCTTCATCCAGAACAGACTTATTTATGTCAAGTTTGTTTTTCTGGATGAAGCAACCAGGGAAATCGCTTTTAAATGGCTATAAGGAGGCACCTACGGAGCCATTATTTATTTATAGGTGTTATAATACTATAAACAGGGGACTCCGGCGGAGTCCCGGTTAAAAAACTTATGGTTCCGGAGGAACTGCCTGTTTATAGGCATCATTAAAACAACATGTTAATGACTCCAATCGGAGCCTCCTGTTTTAAAAACGAGTGCCCTAATAAAGGGGGCCACCTTTTTCCTCTCCTTAAAAAAGTAAGGTTAAAGATCAGGCATTTACCGGGAGCTCAAAGGTAAATGTTGAGCCTTTGCCCAATTCGCTGCTCACCCACATTTTTCCTTTATGCCTTTCGATGATCTCATGGCAAATGTATAGCCCAATGCCCAGGCCTGACATATGCGACGCCAGGTTTTCTACACGATAAAACCTTGAGAAAATTCTTCCCTGCTGATCTTTAGCTATACCGATACCAAAGTCTTGCACAGAAACTTTAATCTTTTTGGCATTCTCAGTAACATTAATAACAATCCTGTTGGCACCTGGTGAATACTTAATAGCGTTGGTAATCAGGTTGATAATAACCTGTTCCACCCGTTGCTGATCTGCATTCAACATGATTGGTGTTTCGGGATATTGCAATTCAATTGCATGGCTGGTATAATTTTGCTGCATCATTTCTGCAACGTCTGTTAATAGGTCAACCAGGTTAAATTCTGTATATGACAAAGGCAGCTTACCGGTTTGTATTTTTGATACGTCTAACAGGTCAGATATCAGCGTTGTTAATTTATTTACCTGTGCAAGCGCCTTACCTATAAAATTCTTATTCCGGTCCCCCGGTTCAAGGCCACGCTCAATAATTTGCAGATAGCCGCTAATGCTGGTCACCGGAGTTTTTAACTCATGGCTTGCCAAGCCAATAAATTCGTCTTTCTTGGCGTTTAAAACCCTTATCTCATCATAAAGCTTGGCATTCTCCAACGCTACAGAAGCCTGTGCGGCAACACCGGCCACCAATTGTTCATGCTCTTGTTTAAAAATAGCTGGCTGCGGATGGCCAAAAAACAAGCCGCCAATTACCTCCCCTGATTTTGCCTTCACCGGCACGGCCAGGTAACTCACTACCGGCAAATGCCCGGCGGGCATCCCTTTATGGGGCGAATTTTTACCGTACCGTGGGTCTTTAGTAATATCATCAACTCTCACTATTCCTTCGCCATTAAACGTAGGCGCAAAAATTTGAGTATTGCGCGGCATTCCAAATTTTTCAAAAGCTTCGCGTGGTGCCCCCGATAGCGTGTACAACATATATGATTCGCCTTTTTCATTAACCTGGTTATGGAAAAAGGCGCCAAAAGCCGCGCCAGTCAACTGGGTCGTAGCATCAGTAACTTTCTGCAATATGCTTTGGGTATCCAAATCAGCAGATATTACCTGGCCTATGGTATTTAATATTTCCATGTGCTCGGCATAGTTCTGCAAGCGCTCTTCGGCTATTTTTTGTTCGCTGATATCACGCGCTATCTTTGACGCGCCTATTACCTGCCCCTGATCATTTCGGATAGGCGAAACGGTTAGTGAAAGTGAAATTTCCTTACCGGACTTTGTCTTACGGATAGTTTTAAAATGGTCGACACTTTCATTATTCTTTACCTTGCTGATTATCAATTCTTCTTCCTTTAATCGTTGATCCGGTATGATGATGGAGATGTGTTTACCAATTACTTCGTTTTCGGTATACCCAAACAGCTTTTCGGCTGATTGGTTCCAACTGGTGATCAGGCCATCCAAAGTTTTGCTGATGATCGCATCTTCTGACGATTCAATAATGGCGGCCAATGTTGTCTGCTTGTCCTCATCCTGCTTGCGCGTGGTGATATCCATCAGCATACCAGAGTATTCGCTTAGCGCACCTTTGTCGTCAAAAAAGAGTTTGCCTGTGGCACGCACCCATTTACGCTCTTTAGTAACAATATTGGTTATGGGATATTCTATATCGCTGTTTTTATGATTTTGAATAGCGTCCGTTAAAACATCAGTTAATGTTTGCTGGTATGCAGGGTCTATGGCTTCAATAATTTGGTCAATAGCTACCTCTTCATCCAACGGAAAACCAAATAGCTCTTTTATAAAATCAGACATGGTAACACGGTACGTAGCCGGATCAATGCTCCAGGTACCCATTTTACCGGCCTCAATGGCTTGCTGCAATTTAGCATTGGCTTCTGTTAGCTCCCTGTTGTACTGCCCTTGCAGTTTAGACAGCTTTTGTTCTTTTAAAAGATAATTTTCTGCCTGCGACAATTGCTCGAAAGCGCCCAGGTGCATGGCTATCAGGTCAGTAAAAAGTCTGAACATGCCAATTACCTGGGGCGTATTTAGTTTAGCGGGTTGGGGGTCGATGGCGCACAGCGTTCCAAAAAAACTGCCGTTTTTCAGGTAGATAGGCACCGATATATAGCTCTGAAAACCGTACAGAGCCGGGGTATGATGGTTTTGAAACTGCACATTTTCCAGCACATGGTCAATTATCACCGGTTCGCCGCTTTGACGGATTTCATTACAAATGGTGGTTTCCAGCTTTAATTCGCCGCCGGGCAATAACCCAAAGTTGATCTCATCCCTTACAGCGCACGCTATCCACTGAGTTTCTGTTACGCGCGCAATAGCCGCGAACCCCATGCCTGTTGTGCGACAAATTACCTCTAACAAGGTTGATACCATTGGGATGTGGCCTACCGCTTCAATATCAGCCCGGATGCTATCTATCATATATATTTCTGTACCGTTATGCTGTTTAGTTAGCTACATTGCAATACAATAATAAAATATTTGCGGCATTTACAACACCGTCAAGGTAAAGAAATTAACCCGTTATTATTGATCTGTTTCATAACAACAAATACCCCTGATAGTTTGTTATTCAAAGACAAATTTACAATTATGGAAAAGTTTGAAATATCTGTACTGATTGACAATGAGCACCAGCATTTTGAGATCCGCGATTATATGCACCACGATGGAGAAAAGTGCAAATACGAAATATTTAAAGACGGCCAATTTATTGGCGGCTTTGAGCCCGACCATCACAAGATCCTGCATATCTGCAAAAATCCGGGCGTTGTGCCTGAGGAAACGCTGCACCTGATAGCTGAACAACTTGAAGGATATAATATTTAATTAACCCAAGTTGCGGGTTATAAAAGTATTTAAGTCATGTGCCGTTAGGCACATCTGGTCGGTAACATAGTTTGCGATTTACCAGGCGTTCCTTCGGAACGCTTGGTGATTTATGCGATTTTTCTACCCACCAAATGTTCCTCCGGAACAAAAGCTGGCCGGACATAATTCAGCGTCGTTAACCGGCAACTTAGGTTAATTACGCTGATATTCAATATTTTAATTTGAATTATGGTTAATAATTCTTAACATTAAACATCCTTTTACATTAACCGTCACAGCCATGCCTAATCATCTTTCCATACTCGGGATCATCCACACCGCTATAAGTATCCTTGCGTTATTTGCCGGAGCCTATTGTTTATTTAGTAATGGTAAAATAGTACCCGAAAATAAACAAGGCAGGCTATATATTTTACTGACTGTTATTACCTGCCTCACCTCCTTCCCCATCATGAAAACCGGGCATTTTACCGGTGCGCACGGCCTTGGCGTTGTTGTGTTGGTATTGCTGCTGATCGGCATTTATGCTAAATCTATCCCTTTGATCGGCAAGATCAGCAGTTATGTACAAGTAGTGGTCATGTCTATGACGTTGTTTCTTTCATGCATCCCTGCAGTTGTAGAGACGCTGACCAGGCTGCCTATCTCTCATCCGCTGGCAAGCGGGCCCAATGACCCATTGATCCAAACCGGGCTGATGATATTAACTTTAGTTTTTGTGGTTGGGGTGATCTATCAATTGGTAAAATTAAGATCCAAAAAGAAATTACCTGATACGCCTGATAACGAGGTGAAATTTGGTTAAGGGGATAAGTTGTCTTTAATAATCCCTATAAATGTCCCACTTGCACCCCATCTGTAAAACTTAAGCCGGTTAAATTTGTTAAAACTTTTTAACCGGTAAAGCAATACATTATGAGCAAGATAACTCCATTTTTATGGTTCGATAACAATGTTGACGAAGCAATAAAATTTTACGCGTCAATTTTTAAAAACTCAAAATTACTGTACGAGGTAAAATACGGCGAAGCAGGTCCAGGCCCGAAAGACACCATTATGACCGCCACGTTTGAGCTGGAAGGACAAAAATTCATGGCGCTAAATGGTGGACCAATGTTTAAGTTTACTGAAGCGATCTCGCTATTTATAAGCTGCGACAACCAGGAAGAGATAGATTATTATTGGGAAAAGCTATCAGAAGGCGGCGAAAAGAGCCGATGCGGCTGGCTCAAAGATAAGTTTGGCCTTTCATGGCAGGTTGTGCCTAAAAACCTGGGGGAGCTACTGCACAACAGCGACTCGAAAAAAGCAAATAACGTAATGCAGGCCATGATGGCTATGGATAAACTTGACATTGCAGCGCTCGAAAAGGCAGGCGGGTAAATTAAAAGTTATTTAATAGCTTTGAGTATACATTTACCTATGCAATCTCCATCGCCAAAAGATCAGTTAAAGCAAGTCAGGATGTCGATATTTATCAACGCTGCCATGTCTGTATTTGCTATTTGCACACTTGTTAACGCTATACAAACCCATGTATTCTGGCGGATACTTTGCTCGGCCGTGGGTTCTGTATTTTTCGTAGCGGTATTAGCCATGCTCATCCAAAAACTCATCAAGCTGCGCAAGGCCGGATAAGCCTTTGTCAATATTCCGTTACATGCGATTTATCGACGCTGTGGATTATATAACCTGGTATTACTTGAGCGTAAAAACGTTTAAGCAAACAGAATGGTTTAAACACTGTTAATCAAAGCTATACGAGTAATTGTTATTACCTGGTTAAGCGTAATAACAATTACTCGTATTTTTTTTGGAAATTTACCGCCGGAAATATAATCCGGACTCATACGCGATGAAGAAAATAACAGAACAAAACGCCGCAAAATATACGCTGGTATTAATCATTGTTACTTTTTTTATCCGCTTACTAATCGCTGCCTACACCGGCCTGGGTAACGGCGAATCGTATTATTTCAGGGGAGCTATCCATTTAGACTGGAGCTATTTTGACCAGCCGCCTTTATTCTTTTGGATCGGCGGGGCAAGTATCAGGCTGTTTGGCTTAACCAATTTTGGCCTGCGTTTCCCGGATGTGTTGATGTTTGCCGGGACAAGCTGGCTGCTGTTCGCGCTGTCGCGTAAATTATTTAATGCTGCGGCCGGTTTCTGGGCCGTTACCATAATGAATTTAAGCGCGTTGTTTACCGTAGGCGTTGCCTGCTGGTACCAGCCCGACGCACCGCTAATGTTCTTCTGGCTGTTAAGCACCTGGTATATTGTTAAGGTATTGGGCATAGGCGAAGAAAAACCGCTTGACCCAAAAGCTGATAAAGGCAAAGTCTACTGGCTGTGGATAGTAATAGGCATCTGCATGGGCTTGGCAACTTTAAGTAAATACCATGTGCTGTTTTTATTCGCGGGGGTATTTATGTTTATCCTAACCAATAAAAAACAGCGCCATTGGCTTACACACCTCGGGCCTTATCTGGCGATTGTCATCACCATTATTATGGCTACGCCCGTAATATGGTGGAATTATAAAAACAACTGGGTATCATTTGTTTGGCAGGGATCAAGAGCCGGTACCCGGGACGAAGCGTTTAAGATCCATTTCGACTGGTTTTTGCGCAGTATAGCCGGGCAGGCAGTTTGGTTGTTACCATGGATCTGGTTCCCGACTATCAGGCAAATGTTTATCGCTTATAAAAAGCGCATACAGGCCGAATATGGTTTTAACTTCTGGATGTCGGTATTGCCTATTGTATTTTTTACCGTGCTAACCTTGTGGGCCGATCTGCAATACCATTTTCACTGGCAGGCACCCGGTTACATGATGTTATTTATGCCATTAGGCTTCGCGATAGATAAAGCTTTAAATACCGACGATAAACGCCGGCGCTTAACCCGTAGGTGGTTAAATTTCTCCATTTGCTTTACAGTTATCACGATAGCCGTATTGGGCCTGCACGTGGTTACCGGTTTTTGGCAAAGCTATGGCCCTAAATGGGTCGCCGGCCTTGGCGGCGGTAAAATTGACCCTACCATACAAGGTGTTGATTATGATGATGTAATGACCCGCTTTGAAAAAGAAGGTTGGATAAAAAATCCCAATGTTTTTGCAGGAAGCACCCGCTGGTGGCTGGCCGGTAAGGTAGACTGGGCGCTAAGAGGAAAAAAAGACATTATAGCTTTTAACCGCGACCCGCGCAACCTTGCCTTTTTGGTAGACCCGAAAACGCTGGTAGGTAAAGATTGTGTGATTATTGGCGAGGCCCACGCTTATGATGAAACTATTAAAGCCGATGGTACGCCATTTTTTGACAGCATCACCAAATTACCCGATATCCCAATTATTCGCGGTGGTGTGGTTGAAGAACACCTGCAGGTTTATTACTGCAAAAACTTTCATCAATCGGCTACCCCGTTGCCTGATTATCCGTTATACCGGCAGTTAAATGGCTTGGTTCCGTTTGGGAAGTAGAGCAAGCTCACAATAGGCTAAATATCAACAAGATAAACAATAATTACAGCTAAAAAAACAGACGTATACGTTGTTTCATTTTGTTTCACCTGTTTTTAGTAAAAACCTCATCTTCAGATAGTTAAATGAAATTCTTGTTTCACTTGTTTCATCTGTTTCACTCTTTCGTGAAACAAGATACCTTATTTACCATCTGCACATACGCATATTTGCACATCTGAACATTTATTTAGTATTCCACTTAAATTTGCTGATGCCGATACCGCCAAATACAATAATGTAGCCAACAGATACGATAACCGCTAAAGAAGCATCAGATGTCCATTTAGACGCCTCCATGCTTCCTGCCAGCATTATTTTCACACATCCATAAGGCGAAAAGCTGACGATTTTCTTTACTGTTTCGTTCATTGAATCTATCCCGCCTACCATACCCACCATGATAAACAGGAAATAAGTGATCCGTGTAGTTGCATTAATAGTTTCGAAATTCTTGATCAGGCCGACAATTAACTGCCCAAGGCTAAGATAAACCGCGCCACCTAAAATAGCTACGCCAAAGGTCAATATATAGCCTTGAGCGCTTAATAAAATTCCATCATACTGATATCCTATAATAAATGTCCCTAAGGTTAATACCATGATCATTACCATCTGGATACTGATCCGGCTGGTCATGATTGCCCAGGCAGGTACAGGTGCCACCCTTAACCGTTGGAAGATGCCTTTATCCCTGTCGCGGGCTATGGATAAGGTATAGCTCATTAAACCTATAGCTATCAAGCCAATGGTAATGGATGTAGCCAATACAGCCGGCCCGCCTATCAGCTTGATCAAACCTTTCCAGGTTATTAATATGATCATTGGCACTAATAATGATATGATAACCGAACGGCGGTTACTGACCAATGTGGCCAGATCAGCACGAAATAACGTGGCAAATACGGTTGATGACTTGGGTACTGTTGTTTCCATAATATTTTACTTAAGCTCTTACGGCTTTACCGGTAAGGGCAATAAACACATCCTCTAAAGTTACTTTTCCGCGGCGCGATACGGCTATTACTTCCGCGTCGTCTTTATGTTTGTCGATCAATGCTTGCGGGGTGTCCACAGCAATAACCTGCCCGTGATCGATAATAGCTATCCGGTCGCAAACCGCTTCGGCTTCTTCCATCGAGTGTGTTGTTAGTAAAACCGAGTAACCCTTATCCCGTATAGCTTCAATACGCTCCCAAAGCTGGCGGCGCGATTGCGGGTCGAGGCCGGTGGTTGGCTCATCAAGCAACACCAGTTTAGGATTATGAATAGTCGCGATGACCAATGATACCCGTTGCTGCTGCCCGCCGGAGAGTTGTCCGAATTTCTTCTTTCCGGCATCTTCCAGCCCTATTTCCGCCAGGACATTTCTTATATCGTCCTTACTCATCGGCACGCCATAAATCCCTGAAAATAGCTGCAAGATCTGTATCACATTCAACTCGGACTGAAAGCTGGTTGATTGTAGCTGCACCCCCATTGACGCTTTGGCATGCAATGGTTTCTGCTGTACATCATGCCCGTCGACAATGATAGTCCCGGCTTTAAATTTCAGTAAACCTTCTATAGCGCTTAATGTGCTGGTTTTGCCGGCTCCGTTTGGGCCAAGCAGGCCGAAGATCTCGCCCTGCAACACACTAAACCCGACATTCTTTACGGCTACAACATCGCCATAGGTAACACCAAGCCCCTCTACCTTTAAAATATATTTATCCTGCGTGACAGCCATTTAGTTATTGCTTAGAGTTTGGTAGTGTAATAATATTACAATAATAATAAATGTTATCCAACAAAAAACTTGCAAAGCCACGAGTATCGGGAAATTGAAAAGCGCAGGGTTCGTGCGATTCCCTCCCAACGTGTTACTGCGAGGACAAGTATACGCAACCGTGCCCCATCGGGGCTATCTCTTTGTAGAAAACAGCAGTTCAGTAACTTTTGCCCCGTATGGGGTTACCCAATTTACGAAAGGGTAACCCCATACGGGGCAAATTATTTATTTGTGAAAACTACTACAAATAGGTAGCCCCGATGGGGCATGCCTATATAAAGGCTAAAGATGTACCTATATAATAACATATGGAAAGGCAATTCATATCGAACACATGTGCTGTAAACCCGGCTATCTTAAAACTCGAACCAAAGTGTATTACTAACCGGTTGCCCGGTTGCGTGGTTCTTTTGGCTTTGCGGGCCCAGTGATTTTGCCGCCTGGAACTTGGTACCGATCGGGCTGATAGCATCCAGGAACCCGATGTTACCATCAGGGAACGGCGGCTCTACATTGTTGTTTGATAATGCATCCTGCTCCCTGGCAGGGCGGTACATTTGCAGGAACATGCTTTTATTGTTGGTATAAACCGTAAATGATGCTTCCTTATTTTCAATTACTGCCCAGTTAACTTCGCCGTGGTAACCTTTAAATTCGGGGTAGCCCCAGTTTTCGCCGGTTATGGTATTGTTATAATCTTTGTGCCATACGCCAAATTGCTGGCCCGGCACACGGTTTTTCCATACCCGGTAAGGGCCGCGGCCCAGCCACTTCATACCGGTAACTTTTTCTTCAGGATAGTTAAAAGTGATGCCCATAAAATCGGCGTCGCCGGTTTGGGTGTAGGTATATTCAAGTTTCACAGGCTTGCCGATTTCAAAGGTCCACTTTACATGCATGGTAGCATCGCCTTCATAGTCGGCCATAACCGCCCATTTCTTTTGTATGCCGGCGTAGGTAAATCTTTTAAGGGTGGTATTAACACCTGCCAACACAGGCCCTCCTGATAATGAGATAGTAGTATTACCTTTAACTACCTTTTCAATATACCCCGTAGTTTTATCGAAGTAATATTTTTTTCCGTCGACATTGATAATCAAATCATTGCCTTCTTCGGTCTTGATTATATTAGCCTTAGATGCTATTACAGGCGCTTTAGCAATATTTGCCGGCGATTTGATAGCCCAGCTCCAGGTAAATAATTCTTCGCCGTGCGGACCGTAAGCGGTTAAATACAAGGCATCGCTTTTTGCCCAGGTGGCGGGTAAATGCAGGTCGAGCGTTCCTTTTTCGCCCGGCGCCAATTCTAATGGCAATGGTACGCCGGTAGCGGTTGTAATAGCCTGGGTACTTTTGTTTTGTGGCGATGGTAATTTTACCAGCTGCCATTTAAACTTACACTGGCTTAGTTTGGTAAACGCGTAGCGGTTCTCTACTTCAATTTTGCCGTTGAAAGTATTATCAATAGGCTTGGGTTTAATGTATACCGGCGACCAGATCTCTTTGATGGTATAAAAGCTGGCTTCCTTTTCGCGGTGCGGGCCTAATATGCCATCGGGGGCGCGGTTGCCTGTACCATCGTATGTATTATTTTTATCTGTACGGATAACAGATTCATCCAAAAATGCCCAGATAAAACCGCCGCCAAGGTGCGGATAGGTCATCATCTGATCCCAGAAATCTTTTAATGCTGCCCCTGCCCCGCCATCGTATAAGCCATGCATAAACTCGGTAGGCATAAAAATATCCTTGCCGGTGGTTACCGTTTTCATGATGTAATTATAATCAGGATAGTGGTGCGCGTCCACATTGTCAAAGTTTGACCATGGGTGCAGTACGACGCGTTTTTGCGGATCATACAAACCATAATCGTTATCCAACTGGAAATTAAAACCGCCTTCGTTACCGTTATCCCAAAACACAACCGATGGATGGTTTACATCGCGGAGAACCATTTCTTTAACCAATTTATGGCCGACAAGGGTATCGTATTTTGCTTGCCAGCCGGTAAGTTCGTCCAGCACATAAATACCCAACGAATCGCATACATCTAAAAAATCAGCATCAGGCGGGTAATGCGACATGCGTACCGCGTTGTTGTTCATCTCCTTCATCAGCTTCACATCCATCACCTGGATCTTATGGCTCAGGGTACGGCCTGTTTCGGGCCAGAAGCTATGGCGGCAGGTGCCTTTTAAAACTGTTTTGGCGCCATTTACATAGATACCATCCTGCGGGCGCACCTCGATGGTACGGAAACCGAATTTTTGTTTGATGGTATGAACCGAACCCTGTTTTTTATTGATACTTACAACAACCTGGTACAAATTAGGGAACTCTGAGCTCCATAAAGCAGGTTTATCAAAACTATGCTTCAATTCAAGATGATCTGCGGATGCATCTGCAGGTACAGAAAATGGCGCGTCTACGTTTTGCCCGGTCAGGGTTTGCACCTGCGCGGTAACGGTTTCACCGTTATGCAGGTTTTGAGCATACACGTCCAGCTGAAAAGAGCCGTCGGCTTTGGCATTCACTGCGGTGTGGGCTATAAAAGTAGCTGGAACAACTTCTAAATAGACCGGCCGGAAGATCCCGCCGAAAACCCAGAAATCGCTGCGGTTACGCTCGGCATCATTTACAGACGCGTTTGCCGACATCTTATCCACCGTAACTTCTAATAAATTATCCGCATTAAATTTTACCAGGTCGGTGATATCATATTTAAACCGGTAAAAGCTGCCCTGGTGTACCGGGCCGGCCGGCTTACCATTTATCATTACTTTGGTGTCGGTCATGGAACCTTCAAAAACGATGAAGACCCGCTTACCGGTCCAAGGCCCAACGGTAAACTGGTGCTTGTATTGGCCGCTTTCGTGAAACTTGTTTTTATCGCCGCCATAATTGTAACCGCCAAATCCCTGTAGTTCCCAATTTGATGGTACGGCAATTTTTGTCCATTTACCACTTAACCTGCCATCTGTACAGAAAAAGTCCCATTGTACGGTATGGTCTTTATCTGTACCTGATAAATATTTTATAATAGTTGATTGCGCGAACGAGCTTAGCGAGATCATCAGCCCCAGGCAGGCACCAAAAAATTGCTTCATATTTAACTACTGAATTTGGTTTAATTACCGCTAAGCTAATCATAGTCGCCCGTATTAAGACAGATAAACAACGGAAACGATTGCGTAATAAATATGTTGCAGTGCTTATAGACGGTTTGCTATTGACTCACCTGGTCGGCGCTTCGCTGGACCACCCTCTTCGCCTTTGGCGGAAAGAGGGTAGCTAAATATAATATCCATCGCTGTTAAATCCCTGCCAGCCACTTACCCACAAAGGGTATCTTACTTAACAGCCACACCAATAATAATGACAACATAAAACAAATAATTGCCGTTACCGGGATACTGATCAACGGCGTACAAAGGTTAAAGCTGATGCCAAAGGGTTCATCTAAAAAGTAAAGGATGAGCGCATGGCTCAAATAGATGCCGAAGTTATACTCGCATGCAAAGTTCTTGGCTTTCAGGAGGAACGCGGGTAACTGTACTTTGGTAAATCGCCCTAATAAAAACACACTTGATGACAGCAATACAATTGTAGGGCCTATCGGCTCATAGAGCAAAGTAATAAATCGGGTATATTTATAAAGCAGGTAGGTACCGGTAGTTATAATGATCAGCATGGTAAAAAACAATACCCGCATCCACACAATAAGGCGCTTGCTATAATTAACGTAAAAAGTGAGGTAATGGCCCAAAACCAAATACCCTGCGTATCCGGCAAAATAATGAAGATCCACCTGCGGATTGATCGCAGATATCACAGGCTGCGAGAGGATCATTATCACCAGCCACATCACCAAAAAATATTCAACCTCGCGCCTGGTCGCGTTACGTACAAACTTACTGATGACCGGGATAAAAAAGTAAAGCCCTATCAGCATGTATACGTACCATAAATGGTAAGAGCTGCCGTATTTTAACCGGTGCAATACCTGCTTAACATTTGCCCAGGTATCGCCGTTAAAAACGAGTTCTTCGTTATACCACGCGTACCATACATATACCAGGCTCCAAAACAGAAACGGCACCACTACCCTGGTTAGCCGTTTTTTTAGGAAAGCGGAAAACTCATATTCGCGGTGCAAGGTGAGGGCGCCGGTTATCATTACAAATACAGGTACTGCAAAACGTACCAATGCGTTATAGAAGTCGGCAGCAAGCCAGGCATTAATGGTTATATGGCCATATTGTCCAAGCGGGATAGCGGATACATGCAGCACAATAACTGCAAATAAGGCTATCAGCCTTAAACTATTTATCCAATCCAGATTTTGGGATTTTGTTGTGGTCATTAATAAAAACGGTCCACTAAAAGTACTATATTTCTGCTAAAAGCGGGTTAAATTAAATGTAAGCACAACTAACACAAACTTAATTAAGCCTTAACATGCGGTCTTTACTTTTGTCCCATTATTCATTTGATGTACTAACCAATCGTTCTTTTTTCATTGAACTAATAAGATCAGTTAATAGTAAAGAGAGCCTGAAGCTCTCTTTATTTATTTAAAACCATTTCTATTCAAATCAACTTCTATAACCATGAAGATTTTATACGCCATACAAGGAACAGGGAACGGGCATTTAAGCCGGTCGATGGATATAGTACCGTTGCTTAAAAAAATGGGCGATGTTGATGTATTGGTTAGTGGTACGCAAGGCGACCTTAATTTGCCTTTCCCCATAAAATATAAACTTCATGGATTTGGTTTTGTGTTTGGTAAAGCCGGTGGTGTTGACCTGTGGCGATCTTTTTTAAAATCGCGATTCCGTAAATTCATCAAAGAGATCAATTCACTCCCGATAGATAAATACGATCTTGTAATTAATGATTTTGAGCCGGTATCTGCCTGGGCCTGTTATGTAAAAAACAAACCCTGCATTGGCCTGAGCCACCAGGCAGCGGTACTGCACGACAATGCGCCCAAGCCGGAAGAAACAGATATGATAGGCCGCCTGATATTAAAAAACTACGCGCCTGTTACCGCGCAATATGGCTTTCATTTTAAATCGTTCGATAAAAATATATTTACACCGGTTATACGTCAGCAGGTGCGCGAGCAGGAGATCTTGAACAAGGGGCATTACACCGTTTATTTGCCTGCTTATGATGATAAACGATTGATAAAGCGTTTGTCAGAATTTAAGAATATTGAGTGGGATGTTTTTTCAAAGCACAACAATAAGGTGTTTACACACAAAAACGTTTCTATACAACCTATTGATAATAAATCCTTTGTTAAAAGTATGGCGCAAAGCGCGGGTGTACTTTGCGGTGCAGGGTTTGAAACCCCTGCCGAAGCTTTGTTCCTGAAAAAGAAATTGTTGGTGATACCCATGAAGAACCAGTATGAGCAGCAATTAAACGCCGCTGCCTTAAAGGAAATGGGTGTACCGGTTATTAAAAGCCTTAAACCAAAACACGACGAAAAGATACTGGATTGGCTAAACAACGGACAAGTTATTAAAGTAAACTATCCGGATAATACACAACAGATCCTTGACTCACTTTTTGAACAATTTGCCGACACAAATTATTATAAAACCGAGTTGGTTACCCGCTAATTTTATTATAACTGAAACACATGTTCTAACGGAACAGCAACGGGTGAATTATCGGGATGAACATCCATCAGATCAGCCATGTAGGCCCACCATTTTTCTAACGTTTCGTCTTTTTGAAAGATAGCACCTTTATCATCTACATTATGAACAGCAAACAGGATATCTGTTTCATGGTCGTAAAAAATATGATACTCATAGATCCCACCGTCTGCTAACATCTGGCGGATCTCGGGCCAGATCAAAGCATGCCGGCGCTTGTATTCATCTTTAGCACCGGATTTTAATTTCATTTTAAATGCCACCTGGTTCATGACCAACTTATTTATTTAACTCGATCAGCTTAACAGCAAAAGGCTTCATTTCAATAGTATCACTGTTGATCGACGACCGGATCGCTTCATTATCACCCGAATCACCATCTATCGTACTTACGTTTGCCGCTTTAAATTCTGCAGGCAGTTTTACAGAAATGCTTTTGTTTCTTTTATTCAATAATAAGATCTTTTTGTGCCCATCAACTACAAAACCCTGGGCCACAATGTTATCGCCATTATTATTGTCGATATTGGTTCGTACCAATGTACTGCCCGGTTTGATGTTATCCTTTATCATCTTCAACACCCAATAACGCGCATTAGGCTTGTTATTAATATAATTGATCATACTCACATCCGGGAACTGTGAGGGAAAACCAACCAGCTGAGATTCGCCAATTACGTCAATTCCCCTTTTGCTCAGTTCAATAAAAAAGTAGGTGTAAATGCTTGCCGACAAATTCCAGTAAGCCGGGGTAATGGGTTGGTTACGCATTTCTTCACTTACAAAAGTGCCTAGTTCATCTATGTCTGTTTTGGTATTTGGCGATAAACGTTTGCGGATACTCTCGATATAATTAACCGTATTTACAAAGGCTTCTGCTTTATCAAACACCGTGTATTCATAATCATCAAATTTTTGATTATTGTTTGCATTAGCATAACAATGATAAGATATCATATCAATAGGTATCCCGGGTTTGTGGTTAGCCGGGTTAAGGAAATATTCAAACCATCCGGGACTTTCAAAAGCCAGCGCCATACCTACAAATTTTGTTTGGGGCGATACCGTTTTAATGGCCGTAACCATGGCATCATAGATCTTTGTATAAGTTTGTGGCGACATGGAATGCTCAAGATCCGGCTCGTTTAACACCTCCCAATATGGGATTTCATAATGATAACCTGATTTATGATACTTGCCCAACTCGTCCGTAAATCCACCTTTTGCATACCAACTGATGAGCCGAACATAATAACCCGTCAGTTCTTTCATCGTGGTATCTCTTAATTGGGTGCCGCCGCTATAACCCCAGCCTACCTGGTTAGGATCAGCAGGATAAGCTACCGGTTGATCCGTTTTAAACATCCATTGGGGAATGGTGCTAAAATTTAATATTATCGAATGCCCTTTTGTGTTTTCAAGGAAATCAATGGTCATAGGGTCGATCAAACTAAAATCCCATGAAGTTTTTTCATGAGGTGGTTCCAACTCTGCAACCGCTAATTTAGGGTAAGGGAACCAGGGAACATACCTGACATAATCAGCATTAAGCTTCTTTAACGCATTAAACGAACTATCATGCATGGCAGCTTTACGGCGCAGCATAGGGTTACCAACCACCTGTAATGTGGCGGTTGATTTTGATACCGACACCACATCATTCCAATTTACGTTTAGCGATTGGCTTTGCGCTTTATTGAAACATAAAAACCCTAAAAGAACTATAGCTATTTTTTTCATTTTAATAAATTTGAGATCTGTTGCCTAATACTATTAAACTTCCTTTTTTAAGAATTTAATCCTTTTACTTACACACTTAAGCCACTCTCTTGTCAACAGTTCATGGCCGGCCACCGTCGGGTGCACATTATCCCAGATCCAATATTTTTCGGGAGCTCGTTCCAAGGCCTTGTTAAATACATCCTGAAAAGGGACAAAAACAGCATCATAATCCACAGCAAGTTTTTTCACCACATCCTGTCGTGCCATAACATCTGTTTGCATGGCGGTTTGCTGCTCTTTTACACTGGTATAGGGCAAAGTAAAAGGTTCGCATAATACTAAAGTGATATCCGGGTTGTTTGTCTTTACCTGGTCAAGTATGCGCCGGTAAGTTGCCTCATATGCAGGTACGGAATTTGACTCTTTTTTTGCATGCAGGTAACCGTTGCTGTCATTAATACCAATTAATATACTCAGTACATCCGGTTTGTTCTCCAGCGTATCGTGCTGCCAGCGGTCAGACATCCCATTGATATCGCTGCCAGAGTTGCCCCGGTTAATAAACTTAAGGTTTCTGTCGGGAAAATCAGCGCCTACCCTGCTGGCTATAGAAAATACATAACCATGGCCGGTGTTATTATTCAGATCATCATTACGGGTACGGTTTCCGTCGGTGATGGAATCTCCCTGGAACAAAAAAACAAGATCGTGCTCTTTAGATTTTGATTGTCTTTGACCAGCGTGATTGCCGGCCGCTAATAAATTTTCGGACGCGAGTACTCCACTCATGACACTTAAGAGCGCCATGTTTTTAATAAACACTCTTCGTTGATTATTTGGCATAGTTAATTTATAATTGGTAATTGCAAAGTATTACTTTAATTAAAACCAACTGTCCTTAACTATCCCTATCAAATTAAAGTTCAATTTATTTTAACACCACGCGGGTGGCGCCGTAGCCAAATTTCTCTTTAAGGGCATCCATGAAGGTTTGTACTTTGGGGTGCTTGCTTAAGGCTTTATGAATGTCGTGACGTAATATACCATTGCCTGCGCCATGGATAAAAACAATGTCATGCAGCTGATGTACAATTGCCGAATCGAGCGCTTTATTAAAATATTCAAGCTGTATTTTTTGTATTTCGGCGCTGCTTAAAAACTGGTAATCGTCGCGCAGTTTTTCAATATGCAGGTCAATTTCCCTGTTCGGTTTTTCAACGGTCACTTTTTCTTCCGCCGGTTTAAAAAAGCTTTCTTTTAACTGTTGCGCATCTATCACAAAATCAGGTTCATCTAATTGTATCAGCCAGCCTGGTTGATTAAGCACCGGCAAATTCTTTTTACTGCCCGAGAAATCCTTAGCCTTAAACTTTTCAGTAATTGTCAATGGGACAGGCGGTTCAACGTTTTGCGTGGTGTAATACAATACGTTCATCAGCATCTTGGGCCATAACTGCAGATCAGCCAGTTGGGCCGAATAAATTTTAACTGCCGATTTTGGCGCGACAATCCCGGCATATTCACCTTTAAAGGTTTGCTTTTCGGTAGTTAAAGTCGCCAGTAATTGAAATGAAGTGTCATTTATCAAATTAAAATACACAACCGAATTTGCTTTCGCGTCGGTAACCACACCTAAATAAACACCTTTGTTTTTAAATTCACCTTGTGGTAATTGCGGCTCGGCAGCAGTATTCGTAGCTTCAGATCCGGCGGGCTTATAACCATGTACAAGGGTTACTTTACTGGCAAGTACAGGAATCTCAAAGTCATCCTCACCTGTTACCCCTATCATGTCTTCGTCAATAATGCGGGTTATAAAACCTTCCATCTTCTCGTCAACAAACCGTACAAAGTCGCCTAATTTATATTTCATAGTGTGCAAAGCTACCTTATATATTGCCATTGCGGCAAACATTGCAGTTTAAAATTGGACCTGATCATGTATATGCAGATGCTTGAGTATATTAATATTGCTGGTTATGGTCTGTTAAAAGTTGTTACCAGGCAACTCAACTATGATCATATAGAGCAATTATTAAAAGAATGTTTTGACGAGTGTGTAGATAACGACGAGCTTTTTGTGCTAATAGCCAAAGAATACATAAAGGCCGATTAAGACGACCTGGTACAAGGTATTAAAAAAGTAAGCCGCTTGTAAACAACAAGCGGCTCGTTTATAGCTATTTAATACCCCTATTAAAATAACCTGTAGCAAAGTAAGATAATATTTTCCTTACAAGCAAGCACATAACAGAAATATTACGAAAAACATACTGATACGTCATTTTCCGACCTATTTTTTAGTCATATTGAAAATTCAGGGGTGATTAATTATAAAAATAGTGTTTGCCCACGGCAAGGCTTTCAACCGTAAAATCATCAGCTATAATAGCTCTCCGACCATCTGTACCGAATTTAATTTTTGTCATTTTAGTATGTGATAAATAGTGGTTAAAACCCTATTTTTAGCGCCTCAATCTTGATACAAGATTATCAAGCAATTGTGGTAAACAGAAACAAAAATGAAAGTTTTAAAATTTGGCGGAACATCTGTAGGAAGTCCGGAGCGAATGAAGAATTTGCTGGACATTATTGATGCTTCAGAAAGGCAAATTGTTGTGCTATCAGCCGTATCGGGTACAACAAATAGTTTGGTTGAAATTGGACAAGCCTACTTAGCCGGAGATAAGACAAAAGCTATAGCACTGATAACTACCCTAAAAGACAAATACGAAACTTTTATAAAAGAGCTGTTTGCCAAACACGAGTTTTTAGAACAGGGCAAAGAAGTTATTGATTACCATTTTTCATTATTGAGCGTTATTGCAAACGATCTGTTTACTCCCATTGAAGAAAAGATCATACTGGCGCAGGGCGAATTATTATCGACCACCCTTTATCACGTATATTTAAAAGAGATAGGCGTACCGTCTGTTTTATTACCCGCTTTGGACTTTATGAAAACCGATGAGGATAATGAGCCGATTGTAGATTATATTACATCGCACCTTACCCCTTTACTGGCAAAAGCGCCTGACAATAATTTATTTATTACCCAGGGATACATTTGCCGCAACGCTTTTGGCGAGATAGACAACCTGCGCCGCGGTGGCAGTGATTATACCGCGTCATTAATTGGTGCCGGTATCCACAGTGAAGAGGTGCAAATATGGACGGATATTGACGGAATGCACAATAATGACCCCAGAATAGTGACGGGTACCAGGCCAATCGCGCAGTTATCATTTGATGAGGCGGCAGAGCTGGCCTACTTTGGCGCGAAGATCTTGCATCCGCAAAGCGTATTCCCGGCACAGAAATATAAAATACCGGTGCGTTTGTTAAACACTATGGACCCGCAGGCTAAGGGCACGTTGATAACCAATGATAGCGAAAAGAACCAGATCAAATCCATCGCCGCTAAGGATGGCATCACGGCCATTAAGATAAACTCAAGCCGGATGCTATTGGCTTATGGTTTTTTACGCCGTGTGTTCGAGGTATTTGAGCGCTATAAGACATCGATAGATATGATCACGACATCAGAAGTAGCGGTATCATTAACCATTGATGATACCACACACCTTACTGAAATATTGGGCGAGCTTAAAGCCTTTGGTGATGTCGAGGTTGATACAGACCACACCATTATCTGTGTTGTCGGCGATTTTGCTGCAGACAAGCATGGTTTTGGGTCGCGCGTGTTAGAGGCGCTGAAGCATTTGCCGCTGCGTATGATATCATACGGCGGCAGTAACCATAACCTATCCGTATTGGTTAAAACAAGGGATAAGGTTGAAGCTTTAAGAAGCTTACATAGCAGGCTATTTTAATGTCGGATTTCCAATTTTCAATTTCGGATTTTTGACTTTTTACTTTTGATTTTTGACTTTACACAATGTTCAATCCAGATACTATAAACCGTTTTCAATCAATAGAAACCCCATTTTATTATTATGATATGGGGGTGCTTCGTCAAACTTTAGCCACTTGCCATAATGCTTCGGCTAAATATGGCTTTCATGTACACTACGCCATGAAGGCTAACTTTAACCCGAAGGTATTAGACATGATACAATCGTTTGGTTTTGGCGCTGATTGTGTGAGCGGTGGCGAAGTTAAAGCGGCTATAGAACATGGTTTCAGCAAAACACAGGTGGTATTTGCAGGTGTTGGCAAATCAGATAAAGAAATAAACCTGGCGCTTGATGCAGATATCTTCTGCTTCAATGTAGAATCGGTACAGGAGCTGCATATTATCAACGACCTTGCTAAAGCTAAAGGTAAAACAGCAGGCATTGCCATCCGTATTAATCCTAACGTTGACGCGCATACCCACCACTTTATTACTACCGGGTTGGACGAGAACAAATTTGGCATCAACACCTGGCAGTTAAACGATGTAGTAGAGGCTTTACGCTCCTGCCCTAACCTGCAATTTTTAGGCATCCATTTCCATATAGGCTCACAAATAACCGATATGGAGGTTTATAAAAGCCTTTGTATCCGCATAAATGAAATACAAACCTGGTTTGAAGATCACGGTTTACAGGTAAAAGTTTTAAATACCGGAGGTGGTTTGGGCGTGGATTATCACAACCCCGACACTAATACGATTAGTGATTTTGAAAGTTATTTTAAAGTATTTAAAGACTTTTTAAATGTAAAACCCGGCCAGGAAGTTCACTTTGAACTGGGCCGTGCATTAGTGGCGCAAAGTGCTTCACTGATATCGAGGGTGTTGTATGTTAAAAATGGCCAGAAAAAGAACTTCCTGGTGTTAGATGCCGGTATGACCGAATTAATGCGCCCGATGCTGTACCAGGCTTATCATGAAATAGAGAATTTAAGCCAGCAATCTGTAAGTGCCGACCCGCAAGATTTGAAATACGACGTGGTTGGCCCGATCTGCGAAAGCACCGATTGTTTCCGCAAGGATGTTGAGCTCCCCGAATCATTCCGTGGCGATCTGATAGCGGTACGTACCGCAGGTGCCTATGGCGAGGTAATGGCATCAGGCTATAACCTGCGTAACAGGGCGCCAAGTATTTATTCAGGAGAATAGTTAGAATTTATATCCGACCCTTAAAAACACGGCGCTGCCTGCTTCTATCGTACCAAAAAACTGTTTATAATTTATAAAGTAGCTGGCCTTTGGGAAAATGCTTCGCAGCATCCTGGTGGTCGCGGTTTCGTCTTTGTAGTAGGTATCGTTCAAATTGTTGTGGCCAATTGTAGTCCCTAAAAAGCCACGTATGCCGTGTTGAAAATCGGTATTGTCCCGGTTATGAAATATCACCTCGGTGGTCAAGCCAATGCTGAACAGGTCCGTACGCGGATCGACATAGAAACCACCTATCCGCTGAAGCATTTGCCGGTAAGATAAATAATCGCCAAACTCGTGGCTAAACGCTGCTTCAACACCAATAAATCTAAAATCCATTCTATCACTGTGCACAAATGCGTTAACAGATGCCCGACCGCCAACCGCGCCGAAAAATTTATCTTTAAAATAGCTTGCAGACTTGGTATCGCTTGATCCGTTTTGATAATCGCCCAATGCGCCGAAAGCACCATAAGCCACATTAAAATTATCAAAAACGTATCCCTGGCTTAAATTAAGCTGGCCGCTTACTACCGCATCATTAAAGCTGCTGTTAGTATACGTATTTAATCCCGCTGAAACATAGGTGGCTTGTTTTTGCGCATCAAACGATGTTGGTTTGGGCTGATAAACAATATCCTGGTGGTAAAGTGCCGGCGAATAAACACGCGAGCATGAGGTAAACAACACCGCCATAAAGCATATCAACAATAGGTATTTATTATTCATAGGTGTATGATAAACAAATTCTAATATACAATATTTAACTGTGACCAGTTATTAATAGGCTAACAGCTTTATCTAATTTTTATTGCAACTTTATTTGTTCAGGGTCGGTAATAATGATCTCTGGTTTACCTTTGTAGTCAATCAACTGTCCGGTTACACACACTTTCTTGTTTTTTAAACTATCCTCTGGCGCAGCCTTAAATTTTTTACGATCATCGCCTTTAATTAATAGTGTAAGTAGTTCGTTTGGGTGGCTGCCGCCCATATCTATAAGAGTAATACCGGCATTACTCAAAAATTTGCCACCATATACCGTGTCGCAAACGGTCACTTTTTCATTTAAATGCTTGGCAGCTTCTTTTGCCGTGATAGTTGTTTGACTGAATGATTTTGCAGAAAATACCGCCATAATAAAGGCGGTAAGCATAATTATCTTTTTCATGGTTGGTGATGTAATTTATGGTAAAAATACAATTTATAACGTGGCATAATAACCGCCTGTTATAGCCAATGCAATTATAATTACCCCCGTATTGCATTTGTTACAGATTATTATGCGTACCTTGCGCACTTTAATAAATAAAATAATGCAAAAAGAAGGAACAGTAAAATTTTTTAATGAAACAAAAGGATTCGGATTTATTACACCAAGCAATGGTGGTCAGGATGTATTTGTTCATTCAACAGGTCTGATCGACGAAATCCGTGAAAACGATAAAGTTGAGTTCGAAGTAGAGAACGGCAGAAAAGGCCTTAACGCGGTAAATGTAAAAGTTATTTAATTATAATATATCATTTTAAGACGTATTCAAAAACATCCGCACAATGTGCGGATGTTTTTTTTTGCCTTTGTCCCTGTACAACAGATTATTCCTTTGCAATTGTATGTTTTTCAGGAAATAAACTTTTATTGTTACCGGATGATTGATTGCGCTTAGCTTGGCACTGTTGTTGTATAACTTGTAATAGCTACAAAAACTAAAGACACATGAAAGATCAATCAAAAATTATAGCAGCCCTATTAGTAGGTGCAGCCGCAGGCGCGGTATTGGGATTATTATTTGCACCCGACAGTGGTGAAGAAACCAGGGGAAGTTTAGCAGGTTATGCTGATGACCTGGTAGGCAAAGCAAAAGACAAAGCCCGCTCTGCAGGCGACAACATTAAAGGCTACGGCAGCGACGTGGTAGACAGGGTTAAATCAAAATACAGTGATGCTGTGAATGACCTGTATAACTACAGAGATGGTGTTAGCGATGAGATCAAATCAAAAGCTGATGATGTTACTGACGCAGCTAAAGATCAGGTTAACAATGCTAAATCAAAAGTAAAAAGCGCTGCTGACGATTTGAATGATTCTATTCAACAAGCGTAAGCCCATCCGCCCCCTGAAGGGGGAACTTTTGGAGATAAATTATATAAAAAGCAGAAATTGCATTTAATTGCAGTTTCTGCTTTTTTATTTCCGCTCAGATATAGCCATCAACTCTTTTAAGTAATCACCCCATATGGTGGGATTTGAATGTGTGCCGTGGCCCGACGTTTTGTCGGTGATCGGCAATAAAATATATCGGCCTTTCGGCACTCTTTTAATTTCTTTTTCTATCAGGCCCAGTTCGGGCGGGTTTATCACATCATCAGCCGAATTAATGGCAAACAGCGGCGCCTTGATCTTTTCCAGGTAAGGCGATGGGTTATAATACCGCGACGCATCAAAAGCGTAGATCACATCATTGGCATCTAACGATTTATAGTACCTATCTTCCGTTTTTTGCAACAGGGCGTCCTCCTGCTCGCGGGTTGGGGCTGCCTTTTGCATTTGTAACGGACTGCTGCCCATAAATAGCAAACTTGCCGTCGCGCCCAGCAAACCTTCTTTAGGTTGCGCTTTATATTCGCCGCCCATCCAGATCGGGTCATTTTCTATCATATCTATAGCTAACTTGCGCATCATACGGTTACGTCCGGCAATTTCGACCGGGTTACTGGCTAACGGCATAAGCGCATCCATAAAATCAGGGTAAGTATATCCCCAAACCCAGGTATGCATGGCGCCCATTGATGTGCCCATTACCAAACGCAAATGATTTATACCCAAATGCTGTGTAACCAGCAGGTACTGAGCCTTTACCATATCGTTATAAGTATATTTTGGAAACTTCATGTGCAGGCCGTCACTGGGTTTGCTTGATCTGCCATGACCGATGCCATCAACAAAAACAATGTAATATTTGGTGGCATCCAGCACCGCTCCCGGCGCAAACAACGTATTGGAAAAACGTTCAATCCCGATCAAACCTTTTGAGTCGCCGGTAGTGCCGTGCATGATTAGTACCGCGTTGTCGGTTTGTCCACTTGCGTTTTTGTGTTGCTTACCTACGGTTATGCAGTGAACGCGCAACTCGGGCAGTTTTTCGCCGCTTTCAAAAGTAAAATCTTTGGCTATGTAGTCGCTTTCAACAGGTTGGGGATAGTTTGCCTGCGCGTCAACTTTACCGGCGGCGACGATAAAAAGCGACAGGATAAGGATAGTGTTTTTTAACATGGCACATCAGTTAATAGTGTTGACACTAATGTACAATTTTGCTCACAAAAAAAGCCCCCGATGTTTCGGGGGCTTTTCATTAAACCTTTTCTCCCCCCTTCGGGGGGACGGGGGCTTATAATTTACCTAATTCCTGAACAAGGTCGATCAGTTTGTTTGAGTAACCCCATTCGTTATCATACCATGATACTACTTTAACGAAGTTGTTGTTTAATGCGATACCTGCTTTTGCATCAAAAATTGATGTACGTGCATCACCTTTAAAATCTTCAGATACAACTTCATCTTCAGTATAACCTAAGATACCTTTAAGATCACCTTCTGATGCTTCTTTCATTGCAGCTTTAACATCCTCATAAGTAGCAGGGGTTTTTAAGCGTACAGTTAAGTCAACTACAGAAACATCAGCAACCGGAACACGGAAAGACATACCTGTCAATTTACCTTTAAGTTCAGGCAAAACCAAACCAACAGCTTTAGCAGCACCGGTTGATGAAGGGATGATATTTTGGTAAGCACCGCGGCCACCTCTCCAGTCTTTAGCCGATGGGCCGTCAACTGTTTTTTGAGTAGCAGTTACCGCGTGGATCGTGCTCATTAAGCCTTCTTCTATGCCAAATTTGTCATTTAAAACTTTAGCAATAGGCGCTAAACAGTTGGTAGTACATGAAGCGTTTGATACGATGTTCTGATCTGCTTTTAACAATTTATGGTTAACACCCATTACAAATGTAGGGGTATCATCTTTTGCCGGTGCGCTCATCACTACTTTTTTGGCACCTGCGTCAATATGTTTTTGTGCAGTATCCATTGTTAAGAATAAACCGGTCGATTCGATAATAACCTCTGCACCTACTTCATTCCATTTAAGGTTTGCAGGGTCCTTTTCGGCAGTTACACGTATAGTTTTACCGTTTACAACCAAATGGCCGCCTTCAACAGCAATAGTGCCTTTAAACTGACCATGAGTAGAGTCGTATTTTAACATGTAAGCCATGTAATCAGGCTCAACAAGGTCATTAATACCAACAATCTCAATGTCTGGTCTGTCAATTGCAGCTCTGAATGCCAGGCGTCCAATACGGCCGAAACCGTTAATTCCTATTTTCATGATTTTTTAATTTTTATTTGAATAATACGTTAATAGATTGTTTATAGGTTCTTTTATAATGCCCGCAATTTCAAGCCCGGCTTCGGCAGTTGTTTCGCGCAGGTGATCCTGAAATGCGAAAGCTACCGAACCTTCAAAATGTAAAGGAGCTTGCGGGTATTGCTTATGTAAAGGTAACAAGTATGTGTTTATTAGTTTATTAAAACCGGTTTTTATGACGCTTTTTAGATATTCGTCACCGTCGTTTTCTATAAAAAACTCACTGAACGAACTCAAATACAATGCAGTTTGTTTTTGGCGATAAACTTTTTCAAGCAAAGTTTTACGATCGGCCTCGTATTTATGCGCGAACTTTTTTCGCAGGTTTTCAGGCAGCGTTTCGTTCATAAAACCTTTAATCAACTGTCTTCCCAGCCAATTGCCTGAGCCTTCGTCGGCTAAAATATAACCTAAACCGTAATTGTTGGGTTTAATTTTACGTCCGTCGTACCATGCTGCATTCGATCCACTACCGCAAATACTGATAATGCCCGGTGTATTACGACAACAGGCAATAGCCGCGCCCTCAATATCGTGCGAAACACTGATTTTAGCGAATTTGAAAAAAGAGGCGAATGCGTTGCAAACTATGCTCTGCAATTCTTTAGAAGAAGAGCCTGCACCAAAGAAATAAATCCGCTTTATTTCTTCGGCATGGTGTATCAGGTTAATGTTTTTGTTTAGTAGTTGTATAATGTGTTTCTCTTCATGGAAATAGGGATTGATACCATTAGTTTTAAAAGAAGCAATAGTTCTTCCTTTATCTGACAAGCGCCAGTCTGCATGGTTTGATCCGCTATATACAACCGCGATCATTATATGGAAAGCACCTCCACCATTTGTAAAAGATCGGCTTCTAATTTAAAGTCATGATGGCTAAGCGCTTCTTCAAGCGGCGTAAGTTTAATATGATTGGCTTCTAAACCTACCATTTTTTGGCTATGCCCCGCAATTAACGCGTTAACCGCGGCAAATCCTAAGCGGCTGCCTAATACACGGTCGAAACTGCTTGGCGCTCCGCCTCTTTGCAAGTGGCCTAATACAGTAACTTTTATATCGTAATTGGTTACTTCTTTCTGAACAGCTTTTGCCAGGTCATATATACCACCAGTTTTATCGCCTTCGGCAACAATAACAATACTTGATGATTTTTTTGCCGATTCGCCATTTTTTAATTGTGCGATCAGATCATCAATAGCTGTTGATTTTTCAGGCAATAATATCGCTTCTGCACCACAGGAGATCCCGGCACGCAACGCAATAGCACCCGAGTCGCGGCCCATCACCTCAACAAAAAATAAACGGTCGTGCGAGTCGGCTGTATCACGTATTTTATCTATAGCCTCAATAACTGTATTAGTAGCGGTATCAAAACCTAAAGTATAGGTTGAACCATAAAGATCATTATCAATAGTACCCGGTATACCTATTACAGATATATCAGGATATTTTTGTGAAAAACGTAACGCCCCGGTGAATGTACCATCACCACCTATCACCACTAAACCATCAATACCCTGTGCTTTAATATTTTGATATGCTGCTTCCATACCTTCATCGGTACGGAAAGGCAGGCAACGTGCTGTTTTTAATATTGTACCCCCTAAATTTAATATGTTACTTACAGAGCGGGTACCCATATCATACATATCATTCTCGATCATGCCCTTATACCCCTGCTTTATACCCACAACCGGTAAGTTGTTGTATATAGCCGTCCTTACAACAGATCTGATACACGGGTTCATTCCCGGTGCATCGCCGCCTGATGTAAGTACCCCAATTTTCGAAATTTTACGCATCTTTTATACTAAAAAAATTTTGCACGAATATAAGGTGTGAAAATTACACCGTTAAATTTATTTTTATTTATTTTTGATGCAGGAACGCATATATCTTAATAAATTAGAAACTTAATTATAACGCTACTTTGGAAGAGAAATTACCCACGTTTGAGTCTGTATTCTCTATTGACTGTTTAATTTTTGGGTTTGAGGCAGGGGAACTTAAAATATTATTAATTGAACGTAATGAAGAGCCTTTTAGTGGCTGGTTTGCCCTGCCCGGTTACATTGTAAAACAAGACGAAAGCCTTGACGACGCGGCAGACAGGATACTATATGAACTTACCGGCCTGCGCGATCTGCAAATGAAGCAATTTCACACTTTTGGCGATGTTAACCGCCACCCGCAAGGCAGGGTAATTACGGTAGGCTATTATGCATTGATCCGCATTGCGGGACAAAAAGAGTTAAGGCCAATAAATCAATATGCCCGTAAAGCGATATGGCACCCGGTTAATAATTTACCCCAATTAGCGTTTGACCATACCGAGATATTTAACAATGGATTTGGCAAGATCCGCAGACGGTTAAATCATCAACCTATAGCTTTTGACCTGCTGCCTGAAAAATTTACACTCACCCAATTACAAGGCCTGTATGAAGCTATCCTGAACAAAAAGCTGGATAAACGTAATTTCCGCAAAAAAATGCTGAGCTATGGGTTTTTAAAAGAACTGGTTGAAAAACAAAAAGGAGTATCCTATCGCGCAGCAAAACTGTATAAATTTGACAGGCGCAAATATGCCAAGATCTTTCAGAATGAAATGACGGCGTAGTCTGAGATCGGTGATTAGTTAATTAGAGGTTAAAGCCTGTCACTGGCTAAATAAAAAGGGCGATAAGTATTGAAACTTATCGCCCCTTTAGTAACTTGTATAGAATAAGATTATTCTAATCTCTAATCTACGCCTCTGTAGCTAACTCCTGGTGGAATTTAACCAGGCTATCTATAGGCGAGCGGATAATATTTCCTACAACCATTCCGTTTTCTTTAGCAACTTCTTCTAACACGTTACGGAAGTTATAACCAACGGAACCGATGCAGTTAAAAGTATATTTTTGATAATCAGGATAATGCGTTACCAGGTTTTTAAAGAAATCTTCGAATGATGTTCTAACCAGGTTTCTTGAGTATTCAATATGAACGTTATTATCATACACAAACTTACTGAAACCGGCACAGAAACGGTTAGCTAAAGGCTTGGTGTAAACCTGTTCGTTCACATCATCGGGTGTAAGTTGGAAGGTTTCCCAGAAAAGTGCACGGACAACCTCAGGCATATAGCCCCTTATGTAATCAGTTAATAATTTTTTTCCGATATAACATCCGCTACCTTCGTCGCCTAAAATGTAAGCGCCTGAATCAATATTATTAACAATGTCTTTACCATCATAAAGGCAGGTATTTGTACCTGTACCTAAAATAGCTGCAAAGCCGGCATTTCTACCCAGCAAGGCACGCGCTGCTGCAAGCAGGTCATGACCGATGTTTATTTTTGCTTTGGTAAATACAGCAGCCATAGCATCTTCAACCTGTTTACGTTTCTCGGCGGTTGAACAGCCTGCACCATAATAATTCACTTCGGTGATCTTGTCTTTTTCAAGATCTGTAGGTAAATTTTCATTTAGTGAATTAACAATGTATGCAATACTTGAAAAGTAAGGATTGTACCCTTCTGTATTAAAATACACCTTTACACCTTCTTCGTTTAGTAAACACCAGTTCGTTTTGGTTGAACCGCCGTCAGCAATTATGATCATACCTTTTATGTTTTTGAAATAGTCCGCTAAAAGTATAACTTCTTCTCGTAATTCAGTACTTTATATCAAAAAAAATATGTGTGGGCGTATACTTTACATTAATATTAAGTTAAGATTTTAGTTACAATCGTGGCCCTGGCAATAATAAAAAGTAATTTTCTGATTTATTTTTACACAGATTTTTGCATCTTTGCACCGCTAAATCCTTCCTAATGATTACAAAACCATAAAGAAGGTAGTGATGGTCCTATAGCTCAGCTGGATAGAGCAACAGATTTCTAATCTGTAGGTCTTTGGTTCGAATCCAAATGGGATCACTTTTTAAGTCAAAAACCTCAAGTCGGAAAGCCTTGAGGTTTTTGCTTTTTTAGCACTTTTGCGTCAAAATCCGTCAAAAAAAAGCATTTATTTGCAGTAATATACATTGTTATGCAATGTGGTATAAACCAAACTAAAATATTAGATTTATTTGCTATTGTAAACCATCGCGATCAATTTGATAATGCATTGAATTAACCAGTCATGACCAATATCCTCCCTTTCTCCTTGTCTTTCAAAAGAACGATGCAACGTCATAAGAACACTGCATTGATCACGCTGGTTTTTGTTTTGGTGAATTATGCCGGGTACGGGCAGCAAATGGTTTTGCCTAAGCAAAATGACAGATGGGCGATACAAAAAGACGGCAGCATCACCTGGAATATAAAAGACAGGTTGCCACATACCGACCATATAGAAATGTCGGGCGAAAAGGTATCCTTATGGGTTAAATATACCATCGACGATCAGGGGATGTTAAATGTTAGCAGGACCATCGTATTCCCTACATTCCGGATAATTCCTAATGATACTTATGGAAATATCATCTATACTTTCCGGGATACCGAGTTGCCACGGTTTTATATCAACGACAAACTGCTGGTGCTTGACCCGTCAGAACACGATGATCATGGAAATATTTCGGTAAATGTTAAAAGCATCAGTCAAAAAGGGATCATGCGTATTTCTGCATTTTCCGGATCGGGAGCACAGGTTAAGATCGAACATTCATTATTTCCGTCGGCCGATAAGCCGCTTGCTGTCGAAGAATTTAAAATGACAAACGTTAGCGACAAACCGCTGGCTGTTTCCATGGAAAAACTATTCCGCGCACAAACTACTGATGCCGCCAGGAGCATCCCGGCTGCGCACACGGTTATTATGCGCTCGGTAAATGATGGCAGACAAACCCTGCAGCCCGGCCAATCAACTATTTTTTCGGTTTGTTATTTGGCTACTGATGATGTTTCTACTTTGGCTACCATCAATCCTGAAAAAGAAAGAATAGGGCGAGAGAACCGTATCGACCAGATCTTATCGCCTTTACAATTGCAAACACCCGACAGTGTATTGAACACCGAATTTGCTTTTGCCAAGATCAGGGCTACCGAAAGTATCTTCAAAACCAAACGCGGCTATATGCATGGCCCGGGCGGCCTATCCTACTACGCGGCGATCTGGGCCAATGACCAGGCCGAATATGTAAGCCCTTATTTTGCCTTTTCGGGCGATAGTATTGGCAATTTATCAGCCATGAACTGCTACAGGCTATTTGCAAGCTACATGAACCCCGATTACAAGGCAGTACCAAGTTCAATTGTAGCCGAGGGCGATACGTTTTGGAATGGTGCCGGCGACCGTGGCGACCAGGCAATGATTGCATACGGTGCTTCCAGGTATGCGCTTGCACACGGCAATGCCGATTCTGCCAGGGTTTTGTGGCCGCTTATTAAATGGTGCCTTAATTATAACAAGAAACACTTAAATGAAAGCGGTGTAGTAACGTCTGACGCTGACGAATTAGAAGGGCGGTTTCCGTCAGGGAAAGCCAACCTGTCAACTAATTGCCTCTATTATGACGCGCTTATTTCTGCAGGCTTTTTGTGTAAGCAGCTCCACCTTCCAAAAGCCGAAGCTGGTGGTTACAACAAAGATGCCGCACAGCTAAAAGCCAATATCGAAAAGTATTTTGGCGCGACGATGAACGGTTATAAAACATACAAATACTACGAAACCAATACTACATTACGGGCCTGGATCTGCATGCCGTTAGTGATGGGGATTTATGACCGGACCGGGGGTACCATGCAGGCCCTGTTTTCGCCACAGCTTTGGACGCCTGACGGGTTGGCGACTGAGGCAGGAAAAAACACTTTTTGGGACCGGTCAACCTTATATGCCCTGCGCGGACTTTTACAGGCAGGCGAAACTGAAAAGGTACTGCCTTTTTTAGCATATTACTCGCGGCGCAGGCTTTTGGGCGAACATGTACCCTACCCCGTTGAAGCTTATCCCGAAGGCAACCAGCGCCATCTTTCGGCAGAAAGCGGTTTATACTGCAGGATCTTTACAGAAGGCCTGTTTGGCATGCGGCCAACAGGTTTTAACAGTTTTACCTGTACACCCAGGCTACCCAAAAAATGGGACCAAATGTCGTTAAATAATATCCATTCGTTCGGCAAGGTATTTAACTTAAAAGTGACCCGGCTTAAAAATGGCAAAATAATGTTGCTGGTTATAAATGGCGGCAAACAGCACTCAAGTATTATTAATGATGGCAGTTCTGTCCCGGTTAATTTGCTGTAATTAAAAAGGGGCAAAAGTTTACCGAACGATCAAAAATTTACCACCTGGTAATACTGTGCTATTTCGTCCCCGATAATATCGGGCAGATTGTCGTCAATAATATATATTTTTATAAATTGGGCTCTAACCACACCCACATAATCAAATATTGATTTATCGCCGTTAAAGAAGTCTGAATGTGCAGACATTATCTTTTCAAGTATCGAGTTACATTTAGCTATTGCGTTCATAATCATAAATTTTAATACACAAACCTACGTCGTTTATTAAATGATAGACTGCGTATAAATACCTGTTTTTAACCTGTGTTAATACTATTTATTTTTACCAAACGTGATATAACAAATATATAATTCCTATTTATATCTCTTTCATTATCACCATTATGTTACAATGCACTAACACCTGATTGAGCGAAGTTTAATGAAATGTGACTTCGACAGTATGAGGCTTTACTTCTCCCATGGAAATTTCCCAGCCCCTATTTTATACGAAATTGTGGCAACAGCTATAAGTAGGGTTACAATAGCCGTTGCAATTTTCCAAACTTGTGCTAAAGTTATTGATTTTAGGATAACACTAAGTGGCAATTTATCCGCATCAATATGTTTGTCAACTTGATTTTTATTTAAACTAAATTGCTCGACAGCACCTTTCCAACTGTTTAAAAACCCTCTAAAGCTTTCAGTTTTCACAACATCTGGATTTAAATCAGTCCAATAAACCGTCCAATCATATCCTTTATCAATTAGTCCTTCAGATTTTAAACCATTTTCAGCTATTACCAAAAGGGGTAAGTCAAAAGAATAAGCGATTGAACCCTCAATATGATTCCAGGTAGTCGGAAGCATTATATCATTTAGTTCAACGTTTTGATCTTTTTTAATTTCAATACCATTTTGAAATTTTGTCCTAGTGAAAGCAATTATAATCAGTCCATCGCATTCTTTTATAACTTTTCGGATTGACTTTAATGGTTGCTCATATGACCATTCATTTTCATTCATTATTCTTGGTGATAAACCAACAGTATTTAACATGTCGAGGACTGCATCTATGAACAATCTTTGTTCATAGGTTGCGGCACTTCCCTTACTAATAAATACTTTATTGTTCATCATTATCCAATAGCAATAGAAATGTATTAATTCTTTGTAAATATATTTAATTTCTGTTTATTCAATTAATAGTAAACTTGTTACGTTTGATACTTCAATAATTATTTAATCTCCCTTTACTGGTCCTTCACTGATCGAATTTAATGAAACATAACTTCGTCCCATATTGTATCAAGCATTCTGCTTGCGATTGCTGTAAAGCAAGTTGAAAACTTCTCTTATTTTAGGTCGAAGTTACGCTATACTAAACTTAGACCAGCGTGGAGGTTCTTCCAAAATTTATGTATACTTTTATTATCACCACTATTTTACAATGCTCTACTTCAATGCCAAAATAGAACTTATAGGCATAAACCCTTATGTCCCCCTGCCTGATGAGGTATTGGCCCACCTATTTATTGAGGCACAAAAAGACAAAGGGCCAATACCGGTAAAAGGCTTTATAAACGACAAACCGTTTTTGCAGCGATTGGTAAAATTAAAGGGCATCTGGCGATTGTACATCAATACCTCGATGCTCAAAAACTCTCCCAAAAGGATCGGGGAAACCATTACTGTAAGAATTGAATTTGACCCGGCTGAACGGGTAATTGTACATCACCCAAAATTAGTTAAGGCCCTAAAAACAAACAAAAAAGCTAAAGCTGTTTTTGACAGTCTAACGCCATCGCTACAGTTAGAAATTGTAAGATATATTGCCAACTTAAAAACCGAGGAAAGTGTGGATAGAAACGTGGTGAGAGCAATTGATTTTTTGTTAGGCAACGGTAGGTTTATAGGGCGCGACAGGCCCTAACCTAAAAAACAGACAGTTAAGGATAGTTAGGAAATTGATATTACCTTTATTTGGCTAACCCCAATACCTGCTAACCCAATTATAATGAAGAAAATATTTGCCGGCATTATTTTGCTCCTGCTGATCCAGGATGCTGTTTTTTGTAAACAACCGGCGTTAAAACCCGGGCTGCTTAAATGCGAATATCTTACTGACCCAATAGCGATAGAAAACCAGCACCCCGCACTTAGCTGGGAAATGGGTTCGGAGGGTAAAAGCCAAACGGCATACAGGGTAATCGCGGCCGGCAGCCTTACTTTGTTGGCTCAAAATAAAGGCGATTATTGGGACAGCGGTGTTGTACATTCCGCTAATTCTATCCGGGTTATTTACCGCGGTAAACCATTAACCGCAAGAACACAGGTTTATTGGAAGGTAATGGTTTGGGATGAGAAAAATGAGCCATCCGCCTGGAGCCAACCTGCCTCGTGGGGTATGGGCCTGTTAAAACCTGCCGACTGGACGGCAAAATGGATCGGAGCTTTTAAAGACCCATACCCCGACTCGGCAATCACCTACCCTGCTCCTTATTTTCGCAAAGCGTTTACGGCAACAAAAAAAATAAACCGTGCAACTATTTACGTAAGCGGCCTGGGCTTTTATGAGCTGTATTTAAATGGCCAAAAAATAGGCGACCAGGTATTGGCCCCTGCTGTCACCAATTACGATCAGCGGTCGCTTAAAAAGCTGTTGTACCCGTATGATGATCAGTCAACCCAACGGGTGCTTTACAATACTTTTGATGTTACCAATAGCATCAATCAAAGTAATAATGCCATAGGGATCTTGCTGGGCAATGGCTGGTACAACCAACGTGACAGAACCGTTGAGGGGCGTATGTGGTATGACCTGCCCAAGCTGATCTTCCAGTTAGAAATAACTTATACCGACGGCACAACTAAAATCGTTTCCTCTGACAACAGTTGGAAAACAACCACCGGCCCGTTATTAAAAGACGGCATTTTTACCGGCGAAAACTACGACGCGCGGTTAGGTTTAGGCGACTGGAACAAAATCAATTACGACGATGCTAAATGGAAACCGGCAATTTTTGTAAAGGCTCCAACAGGTACATTGCACCCGCAAACCGCGCCTTTTGATAAGGTCACCCGTGTTTTAAAACCTGTTTTTGACGGCAAGGTAAAAGATGCTGTGTACCAGTATCATTTAGACGAAACCGTAGCAGGCTGGGCATCCATCACGGTTAAAGGCAAAGCCGGCGACAGAATAAAAATAAGATACATTAGCGAAGAAGGCGATGATTACGGGCAGTATGATAGTTACACTTTAAAAGGCGGTGGCATAGAAACCTGGGAACCGCGTTTTACCTGGCACGCGTTCAGGCGGATCGAGGTAGTCTCGCCTGATATATCGCTTGATGGCGAGAGTATCCAAATTAAAGAAGTACATACAGATGTGGCATCAAACGGAAGTTTTGAATGCTCAAACCCGTTTTTGAATAAAATATATTCCGCCTATTTAAAAACGCAAAAGGCAAACCTGCACGGCAGCTTAAGCAGTGACTGCCCGCATCGGGAAAGGCTGGGTTATACCGGCGACGGGCAGGTAGGCATGGAAAGCGCCCTGCTATCATTTAACATGCCGCAATTTTACAGCAAATGGATCAACGATATTGATGATGCCCGCAATAAAAAGACCGGCTTTGTTACCCATACCGCGCCCTTTGCCGGCGGTGGCGGCGGCCCGGCTTGGGGATCAGCCTATGTAATTATGCCATGGCTATATTTTACCTATTATGGCGATACCACGTTGTTAAGACAGCATTACGCAGGCATGAAACAATGGGTGGAGTATTTGGGAACCAAAACCGATAACAAAGGGTTGATAACTCACGAAGAGCCAAACGGCTGGTGCCTGGGCGATTGGTGCACGCCCGATAAGATCCAGATCCCCGAGCCGTTGGTAAATACCGCTTACTTTTATCATGTTGCGGATCTAATGGCGAAGATTGCAATGGTGTTAGGCAAAAATGATGATCATGACAACTTTGTAACCCTTGCCGGACAAATAAAAACCAACTTTAATAACGCTTATTTTAAAACTTCAACCAACAACTACTGGCAGGGACGGCAGGGATCTGATGTTTTCGCGCTGGCTTTCGGCCTGGTGCCGAAAGAAAAATATAGCCTGGTTTTTAATGCACTGCTTAACCATTTAAACAAGATCAATTACCATTTTGACACCGGGATACTGGGAACTCCTTTATTGCTAAAAGTGCTGTCGCAAAACGGCAGGGACGATATCGCCTACAAGATCATGGACCAAAAAGACGCGCCGGGGTTTGGTTATTTGCTGGATAGTAAAAACAGCACTTTATGGGAATCATGGAACGGCGACGGCTCGCATTCGCACCCGATGTTTGGCAGCGTGATCACCTGGTTTTATTCGGCTATCGGCGGTATTAAACCGGATGCAACAAATGCAGGCTGGAAACATTTTATGATCGAACCAAAACCAGTAGCCGACCTCACCTACTGTAAATCATCCTACAACAGCCTGTTCGGAAAGATCCGCTCAGAATGGAAAAAAGATGAAAAAGGCGGGTTAGATGTATTGGTTGAAATACCCGGAAACTCGTCGGCGACTTTTGTTTTGCCTGAAGGTTATAAAGTTGCAAAGGCTATTAATGGGCAGAATATTCCTGTTAAAAAACAGGATGGTAAATATGTGGTGAAATTTAAACCGGGGATATACCAGTTTAAGGTGATATAATTAATTACTTTATTCTTATCCCAAAAACATCCTTCAACGCCCTCTTAGCCGCATTATACCCGCACATGCCATGCACACCACCCCCCGGAGGGGTTGAGGATGAACAGATATATAACCCCTTAGCCGACGTTTTATAAGGCGACCAGCGCAGGGCGGGCCGGGTAAACAACTGGGCCAGGTCAATAATACCGCCGTTAATATCGCCGCCTATATAGTTGGGGTTATAGGCTTCAACCTGGGCAGTGTTCATGGTACTTTTTGCCAGGATCAGGTCCTTAAAACCCGGCGCAACACGTTCCACCTGGTTCTCGATGATCGTGGTCATATCATGGGTTGAGCCATTTGGTACGTGGCAATAGGCCCATGCAGTTTGCTTTCCTTCGGGCGCCCTGGTTTTATCAAACAAGCTTTGCTGCGCCAATAGCACAAACGGGGTCTTGGCCACTTTGCCTTTGCTTGAAAGCAGCTCGCCTTCTGCTATCTCTTCAAACGTATTTCCCAGGTGTACCGTTCCTGCTTCAAGGCATTCGGCGGCTGTAAAAGGTATCGGGCCGTCTAACGCCCAGTCTACCTTAAATACTCCCATGCCGTAACGGTAACGCTCTAATTGCCACTTGTAAATGGATGAAAATTTATGCCCGGCTATTTGCAGCAATTGCTTTGGCGTAACATCAAATAATACCGCATGTGAAGATGGTAACTGATCTAACGAGGTAATGTAAGTCCCGGTCTGAATAGTGCCCCCTATCGACGTAAAATAACCACTCAAAGCATTAGCTATGGATGCCGATCCTCCTTTAGGGATGGGCCAGCCTTTTAAGTGCCCCGTGGCCATCAATACCAAACCGATAGCCGTGGTACATAAATTACTTAAAGGCTGGATAGCGTGTGCCGCCATGCCGGCAAATAAACCGCGGGCCTGTTTGGTTTTAAACCGGTTTACAAAGCTGCTGGCACTGGTTAATCCCTTGAGTCCGAACCCAGCCAAAGCCAAAGGATGTTTCGGAAAGTGCAGCGGGCCTAAAACATCTTCGTCAATTAAGGGCCATGCCTTTGTTACTGACTGCATGATTTTAGTGTATTCCCGTTCATCAGAACCCAGGTGCTCAGCCGTATTTTCGATAGAATGATCCAGGATCGCGGCTGTACCGTCGTCAAAAGGGTGTGCGGCAGCCAGTCCGGGGAATAAGTATTCCAACCCATGCTCGGCCAAAGGCAATGTCCTGAAAAAAGGGGAAGCAAGCGCCAACGGGTGAATGGCCGAGCAAACGTCATGCTTAAAGCCGGGTAAAGTTAATTCGGCAGTGGTTAATCCGCCGCCGATAACATCCTTACCTTCTATCACCCAAACAGATAAACCCTGTTGTTGTAGCAAGATAGCCGCTGCAAGGCCGTTAGGCCCAGACCCGACTACTACAGCATCATATTCGCGTTTTTCAAGATTCATTTATGCGACATCATATAGAGCTATATATACTATTCTATAGAATTTATAGAATAAGTAATTGCCGCTACCAATTTTAATTTTTGATATAGTCGTTGATATCCTTACCCATTGTTGGCAGATCAGCCTTTAAATACCAGATACCATTCTTGATCCACCCCTTGCTGTAGTCTTCTGCCGGAAACGCTTTAGTTTCAGGCCATTTATGGTGCGGATCAAGCAATACATAACCTGCCGTTTCCATTGCTGCGTGGTAATCAATATTGGTGTTAAACAATAAAAACATACTCTTTAAAGTACCCATGCTAACTTTATCGCTCGACATTTTTTTGATGATCAGGTTAAATACGGTACGTTGTCTTTCTGTACGTTTCCTGTCGCCACCTGCTGTGTGCCTGATCCGGGTATAAGCCAGCACCTGGTCGCCGTTTAGTTTTACGTTCCCGGTATCTGTTAATTCAACATATTTATTGTTGTTATACATCACCTGTTCCTTAACGTAGTTATTTATCTGTACGCGTTCTTCATCTGTAACGGTCATATCCAAACCACCAAGCATATCCACGGCTTTGGCCGCGTTAATAAAATCTACAACTATGTAACTGCTTATTTTAGTCTTAAAGTTACTGTTGATGGTGCTGATCAGTAATTTAGCCCCCCCATATCTGTATGACGCATTTATCTTATCCATACCATGACCCGGGATCTTAACGTAGGTATCCCGCATTATCGAAGCCATTTTAAGGTTTTCTTTATGCACCGTCATGATCATGATCATGTCTGCATTACCTGCCAGTTCTTTACTTCTGCTATCAATCCCGATAAATAAATAATTCTGCGCACTTGATGACAATGCTGCAAATAATAGTAATAAGGTGACTAACTTTTTCATAACGTTTAAAACTACAATAAAAATTTAATTGGTTTTAATGTGCTTATAAATTATTTACTATCGACAAATGATAAAAGCAATGATTGTTAAAGCAGACCAGGTTATAAATCTTTAATCTATAACCGAACACTTAATGTATCACAACCGAACAACACAGCTATAATAATTAATATAAAAAACATTGACAATCAACAACTTATCAATATGGCACTTAAGTAGATAAACTTTGGCTATTAACAACTTCAACGAATTACCAAATATGAAAATAAACAAATTATACCTCTTTTATATGTTGATCTTTGTATCTGCCTGCCACATGCCATTAAGGCAATCTGTTACCCGGCCATTATATAAACCCGAATCAAAAGAACTTTACGATACTATCGTGCGTATGGATAGCATTTGGGAAGATTCTTACAATCACTGCAAAACGGATGTACAGGATCAGCTTATTTCTGATGATCTTGAGTTTTTTCATGATCAGGGTGGCGTTATTAAATCAAAAGCGCAACTGATGGCTGCCTACAAAAATAATATTTGCGGAAAAGTTACCCGCGAATTAATGAAAGGAAGTATAGAGGTTTACCCCATAAAAGATTACGGGGCTGTCGAGATGGGTTATCACAGGTTTCATAGCATCAATGACACCGGCCCTAATTCTAAATTTGCCCGTTTTGTACATATCTGGAAAAAAGAAAACGGGCATTGGAGAATTACAAGAGTGATCAGCTTGCATTAAATCTCTTTTATCTTTAATTTTTCCCTTATTTACACCAATAACACTCACTCTAAAACAAAAAAAGTCCCGGCCAATTGGCCGGGACTTTTAAAATAAAAAAAACAATTATATATAACGATTAATCAGGTTCTCTATGTATTCCTGTCTGCCGCTTGCCGCTTTTGGCTCGCCGTTTTCAATCGCGTAAGCTCTAAGGTCTTCTAAAGAAAGCTTGCCTTCTTCAAACTCTTTGCCTTTACCACTGTCATAAGACGCGTAACGGTCCTGACGCAATTTTTTGTATTCTGATTTTTGCAGGATGTTGTCAGCAGTGATCAATGCCCTTGCAAAAATATCCATACCACCTACGTGGGCGTAGAACAGGTCAGCCTGGTCTGTGGAGTTACGGCGGATCTTAGCATCAAAGTTTACACCGCCGCCTTGTAAGCCACCGGCTTGCAAAATGATCATCATCGCTTCGGTGATCTCGTTAATATCATTCGGGAACTGGTCTGTATCCCAGCCGTTTTGGGTATCGCCACGGTTGGCATCAATTGATCCCAATAAGCCGTTGTCGGCAGCAACCTGTAATTCATGCTGGAAAGTATGGCCTGCTAAAGTAGCGTGGTTAACTTCAATATTCAGTTTAAAATCTTCCAACAAACCATATTTCTGCAAGAAGCCAAATACGGTAGCCGAATCATAATCATACTGGTGCTTGGTAGGCTCGCAAGGTTTCGGCTCGATAAAGAACGTACCTTTAAAGCCGTGTTTGCGTGCGTAGTCTTTGGCTGCATGTAAGAACTTAGCCAAATGCTCCTGCTCGCGTTTCATATCGGTATTTAACAGCGACATATAACCTTCGCGGCCACCCCAGAAAACGTAGTTCTCGCCACCCAAAGCAATCGTAGCATCAATGGCAGCTTTAACCTGCGCAGCACCATGCGTTAATACATGAAAATCAGGGTTGGTGGCCGCACCGTTCATATACCGGCGGTTTGAAAACATGTTGGCAGTTCCCCAAAGTAATTTCACACCGCTTTCTGCTTGTTTTTGTTTGGCATAATCAACCAATGCCTGCAAGCGCCTGTCGTTTTCGTTAACGTCATTGCCGTAATCAACCACGTCCACATCGTGAAAGCAGTAGTAAGGCAAATTCATTTTAGTTAAAAACTCAAACGCCGCGTCCATTTTATCTTTGGCACGCTCAACCGGGTCTGATTTTTTGTTCCACTCAAAGATGTGTGTAGGTTCGCCAAACGGATCTGCACCATTACCTACAAACGAGTGCCAGTAAGCTCCTGCAAAACGCAGGTGGTCTTTCATGGTTTTGCCGGCTACAACCTTATCAGCGTCATACCAGCGGAAAGCTAACGGATTATCAGACTCAAGGCCTTCATATTTTACCTGGCCTATACCTTTAAAAAACTCTGTTTCGCCTGTTACTATTTTTGCCATTATATTTTTGTTTTATAGATTGATTATAAATTTTGCCGTATTTAGTTTGTTATTGATAGTTGTTTAACCAGGAGCGATTTCCATTCCTGGTAAACCGGTTCAAATGCTGTTGATGTTGGTTCGATCAGTTGCAGTGGGTGCATTTGTTTAAACGCTTCGGCAGGCGACGTAAATATGCCCGCGCCTATCCCCGCGCCCAATGCCGCGCCGACGCTGCCGTCGTTATGATATAATTCGACAGGGATGCCTGTAGCATTTACAAAGGTCTGCGCGAAAAGATCGCTTAAAAACAAATTAGCCTTGCCTGCACGGATCACGGTTGGGTTCATGCCGTTTTCGCGCATAATATCCACACCATAACGGAAGGCTGATGCTATCCCCTCTTGCACGGCTCTGAAAATATGCGCCTGCGTGTGCAGGTTTAAGTCGATATGATGAAAATGAACGCCCACCAGCTGATTGTTCAGCATCCGCTCTGCGCCGTTGCCAAAAGGCAATATGCGCAAGCCATCGCTGCCCAAAGGCACTTTGGTAGCCTCCTGGTTCATTTGGTTATAGCTGACAGCTGACCCAAAAAGGTTCTTCGTCCAGCGGTACAGGCTGCCTGTGCCATTGATGCATAACAATACGCCCAGGCTTTTTTGTTGTTCGGTATAGTTAACGTGCGCGAAGGTATTAACGCGCGACTGCGGATCGTAGGTCAACTCGTCGCTAACGCCATAGATCACGCCTGACGTTCCTGCCGTAGCGGCAACCTCGCCCGGGTTCAGTACATTTAATGACAAGGCATTGTTTGGCTGATCGCCGGCTTTATAAGCGATCGGGATACCTGCCTTTAAACCTAACTGTGCCGCTACCGAGGCCAACACACCGCCATGATTTGAAAACACGGGCTGCACCGGCGGGAAGAAGCTTTCGCTAAACCCGTAATGGTCAATAATTGCTTTAGATATGCTGTTATTAATAAAATCAAAGAAAACACCCTCAGACAAGGCCGATATCGACGTAGTGATCTCGCCGCTTAGCTTCATGGCTATATAATCGCCGGGAAGCATTATTTTATCTACCTGCTCATATATGGCCGGTTCATTTTTCTTTACCCAGGCCAGCTTGCTCGCGGTAAAGTTGCCCGGCGAATTCAATAAATGCGATAAGCATTCTTCATGGCCAATAGCGTCAAAAGCCTGCTCACCTATCTCCACGGCACGGCTATCGCACCAGATAATACTATCGCGCAGCAGTTTCTGATCTTTATCAACCAATACCAATCCATGCATCTGGTAAGCAATACCAATTGCCGCTATATCCTGCGGATCATACTTCTTGCTGCTATTGCATAAAGCAATGGCCTGTTGCGCCTGCTGCCACCACATATCCGGCGATTGCTCTGCCCATCCCGGCTGCAATGAAGTAATCGGCGACTCCGTATCGGGGTACTGTGCCGAGGCTATCGTCTTTTGACTGGAAGCGTCAACTACAGACACTTTTACCGACGACGTACCTATATCAATTCCTAATAATAACATGCTATTTATCAGCTGGTTGTATTAAAGTGTACTTTTTACAATTGGTTAATGATTGCAAGCGCAAATTAATTTTTTTAATAACTAAAATCACCATTCAATGTGATATTTTTTCGTCAGCCCTTTCTTTACCGCTTTCTTGCTTAAAAATCCGGCTAAATGCCAATATTATTTAGTAAAATGCCATTATTCTTGTATGTTTAGCGGGCCAATTATAAGCTCGTAAAAATCCGTTACTGCCATACAAAAAACAGCAATTAAATTATGCAAAGACGACATTTCCTTCAATTATCTTCAACATCAGCGGTTGCTTTACTGCTAAGCAGGCTAACTTATGCAACATCGGCACAAACAACCGCAATGGGACTGCCCACCGAAGTTTGGGCGCAAAGCGGCGATGAATGGTTCAAACTTACAGGCACCAATGGCACTAAGTTTAGCCATAAGGATATTGAGGTTGTTGTAAAAACAAACGGGAATACCAAAGGGATTTATGTGACCTCGCCGACGCAACAGTTAAACGCTGTACGGTTAAAATGGGCACATAACATGCCTGCAAAAGCAATGTATTTAGGCGATCACTGGGAACGATCATATGGCGACCTGCAATGGAAAAACAATACCACCGGCGTTAAAAACCCATGGTATGTATTGATAAGCGATGCCAAACATACCGCTTGCTTTGGCGTAAAAACCGGCTCCAATACCATTTGCTGGTGGGGTTTAAGCGATAAGAATTTGGAGCTTACTTTAGATACGCACTCTGGCGGTAACGGCGTATTGCTGGGCAACCGTACTTTACATGCTGCCGATGTTGTTACCATGCAAAGTAAACCGGCCGAAAGCCCGTTTCAGGCAGACCACCGTTTTTGTGGTATGATGTGTGAGAAACCGCGTTTGCCCAAACAACCTATTTACGGTATAAACGATTGGTATTTTGCTTATGGCAACAATAACTTCGACCTGATAAAGAACACCACCGCCACCATGAGCGAGCTGGTTACCGACACCAATAACAAACCATTCTCTGTAATGGACGCGGGGTGGGAAACCTACTCTCCTTATTTGCCGGGCGACGGCGGCTGGAACGATGACTTTTCAAAACCCAACGATAAATTCAAGGACATGCACCTGCTGGGCGACGAGATAAAGAAACTGGGTATGCGCCCCGGCTTATGGATGCGCCCCCTTTGCGCCCGTCATGATGAAAAAGCAAACCTACTGGCGCCAAAGATCCCCGGCAGGGACGACCCGAAGAACCCGGTGCTTGACCCAACCATACCTGAAAACATAGCGCGCATTAAGCATAATTTCGAGCTTTACAAGCAATGGGGATACGAAATGGTGAAGCACGACTTCAGCACCTATGATATTACAGGCCGCTGGGGGTTTGATATGAAGGAGAGCATCACTGCGCCGGGCTGGAACTTTAGCGACCGCAGTAAAACCACTGCCGAGATCATCCTCGGCCTGTACCGCGCCATCCGCGAAGCAGCCGGCGATGGTATTTATATCATCGGTTGCAATACCATGAGTCATTTAAGCGCGGGCATCTTTGAAATGTGCCGTATTGGCGACGATACCAGCGGCAACGAATGGGAACGCACGCGCAAAATGGGCATTAACACGCTGGCTTTCCGTTTGCCGCAGCATAACCGTTTTTACGCGGTTGACGGCGACTGCGTGGGCCTGACCACTAAAATAGCCTGGAGCCGCAATAAACAATGGCTGGAGCTTTTGGCGCAAAGTGGTGCGCCCCTATTTGTATCGGCGCAGCCGGAAGCTACCGGCGAGGCGCAAAAGGCAGCCATAAAAACAGCATTCACACAGGCGGCAAAAGTACAACCGCTTGGTGAACCGTTAGACTGGATGGAAAACATCCAACCCAAAAAATGGCGGATAAATGGTAAGATCGTGGAGTTTGACTGGGCGTAAGAAATAATATCAGTCTAATAAAAAGTTTACCCTGCTCTTATTTTAACCTAAGTATGATGATTTGAAAAACACCCACGCTCATAATTATTATTTCTGCTGCAACCCTGCCAAAGCTTTTTGTGAATCTTCATTTTTAGGATTTAACAAAAGCGATCTTTTATACATGATAATGGCGGCTTCTTTTTTCCCCGACTTAGCTAATATTTCTCCATAGCTGTTAAACAAATTATCGCTGTTGGGCAATACATATACCGCGGCGCGAAAGGTTTGCAAGGCCAGGTCGGTCTTTTGATCATTAATGAATTCATAACCCAGGTCGTTCATATCATTTTGGTTTAGGTTATAATTTGTGGTATCGGGGGCCATTGCCATTAGTTTGGCAAATGCAGCATCTTCGCCTTCGCTTATCAGCGACCGGGCATAGAGCGCAGCCGCCTGCTGTTTTGCTTTTTTGACCACCACTGTTCTGCCATTGACCATATTTAATGCACCAAAAATATTATCCATGGCTGAAGGACTCTCCTTGTTATCCAGCCATATCAAAAGCTGATGTCTGGTGAGGTTTTGGATCATATTGGCTGAACAACCAGGCAGGCCGCCGCTTTCCCATACTACCTTTCCCATAGTGCTGTCCACATCAATGCGGTTGCCAAGGCCCCAGTAGAAATTACCGATTACGCCTATTTCAGATTCAACACCATTTAAGGTGAATTTTCTTCCGTTATTCCGGGTCGAAGGGGTAAAAAGCAGGCCAATCGTTCTTGACTTCAACAAACGGCCGTTAAATAGCGATTTATTAAAATTTACAAGATCAGATACGGAAATGTATACATTGGCATCACCTTCAGCGGGCTCGGCCCGGTAGTGCACTTTATAATCATTCGTTGCAAACGAATCAACCCGGGCAGGCGCCATTGAAGAGATAAAGGGCCAGGCATAATTATAGGCCACGCCCGGGTGTGTATAAGGATTTGTGCCTGATGTTTTCTGAAATGTACTTTGCATGCCCGCGGGTATAAATATCTTTTTTGAAAGATAAGCTGCGTACTTTTCGCCGCTGACTTTTTCTACCAGCAGCGCCAGTAAACTATAATTGGTATTGGAATAATCCCAGCCTTCGCCGGGCTTAAAACCCAAGGGCAGTTTTTGCGATCTGAGTGCCGGGATAATGTCATTTAGGGTAAAGATGGTGTCTTTGTTTAACCTCCAAAGCGGCACAAGTACGTCGCCCACATCAGGAACACCGGAAGTATTGGAAAGCAATTGCCTGATGGTAACATCCGGATATGGAAATTCCGGGAAATATTTGATGAATTTATCGGTGAGATTTAGTCTTTTATGTTCATACAGTTGAAGAACTGCAACAGACGTAAATAATTTAGATACCGAAGCAATCTGGAATAGCGTATTGGGGGTGTTAGGAATTTTATGTTGGGCATCAGCATAGCCGAAAGAATTTTGATAAAGGACCTTCCCGTTTTCAGCTATCAGTACACTGCCGCTGATCTCGCCATTCTGGTTGATGGTAGAAAAAAAATTGTTTAATTCCTTTTGAAGTTCTTGTGCCTGTGAAAACTTAGAAAAGCAGCAAACAAACAGTAATAAAATAACTAAGGGTTTGAGTTTATTCATCACTACCTCGTTAACCAAGCAGATGCCAAGTTTATAAATCGTTAAAAATTAACACTTTAAATAACTATTAATGGCTAGACATGTACGATAATGATACATTTGCTGTTCGGATTTGACAGATAAACCCAGTCTGACTATGCATTAAAGGTGTCGTCTAAATGATCCTTATTTACAAATGGTTGGCTATTATTATTTTTAGAGGAAATAGTGCTGCATACCTATTTTAACCTTAATCCTTTTTCCTTTCTGCATTATGCTTACTTTTGGTTAATGTTAACCCTTACTACCCATACACTTGAAAAACTGGAGCTATTGCTTAAATCGGCAGGCTACAAAGTGCGATATGAAAAAGGCAACTTTAAAACCGGGGCATGTATGCTGTTAAACAGTAAAATTATTGTAGTTAACCGTTTCTCGAATTTAGAAAGCAAGATCCTGTCGCTGGCCGAGCTTACCCGCGAGCTTGAAATAGATCATAACCTGCTTGACGATAAACAGGCTACTTTTTTACAACAACTTAAACAAACCAAACTACAACTGTGATCGTCACCTTCCTTGGCTCCGGAACTTCGCAGGGTGTACCTGTTATTGCGTGCGGCTGCGCGGTTTGCGCTTCTACGGACAAACGCGATAAAAGGCTGCGGTCGTCTATCCTCATTGAAGCCGAAGATAAGACAGTTGTAATTGATACCGGCCCCGATTTCAGGTACCAGATGCTGCGCGCCAACGTACAGCATTTAGATGCCGTGGTTTATACCCATGAGCATAAGGACCATATTGCCGGCATGGACGATATCCGTGCTTTTAACTTTAAGCAGCAGCAACCCATGAATATTTATGCCGATTCGCGGGTACAGGCGGCGCTGATGCGCGAGTTCCCTTATGTATTTGCCGAATTTAAATACCCCGGCATACCGCAGGTTAACATCCATCCTATAGATATTGAGCCGTTTGATATCGGCAGCATTCATTTTATCCCTATCGAAGTATTACATTATAAGCTGCCGGTGCTGGGTTATCGTATTAATGATTTTACCTATGTAACCGATGCAAAGACCATATCTGACACAGAAAAACAAAAAATACTGGGATCAAAGATCCTGGTGATCAACGCGCTGCAGAAAGAAAATCATATCTCACATTTTACACTTGACGAGGCTATTGCATTCGCGCGCGAAATTGGTGCAGAAACAACCTATTTTACCCATATCAGCCATCGCCTGGGCAAACATGCAGATGTAGCTGCCGAACTACCGTCGGGTATTGAATTGGCCTACGATGGCCTGCAGTTAATCATCTGATTTAGCATTACAGCTCGATAAAGCTAACGTGGTCAATACAGCCTTTGTATTGCTTTTGGTAGCCGTGATTGTGCAGATCTATTTTACCGCGGATCTTAATTTTTTTATCGTTTATACGGGTAAAACCACCGCCATCATAATCAAAAAAACCAACGTGCGTTCCTGATAAATACAACGGGCAATCGGTGCTGAAATTTACCCAAAAGGCTTTAGCGGGTTGTATGATATAAAGGCTATCGCTAAACAAAGCAGACTGCTCTTTGCCCGATGTATACCGGCCGGATACTTCCACGTATTTCTGATCGTAGTATTTTAAGCTATCCATCAGGTGGGCGTAATCAACATGCTTAAAGATGATATCGTGGTCGCAATTGCTGGTATAAACTTTTTTATGGCTATTGCAGGCGTTCAACAATACCAGGGGTAGCATCCATACTAAAAAAGAAAACCTGGTACACCCTGATGCCATAACTAATCTTTGCAGTTTAATATTAAACTATGTTTATTGTGAAAGGTTTAACGGCAACAGCAAGATGGTGAAATTATACTTAAAACAGAAACATTTTTTGCTAATTTTAGTACCTAACTCATTACCTTATGCAAAGGCGAAATTTTATCAGGACCGGGTCGTTGGCCGGCTTAGCTTTATCTGTTGCTTCCACGGTGTCATGCAACAATTTACCGGGGGCAAAAACCGAAAATACCGATAACCCAAAAGATGATTTTGCCTTGAATGAAGTAACCATAGATACGCTTCAGCAAAAGATGAAAAGCGGCGAATATACATCGCAATCCATCACACAATTATACCTTGACCGCATAGCGGCAATTGATAAAGCCGGCCCCAAATTAAACGCGGTTATCGAGGTGAATAAAGATGCGATGAACATGGCCTTTGCTATGGATAAAGAACGCAAGAACGGCAAAGTGCGCGGCCCTATGCATGGCATACCTGTTTTGATTAAAGACAACATCAATACCGGCGATAATATGCATACCACAGCAGGATCGCTGGCACTGGCAGACAATTTTGCCAAGCAGGATGCATTTATTATCCGTCAGCTGCGCAAAGCGGGTGCGGTTATTTTGGGTAAAACTAATTTAAGTGAATGGGCAAATTTCAGGTCGACACGATCGACCAGTGGGTGGAGCAGCCGCGGCGGGCAAACCAAAGGGCCTTATATTTTAGATAGAAACCCGAGTGGGTCAAGCGCCGGGTCGGGCGCGGCGGCCTCTGCTAACTTATGCGCAGTGGCTATCGGCACCGAGACAGATGGGTCGGTAGTATCACCGTCGTCGGTTAACGGGTTGGTGGGGATAAAGCCTACAATTGGCTTGTTGAGCCGCTCGGGTATTATACCCATATCCGCCACGCAGGATACCGCGGGGCCTATGGCACGCACGGTTAAGGACGCGGCGATATTGCTCGGCGCGCTTACCGGTATCGACGCGCAGGATGCCGCTACATTAGCCGGAAAAGATAAAGCTGAAAAAGATTATACTTTACACCTTGACAAAAACGGGTTAAAAGGCAAACGCCTTGGTGTTGAAAAAGATGCTTTTAAAGGCAACGAAGAAATGCAGGCCCTGCTAAAAGTTGTTATTGAAACTCTGAAAAGCCAGGGCGCGGAAGTTGTAGAGATAGAACTTTTAAAAGATCTGAAAGATGCCGGCAAAGCCGAATTTACCGTACTGCTTTACGAATTTAAAGACGGGCTAAATAAATATCTAAGCGATTGCAACGCCAAAGTAAAGTCGTTGCAAGATGTTATCGACTTTAACAAAAAGAACGCCGGCAAGGCAATGCCTTATTTTAAGCAGGAGATCATGGAGCAGGCCCAACAAAAAGGCGATCTAACCAGTAAAGAATATACTGACGCCTTGCAAATATCGCATGCCGGCACACGCGCTGCCATTGATAACATCCTCCAACAAAATAAACTCGACGCCATCATCGGCCCAACCAATGGTTTTGCTATTTGTATTGATCTGGTTAACGGCGACTATGACAACGGCTTTTCATTTTCTTCGCCTGCGGCGATGGCGGGTTACCCGCATATTACCGTACCCATGGGCGCGTGGAACGAATTACCAATGGGCCTCTCATTCTTCGGCACAGCTTTTAGCGAGCCAGAACTGATCAAACTGGCTTATGCCTACGAGCAGGCATCAAAAAAAAGAAAGGCACCAAAGTTTAAGGTAGATTTATTGTCTTAAATTTGTTTTTACAAATGGCAGCACCCATTCCAAAAAAGATCCTTGCCCGTCAGCATGAAATAACTGCTGATTTTTTGAAGGAAATTGACAAACACCTGGACGATCTGTTAAAGAACGACCTGCCGGATATGTTTGAGATAAGGGATTTTGCCGAAATTTTACACATCCACCCCACCCATCTAAGCAATACCATTAAACTAACCACCGGCAAAGCGCCCTGCTTTTTCTTTGAAGAAAAGATAATGGTTATTGCCAGGGATCTGTTGAAGGATAACGACCAGTCGATAGCGCAGATAGCGTTTAAACTTACATTCGATCCGTCAAACTTTACCAAATTTTTTAAAAGATTTGAGGGCGTAACACCCAAGCAATACCGCGAGCATATGCTAATGCAGGCCTACGCTCATTAAATAAATACTGAAACTGTCACCATTTTATCTGAACTGTTAACCATTATTTATGGGCTGATTGGCTGTAATTTTGTACTATCAATCATAAAGAAAAATGGAACAGAAAAATAAAATAGCATTGGTTACCGGCGGCAGCAGGGGACTTGGCAAAAACGCGGCGCAAAAAATAGCCGCAAAAGGTTTTGATGTAATTATTACCTATCGCAGTAAAAAAGAAGAAGCAGAGGCCGTAGTTGCCGAAATTGAAGCAACCGGCGTAAAAGCAGCGGCTTTACAATTAGATACTGGTATCAGCAAATCATTTGATGGATTTATTGAGCAATTATCAGCTACGCTAAAAGACAAATTCGGGAAAGGCCAATTTGATTTTTTGGTGAACAATGCCGGTATTGACGCCGCATCACCGTTTGCACAAACCACCGAAGAAGATTTTGACAACCTGTTTAATATCCACTTTAAAGGCGTTTATTTTTTAACCCAAAAAAGCTTACCGTTAATTGCTGATGGCGGCCGTATCATCAATATCTCTACCGGGCTTACCCGCTTTGCAACGCCGGGTTATGCGGCCTACGCATCAATGAAAGGCGCTATAGAAGTGTTTACCAAATACCTGGCTAAAGAACTTGGCGCAAGAAAGATTGCGGCAAACATGGTTGCGCCTGGTATTATCGAAACGGATTTTACCAAACGCGCGTTCGAGCAGCACCCGCAATTGCATGATTATATGAACAGCATTACTTCTTTGGGCCGTGTAGGTGTACCCGACGACATTGGCGGTGTGATAGCATTTTTATGCACCGAAGATGCCCGCTGGATCAACGCGCAAAGAATTGAAGCATCGGGCGGTATGTTTTTGTAACCCAAACTGTAGAGGCACCCCGATATATCGGGGTGCCTCTACAGAGTTTTTAAACAATTTTCAATTCCATTTGGATATTGCAACGCGCGTAAGGCGATGGCGTACCGGTTATTTTTTCGAAACCCAGCTTGCGGTATAAGTTGATTGCCGGTTTGAGGATTGTATTACTTTCCAGGTAAATCGTATCGGCGCCTAAGACTTTACATTTTGCAATAGCCGCCCGGCCAAGCAAGGTACCTATATTTTTTCCCTGCGCCTTTGGCGATACCGCCATCTTAGCCAATTCATATTTCTTGTCATTCATTTTGATGAGGGCGCAGGTACCTAATACCTCACCCTCGTACAATGCAATGAAAATATAGCCGCCTTTGTTTATAATATATTCGTTGGGGTGATCGAGCGCTTTGTAATCGCTCTCTTCCATGGTAAAGTATTGACTTATCCACTCCACATTTAATTCCCTGAAAGCCGACTGGTATTGCGGCGCATAATCTATAACAGTTACCTTGCCGCTTTCGCGCTTTTTGCGTTCGTCCTGCACACGTTTAAACAAGCTCTTTTGCTCCAGCAAATACTCCCATTCTTCAATGGCTTTCCATAAGTCGTACTGGCTTTCATTAAACGCGCCTTCTATAGCGGCCTCTACATCCTGGTATTGCGCTTCTATTTTAACTGCAGCCTCTTTGCCTTTTGCCGACAGAGCCACGTAGTTTTTACGCTGATCTGCTTTACTCTTTTTTTCTACAGCAAAACCGTGCTTAACCATCTCGCGCACCACCTGGCTTACAGACGGGTGGGTTTGACCAATTTCTTTGGCGATAGCGGTGATCGAGCTTTCGTCCGTTTTTGATAAAACATAAAACACGGGGAACCAGCGCGGCTGCATATCAATATCATACAATTTATAAATAGCTGCCGCCTCGTTGGTTATATTATCGCTTAAAGCGCGAAGCCTTGATCCTAAAGCTAATTTACCAATTTGATTATAAAAGTTCATCTTGTTATTATTTGCGTAAGTACTTACGCAAATGTAATTATAAATTTATTTTATCCAAACATCGCGTGTAAATTTTAACTTGCCGCAAACATTTACGACATGGAATTTGGCCGCGTAACACCCGAAGAATTATCTATGGTAGACTTTACCCTACCGCCCGATCCGGAATTGACCATTAAGACATTAAGCGCTGCAAAAAACGGTTCGCCATTGCAGGTGCATGTGGGTTGTGCCAAATGGGGCCGTAAAGAATGGGTAGGCAAGATCTATCCGCCAAAAACCAAGGATGCAAATTTTTTAGACGAGTACGTTAAGCATTTTGATTGCATCGAGCTTAATGCAACATTCTACAACCTCTATCCTGCTTCAACCATCAGCAAGTGGAAGGACAAGGCTGCCGAAAGTCCCGATTTTAAATTTTGCCCAAAGTTTTCGCAGAGCATCAGCCATATTCGCCGACTTAAAAACGCCGAAGAAATAACCACTACTTTTTACGAAGGTATCATGGCCTTCGGTGATAAGCTGGGTCCATTGTTTTTGCAGCTAAGCGATAATTTTACCCAAAAAAGCTACCCCGAATTAAAAGCATATCTTGAACAATTACCAAAAGATATCCCTGTTTTTGTAGAGTTGCGCCATAAAGAATGGTTTGCCAATGACGAAGTGCACCAAACCATTTTTAACCTATTTAATGAGTTGAATATGGGTGCAGTAATTACAGATGCATCCGGCAGGCGCGATTGCGTGCACATGAATTTACCCACGCCGCACGCGTTTATCCGCTTTGTAGGTAACAGCCTTGATAAAACAGACTATTTGCGGGTTGACGAATGGGTTGACCGCATAAAACAATGGCGGGATATGGGCCTGCAAAGTGTTTGGTTCTTTATGCACCAGCATGACGAGCGCTATTCGCCAGAGCTGGCAGATTATGTATCAGAGCAGTTAAATCAAAAACTTGGGCTTAACCTGCACCGCCCCCAATTTATTGACAGGGATAAAGGGTTATTTGGTTAGCCCCACCCAACCCTCCCCGGTAGGGAGGGCTTTTAAAAGTCTCCCCTACTGGGGGAGATTTAGAGGGGGCTTAAACTATTTTCATTTCGCAACGTCATACTTTCGTTGTGAGCGATACGCGGCAATCGCGGTGAGTTGGTGATTGATTTTAAAGTGGCGGTTGCTTCGTTACTCGCAATAACAAAATGTTTACTTTTGTGCTGTAAAGCGTAATAGTTGCGCATCTACTTAAATATGACCGACACAAATACATTATACCAACAGGCAGTACAGCTTTTACAGCAGCTTATTTCTATCCCATCCTTCAGTAAAGAAGAAGACCGCACGGCCGATCTGATCGAAAATTTTCTAAAAACGCACGATATCGTTCCGCATCGTAAAATGAACAATCTTTGGGCGTGGAACAAGCATTTTGATGCCAATAAACCAACCATCCTGCTTAACTCGCACCATGACACGGTTAAACCAAACTCGGGCTATACCCGCGATCCGTTTGATGCTGTTACCGAAGATGGCAAGCTATATGGCCTGGGCAGCAATGATGCCGGCGGTTGCCTGGTATCGCTGATAGCGGTATTCCTTTACTTTTATGACAAGACCGACCTTAAATATAATTTCTGTTTAGCTACTACTGCCGAGGAAGAGATCTCGGGCGTTAACGGTTTAGAGCTGATCATCCCTGAACTGGGGCAGTTGGACTTTGGCATTGTAGGCGAACCTACATTAATGCAATTAGCCGTTGCCGAACGCGGATTGATGGTATTGGACTGTGTTGCTCACGGCAAAGCCGGCCATGCCGCCCGCGAAGAAGGCGACAACGCCATCTATAAAGCCATGAAGGATATCGAGTGGTTCCGCACATTTAAATTCCCTAAAGAGAGTGATGTGTTCGGGCCGATCAAGATGTCGGTTACTATTATCAATGCAGGGTCGCAGCATAACGTAGTGCCGGCAAGCTGTAATTTCACGGTTGATGTGCGTGTAACCGACGCGTACCGTAACGAGGAAGTGCTCGAGATCATCCGCCAGCATGTAAGCTGTGAAGTAACACCGCGTTCCATCCGCTTAAAACCATCGTCGATAGACAGGCAGCACCCTATTGTGCAGGCAGGCATCGCGTTGGGTAGGATTACTTACGGCTCCCCTACTACTTCAGACCAATCGTTGTTAGATATACAATCCATAAAAGTAGGCCCCGGCGATTCGGCACGTTCACACAGTGCAGACGAGTTTGTTTATGTGGATGAGATCCGCGAAGGTATTGAGTTGTACGTGAAGATGCTGGAACAGATAGTGTAAATCACATTTAGTTTCTTTAAAGTTCATTTCTAATTGTTTTCGCCTTAATTATGCAGGCGTAAGACAGTACAGGACAGCTGCGCCTTATTTTATTTTTAGGTTAGCATTTCATAACCTATCAGCCTGCGCAAATAAGTTTTATTGTAATAATAACTTGTTAAGGTCGTGCTGCTTTTTGCTAACAACATCTATGACAATAAAAAATCAAATAACCTCAACTACAAAAGCCACTGTCTTTCTTTTATTGTTGATCTTTTCAGGATCAGTCGCGAGCGGACAATCGGCCGGCAAAATAGACCGCAAAGCATTGGTAACACGGCATAACCTAAATATTACCGACAGGAATTTACATGGCCCTACCCAGGTGGGCAATGGCCACTTCGCTTTTGGATTTGATATCACCGGCTTACAGACATTCTCACAGGATGCCAATACTATGTCTGATTGGGGCTGGCATAAATTCACAGAGCCAAACGGGCAAACACCTGCTGATTTTAAAGGCCAGGAATGGGATACCCAGGGCAGGATGGTACGATATGATATCCAAAACCCGCAACAACCTGAGTTGACTGACTGGATGATAGCTAACCCGCAACGGTTAAATCTTGGCCGCTTTGGATTTATATTGAAGAAAAAAGACGGCTCGGCGGTTGTGCTGAATGATCTGCAGCATCCGCTTCAAAAACTCGATCTATGGACCGGCATAGCAACCAGCACATTTGAGGTAGACGGAAAACCCGTGAAGATAACCACTATCGGAAATCCAGACCAGGATGGCATAGCTATACACGTAGAAGCGCCAAACCTGAATGACGGACAGATAGGGTTCTTCCTGGAGTTTCCCTATGCATCACATGGACAGTTTGACGGCGGTGCCGACTGGAACTACCCGGATAAACACCAAACAGAAGCCGTTATAAACCACGACAACGCCCTTTTTCATCGCACACTGGATGATACCAAATTTGACGTAGGCTTAAAATGGGCAAACGGCGCAACAATAAAAAACACCAAACCACACCGGTATGAATTGATGCCTACCGGTAAAACACAGGTTGATATTGTATTATCATTTTCAAAAACACCAATAAAAACCGCGTTGCCAACCTATAACGCAGTTAAAGCGGCCAGCCAAAACCATTGGGCAAAATTCTGGCAAAGCGGCGGCGCTATTGATCTTTCGGCCAGTAAAGACCCGCGATGGAAGGAACTGGAGCGGCGAATAGTGCTGTCGCAATATATTATGGCGGTTAATGAAATAGGTTCGACCCCACCCCAGGAAAGCGGGTTGGTAAACAACGGCTGGTTTGGTAAATATCACTTCGAGATGATATGGTGGCACGAAGCACATTACGCCCTTTGGGGGCGCTTGCCGCTGATGGATAAAAGCATGCGAGTGTACCAATCAAATTTAAAAACATCGCAAGAACGAGCTAAACGACAGGGCTACGAAGGCGCGCGCTGGCCTAAAACCGTAGGCGATAACGAGCATTGGGAATGGCCAAACGAAATAAACCCTTTACTGATCTGGCAGCAGCCCCACCCTATATTTTTTGCAGAGCTGGCCTATCGCACAAATCCCACAAAAGAAACATTAGCTAAATGGGGTGAGGTAGTTATCCAGACGGCAGATTTTATGGCATCATACCCTTACTATAATAAAGAGCAGGACCGTTATATATTGGGCTATCCGCTGCAGGTGGTTTCTGAAAATGCCGATCCAAGAACATGCTATAACCCCACATTTGAATTAAGCTATTGGCGCACCGGCTTATTACTGGCTCAAAAATGGAGAAAGCGTTTAAAATTGCCGGCTAATCCCCAATATGCCTTAGTGCTTGCCAAACTATCAAAGCTACCGGTTAAGGACGGCATGTATGAATCGTGGGAAAACATAACCGACATGTGGACCAAATACAATTTTGAGCACCCAGCATTAACAGGGGCTTACGGCTTACTGCCCGGTGATGGGGTTGACATCCCGACGATGGAAAAAACATTTACCAAGGTTGGCGAAACCTGGCGCTTCGACCGTACCTGGGGCTGGGATTTCCCGATGCTGGCTATGTGCGCCGCGCGTTTGGGCCACGGCGATAAAGCAATAGAATACTTGCTAAACTATAAAAGCTTTGACCTGGAAGAGCATGGTTTAGTAGGTGGCGGCGGTCCGTTCCCCTACTTTCCCGGCAATGGCGGATTACTGTATGCTGTCGCCCTGATGGCGGCGGGTTGGGATGGTGCACCTGCCGTTAATGCTCCCGGTTTCCCTAAAGATGGGCAATGGGTTGTGAAATGGGAAGGGCTTAAACGGGCCTTGTAAACCTAATAAAGCTTGTACATCGATTACTTCTCATCAGTAAATATTTCTCATATTTGCACCATGAGTAAGCTTTGGCAAAAAACCACAAATGTTAATGAGCTGGTAGAGTATTTTACCGTTGGCCGCGATACCGAATTTGATGCGCAGATGGCTGCGTTTGATGTGCTGGGATCATTGGCGCATACGCAAATGCTGCAAAGCATAGGCCTGATGAGCGCCCAAGATCTTGAACAGGTACAACGCGAGCTTAAAAACATTTATGCCGACATTGAAAAGGGCAATTTCACTATCGAGCAGGGTGTGGAAGATGTGCACTCACAGGTTGAAATGCTGCTTACTCAGCGCATTGGCGACGCCGGCAAAAAGATCCACAGCGGCCGCTCACGTAACGACCAGGTTTTGGTTGATCTGAAACTATTTTTCAGGCACGAGCTGCAACAGGTTGTCGAAGAAACAGAAAAGCTTTTTAACCAGCTGATAAAATTAAGCGAAAAACATAAAGATACCTTACTGCCCGGCTATACCCATTTGCAGGTAGCTATGCCATCATCCTTCGGATTATGGTTTGGCGCATATGCCGAAAGCCTAGCAGATGACCTTGAGCTGGTTTTAGCCGCTTATAAGATCACCAATAAAAACCCGTTAGGCTCGGCTGCCGGATATGGTTCTTCGTTCCCGTTGAACCGTACCATGACCACCGAATTGTTAGGTTTTGAGAGCCTTAACTATAACGTGGTGTATGCGCAAATGGGCCGTGGTAAAACCGAGCGGATCATTGCGCAGGCTTTGTCGTCCATTGCAGCGACATTAGCAAAAATGGCAATGGACCAGGCGTTATACCTGAGCCAGAATTTCGCATTTGTAAGTTACCCGGATACGTTGACCACAGGCAGCAGCATTATGCCTCATAAAAAGAACCCGGACGTTTGGGAAATTATGCGCGGTAAATGCAACCGCCTACAGGCATTGCCTAACGATGTGGCCATGATGACCACCAACCTGCCATCAGGCTATCACCGCGAACTGCAGTTGTTAAAAGAACTGTTGTTCCCGGCCTTTACAGATTTGAAGAATTGCCTGCACATGGCAACCTTTATGCTGCAAAACATCACCGTAAACCGGGATATTTTAAATGACCCCAAATATGCTTACCTGTTTAGTGTAGAAGAAGTTAACCGCATGGTATTAAGCGGCACACCTTTTCGCGACGCGTATAAACAAGTTGGGTTAGCTATTGAAAAAGGTGAGTTTAACCCTAACAAAACGGTTAATCACACCCATGAGGGCAGCATTGGCAACCTCGGTAATGAATTTATTGCTGATAACATGACCAGATTGGTGGGCAGTTTTAAGTTTGATGCTGTTGCCTGGGCCATAGCTAAATTAGTGAAGTAATGAAAGCAATAGCCTTTACAAGCATAATACTTTGCCTGGCACTTGCAGTGTCTGGCCAGGGATTGCAAACCCCTGTAAGCAAAAATGGCGCTTTGCGGGTAGATAAAGGCGAAATAGTTAATAAGGCCGGGCAACCGCCGCAATTAAGAGGCATCAGTTTTTCGTGGAGTATTTGGGAAGGCCGTAAATATTATAACCCGCAGGTTGTAGACTGGCTTTCTAAGGATTTTAAAGTGAATATTATCCGCCTGGCAATGGCCGTTCAGCCTGATAATGGTTATTTACAACAGCCTGATCCGCAACGCAAACTAATAACAGACCAAGCAGACGAGGCAATAAAAAACGGAATTTATGTGCTGATAGACTGGCACGACCATAACAGCTACTTACACACACAGCAAGCAAAACTGTTTTTTGCAGAGATGGCTAAACGATACAAGGGAGTTCCTAACGTAATTTATGAGATCTGGAATGAACCCGAACGTGTAAGCTGGGATACGGTAAAAAGTTACGCCATAAAAGTAATTACAGAAATACGCAAGTATGACAAGGATAACCTGATTATTGTTGGCAGCCCGCATTGGGATCAGGATGTGGATATTGCAGCTGCAAACCCCATAACCGGTTTTAAAAACATTGCTTACTCGTTTCATTTTTACGCTTCAGACCCTAATCACCAGGATGTTTTACGTGCTAAAGCAGATAAAGCAATAAAAATGGGCCTGCCATTAATGATAACAGAATGGGGAGTAGGCGAATCAGACGGTGACGGTAAATTTGACCTTGATAAAAATTCAGTTTGGCTTAAATGGGTAGATCAGCATAAATTGAGCTGGACAAACTGGAACCTGACCGACAAAAAAGAAACAACAGCCATATTATTGCACGGCGCATCAACAACCGGCAATTGGACAAGCGATAATTTAACCCCTGCCGGCATTTATATCAGGAATGAGATACGCAAGTTGAACAATTAACTTAACCATGAACGGACAAAACAGAAAAGATATCTACCCCGGACTTGAGGTTGATATCATCCTGAAAAAAGATCAGCGCAGCGGTAAATTAACGCGTGGGTTTGTAAAAGATCTGCTAACCAGTTCGGCCTTTCACTCGCGTGGCATAAAAGTAAGGTTAGAAGACGGGCAGATAGGCCGCGTCGCTGAAATTATTGACGAGGAATAGTATATTGCTTCAAAATATTGCTTCAAAGCTAAAAGCTGTTTAATTCATTACCAATCATATCTATAATTGTTAATAAAAGCTATATAATAAATAACATACCCCGAAATGGCCAAAAAAGCACTACCGAAGATCATCAAAATTCCAAACAATATATTCTTTAAATTCGATGCCCATTACCGGGTATTGATCTCATTCGCTGCGGCAGCTATTGCATTTTTTTGCAGCTATACCAAATTTACCTGGCCCGCTGTGTCGTTAATTACCTGGGTTGCCTTTGCGATGGCCATAATTATAATGGATTGGATCATTATTTTAAACGCCCACCCAAGAGAGATCCGGAAGATAGCCAAGCTGCAGGATTCGAGCCGCTTGTTAATATTCCTGTTTGTTATCGCGGCTTCTGTAATTAGCCTGGGTGCCATTTTGTTCTTATTAAAATCATCAAAAGGTTTACCGGAAGCGGATGTTACCGGGCATATTTTACTGGGGATGGCATCGGTAATTGTATCGTGGTGGCTGGTGCATACGCTGTTTACCATGCGTTACGCGCACATGTATTATGATACTGATACTGACGATGGCCAAAAAACACCTGTAGGCGGCCTGCAATTCCCCGATGAACTGGAACCCGACTACCTTGATTTTGTTTATTTCTCTTTTGTGATCGGTATGACGTTCCAGGTATCAGACGTCGAGATCTCCGACAGGCATATCCGCCGCCTGGCCTGGATGCACGGGCTGATCGCATTTGCTTTTAACACCGCTATTGTTGCTTTGAGCATTAATATTGTGTCGAGTATGATATAAAAAATCCTCTCCTTTGGAGAGGATTTTTTATATGTAAGGTTCACAACGCTCTGCCGGATTAAAGCCCCTCTCCTTTGGAGAGCGGTTGGGGTGAGGCTTCAATCTTCGAATGTTTCCTCGTATCCTTCATTGTCGCATAAATGATCAGCGATACCAGAATACATCCTGTAACATACCAATAAAACCACGCCTGGTGGCCGGCATTTTTAAAGGACAGCGCCAATGGTTCGGCTGTACCGCCAAATAGCGACACCGCTACTCCATACGGAAAACCAACACCCAACGCACGTACGTTAGCCGGGAAAAGTTCGGCCTTTACTACCGCATTTATGGAGGTATAACCACTTACTATAATGAGTGCGGCCATGATCAGCCCGAAAGCTACCCATACATCTTTGGTATTGCCCAGCAGCATTAATATGGGTACGGTAGCCAGTGAGCCACAAATACCAAAACCAATCAGCAAAGGCTTGCGGCCTATCTTATCAGACAATAAACCGAACAACGGCTGCAGCAGCATAAATACAATTAAAGTTAGTGTCGATAATAACGTTGCAGTAGCTTTTGAAAAACCGGACGTTATCACCAAAAACTTCTGCATATAGGTGGTGAAGGTATAGAAGGCTACCGTACCACCCAGTGTTAAACCAAATACTGTCAACACCGCTTTGGGATGCTGGGCCAATGCTTTTAATGTACCGCGTGATGACCGGGCTTTTTCGTCCTTAGCTACCGTAACCGACTCTTGCAAGCTGCGGCGCAGGTACATTACCGTAACGGCTAATACAGCCCCTACCCCAAACGGGATGCGCCAGCCCCAGGCATGTAATTGCGCTTCGGTTAAAAAAACACGTTGCAGCAATATCAATACGCCCAAAGCAATAAGCTGCCCGGCAATAAGTGTCACATACTGAAAGCTCGAATAAAAACCGCGGTGTTTTTGCGTGGCTATCTCGCTTAAATAAGTGGCACTGGTGCCATATTCGCCGCCTACGCTTAGTCCCTGGATCATGCGGGCCAGTAATAAAATAATTGGCGCGGCTATGCCGATCTGTTGATACCCGGGGATTATAGCGATAAGTAATGAACCCACGCTCATTAACGTTACCGATAAGGTAAGCGCGGTTTTACGGCCGTTCCTGTCGGCATAAGTACCAAATAACCAGCCGCCAATAGGCCGCATTAAAAAACCAATGGCAAATATGCCCGATGTGTTTAGCAACTGCACCACCTCGCTGCTTTTAGGGAAAAACGCTGCCGAAAAATAAAGCGAGAAAGCGGTGTACACATACCAATCATACCACTCCACCAAATTGCCTAATGAGCCGCCGATGATGGATTTTATGCGGTGGGCGGTGGTATTATCGCTGGTAGTTTTGTTGATCATAATATTTATAAATATAAAATTATCTCCCTACATTAGTTCATGCTTTTCACCGAAGACTTTTTGCATTATATCTGGAAGTTCCGCCTGTTTGACAGGGACAATTTGCAAACTACACAAGGTGAACCCATTGAGATCTATTCGGCCGGGATGCATAATACTGATTCGGGGCCCGACTTTGGTAACGCCCGCATAAAAATTGGCGACACCACCTGGGCCGGCAATGTCGAGCTGCACCTCTCCTCGTCCGACTGGGCAAAGCATAACCATACTAAGGACAGCGCTTATGACAACGTGATACTGCATGTAGTTTACCGTGACGATGAGTCGGTAATATTACCAAACGGCCGGCAGATCCCCACGCTTGAATTAAAAGACAGGATCCCCGACGATCTGTATAACCGCTACCATAACCTGGTTTATGGCAACCAAACCATTATCCCCTGCGAGGCAAGCATTGGCAAGCTGGATGATTTTACGTTGCGGACCTGGTTTACCCGCATCCTGATAGAGCGGCTTGAAAAGAAATCGACCGCTGTGATCGCCTCGCTTGAATTAAACCGCGGGGATTGGGAAGAAACCTTTTACCAGTTTTTGGCGGCTAACTTTGGGTTTAAAACAAACGCCGTCCCTTTTGAGCTGATGGCGAAATCGCTGCCACAAAACATCCTTGCCAAACATAAAAACAACGCACTGCAAATTGAGGCACTGATATTTGGACAGGCAGGCTTTTTAACCGGGGACTTTACGGATGAATATCCGCAGAAATTAAAAACCGAATACGAATTTCTAAGAAAAAAATTCAGCCTTACACCAATTGATAACCACCTCTGGAAGTTTATGCGGATGCGCCCTTTAAATTTCCCGACCGTTAGGCTGGCGCAATTTGCAGCCTTGGTGGTAAACTCAAACCACCTGTTCTCTAAGATATTGGACATCAAAGACGTAAAGAGCCTGCAAAAGCTGTTTACCGATATACAGGTTAATGCTTACTGGGACGAGCACTACCAGTTTGACAAGCCATCAAAACCCGCGTCGAAAAACATGGGGCCTGCATCTGCCGATCTTTTGTTATTAAATACATTGGCCTTATTTTTGTTTAGTTATGGCAAGTACAACCAGCAGCAGTATTTTATTGACCACAGCTTAAAATTACTCGAGAATTTGCCCGGCGAACGCAATAATATCATTGCTGATTTTGATAACTTGGGAGTAAAAGCAAATTCGGCGTTCGAATCGCAGGCATTATTGGAATTAAAAAACTATTATTGTAATTATAAGAAATGCCTGCAATGCAGCGTTGGTAATAAGATACTAAAGTTAGCCTGATAATTATGCTACAAAGATTGCTTACCTTTTTTGAACGATACTCTTTCGGGGTTTGTACCTATTTGGGCGAGCGTTTTAATATTTCTATTTCAAAGATCAGGCTTTTCTTTATCTATACTTCATTCCTTTCTGTAGGTTTCCCGCTGATAGTTTACTTTTTTGCCGGTATAGTTCTGGATCTTCGCAACTATGTTAAACGCTGCCGTACAAGGGCTTCGGATTTTTAAGCCCCACCCAAACCCTCCCCGGTAGGGAGGGCTTAATTAAAAGTCTCCCCAACCGGGGGAGATTTAGAGGGGGCTGTTCATAAATTAAAACCAATCTGTTATTTTTGAGGTTTAATATCAGGCGTACACATAACGTCGTTACAAGCACATCACCATGGCATTTATTGACTATTACCAGATTTTAGGCGTTACCAAAACAGCTACAGATAAAGATATTAAAGCTGCCTATCGCAAACTTGCCCGAAAATATCACCCGGACCTTAACCCTAACGACGACGAAGCGAAAAAAAAGTTTCAGCAACTGAATGAGGCTAACGAAGTTTTGAGCGACCCGGAAAAACGAAAAAAGTATGATCAATATGGCGAGAACTGGCAGCATGGCGAAGCTTATGAGCAGGCGCGCCAGCAACAAGGCCGGCAACGTAGCTATGGCGGCGGCGGACAGTCGTTTGATTTTGAAGGGTTTGATGGCGGCAGCGATTTTTCTGATTTCTTCCGGTCGATGTTTGGTGGTGCACCCGGGCAAGCCCGTCAGCCTAAATATCGCGGGCAGGATTACAATGCCGAGTTGCACCTTAACCTGAAGGAGGCCAGCGAAACCCATAAACAAACACTTACTGTAAACGGAAAGAATATCCGCATTACTATACCTGCGGGAGTTGAAAACGGGCAATCTATAAAAATAAAAGGCCATGGTGGCCCGGGTGGCAATGGCGGACCGGCCGGCGATCTTTATATCAAGTTTTTTGTGGCAGACGACCCGAGATTTAAAAGAAAAGGCGCCAACCTGTACAGCAATGCAAAGCTTGATATTTACACCGCCATTTTAGGCGGCGAAATAACCGCCGAGACATTAAATGGCAAGGTAAAAGTTAAGGTAAAGCCCGAAACACAAAACGGCACCAAGGTTAAACTAAAAGGTAAAGGTTTCCCGGTATATAAAAAAGAAGGCGAGTTTGGCGATCTGTATATTACTTACGATCTGCAATTGCCTGTAAACCTTACCGACAAACAAAAACAATTATTTGAAGAACTGGCCCGGTCATGAGCATAAATTAAATTGTTATGAGCACAAAGCATTTAATAACAGCAACCGATTTCTGCATTTACCATAAATTGGAACACTCTTTTATTACCGACCTGCAAGAAGCAGGGTTGATAAAAATTACCGTTGTTAATGAAACCACTTACATTGCCGACGATGAACTGTATAAACTTGAACGCATGATCAGGCTGCATAATGACCTGGATATTAACATTGCGGGCATTGAAGCTATTACACACTTATTAGCGCGATTGGAAAATATACAGGAAGAGATGCGGCTACTAAAGAATGATCTGAAGGCGTACCAATAGCGGTGGTTGTAACCCTAAGCAATGTTATCTCTCTATGAAGCCTTTCAGCATCAAATGGATAATAAATAAGGTTTTTATATATTTATCGCACCAAAATAGATCTATGAAAAAACTCATTTACATAGCCATTGCTTGTTTTATAATAAGTGCTAAAAGTTACGGCCAGCAATTTAACATAGCTACTTATAACCTGCGTTATGATAATGCAGACGATTCTGTTAACGGCAATGGCTGGCGTTTACGTTACCCGGTAATTACCAGGATCGTCAAGTTTAATGATCTTGATATTTTTGGTACCCAGGAAGGGCTATTTCATATGTTGAATAACCTTGCCGATAGCCTGCCGGGATACAAATGGATAGGTATTGGCCGTGATGACGGCAAACAAGCCGGCGAGCACTCGGCCATTTTTTATAAAACTACCCGCTTTAAAATATTGAAACAAGGCAACTTCTGGCTGTCAACCATTACGGACAGGCCAAACAAAGGCTGGGATGCCGTATTACCGCGTATTTGTACCTGGGCACAATTTGAAGAAATAAAAACAGGCTTTAGGTTTTACTTTTTCAACCTGCATATGGACCACATTGGCGTAGTTGCACGTAAAGAAAGCGCGACGCTTGTGCTGAAAAAAATAAAAGAAATGGCCGGTAACAGCGCCACCATATTTACCGGCGACTTTAATGTGGATCAACACAACGAAAGCTATAAAGAAGTATTAAGCACCGATGTTTTGCAGGATTGCTATAACCTTGCGCCTATAAAGTTCGCTACCAACGGCTCATTTAATGATTTTAATGTCAATACTAAAACTGACAGCCGCATTGACCATATTTTTGTAACCAAAGATTTTAATGTTAAACGCTATGCCATATTAACCAATACGTTTAACGGCCGGCTACCGTCAGACCATTATCCTGTAGTAGCGATAATGACACATTAACAAACAATACGTTTTTCGGTTTAGACAGGTTTACGGGGTATAATGTCCTGAAGTCTATCATATTCGTTACAAACGGTAACTACTTATATTGCTTATGATTACAAGCCGTTTATTGTGTTAACACCTAACAATCCAACACATGCTTAAACCTGTTGGCATAGCTATTGTCTTAATTACATGAACAGCAACAATAAAACTGTTTCTATATAATTATCATGAAAGCTTTAAAACTGACAATAGCAGCATTAATGTTAGCCTTTACATTCCAGGCAGCACAAGCACAAGTAAGAGTAGGTGTACACGTAGGTACACCGCCGCCACGCAGAGAAGTGGTAGTTGTAAGACACCCGGTTCATCGTGAGGTGATCGTGAGACATCGCCCGCACTACAGGCATCATTACTACAGGCATAATAGAGAGGTTGTAGTAAGGAGACATTACTAACAAAAAAGCCCCGCAAATGCGGGGCTTTTTTGTTAGATATTATTTTATATCAATATTTTATGTATTTGCATTAGTACATTTTTCAATTTACATACCATATATCGACAGGTAACCGACATCACTTTTTTGAACTAATAATCAGCCAATTACACCATAATGCATAAAATATTTAAACCCTGTGGCATGGCTATTGTCTTATTATCAGCAATAACGAAACAGGTTATTATTAAATATTATAATTATGAAAACTTTAAAATTAGCAATAGCAACACTCATATTAGCCTGCGGCTTCCAGGCTGCAAGCGCACAGGTACGGATCGGCTTCAGCATTGGGACGCCTCCGCCCCGCCCGGTTTATGTGGTAGACGAACCCATCTACCGCGAAACATATGTAGAGCGCCCGGTTTACCGTCACGTAGTAGTTGAGCCGGTTTATCGCCCGGTTTATTATCGCCGTGGATACTATGACAGGCCACATTATCATCATGCTTACTACCGTCACGTACGTTACTACAGGCATTACTAAATAAAAAGCCCCGCGATTGGCGGGGCTTTTTATTTATGTTATTTTTTATTCAGAAAATCCTGCAAGGCCTGCTGGGTAAATTCTGATAATACTAACTCACCGCTTAAGGCTGCCCGTTCCTCTAAAAGTTCGTCCCAGTTATCTGTACCCTCCCATAATATTTGCTTTAGCCCGGTCAGCGCGTCCGGGTGGTAAGATGCCAGCTTTTGCGATAATGTATCCAATGCCCCGTCCATTTCGTTAGCGGTAGCATATACTTCGTTATACAATCCCTTTTCTTTTGCCCATTGCGCGGTTTGAAAATCAGTTGCGCGGATAGTCAACTGCGAAAACGCCGCCAATCCAATTTTGCGTATCACCGCAGGCGAGATCACAAATGGACCGATACCGATAGCCAGTTCGCTCAATTTAACAGATGCAGCCTCGGTAGCCAGGCAATAATCGGCAGCAGCAGCAAGCCCTACGCCCCCACCCACAGCTTTACCCTGCACCCTGGCAATAATAATTTTTGGCGATTTACGGCAGGCATTGATCACCCGTGCAAATCCCGAGAAAAACACCTTGCCGGCTTCTTTATCTTTGATCTGCAGCAACTCATCAAAACTGGCGCCGGCACAAAAGGTACGGTCGCCTTCACTTTTTAAAATAATAACCCGGGTTTGTTCATTTTGGCCTGCCTGCTTGATCTTTGCCGCCAAAGCATCCAGCAATGCGGCGGGCAATGAGTTTTGTGCCGGGTGATAAAAGCTGATGGTAGCCACACCGGTATCGGTATACGTTAGCGTTATATTTCCGTCTTGATTATCGGGCATCATATTGGTGTTATGTAGATTTAAACAATATCAGAAGTATTTAACGCACCTGCAATTTTTAATCATAGAATTTAATAATTTAGCTGATAATCAATCGCTATGATCACCGTAGAAACCGCGCGCCGGCTTGCACTATCATTACCCGGAACAGAGGAGTACCCGCATTTTGATAAACGTGCTTTCCGCGCCAATAACCGCATATTTGCCACTTTGTGGGAACCCGAGCAACGCGTTATGATCAAACTTTCATTGATCGATCAGTCGGTATTTTCATCGTTCAATCCTACGGTGATCTATCCTGTACCCAACAAATGGGGCTTGCAGGGCTGCACATTTTTTGAATTAAAGGAAGTACGCGAGGATATGTTGTTAGACGCGTTAACTACCGCCTGGCAGGCAGTGATGGATAAGAAACCCGCTAAAATCCCCAAAAAGAAAACAACATGAAAAATAATATCAAGATACCATACATGGCCGTACTGGCCATCATGATCTGGATCGGCCTGGTTATTCAATTCTATATCTCTACAGAAAAATACCTATCACAGGGCCGTACCTTTGGCGGGGCTATTGTACACCTGTTGAGCTATTTTACCATCCAGAACAATTTGCTGATAGCCCTGGCGCTTACTGTACTGTTGTTAAAGCCTTTATCAAGCTGGGGCAGATTTTTTTCCAGTCCATCTGTGTTGAGCGCGCTGGCACTTTATATAACTATTGTATGCCTGGTATATCAAATTGTACTGCGCAGGGAACATACGCAACATGGCCTGTTTAAATTCTGCGACGAGATCCTGCACACCCTAAGCCCGCCCTTGTTTATTTTATTTTGGCTGAGATTTGTTGACAAAGGCAAAATAGCTTGGAGCAAAGCGTTTAACTGGCTTATTTACCCGCTTATCTATTTCCTTTACATTATTGCCCGCGGGGCTATCACAGGCTATTATCCATACAGTTTTATTGACGGCACAAAGCTCACTTACGGGCAAATAGCTGTTAACTTCTTCTTTTTACTTCTGACATTTTTAGCCTTAGGGATGGCGTTTATTGGGATAAGCCGGCTTCAAAAAAAATCCTAATATTCTATTTGGCACGGTCTTTATAATATTATATAGTTCATAAATCTCAGATACCATGAAAAAGTATGTTATTAAAATAGTTACCCTGTTAATATTTACCTCGGTAGCTCTTTCAAGTTGTTCATTAGAGTACCGTCAACGCCGGGCTCACAGAAATGATCCAAACTGGCATGATCCGCATGGCCATGACGACCATCACGACGACCATGATCACCATTATGATAATCATTAATCATATCAAAACCCTGTTAATTTTAACGGGGTTTTGTTTTTATGTACTTCGCTTAAATTTTTACTTACCAATTATCTTTCCTTTTATAAATTGCAATCTTAATTCATCATAAATGCATAGAGGCGGCTTCCTGACTATTTTCCTGGTAATTGCGGCAATAAGTTTATTGTTTGACTGGTATGTTTTTGCAGGCCTTAAAACACTTACTAACGACTGGCAATCGCAACGTGCACGATGGGCCGTTATTTATGGCTACCTGATCATTTCAATCGGGGTTATCGCCGTTTTTTTATTGGGTTTTGGCAGTTTTAGTACGGCAAAGGGCATGACCCCTTTCCACGAGTGGATGCTGAGCTTGTTTCTCACCTTTTTTATCACCAAACTATTTTTTGTATTGGTACTGCTATTGGGCGATTTAGGCCGCGGAGCAGTAGGGATAGTTAACGCCATAAATAAACACAAGGATACCGTTAGCCAGGGTTATTTCCCTTCTCGCCGCAAATTTATCAGCGAGCTGGCGGTGTTGATAGCCGCTTTTCCTTTCTTTGGATTTTTCTACGCGATGTTTAGGGGTAAGTATGACTACAAGGTGCACCGCCAAACGTTGTATTATACCGATCTGCCTGATGCGTTTGATGGTTTTACCATTACACAGTTATCAGATATCCACTCGGGTAGTTTTGACAATGTGGATGCCATGCAGCGCGGCATCGACCTGGCGCAGGCGCAAAAAAGCGATCTCTTCGTTTTTACCGGCGACCTGGTAAATAATGCCGCCTGGGAGATAGAAAAGTTTATCCCAAATTTCAGCAAGTTACGGGCGCCGTACGGGCAGTTCTCCATTTTAGGCAATCATGACTATGGCGATTATATTCAATGGAACAGCGAGGCTGAAAAGGCCGCTAATTTGGATAAACTAAAACAACACCATAAAGACCTGGGCTATCGCCTGCTGCTGGATGAGAACCTGGAACTGGAAAAGAACGGGCAAAAGATCTCGTTAATAGGCGTACAAAACTGGGGCCGCGGCTTTATTAAAGTAGGCGACCTGGACAAGGCTCTTAAAGGGGTTGATCCCAAAGCTTTTAAAATACTGCTATCGCATGACCCTACACATTGGGAAGAGCAGGTACGTTACAATCCGGCAAATATTCATTTAACACTTTCGGGCCATACCCATGGCGCGCAATTTGGCGTCGAAACGGCGGGTTTCAGATGGAGCCCGGTGCAATACCGCTACCTTGACTGGGCCGGCTTAGTTAACGAGCAAGATCGCTACCTGTACGTAAACCGCGGATTTGGTTTCCTTGCTTTCTCGGGCAGGTTAGGCATCTGGCCGGAGATAACGGTGATAACTTTGAAGAAAAAAACGGTTTAAGGGTATTGAATTTAGGTTGAGTTAGTTGACAGTTCTTATTATAGCACCATCTTTCATTATATATTTACCACTCCTAATGTCTGTTTCATTTAATGTGACTGATTTATTTGATAACGGCGATAGATAAATACCTTGGTTACTTATTTTAATGTTTCTTTTATAAGTATTAAGAGTGGTTTTATGATTTACATTTCCAAACATCTCAACACTACCACCATAAATGATTTTAAATATTTGTTTAGGTTTATCATCAACATTTAAGATCATCATTATATAATCGGTAGTTCCCCCATGTCCTCCATAGCTCGATACCTCCCCTCTTACAACAACTTCCGGATTATTTTTTCTATCAAAATTCACACATTGTATGTCATCAGTCTCATTATTAAATGGAGTAAGTACTGATATCCACTGGTCTTTTTCATTCAGATTATATGCCAGATAAACGTCCTCATCAGATTTATATGTTACAACATTGGGATAATGTGGATTAGCAACGACATTTTTGGTTTTAAGCATTTCAGAACTTAATGTATCGCAATCTAATTCTATGACCTTTAAACTGTCGGCTTCATCATCCTCAACATATTGAGCAACAGGAATTGCAATATGGTGCGATATCTTTTTATGGGACAACTTTTTACTTCCATGTTGACACCATCCGGTTAAACCATAAGCCATTATTAATATTGTTAGAAAAGCTATTTTCATCAGTTATAAAGTTTGCAATAAGTTTTAAATCTATGTAAAATAATAATTTGAGACAAACGATTGAGCTACTCAACCCATCCCGTTGTAACTTCATAACTTCAACCTCTATATTGTGATAAAGAGAATTGATGAACGATAAAACAAATTCCCTATCCAATCCTTTTTTAAATAAAACAACTACCATGGCAAATCACCCCGTAAAATATAACACCGGTCAAAACCGCGCAGACATCTGGCGACGCAACTGGGAAGTAATGAAACCTTTTGTACACTTTGGGTTTAAGGCGATGGCGTTGATTGGCGGAACGTTAATAAGCATCATTAAATTATTGCCTATGCTGGCCCCGCATAAAGACGAAGCGCCCAAAAAAGAAACCAGGATCATCAAAATATAACAAACAACTCACTCGCTGTTCGTGAAACGGATATCTTTCTTTGAGATATCCGTTTCTTTTTTACAGGCCAGCCCAAAGTTTTAACAAACCCTTTGTAATAGGTTATAAACCTTAAAGTAATTTTATCATCTTTGCGGCAAATGATACTTTGATGATCATTTATTGTTAAAAGATGTTAATGCACTATCAGTATTTAAAAAAATTATTATAAAATATTGATATTTACTGGTTGAATAAATTTTACTTATATCCATGCAATACAAAAAGATCAATAACCTGTTAGGCTGGCTTTGCTTTGTTATAGCGTCTGCTACCTATATTTTAACTTTAGAGCCATCCGTAAGTTTTTGGGATTGCGGCGAGTTTATTTCGTGCGCTTTCAGGTTACAGGTAGCGCACCAACCGGGTTATCCATTGTTTGCTATGCTGGGCAAATTCTTCTCGTTGCTTTCATTCGGCAACAACGCCAAAGTGCCTTATTTCACCAATATGGGGTCGGCATTGGCAAGTGGTGCAACCATCATGTTTTTATTTTGGACCATTACCGCTTTGGCCAAAAAACTGGTTCCGGCAACCGAAGATGAAAACGATAAAACACGCACTATATTGATCATGGGTGCCGGTTTAGTTGGTGCTTTGGCATTTACATATACAGATACTTTCTGGTTTTCGGCTGTCGAGACCATCGTATTCGCATTATCCGCTTTATGTACTTCTATCGTATTCTGGGCAATCCTGAAATGGGACGCCCACGCCGACGAACCCGGAGCTGATAAATGGCTGATATTTATAGCTTATGTGATTGGCTTATCAATAGGTATCCACTTGCTTAACTTGTTAACTATCCCGGCTATATCGTTGGTTTATTACTTCCGCAGAGCTAAAACTATCACCGTTAAAAGCGCTTTACTGGCATTTTTAGTAAGCTTAATTATATTGGTATTGGTACAGTTTGGTATTCGCCAATGGACCATACAGCTATCTGCTTATTTCGATCTGTTCTTTGTAAATACTTTGGGAATGGGATTTGGCTCGGGCTCAATATTCTTCTTCCTATTGCTGATCGGCTTTTTGGTTGGTGGTATTGTATACAGTATCAAAAGCAGCAAGCCTGTATTAAACCTGGCATTTTTATGCGTGGCGTTTATCTATTTCGGTTATAGCTCGTTCGTTTACATCCCTATCCGTGCAACTGCTAATACCAACCTTGATAACTCACACCCTGACAACGCGTTTACCTTAAACGGCTATTTAAACCGGATCCAATATGGTGAGACACCATTGTTATCAGGCCCTTATTTTGATGCCAAGGTTATAGATCAAACAGATGGTGCTACGCTATACCGTAAGGGTGAGAAGAAATATGAGATCACCGGTAAAAAACAAAATTACGTGTATGATCATACCACATTCTTTCCGCGTATGTACAGCACCGAAGGCCAGGACCCACAGTTTTACCGTCAGTGGCTGCAAATGGGCGACAGTGATGTCCCTAATTTTGCAGATAATATTAAATTCTTTTTAAGCTGGCAAAGCTACCAGATGTATATAAGGTACTTTTTGTGGAACTTTGCGGGCCGCGTAAATGATATGGATGGCCAGCAGCAAACAGGCGGCTTTAAAGGCTACGCTGACGGCGACTGGACCACCGGTATCATCGATGGCACCAAACACTTACCTAAAACGTTACTTAACGATCGCACCTATACTCCATTATTTGCTTTACCATTGATATTGGGCTTACTGGGCGTGTGGTACCATTTCCAGAAAAAAAAGCGCGATGCTTTGATCGTAGCTTTACTTTGGTTCTTTACCGGTTTGGCTATTGTGGTATATGTTAACCAGCCATCTGTACAACCCCGCGAAAGAGATTACTCGTATGTAGGCTCGTTCTATGCCTTTGCGATATGGATAGGCTTGGGTGTAATTGCGCTTGCCGAAATATTAAGAAAGATAATAAACGCCAAAACAGCAGCGTACACCGCAACGTTAATCTGTTTACTAACTGTACCAACAGTATTGGCTGCCGAAGAATGGAAGGCGCATGACCGTTCTACCAAAATGATGGCGCATGATATGGCCTATAACTACCTGATGTCGTGCCCGCCAAACGCTATTTTATTTACCTATGGCGACAACGACACTTATTGCGTATGGTATGACCAGGAGGTTGAAAACATTCGGCCTGACGTACGTATAGTAAACCTAAGCCTATTTACAGGCGATTGGTATATACGCCAGATGCAGCGTAAAATGAACGATGCCGATGCCTTGCCGATAACCATGCCTTTTGATAAGTATAAAGACGGCGTACGTGATGTATTATACTTTAGGGACTCAAAAATCCCCGGATCTGTTGAGGTAAAGGATGTGTTTGATTTCATATCATCAGACGATCCGCGTACCATGACCACCTATCCAAGCGGTGAAACCTCTAACTATTTGCCTACTAAAAACTTTAAGATCACTATTAATCACGACGATGTGATCAAAAATAACGTGGTACCTGCAAGCAAAACAAGCTTGATAGCCGATACCATGAAATGGAAATTCACTTCAAACTATATCATGAAGGATAACCTGGCTATGCTGGATATATTGGCACATAATAACTGGAAAAGGCCGATATGTTTTGCAATAACCGTTGGCAATGAAAACCTGATAGGCTTACAGCCTTATTTATACAAAGAAGGATTTGTTTATCATTTGATGCCGTTAAAAGTTGATACTGCTGCAAAGGATCAGTCAGAAAAGGTTAACAGCATGGTAATGTACAACAACCTGATGAACAAGTTTAAATTTGGCCAGATCAAAACAGCTAAATTCCTGGATCATGAATCAACCACCATGTTCTACCCGGTTATGATAACCACTTTTCTTGACCTGATACAAACCCTGATGGATGAGGGACATAATGACCTTGCATTAAATGTGCTACATAAATATGAGGAAGTATTGCCTGATCTGTCTGTTGATATGCGCATTACCGGCAGTAAGTTTTTCATGGCACACGCGGCTTATAAATTACACGATATTAACCTGGCGACGAAATACACAAACAGTATTAACAATTTCGTTACAGACCAGTTAGACTATTGTTATTCCCAGCTGCAAAACAACTCCGGTATGTTTAGCCCGCACGATGTACAGAGCGGCATTCAATTAATTTACTCACTGTCTGATGATGCTAAGAACAATCATCAAACTGCTCTGTATAGTAAACTTGAAGCAGAAATAAAAGATTACAGTACCAAGTTTGCCCCTCTCTTTAATAAACAACAGTAAGGCGAATAAGTAATTGCCTGACATACAGAAAAGGCGGCCCATCAGGACCGCCTTTTTTATTTATTTATTCCGGAAAACTTAATTTAACCAGCTAACGGCAAGTCAAAATAAAAGGTCGACCCCTTGCCAAATTCGCTGTATACGCCAATTTCGCCGCGGTGATTATCAATGATCTCTTTAGAGATATACAGGCCCATGCCTAATCCGCTCGACATAAATTTTTTATCCTCGACACGATAAAAGCGCTCAAAGATCCGCTCCTTTTGTGCGGGCGACAAACCAATGCCAAGATCGGTTACCGCAACACGTGCATCGTTATTATGTTTTGCGGCTGTAATTACCACATGATTATTTATGGGCGAATATTTTACAGCATTGCTGATCAGGTTCATTAATACCTGTTCAAGGCGCTCATCATTGCCGTTAATTAAAAGCCCATCGGCTACTTTACATTCAAAGTTATATAACGGATATATATGCCTGGCGTTTTCAGTCCATTCAGTTACCAATTCAGTTAAATTAACCGGTTGTAAACCATACTCTAACCTACCCGCCTGGATCTTACTTACATCAAGCAAGTCATTTACCAGTCGCTGCAGTTTGTTTAATGAAATGATGGCCTTATCAATATATTGCTGAACACCGTCGGGCAGATCATTTTTTTTATGGCTGATCAACTGCAAATATCCCTTCAAACTGGTTAAAGGCGTTTTTAGTTCATGGCTGGCAATGCCTATAAATTCGTCCTTTTTTTCCATTTGCTGTTTCTGCTCTTCAATATCAGTAGCGGTGCCTACCCAAAACAGTATCTTGCCGGTTTCATCACGCAACGGTATAGCGCGGTTCAGGTGCCAGCGATATGTGCCATCGGCTCGTAAATACCTGTTCTCTACCTCAAATACACCGCCCGATTTCAGCGACGCGGTATATTTCTCCATCGTTAATGGATAATCTTCCGGGTGTATGATCTGTTGACTATTATAGCCTTCTTCCTCTAAAGTAAGCCCGGTATAATCGCGCCAGCGTTGGTTATAAAAATTAACTGTACCATCAGGCAGGTGGGTCCACGTCATTTGCGGGATATTATTGGCCAGCAGTTTAAAGTGTTCACGGCTAATGAGCAGATCAACTGTTCTGTCCCGGACTGTATCTTCAAGTTCATCATTTAACTTTTCTGTAGCGCTTTGTGCCTCGGCCAATTGCTCGTTTCGTATCTTAAGTTGCCTTTCGGTGTCTTTTTGTACAGTAAGGTCGGTAAGTATCAGGCTAAGTGCCAGGCCTTCGTCCAGTTCAAGCGTATTGCATGATAAAAGGCAGCATACCGGTTCGCGGTTTCTGCTTATCAGTTCTATCTCTTCCTTACACTCCCTGTCCCAGGCACTTTCTATCGCAGCGTTAAACCTTTGGCGCGATTCTTCACGGATAAAGCTGTCAAATGATAATCCTATTACTTTCTGCAATGGCATATTTACCATTTCGGCAAAGCGCGAATTACTGTAAAGAATTAACCCGTCATGATTTATAGTAACCGCGCCCTCGTTCATTTTTTCGATGAACATACGGTAGGTTTGGTCGGCAGTTTTTAAGGTATAAAGCTGGTGGCCGTCTTCGCCATGAACAATTAAAGCATCAACCTGCCCGGTTCGGATGGCTTCAATAGTGTCATTAGCCTCTTCAAGCTTAAATCGAAGTTCATTGGCTTCGCTAAGCAACTCGTTGTATGTAAGTTTTTCGCGTTCCATTATAAAATCAGCTTAGGCCCAACCCCCTTAATACTTTTTCACGGTCTGACATATCGCCTATTAAACGGCGTTCGGCACCCGGCCCTTTTTTAATTAACAGCGGCAAGGCAACAATTTGCTCGGCCTGCGCAATTAAAGGCTGTTGATGAACGTCAATTATTTCAAGCTCATAATGACCCTTCAAAAACTTTTCACAGATCTCTTTTAAATTTAAGATAGCACGGGTAGAATTTGGCGAAGCACCGGTTATGAACAAACGTAATTGGTAAGTTTCATCTTCATTGTATCCGGGCACTTGTGGTTGCTCTGTCATTTATAGGTTGCTTATGCAGGCTTGATGTTTAGTCCTACCAGTACTTTTTCTTCGTTTGAAAGATCTCCAATTATTTTTCTTATCGGTTCAGGTACTTTACGCACTAACGTAGGGATAGCAAATATCTGGTCGCCCTCTGCAAGTTGCGGCTGCACCAGTAAATCTATCACTTCTATTTTATATTGTCCCTTTAAATGCTCTTCGCAATACTTTTTAAGGTTGGCGAGGGCTGTAACAGACTTTGCTGTTTTACCTGCAATATACAATCTTAACTCGTAGGCCTTTGCTTTTTCCTGCTTACTCATTTTTTGCTCCCTTTCTTAAAGTACTGCTCCCCTTTTCGGCGATTGGTAATTTCTTCCCTTGTAGTCCGGGTTACCTGCTTAATTAATTCCTCTTGCTGGTACATTTTGTTCAGTTCCTCTTCGGCCGACTCAAACTCCATTTGCAGGTTAGAAATTTTAGCTTCTAGCACTTTTCGCTTACGTATCAGTTCGCGATCCTTACTGCTTACCGCGAAATCGCGCAGCACTTCGCCGGTTTGCTCATGCAGTTTTTGTGTCTCGCGGGCCGAGCCGGTAAGTACGCCTTCAGGGCCCAAATAAACCTCAACAAGGTCAAGTCCCTTATCGGTAATAACAAACTCGCGTACCTGGTTTGAATGCTTCATACCGCGCGATTTCATGATATACATGCCACGGTTACGCTCGCCGTTAAACTCTATATCCCTAACCAGTATCCATGCATCTACTAACGATGACACCCCTTCATCTGTTTGCTCATTAATGATATTACTTAGCGTTAAGGCGGTAAACATTACGGTTATTTGCTCTTCCTGTAAAAAGTCTATCAGCCGTATCAACATGCCTTTAACTTCGCTTACAGAGCCCACCGTAATTAAATTGGTAATAGGGTCAAGTATAACCACACGCGGTTTAAATTTCTTGATGATCTTGTATATGGCAACCAGGTGCATCTCTAAGCCGTGCAGTGTCGGGCGCGACGCGTGAAACTGCAGCAATCCCTTATCGATATGCTTTTGCAGATCGACGTCAATCGAATGCATATTGCGGATGATCTGTTTAGGTGATTCCTCAAAAGCAAAATAGATGCATTTTTCTTTTCGGTTACAGGCTTCATTGGCAAAATAGGCAGCAATACTGGTTTTACCTGTACCTGCGGTACCGGATACTAATATACTGCTTCCCTTAAAAAAGCCTTTACCACCCAGCATAGCGTCCATTGCCGGTATGCCTGATGATATTCTTTCTGATGATACTTCTTTTTCTAAACCCAGTGATGTTATCGGCAATACGGAGATCCCTTCTTCATCAATTAAAAAAGGATACTCATTGGTGCCATGTACTGATCCCCGGTATTTAATGATCCTTAATCTGCGGGTTGATATCTGGTTAATAACACGGTGATCTAACAGGATAACACAGTCGGACACATATTCTTCCAATCCCTGGCGGGTAAGCGAATTACCGTCACCCTTTTCGCCGGTAATAATGGCGGTAACGCCACGGTCTTTTAACCATTGAAACAGGCGGCGCAATTCGGCACGTAAAATAGTTTGGTTGCTAAGGCCCGAAAACAGGTTCTCCAGCGTATCCAGCACAACCCGTTTGGCTTTAATGCTGTCAATAGCGTGGCTAAGGCGGATAAATAACCCCTCGAGATTATACTCACCGGTCTCTTCTATTTCACTTCTGTCTATATGAACGTAATCAAGCTTAACTTTTTTCTCGGCTTGCAGCTTATCCAGGTCAAAGCCCAATGAAGCCACGTTCATGGTCAGCTCTGACGCTTTTTCCTCAAATGCCATAAAAACACCCGGCTCATTAAACTGCATGGCACCCCGTACCAAAAACTCTAAAGACATTAATGTTTTCCCGCACCCGGCCTCGCCGCAAATTAATGTAGGCCGGCCCTTTGGCAGCCCTCCACCTGTTATTTCATCCAGGCCGGTAATACCAGATTTTGCTTTGGGCAATGTTGGGTAATGCAATGCGGATTTGTTTTTTTTCAGGGCTGTGCTCATCTTCAATTAAAATTTTATAATTGCCTTTTGACTAAAGCATACTGCTAATATTAAAATCAGGTATTATAATATCATCCACATTTAAATTGTTTGAAATAAATAATTTTGCATTAAAAAAATTACATTTCTGCATTAGTTTCTATACGACTTATTGGAATCAGCAGAATGAACAGTGTCGAAAGAAAAGGGTCCGATTTTTGCTTCCCTTTGCCTGCCAATAAAAAATAAACCTATTTTATAAAAACAGGCCTGTTTTTTATATATCTACTTTACACATCTACATCCATATATAATGACGCAGAGCTGCAAGAAAATCATGATTGCCGATGATGACCCTGGTATTGTTGACGCGATAGGAATGCTGCTTGAATTTGAGGGTTACAAGGTCATATCTACCGTTGATGGATTGACCGTATTAGATATGGAAAATGAGCTTCCCGATCTATTACTACTAGATATACGGATGTCCGGCGAAGACGGCAGGGAGATCTGTAAAAAGTTAAAGCAGGTTGAAACCACAAAAAACATACCCATCATTATGGTATCAGCCAGTTACGGTATCAAAGAGTCGGCTTTAGCTGCCGGAGCGGATGATTTTTTGGCTAAACCTTTTGAAATGAATGATTTGTTAAATAAGATCAAAAGTCTTACGCAATAAAATTAATTATTAAATACTTAATTTTATTGTATTTTTGCAATCCCCCTATTTTAATTTCACGTATATTGCTATACCAATTGAACTTATTTAATGAGAATTGAAAGAATTTAAGCCGCTCCCTAACCCTACGTTCCACTATTGTCCAAAGTGTGGCAGTCCGCATCATTATCAACTACACAGAGGTTGGTTCTTAAGAAACATACTTTTCTTTTTACCGTTGCGCAAGTTTTTTTGTGCAAAATGTAAAAAAGGATTTTATGTCCTTAAAAAGAAGGGCCAGAAAGACGAGTATTGATCTGCTGCGAAAAAATCATTTCGTTAATTTTTAGTAAACACATTTTGTTTTTGATGGTTATATAACTACAAACTGTATTAATATCATGGCAAATTTTCAGGAGATCATCGCATCAGAGAAACCCGTATTGGTTGATTTTTCGGCCGAGTGGTGCGGCCCGTGCCAAATGATGCCCCCTATTTTACAGCAATTAAAAAGTAATATGGGCGATAAAGTAACTATTATAAAAATAGATATCGACAAAAACCCCGCAGCCGCAAGCGCTTACAAAGTACAAAGCGTACCCACCTTAATGATCTTTAAAAAAGGGGAAACCAAGTGGCGACAAAGCGGCGTTATGCAGGCTGCCCAACTGCAGCAAATATTAACACAATACCTGTAGTTAAACTTAATATTTTGTTAGCCATGTATTCACATCAGGCTGACACATTAGAATAATCTCTTTTAAGACAGAATTTGCACTGTTTTATACTATTACGCCAATTATTTTGTTATAAATTATATACATCATCTACTTATATATTTAGTATATTAGTATAAATCTAAAATCGGGATCGTCATGTCAAAGCAATCAGCATTTTTGCCACAACGCCAGTTTCACATTTTAGTAAATGACGCTAATGAGGAACAAAATTTAACCGTTTTACCAGGCACAAGCGGTAATTTTAGAGTAATTAAACACGGCGAAGTTTTAGGCGAGGTTAACTATACGCCGCAAAAGAAAATTGTTTGTTACAAAGGTCGCCTTAAAAAGACTTTGATGAATCAGTTGGAGAAGCACATCAACAATCACTATTCATTAGCTTTTTAAGCAGATCGATTTGAACGAAACAGCGGTTTGCGGCTAGTTTAAGGCCAAAAACCGCCAACACTATCCTAAACCTTTATTAGTATTATGGCCTGTTATACCAAGCCATCAGCAACAAAACCATCTCGTTATAAGTATCCATGCCATGCGGCTGATTATTAGCTTTTAAATAATCGTCATAAAAAATACTGCTTATTATCCCAATCTTACCCCTAAACGCTTGCCAATAAGCACGCTGTGCTTTCAGGTCAGCACGTACTGCTTTAGATATATGCGTTTTCAGTTCGTTATTGGCAACCGTGTCCCGCCGCCGAAGCGCGTGCATACATTCGTCCAAAGCTACCTGGTAGGCAGAGTACCGCAACAACCGGTCGTTTGAATTTATACCTACTAAAAAACCTGCAAAATTAGCTTCATCCTCTGGCCCATACCCTATTTGGTGCGACATTTCATGACAGGCTACAAACGGCCGCTCAAAAACCGGCATCTGGTAGTTCATTTGTGCCTCGGACGTGAATGGATTGTAGTAACCGGAAGTTCCTAAATAATTCATCAACGGTGTAAGCAATGATGATTTTATGTGGGGACGATAAGCATGAAAACTGGTTGAGTCTGTTGAAATTTTATTAACAGCAGCTACTGCTGTTTGATAAATGGCATCATTGTTTTTTAGCGTATCAGCATGGGTTATGCGTAACCGGGCGGCGTTGGCACTATCAATGATCATACAGGTTACATTCTGCAATTCGGCAGTGGTATAACTGGTATCGCGCAAATTAAGCCGCTCTGCAGCCGATGGCCTGAAATAATTTAATCCCCAAAAAAGATAGAAAATCAAAACGCCAACCTGCGTACCAATTACTACACCCAACATCAAGCTACCGGCGCGTTTAAACTGTTTTTTAAAAAGCAGCGTTACCAGCTTTACGGATAAATAGATAAGATAAATTACAACACCGATATAAATAACATCGCCAAGGCTAAACGGGATGATATTAAGGATGGGATGAAACACCCGGCAAATAAAAACATACAGGCCCTGCGAATAATATTTTTCGACCGCCGCCGGATGGTCTTCAAATACCGACAACAGAAACAGCGCTATGGCCAGCGAAAGTATAGTAGTTAGTTGTTTTTGTATTTTATTAAAGCGGACCGGCATTTATAAGGTAAAATATAAATTTAACTAATAAAAAAATAGCGATGGGACTAAAAACCCATCGCTATTTTGATGACACAATTCGCAAACTGATTATTTTATAGTTACAGGTACTTCCACAGTATCCCATATTAATGAAAAACCGGTTGCGGTAATTACATATTTTAAACGTTCTGTTTTAGCAACGGTCTTAGGTTTAGCACTGGCAACCAAAACATCTTTTGACGGATCGTCATTAGCGCCTTTTTGGTTTATACCCCACATATGCGGGTCAGAAGCCGAGTTAAAAATAACTTTCCATTCTTTTTCTCCAGGCGTAGCAAAGAAAGAGTATCTGCCTTTAGGTAGTTTTTTACCTTCAATCATAATGTCTTTACTGGTAGTAAAAAAAGTAGCTTCGTTGGCACCTGCTCTCCAGATTTGATCATAAGGTACTAATCCGCCATAGATCTTCCTGCCTTTTACAGATGGCGATCCGTAATTGATGCTGATTTCAGCGCCATGTACTTTACCTGATACGCTATCGCGCGGGCTGGCTATCATTTTGCCTTTCATTTGTGCACAGGCAACGGCCGAGATTAAAAACGCAACCGCAAATACAGCAACTGCTTTTAATTTAAATGCTTTTTTCATAATATAGTTAATATTGATTTACAGTATAAAGATAGCGCGAAATTTGATTGCTGCAACCGCAATAAAAAATCATTTTTTACCGTTGAACTTAAAACTAAGTTTATACATATGACGTTATAACAACTGATTCATATTGCAATTAGGAATAGCTGAGGGGTTCATAGCCCGAGGTGAAACAATTGTTGTGAGTTGGCCCTTGCCCAAAATAGGCAAGGGTTTTTTTATGCACGTATATAGCATCAAACAGCCAAAAAACTTATTATTACACTTTATTTGATTGATGAAGGATAAAGACAAACCCATTTATTTGCTATTGTTTGTTTTGGCGTTTGCCGTTAATATAGCCGGCATAAACGTAAAATTCTTTACAGACGATCCCGGCCTGTACGCATCCATCGCTAAAAACCTCATCTACAAAAAGGATATTTTACAGCTATTTACCTACAATCGCGATTGGCTGGATAAACCACATTTCCCCTTCTGGATGGCAATGCTGAGTTTTAAAGCATTCGGGATAAGCGTATGGGCTTACCGGTTACCTGCCCTGCTTTTCTTTTTGATGAGCGCCTGGTACACTTACTTATTTTCGCGTAAATATTATAGCTATGAGGCAGCCCTTACTGCAGTTTTGATATTAATGACCTCGCAATATGTCATCATGTCGAACACCGACGTACGCGCCGAGCCTTATTTAATGGGATTGATCATAGCGGGCATATACCATATAACAAATCTTGAAGAACAGTTTACCCTAAAGGACCTGTTGTTAGCAGCGCTGTTTACCGCCTGCGCCATCATGACCAAAGGCATATTTGTTATTGTAGCCATTTATGGTAGTTTGCTGGGGCAACTTGTTTTTAAAAAGAAGTTTACCACCCTGTTCAGCCCTAAATTTATCGGGCTGTATTTGTTTACGTTGTTATTTACACTGCCTGAGTTTTATGCGCTTTATATTCAGTTTGACCTGCACCCCGGGAAACTGGTTTTTGGCAGGCATAATGTGTCCGGTATTAAATGGTTTTTGTGGGACAGCCAGTTTGGACGTTTCGTAAACAGCGGCCCCATCAGCAGGACCAAAGGCGGCGGCGATCTGTTTTTTTATGTGCATACCCTGCTGTGGGCATTTGCGCCATGGTGCCTGCTATTTTACTACGTGGTGTACAAACGTATGCGCGAGATCTTTAACAAAACCACATTACCCGAGTATTACACTTTAAGCGGTGGCTTATTATTGCTGTTGTTATTCTCTTTATCACGTTTCCAATTGCCGTTTTATGCCAATATTGTGTTCCCGCTGTTTGCTGTAATTACCGCGCCTTATTGTTATCAGCAGTTATCGAATATTGGCAGTAAATTCAGATCGATCAGCCTGTGGGTTTATATTGTTTTGTTTATGGCACTCGTACTTGTCATTAACTTCTTTTTAAAACCTGTCAGCTATGTCCTTTTTGCGGTTGACTGTATCGTATTTGTCCTATTAATTTTATTAATATACAACCAGATTAAAGAACGAGCCAGGAAAACATTTTTTATAGTTTGTGCTGCCGCGTTATTTGCCAACTTTTATTTAGCAACTGTTCTTTATCCAACAATAGCTTCCTATAACGGGCAAATAACTGCGGCCAATTATATTAACCAGCCACAATACGATCAATACCATGTTTATATAGGGCGAATGGAAAGTAACGTGTTCCAGTTTGAATGTAATAAACCTGTAGATTATTTACCTACCGAAGAATTTGGCAAGTTTGAAGCAAAACAGAACGCCGTGTTTTATATGACACAATACTCTTTAAATTACCTGATAGCAAATCATGTCCCGTTCCACGTTGTTCAGTCTTTTAAAAACTACTCACAGGAACGCATATTGCCCGCATTTATAAACAGCGCAACACGGGATAAATTATTGGACAAAGTTTATTTGATAAGCAAGTAACTTTTTGACAAAATTCGAAATTGAACATTCGAAATTCGAAACTTTTTACTCGCCTCCATTGATCATATCCGAAACAATACCTTTGCTATCCTTTCGCTCGGCTAAAAGCACACCGATGATGTGAATAGTAATAAAGCCCAGGATAAGATACATGGTAAACCCGTGCACCTCTTTAACCGAATGCCGAATAGATTTATAGGGCTCAAAAAAGTCCTCGAAAGCCAGGAACAAGCCTGTAACGGCCATGATCATCAGCAATAAATAAAATATGGCATAAATGGTTTTAACAACCAGTTCATGCCGGGCCAGTTCGCGTTGTTTTTTGGTGATGAAATATTGCTGATAGGCGTTTTTGATTCCACGGATCAATTTTTGGTCGGACAACTGGAAAAATTCCAGTATCAATCTAAATACCAGCAATGTAACTAATACATAGCCAAAATAGATGTGTATTTCCCAAACCTTATCGCTCAGGTCGTGGGCAACCGAGTTAGCCTGATCGTCAGAAATGGCCGCGCCGGATTTTTGTAAGGTTTCTTTAATAAATGGCGCATTATTTTCCCGGTCTAACAGCGTTGAGTTTAAAAGCACTGTAAGTAATGAACCGGTTATCACAATGGCATTTAACCAATGCCATAAACGTAACGGGAAAGAGTATTTTTTTATTTGGTCAGGATGTTGAAGATCCTGTTTAACGGGTTCAATAATAGCCATATCAGTTATTTAGGGGCGATGAATATAATGAGCAATATTAATATTCCTGTATAAGAACATCAGTAGGGATACTCAAGCCTTCATGAAGCTTGCGGATCATATCAATTGTTAACTTTCTTTTCTTATTTAATATTTCGCTGACCCTGCTTTTTAAACCAATTACGTTAGCTAAATCCTTTTGATTATAATTAAGCTGCTCCATTCTGAACTTAATTGCCTCAATAGGATCAGGGAACGCAATTACATCCTGTGCGTTTTCATAGTTATCTATCAGGACGCCTAATATTTCAAGTTCGTCGCCTTCTTTAGTGCCGGGTTGTGCATCAAATATCACGTCTAACCTGTTTAAGGCTTCCTGATAATCAAGTGCTGACTTTATTGGTTTGATATCCATTTAACTAAATTTTATTTGCGTCTATCTTATCATATTCTGCATGGGTACCTATAAAACGGATCCACATCGTCTGATAAGCATAATTTATCCTAACAATTAAACGATAACTATTGCCTTTTATATTAAAAACAATCCTGTTATTTTGCAAAATACTGGCACTTGGATACTCGCTTTTGATCGCGTTGGCATTTGCCCAATTAGCCTGGTTTGCCTCCTGGTACCAGGATTTAAGCTGTTGCTCACAGTCGGCATGTTTTTCCCAGAAATCTCTAAGTGTACTTTTTGCAATTACCCTCATTGTGTCGTGGCAAATATAACACAATGTTCCCAAAATGGGAATTTTTATTGACTTAATTTTAAGCTTTCTCTTCTTCCCAATAAATGGTATCTAAAAACAGGCTGTTTTTTGTAGCGGCTTCGGCCTTAACTTTTTCAAGCATAGCTTTGGTCTCTGCATCACCCAGGTCCTCTTTTAAAGTATAGTGATAAATCACATACCCGGTTTTGCTGTTAATAAATTTAAAATGTTTTTCGGCCACTTTCATACGGAGTTACTTCTGTATGGGTAACGCTTTTAGTATAAAATTGTTTGCAGGCTTATGTGTTATCGTCCTTAATAGTGTAAACCAGGGCAACAACTAATGCGCCTAACAGGGATATCAACCCAAATGACAGCCGTAAACCGGCCGCTTGCGCTATAAAACCAATAAACGGCGGCACGATCAAAAACCCCAGATAACCGATTGATGATATGGAGGCCAGCGCTGTACCGCTGCTCATGGTGGTTGATCTGCCTGCCATCTGGAAAACCATGGGCACAATGCATGACACCCCGAGTCCCACTAATATAAACCCGGCAATGGCCGTGGGCACGTAAGGAAACAATACAGACAACAGCAATCCGCAAAAAATAAATACCCCGCTAAAGCGTAAAATATTTTTTATACCGAACCTGTTCACGCTGGCATCGCCAACAAAGCGTCCGGTGGTCATGGCTATCATATAGATCACAAATCCGCCTGTAGCAGTGGCTCTTTCTACATGTATTACTTTTCCGAAATAAATAGCGCTCCAATCGTACATGGTATTTTCGCAAGCCATACTGGCAAAGCAAATAAGTGAGAAGGCAATTAATGATTTATCCGGAAGCGTAAACAATTTTCTTTCAGGTTGCGGAACGGGCTTTTGATAGATCGTATCTTTTATAAACCAAAGCGTAAACACAATAAGCAGTATGCTTACACCTAATAAATGATAACCTGTGCCGATATTATAATATACCATAAAATAGCCGCCTGCAGCACCAGCAAAACCGGCAAGGCTCCAGATCCCGTGAAAATTGGCCATAATGGATCTGTCGTACAAAGCTTGTACTGCTACAGCCTGTGCATTGGCTGAGATGTTAAACAAGTTGCGCGATACGCCAAAACAAAATAGTACCAGCATCAATTGCCATACGCTGGTAGTTAAGCCTATAAATGCCAATACAATACTGTAAAATAAGCTACCGAAAAGCATAACGCGCCTGCTGCTGTATTTACTTAACAAATGCCCGGTAACAGGCAGCGTAAGTAATAAACCAATGGGCATAGCAAATAAGACCAAACCCAGTTGGGCCTCATCTAAATGTAGCTGGTGTTTTATGGTAGGGATCCGCGACGCCCATGACGAATACCCAAATCCCGACAGGAAGAAAAAAACAGCATTGGCTATGCGTAATTGCTTAGGCGTACGTGGCGTGGATATTTGAGTAGAAGCAGTCAACGCACAAAACTAAGCATTGACAAGGCTATGTTTACAATTATTTGATCCTTTTTGATACATGATCTTGTGGTAAAACAATGCCCCGTTATTTCAAAATATCAGTATAAATGTACCACTGATGATAAGCGCGGCGGCTATACCGGTTTTTAATGTGATACTCTCGCCTAAAAATACCGCGGCTAAAATTATGGCCAATGCCACGCTCAATTTATCAACCGGCGCCACCTGCGATACCTTGCCCAGTTGCAGCGCCTTAAAATAACAGATCCAGGATAAACCTGTAGCGCAGCCGGAAAGAATAAGAAAGGTCCAGTTTTGCCGTGTAAGGCTGCCGATGGTATTGTTGCTGCCCTTAACAAACACAATGGCCCAGGCCAGTATAATGACCACTACTGTACGTATAGCAGTTGCCAGATCGGTATCAACGCCTTTGATGCCAATTTTGGCAAATATGGCCGTAAGGGCCGCGAAGAGTGCCGATAATAATGCATAGATCCACCACATAATATTTGATTTTAATTTTTTACAACAGTAAATGTGATCAATAAATCTGTATAAAACTTGTTGCCGCTATACAAAATTAATACAGAATTATAGACTATTTTAGCTGAATAAATAAGGTGTGCATAGTTCGATAACTCACCCAATCAGCGCTTCGCTGGCTCACCCTCTCTTCCGCAAGCGGTAAAGAGGGTTGTAAACTTACCCTCTTTCCGCCGAAGGCGAAGAGCGGGTCGACGAGCGAAGCAAAGTCGGGGTGAGTAGCTATAAACCACCGGATAAATACCTTATAGTCGTTACCGAATGAAATTGTTTCTCAGCGTTATTCTATTACTTTTCACTTATACGGCATCGCTGGCGCAAAGCAATTCGTTAGATCATTACCTGGATATTGCCAAAACAAACAGCCCGTTACTAAAGGACTTGCGCAACCAGATAGCCTCAAACCAATTGGACAGTATGCGGATTAAAGCGGGCCTGCGGCCGCAGGTAGCTGTTAACAGCGCCGGGTTATACGCGCCTGTTATTAATGGTTATGGCTATTCGTCAGCCATCACTAACGAGCATACCTTAAACGGCTTGCTTGGCGTTAACCAGGCCATAGTAGGTAGCAAAAATGTGAACGAGCAGGTGCTTGCCGTATCGTTACAAACGCAAACGGTTGCCAATACGGTAAAGTTATCCGAGCAGGATCTTAAAAAATCAGTAACTGCTCAATACATTACCGCTTTTGGCAGCCTGCAGCAATATGATTTTAACAAAGAGATCGTCGACCTGTTGTTAAAAGAGGATGAAGTATTAAAAAAACTTACCCGCGCTAACGTTTACAGGCAAAGTGATTACCTTTCTTTTTTGGTAACGCTGAAACAGGCGCAGTTACAGCTATCGCAATCAAGGGCGCAATACAAAAACGATTACGCAACACTTAATTATTTGGCAGGCATAACAGATACGGCCATGGTTGCTATAACTAAGCCCGATATCGCAAAAGCCATTAAAGTAGATCATGCGCAAAGTATCTTTTTTACCCAGTTTAAGGTGGATAGTTTAAAGCTGATCAATAGCCGCCGGTTGCTTGATTTTACCTACAAACCCAAATTTAACGCCCTTGCAGATGCCGGTTTTAACAGCGACTTCGCCGGGCAGGAATACAAAAACTTTGGCTTGAGCGCCGGTTTCACACTGTCTATACCGATATATGATGGCGGGCAGCGTAAACTGGCCTATAAAAAGTTAAATCTTCAGGAAGATACCCGCCAAAATTATAAGGTGTTTTTTGACATGCAGTACCGCCAGCAACTGGCACAGTTAAACCAGCAGATTGCAGAGAACGAGGCGTTGCTTGCACAAGTAACCGATCAGATGAAATACATTGAAAGCCTGATAAAAGTTGATACCCAGCTCATGCAAACCGGCGACCTTAAAATTGCCGACCTGATATTGGCCATAAACAATTATTTAGCAGTTAAGAACCTGTTTACACAAACTACCATTACGGGCCTGCAACTGATCAACCAATTAAATTACTGGAACAAATAACTCATGAAGATATTGAGCACTTATAAATTTACCTTTTTTGCATTAAGCCTGCTTACACTGCTGGCGGCCTGTAAGGGCAAAGACGCAGCCGGCGACGCGGAAGACGCGAAAACAGAAGCCATAACCCCGGTTACGGTTACTACTGTAAATGACAGCACTTTGGTTGACTATACCAACCTGAACGCTACATCAACCTTTCAGCAAAAAAATATTGTAAAGGCCAATGCCAACGGGTATGTACAAAACATTAATATCCATCCCGGCCAGTATATCAATAAGGGCCAGGTTCTTTTCAGCATTAAAACAAAAGAAGCGCAAAGCATTGGTAATACCATTAATATACTGGATACCACCTTTAAATTTTCGGGCGTTAATAAGATCAAAGCGCCCGAGCATGGCTACTTAACCCAATTGAACCATCAAAGCGGCGATTATGTGCAGGACGGCGAGCAGCTTGCTGTAATAAGCGACCGCGCAAGCTTTGCCTTTGTGATGCAATTGCCCTACGAAATGCGCTTGACCGTAAAAGCTAACCAGGATGTGCTGCTTACCCTGCCTGATGGCAGAAAACTAAACGGCAAAGTAAGCGCCTTTATGCCATCGGTTGATACTGCGTCACAAACCCAGGGCGTAGTTATCAAGATCAATGCAGATAATACCATCCCCGAAAACCTGATTGCTAAAGCAAGGATCATCCGTTCATCAAAATCGAATACGCAATCTTTACCCAAAACAGCGGTATTGACCAATGAAACCCAAACAGACTTTTGGGTGATGAAGCTGATCAACCCGACAACGGCAATTAAAGTACCCGTTATCAAAGGCATTGATGTTAGCGACAGGGTGGAGATCTTATCGCCTAAATTTAGTAAGCAGGACCAGATTATTGTTACCGGGAACTACGGCTTAGCAGATACTGCCAAAATTAAAATTGTAAAATAATGACGCCGGTAAAAGACTTTTTTATTTCGCATAAAAAGCCATTGGCGTTGGTGCTGGTATTGGTTATTGCCGGGGGCATCTTTGCATATACCAGGCTGCAAACCTCGCTTTTCCCCGAGATCACGTTCCCCAAGATAAAGATCATTGCCGACGAGGGCCTGCAGCCTGTCGATAAAATGATGGTTACGGTTACTAAACCGCTGGAAAACGTGGTTAAACAGGTACCCGACCTGCAAATTGTACGCAGCACTACCAGCCGCGGCAGCTGCGAGATTTCGGCATTTATGAGCTGGAACGCGGACATGGACCTGAGCCAGCAGCGCATCCAATCGGCCATTGACCAAATAAAAAATGAACTGCCTGCCGATGTAAACATCAGTGTGCAGAAAATGAACCCGTCAATCCTGCCGGTTAGCGGGTACACGTTAGAGAGCCATAACCGCTCACCTATCGAGTTGCGCCAATTGGCAACGTACACCATTAAACCCTTTTTATCACAGGTTGACGGTGTATCCGAGATCAGGATCATTGGCGGTAAAGTAAAAGAGTATTGGCTCATCCTTAATCGCCAAAAAATGAGTAGCCTGGGCGTTACGCCCGATGTGATCACCAACGCGCTGGCGCAAACCAACTTTGTAAAATCGGGCGGTTACCTGTCTGACTATAAAATGCTGTACCTGGCTGTTACCGATGCCACCATAGCCACAAAGGAACAGTTGCAAAACATGATCGTGAGCAACGACCGTAAACGTATCATCCAGCTAAAAGATATTGCTGATGTTGAGATAAACGAAGGCATAGAATATACCCGCATTAACGCCAACGGGCACGATGGCGTATTGGTAGCAGTAATTAAGCAGCCTAACGCCAACCTTGTAGCCTTATCAACAGCCATGGCCGATAAGGTAAAAGAGCTGCAAAAGATCCTGCCTGGCGACGTGACCATTAAGCCCTACTACATCCAGGCCGATTTTGTAAACGATTCTATAAAAAGCGTAAGCGACAGCTTATGGGTAGGTTTACTATTGGCGATAATTGTAGCGGTAATATTTTTACGCTCTTTAAAAGCAAGCATTGCCATATTAATAACCATCCCGGTTACGCTGAGCCTTACTTTGCTGGTGCTGTATTGGGTGGGCTATACATTCAATATCATGACATTGGGCGCCATTGCCGCGGCCATAGGTTTAATTATTGACGATGCCATTGTGGTGGTCGAGCAGATCCACCGAACTCACGAGGAACATCCAAATGAATTAACCAGCAAACTGATCCATAAGGCTGTAGATTATTTGTTCCCGGCAATGGTCGGCTCTTCTATCAGTACTATTGTAATTTTCGTTCCGTTTTTGCTGATGACCGGCGTTGCGGGGGCTTACTTCCAGGTGCTTACCAATACCATGATCATTACGCTGGTATGTTCGTTTTTTGTTACGTGGATAGGCCTGCCGGTTATTTACCTGCTGCTTACCCGCAAACCCAAACAGGCCGATCTGTTAAAGGCAAAAAAAGAAAGGGCACACCGCGTTCCGAAACAAAAATGGGTACGCTGGTTTATACTGCGCCCATGGTTGAGCTTTGCTATCATCATCGGATTGGTCGCAGTGATCGTGATCATTCCGGGGACATTAAAAACTGGTTTCTTGCCGGATATAGATGAGGGCAGCATTGTTTTAGACTACTCCTCTCCTCCCGGCACGTCGTTAGAAGAAACCGACCGCATGCTGCGCGAGGCAGAAAAGATCATCATTAAACAACCCGAGGTTGAGGCTTACTCGCGTCGTACAGGCACCCAAATGGGTTTCTTTATCACCGAACCTAACCGCGGCGACTACCTGATCCAACTGAAAAAACAGCGCGATAAAACTACCGATGAAGTAATTAGCGATCTGCGTAAAAAGATCTCATCAACCCAACCTGCTTTGGTGATAGATTTCGGGCAGGTTATAGGCGATATGCTTGGCGATCTAACTACCACTGCCGAACCCATTGAGGTAAAAGTTTATGGCGATGATCAGCATAAATTGCAGGATCTGTCCAAACAGATAGCCGCAGCGCTAAATACAGTAAAAGGTACAGCGGATGTTTTTGACGGCATTGTGATAGCAGGGCCATCGGTAAGTATTTTACCCGATTATGATAAGCTGGCCCAATACAACATCACCCCTGCCAACCTGCAGGCACAAACACAAACTGCGTTAGAGGGAAGTATTGTCGGTAATTTGCTTGATAAACAGCAGTTATCAACTATCCGTATGGTTTACCCGGGCAACCGCTCACTGAGTATATCAGGGGTAAAAGATCTGAATATATTTTTGCCCAAGGGCAATATGATACCTATCAGCAGGCTGGCAACCGTCGAACTAAAACCCGGTGATGCCGAAATAAACCGCGAGAACCTGCAATCTATAGGTGTGGTAAGCTCACGTATTGAGAAAAGCGACCTGGGGACAGTGATGCCTGCCATTAAAAAAGCAGTTGCCGAAAAAGTAAATCTGCCGCAAGGCTATCATATTGAATATGGCGGTGCCGATGCCGAGCAGCAGCAATCATTTAAAGAGTTATTAACTATTTTGATAACCGCCTGTTTACTGGTTTTCGGGGTGATCTTGTTCCTGTTCAAACAGTTCAGGATAGCGGTTTTGATCCTGATGATCTCCGTATTGGGTATCTCCGGTAGTTTATTGGCCTTGTTTATTACCAGCACCCCGCTTAATGTTGGTAGCTATACCGGGCTTATTATGATAGTAGGTATTATTGGCGAGAATGCCATATTTACGTTCCTGCAATTTAAACAAAGCGTTTTGGACGGTAGCAAAGCCGATGAAGCCATTATATATTCCATTTCTACCCGGCTTCGTCCTAAATTAATGACTGCTTTAGGCGCTATCATAGCTTTAATGCCGCTGGCATTAGGTATCGGCGCTGGCGCGCAATTACACCAACCGCTGGCTATCGCGGTTATCGGTGGTTTCCTTGCCGCGCTGCCTTTGTTACTAATTGTGCTGCCAAGTATGCTGCGAATACTGTATCGCAAAGGCGACGTTGACCCGCATGATCATTTAAAGATACATGTTGCTTAATACAGTCTTTCTACAGAATCGGGTGTGATATTTAAATCAAAAACTACGTAATGAAAAAGATCATTTTAACCGCTGCAGCTATTTTGCTAACCGGCCTGACTTATGCCCAAACTTATGTATTAGATAAAACCATCAATTTAACCGGCGATGGCGGATACGATTATCTGTCAATTGATAAAGTAAACAACCGCTTATATGTATCGCATGGCACTATGGTAAATGTGGTTGACCTGGCTACCGATCAACAGGTAGGTGTAATTGAAAATATGAAAGGTGTACATGGCATTGCAATTGACAATAAAGCCAATCGTGGTTTTATTAGCGACGGTCGGGCAAATGAAGTTGTAGCCTTTGATCTGAAAACCTTAAAAACCATCGCAAATATCCCTGTTGACGCTAACGGGCCGGATGCTATCATGTATGATTCTTTTTCGGATCGCGTTTATAGCTTTAACGGCGAAAGTAATAACTCGTCCGTTGTCGACCCGAACACGCTTAAACAGGTTGGCACGATCGCGTTGGGCGGCGGTCCTGAATTTGCCGTAAGCGATGGCAAAGGCAAAATATATAATAACCTTGAAGACAAGAACAGCCTGAATGTTATTGATGCAAAAACGATGAAAGTTATTAAAAACTATCCGCTTGCGCCGGGCGGCGGCCCTACCGGCATAGCACTGGATCTGAAAACCAACCGCACTTTTTCTGTTTGCCGCGAAAATAAGGCGATGGAAGTTGTTGATATTACAACCGGTAAAGTTGTAGCAACCGTACCTATCGGCGCCGGGGTTGATGCTGTAGCTTTCGACCCGGAAACTAAACTCATCTTCTGCTCTAACGGCGACGGAACTACTACCATCATCAAACAACAATCGGCTGATAAGTATACCGTTGCGCAAACATTAACTACCCAAACCCGTGCAAAAACGTTAGCTTTAGATACCAAAACTCATAAAATTTACCTGAGCGTTGCCACCATGGAACCCGGCACACGTAAAGCCTTGCCAAATACATTCAAGGTGCTTGTTTTTAAACAACAATAACAATTTGATAACTAATATTTAAAATTTTATAATTATTATTGGAGAATTGAGTTATATATTAATGCCCCTATACTAACTTAAAAAATTGATTTTTATAAAATTTTATGACTAAAAGAACAGACTTTGTCTACTCGCAGGTTGCAGAGCCCCACCGTGTACGCACCAAACAAATTTTAAAGCAGTTCCCTAACATGCGGAATCTGATAGGCAAAAATCCGGTTACCATAATTGCGATAATTGGCCTTGTTGCTTTCCAACTGGTATTAGCTTACCTGCTTCGCGACCAATCATGGTGGCTGGTATTTGGCGCGGCGTATTTATTAGGGGCCTTTGCAGATCATGCACTTTTTGTGATGATCCATGAGTGTGCACATCAGTTACTGTTTAAAAGCCGCTCGGCTAACCGCTGGGCAGGTATGTTGGCTAATATGCCGCAAATTTTTCCGAGTTCAATTTCATTCGAGCGTTACCATATCAAGCACCACTCTTTCCAGGGTGTGCATGAGCTTGATGCCGATCTGCCAAATAAATGGGAAGCCAAACTGATCAATAATTCATTTTTAGGAAAAGCTTTATGGTTATTATTTTACCCGCTTTTCCAGATCTTCCGTTTATCAAGATTAAGAGAGATCCAAACTTTTGATATCTGGATCGTAGCAAACCTTGGTGTACAAATAGCATTTACAGCTGCTATATATTATTTTTTAGGCTGGCATTCGTTAGCGTTTTTATTGCTGAGTTTTTCTTTCTCAGTCGGCTTACACCCGCTTGGCGCACGCTGGGTACAAGAACATTATTTAACCCACAGCGTTGAACAGGAAACTTATAGCTACTACGGCGGCTTGAACCTGGTTGCCTTTAACGTAGGCTTTCATAACGAGCACCATGATTTTCCGTCTATCCCGTGGAACAAACTACCGCAGATAAAGAAAACAGCGCCCGAGTATTATGATACTTTATATTCTCATAAATCATGGACCAAGTTGTTCTTCCGCTTTTTGTTTGATAAAGAGATCTCATTATTTAACCGCATTTTAAGAAAAGAAAGAGGTAAAGTTGCCCTTACCGACGTTTCAAAACCCGACGCGGAAATGGCACATAATTAATTATAAACGAAGGCTCCTGACGGGGCCTTTGTTATTGGCAGCAAAGTTTTTCTTAACTTGCATTAAAATAAGATATCATGTCCGTATCTAAAAAAGAACTGTCTGAACACACAAAACAAATCTCTGTTTCAAATGAAACGGAAGATGAACGCTTACGCAGGGATATCTATCGCCCTGACATGGAAAAATTTCAATTATTTATGCAAATGCTCCGGGCAAATACGCTTTATAAAAAAGCAAAGATCACTCATAAGTAAAATCATTTATGGATGTACAAGACGAAGAACTACTTCGTTTCTGGGAGTATTTAAGCAGTTACAAGGTTCGATATATTATGATTGGTGGATTCGCGACGCGTTTTCATGGGTTTAACAGAACCACTGATGACCTTGACATTTGGCTCGAAGACACGACAGTGAACCGCCAAAATCTTAGAAATGTTTTTAAAGCATTAGGATATGGCGATATGCCTGCTATCGAAACAATGGAGTTTGTAGCCGGCTGGACCAGTATAAATATTGGAAACATAAAACTTGATATATTAACAAGCATGAAAGGACTTGAAAATATGTCTTTTGAAGAATGTCTTGGCCACGCGTCAATTGCAAATCTTGATAATATTGAAATACCATTTTTACATATTAATCAGTTAATATTAAACAAGAAAACGGTAAATCGGCCAAAGGATCAGATTGATGTTATTGAGTTAGAGAAAATAAAAAAGATACGCGACGAAGATAAGCCTGTATGATTTTAAACTTGGGCACTTATCTCATTTTGAGTAGCTTTGCAAAAAAGCTTAATACCCCAGATGAGCAGGACTAAAAAATTAAATATACTCATCCCCATCATTTTCCTATTGTTTTTAGGGGCCTACGCCAGGCATAGGTTTATGCTAAGGCAGATCACTATAGCAGGGCATTTGCAGGATAAAGAGATGAATGAGATCTCGGGTATATCCGCATCGGGCATTGCAAAAGATATTTATTACGTGCATAATGACAGTGGCGATACCAGTCGTTTTTTCAGCATATCTCCGGATGGCAAATTGATATCTACCATTTATTTTAAAGGCGCGCCTGAAGCGCCACAGGGCGTGTACGACTGTGAAGATATAGCCGTTGGCCCGGGCCCTGACCGTAACAAAAGCTACGTTTATATGGGCGATATTGGCGACAATTATGGCACACGAAAATTTATTACCATTTACCGCATGGCAGAGCAACCTTCTTTTTTAAAGGAAGGTGTAACACACGCTGCGGCAGCTATACCACTCCATTTAAAATACCCGGACGGCCCAAAGGATGCAGAAACATTAATGGTCGATCCCCTGGAGAAACTGATCTATATCGTTTCAAAAAGACATGATACAGTTGGGATCTATACTACACCTCTTGCTTTTAAAGCTAACGATACCGTTATAATGACCCATCGTGCCAAATTATTTTTCAGGGGCTTTAAGCCTTTTAAATGGATAACCGCCGGTGATATATCAAAAGATGGCCGACAGATCTTACTAAGAAGCTACGAGAAAGTTTATTACTGGAAACGTACCGGTACCGAACCTGTATGGAAAGTTATGCAGGATAAACCCGAAGAACTAAACTATCAGCAGGAAAAACAAGGCGAAGCAATTGGCTTTACAGCCGATGGCAAAGGCTACTACACTACCAGCGAGGGTGTTTTCTCTCCTATTTATTACTACAGCACACCATGATCCCGGAGTAAAAACCGGCAGGTTATGTGCTTTTAAATCAGTGCATAAACTCATTAATTAGTACTTCGTTTGTTAAAATTAAATTCATAATTTTAAAAGAATTATAAATTACGATCATGAAAAGAAAAATCATAACAACCAGTTTGTTGTTAAGCTGTGTGCTTATTTGCTTTGCTGCTGTAACCGGCCTTGCCGGCAAATGGAAGGGCTCAATTAAAACAGCCGATGGAGATGACATTTCACTTACCTATACTTTTAATGTTGACGGCGATAAATTAACCGGGACTATATTTTCACCAAGCGGCGAGCTGAAGATCTATGACGGCAAGATCATAAACGAAAAGGACTTTACTTTTAAGGTAGACGTAAACGATGAGGTTGTGCCCAGCACGGGTAAGTTCTATGGCGATTCGGTTGTTGTAGTTGCCCAACTTAACGGCGAAAAAATTCACTCTACGCTTAAAAAAGTCGCTGATAAAAACTGAGTTAGCATTAAAGCAACCTGCATTTAATATTAACAGATAAGTTAAACTTAACTTGTTGTTTACTTAAATCCTGGGTAATTTTTTATTTACATAGGCCAACTACCTTTAAATAAAACTACTCAAGATTATGAAAACAAGAATCTTAGCAACCGCCCTGTTAGTATTTGGTAGTTTTGTTGTATGCCTTGCAGCAATAACCGGATTAAACGGCAAATGGACCGGCACAGTAAAAATCACTCCCGAGGATGATTTAGCGCTGGTTTACAATTTTAAAGTTGATGGTGATAAATTATCAGGCACAGTACAATCACCGGATGGCGATCTGCCCATTGCCGATGGCGTTTTATCAGGCAATGAATTTGCCTTTAACGTTAAAGTTGGTAAAATAACTGTTGCGCATACCGGCAAATATTATGGCGACTCGGTTATAGTTGCAGCTGATGTGGCTGGCAAGAGCTTGCATGCTACTTTAAAAAGAGATAAATAAAATAACAAGTCTGTCATTTCGGGCATAACGAGAAATCTATACACATACTAAGCGGACTATCCATGTATGGATTTCTCCCGCTGGTCGAAATGACAGATAATTATAAGCCATTACCTATTGCTTTTACACCGTTTAGCAATTACCTTTGCGGCGATATGCTAAAGCGTTTTACCGCCATTTTATTACTTGTTACTATGGTTTCGGCCAATTTCTCGCGCTATTTTGTTTATGCGGGATTTGAGTTAAACAAGAAATACATCGCCACTAATTTGTGCGAAAACCGCGATAAACCCTGGATGCATTGTAACGGCCATTGCTATTTCATGAAAAAGATCAAAGCTGCGCAGGATGCCGAAAAGAATGATTCGCGCCAGTCACAAAAAAATCTTTTCCAGGAAGTATTTTTCGCATCGGTTACTACAGTAAAATTCCACACCCGGTTATTGCGTACCGTATCAACCCCTTACAATGGCCCGCTGGCTGTAGCTTTTAGCGGCGCTATTTTCCGCCCTCCGCAGTTAGGTTAAGTTTCTTTTTACAGTTTTATAGGTAATGTGCACTATGCTACAAGCATGGTACCGCGCATCTTTATACCTGATCCTGTAACCTGCCCCATCTCACTTATTTCTTAACCAGGGAAGGCAACTTCTCTTACACACTAACATGAAAAAATATTATATATTTTTTTTGCTAAGCCTTTTTAGCACACTTACATTCGGCCAAACCATAACCGGCACAATTACAGATGCCATTACGCACGAGCCACTGCCCGGCGTCGTGATCAAACAGGCAGGTACCACCCTGTCGCAAACTAATGCAAAGGGCCAATTCACTATCGCCGAAGGCATAAAAACCATTACAGTTAGCATGATTGGCTACAGCACCAAAACGATAGTTGTTACCGGCAATAAATTAAGCATAGCGATAGAACCATCAAATGTCGATCTGCAGCCAGTGATCGTATCAGCCAGCCGCGAGGGCGAAGCCAGGCAGGACGCCCCCATCGCCATCAGCAAGATCAATTCGGCTCAAATAAAAGATACCAAAGCCACCGCGCTATACCAGCTATTGAACAAAGTAGCAGGCGTGTACATGGTTAATTTAGGCAATGAGCAGCACACTATGGCTATTCGTCAGCCCATCACCTACAACGCGTTGTACCTCTATATGGAAGACGGTTTGCCTATTCGCCCTACGGGGATCTTTAACCATAACTCGCTTTATGAGATCAACATGAGCGGCGTGAAGGATATTGAGGTGATCAAAGGCCCTGCATCGTCCTTATATGGCAGCAACTCTATCGGCGGGGCAGTAAACTTTATCACCCAGGGCCCGCCGGCAGGCTACGCGGGCAACGTAGCTATCCAGGGCGACAATTTTAACTACCGCAGGGTTGACGCTGACGGCGGATTTACATCGGGCAAGTTTGGCTTATATGCAGGCGGCTATATCGCCCATCAAAAAGATAGCTGGCAGGATTATTCTGACTTTGACAAATACTCCGTCAATTTTAAAACCACTTACGCGGTTGATGACCGTACCAGGTTAACAGCAAGTGCCGCTTATAACTACTTAAATACCCAAACACCGGGTAGCTTAGACAGCGCCCATTTTTACAGCAAAAGCTACGGCAGCAACCAGCGCTTTACTTACCGCAAGGTAGAAGCTTTTAGGGCCAGTGCTAAAATTGAGCATACCTGGAACGATAAGAACAGCACGTTTTTCACAGCTTTCTTTAGGGATAACTCGACCGCCCAATTACCCAGCTATTATATTGCTGATGTGAGGGATAACACGGGCGCATATCTAAGTAGCAACGGGCAGGTTAACGATCAGAAATTTCAGAGCTATGGTTTTTTGGCGCAGCACCGCAGTAACTTTGATTTCCTGCACTCGCGTTTGATAGCGGGTGTATATCTCGACGATAGCCCAAGTTCCTACTACGCCCAGTTTTTGGATATTACCAAGGATGTGGCCAATAACTATTATACATCGTTCACCAACACCGGTAATTATATCGACAACTATCGCATAAAATTATTTAACACCGCTGCCTATACGCAGTATGAAATTAATCCTGTCGAGCCATTGCGCGTGGTGATGGGTTTACGTTATGACCGGGTACATTACAACTTTACCAACGGATTAACTGATAACACAAAATATAAGCAACACGAAATCAATGATTTTAACATTGTTGCCCCCAAATTAGGTTTAACTTATGACCTGGGCCAAAACAAAGGCTTTTATGCCAATTACAGCGTAGGTTTTCAACCACCCGAAACCGGCGACCTATACAGCGCCCGCCAGTTAACGCCGCTTAAGCAAGCCACTTTTAATAATTACGAGGTTGGCGGCTGGGTATCGGCTTTTAATAAGAAAATGTACATCGAGGTAAGCTTATATGACCTGGAAGGACATAACGAGATCATTAACCAGTTGCTACCAGATAATACTACCCAAAATCAAAACGCAGGTGCTACGCGTCACCAGGGCATAGAATATGCTATAACTTATGCACCTGTTAACCAGTTAAATTTTAGGTTTAACGGAACTAATGCTAAACATACTTATGTTGATTACAGCGAGGTTGCAACCAATTACACCACCAATACCAGCTACAGCATCAGTTATAACGGCAAACGCATGAATAACGCCCCTGCCTGGATAGCCAACTCCGAGTTAACTTACAAACCCAATTACCTGCCGGGATTTAGGATAGCTACAGAATGGCAGCACATCGATCAGTATTATACCAACCCGGCAAATACCAAGACTTATTCGGGCTATGATATTTATAACCTGAGGTTAGGGTACGACTTTAAACAAGATTTGATAAAAGGCGCAGGGATCTGGTTTAATGTATTAAACTTAACCAATAAATTGTATGCTACCACGGTAACCAGCAACCAATACGGCGATACCTACAATGCCGCGCCGCCACGCACTTTTACACTGGGCATTAGTTATTCATTCGCTAAAAACTGATCATGAAAACAAGTACAGAACCACGCAACGCTACAGCTAAGCGCGGCTTTTATAAATGGCACCGCATTATAGGTTTAACCGCATTAGTACCTGTTATTTTCTGGACCATCAGTGGCTTGTCGCACCCATTTATGTCTAACTGGTTCAGGCCGTATATACCTGTAGAGGTATATGCGCAGCCGGTTCAGAGTCAACTTAAACCGGCATTATCTATCCAGCAGGTGTTGGACCAGAATCATATTACCGAATTAAGAAATTTCAGCCTTGTCAGCTTCAATAAAACCAGCTATTACCAGGTTATTGATAAAGACAGCGTTTACAATTATTATTCGGCAAATGATGGCAGGTTACTACCTGACGGAGACAGGCGTTATGCTGTTTATTTAGCGAGATACTTTACGCAGGACAGCACATCGGCCATAAAAAGCGCTGTGCTACAAAAAACTTTCGACGGGCAATACCAACCCATCAATCACTTGCTGCCGGTATGGAAGATTGCCTTAAACCGCCCCGACGGCATGGATATTTATATAGAAACCGCGCAAAGCCGCATGGGTACTTTCAATAACAACACCCGCAAAGTTTTATTGTGGGTGTTTGAGCAATTTCATACCTGGCAATTTTTAGTGGCTATTGGCGGCAATACTTTCAGGCTGATTGTGCTGCTTACGCTGGTTAGCATTATGTTTTTGGCCTTACTAAGCGGGCTTACAGTATATGGCCTGTTTTGGAAAAATTTTAAAGCCGTAACAGAAAAGCGCAAATTGAAAGACACGAAAGACAAAAGATTTATCCACCGTTATCACCGGCAGATCGGGCTGGGCATATCTTTTATATTGTTATTATTCATTACCAGCGGTGCGTTCCATTTGATGGTACAGTTACGCTACGAAAAAGACAAGCCCCAATACGCCCAACTCATTAGCCGCAATCAGCTTGGCTTATCTAACCTGCAATTACCCATTGCCGATAGCAATATTAGGCACGTAGCGCTTACCAAATTTAATGACCATACTTTTTACCAGGTCACCAACAACAAAAAACAGATCTTATACTTTGATGCCTTAAACGGTACAGAACCGCAGGATGGCGATAAACTATACGCCCAATTTTTAAGTAAATATTATGGCGATGATAAAACACCAGGCAATCCAACCATAACCCGGATCGGGCAGTTTGATAACGAATACGGCTTCATCAACAAGCGCCTGCCGGTACAAAGGCTCAGCTACCCCGACGGCCACAACCTGTATATCGAAACCACATCGGCCAAACTGGCTGCCGAAGTAGCCGGAATAGACCGCGCCGAGGGCCTGAGCTTTATTTTCCTGCATAAATTTTTCTGGATGACCTGGGCCGGCAAAGATATCCGCGACATTGTGAGTATGTTAGCGGCGTTAACGGTTTTAATAGTTTCGTTGTTAGGCTTTACCGCATTCATTAAAAACAAATAAACAATGAGCAAAGCATTGGTATTACTGGCATTTATTGGTTTAAGTTTAGTCGCGTGTGACGCCGGCAAGGATAAACCCGTTAAGCAAAAGCAATATAAATACTACTGCATCATGCACCCGCAAATTGGGGCAGATAAACCCGGCATATGCTCCAAATGCGGGATGCAGCTGGTTGAGCGCGATATCACTCAATAACCTTAATTTTACTTTGTGCTTACGTTGTTTTTATAGCGGTATGGTAGCTTTGCGCCATGAAAATACAAATATGGTCTGACGTGATGTGCCCGTTTTGCTACATTGGCAAACGCAGGTTTGAACAAGCTTTGCAGCAATTTGAGCACAAAGATGAAGTAGAGATAGAATGGAAAAGCTTCCAGCTTAACCCCAACCTGGTAACAGACACTACTATAAATATCAACCAATATTTGGCCGATATTAAAGGCATAACACTGGATCACGCCAAACAAATGAACGACCAGGTTACCGAAATGGCTGCCGAAGTTGGTTTATCTTATGATTTTGACAAAGCCATTGTAGCCAATAGTTTTGATGCGCATCGTTTCGCGCATTTAGCCAAACAAAACGGCCTGGGCGATGAAGCCGAAGAAGCGTTATTCAGATCATACTTCACCGAAGGTAAGAACATAGCCGACCATGATGTCTTAGCGGATCTTGGCGAAAGCATCGGCTTAGACAAAGCCGAAGTGTACCATACACTGGCGGGGAATAAATATGCCATCAATGTTCAGCAGGACATAGCGCAGGCACAGCAGTTAGGCATCCGCGGCGTTCCGTTTTTTGTGATGGATAATAAATATGGCGTATCTGGCGCGCAAGCTGTCCCAACGTTTTTACAAACGTTAGAAAAATCATACAGCGAGTGGGCTGCAAATAAGCCTGTAAAACTGGATATTATTGAAGGCGATAGCTGCGAGATTGACGGAAACTGCTAATTATTGTTCATTTAACGTTGCAGAAAGAATTTTAATAGCTTCTTGTTTAGTTATTGTAGATTTTTCTGATTTATCGAAAATGCTTATTAAAAGCATTGCTATGCCTTCATCTGTTTTACTCAAGTGATAATATATTACTCTAAAGCCGCCACTTTTGCCTTTTCCTTTACTTTCATCAGCTACTCTGATCTTATAAATGCCTTGCCCGTATGATTCTCCTAAATATGGATTTTCGATAAGATCTTTTTCAAGTTTGGTAATAGTTTCCTTGAGTGTTTTATATTTTTTGGCGAGCGGCTTTATATTCCTTTTAAATTCAGGAGTAGGATTAACAGCATTACTCATCCCAAAGATCATCCATTGATAAAGGCTTTATATCTCCGTTTTTTATCCTGACAGCTTCTTTTAATCCTGTGGCTACCGATTTCAGTTCATCTTCGGTAAAACCATCATCATCCACAGAAATTATATTACCGCCTTCCTTTTTTATAATGGAAAATATTGTTTGAGCAACTTCGTCCGAAATCTCAAGAGTTATAGTTGTCATGTCCTTTATTTAATGTTCAATTCAAATATAAAGAAATATTATTCCTCATTCAAATCCCCATCATTCGGATTCAATATATACTCAAAATTCTCATATCCGTTATGAAAATGAAACTTCAGCCTTGACTTAGGCACCCCGATATCTAACGACATGGCCGCCAATATTTGCGGCAGGTTATCCCTGATCAGTTTCAGGTCGGTTATCTTTGGCATTTCAACATAAATACCATCGTCTGTGGCTTTAATTTCCCATCCGTGCAGGTTAGCGTGCTGCAAAATATCAAGCCATTTTTGTTGATAAGCGTTCATAACAGTTATGATTATCCTATAAACAAGGAATAAGCAGCGCAATGGTTTTATATAGCGATATTATTTTTTTGACTTTATGCTAACATAAACAAATGTACATTTGCCGAGTTAATCAAATGATTAATTTTTGCGTGAGTAAAACAAGTTTATTAACTTTTTGTATAATATAGTCAGGAAATATCTTGTATAAGTAATACCTTTGCCTCAATTAATGGATACTGAAATCAGCACAGCTCTTCAACTTAAAAAAAAGGCTAAAAAGCCTCAAGGCAAAATAACTACCTTTTTAATAAGCCTTTATAATATCAACAAATTCATCCTGAGGTTTTTTAAGGAGGCTTTTTTACCCCCCTTCGAGTTTAAAGAAATTGTAAGGCAATGTTATGAAGTTGGCGTACGCTCGTTCTCATTAATATCATTAACCGGGTTTATCGTTGGTTTAATATTTACCAAGCAATCACGCCCGTCGTTGGGCCAGTTTGGTGCAACGTCATGGTTGCCGTCGCTGGTATCCATAGCTATTATGCGTGCCCTGGCACCGCTGGTAACCGCATTAATTGCAGCCGGTAAGGTGGGCTCAGGTATCGGTGCCGAGTTAGGCTCGATGCGTGTAACCGAGCAGATCGATGCCATGGAAGTATCGGGTACTAAACCTTTTAAGTTTTTAGTATGTACCCGTGTGTTGGCTACTACGCTCACCATACCTATTTTGGCTACTTATACAGGTTTGGTGGCTATGCTGGGTGGGTACATCAACGTGGCGGTAAATGAGGGCACCAGTTTTAACACCTTTGTACAGGAGTTTTTTGACCCGTTAACCTTTACCGATTTTAGTTCATCGCTGGTCAAATCTATTGTATTTGGGTTTACCATCGGTATTGTCGGCTGTTACCAGGGTTATTACTCTACCAAGGGTACCGAGGGTGTTGGTAAAGCTGCTAACGGCGCAGTGGTAACTGCCATGTTTTTAATATTTATTGAAGAAATTGTTATAGTGCAGATAACCAGCTGGTTTCGCTAAATATAAATTATGTACAAGCCAAAGGCACCTATTGATTACAATAACGCGGTTATAACCATTAAAGGACTGAAAAAATCTTTTGATGATTATCACGTATTGCGCGGTATTGATCTTGATCTGTACCAGGGCGAGAACCTAGTGGTGCTTGGGCGTTCGGGCACGGGTAAGTCTGTATTGATAAAGATCATTTCGGGTTTGTTGCAGGCCGATACCGGAACTATCAATGTATTAGGTAAGGATATCGATAAAATATCCGACAGCGAATTGCAGGAGCTACGCATTCGTATTGGTTTTTCGTTCCAGAACAGTGCACTGTATGATAGTATGACCGTACGTAAAAACCTGGAGTTTCCGTTGGTGCGTAACCGCAAGGGTATCACCCGTAAAGAAATAGACAGCGCGGTTGAAGAGGTGTTGGAAGCGGTTGGTTTATCGCAAACCATCAACCAGATGCCTTCTGAACTGTCAGGCGGCCAGCGTAAGCGGATCGGTATTGCCCGTACTTTGATATTAAACCCCGAGATCATGTTGTATGATGAGCCGACAGCAGGCCTCGACCCTATTACCTGTATTGAAATTAATGAACTGATCAATGAGGTTCAGGATAAATATAAAACATCATCCATCATAATTACGCATGACCTGACCTGTGCCAAACAAACCGGCGACCGGATAGCTATGTTGTTAGACGGCCAGTTTCAGCGTCAGGGCACGTTTGACGAGGTTTTTGATACCAATGACGCACGGGTAAAACCATTCTTTGATTACAATTTTATAAAGTAGATTCACAAAGCATTAAAATATAATGGAAAAAGCAGAAAATAAACGAGCAGTAATAGTAGGGCTATTTTTAGCCATCGGCTTGATCGTATTTATTCTTGGCGTTTTTACATTGGGCAGCCAGTCAAAAACCTTTTCAAAAAGTATCCATGTCAGCGCTGTTTTCGATGATGTTTCGGGATTAAAAACCGGTAACAGCGTTTGGTTCTCGGGTGTTAAAGTGGGCAGTATCAGTAAGATCCATTTCATTGGCCCGTCGCAGGTTGATGTACGTATGAGCATCGACGAAGCTTCACAACAATACGTACACCGTAATGCAGGCGTTCACATCGGGTCTGACGGTTTAATAGGCAATAAGATCATTGTAATTGACGGCGGCAGTCCCCAGGCCCCAATTGTTCAGGATAATGACGTTTTACAAACCGAAAAGGTTACGTCGACCGACGATATGTTAAAGGTATTGCAGCAAAACAACCAAAACCTGTTATCAATAACCGGCGATTTTAAAATGCTGAGCCGCAAAATATTACAAGGCAAAGGTACCGTAGGTACTTTAATGGCCGACAGCACCGTAGGTATCCAGTTCAGGAATGCCATGAGCAATTTTGAAAAAGCGAGTGCGAATGCGGCCCAGTTATCCGCGCAATTACAACGCTTTAGTGTAAAGATGAACAGCAAGGGCGGCCTTGCAGATAAATTATTTACTGATACTACAACATTTGCCAGCATAAAGGCGGTTACAAATCAGCTTAAACAAGCTGCTGCCAATACTACAGAGATCACCAATACTTTAAAAACAACTACTGATAAATTTAATCGTACGGATAACGCTGTAGGTGTTTTATTAAACGACCCTAAAGCCGCAGCACAAGTTCAAAGCACTATTCAAAATCTGCAACAAAGCTCTATTAAGTTGAATGAGGATCTTGAAGCTGCCCAACATAACTTCCTGCTAAAAGGTTTCTTTAAAGATCGCGCGAAAGCGAAAGCTGACAGTATAAAAAAGGCTAATAAGAATAACTAAGATTAAACTAAGATCCTTTGGATTCGAGGATAATAGGATAAATTGTTCAATATCCAATCGTCTTTTAATCTTAACTAAGATTTTTTGGATTGGGGGTAATGGGTTGCTCATTATCCAATAATCTTTTAATCCTATAAGTCTTAGTTTAATCTTAGTCGCAAACACTTTCCATTTTAATAAGTTTAAATACTACAGGCTACCCAACACCTGCAACATTTAATCAATAGCTTATGAAATCTGCTAAATCAACACTCGCAACAAACACCGTTGCAAAAAAGGCTTCAGCTAAATCCCGCGAGGAAATTAAAACGGATCTCCCCATGAGCGAAAAAGACGAGGTAAAAAAAGCGGAGCAGAAATTGCAACAGGGACAAAAAAAGCACGGCTGACCATAAATCACACCATTCAGATAGTTATCGGAATTATTTCGAAATCCTGCTAACAGGCAAACTGCATTGTTTGTAACTTAGCCTGTCAGATCCTGGAATAAGTTCAGGCTGGCCTATATCATGAAATACCAATTAATACTTCCATTATCATTAATTCTATTCTTTGCTGCCTGCAAACCATCGGTTAAACCCGAGAGCCTGTATGGTAAATGGAAATATGTCCGGGTACGTAATCCAAATGCCAGTCCGCCGGATAGTGTTGGGGCAGTTACTTTGCAGTCAGAAAAACCTTATATCCTGTTTACCCAACAAGACAGCCTCGTCATTAATTGGGATAGTAAAGTGTTATCGCACGGCACTTTCAAAATAGATGGAAGGAATATCCAATACAAAGAGATTTTAGCCGACGGCAAGACCCGCGAATTTCCATTTTATATAGAGGATTTTACAGATAAACAGATCATTTTTTCGACAAAAGGAACTGACGGATCTGAGGTAACCGCTGTGAAAGAATAAATAATTAAAAATAAAAGGTGATACTTAACCCATAATTTGCACATAGTTATAAAAGGACATTTGTATGCAAGGTATCAGCAATTCAGATCAGCAGACAAGGCGGCAGGAGCTTTTTATCAGGTTGTATAAAAGCGCTTTTCCAGTTGTTGCCAAATATGTAAGCCGGATGGGCGGCAGCTTTGACGAGGCCAAAGATATTTTCCAGGACGCGCTGGTGGTTTATTATGAAAAGGTGGTTGTGACACCTACCCTATTAAATAATGACATCGCCTACCTGGTTGGCACCGCTAAAAACTTATGGATTAAGCGTTACAGGCAAACCAATCAAAACATACCGCTGGATCAAATCGATATCGCATTTGCCGAGGAGGAAAACCTGTCTAACAACCGCCTGATGCGCTTCCTGGAAACCGCGGGTAAAAAATGTATGGAGTTGTTAAAAGGGTTTTATTACGACCAGCTATCGCTTACAGAAATAGCCGACGAATTTGGCTATTCGGGCATCCGCAGCGCTACCGTGCAGAAGTACAAATGTTTGGAGAAAGTAAGAGAAACCGTTAAAGAAAAAGCATTGGCGTATGACGACTTCATGGAATGAAACCCGGCAGATAGAATCTCATATCATGGGGACGGCCAATACAGGCGATGCTTTATTATTTGAGGCCCGGCTGATGCTGGATAATGACCTGGCCGATAAAGTGATCTGGCAGCAAAAGGCTTACGGCGCTATACAGCAATTTGGCCGCAGGCAGCTAAAAAAAGAAATAGAAACCATACATCAACAACTGTTTACCCGGCCGGAGCACATCGGCTTTAGCCAAAAAATAAGGCGGCTGTTTAGCAAACCATAAACTAAAGACATCATGAATATCGACAAGAACGAGTTCCGCAAATTTGCGGTGGGGCATTGCCATGTCCAAAAAGAACGGGTAGATAGCTACATTACCGGTGTTGAAAATACGGCTATACCGACAGCCATGACGCCCTATATTACCGAAGAGCGCGAAATGCGGGTATCGCAAATGGATGTATTTTCAAGGCTGATGATGGACCGCATCATCTTTATGGGTGCGCCCGTAGAGGCAAACATTGCCAATATTGTGCAGGCACAGCTGCTGTTCCTGCAGTCGACCGACGCCAAGAAGGATATCCACATGTACATCAACTCGCCGGGTGGCGAAGTTTATGCCGGGTTTGGCATTTATGATACCATGCAATTGGTTAGTCCTGATGTGGCTACCATCTGTACCGGCATGGCGCTGTCTTTCGGAGCGATATTGCTATGCGGTGGCGCGGCAGGTAAGCGTAGCGCGTTGGCACATTCGCGGGTAATGCTGCACCAGCCGTTGGGCGGTGTGCAGGGCCAGGCGTCTGACATCGAGATCACTGCCAACCAGGTATTAAAAGTTAAAAAGGAGCTTTACGATATCATTGCCAAACACAGCGGCCAGAACTATCAAAAGGTACATGACGTATGCGACCGTGACCACTGGATGGTAGCCGCCGAAGCAAAAGAGTTTGGGGTAATTGATGAGGTATTGTAACTCGTCTGAATCACAGATTAATGCGCCATACCCACTGCTGCGTTATCACTCACTGCCACCTTATTAACTATCCGCCTGCTGCCAAAAAATAAAATAAGCAGTGCTATTAATGCTGATATTTCCATAATAGCGGCCATGGGTACGGATGAATGGCTGTTTAAAACGCCTACACCCAAAGTTGCTAACGCTCCCAGGCCCAATTGCAAAGCGCCTAACAATGCCGAGGCCGTACCTGCATTTTTCTCGAATGGTGCCAGGGATAGTGCCGATGCGTTAGGGCTGGTGGTACCGATACAGCAAAGCATGATAAATATGATACCGATGGTGCCGCCCAGGCCATACCAGTTATACCAACTGCCGATAAGGAATAACAGCGATGTTATTACCTGTACACTTAACGAAACCCGGATGATCTGCTCGCTTTTATATTTTTTTAACAGCAGGTTGTTAACCTGGCTCGAGCCTATAAAACCAACGGACAGTGCCGCGAAGATCCAGCCGTAAGTTTTAGCGCTAACCTTAAACACTTCCATAAATACGATCGGCGAAGCCGAAACATATACAAACAAGCCGGCAAAAGCAAATGCGCCTGCAAAAGCGTAAGTATAAAATTGCGGCTCTTTAATTACCAGCAAAAAACTGCTGATAATAGGCTTTGGCTTTAATGAATAAGTCGGATCGGCCTTATAACTCTCCGGTAAAAAGAAAATTACCGTTAATAAGATCACCAATGCCATTATGCCCAGTATTACAAATATTAAATGCCAGCCAAAAACTTCGGTAACATAGCCGCCAACGGTTGGCGCTATCATGGGCGATGCGCCCAGGATCAGTATCAGCAGGGCAAAGATCTTGGCGTTTTGGTCGAGCGGAAAAATATCACGCACCATAGCCATTGACGCCACTCCGGCAGCACAAGCCCCGATAGCTTGTATAAACCGCAGGACGATCAGGGTTTCGATACTGGTTGAAAAATAACAGCCCGCCGATGCGATAATATAGAGTACCAGTCCAATATAAAGCGGCCGTTTGCGGCCAAACCTGTCTAACAAGGGGCCATATAATAATTGCCCGGCTGCCAGGCCTACAAAAAAGCTGGATAACGAAAGCGAAACCTGCGCGGTTGTGGTATGAAACGATTTGGCTATAGCCGGGAACCCCGGCAGATACATATCGATAGAGAACGGACCCAACGCGGTTAGCGACCCTAATATCAATACAGTAAGAAAATAACGTTGTTTAGTCATAAATAAAAAACCGGGATGCACTCCCCTGTTGCGGCAAAGATCGCTTTTCAATATTAACAGCGGCTATTAACAAGGTAATATTTTGGTAATTTATCAATATTGCCCACTAAAGTAGACAGCGCAGGCAAAAAGAAAAAATGCCAGGATATGATATCCGGCCTGTTATCCAATAGCTTGAGTGTATTAAGCCGTTTGTATGCGTTAGTATTAACTTTGGCTTATTATTTGATTAATATTTTTTACAACATTTATATTATAATAATTAATTTTTATGAAAAAGCTAATTGCATATATCGGAATCCTCACTATGTTTTTATTAACCAGCAGCCTGGCTCATGCCCAGCATAAAAAAATTAGCGACCAGGGTAAGGGTGCTATAATAGGCGGTGCGGGTGGCGCTGTTGTTGGTGGTATAGTGGGGCACAACGTTGGCGGTGCATTAATAGGTGGTGCCATTGGTGCCGGTGGCGGTTACATTATTGGTAACGAGCACCGTAAAAGTGTTGAGAAAAAGAGACGTGCTGCCTACAGAGCAGCGTATTATCGTAAACATGGCCACTATCCAAACGCTTATGTTTACAAAAAACCAACAAGATAATAACTATTGATTTATGCGAAAGCCCGTAATTAACCTTACGGGCTTTTGTATTTTTAATTATATTTAAATCCATTTAAATCACGTTATAAGCTCAATGGTAAAAGTTTTATTTACAGTTATTGCGTGTTTTTTACCCGCCCTGTTATGGGCGCAAAACGACAGCAGTTCTGTAAAATATCGCCCTACCGATACCATTGCCAAAGTCGACCTGATCGATATTGCCCGTTCGCTTTTCACTATTAAGACCCGTACCATATCTCCTGACGAAAAAAAGAAGTTCTATTTTTCTGTATTACCTGTTTCATCCTCCGGCATCAGTAACGGCAAAACGCTGATCACGTCAACCACCGCGGGTTTTTACCTGGGCGACAGGCGCACTACCTATCTTTCTTCAATTACTTTTACACCATATGCTAACTTTAAGGGCCGGTACGGTTTACCGGTTCACTCCAGCATCTGGCTAAATAATAACGCATACAACATCCAGGGCGATACCCGGGTATTGGTGTATCCGCAATATACCTGGGGCCTGGGCGGCGGTCAGCATGCAAATGATAAATTTTTGGTGAACTATGAATACATCCGTTTTTATCAAAGTGTATTAAAAAAAATAACGCCCTATTTCTATGCCGGAATTGGCTATAATTTAGATTATTACATGGATATTGAAAGCGACAATGGTACATCCAAAACTTTTAGCGAGTTTACCGGCTACCAGTTTGGTACCAGGTCTGATCAAAACTCATTTTCATCCGGCCCAACTGTCAATTTATTATATGATACCCGCAATAACTCCATCAATCCGTTGCCGGGCTGTTATGGTAATATTATCTATCGTTATAGTATGGCTGCGCTAGGCAGTAATGATAACTGGCAATCGTTGTATGTTGATCTGCGTAAATATGTGTCGTTAACCACTTCGACGTCCAAAAACATGATCGCGTTCTGGACCTATTATTGGACCTCGCTTTCATCAGGTACGCCTTACCTTAACCTGCCGTCAATCGGGAATGACCCGTATCAGCGATCAGGGCGCGGTATAGCGCAAAACCGGTACCGGGGCGAGAACCTGTTTTACGTGGAAACAGAATACCGCCGCGATATTACAGCCAACGGATTACTGGGTTTTGTGGTATTTGCCAATGCAAACTCGGCAAGCGAGGAGCACCTGCGCGAATTTAAATACTGGAACCCGGCCGGCGGCGCAGGGCTACGCATCAAATTCAATAAAAAATCAAACACCAATATTGGTTTAGATTATGGATTTAGTAAAAATTACTCGGCGTTTATGCTCAATTTAGGCGAGGCTTTTTAACGTAAAAGACACTTTTTAATAATTTAAAAATATTAATTATTTTTTTTAATATTTTAACTAAATTGTTACATATTGTAAAATAATATTGAATATATATAACTATATTTGATGGTTAACATTCGAAAAAAGTTTTCAGCCTTTACCATCTATTTTTACCCGAAGCACTATATTTAAACGACTCACAAGTTTTTCGAAGTATTAATTTATACACATGTCAAAACGTATTTTAATATTAGACGATAACCAGGATATCCTGGATATTGTTCATGAAACATTGTCGTACGAAAAGTTTGATGTAAAAAGCATCTCAGTCGGAGCAGAGGTTATGCCCACGGTAGAAAGCTTTTTGCCAAACCTTGTAATACTGGATTATCGTGTTGCAGGTATAAACGGCGGCGAACTGTGCCGGCAAATAAAATGTCACCCCAAATTTAAAGATACCCCTGTTATTATTTTCTCGGCTTATATTAATCATGACGACGAGTTGTTTGGTTACGGTTGTGATGCAGTTATAAACAAACCATTTGACCTTAGCGAGCTGGTTGAAAAAGTTAACAACCTGATATCTTAGGTCATACCTTTTCCCCTCTTTTTAGCCATAATAATTAAAAAAGCATAAAACAATAAAAACACACTAATGTTGTCTTTAAAAAACATGTTGGAAAAAGATATAGTTTATGCCATGTTTTTTACAATTTATAATGCTTACTATTGCTATAACTAACTCAACTCATTAACTTATTTTTTAGATGAAAATTTTTATCGCCAAGCTGCCTTATCAATACCAGGAAGCTGACATCATTGAACTTTTTGCCACTTATGGCGAAGTAAGTTCTGTTAACGTAATCATGGATCGCGAAACAGGCAGAAGCAAATGCTATGCTTTTGTTGAAATGCCAAATGATGAAGAAGCGCAAAACGCTATTACCAATCTGGACGAAAAACAAATTTTAGACAAAACTATAGCGGTAAGCCAGGCTAAAGAAAAAACCGACAGACCAAGCGGCGGTGGCGGTGGCTACCGTGGTGGAAGCGGTGGCGGTGGTGGCGGCTATCGTGGTGGTAACAGCGGCGGTGGCGGCTACAACCGCGACAGAAGCAGCGGCGGTGGCGGCGGCGGTTACAATAAAGACCGTGGCAATAGTAGCGGCGGATATAACAAAGACCGCGGTAACAGCGGCGGCGGTGGTAACTATCGCGACCGTGGCGGTAAAGAAAATTCTGATTATTAATCTGTAAACTATACCAACAAAAAGCCGGGCCATAAATTATGATCCGGCTTTTTTATGAGCGTAATCATAGCGATGGGTTTGAAACCCATCGCTATATTTTTAACAACAATTTGCCCGGATATTTTTATTTAAACTTAAACCCTACCCCAAATTGCCAAACCTGGTTTTGGTAGTTAGGCACATAAGTGTTACCACGGTAATCTGTTTTCTCCAGGTCTATAGTATAACGGGCATGCAGGTCGACATTTCTGTTCAGGTCAAAGCTTACACCTAATACGCCATCCAGGTATGACTTATGGCCGTTATTGTTTTCGTAATATTGCTCGCTTGAAGTTTCAAACCCGTTATCGTAAGTATTGGTTGTCGACAGTAAATATGACAGCTGCGGGCCAACATAAATGTTAAACGCCGGTGCTACCCTAAATTTGGCCAGTAACGGCACATCAATAAAGTTTGTACGCTGGGTAAAGCTACCGTCATTGGTAGTCGCGGTATACCCTTTTTGCGAGAACAGTACTTCAGGTGCAAAAGATAACGGATAGATGATCGGAAGGTCGAAAGTAAGGCCTACGTTTAGCCCTGCCAGGCTGCCTGTACTATAGCCCGAGTTTGACGATACCATGTTTGACACGTTGGCACCAATTTCAAACCCTACTGATGGGGTGTAAAAATCACTGTTATCATCATTTCTGGCATTGTTATAACCACGCTGCGAATGGTAATAACGGCGCTGTGCGCTCACTGAGCCTGCAATTAGCAAACATATAGCTAAGAAGAAAAATTTTTTCATTGTAGTGTATTTTTATCTTGTTAAACAATGTTTTTTAGAGCGATAGCATTTGTAAAGGTTTATTTACCCTTGCATCTTTTTATTTGTTTTTAATTAAACACCGCTGTAACAAGTACAAAAAAATGGAATCAAACACCTGATTTTAGACTTTTTAAGGCGTAAAAATCCCCTCTAAATCTCCCCCCGATAGGGGAGACTTTTAAATAGCCTCCCTACCGGGGCTACTGTGAGGACAAGACACTTAACCATGCATGCCCCATTAGGGGCTACCTATTTGTAGAAATTAACCATAAGACATTTTTGCTCCGTAGGTGCAACCCTTAATAAATAGATTTAACCTGTCAGGTTAGGGGTTGCACCTACGGAGCAATTCTTGATTTTTGCCTGCTGCTACAAATAGGTAGCCCCTAATGGGGCATGCCTGTTTAACGACTAAAAATGTGTCAATACAGTAGCCTGCCGGGGATGGCTGGGTGGGCTTAAACGACAATTTGAATTGTTCCCCTTTTATCAATTAAAATTTTTAAATACATTTATTGTTCAAACAAGTACTATGAAACAAAAATTATTTTTGATTTGCTTCGTGCTTACTGCTTTTGCATCAAACCTGCATGCACAAAGTGTTATAGCCTGGAAACAAGCAACTTCCGGCGGATATACCTATAAATATGTAACCGGCGATCCTACCCACTCACGCTTCTACATACTTAAAAACGGGCTTACGGTTATACTGAGCCCAACCAATAAACAACCACGCATACAAGCCTATGTAGCGGTAAAGGCCGGCAGCAAAACCGACCCCGACAACCATACCGGCCTGGCACATTACCTGGAACATATGATGTTTAAGGGCACCGATAAATACGGCACAATGGATTTTGAGAAAGAGAAACCCCTGCTTGACCAGATAGATGCTTTATACGAACAATATAACTCGACCATCGACGAAGGAAAACGTGCAGAAATATATAAGCAAATTGACCAGGTATCCGGCCAGGCGGCAAAATTTTCGATAGCCAATGAGTATGATAAAATGATGGCTGCAATGGGCGGACAAAACAGCAATGCCTTTACATCCTTTGAGCAAACTGTATATGAGGATGATATCCCCAGCGCTGCAATTGATAAATATTTAACCATTCAGACCGAACGTTTCCGCAACCCGGTATTACGCATTTTCCATACCGAGCTGGAGGCTGTTTACGAAGAAAAAAATATCGGCCTGGATAATGATGGCCGTAAAACTTTCGAAGCCATGTTTGCAGCGCTTTTCCCTAACAATAATTATGGCAGGCATACTACCATAGGTACTGTTCAGGATTTGAAGAATCCATCATTAAAAGCTATCCGAAATTATTATTATACCTATTATGTGCCTAATAATATGGGGGTTATCCTTTCGGGCGATTTTAACCCGGATATAGTTATCAAAAAGGTTGATGAGCATTTCAGCTATATGAAAGCCAAAGCTATCCCGGCTTATAGTTTCGCACCCGAAAAACTGATAACCAGCCCGGTAACAAAGGATGTTTACGGCCCAAGCCCTGAAACCTTGACTATAGGGTTCCGTTTCCCCGGAGCTAATACCCGCGATGCGCGCCTACTTGACCTCATGGGTTCAATGCTTACCAATGGCAAGGCCGGCTTGTTTGACCTTGATCTTACCAAAAAACAAAAATTGCTTAGTGCAAGTGCAAACTCATATGCTTTGAAAGATTATAGCGTTTTGCTTTTAACCGGCAACCCGATAAAAGGACAATCGTTAGACGAAGTAAAAGGATTGATGCTTGCCGAAATAGCCAAACTAAGGAAAGGTGATTTTTCTGAGGACCTGATCACATCCATCGTTAACAACGAGAAAAAAAGCATTATCGAGCAAAACGAAAGTTACTCGAACAGGGCATCAAACCTGTTAAGCGATTTCACATCGGGGGTAGACTGGCGTGCCGATGTGGGTACGGTAAATGAGTTATCTAAAATTACCAAAGCCCAAATTGTAGCGTTTGCCAATAAATACCTTACCGACAATAACTATGTAATAGTTTACAAGCACCAGGGCGAGGATAAAAGTGTAGTAAAGGTGGTAAAACCGCCTATCACCCCAATTGATGTGAATACTACCGCACAATCGCCATTTTTACAAAAGGTTGAGGCTATGCCTGCCAGCGCGGTAAAACCTGCCTGGCTGGATTATAACAAAGACATACAAAGGGCAAAGTCGGGCCGCGCAGAATTACTATCGGTACAAAATAAAGACAACAGCATATTCAGGCTTTACTACCGTTATGACATGGGCAGCTGGAACAGCAAACTTTTGCCTATAGCCGCCCAATACGTTCAATACCTGGGCACCAAAACAAAAACAGCCGAGGATTTTAGCAAGGCGTTTTATAAGCTGGCATCGTCATTCAATATATCTGCCGGTACAGAAATTTCAACCATTTCCATTAGCGGCCTGCAGGAAAACTTTAACGCGACCGTAAAACTGTACGAGGACCTATTGGCTAATTGCCAACCCGACGAAGCCGCCTTAACAGCCCTCAAGGCCCGGATGAGAAAGGCCCGCGAAAATGCCAAGCTTAATAAAACATCAATAGCGCAGGGGCTGGTAAGTTATGCACAGTACGGTCCGGAAAACCCTTTTAATAATGTATTGAGCGATACTGAGCTGGACAGCCTTAAAGCAACCGACCTGGTTAAGATCCTGCATGAACTGAACAACTACAAACATAATATTTTATACTACGGGCCGTATACCGCCACTAAAACAGCTATGGTACTAACCACACTGCATAAAACGCCTACGGTATTTACGCCATATCCGGAAAAAAAGCATTTTGTTAAACTAACAGCCGACCATAACCGCGTGTTATTTGCCGATTACGATATGGTACAGGCAGAGATCTACTGGATCCGTAACGAGGGTGCATACAACCCATCGCAGACACCAAAGATAGAGCTGTTTAACAATTACTTCGGCACAGGCGGTATGAGCGCCGTTGTTTTTCAGCAGATCCGCGAGTCGAAGGCGCTGGCTTATAATACTTACGCATCGTATGCGTCGCCGGTTAAAAAAGGCGACCCCAACTTTTTTGTGGGTTATGTGGGTACGCAGGCCGATAAACTAAACGACGCCATCAAAAGCATGAACGACCTGCTGAATGACATGCCTGAATCTGAAAAAGGCCTGAGCAATGCCAAGGATAATATCCGTAAATCATTAGAAACAGACCGCATAACACAGGATGATATTCTATTTAATTACCTGGCCGCAAAACGCCTGGGGATTGATTACGATATGCGCAAAAGCACTTTCGATAACCTGGATAAACTTGATTTTAACGCCATCAAAGCTTTTCATGACAATGAGTTAAAGGATAAGGCCTATACTTATTGTATTGTAGCGTCTGTTAAACGCGTTAATGACAGCGATCTGCAAAAATATGGCGAATTAATAAAACCGGATATGAAACAAATATTTGGCTATTAATAACTAATTAATGTGTTGTAAAATAAGCACTAAGTAAACTTACATTAATAAAAAAGTATTTATTTTAATAGATTACAGCTAATAGTTGGTATTAAATACCTGAAAATAATATTGGTATAGGAATTGCTATGACAAAGGCAACGATACATACTACCTTTTTTGAAGGGATTAATACTTGATACAATGCAACGGATATTAGCGGTTGATGATGACAAAGACATTTTAGAAGTTTTACAATTGATACTTGAAGACTCTGGCTACGAAGTAGAAACACTTGCCGATGGTCATTTTTTATTTGACAGGATAGAAAAACATCATCCGGACCTGATTATATTAGATATTATGCTGGGTAACTTAGATGGCCGCGAACTATGCCGAAGTGTAAAAGCAAAAAAAGAAACCAATAATATCCCGGTAATATTACTTTCTGCCAGCCACGCTATAACTGATAGTTATAAAAAGAACGGCAACCCGGATGATTTTATTGCTAAACCGTTTGATATTGATGTATTGCTTGACAGTGTAGAGCGTCAATTGGCTGCTTAATCAGGCAATTGAGCATTCAAAACCCCCTTCAAACTAATTAACAATTCTTAAAGTTTTCCACAACTACAACATCCATTTTTATATATGCGTTTAAAAAGTGTTTTCCACACTTTGTTAATTACTATTGTGGATTACCTTTTTGTGTTTAGCTATTTTAGCGCCACCATTGTTACGCATTATGATAAAAATCAAATACAGCATATTTATACTATTTCTATGTTCCGCGCTTAGTTTACACGCCCAAACAGACCCATCGTTTAAGGTGTACCGTACCTACCACGCGGCAACTGATCTTTTACAGCGTGGCATGTATGTAGCAGCCTCAGAGCAGTATCAGCTGGTAATGGCATCGCGGTTAAAAACAAGCAGTCAGCCCCAATTTGAAAGCGAGCTGTCCCTGTTAAAAGAGAATTCGCAATACTATGTTGCCTTATGCGCGCTTGAACTGGGCAATGATAACTCCGAGAGCCTTTTTTTAAAATTCATCAATGAACATCCTGAAAACCCACTGGCTAAACTGGCCGTTTACCAGATAGGCCGTGCCTATTCTATCCAGGGGAAATATAAAGAGGCTTTAGAATGGTTTGATAAAATAAGCGCCGGGCAGCTAACCGGCAGCGAAAATACAGAGTACAAGTTCCGCAAGGGTTATGCTTATTTCTCGCTGAACGATTATACCAATGCGCAACTGCTATTCAGCGAGGTAAAAACAAGGCGCTCCCCTTTTACCGACGATGCCACTTATTATTTTGCTTACATAGCTTATCTTAATAAGGATTATCATTTGGCTTTGGTGAATTTTGAGAAGTTAAAAAACTCAAAAAAATACATCAACAGCTATCCTTATTATATAACAGCGGTTTACTTTTTAGATAAACGTTATGATGATGTATTAAGCTATGCAGTACCCATTGTAAACTCAACCAAACAACAAAACGAAACCGAAATGCTGCGCATTATTGCCGCGTCGTACTTTGCAAAGGTTGATTATGACAATGCCGTAAAATACTACGACCGTTTTGAGGCGCGTGATCTGGGCCGCACCCAAAACACCCAGGACAGCTACCAAATGGGTTATGCCTATTACAAGGTAGGCAACTACACCAAGTCGGCCAGCGAACTGGAAAAACTGATAGAACAAGACGATGCTTACAGTCAAAGCGGGAACTATACTTTAGGCCAGGTGTTCCTGAAATTAAATAATAAGCAAAGCGCGCGCAACGCGTTCTTAGCTGCGTCGAAACTAAACTTCGACAAGCAATTGCAGGAAGACGCGTTGTACCAATTTGCCAAACTATCATACGAGCTTGATTTTAACACACAGGCGCTTGAAGCTACCCGCCTTTATTTAAAAAATTATCCAAGATCGCCCCGCACTACCGAGGTTAAAGTTTTGTTAGGCGAGGAATTACTGAACTCGCGCAACTATAAAGAGGCGGTTGAGATCCTGGAGCCTATCCCTAACAAAACACAAAGCGCCAAGATAGCTTACCAAAAGGTGACCTATTACCGCGGGTTAGAGTTTTATAACGAACGTGCTTTCGAGAATGCTATCGGCATTTTCTTACGCTCGCTGAAAGAACCCGTTGATCCGAAAGTTAAAGTTTTAACCACCTACTGGATGGCCGAGGCCATGTACGAGGTGCGTAAATACACCGAGTCGGTATCAACCTTCCAGGATTTCCTGGATATGCCTGAGGCTAAGGAAACCAACGTTTATAACTATGCCAATTACGCGTTGGCCTACGCTGCCTTTTACGACGAAAAATATAAGACCGCGGCAACTTATTTCCAAAAGTTTTTAGATGGCGAAGAAAAAGATCCGAATACCATAAACGATGCCGTAACCCGTATAGGCGACAGCTACTTTGTATTAAAGAGCTACGAAAAAGCTTTGGAGTATTATAACCGCATTATTAACCAGCATATTAAAGGTGAGGATTATGCTTTGTTTCAACGTGGTATGATCCAGGGTTTACAGGGAGCGCCTGATACCAAGATCAATACCCTTAAAGACCTGTTAAGCACCTTCCCTAATTCTGATTATGCTGATGATGCCGACTTTGAGATAGCCTATACCTACTTTGTAAAGAACGACGGCCCAACCGCCAAGACCCTTTTACAAACCATGATACAAAAATACCCGCAAAGCAGCTATGTACCGCGGGCCCTGGTTACCATTGGTTTGATCGACTATAATGCAGGCAATGATGACCTTGCTGTTGAGTCGTTTAAACAGGTGATAAAAGATTACGCATCGACAGACGAGGCTAAACAAGCACTTAAGCAGATCGAGAAGATCTATACCGATAAAGGCGATGCACAAACTTTCATCGCTTATGCAGGCACTACCCCTATCGGCAACTACTCTGCCGCCGACCAGGAAAACATTATGTACACTGCGGCTAACAACCTTTATTTAAAAGGCGACTGGCAAGGCACAGTATCAGCAGTGAATGGTTATTTTGATAAGTTCCCGACCAAGCCGATCTACGAGAAACAAGGCAGGTTTATCCGTGCGCAGGCCTTGGTTAACCTGAACCGGCCCGATGAAGCCGTACAGGATTACAACGTGATCTTAAACGATTGGACCAGCTCATCAACCGAGCAATCATTAATTGCTATGGCTAAGTTGTACATGAACCAGAAAAAATATAACGACGCGGTGGTGTTCCTGAAAAAACTGGAGATCAATGCCGAATACAAGGCCGATTATACTTTTGCTGTTAACAACTTGTTACTATGCTACTCGCAAATGAAAGCATCAGACGATGTGCTTAACTACGTTAAATTGGTTAGGCAAAACGAAAAATCATCGCAGGAAGATAAATTTAAGACCGGTTTATACGCTGGTTTAGCCCACTTACAAAAAGGCGATACCACCGCTGCTGTAAATGAGTTTGATTATACCATCAGCAATACAAAAACTATAGCGGCTGCCGAGGCTAAATACAATATCGCCAACATTCAGTACTTAAAGCGTCAGTATAAGTCATCACAAAAAACTTGTTTTGAGATTGCCAAGGAGATGCCTAATTATGATTACTGGATAGCCAAGACCTTCATTTTATTGTCTGACGATTATGTAGCACTGAAAGATAATTTCCAGGCTAAGGCTACGCTGCAAAGTGTATTGGATAATTACAAGGGCAATGATGATATTTTGCCGACAGCACAGCAAAAACTGGATAGAATATCGCCGTCAAAGGCTGGTAAAACTCCGGCTGCAGGAAAGGATATAGCCAAACCGGACAGTACCAACAACAAACCAGATACTACAACTAACAAACCGGTTAACAAAGGATAAAAGAAGACAAGCACATGAAATTAAAATACACCTATACGCTGTTTACTTTGATCATGGTATTATACTTTGTTCCGGCTAACGCGCAAAAAAGTACCAAATCAAAAAAAGCGACGACCACTAAGACAACAAAAAAAGCGCCTGCTAAACCGGCTGCAAAATCTACAAAAACATCGGGCACTAAAAAAGCCACTGATGCCAAATCATTAGGCGACCAGGCTGCAAAAAGCGCGGCTGATACTACCAAAGGCGGTGGCGGCGCAGGTGGTGCCAATGGCGCAAACGGCGGCAGCTTGTCAGAAGAGATCGTAATTACATCAGCTTACAAACCTTTGCTGGCCGACGCGGTAAAGATCCGTCGTAACCCTGATCTGGAAGATAAAACACCGTATAAAGCTCCGTTAACCTACACACCGCTTGATAAGCGCTTAGAACAAAACTCTGAGATAAAACAGCTGGATGCCATGAAAATGCCTGCCCAACTGGATACTTTACCTTATAACAACATTGTAAAAGGCGCGGTTGGTAATTTAAAAACCACTTATTTTGAAGGTTACTTTGGTAACGGGCGTGACCAGGCTTTACAGGTTGGCGGTTACGTTAAGCATATTATGCAAGGCGGTACCACTTACTATAAGCAAAACGAACGTAACGACCAGATAGGCGTATTTGGTAAAAGCATAGGCGATGTAAATACATTGACGGGCCGTATAGACTATACCAACAGCAGTAACAATTTCTACGGTTATGATAAAGACCATCCGCCTGTTAAGCTTGACGTTGCCGGTCAGTCTTTTAACACCATTGGCGCCGAGGGTGAGATCGCTAAAAACTACAAAGACGTTGAAAACGACTTTACTTATGCCCTGAAATTAAAAGGCTATTTATTTAGCGATAAGTTTGATGCCAAAGAAAGCAACCTGGTACTTTCAGGATTTTTAAATGAGACCATTAACCAGTTTTATGCCGGTTTAAGTGCCTCGTTGGATCTGAGCACACAAAAAGATTCGTTATATAATTACAACAACAGTATTGTAAGGTTAAACCCTTACATCAAGTTCCAGGGTACGGCTTATAAAATTGACGCGGGAGTAAACATTGTTGACGAGTTTGGATTTGCATCACGTTTCTCTATCTTCCCGGCTGCCAAGGCCGAGTTACAGGTTATCCCTAAATATGTCCGCATATTTGTTGAAGCCAAAGGCGATGTAAATAAATCATCGTTAAGAGACTTTTACGGTATAAACCCTTTCCTGGGCCAGAACCTGGATATCAGGAACTCGGTTGATAAGCTTGACCTGAGTGCCGGCCTTAAAGGTACACTTGCACCGGGGCTTGGCTTTAAAGCAGATTTCTTCAGGAATACAGTGAAAAACATGCCTTTGTTTGTAAGCAACTTTAATTTCCCGGCCGGCAAGAACAGGTTTGGCGTGATATACGACGATGGCACAGCCACTATAAATGGCTTTAACGGTGAACTGGACTACAAAGCATCAAGCGATGTGAGTGTATTTGGACGCGTTGAGTTTAAAGACTATCGTATGGCCACCGAAGTTCAGGCCTGGAACATGCCAAAGTTTAAATTAACCGCAGGTACATCTATCAATATTAATGATAAAGTTAAGGTTACCGGTTCGTTATTATTTAGGGGCATAGCCTACGATAAGCCAAACGACGCGTTATATACTAAAACATATGGTGTAGCCGGTCCTCCTGCAGCAACAACACAGATCAGCCAGTTTGCCGACTTGAGCGGCGGGGTTGAATACAGCATTAATAAACAGATCTCCATTTTTGGAAAAGTTAATAACATTTTAAATTCAACAAATCAAACCTGGTTATATTATCCTGATTACGGATTTAATATATTTGGCGGCGCTAGTTTCAGCTTCTAACAGCTAAAGTTGATGATTATCGTGTTAAGCAAGTTTTTTGACGTCTTAACACTTTAGACTATCGACTTAAGAGTTATATTTGAAGTTAACTAATTAACCGTTACTTTTAGCAAATGGATGTAGGCTTTTATTTAAGCGAATTGCTCATGCAACAGGGCGAAGTAAGCATACCCGGACTGGGTAACTTTGAACGGTTGCGGATGAGTGGCTATTACGACGAAAATGAACGCACTTTTTATCCCCCTTATCACCGGGCAAAATTTAGTGCAGGCCTATCTGACGCCGATCCGCTGGCTAAATATATCGCGCAAAAAAAACACATCTCCGGCGCATCCGCCGGTTATTTTGTAGAGAAATATGTTTCGAATATAAAACAAGAGGCTTTAACAGGCGAAGTGGCTGTTGGTAACATTGGCTGGTTTTATACTGCCGACGATCAACTAACTTTTAAGCCTGCTGATAAGATACCTGACGATAGCGTTTTTTATGGGTTTGAACCGGTTGGCATAGCTAAAACAAACCATGCAGAGTTTGAAGATATACCGACAGTGCCTGCGGAAGGAGTTATTGAAGAGGCTGTAGTAGAAACACATTATCAGCCTGAACCCGAAATTGTAAACGAGCCGGTTGTATTTGAAAACAATTACCAGGCGCAACCCGTAGAATTTTATAATAACAAAGAAGATAGGGCATATGTAAATGATGAGACTGATGAACGCAAAAGTCCTTTGCGGATCTTCCTTGTTGTAGTTGTTATAATATTGTTACTTGATACCATTATATTGGGGATCTATCGTTATGATCCGGATACTTTTGCCAAAATGGCTTTCTGGAAAAACAATACAAAGGCCGCTGATACCGTTAAACATAAAGTAGCGGCACCTATAAAGGTTGCAGATACGGCTAATACAGATTCGATAGAAACAGCAGAAGGGGCACAAAAGAACGCAGATACAGTAGCTAAAGCCGCCCCGGTTACTCAGAAACCTGGGGCGCAAAAAGTAGCGCCTGTAATAACTGCCCGGAAAACAGAGCAGCCTGTTGTTAAACAGCCTGTAGCCGTAGCAAAACCGGCCGCAGCAGCCAAAGTTATAGCAACGCTTGATACGAGCGCCTTAAAACCATCTGACGCTACCGGGACAAGGCGTTTTGAAGTTTATGTGTTAGCCTGTAAAACTATGCCTACAGCCATGCGTTATGCTATGAAGTTGAGAAAAAAAGGGTTGGACCCACATATAGTAACAGATGGGCCTGGTAAATTGATCCATATATCGATCGGTCATTTTGCAACACAAAAAGAAGCCCTGGCTTATGGCGTAAAACAGCAAGAAGCCGGTAAAGTAAGTACAGATGCTTATCCAAGAGAAATTATACCACAAAAACAATAACACAACAATTAATGCAAGCAGTAACAGACACAGTAAATAAACTAACAGATACAGCTAACCATGCTGCACAGCAATTAGCAGCCGCACCAAAAGAACTTCATTTTGGCGAGTTGATAATAAAGGGCGGTATCGTAATGATACCTATCGGTATTTTGGCAGTGCTGGCACTGGTTATATTTTTCGAAAGATATTTCACCATCCGCAAGGCATCCAAAAACGAATCGAACCTGTTACAGCAGATCCGCAGCAGCATCCATTCAGGTAATTTAGAGTCGGCAATAGCTATTTGCCGTAACAATAACTCGCCGTTGGGCCGTATGCTACAAAAAGGTTTGTTACGTATTGGCAGGCCAATTAAAGATATTGAAGGCGCTATTGAAAATATAGGCAAACTTGAAGTATCAAAGCTTGAAAAAAACATAGGCATTTTAGGTATAGTTGCCGGTATTGCCCCCATGTTTGGTTTCCTGGGTACTATCGCGGGTGTGATCAAGATCTTCTATGATATCTCCATGACTGATAATTACAGTATGTCTGTAATATCGGGCGGTTTATATGTAAAGATGGTAACATCGGCAGCCGGTTTATTTGTAGGTATTATTGCCTATGTAGGTTACCATATTTTAAATATGATGGTTGACAAGGTGATCTTGCAGTTAGAGACCGACGCTATTGAATTTATTGACCTGTTAGAAGAACCAAGCAAGTAATGAATTTAAGAAAGAGAACGAGGGGGGCATCTGCCGAGGTACATACTTCGGCCATGAACGATATTATGTTCTTCCTGCTTTTGTTTTTCCTGATCGCGTCGACGCTGACCAACCCTAACGTTATCAAGCTAAGCTTGCCTAAGTCGGCAGCGGGTAAATCAATCGCCAAGAAAACCATTATCGTATCTATTAAAAAGGACCTGACCTACTACGTAGATAAAAAACCGGTACCTGTAGCAGACCTTAATGCCGTATTATCAACATATAAAACTGCGGATACCGAAGTAACTATAGTTTTATACGTTGATAAAGTAGTGGCTATACAGGATGTTGTGGCAGTGATGGATATAGCACAAAAATTAAATATTAAACTGGTACTGGCAACGGAACCTAAATAGAGATTAGTGATTAGTTAATTAGAGATTAGTTTTAAAGATTGAAGATTAGTTGCATTGCGATAAGCCAACCCAATCTTTAATCTTCAATCACCAATCTTTCAATCCAATGACTAATGACCACTGACAAGTGACCAAAATGAATTACTACCAGGAAGAAAATAACTATCCAAAGGCATTTGCAGCGACAGGCGTTATCCTGGCGCTGGTGATGGCTATGTGTTATTTTATCGTGTTTAATAATCCGCCGCCGCCTGAAAATGGTACCGGTGGGATACTGGTGAATTACGGTACTACCGACGAAGGTATGGGTAGCGATTACATGAGCACGGAGCAGCCGTCAGTAGCCGAAAAGGCCAACCATACCCGGCCCGACAAGGTAACTAAGGCCCCGCCTACCGAAGAAAAGACAAAGGTTGAAACCAGCGACAAGAACGTAGTTACCCAAAATACCGAGGACGCGCCCGAAGTTGCGGCAAATACTAAAAAGAAAAGCGATAATATTGCCACCCAGCCAACCAAGGCGGTGAGCAAGCCATCTGTAAATCAAAACGCGCTGTACAAGGGTAAAACCAACAACGGCGTTGGCGAAGGTGACGGAACAACCAACACGCCCGGCAACCAGGGTAAACCAACCGGCAGTACGCTCACCAACAACTACAACGGTACAGGCTCAGGCAATGGCGGCAGCCTGATGATGTCGCAACGTAACTTTACCAGCAAACCGGCTATCGACGACAACGGCAGGCATACCGGCAAAGTTGTTGTCGACCTTAGAGTTGACAAAAACGGTAACGTAACTTACGCCCGTGCCGGCGCACGTGGTACTACCATATCCGACTCGAACCTGCTGCAAAAATGCGAAGATGCCGTTAAAAACTCCAAACTAAATCCACTTGAATCCGCACCGGACCAACAGGTAGGTACTGTGGTGTTTGTGTTTAAGGTGAATTAGGAGTATTCAATCCTCTCCCATCACTGGTCGAAGTTTAGCGACAGCGTAACTTCGACCTAAAATGAAGCAAGCATTCTGCTTGCGTATGCATCCCGCAAAGCAAGTTGAAAATTACCGCATTTTAGGTCTGTTTACATTTCATTAAGCTTAAACCGGCGGGAACGGGATCATTATGTTATAAATTGTTTTTTAATGCAATTTACTGACGGAAAGTGACGCAAATTGCATTGTTTTTACATGAACACCGGGCCGGTTTATTTGTTATCTTTAAAACTTATACACTGCCTGCTATGAAAAACTTACTACTCTCATTTTTACTAATAACCGGTTTTGTTTTAACAACCAAGGCCCAGCAAAAACCGCTTGCACCCATCGACTTTAAAGATCACATAGGCAAGGTTGCTACCTTATGTGATACGGTTTATGGTGTAAAAATATTCAGCGATACCCTGACGCTTTTAAATATGGGCGGCAATTATCCTAACCAAAAATTCACCATAGCGATAAAAGGAAACAAACTACAATTGGATTGGGCAAATCTGAAGAGAAAACACGTTTGCGTAACCGGCCTTTTGGAGCTGTACAAAAACACGCTGCAAATTGTAGCATCAGAGCCTAACCAGGTAACTGTAAGCAAATAATGCTTTTTATTAAATAATTGTAACAAACGTTACATATAGCTTGATAAAGCGTTATATAAAGTTTATAATTGCGCTCCAATATATAAACTTTACACAATATGAATAAGCTTTCAACCGGCGATTATATAGTATTTGCGGTTTACTTTGTAGTGGTTGCCTCTTACGGGCTATGGGTTTACTGGCGTAAGCGTAAATCCGAAACCGGATCAAATGATTATTTCTTAGCAGAAGGTTCACTTACCTGGTGGGCAATAGGCGCTTCTTTGATCGCTTCAAATATTTCTGCCGAGCAATTTATCGGCATGAGCGGCTCGGGCTTTAAAATGGGTCTTGCCATTGCCACATACGAATGGATGGCAGCCGCCACACTGATCATCGTAGCTGTTTTCTTTATCCCGGTGTATCTTAAGAATAAGATCTTTACCATGCCGCAGTTTTTGAACCAGCGGTACAACGGCACAGTAGCTATGATCATGGCTATTTTCTGGCTGCTGTTATATGTGGTTGTAAACCTGACCTCTATACTCTTCTTAGGTGCCTTGGCAGTTAGTGCAATATCAGGCGTTAATATAGATGTCTGCATTTGGGGAATGGCCATATTCGCGGTTATTATCACATTGGGTGGCATGAAGGTTATTGGCTATACGGACGTTATCCAGGTGTTCTTTTTAATATTGGGCGGTTTGGTAACTACTTATATTGCCGTTAATTTGGTGTCTGACCACTTTGGCGGCGGCGGTTTTTTACATGGCTTAACCGTAATGAAGGCACAAGCCGGCGACCACTTCCACATGATCTTTAAAACCGACAATCCAAACTATCTTGACTTGCCGGGCCTAAGCGTATTGATCGGCGGTATGTGGATTGTGAACTTAAACTACTGGGGTTGTAACCAATACATCACGCAACGTGCATTGGGTGCCGATCTGAAAACGGCCCGCGGCGGGATCCTTTTCGCAGCTTTCCTGAAATTATTAATGCCGATAATTGTGGTATTACCCGGTATTGCAGCATTTATCTTATACAAACAGGACGTATTTGACTTCGCCAGTAAAATGACAATCGGAGGCGAGGTAAACCCTGACAGATCATACCCTATCCTGCTTAACCTGTTGCCTTCGGGTTTAAAAGGATTATCATTCGCGGCGCTTACAGCAGCGGTAGTTGCATCGTTGGCAGGTAAAGCAAATAGTATTGCCACCATATTTACGCTTGATGTTTACAAGAAAATTAAACCCGGCATAACTGATAAACAAACTGTAACCATTGGTAAGATCACCGTGGTTGTGGCCATGTTTCTTGGTGTACTTATTTGCAAGCATTTAGGTATCGACAAAAAAGGTGGTTTCCAGTATATCCAGGAATATACCGGTTTTGTTTCGCCGGGGATCTTTGCCATGTTCATCTTAGGTTTCTTCTGGAAAAAAACAACATCAAGCGCGGCATTATTTGCTACAGTAGGTGGTTTTATTTTATCCGTTGGTTTCAAGATAATGCCGCATTATATCAATCTTCAGGGATTAGCATCATCAGGCTTTGCCGATAAAAATGCTGACGGTGTTTATGAAATGCCGTTTATTGACCGGATGGGCTTTGTGTTCCTGATCTGCGTGGCGGGTATGTATATCATTTCAATGATAGAGAATTCCAAAGGCGATAAAGTTCACGGTTTAGAAGTGGACCCAAGCATGTTTAAAACATCAAGAGGCTTTGCAATTGGCACACTGGTAATTGGCGGGGTGTTAGTTGCGCTCTATTCAATGTTCTGGTAAGAAATAAACATTTACGAAAAAGGCGATGGGATTAAATCCATCGCCTTTTTTGTCTCAAAAATTGGCAAAAACACAAGCATCTGATATATAGCTATTTATAAGCTTTTTAGCTATAAATTTACTGACTTATCCTTTGTTTCATTTTGTTTCACCGCTTTTTAGCAAATAGCTTATTGTCAATAGATTAGCTAAAAATCCTGTTTCACTTGTTTCATTTGTTTCACACTTTCGTGAAACAAAACGTCAAATAATGTTTATTTGCAAGGTATAAACCATCGTAGTATATTAGTTGATCATGATACCTGATTTAGAACAAACCTTTCGCTGGTACGGCCCGAATGACGCCGCTACGCTAGCTGCCATAAGCCAAACAGGCGCTACCGGGATAGTAAACGCGCTGCACCATATCCCAACCGGTGAGGTATGGAGCCTTGCTGAGATCAAAAAGCGTAAGGATATTATTGAGGCAGGCGGTTTCAGATGGTCGGTTGTTGAAAGCGTGAATGTGCACAACAGCATCAAAACCGCCGATGCGGACCGTGATCATTACATCAAAAACTATATTGAAACGTTAAAGAACCTGTCTGCCGCAGGCGTAAACATAGTATGCTATAATTTTATGCCCGTGCTGGATTGGACCCGAACCGATATTGATTACCGCTTACCCAACGGAGCCTCTGCCCTGCGATTTCACGCGCCTGCACACGCCGCGTTTGACCTCTATATTTTAGAGCGCCCCGGCGCTTTCGACGAATTTACATCGGCACAACAGCAAACTGCCAGGCAATACCTGGATAGCTTAAGCTCCGGGCAAAGGCAATTGCTAATCACTAACGTGATGGCGGGTTTGCCGGGCACCAAGGATGTGCTTACTATCGATCAGTTTAAAGATTTCCTGAAACGTTACGAGGATACAGACGCCGCCGGGCTTAAAGCCAATATGGCCTATTTCCTGCAGGCTATTATTCCGAATGCGGAGAAGCTGGGTATAAAAATGTGTGTACACCCTGATGATCCGCCGTTCCCGATATTTGGATTGCCAAGGATCGTATCGACAGAAAAAGATCTGAATGATGTGGTGAACGCCGCACCCTCAACCAGCAACGGCATTACCTTCTGCACCGGGTCGTTAGGTGCCCGCGGCGATAACGACCTGCCGGGAATAGCAGAACGATTGGGGCAGCATTTTCATTTCCTGCACCTGCGTAATGTAAAGCGTGAAGCCGACGGTAGCTTTTATGAGGACAATCATTTAGAGGGTAGCACAGACATGTATGCCGTGATGAAAAACCTGGTACTTGAGCAAAAGAAAAGACAGGAAGCCGGGCGCACCGATATTGCCATACCTATGCGCCCCGATCATGGGCATAAGTTGTTGGATGATTTTAATTATGATACCTTTCCGGGATATTCGGTTATTGGCAGGTTAAAAGGTTTGGCTGAATTACGCGGGTTAGAGCTGGGTGTGAAGAGGAGTATTCTTTAATTCAAACAAATAACCTTTTTACTGATTATACAAGGGCAACTGAGCGCGAAAGAATTACGTATCTACTATATGCCCTATATATCATCTACATCCACCATCGACCTACCTTATAAAGCAACACAACAAGACGTTAAACAACAAGCACACGACCTGTTTTCGGCAAATTTCCCGCAAACGGACCGGCTGATCTTTGCGTTTGATAATACAGAGATCGTTACCCGTAATTTTTGTAAACCCCTGTCCTACTATGCCGAACCAAACACCTTCGAGGAACGGAATAACGACTACCTGGAAAATGCCTTAAATTATTCGGTTGAAGCTATTGAAGATTGTATCATTAAATCCGGGATCAAAAAGGAAGATATTACAGATATCATCTTTGTATCGACCACCGGTTTGGCCACACCAAGTATGGACGCGCTGATCATCAACAAAATGCGCCTTAACCCGCATATTAACCGTAGCCCGCTTTGGGGTTTAGGTTGCGGCGGCGGTGTGTCAGGCATGGCGAAAGCTAATATGGCAGCCATAGCCAATCCGGATGCGATAGTTCTGTTAGTGGCTGTCGAGCTATGCTCGCTTACCTTGATCAAAAGCGATTACAGCAAGAGCAATTTCATCGGCTCAAGCCTGTTTTCAGACGGCATAGCGGCTTGTATCATTAAAGGTGATAATCATACCCGCGGCAAACAGAAAATCGATTACATCGCCTCAAGCAGTAAATTATATTACGACTCGCTTGAAGTAATGGGCTGGGATTTCCAGGACACGGGGTTTAAAGTACTTTTCTCTAAAGACATCCCCACGTTTATCCATGAAAATGTAAAACATGATATCACTGAATTTTTAAAAAAACATGAATTGCAGTTAAGCGATATTAAAAACTTTATCTTCCATCCCGGCGGTAAAAAGGTATTGGATGCTTACACCGATGCATTAGGTGTCGAGGGCGATTTCTTAAATAAAACCCGCGCCGTTATGAACGACAACGGCAATATGAGCAGCGTTACTGTTTTATATGTGCTGGAACGGTTTATGACCGAGGGTTTTGAGGACGGTTACGGTTTAATGATGGCCATGGGGCCCGGCTTTTCGAGCGAGATGGTTTTACTGAAGCTGGCTAAAGACTGATATGTATTTTATCCTGTTCATCTCTTTTTTGATCCTGCAACGCCTGTCAGAGCTATACATATCCAGCCGGAACGAAAAGTGGTTATTGCAAAACGGCGCCATCCAATACGGGCAAAGCCACTATCCTTACATAGTGGCCATGCATACGCTGTTTATTGTCTCTATTATTGTGGAGTATTATTTAAGGGGGGGTACGCCTATAAGCTGGATCTTGCTGACCGCTTTTCTGTTAGTGCTATCTTTTAAATTCTGGGCGCTATCATCATTAGGAAAATATTGGAACACTAAGATCTACCGCATACCCGGTGTATATCCTGTAAAGAAAGGCCCTTACAAAATATTCAAACATCCTAATTATATGGAAGTGGTTTGCGAGATTGCCATTATCCCGCTGGTATTTCACCTGTATTATACAGCCATCATTTTCACACTGCTTAATGCTGCTATGTTAACCGTACGCATCAGGGTTGAAAACAAAGTGTGGGCCAAATAGCCCACACTTTAATCTTTACACTTTCTTAAATACGGACGCTGCCAATGGCGGCAACACGATATTGATAGAATTGTCTTTTCCGTGCCAGTTAACCTTCTCGCTTTTCAGCGTTTTAGCATTGGTTGTACCGCTTCCCCAAAACTCCCGCAGATCAGAGTTAAAGATCTCCTGCCAGTTACCTGCTGCCGGTACGCCTACCCTAAAATCATGACGGGATACCGGGGTCATGTTCAGCACGACCAGCAGGTCATTTTTAGGATCATTCCCTTTACGTACAAATGCTACTACCGAATCATTGGCATTACCGCCGTCAATCCATTCAAAACCCTCATGCGAGAAAGCTTTTTCATACAAAGCAGGCTCGGTTTTATACAGGTTATTAAGCGCCCTGACGGTTTCGCTTATGCCTTTATGGTTTGGATAATCTAACACATGCCATTGCAATGCGTTTTTATAGTTCCACTCTACGCCCTGGCCAAACTCGGCGCCCATAAACAGCAATTTAGCACCCGGGTGGGTAAACATATAGCTATAAACTAAACGCAGGTTAGCAAATTGCTGCCACTCATCACCCGGCATTTTACGCAACATTGAGCCTTTGCCATATACTACTTCATCGTGCGAAAAAGGCAACATAAAGTTTTCGGTAAAGGCATAGATCAAACTAAATGTCAGTTGGTTATGATGATATTTTCTGTTGATCGGATCCTCGGCAAAATATTTAATGATATCATGCATCCAGCCCATCATCCATTTCATACCAAAACCCAGTCCTCCCAAAAATACCGGGCGGCTTACGCCTGTAAACGAAGTTGATTCTTCGGCTATAGTTTGTATATCAGGGAAGTGGCTATAACAGGCCTCATTAAATTCTTTTAAAAAGGATATGGCTTCTAAATTTTCATTCCCGCCATAAATGTTGGTTTCCCATTCGCCATGTTTACGCGAGTAATCTAAATAAAGCATTGAGGCTACCGCGTCAACACGCAAACCATCCACATGGTACCTGTCCAGCCAAAATAATGCGTTACTGATCAGGAATGCCCTAACCTCGTTACGGCCATAATTAAATATATATGATTTCCAATCAGGATGAAAGCCTTTGCGTTCATCGGCATGTTCATATAGGTGTGTACCATCGAAATTGTACAACGCCATAGCATCGCCCGGGAAGTGTGACGGCACCCAATCCAGTATCACGCCTATCCCTTCCTGGTGAAATTTTTCGATCAATAACATCAATTGCTGCGGCGTGCCGTAACGCGACGAAGCGGCAAAATAACCGCTAACCTGGTAGCCCCAGCTTGGGTAATAGGGGTGCTCCATGATCGGCATAAACTCAACGTGAGTAAAACCCATATACTTTACATAAGGCACCAGCATACCTGCCAGTTGTTCATAATTGTAAAACTCGTCCGGGTTATCATAACTGCGCGCCCATGAACCCAAATGCACTTCGTAAACCGAATAAGGTTTATCTAACGCGTTATGCTGATAACGGTTAGCCATCCAGTTGGTATCTTTCCACTCATAATAAGTATCTGCTACTATCGAGCCGGTAAGCGGCGGAACTTCCCAACGTAATGCAAAGGGATCACTTTTCTCCAGGTGCTCACCTGTTGACGAATGGATAAAATATTTATAAACCTCGCCATTACCTACATCCGGGATAAACCCTTCCCAGATCCCTGAGCCATCCCAACGGATAAACAAAGGATGCGAACCACGGTCCCAACCGTTAAAATTGGCTATTACCGATACATATTGAGCGTTTGGTGCCCAAACAGAAAAATAAGTTCCCACTACCCCATTATGCTCAACCACATGCGAACCCAATTTTTCATATAGCTTATAATGCTTACCTGATTTGAATAACGCGATATCAAAATCAGTAAAACGGCTATAAGGTAAAACGGAGTTGTTAGACACAATTAATGTTTCTATAGCTTTTGGCTCGATTACTTTTTTAGCCGTTTCTTTCTTAACTGCAACCTTTTTTACAGTTTCCTTTGCTTTGGCCGGGGCTTTTTCTTTTACAACTTTAGCTTTGGTAGCTTTTGCCGGTTTTACCTCTGCTGGCTTCTTTACTTCTTTTGCAGCTTTAGCTTTGGTAGTTTTTTCCTTTTTTGCTTCTGCAGGTTCGGGTTTGGTAGTAGTGGTTTTTTTTGCCATGCTGGAAGCCCTTTCGGGCGATTTAGATAAACTCATTTAAGTTAATGAGTTTGTTTATAACAACCAAATATATCATTATTGTTTGGTGTGCAAATAAAATGTTATAGGTGATAATGTTAATATTAACAGATAAAAACAAAAAAGGCCCCGTTTCCGCACGAACGGTCGGAAGATTTAATCTTCCGACTTTTTTGTTTTAGGGGCGCTGTTATTTGATATATAAACACCTGATTATTAGACATTTATCTTGCATTTTCCATACTTATTTATTATCTTAATGCCTGATAATCAATAAGATATGGCCATATTTAAAGAACATAACGTCAGTGCAAAACAGCTCCTGAGCTTCATTCCTGAAGCGCTGATAGCAAATTTATCTCAAACAACCAAGATCGATCACTACGCAAAGGTTTTGCACGGCAACAAGCTGTTTTATTTGCTGCTCTATGGCATTTTGGACAATGACAGGCTAAGCCAGCGAACCCTTGAAGATACGTTCAATGATTCGGTATTCAAGATACTTTTTAACCTTGATGAAGATGAAAAAGTACGCAGGAGTTCTATTTCGGAAAGGTTGTCCAAAGTTGATCCTGACTATTTCAGACAGATCTACGAATGCATTTATGAGCAGTTTTCCGGGTTATATAACTTTACAGAAAGAAAGGAGTATAACCTGATCCGTGTAGACAGTACGATTGTTAGTCAAACCGCCGGTAAGCTAACTGAAGGCATAGTCAATCCCGGTAGTAGTAAAAAAGCAGTCAAATATAGTCTTGCTTTCGATGGCATACTGCCCGGTCACGCTCATGTGTTCACCAGTCCAAACTATGGTAATGAAGATAATGCATTGCCGGAAGTGGTAATGGCGCATGTAAAAAAAGAGCCGGGCCATCACAATATCTATGTATTGGACAGGGGCCTTCAATCCACCAGGACAATGAAAGCGTTCAGTGAAGGTCAGGTAACTTTCATCTGCCGTGCAAAAGAGAACAGGAAGTTTGAATTGATGAAATCACTGATCGCCGAAGGACAGGACATGGATATGGGCGAGTCGACCCTGCTCAGAGATTGCATCGTCCGGCTTTATACGGGTATGCCCATATCCAACAAACGAGGAAACAAGCACTACAGAGAGGAGTTGGTGGAGCGCCCTTTTCGACTGGTCATTGTAAAAAGCAAGGCGGAGGAAGGCAAAGAATACTGGCTGTTAACTAACGATTTCAACTTATCTGCTAAAGAAATCGCACAGAACTACCGCCGGCGCTGGGACGTCGAGGTTTTCTTCCGCTTCCTCAAACAGGAACTCAATGTAAGCCATCTGGTTTCGTTTAATAAAAACGGATTACAGGTGATGTTATATATGGCATTGATAACCAGCATGCTGGTATTGATATACAAAAGGGGGAATAACCTGGGATACAAAACATCCAAAAGACGCTTTGCTATGGAAGTGAGAGATCTGGCTATCGCGTTGATCGTCCTGCAATGCGGAGGCGATCCCGGGCTGTTTTTTAAAACATAAAAAATGGCCGGAATTTCTTCCGACCATTCGTGCCGTTTCCGGAGCCTTTCAAATTATTTGCTTATTTCTATTTTCTTAAAGTTTTTGCTGTATTTAAACTCCAGTATCTTATCGGTATTAACCGCAAAATCTTTAACTGTTTTGCCGTCTACTATAATTTTAGATGGTTTAAATGGCAAGCCCGACACGGTGAATGCGTAAGTTTCATATCTCGGTGTATATAAACCTTCCATACTTTGCTGAATGGTAAAGCTGGTTTTGTTGCCATCTACTGCAAATTTCTTTTCAGAGTAGATATCCTGCTCGTAAGCAAATGTTTCGCCGTAATCTTCAAAGAAGAAAGAGTTAGCTACGTAATCGCTGTAGTAAACATTTAGCTTAACTTCTTCAATTTCTTTTTCGCCTACATATTGCATTACCGGGTATTCAGGGATAACAGAACCCGCTTTTACAAAGATGGGTATGGTCTCTAACGGGGTTAGCACTTCAACTTCTTTACCCCCTTCAACTACTTCAAGCGTCCAGAAGTTGTACCACTTGCCTACCGGCAAATACACCTTGCGGCTTTTTTGTCCGGGCTCTAACACCGGACATATCAGGATCTTATCGCCATAAGTAAATTCATCCTGGCGGAAATAATTATCAGATTCGATCTGCTCCTGCATCACCAATGGCCTTAAAATAGGGAAACCGTAACGGTGGTGCTCCCAGAAGGTAGAGTATAGATATGGGATCAGTTTATAACGCAGCTCGATAAATTTACGGTTGATTGAAGTATATGGCTCGCCAAAGCTCCATGGCTCACGCTCCTTGGTATCACCTGCAGAGTGCGCGCGCATAAACGGAGAAAAGGTTCCCATCTGGATCCAGCGGGTAAATAACTCGCCGTCAGGCTCGCCGCTAAAGCCACCTATATCAGTACCGCAAAAAGGGATACCCGACATAGACAGGCGCTGTAATTGTACGTTACCTAATTTCAAATGCTCCCAGGTAGCTACGTTATCACCCGTCCAAACAGACGAGTAACGCTGCACACCCGAATAACCTGCCCTGGTAATGGTAAAAGGACGTTTATTTTTCATGATTGTACGCAGGCCCTCGTAAGTAGCGCGCACCATTTGCATGCCGTAAACATTGTGCGCCTTACGGTGCGAACCACGATGTCCGTCATATTGGTGACGAACATCATCAGGGAATGAGCCGGTACCAAATACCGCAGGCTCGTTCATGTCATTCCATACACCTGCAACACCTGCCTCAACTAATCCTTCAAATAAGCCACCCCACCATTCACGAACTTCGGGGTTGGTAAAATCCGGGAACTGGCAACGTCCCGGCCATACGTGGCCCTCCATAAAGTAATCATCGCTTCGGCGGCAGAAATAACGTTTTTCCTTACCTTCTTTAAATACCCAGTAATTATCATCCACACGGATCCCGGGGTCAATTATTACTACTGTCTTAAAGCCATCGGTAGCAAGTTCCTTCACCATTCTTACAGGATCCGGGAAATATTTTTTGTTCCAGGTAAAGCAACGGTAACCATCCATATAGTCGATATCTAAATAGATAGCATCGCACGGGATCTGCTGTTCACGGAAAGTTTTGGCAATTTTAGTAACCTTTGCTTCAGGATAATAGCTCCAGCGGCATTGATGATAGCCAAACGCCCAAAGCGGTGGCATAGGGTGCGTTCCGGTTAAAATATGGTAGTTCTTAACCACGTCCATCATGTGCGGGCCGTGGATATAATAATACTGCAACTCACCGCCATCGGCCCAGAAACTGGTTTTATTTTTTTCTTCGGCAGCAAAATCAAAATGTGATTTATACGTATTATCGAAGAAAATACCATGCGATATGCCTTCATTTATACTGATATAAAAGGGGATAGTACGATATATCGGATCCTGGTTCCATTGGAACGAATAAGCATCAGTGTTCCAGTTAACAAATCTTTTTCCGCGTAAATTAAGTTCGGTCGGCTTATCACCTAAGCCAAAAAAGCTTTCTTTAGGGCCACAGGTTTTGGTACAGAAAACGTAATACCCGCCAAAGGCAACATTTTCTTCCCAGTGCATAGGTACAGCGTCAGTACTGGTAATGTTATCATTACTATCAGAAAAAGATATAAAGAAGTCCTGTTTGCGAATATGGCAATTTATGGTACCTGTAGATACGCGAAACTCGGCATCATTCTCAAACAAGGTAAATGCCGTAGCTTTTTGCACAAGCTTAGGCACAGCGTATGAAAATTCTTCAAGAAAAACACCATGGGGGGCAAGCCTTACCCTGATGATCTGATCGGTAACAACAATGATCTCAACCTTGGCCTCGCCATCTGTAAAGAAGAACTTATTGCCTATCTGGTCTGCATGATTAGGTATGCCAAGATATTTTTTTATAATAGGCTTTATGCCGACGATGGGGTTATTTATATGCTGGAATGTATCATCATCTTCAGCTATTTTGCTCGATTCTAATTCGGGATCTATCGTATTATCTTCCATAAAACTATGTTAAAACTATTGGTTCCTGTGCACAAACAATTTATTATAATTGGTTATAAACAAGGTGGCATTTGCCTGTTTCAACAGCTAATAAACGATTTTTATTCAATAATTGACGCATAATCTGCGTGAAAAGGTGAGGAATTGGCAAAAATTATGAAACTCGTAATTTTAACTACCAGAAAGTTAGTTTTAATAGCGACGGATTTAAAACCCATCGCTATATATAGATACGAATAATTACAGAGCGCTTAAGGTAGTTCTTAATACGCCTACGGCTTCGTTAGTGCTTTTACCACTTTCAAAAATTTCACTCGAGGTAAGTTCTTTACCATAGAATGCGGCATTGGCACTTTTATCAATAGCCAAATTTGAACCGTGTATGGTTACCCCGGCAAATAGCCCCCTGCTACGCGAATATGAATATACTTCGGCTTCCAGTTTATAATCTGTACTTGCGGTCGAGCTGCGCCCAACAGGGCCTGCCGCCGCAGAGATATCACCACCAATGGTAAAGTCGCCATTTTTAACTTTAGCAAGCACGCCTTTATGCTTAAATACCAAAACCATATCAACAGACTGCACACCAATTTGTAAACCCAGGCTGCCACCTGTTAAAGTAATAAATACCGGGTCGCTCCATTTGCCGTCAGCTAATTTTACCATAGCCACGCCCCTGCCCCTTTTACCGCCAATACCAAAACCCGCGTTAATCAAATTTGGGATGATGACCACGCCCTGGTAATCTGTTATTAATTGATGAGGTATGCTTTCTTTCATTTTACCGAATGCCTTTAATACATTGGCTGAGTTGTGGATCCGTTCGGTTTCCTTACCTGCATCTGTTGCCGATGCCAATACAATAAATGCACTTAACAATACCGGCAGTATAAATAACTTTAATGTTTTCATTTTTTTGTTCGTTTTTTGTTTAATCCTACAACCCGTAAAACAAAGAGTTGTTTGTCCGAATATCTATACAATTAAACAAGTATTGGTCATAATATTATCCTATATAAATATTTGCGTACAGGCATATCTATACATGTGCTTATCTTTGCGGTAATGAAGCCCGACAAACGACAGGTATTTTCAATAAACAACCAGGAACAATTTAATAATACTGCCCTGCAAACTTTTCAATACCAGGCAAAAAACTGTAAAGTTTATGCTGATTTTATTGCTGGGCTACACGTTGATCCGGCTGCAGTAACATCCATACAACAAATCCCCTTCCTGCCCATTGAGTTTTTTAAAGGACATAGCATTTTAAGTTCAACTGATGATGTTCAGGTAACTTTTACCAGCTCGGGCACTACTGGTATGATAACCAGCAGTCATTACGTAACAGATGTAAGCTGGTACGAAGAAAGTTTCAGGAAGGCGTTTAAACTATTTTATGGCGATATAAAAGACTATACCGTACTGGCATTACTGCCGTCTTATTTAGAAAGACAGGGATCGTCGCTCATTTATATGGCTCAGGATCTGATCACCCAATCAAACAATCCCGATAGTGGTTTTTACCTTTACAATCATGCTGACCTGGCTAGGCAACTAAATAAACAGCAACAAGCCCAAAAACCTACTTTATTAATAGGTGTCACTTTTGCGCTGCTTGATTTTGTTGAGCAGTACCAAATTGATTTTCCTGAACTGATTGTCATGGAAACCGGGGGTATGAAGGGCCGCCGTAAAGAAGTGATCCGTGAAGAGTTGCATAATACGTTATGTAAAGGTTTTGGCGTTAATGCCATTCACTCAGAATATGGTATGACCGAGTTACTATCACAAGCCTATTCAAAAGGCTTTGGTATTTTTAACTGCCCGCCGTGGATGCGCATTATTACCCGTGATACTAATGATCCGTTAAGTATAGTTACCAACGGTAAAGCCGGGGGCATTAATATTATCGACCTGGCAAATATCAATTCATGCTCATTCATAGCCACACAGGACCTGGGAAAGATCTACGAGGATAGATCATTTGAAGTATTAGGCAGGTTTGACAACGCTGATATCCGTGGATGTAATTTACTGATAGCGTAAAACTTAATATACAACTAACAGAATTTATATATTTTTGCACTCAAAATATAAGTGATAAGATGATCGAGAAATTTTTGCAAGACGAACAAGACCCCAAGGCCATTGAGAAAGTATATACCCGCCTGGTTGACCTGTTAACTACCGGCGAAGAAATAATATACATAGCAGTTCAAAAAAAACCTTTGGTAAATTTATTGCCTGATTGCATTGCCATAACCAACAAGCGTGTATTGTTTTTCACCCCGGCTAACCTGGGCCTATCTATAAAATTTGTTGATTTTGTTTGGAAGGACGTTGTTGACGTTTATACAAAGGAAGAGATCATAGGTGCTATATTTAGCGTAAAAACCACCAATGGTGCCGAAATGGGTGTTGATTACCTGCCTAAAGTACAGGCACGCAAATTATACCAATATGCACAAGAGCGTAAAGAATCTGAACGTGAGGCACGCAGATTACGTGATCTTGAAGAAAAACGTGCAGAATCAGGTGCAGTACAGTTTGAAAATCCTGCGCAGCCTGTTGCAGCAGCATATGCGCCGGTGCAACAATCCGTACCAACGCCCGAGCCAAAACCGGAGCCGGTTATTGTTCATGAAGAGCCAAAACCAGATGTATTAACAGAGAAACTTAAAAAGTTAAGGACTTTGTTTGATAACGGCTTGATATCACAGGAAGAATACAACCACAAAAAGCTGGAACTGCTTAACGATTTATAGCTGCCCCCTCTAAATCTCCCCCGGTAGGGGAGACTTTATTGAAAATATTTTAATTTATAAGCCCTCCCTTCCGGGGAGGGTTTGGGAGGGGCTTAGCCGTGCATCAAACTTAAACGGCTGCTTGTTAACAATTTTCGCCTTGTTTGCGTCAGGATGAAGCGGGTTTAATAAATAATTATATTCCTCATTAACAATTGCGGAAGGCACTTTAAGTAACAGCTGCTGTTTTTCTAATAAAAAGCGATTACCAATCTGTTTCAAAATATTTTGCTCGGGATATTCATTCCAGTGCTCGGGTAATATCTTAATGTCTAACGACGTCGCGGCATTATCCGGCACTTCAACTATCAGCATACAATAATCATCAGGAATGTTGGTCGGGCTTAAATGTGCCAGGGCCTCAAGTACAGCTAATGACCTTGACGACGCCAGGTAGACCATCGGTTTACCTTCGCTGTTCCAGCGGCCGCCGTATAACCTTGCGCCGTTACCGCTTAGGTCGGCATAAGCGGTTTTAACTATCCTGTAAAGCAGCATTTAGGCAAAAATACCGTGCTCAATACGGCCCAGCTCTTTAAAAACAATATCAAAACCGATGGAAGTATCCAAAAGAGAAACCGGCGCAACGCCCTTAAAAACATAAAGCGGTGTTTTCATCCAGGCTTTAAATTTATCCAGAGACCCAAATACTTCTTCGCCGCGGGTATACAGGCGCGCTAACTCAATGGCTTTTTCTGCGTATTCTGTTTTGATGATCTCGGTATCATCATAACGCTGTAAAGTACGCTCAGAAATGTGCATTATGTTAGCAAACTCTTGTAAAGTTAATGATATCCTTTTGGCAAAAGCCATCAATAGGTTTTTGGGTAAACCTTTACGTGTGGTATCAAGAATGTCAAAATCACTCATAAAGTTAAATTGCACAATCGTGCTACCTAACAAATTACTAAACAAATTACCCTGTTGCGTAGCATAAATAGCTATTGGCTCATTCAAACTGCTATTTTTGGTATCTTTACTCATATTTAAGACATTTATCCAAATATAGTTGCATTTTGTCGCAATTCAAAAAATTATTCAACAATAATTAAAAAATAATTTTTCTTTCCCTTTTGTGCTACTAAAAACTTGTCGCCAATTAACGCGTCTGTATTATATATACTTTCAGGCGATTCTATTTTAACTTTATTGATAGCAACCCCACCACCCTGTATCATTTTTTTAGCCTCACCTTTTGATGCAAAAACCGCTGTACTTGTTGCTAACAGATCTGTGGCATTAATACCGGCCTGCAAATCGGCTAAAGCAATTTTGAAGTTAGGCACGCCTTCAAATAAGCCAATAACTTCGGCTTCATTAAGTTCATTTAAAAACTCAATACCGGTATTACCAAATAAAAACTCTGATGATTTAATAGCTTTTTCGTACTCAGCTTCACCATGTACTCGGATCGTAATATCTTTAGCTAAAGCTTTTTGTAATATACGCAGGTGTGGTGCTGCATTATGTTCGGCCTCCATTGCTTCTATCACTTCCCGTTCAAGCAAAGTAAAAATACGTGTATAAGCTTTGGCATCAACATCTGTAGTATTTAACCAGAATTGGTAAAACTGATACGGTGACGTACGAGCCGGATCAAGCCAAACAGCACCGCTTTCCGTTTTTCCAAACTTAGTACCATCAGCTTTTTTAATAAGCTGCGTAGTTAATGCATAAGCTTCGCCGGCATCTTTACGACGGATCAATTCTGTACCGGTAACTATATTACCCCACTGGTCTGATCCGCCCATTTGCAGTACGCAATCATTGTGTTTCCACAAATAGTAAAAATCGTAACCTTGAACTAACTGGTAAGTAAATTCAGTAAATGACATCCCGGTATCACCTTCAAGGCGTTTTTTTACCGAGTCTTTAGCCATCATATAATTTACAGTGATATGTTTGCCTACATCGCGTATAAAATCCAAAAAAGTAAAGCTTTTAAACCAATCGTAATTGTTCACCATCCGGGCACTGTTTGCACCGCTGTTAAAATCAAGGAATTTTTGAAGTTGTAGTTTTACTGATTCAAGATTATGTTGCAGTACATCTTCAGATAATAAATTACGCTCTGCAGATTTACCTGACGGGTCTCCAACCATACCCGTGGCACCGCCAACCAATGCATAAGGCTTATGGCCTGCCCGCTGAAAATGAATCAGTGTCATAATCTGGGTTAAATGGCCAACATGCAGTGAATCGGCAGTCGGATCAAACCCGATATAGCCTGATGCCATGCCCTTATTTAACAGATCTTCAGTTCCGGGCATGATATCATGCAACATACCCCGCCAGCGTAATTCTTCAACAAAGTTCATTCGTATAATCTATCTTTTTTAACCCCGACAGCTATCGGGACGCCAAAGATAACAGATTATGTGCTTTGGTGCAGAAAAGAAAAAGAATAGCATTATCGTTAACTTAATAACTAATAAGCATTAAAAATTAATTTAACATTTAAAGTAAGTGTTACTACGGGTATTTTTCCTATTTTTAGGTTGAGGCACATATATGAATTTTTTATCCCATTATTACTTTGACCGCAATGTCACCGACTGTTACTTTATATTAGGAACCGTGCTGCCTGACCTGTTAAAGAATGCCGATAAAACCATTATACTGCACCCTGAAAAACTGCGTCATGCAAATGAAAAGGTAAACAGTATAGTAGACGGCTGGAATAAACATTTAGATGTGGACCGTCATTTCCACTCAGCCGATTTTTTTGTAACCCATTCGCACCGGTTAAAAAAACAGTTGATTCCCGCCATTGCCGGATCGCCGGTAAAACCATTCTTCCTGGGGCACATAGCGGTTGAGCTGATCATAGACAATCTGTTACTGACCACAGGAAAAATAAAAGTGACTGATTTTTATGATCATTTAAAAAGTTGTGACACCGCCGTTATTGATGAATTTTTAACCGCTGCCGGCTTAAAAGACAACTCACGTTTCTTCCATTTTTATGAAGGATTTAAAAGTGCCGGATATTTACATACCTATTCTGAAACGCAGCAAATAGCCTATGCCTTAAAAAGAATTTGTATGCGCATCTGGGAAAATCCTTTTACCCCCGAGCACGAAACCCAAATGAACGAAGTAATAGTAGCATACCGACACCTGTTATTACCCGATTTTATGTCGATATTCAGAGAGATCGAAGGTAAATTATCAACCTGATAACAGTCATTTTTATCCTCTTAATAGGCTGTAGGTAAGCAATATGGCCAAAAATGGCCCATTAGCAGGCAAAAAGCCTTAAAAATCAGCATTTAACACTAAATTAAATTTTTTAGAATAAAATTATAGTCCTACCTTTGCAGTCCCAATTAACAAATTGGGAAAAGGAGATAAATTATTTAATGGCAAAAAAACAAGAAGCAGAAAAAGAATTAAAAGCTAAAGAAGCAGAGCTGGATACAGTTACTGCGACAGGCGAAAAAGAAACTATTGAGTCAGAGGCTGATTCAATATCAATCGAAGAGATCAAATCTCAAATTGCAGTTGCTCCCCGCGAAGATTTTGACTGGGATGCCGACGACAAAAAATTTGGTAACTACAGCGACAGCGAGCGTGAGAAAATGGAGAAATTGTATGATGGAACTTTCAGTTCGATCACCAAGGGCGAAATTATCACCGGTACTGTTGTTAATGTTAACAACAAGGATGTAGTATTAAACGTTGGATTTAAATCTGATGGTTTGGTATCTGTTTCTGAATTCCGTGATACACCTGATCTGAAGATCGGCGACACAGTTGACGTATTTGTTGAATCACAAGAAGATGCTAACGGACAGTTGGTACTTTCGCGTAAACGTGCAAAAACTCAAAAATCATGGGAAAAAATTAATTCTGCACTGGATAACGATGAGATCATTACCGGTTTTGTTAAGAGCAGAACTAAAGGTGGTCTGATTGTAGACATAATGGGCGTTGAAGCCTTCTTACCAGGTTCACAGATCGACATTAAACCTATCAGGGATTATGACGTGTACGTGGGCAAAACAATGGAATTTAAAGTTGTTAAGATAAACCACGAGTTTAAAAACGTTGTGGTATCGCACAAAGTGCTTATCGAAGACGATTTAGAAAACCAAAAAACCGAAATTGTTGCCAAACTTGAAAAAGGCCAGGTATTGGAAGGCACAGTTAAAAACATTACCGACTTTGGTGTATTTATTGACCTTGGTGGTGTTGACGGCTTATTACACATTACAGATATTTCATGGGGCCGTATTGAGCATCCAAGAGAAGTTTTATCATTGGATCAGAAGATCAACGTTGTTGTTCTTGACTTTGATGACGAGAAAAAACGTATCGCTCTTGGCTTGAAACAATTAACTCCGCATCCTTGGCAATCACTTGACGAAGCACTGCAAATTGGTTCGAAAGTTAAAGGCCGTATAGTTACTGTTGCTGATTACGGTGCTTTCTTAGAGATCATCCCGGGTGTTGAAGGTTTAATACACGTGTCAGAAATGTCATGGTCACAAAACCTGCGTAACCCACAAGAGTTCTTGAAAGTTGGTGACGAAATTGAAGCACAAGTATTGACATTAGACCGCGACGAGCGTAAAATGTCATTGGGCATCAAGCAATTAACCCCTGATCCTTGGCAAAATGCTGCCGAACGTTATGCTATTGGTACACAACACGTAGCTACAGTTAAAAACATGACCAACTTTGGTGTGTTTGTTGAACTGGAAGACGGCATTGACGGATTGATCCACATCTCTGACCTTTCATGGTCTAAAAAAGTAAATCACCCTAATGAATTCACTAAAGTTGGTGAAAAATTAAATGTGATTGTTTTAGAACTTGATGTAGATAACCGTAAATTAAGCTTAGGCCACAAACAATTAGAAGAAAATCCTTGGGATACTTTTGAAACTATCTTCACTATTGATTCAGTACATGAAGGTACCGTGTTAAAAGTAACTGATAAAGGCGCTATTGTTGCTTTACCTTATGGTGTTGAAGGTTTCGTACCTACCAAACACCTGGTTAAAGAAGATGGCAAAAGCTTAAAAGCTGAAGAAACAGCTGACTTCAAGATCATTGAATTTAATAAAGAAAACAAACGTATTGTAATTTCACACTCACGTATATGGGAAGAAGCTCGTGCTGACGCTCGTGTGCAAGATTTCGAAAACCGTAAAAAAGAAGCAAAATCTGCAACTAATGCGGTTAAGAAAGTGAAAGATTCGGTTGAAAAATCAACTTTAGGTGATTTAAGTGTACTTGCCCAATTGAAAGAACAAATGGAAGGTGCAGAAACTAAAGCAGCTGTTAAAAAAGCAGCAGCAGCTAAAAAATCTGAAGAAGAAGCTAAATAAGCTTTAACCAATATTGTTTCAAAGCCCTGTCGAGTAATCGATGGGGCTTTTTTGTTGGATGCAAACAATAATCCATATAGACAACTAATCACTAAAATTATTACCTTTGCCCAAATCCACCCATACGATGCAAAATCTAACGCTGCTCGACGGTCAAAAATTTCAAATCACCATACAACGTCTATGTCGTCAGTTAATTGAAAATCATAATGATTTTTCACAATCGGTATTAATAGGTATCCAGCCGCGTGGCATTTATTTAGCCAAGCGTGTTGCCGAAGAACTACGGAAAATACTACCGGGACATAACATCGAACAAGGCGACCTGGACATCACCTTTTACCGGGACGATTTCCGCAGGCGCGAATCACCGCTGGTGCCCAATCAAACTAAAATAGACTTTATTATCGAGGGTAAAAAAGTGATCATGATGGATGATGTGCTTTGGACCGGCCGTACCATACGTGCGGCAATGGATGCTATGCTTGCTTTTGGCAGGCCTGAAAAAGTGGAGTTGTTAACGTTGGTCGACCGCCGTTATTCGCGGCATATCCCCGTAGCGGCAGATTATGTGGGTATTGAGGTTGATTCTATCGCGTCACAAAAAGTTGTAGTGAGCTGGAAAGAAACCGATGGTGAGGATAAGATAGTTTTAATATCTGAAGTTAAGTAGTAATACAAGTTAAAATCAAAATATCGAACACTGAATTTTGAATTTCGAATAACGAAGTATAATAATGGCTGATAACAAATTTGATTTAGAAGAAAGATTAATAGATTTTGCCATTATGATATCAAACATTGTTGAAGGCTTACCAAATACCAGACTTGGAAATTATATTGCCGGGCAACTGGTACGTTCGGGATGTTCTCCCGCGTTAAACTATGGAGAAGCCCAATCGGCGGAGTCAAGAAATGATTTCATTCATAAAATGAAGATCATATTAAAAGAGTTAAGAGAATCTTTTATCTCTCTAAAAATTATAGAAAGAAAAAAGCTGTCTGCCATAGATGAAGTAATATTAGTAAAAGATGAGTGCAATCAACTAATATCAATTTTTGTTAAAAGTATTGATACAGCAAAGAAAAACAATCTAAAATAAATCGTAGAGAAAGGCTTTGAAATTTACCTTTCTATTGTTTAACATTAAATAAATCATTATTCGATATTCGGCATTCGATATTCGATATTTTAAATAACATGGCAGGACTGAGCACAAGACATTTATTAGGAATAAAGGATCTGAACGTATCCGATCTTCAATTGATATTTGAAACTGCCGACAATTTTAAGACGGTGTTAAACCGCCCGATAAAAAAAGTTCCGTCGTTGCGTGACGTAACTATTGCCAATATTTTTTTTGAAAACTCAACCCGTACCCGTTTATCATTCGAGCTTGCCGAGAAACGTTTATCTGCGGATGTGGTAAATTTTGCAGCCTCGTCATCCTCAGTAAGCAAAGGCGAAACACTGATAGACACGGTAAACAATATCCTGGCCATGAAGGTGGATATGGTGGTAATGCGCCACCCCTACGCAGGTGCAGGCATATTTTTGGCAAAACACGTAAAGGCACAAATAGTAAACGCCGGCGACGGTGCGCATGAACACCCTACCCAGGCATTGCTTGACGCTTTCTCAATCCGCGAAAAGTATGGCGATGTTGCCGGGAAGAAAGTGGTTATTGTAGGCGATATCCTGCACTCGCGCGTTGCGCTTTCAAACATTTTATGCCTGAAACAGCTTGGTGCCGAGGTAATGGTTTGCGGCCCTACTACGCTTATCCCTAAATATATCGGCGCATTAGGTGTAAAGGTTGAACACAACCTGATCAAAGCGCTTAATTGGTGCGATGTAGCCAATATGCTGCGGATCCAGCTGGAAAGGCAGGATATTAAGTATTTTCCTTCGCTGCGCGAATACACCATGCTGTACGGCCTTAATAAGCAGATCTTAGACTCGTTGGATAAAGAGATAACCGTAATGCACCCAGGCCCTATTAACCGCGGGGTAGAGATCACCAGCGATGTGGCCGACAGCAAGCAATCTATCATATTAGAACAGGTAGAAAACGGCGTAGCTATCCGTATGGCGGTACTTTACCTGTTGGCAGGCCAAACTCCATAATAATTTGTCGCTTATGAAAATTGTGCGGGGTGTGATCATAGTGATTTTCGGGCTATTTATATCAGTAAACACATTTGCCCAAAGCCGCCAGTTACAAAAAACAGATTCTGTATTTAGGCTGATAAAAAAGTACAGCAAAACCAAAGACGCCGACGCTATTTATGACCTGGCAGCTATCCGTTTTAAACAATCTATCAGCCAGGACGCATTCCGTGATTTTCTTGCTCGTGAGTTGTTTGCGCTTGGGCCGGTAAAGAAAGACTCACTACTATCCTTTGTAAATAACCTTACCGCCACCTATAAAATGCAAATGGACGCGGTGACCATGCAACTCACCATCAGCATTGGTGATAATGATAAGCTAACCTATTTCAAGCTCGAGCCTTTTACGGAATTTGTGAGCAATAAATCAGCGCTTGTGGCATCCACCAACGAATTGAAAACCGTATTGGATAAAAAAGCAGATTCGGTTGTAAGGGGATATATACAAAAATCAAATACAGTTGGAATAAGCATAGCCATTGTTAAAAATGAGCAATCGCGCACCTACAACTATGGTGAAACCAAAAAAGGCACCGGCCAGCTACCTAACATTGGTTCGATTTACGAGGTGGGATCCATCACCAAAACATTTACGGCTACCCTATTGGCCTGGTATGTTAACGAAGGTGAACTGAGCTTGACCGATCCTATAACCAAATACCTGCCCGACTCGGTTGCGGCTAATCCATCGTTGAAAAACATTAAACTGGTAAACCTCATCAATCATACATCAGGCTTGCCCGGCCTGCCGGCTAACTTCACCGCACAAAAAGGTTATAACGAGTCGAACCCTTATAAAAACTATACTAAAGAAATGCTTTTTAGCTATCTTAAAAGCTGCACTTTAAGAAGCGAACCGGGAACTAAATATGCTTACTCTAATTTAGCGGTAGGCTTGTTGGGTATTATTTTAGAACGCGTAAGCGGTAAATCTTACGAACAGTTGATCAGCGATATTATTTGCAAGCCATTGGGCATGAAAAGTACCATACAACATTTGTTAATTTTAACAAGATTTACTACAGTTTACGATGAAAACGGCCGCCAAACGCCGGCCTGGGACTTTGACGCGCTGGCTGCGTGCGGATCATTGCGATCAACTATAAACGATCTGCTATTGTACACAAAGGCCAATATGATCAAAGCGGATAGCAAACTGTCAAAGGCATTTGAATTGACCCACCAAATCACTTTTAACAATGATACCCAACTTGGCCTGGGCTGGCATATTATTAAGGTAGATGGTGTGAGCTACTATTTCCACAACGGCGGCACGGACGGCAGCAGCAGTTTCCTGGCTTACAACATCGAAAAAAATATAGCTGTTGTGATCCTGTCTAACTCCGGCGCAAGCACAGATACTACCGGGGTTGGGTTATTAAAGTTACTAAACTAAGATTTTTGGAATCTAAGGATGATAGGATTCCTAAAAATCCCTCAATCTTATCAGCTTTAAATCCTGCAAATCTTAGTCCAATCCTTGAATCTCAGAAATCTTAGTCCAATCCTACGAGTCTTAGTTATCTTTCACCGTCTGCCCGTCTCTTATCTCGTCGGTGGCTTGTTTAACAATTTTATCATTGGCTTTTAAGTCGCCATATACTTCTACTTTATCGCCTGATTGAATTCCTTTTTTTACATCAACCCAGTGCGCGTGGTGGTCGATTACCTTAACCACAAACACTTTTTCTGTTGAAGTAACAACAGCGCTTTTAGGGACGATAAGCGTGCTGTCTCTTGATGGCAGCGGCACATCAACCTCGGCAAACATGTGCGGCAACAGCTCTTTGTTTTTATTGTAAACGTCCATTTCCAAACGTTCAGACCTTAACTTTTCATCCAGGGCACCCGCAAGCCTTACCACCTGGGCTGTATATTTTTTGTTCGGGAATGAACGTACGCTAAAAGTAACTTTATCTTTATTATTAAGCCCACCAGTGGAACTCTCAGGGATTGAGATCACCAAACGTAATCTTTTTTGATCCTGCACTACAAACAGCGGCACACTGCCATTCCCACCTGATCCAACATAAGCTCCGGGATTTATATTACGCTGGGTAATAACACCATCAAACGGCGCGCGGATTTCCAGGTAGTTCAGGTTAGCAGCTACACCGTTATAATCTGACTTAGCTGCCTCAACATTAGCAGCGTCTGAGTTTTTCTTGGCTTCTGCCTGTTCCAAATCATTTTGCGATATGGTACCGGGGGTTTTGCTGGTATTTACTAAACGATCATAAGTAGCTTTACTGGCAAAATAAATTGCCTTTTGTTGCTCTATTTTTGATTTTGCCGATGCCAGTTGCGAGTTGATTTCAGGAGCTTCAAGTGTTGCCAATAACTGCCCCTGGTGAACTTCTGAACCAATATCAACCGTTAGCTTTTTAACATAGCTGTTTACTTTGGCATACAGGTTAACTTCCTGGTAAGGTATCAATTCGCCGGGCACAGATATGCTGGAGTTTAGTTTACCTTTTTCAACAGCAACCAATGTTACTGCCGGCGTATCAATAGCGTTAACCTGCCTTACTGTTGCATCCTGCTCTTCTTTTTCTTTTTTATCCCCACCGCACGAGGTTAGGAATATTGTACCCATGGCCAAAGCCAGCAAGGTAATTACCGATCTATTTTTAGTGATGTTCATTGTGGTGCAAAGGGACATAAAATTTACTTTCTTTATCTTCAGGATCTAACGAAACAGATTGTGTGGAGGCATTGCCCTGTACCCAGGCAAATACCAATGGTAATACTAACAGGGCCGCAAATGTCGACGCAAATAAACCGCCGATAACTGCACGGCCCAACGGTGATGTTTGGTCACCGCCTTCGCCTATACCGGATGCCATGGGTATCATACCTACAACCATCGCCAAACTTGTCATTAATATCGGGCGGACACGCAAGGCAACCGCTTCACGGGCCGATCTGAGCGCGTCACCATTGTGCATCCGCAACTCTTCTGCATTGGTAATTAAAAGCACCGCGTTTGATATGGATACACCTACCGACATGATCATACCCATGTATGACTGCAGGTTAAGCGTAGCGCCTGTTAACTTAACCAGCAACAACGAACCGAACAGTACCGCCGGAACAGTTGATAGCACCACCAGCGAAACCTTAAACGATTGGAAGTTGGCGGCAAGCATCAAAAATATCACCAACACGGCAATCAATAAGCCGGTTTGCAAGCTGTCTAAGGTATCCGTTAACGTCTTGCTTAATCCGCGTAGCTCGACAGTAAGGCCGCGTGGTGGTTTGCCGACTTCGTCTACGGCCTTCTGTACGTCGCTTGTAGCATGGCCTAAGTCCTTATTAAAAGTGTTAGCCGTTACCGATAAGGTGGGCACCGCGCCGATATCATCGTTCTCGCCGTTGGTTGTTTTTTGGGTTACCGTGGCTACGTCGCCTATATTGGGCCTCGGCTGATTAGCCAAAACAGGTATCTCCTTAATATCATCCATACTTGCCATACTATATTCAGGTACCTGTACCTGTACCAGGTAACTGTTGTTACCTTTTAGATCTATCCAGTTGTTTTTTTCGGTAAACCTGGATGAAGAGGTAGATGCCGTCAACGTACGCGATATATCATTGATACTCACGCCTAATTCAGCAGCGCGGGTACGGTCAATATCTATATTGATAGCAGGATATTTATAAGACTGCGCTATCTGCACATCGCGCAGGTAGTCAATTGTTTTAAGCTTGTTAACCACTTTGTTGGCAAATTCCTGATTCTCCTTCTTGTTTTTACCAACAATGGCTACCTCTATCGGCGTTGGCGACCCCTGGCTTAAAATTTTATCCGTAAGCTCTATAGGCTCGAAAGAAATTGCGACATCAGGCAAAGCCTTTTTCAGGGCGATCCTGAATCTTTCTTTCAGGTCGTCCAGGTTTTTTACTTTGTAGCTTTCGGCAAGGCTAACCTGCATTACCGCTTCCTGCGGGCCGGCCATAAACAAATATATAGGGTTAGTAGAGAACGATGATGGGTGCTGTCCGACCATGGTAGATGTAATGGCCACATTTTCACGCCCTACAAGCTTCTCTAAAACATGTAAAGCCGTCACGGCGGTAGCCTCTGTTCTCTCCAAACGGGTACCATCGGCTCCACGAAGCCTTACCTGGAACGTGCCGCTATTTACCTTAGGCAGTATATCGCGCCCGATAATATTGAATACTAAAAAAGCGAGGGCAAAGGCACCGACAACATATGCTACCACAATTATCTTGCGGTGCGGCATCATTTTATCTATCAGGTTAAGGTAGCCAACCCTGAACTTGTCAAATCCTTTAAGGTCTTTACCTGTAACATGACTGGCGTGTTCTGCAGCAATTTCTTTTTGCTTCCAATGTTCGCCCTCATCGTCCATGGCGTAGCCGTCTTTATGGCTTTTGTCTTCATGGTCGTTCTTCATCAGCCAGTTGGCCATAATGGGCACAAATGTTTGGGCTAACAGGTAAGAAATGATCATGGAGAAGCCAATAGCCAATGCCAACGGAAGGAATAACGCGCCCGGGATACCGCTCATAGTAAACGCCGGGGCAAATACCGCCAGGATACAAAACAGGATCAGCAACTTAGGGAAAGCGATTTCTTTACAGGCATCCCATATGGCTAAAGCCTTGGGCTTACCCATGTCAAAATGCTGGTGAATATTTTCAATCGTCACCGTCGATTCATCCACCAGGATACCGATAGCCAGCGAAAGCCCGCTTAACGTCATTATATTGATGGTTTGGTGGAATAGCGACAGGAAGAATATGGCCGATATAATACAGGTTGGTATGGTCAGGATCACGATGAATGCCCCGCGACGGTCGCCCAAGAACAGCAATACCATCAACCCGGTAAGTACGGCGCCTATGCCACCCTCTTCGGCCAAGCTTTTAACCGCGTTTATAACATATACCGATTGGTCAAATACGAATGATAGTTTAACATCAGGCGGTAACAAGGCCTGGAAGCGTGGCATTGCCTTTTTAAGGTTTTGTACTACATCCCAAGTTGATGCTGTCGAAGATTTTGTGATAGGCAGGTAAACCGAACGTTTTCCGTTTATGAGGGCATAGCCCTGCGTAACGTCAGCACCATCTTCAACCGTAGCGACATCGCGTAAAAAAACAGTTTGTACACTATTTTTAAACAAGGGAATATTGCCAAAATCGCTCACATTGGCAATCGTCGTATTGGCCGGGGCCAGGTAATTAAAGTTGCCTATGCGTACGTTACCTGCGGGCGTATTTTGATTATTATCGCGTAAGGCCAGCACTACCTGGTCTGGCGTTAAGTTATGCGACCGCAGCGCATCAGGATCTATTTTTATTACAACCGTACGCTGGTTGCCACCAAAAGGCGCCGGCGCCACCAGGCCGGGAATGGTTGTAAACGCCGAACGGATATAAATTGTAGCGTAATCAAGCAATTCGTTATTGGTACGTGTCGGGCTGCTTAATACCAATTGCCCTACCGGTAAGGTAGACGCGTCAAACCTTAAAATAAACGGCGGTTGCGAGCCTTGCGGGAAACCTGCCTGGGCCCGGTTGGTATAAGCCGTGACTTCGGCCGCGGCCTGGGCCATGTTGGTACCCTCGTAAAAAGTTACTTTTATTAATGTTAAACCCTGAATATTTTTTGTCTCGATACTTTTAACACCCGACACGAATAACAACAAGTTAACGTATTGCTTGCCAAAGTAAGCTTCCATCTGGTCGGGGGTAAAACCGCCATAAGGGTGAGAAACATAAATAACCGGCAGATTAAGATCAGGGAAAATATCAATCTTAATACTTTTTACCGCGCTGATTCCAAAGAAGAACAGCCCGGCTACTATAACCAGTATAGTAATTGGCTGTCTGAGCGCACTTTTAATCATTCCCATTTTAAACCTGTATCTTATATTAAAAATTATTCATGAACACATTCAGATCGCCGGTCGCAGCGGCTTTGGATAGCACCGCCTGCCAGACGTTGTTCGACACGATATCCCTGTCGACCTCGGCACGGTTAAGCACATACAGCGCCTGGGTAAAATCAACAATGTTTGACAGCCCGTTTTTATACAGTGCAAATTTTTGGTTGTAGGCGTCAGTTGCCGCTTTTACCTCAACAGGCGCTTCATCGAAGTTTTTTAAAGCGTTGGCTATACGTGTTTCGGCCAGTATCTGCTGATCTCTTAGCTGCTGGTTAACCAGCTCGTATTCATTGCGATACTGATCTGAAGTATATTTTTGTGATTGTACCTGGTAATGCACCCTGAAAGGATTTGTAATGTTCCAGATAACTGCCGCGCCTAATAAATAGTTATAACGGGTTGGCTGTACACCTGCGCCGTAGTTTGATGTATAATCGTTAAGGTTGGTTCCGTAGTCCGCTTTAAAACCCGACCCCCTGCCCTGGTAAACACCAAACAAACTAAAGGTAGGATAACTAAATGTGCTATAGTAACGCGCCTGCTCATCACTCACGCCTATCCGGTTACGGTAATAACGTAGCTCGGGATGATCGTCTAAAGGAATAAGAGCGTTGGTGTTAGGCCCCGGTGGTGCTTTTGCCACAAAGGTGCTATCCAAAACAAAGTCCTGCGGAGGAATGCCCAGGTATTGTGCCAGTTGGTTGCTTTGATCCTGAACAATCTGTTGTGCGTTGGTTAACGCTATCCTGGCGTTGGACACTTCGGCGTTTGCCAATGAAGAATCAACACCCGGGTTTAACCCGTTCTGCACGCGGGCAATAACTACCTTTTGTAGCTGTACGGACCTGTTAAGGTTATCTTCCTGGGCTTTGCTTAATTGCTGCGCTACTAATAAGTTTAAGTAGGTGCTGGCTACACGGATTTGGTGTTGAAATTGTTCCTGTACCAGGTCGGTTTCATTAAGTGCTACTACCGCGCCCTGCACTTTGGTTTTCTCTCTTGCTTTGCCAAAGGCGAAAACATCCCAGTTAATATTACTTACATACAGCGAACCAAACGCGGCATTGTAATTTTGATTTGGTAAAGCAGGGCCTGATGAAGCTACTGATAAACCGTGATATCCAAACAGCGGGCCGTTTTGACCGTTCACGGTTCCATAATCTTGCTGGGCAGAAATATTCAGATCCGGTAACGCTTCGGCACGTGTTTCTTTTAATGATGCTTTTGATGCGTTTAACTGATTTGCTTTAGCTTTGATCGTACCGTAGTTGCTAAGCGCTATTTGTTCGGCATCCTTAAGGCTTAAAATTTTTTGCTGACTTTGAGCCTTGTTAAAGTATAAAATAAAAAAGATGCCCAAGAAGACATACTTATAAGTGTAGTTGAACATATGGGGTTTTATGTGGGACAAATTTATAGATTAGTTGACCACATAAACTAATGTTTACCCAATGTAACAAAATTATCGCCATAAAAATGACGAATAAGTACGTGGAATTTAAGTTTGAGGATACTTCTTAATTAGCAATGAATGTTTAAACAAGTATCTATCAGTGTTTTTTGATTTTTGGAGGTGTATTTTAAACACTTACGCCATCACCAATTTTATAGATCTGGTTAAATTTTATGCCGCGTTTTTCAAAATGCTTATCGTACGCTTCATACCGCTGTTTAATAAAAAACTCTTTGGCGTAGCCATCATGCACAGGCAGGATCTGCTTTGGTTGCAGCCTGTCGGCAAAATCGGTTATGCGCAGCTCATTGGCAAAGGGCGCCATAGTCACCATTATTAATAACTCAATGCCCTGGTATTTTAACAAAGCGTCTTCCATCGAATCAACAGGATGTAGCACCTTATCATTGATCAAAAATCCGGTCATCTGCGGCAGCGGATTATCCAGAATAGGCTCGTGAATAACCGGTATGGCCTGTAATTTAAACGGGCCGACATGGTGCATACCATCATGCCAAACCGTGTGTGCTATGCCTTTCTTTTGCAGCACTTCGCCAACCTGCGCATTGGTGTATATGGGCGCGCTGCTTAAACCGGCAATCTTTTTAAGATTTTCCGGATCTAAATGATCCGGATGGATATGGGTGATGATGATGCCGTTTACATCAGCAAATGTTTCAGGGGTTACCAGGTTCTCGGCAAACGTAAACTTACCGGGATCAAACAGTAATTTATAGCCATCCAATTCAAAAACTAAACAGGAATGCAGGTATTTAGAGATCTTCATATTGATGTATGATTATAGAGTTTAAACCTGAGTCAACCGGAAAGGTTTGAAGTTTTACTACAATAGGGTTATCAGATCCTTCAACCCACTGATCGTCGCTACCTGGTCTTCTGCAACGATGCCAAAACCATAATCAGCAAAAATAAAAGGCACACCGGCTTTGGTAGCAGCCGAATGATCGCCCATAGTATCGCCTATGTAAACCGGTGCTTTTAAATCATGATCTTTTATAATATCAAGGATATTTTCGGCCTTGGGTTGATTTTTTGTGCCATAACATTGATGCCCCGTAAAATAGTGTTCAAATCCGCTGATCTTGAAAAACACTTCAATATACCCGCTCTGGCAATTGCTTACAATAAACAGCTTGTATTTTTGTGACAGGTATTGCAGCGCTTCTTTCAAACCGGCATATAGCTCTCCCCCTTTTTCGTAAAGTATTTCCAGCTCGTATTTACCTGCCAGGGCTTTAAATTCTTCGCGCTGCGTTTCATCAAGATACGGCAGCAGCGTTTCAAAAATAGCCTTATAGGTCATCCCGGTAATGGAATGGATCATGGGTTGCGTAAAATCCTCTATAATATAATCAACCTGGTTTTTTGCAGCCTGCCATGCCAGAACTACATTGGCAGAGCTATCCCAAAGTGTGCCGTCAAGATCAAAAATTATGCTGTCGTATTTGTTTTTTAGTGAAGTATCCATCGGGCGGCAAAAATAAGATTTATTTTTTAACTCACCCCGACATCGCTACGCTTGTCGCCCCTTTCTTCGCCTTCGGCGGAAAGAGGTAATAGCTCAATAATAAAAAGGTAAAACCCTCTTTCCCGCTTGCGGAAGAGAGGGTGACCCAGCAAAGCGCCGGTCGGGTGAGTCCACGCCAAGCACACTTCAATTTTTCCTCAAATTCAATTACTACATTTATAAAAAATATTTTTTTGAAACTACTTATTATAGAGGACGAGCAAGGGCTTAGGGAAAGTATTGATAAATATTTTACCGAAGCAGGAGTATTGTGTGAAAGTTGCAGCACCCTGGTCGCTGCTATCAGTAAAATAGCACTTTACGAATATGACTGCATTTTGCTCGACATTGGCTTGCCGGATGGCGAGGGATTTACGTTATTGGAACACCTTAAAGAAAATGGCAAAAACGAAGGCGTGCTGATCATTTCGGCACGAAACTCGTTAGACAACAAAGTAAAAGGCCTGAATCTGGGTGCCGACGATTACCTGATCAAACCGTTTCATTTAGCAGAACTAAAAGCCCGGATAGATGCCATTTATAGGCGAAGGACATTTAACAGCACCAACTTATTAAATTACGACCTGATCAACATTGACCTGATGGCGCGGGAGGTGACGGTAAACGCCATCAGCATTATACTTACCCGTAAAGAATATGATATGCTGTTATATTTTATAGCCAATAAAGGTAAGGTGATATCAAAAAATGCCATTGCAGAGCATTTATGGGGCGATGAGATAGACCTGGTTGACAGCTTTGATTTTATTTATACACATATCAAGAACATCCGGAAAAAACTGATGGAGGTTGCTCATAAAGATTATATTAAGGCGGTATATGGTGTAGGCTATAAATTTTTATAGGATGAAGTTAGCGGCACAATATAACAGGGCAACCCTGATCATAACCGTAGCGGTATTATTTATTGCCGGGCTGGCTTATTACGCAGCTATAAATTATATAGTGAACAAGCAGCTTGACCGCGACCTTGTAGAAGAGTTGACAGAGATCAGGGATTATATCGATATCAACCAACGCTTACCAAGGCCGCTTGATTTTGAGGGCGATCAAACCACCTTTACCAAAACCGATAAAGACAATCTTGAAACTACCTTTTATGATACGCCTTATCACAAAAACAGGGGCAATAAAACAGAGCAGGGCCGCGCGGTACAATCATTAATTTCTTTAAAAGGCGAGCACTACATTATCATAGTAGCCGAATCAAAAGAAGCGTCAGAAAATCTGACACAACTAATTATTGGAATTACCATTTTATTGACCGCGATTTTATTACTGATACTGATCTTAACCAATCGTTATATTTTCAGTGGGATCTGGCGCCCGTTTTATCATATCCTGCAGCAACTAAAGGCATTTAATGTTGCTGATGCCAATAATATCAATCTGAATAAAACAAATATCGATGAGTTCAGCGAGTTAAATGACGCGGTGACGGTAATGGCATCAAGGGTTAAAAATGATTACCAAAACCTGAAGAGCTTTACCGAGAATGCCTCGCATGAAATGTTGACGCCTATCGCGGTTATCACTTCAAAACTGGATACACTTATCCAGGATGAAAAATTAAAGGCCGAGCAATTTGTCCAGATAAATGATATTTATACCGCTACTAATAAACTATCGCGCTTAAACCAGTCGCTTTTGTTATTGGTTAAGATCGACAATGACCTTATCCAGGATAACGCCACGTTTAATTTAAAAGATGTTATCCTGGAAAAAGAACATCAGTTACAGGAACTTGTCCAAAACAAGAACATCGAATTGATCCACCTGCTTGAAGATAAACAGATCACAGCGAGCAGGTATTTGATAGAGATACTGATCAATAATCTTTTTAGTAACGCCATAAAACATAACCCTGTTGATGGTAAATTGTATATCAGGCTCACACAGCGCGATCTGAGGTTTCAAAACACAGGCGATCATAACGCGCTCAATAGCGATGAGATCTTTGAAAGATTTAAAAAAGGGAAAAATTCTGATGGTACAGGCTTAGGGTTAACCATAGCCAAAAATATTTGTAGCCAATACGGTTATAGCCTCAATTATAGTTTTGAGTCGCCATACCATACTTTTAAAATAACCTTTAACGATTAACAAGCACTACCTCTGTCTGCGTTAACTCTTTTGCACGGGTGGCTTTATTTAAAAACGATGGCTTTAAGCGGCTTACCCAATAGCGCTGAAATGTTTTTAATTGTTTGATCTTGTAACCTTTTTCAGTAAGATCTTTAACCTTATCCGCAGCAGCGTATAAAATAAACGCATCATGCGGATAATCCTTATCGCTGTAAGCTGTAATTATCGGCCCGTCGATATAAAAGTTTGTGGCTGATACAAACTCGTCGCCTGTTTGCACTACTGGGAGTTTGGCTGGATTGTTCTGGTTGATCCACGTAGCGGCCTCACTGCCGGCCTGGTAATGCAATAACGAAGTATAAAATACGGTATTGAGGTAGATATTGATCAAAAACGAAACCAACAGCGTACGCAAAAATATTTTGGAAATGGTATTTGAAGTGACTGCCTGCGGTAAAAAAAACAAGGCGATCAACAGGATAAATAAACAGATGCCAATAGCTATAGTAAATGTATCAGGCTGATAAAAATAGTGCAGTACGCATACAACTATTATAAGTAGTATTATGACAATAGTCTGCGTTATCCTGATGGCATTAATGCTTTTTAATACGGATACATTATACAGGTATTGCGCAGTTGTAATGGCAAAAAACGGAAACACAATATTTAAGTAATGTGGTAGCTGAAATTTTGAAGCCGAAAACAGCAAAAAAGTCAATAAAGCTCCGGATAAGCAATACCATTCTGTATTGTTCACCTGCTTACTGCCTTTTTTTATAAACTGGTATATCGCCACAAATAACAATAACGACCATGGTAAAAATGCCCATAGCGTGGTGTGTACAAAAAACGTCGGGTCGCCGTGACCTTTTATGGGGCCGGTGTTGAAAAATCGCCCAAACTGGCTATCCCAAAAAAAGAACCGGATGCCCGACACGTTATGCCTGTCAAAGATCAGTTTCTCCGGGTGTTGGTCAAACTGGTGATTAAGGCAATACAACTCGGGGATAATAAAGATCAGCACCAAAACAACAGCTATGAGCCAGCGCAGGTTAAAAAGCTGCTTCCATTGCCGGGTTATTATTAAATGCCCTGCAATAGCACCGCCAATCGGGATCAGCGCGAACATCCCCTTGGTCATGATGGCGCAGGCGGCAAACAGGCAGCCCCATAGTAAATGCCAATAATTATTTGCGGTATACGCCTTATACAAATGATAAACCGATGCTATAATTAAACCTGTTAAATAAGGTTCGGCGCGGACATCGTTATCTGATAATATAATGTGCTGGGCGGTAAGCAAGATCAATACCGCCCATAAACCCGTTTGCTTGTTGTACAAAGCCTTACCAAACAGGTAGGTGTAAAAAGCGCCCATCAGCAGAAACAGGATCCCCGGCAGCTTATAGGCCCAGGTTGTAAACCCGAATAGTTTAAAGGAAAATGCGGCTATCCAAAATGGAAAATGCGGTTTGTCCAGCCAGTCGGCACCGTAAGCATAAAGATCTACATAATTGTTGCGCAGCGCCATGGTCTTGGCAATAGAGGCGTAAAGGGTACCGTCGGGGCCGATAATAGGTACAAATAATCCGCTAAAATTTACAATAACAGCTATACCAATAAAAAGGTAAAGCCATTTTACAGCAATCGCGGAGTTTTGTTTATCCATATAAGCGGCAAAGGTAAGCAGAGTTTTGTTATTGCCTGATAACGATTTTTGATATTAAATTTATAAAGTCAACACGCCCCAACGTTGGCTTAACCAATAATTTCCGCTTTTTTGCAATTGCTGCTAATTATTGACGGAAACTGACAAAAACTGCAAAATATTGAAGATTTCAGGCCGGTTTTTACAACCAAAAATGTAAACTTTTTCAGGATGGTTATATTCCCGGTGGCGCAATATTGTCAGTGATCTTGTCTCATTCTGTCTCACCGATCTATATCAAAAAACTGATTATCAATTATTTAATCAAAAATCTTGTCTCACTTATCTCACTTGATACACACTCACGTGAGACAAAACACTAAAATATCACCTATCAGGTCCAAAGAACTCCTATGGAGGAGAAAATAGCGGGAGGGCTTACCTATACCCCATCGCTTGCAGATCAAACAATTCTGCGTAGATGCCGCCCTTTATCAGCAACTCTTCGTGGCTGCCTATTTCTTTTAGCTCGCCTTTTTCTAATACCAGTATCCGGTCGGCCATGCGTACGGTGCTAAACCGGTGGGAGATCAGGATAGCCGATTTTCCTTTGGTCAGATCGGCAAAGCGTTGAAAGACCTCGTATTCGGCGCGGGCATCAAGGGCCGATGTAGGTTCGTCCAGTATCAATAATTGTGCATCGCGCATGTAAGCGCGGGCCAGGGCAACTTTTTGCCACTCACCACCTGATAGTTCAACGCCATCGGCAAAGCGTTTGCCTAATTGCTGGTTGTATCCGCCCGGCAGTTTAGCCGCCAGCAGGTCCGCCAGGCTTTGTTTTGCCGATTGTTTAATGAGCGCATCATTATGTAACTGGTTAATATTACCCGCCGCTATATTTTGCGCGAACGTCATTTGGTAGCGCAGGTAATCCTGGAAAATAACGCCCACATTTAACCTCAGGTCGGTAAGGTCATATTCCCGCAGGTCTACGCCGTCCAGCAAGATCCTGCCCTCGGTCGGGTCGTATAGTCTCGACAATAGCTTTACAAGCGTAGTTTTGCCGGCACCGTTTTCGCCTACCAATGCCAGTTTCTCACCGGGATACAACCTAAAATTTAAATGCCGGTTGGCCCAGCGTTCAGAATTAACATATCTGAAACCCACATCTTCAAAAACAAAACCCTGCTGAATAACTTTCGGGAACGGCAAAGGATTGGACGACAAGCTGATCTTAGGCTGGATCTCGAAGAAATCAAAAAAGTCGCTCAGGTAAATAGCGCCTTGCGATACAGAGGTAAACCGGGTCAGGATCCCTTCAAGCAATGACCGCAGCTGCCTGAACGAACCTGCTAAAAAAGCCAGTTGGCCAATGGTAACCTTGCCCTCAACCGCACCGATGATGATAAATACATAAGCCGCGTAATAACCCACACTGCCCAGCATCGCGAAGAAAGTACCCCATAATGAGCGTTGGATAGACAGCCGTTTATTATCCTTGTAAAAACTGGCCGACAGTTGTTTAAAGCGATCTATGATAAATCCCGACAGGTCAAATATTTTGATCTCTTTGGCAGTTTCGTCACTGGCGCCGAGGTAACGCACATAGTCAAGCTCACGGCGCTCGGGGGTTTGGCCGCGGGTGAGTAAATAACTGCGATCGTTAAAATAAGACTCGCCCAAAAACGCCGGGATGATAGCAAACAAAAGCATGATGATGAGCCATGGGTTAAAAGCCATTAAACCCGCAGCCAAAAACGCCATAGTGATCAGGTCCTGGATCTGGCTCATGATCTGCGATAACAGGATCGTTCGGCCTACAGTTTGCTGCCGGGCGCGTTCCAGCTTATCATAAAACACGGCATCCTCAAACTGGTCAAGGTCAAGCGTAGCCGCGTGGTTCATTATCCTTACCGAAGTATGGTTGCTAAACAGATCGCCAAGCAGGCTATCCATTAAGGTAATGGCACGGCTAAGGCCATCTGTTAAAATAGCCAGCACAAACTCCAATCCTACCAGCTGCCATAAATGATACGTTTGCGCGGCGTGGTTATGGCTCAGTACAATTACATCATCAATGATCAGCTTGCCAACGTATAATAACGCCACCGGCATGGCCGACCTGATGATGCGCAGTATAAAACTAACGGTGGTCATTAACGGGCTGGTTTCCCAAACCAGTTTAAAAAACGCGGGTAAATTGCGCAGGGCCTGTAGCCGTTCCTTAAACGTTAATGATTGTGTATTTGCCTTTTTAGGCGGTTTATTATCCAAAACTTATCCTTCCTTAATAAGTAAAAATAAGGATTGCCCGGTATATATAACCGGCAAAGGGCATTTTATGACATGGGTACGATATAAGCAGGCTATGCTTAATTATAATTAGCCTCTATAGCGTGAATTATCTCTTCAATACATCCATCGGGCAAATGCGCTCCCGACGTTTGGGTCCACTCGTCGCTGCATTCAATTTCGGCAATTTCTTTTCCGTGTTCAAGTATCGTGTAGGCATCACCATGTTTCATGATCTCATAATCATACTCCAGCCTGTCTAATTTAATAGTGACCATTACTCTATCCATATAGTTATTACAGTTATCCGGCACTTTTGTTAGGCTTACCTACTTCTTTACCGTATTTAATAACCTGTAGCCCACCAATTCTTCCCAGCGTGCGTTTGCCGGGCGATAGTAAACCAGTAGCTGGTAATCGTTCTCGGTTTCAAAATGGGTACCCTCTATCGGGATATCATCAGGTTTGCCGGTGCCGTGGTCGGCCCATACATATTCATAATCATATACCCCCTGCTTTAAAAACAGGTTGGTAAAGAAACGTCCCTTAACCGGGTCGTAATCCAATTTGCTGCCGGTATCGGTTTTATAGTCATTAAATTTCCCAACGATGTAAACTGCACCTTCCTTATCGGTTTTATTGGCAGCCAGGCTAAAATACATGTGCGCATAGTCGGCGTCGCGCCGTGGCTCGCTGCCTTCGCTATTCAGGATAAAAAAGTTACCATCGTTATCATACTGGAAAGAATACCCCGGTTGGTTACGCAACGGATCGCCTAACAGCACAACTGTATTGGCCGTGTCGCGGTAAATATGCCCCACGCGCTCCGAGTTTAATTTAAGGCTGCGGGTATCAAACCGCCTGAACTCATTACGGCCCGGAAAGTCATTTATACTCACATCATTATAGATCAACTGTGTACCCCTGATACTGGTTGGGGTATTGTTCCATATCCCGGTTTCGCTGCGGGCATTTTGCATCAACAGCACCCGGATGTCCGTATTTGGGTTTTGGACATTTAAGCCCGAATAATTTACCTGGAAATTGATCTTCTGGTTGGTTTGCTTTAGCGATGGGTCGTTAGACGAAACAATGTCGGCAGACACCCCTACCCGGCTGCCTAACACATACAGCCGTCGGGTAAGTATGAGTTTTGATTTGTCGCCGTCCTCATAAACTTTAAGGATGTAGTTGCCCGAGATCTTGGGGGCTATGATATCATTGGGCAGCTTTAGCTCGTAATGCGTATATTTTTGCAGGGTATTGGTAGAGTACGTATAATCCGTCAGCTTGTCTTCCTGGAAACCTTTTAAGTATTCGGCTGCCGATATGTTTGACAGGTTCCATTTACTGTCGCAATGTTCTATACTGTAATAGTAATTGATACTACCACCGCGCAGGTCGTCAAAAGTCAGCAACACCTGCTCGCCGGATTGCAGCGTAATTACCGGGAACGAAGCCTGTTTTTTGGTATTATAAAATTCGATGGTTTTGATATGGTGATTGTAAACGCTATCAGCATAGGGTTGGGCTACGCTTTTAAAAGTGATAAATAATAGTAATATGATGAAGCATCTTCTCATGATGCAATAATAAGCAAAGTTTACTATCACAAATAATGCAGCTTGTGGGTGTTAAAGATACAAAGCATCCGCTTTTGTTATTTATTATGAGATTTCTTCCATTTTACGAACAGTTAACCTTATTCTTTCGGTAACAGTAGTATCTCCTTCTATTTTCAGCACAGTGCAATTTAATTTGCCTAACCAATCTAAATGAACTCCCAAGTTGCGGCCATTGGTACTGTTATCATCATAGCCGGTGGCCCAACTGGTAAACTCTTTATATAGCCCGATCCTTATCGGGTCGGAAAATATGGTATCGCCATAGCGTTCCACTTCGCGGTTATGCAGCCGCTGCATTCTTATTTGATGCGGCACGTATAAAAACACCACCAGGTCAAACATCGCCAACCACTCTTCACCCCAACTTACTAATGATCCGCTGACTATGACATTATCTTCTTTTAAAAAATCATTTTTAAGCATTGCATTCCGTTCGGCGGATTCACGCCTAAGCGTATATGGAATTGCAGATGGCAGCCAAAAATACTCATCTGTATCAAAACAGGTGCAGTTTAAGTAATCGGCCAAAGTTTTACCCAAGGTGGTTGAGCCAGCACACGATGCTCCCATAATATGTATTTTCATAATAGAGGGTTCACAAAAAAGGCAGCTTTAAAGGCTGCCTTCTTAAGTATTATGCTTCTAACTCCATGATCTGTTCTGCCAGATCCTCCCATTGTTGCTGAACTTGTTTTAGTTCTGCTTTCTTTTGGTCGTAGGCAGTGTTGGTTTCCTTTAGCTTAGCACCATCATTATAGATCTTATCGTCGGCCAAGGTAGCTTCCAGGTCTTTTACCGTTTTTTCTAAAGCGGCAATCTGCTCTTCCATTTTAGAAAGGTCCTGGTTCAGCTTCTTTAACTGCTGATGTTTATTTTCTGATGGCTGGCTTTGCTTAGCCGGTTCAGGCTTTTTCTCCTCTTTCTTTGGTTGCGGGGTTGGCAAAGCTGTCTTTGGCTCTAATTTACGTTTGGCGTTCCACTCGTCATACTCCGCATAAGTGCCCGGGTATTGCTTGATCTTTTGATCTTCAATAAACCAGATCTTGTTAGCCACGTTATCCAGGAAATACCTGTCGTGCGATACCACGATCACTGTACCTTCGTACTGCTGCAGCGCCTGGATCAATATATTAACCGATGCCATGTCAAGGTGGTTGGTAGGCTCATCCAGTACCAGGAAGTTAGCATCGGCAGTTAAGGCTTTTGCTAACGCTACGCGCGATTTCTCGCCACCCGATAATACCTTGATCTTTTTAAACACATCATCGCCGGTAAACAAAAACGATCCTAATATCGAACGCAGCTCGGTGTCGGTATGTTTTGGGGCAAATGCCTGTAGTTCCTGTAAGATCTGGTGCTCTAAGTGCAGGCTCTCTAACTGGTGCTGCGCAAAAAACGTTTGGGTAACGTTGTGGCCGGTTACAGCAGTGCCTTCAAAATCTTTATCGGCACCCGCTACAATACGCAGCAAGGTTGATTTACCCTTACCGTTGGCCCCTATCAGAGCTATTTTATCGCCTTTTTCAATGATAGCTTCGGCATCATCCAAAATATCAATGGCAGGGTATTTTTTGGTTATATGCTCCAGTGTAGTTACGTGGCGGCCAGATTGACGGCTGAATTTGAACCTGAAGTTAACTTCAGGGTTATCATCATCCACATCTTCAACGCGCTCCATTTTATCCAGCATTTTGATCCGCGATTGCGCCATTTTTGCTTTGGATGCCTTGGCGCGGAAACGCTCGATCAAACGTTCTTCCTGTTTTATTTTTGATTGCTGGTTTTTAAACTCGCCACGCTGTATCTCGGCACGTAACGCTTTTTCTTCAAGGTAGAAAGTATAGTTACCCGCATATACATTCAATTTGCCTTTACGCGATTCGACCGTACGGTTAATTACTTTATCCAGGAACCACCTATCGTGCGATACAATGATAATAGCACCGCTAAACGCTTTCAGGTAATCCTCTAACCATTGGATAGACGGTAAATCCAAGTGGTTGGTAGGCTCATCCAGCAACAATATATCAGGTGCCTGCAATAAGATCTTAGCCAGCATCACGCGCATGCGCCACCCACCCGAAAAGGTGCTGAGTTTGCGTTGACAATCAGCCTCGCTAAAACCAAGGCCCGCTAAAATTTCGTGTGCCTTGTATTCGATATTATAACCGTCAAGCGCTTCAAACTCGTGCTGCTTGTCGCTTAATTTGTGTAACAGGTCTTCGGTATAATCTGTTTCCAGCTTTTTAAGTAAAGCTTCTATCTCGTCATGTAACTGGTTTTGACGCTCGAAAGCTTCCATAGCCACATGCACGATATTCTTATCAGACGAGTATGACAACAGATCCTGATTAAGGTAACCCATGGTAAGGCCCTTAGCCATTGATATGGTGCCCGATGTAGGCTTATAATCGCCTACAATAATTTTTAAAAGGGTAGTTTTCCCGGTTCCGTTAGCGCCTATCAGGCCTATTTTTTCACCGGGTTTAATATGCCAGTTGGCTTCATCATATAATGCCCTTGCACCTATCTCGAACGTAAGATTATTTATAGCGATCATTTCGGCGCAAAGATACGCTTTTTAAGCGGAGCTTGAAAACAGAGATTAGAGATTAGTTAATTAGAGCTTAGGCCTGTCTCGGGCGAAATAAAAAGGCGATAAATATTGAAATCTATCGCCCTTTTTAGTAACTTGTATAGCTTATAGCTCAAGATTTCTCTAATCTCTAATCTCTAATCTCTAATCTCTAATCTCTAATCTCTAATCTCTAATCTCTAATCTCTAATCTCTAATCTCTAATCTCTAATCTCTAATCTCTAATCACCCCTTCACCGCCTTTAACCATGTTTCTGCCATCAGGGCTGCGCCTGATATTGACGGATGTACGCCATCGCCTGTCCAATATGCGGGCGGGGCTTGGGTTATGGCTTTGTCAAATGCCGCCTGGTAAGGTACAAACGGGGCGTTGTATTCATCGGCAATGTCGCGCGCGGCTTTCTTAAACAGGTCGAAAGTTGGGTACCAGTCTTTAGTTACCGCCTTAACATTTAAAACCCCGAAAGGCTCGCAGATGATCAGTTTTATATTTGGCAAGGCGGCCTTGGTGCGGTCTATCAGTTTTTTATAATCGGCTATATAGTTATCTATCGTGCCTTTATAGCTACCGTTAAGTGTATGCCAGTAGTCATTAACACCAATATGGATGCTTAATATATTAGGTTTAACGGTTAAGGTATCGGCATCCCAACGGTCGGCCATCTGGTAAACTTTATTACCACTCACACCTTTATTGTAGATCTTCAGATCCTTATCGGGGTTTTGCAACAATAGTTGTCCCGCCGCCATCAGCGCGTATCCGTTACCCATCGCCCCGGCATTGTTGGCCGACCAATCGTTACGATTCCCACGGCCTGAATCTGTAATTGAATCGCCCTGAAAAAGGATAACATCGCCCTGTTCGATACTTATTTTTTTGCCTTTGGGCGCTTCGGCCAATGCCGACGTTACTATTTGCGGAATGCTGATAGCCGCGACAGCGCCTATTGAAGCGTTTTTTATAAAACTACGACGGTTGTTAGATTGATCTTCCATAAATTCAAATTGGTCATACCCGTAAGAACGGGACCATCGAATTTACAGCTTTATTTGAAAAATCAAATACCTCAAACTGCTTTCAAACCGCCTGTAGCTTTAATGTTACAGGTATTAAAAACTCGGTATTTTTTAACCAACCGTGATGCTATCCGTTGGAACGGCCGTTCTATAAACATTGTCATTAAATAACTGATAACCAACGTTATTACAAATGTCAAAGCTACGCCTATTTGTGTGCCAAATGCAAACCGGTTTACAGTCAATGACAACACCGTAGTTAACAACGGAAAATGCAGCAAATAAAAGCTATAAGATATCGCGCCTAAAAACGCAAATGTTTTATGCTCAAACAGGTTGCTTAATCTTTTGCTGGCCAATACAGTAATAATGATAACGCAACTGCCAATTGCCGGCAGGTAATTAGAAAAAATTATGTAGGATGGTTTTAAATGAATACTGATAAATTCCAGACCGGCATTATATAAAATCAGGCTAAACAACAGCATCAAAACCAGTGCAGTTGCAGGCCATGTTTTCAATTTATTTTTTATTTGATGTTGATATTTTGCTAAAAGCACGCCCAGGTAAAACACGCTTATTTGCAAACCGGTAAACCTATAAGCCAGGCAAGAGATCAGGAAAAACAACCCGATGTTCACCATTGCGCCGCAGCGTGAAACTATCAAAATGAAAAAAGGAAGTATTATAGACATTTTCATTTCGACCACTAACGACCAGATCGGCGGGTCGACCAACCGTTGGTTGAAAGCGGGCCCGATAAGCAGAAACGTGCGTAAAATTTCTTTCGGGCTAGTTTGGTTCCAGTCCCATGCCCAATATTGCTTAAACCATAAAAACGAATTAGCCATAGTATGCTTATCATAAACTAATTCCTTTAATAAAATGGATAAAATTATGGCAGCTATAAACGCGGGATAGATCCTGAAAAAACGTTTTGTGTAAAATGCAGTCAGGCTTAACGGTTTATCATTGTCGATAAATGGTAAGCTCAACACAAATCCGCTTAAAACAAAAAAGAACATTACCGCGGCATAGCCATTAAAAACGGCGCTCAAAGGTGTAGTTTCAACCTTGGTTAATAACGGCGCGTCTACAACAGAACCAACAGAATGCCCGATAAAAACCGTTAAAGCTGCAAGCCCCCTTAAGCTATCCAACTGTTTGTACCTGTGCCTGCCCGGCGTCGAGTCATGCATATAAGGCTGTGTTTAATAGGTATTACGCCCGTAAATACAAATAGTTGCTTGCCCGGGTATATTTGCCCACTACCATAAAATTGATGGTGAATATAAAGGTCAGCGTTAAAACTGCTAACTTTGCCGCTATGTATTCTTTAATTAAGCCTATACTCTTCAGGTTCGACCCCGAAAACATCCATTATTTTGTCACCAGGAATTTAAAACGATTTAACCGTTTTCCGGGTGGCGCTGCGTTGAGCCGCGCGGTATGGGATCTAAAAGATCACCGGCTTCAAAAAGAGGTGTTTGGCCTTAAATTTATCAATCCTGTTGGCCTTGCCGCCGGTTTTGATAAAAATGGCGAGGTGATAAGCGAGCTGGCCAATATGGGCTTTGGTTTTATTGAAGTAGGTACAGTTACACCGCTGCCACAACCCGGCAATCCTAAGCCACGCATGTTTCGCAGCCCGGCCGACAAGGCGCTGATCAACCGCATGGGTTTTAATAATTTAGGGGTTGATGTTGTTGCCGAGCGGATTGCGGCCTATCGTAAAAAAGCATCGCCCGCGCAAAAAGGGCTATTAATTGGCGGTAATATCGGCAAAAACAAAAATACACCTAACGAAGACGCCGTAAGCGATTACATTAAATGTTTTGACCGGTTGTTTGATGTGGTTGATTACTTTGTGGTGAACGTAAGCTCGCCAAATACACCGGGGCTACGTGCACTGCAGGAAAAGGAACCACTGATGGAGCTTTTAAACACATTACAGCAACGCAATAAAAAGAACGATACGAGTAAACCCATTTTATTAAAAATAGCCCCAGACCTTACTAATGAGCAACTGGACGACATTGTTGAAATTGTACAGCAAACCAAAATAGCCGGCGTTATAGCCACCAACACCACAATTGATAAATCATCTTTATCCGACCACAAATTAAAAGAAGAAGCCGGTGGCCTAAGTGGTGTGCCGTTAACCAAACGCTCAACAGAGGTGATACGCTATTTGGCAGATAAGTCAACCCGGTCATTCCCCATTATTGGTGTAGGCGGCATCCATTCGGCAGCGGATGCAATGGAGAAGCTGGAAGCCGGCGCATCATTGATCCAACTGTATACCGGGTTTATTTATGAAGGACCGGGATTGATAAAAAGGATCAATAAGAAGATTTTATCCCTATAAATTATATGGCAAATACATTCTCACAAATTTATCTACAATTTGTATTTGCAGTAAAAAACAGGCAATGTTTAATATCGAGTGAACACAAAGAAGAATTGCATAAATATGTCACCGCGCTGGTTCAAAATAGGAAAGCGAAAATGCTTGCTGTTAATTGTATGCCAGACCATATTCATTTGTTCGTTGGGTTTAAACCAACCATTCTAATTTCAGACTTTGTTAAAGAAATTAAAGTTGAAAGTAACGAATTTGTCAACAGCAAAAACTGGATAAAAGGCAAATTTAGCTGGCAAGAAGGTTATGGCGTATTTTCATATTCGCACTCGCATATTGACGCAGTGATAAAATATATACTAAATCAAGAATTACATCATCGGAAGAATACGTTCAAAGAAGAATATCTAAATTTATTAGAGAAATTTGAAGTTCCGTTTGAAGAAAAATATTTATTTGAATTTATCGACAATGGTTAGGAGGCTCCTACGGAGCCAATCTCTTTCGTATTTTTCTATAAACACGAGGCTCCTATGGAGCCAGATTAGTAATAAGCTATTTTAGTTAATCGCTCCGGAGGAGCAACCTGTTTATAGAAACAACAACCAAAATTATTGGCTCCATCGGAGCCCCCTTATTTACACATCTAATTCTATAATCCTATAAATCATAGTCCAGACAACAAAAAAATCCCGCCGGCAAATCGGCAGGATTTAAAATAATTAAAATTTCTTTTAAAATTATTTGCTTGCTGCAGCTGCTTTAGCCAAAACAATGTTGTTTAAAGTTACCTGGCTTTTAGGTGACTCTGCAGAACGGCTTCCTGCTTCCAGGTTAGTAGCATTCTTTAAAAACTGAACTTCTAATCTTGAAAAAGTTTTGTTTCTTCTATCTTTTCTTTTTAAACGTGTTACGCCCATGATGCTTATTTTTTTAATATTTTTTGTTAACCTTGAGGTCGGGAGCGGATTCGAACCGCTGTAGAAGGTTTTGCAGACCTCTGCCTAGCCACTCGGCCACCCGACCATTTTTAAGGATTGCAAAAATAGTAATTATTTATTGCCTGCCAACATTTATTTAAGCTTATTTCTGTTTATTTCTGAACAAAATATCGCGGTAGCAATAGCCACGTTTAAAGATTCGGCATTACCGGCACCGGGTATGGTAATGGCTTTGGTTACCAATTGCTTAACTTTTTCGGTTAAACCGTTGCCTTCATTGCCCATAACCACTAACCCTTCGTTGCCAAAATTAGCGCTGTAAATATTTTCGCCGTCAAGCAAAGCACCGTACACAGGCAGTTTTGTTTCGGATAAAACACTTGCCAGATCAACATAATGTACGTTTATCCGCGAAAGCGAACCCATGGTGGCCTGTACCACTTTAGGGTTATACACCTCGACACAATCTTCAGAACAGATAATATTTTCGATCCCAAACCAGTCTGCCGTACGGATAATAGTGCCCATATTACCCGGATCTTGAATTCCGTCCAACACAATGGAGAATTTTTTGTTAAGGGTAGTATAATTTAAAACCGGCCATTGGGGTATTTTAACTACCGCTATGATATCGGCCGGGGTTTTTAAAGCGCTTATTTTTTCAAGTATGGCAGATGAAATTTCGTGAAAGTTCATTTTCTGCGATAATTTAAGCATTTTTGGGGCAATAGCGGCCGTATGGTACACAGCTTCAATTTGGTAAGCCGAATCAATAAATTCGGTAACCGATTTGTAGCCTTCAACTAAAAACAAGCCATGTTCCCTGCGAAATTTTTTATGTTGTAAGGACTGTAGTAAACTGATATTAGATTTTGAAAGCATATATAAGTACAAATAGATACCGTATTGCAATATTAAGTATTCTTCTGCTCATTATAGGTTCGGGTTGCAGTTTAACGCGTAAACTAAAAGGCAATGAATCATTGGTGCGCAGGGTTACCATTATGGGGATGGATGATGAGTTTGCAGAACTTGCTGTAAACTATGTGGATAAACAACAGCAGCCCAACAACGTCATCAATCTGCAGCTTTATTACATGTTTAATAAAAACGGCAAGAAAAACATTGGCGATCCCCCTGCGATATTAGATAGCAGCCTGGTTGAGTTTTCGCGTGTACAAATAGAGAAATTTATACAAAGTAAAGGCTATCTAAAAGCCAAAGTTACTGATACCATCCTTATTAAAAAGAAAAAGGCGCACCTGATCTTCACCACCGTTGAAGGGCCATTATTCAAGATCCGCAAAATTTCAGACAGCATTGCCGACCCCAAAGTACGTGGCCTGTACCGGACCAATCGCCCTAAATTTTCGCACCTACAACCTGGTGGCCGGTTTGATACCGATAGTTTAGCTTATGACCGCGACGCGTTTTTCCAGGTAATGAAGCGTAATGGCTATTATGATTTTTTCAGGCAGTACATTAACTATATTTCTGACTCGACCTATAATAGCAGTGTGGTTGATCTGACCATGATTATTGATAACCCTGCCGATAAGCCCGCGCACCCTGTTTATACCATTAACAACACGCTTATCAGTATAACCAGCAGTAATGGACGCGATACAGCAAAGGCCGATACGATCCAGGTGGGTTCGCAGTTTAAATTTGTAGATCATTCAAAAAGATTTAAACCACACCCGGTTGTCGATTATATCTTTCAAAAGAAAGGCGAGCTTTATAACGCCGATATGCAAACGGTAACAACTTCGCGCTTGTCAGAGCTCAATGTTTTCAGGAACGTCCCCAACCCTACCTACACAAAAACGCCGGACAGCACCAACCGGCTAAATACGGTAATACAACTTGTGCCGCTTAAGCAAATGTCTGACCGGGTTGAGGGCGAATTTTTATTTAGTGGCGGTAAATATGGGTATAATGTGGGCAATACCTTTACCGATCGCAATATGTTTAAAAAAGCGGTTACACTACAGATCAAGTTAAACCTGAGTGTGCTGTATGACAATGACCACAATTCGGTTAACAAGAGCGGTATCGAGAACCAGGATTTTAAAGTAGGTGCAAGCCTGATATACCCGTGGATAGTTACCCCGTTTAACTTCGCCAAACCGGGAAAATACGGCGTACCTCATACCACATTTTCAAGCAACTATTCGTTGTTTTACCAAAAAGGGCTGGTGAATCGGACAAGTTTTATCAACTCGGTAACCTATGATTTCCTGGAAACAGCTAATAAGGTACATAGCGTAACCCCTATTGACATTGAGTTTTCAAAAGGCACTATTGACCCTGTGGCCTACCAGCAATTGTTATCACAACAGCGGTATTCTTATATCAAATTAATAGGCCGGACCATCCTTACAACCGGAAGCCAGTACACCTACCAGGTTAATGGTAACTTTCTAAACAGTTATGAAAATTTTACCTATTTCAGGGGATCGCTGGATGTTGGGGGTAATGTGCTATCAGGTTTGACTAAAATACTTAACACAGCTAAAGACACCTTAGGTAAACGCACAATTTTTGGATACGCATTTGCCCAATATGCCAAAGCTGAAATAGATTTTAGAATTTACCACAGTTTTGGCGGCGAACGCCAATTTATATTCAGGGTAAACCCTGGGATAGGCATTCCGTATGGAAACAGCGACCAGCTTATTTTCGAAAAGAACTTTTATGCAGGCGGTGCAAACGATATGCGGGCATGGCTACCGCGTACTTTAGGGCCTGGCCAGTTTAACCGCGGAACTGCTTATGGTGCTGCAGGTTCGTTAATCCCGACAACCGGCGATACTTTGCGTGCACGATTGAAGTATATTGACCAGTTTGGCGAGCTGAAATTTATTACCAATGCCGAATACCGGTATAAACTGGCTAATGATTTTTTTGGTGCTAAACTAAAAGGTGCAGTATTTATTGATGCCGGGAACGTTTGGCGCCTGCACAAAGAAAGCGATAACCCCAATGGCGAATTCAGGTTTAACAATTTCTTACAATCGACAGCTATTGGTATAGGTACCGGTTTGCGGTTTGATGTCAGTTTCTTTGTATTCAGGCTGGATGCCGCATTTAAATTTAAGGACCCACAGTTTAATGGGTCAGACCAATGGGTATTGCTTAAACATGCTAATGAGTTATTTCACCCCGGCGCATTTAAGAAGGCGTATTTCGATGCTAACCGAACAGGAATTGACACGCAAGGTAACCCCGCCGGCGATACTTATAACTTTATGCAGTTGAACTTCGGTATCGGGATGCCGTTCTAAGTTAGAGATTAGTGATTAGTTAATTAGAGATTAGGGCCTGTTATGGCAAATAAAAAGGGCGATAAGTATTAAACCTATCGCCCTTTTCAGTAACTTGTATAGCTCAAGATTATTCTAATCTCTAATCTCTAATCTCTAATCTCTAATCTCTAATCTCTAATCTCTAATCTCTAATCTCTAATCTCTAATCTCTAATCTCTAATCTCTAATCTCTAACAATCAAAACATCCCCTTCAATCCATCAAATATACTCTCGAAGAAGGTGGGCATGGTTAAACCGTTGTGGTGGTTAAAGTACAGGAAAATACAAAAGATCACTACCGCGATGATGATAAATCGCTTAAACATATAACCCAGCAGTACCAATGCCAGCGGTATTACTACCAGCCACATCCAGCTTATATGCATGGGGTGTAGCTTGCCATCCTGTTTATAAATATAGTACAGCATAGAGTGTGTGCCGGCATCATTAATATGCTTCACATAAAAAAATGCTGACTTATCTAATTTATGGCGATAAAAGGCTGTACCTTTTTCAAACCGCATTTGTTCCTGGAAACCGTTGATAGTAAATGCAAATACGCCGTCAACATTCTCTTGTATATTGCCTGCCGTATCAACCGCTACAACAGCTATCTCGCTATCGGCAAAAGGGTTTTCTTTTATTACAAAATGTTTAATAGTAATGGTATCCGCAAAAACAAAATTGCCTGCAACCAGCATCAGGAAAACAACAAATAATATCTTTTTCATTTTTTAATATTAGGTTTGAAAATTACAAACAACCCGCAATAAAATTAGTTAATAAAATTCGATGATGCAGATACTAACATCAATTGAATTAAAGTATAAGGTATAATGCTATATAATAAATTAATGTTTAAATTTTTGATCCTGTCTTTTCTCACTGCCTTTGTCCCGAAATACACTACAATAAATGATGCCGATAGGATCTGCGGCAAATGGATGTCATCAAATAAAGATATTATAGTACAGGTATATAAAGATGGTAACGGCTTTAAAGGTAAAATGGTCTGGTTTAAGAATATCGACAACAGCAAACCCATGGAAGAATGGACTGACAAACATAATCCCAATCCCGCGTTAAGGAACCGCAAAATAATTGGCATGGATATATTAAGCACCATGACCTATGTGCCACAATCAGATAGTTGGGAAAACGGCAAGATCTACGATTCGCAAACCGGCAAAGAGTGGAGTACGTCGGTACGTATCAGTAAGGATGGCGCGCTTAAAGTTACCGGCTACTGGCACCTTAAGTTTATTGGCCGTACAATGAGTTTTACGAGGGTTAAGGATTAGTTGATCGGAGATTAGTTAATTAGAGGTTAGTTAATTAGAGATTAGCCCTGTCAGTCGCGAAATAAAATAGGGCGATAAGTGTTAAAACTTATCGCCCTATTTAGTAACTTGTATAGCTTGAGATTATTCTAATCTCTAATCTCTAATCTCTAATTAACTAACCTCTAATCTCTAATCTCTAACTCCTCAATTCGCTTTTGCAAATTCGCCGTTAGCTTTTATTTGTACTTCGTCGCTTAATATTGGCGCACTATATTTTGAACCGAACCCAAAGTATGAACGTTTGATGACACCTGTTAACTGAAAACCTGCGTCAGGTGCATTGCTCATTGGATTAGTGATGGTACCACGGTACCAAAGGTCCATTACAACCGGTTTTGTAACGCCATGTAGGGTTAGGTTACCTTTTAATTTATAATGGTTTGGAGTAGTTTTGGTAATACCGGTGCTTGTAAAATTCATTGTTGGGAATTTGTCAGATTCAAAAAAGTTTGCGCTTCTTAAATCAGCGTCGCGTTTTTCAACCTCGGTATTAACAGATACAGTTTGCGCAACAAGAGTGAATTTAGCATCGCTAAAATCGGGGTTATTGGTTACAATAGTAACGTCAAAATCTTTAAACAATCCGTCCACGTCTGATACAGCAAGGTGGGTAATTGTAAACGTTAGTTTAGCATGCATTTTATCTACTTTCCAGGTAGATTGTGCAGATACAGCAGTTACTGACAATATTGTAGCTGCTAAAAGGAAAAAGATCTTTTTCATTTTTGTGATTTGTTTTTTTAATGTTTCAACAAAAGTAAAAAGATCATTTAAATATACATGTTTAAACATTTATTTTGACGTTTATATGTTTATTACTGTTTCTTAGCATTAAGGTTAGGCAAATTGTTATTTCCTTTAAGGTATTTTTCAAGATATTGAAAATTGATGTTCTCAATCAGCACATAACTTGCCAGGTCATAAGCCGCGCCATGTGCCCCTTTGGGATAGATGCGAACATCGGCATCTTTACCTGCTGTAGTTAACGCGGTAAGCAGCTGCATGGTATTTGCCGGATGCACATTATCATCGCTCATCGAGTGAATGATCAATAAATGATCCTGCAGGTTACCGGCGGCAGTTAGCGTCGAGCTCTTGTCATAACCTGCGGCATTTTCTTTTGCAAGGCCCATATAGCGCTCGGTATAAATATCATCGTATAAACGCCAATCGGTAACTGCCGAGTTAGCCAATCCGGCCTTAAACACACCAGGGTGATTAAGCAGCGTATAAACAGTAGCATAGCCACCATAGCTGGTACCCATTATAGCAATGTTGCCTTTATCAACATAAGGCAGGGTGTTCATGTATTGCGCGGTTTCTGCAAAATCGGCGCTCTCATATTTACCCAGTTGCTTATACCCTATCTTTAAAAACGCGCTGCCATAATTTGATATCCCACGGTTATTAAGATCGACAACGATATAGCCATTCTGGGCAAGCCATTGCTGCCAGCCGTTTGCCGAAAATTTATTGTAGACAGAATGCGATTCGGGCCCGCCGTAAACAGTAAATACAACAGGGTATTTTTTTGCCGGATCAAAATTGAATGGCTTGATCATGTAAGCATCCAGGTTAACCCCGTCACTTGTTTTAACTTTAAACAGTTCGGGCGCCGAGTAAGCATGTGTTTTTAAAAATTCGTTAACACCCTGGTTATCTTCCAGCGTTTTTAACGCTTTACCACTATCGTCAAATAATCCCACATGGGTTGGCGTATTTAGGTTACTATAAGTATCTATATAATACTTTGTGTTTGGCGACATATCAATATGATGGAATCCATCTACAGCGCTTAGCTTCTTTTTGCCGGCACCATCAAAATTGATGCTGTAAAACTCCTGCGCCAGGCCCGACGACTCTGCCGACAGGTAGTAGATACTTTTTGTTTGCGGATTGATGCCGCTTACTTTTATCATATCCCAATCGCCTTTGGTAACCTGGTTAATTAACTTACCATCATAGCTGTAGCGGTAAATATGGTAATAACCCGAGCGGTCTGACACCCAGAAAAACTCTTTTGATTTTTCGGGAAAGTAAACCATATCATCCACCTCGGTATAAAAATCAAATACGGCTACCCAGCTTGTATTTTTTTCTTCGAGTACTGCATGGTGTTCGCCTGTTTTTACATTAAAGAAATAGAGCTTCATGTGATTTTGCTCGCGGTTAAGCGTCATCATCGCCAACACATCCGGATTGCTTGTCCAGTAAATACGTGGGATATAAAAGTCGCCGGTCTCATCAGGCTGCAGCCAGATCTTTTTACCGGTTGCAACGTCGGCTACGCCAATACGTACTTTCGGATTCTCATCGCCAACCTGTGGTATGGAGATATGTACAATATCATTATGATGCCCTTCGAAATTGGTCATTTCAAAATCTGGCACCTTGCGCTCGTCAAACTGCCAGTAGGCTATATATTTATTATCGGGCGACCAGTTCCAGGCCTGCGGTTTACCAAATTCTTCCTCGTATACCCAATCGTAATGACCGTTAAAAATCGCTTTATCGCCTGTGGCATCATTGGTTAATTGCTTTTCCTGCCCGGTGGCAAAATCGTATACATACATATTGCCCTTACGCTCAATACCTACCTTTTTACCATCCGGCGATAGCTCGGCAGTGCGCGCATCCTTAGCCGCAAGTTTTAGTTGTTTGTTTTGTAAGTTGTAAACATAATAATCTGAGATACCTGATTTGCGGTAGATAGGCCTGAAATCTGATTGAAAAACAAGGTTCTTTGAATCATGCGACCATTGGAACGATTCATAATCAAAAGGCTTAGCGGTGCCGGGAAAAGCAAGCCCCTTTTTAGAGAAAATGAGTTCGTCCTTTAAAGTTGAAGGTTCCATCGAGCGGATCTCCTCGCCGGCTATGTATGAATATTTTTGACCATCGTTTATCCAGTTAACACTTTCCGGCCCTTGCTTGCCATTTAGCCGCTGACCGGCAAACAGCGCATCTGTAAGTGTAGCATATTCTGTTTTATTTTGTGCCTCGGCGGCATAAGGGGCTGCGCCAATCAAACAGAGCGCGATGCACAGATATTGTGCGGATAGTTTTTTCATCATGAAATCAGTTTGGATAAAGCTAAAGCATTTATGGCATTTGGACAAAACTATACATCATAAGTTACAGTTTAGCCGTATATTTACGTTAAATCTACGCTAATGACATCAAAATCGCCAAAGGACTCGCTAACCATCATGAACGAACTGGTATTACCCAATGATACCAATACCTTAAATAATCTGATGGGTGGGCGCCTGCTGCATTGGATGGACATAGCGGCCGCCATATCGGCCCAGAAGCATTGTAACCGCATAGTGGTAACGGCATCGGTAGATAATGTTTCTTTTAAACACGCAATTAAACTGGGCGATGTAGTAACTATCGAAGCGAGGGTATCAAGGGCCTTTAGCACCTCTGTAGAAGTACGGCTGGATGTTTGGGCGCAAAACATACCATCGGGCACATTGATCAAAAGTAATGAGGCTTATTATACGTTTGTGGCGTTGGATAAAGACGGCTACAAAATAGCAGTGCCCGAACTGATCCCCCAAACTGAAGAAGAAACCGAACTTTACAATGGTGCCCTGCGCCGCAGGCAATTACGCCTGATCTTAGGCGGAAAAATGAAAGCCGATGATGCTACGGAGCTAAAAGCTTTATTTTTTAGCGAGCAGAAGTAGTAATCAAACCCTCCTGGTTTATTGACCAGGCTATATGTTCATTTTCGTCCGTTATAAACGCTATAAACTGGTGAGGCGTAGCTTCCAATGCTAATTTATTCTGCCGGTTGTTAACAGACAAATCTGGCGTTAAGTTAAAAGAACTTAAGTCAGCACTGTAAGTATGATGTTCATCATACCATTTCTTTTCCTGGTAGTAAATGAGCCATAAATATTGTTTTTGCAGTTCTGAATATGGCATTTTAAACCCGGTGGTGTCAGCCGCTTTCCTGAATTGCAGGTAGCCCCATCGCTCGGGGTAATGCATATTGATGACCCCTTGCGGCGACCATACCCAATTATGCTCAGGCAGCTTATTTCCTTTATCGTTTTTTAGCTTAACATATTTGCCATTAACCGCTTTGGTATCCCACTCAACCCGCGAAAAATTAATGCGCCATAAAGTTCCGTCAACAGGTGTTTGGATATCATTGCCTAAGCTTACCGACCGATATGGGATAGCGATCTCGATAGTCCAGCCCTTGTCAACATCATTAGGGTTATTGATAGTCCCCTGGATCTTAACTGCCGACCGTAATCCCTGCGGGTTCCAGCCAAACAAAGGGTTCCCATTATTACGATAAGGCTTGTTTAAAAACAGATCGAACACAGTATTACGTGTGTTAAATTCCAGTTCGAAATATTGGTGTGTAGAATTATCAGGGCTGACAAATACCTCGAAGTCATTATCAAGAAAAACAATTTGATCATGCTTTTTGATATAGGCCCAAACATTCGGGTCATGGATCTTTGCAGCTATGTAGATACAGGTATCTCCCCAAAGCATTTTAACATTGGTTTGCAGCTTTGGCTCGGGTTTAAGATCGCCCTCAATGTCACGGAAATTGTCGGTCCATTGCGCCTGTTGCCATGCAGCATCATTGATATCGCCGTCAATAACCGGTGGTACTTTTACATAATTTATAATGTAGTTTTTGGGTGTGGTAAACAGGTTCTCAAACCCTTTAAACGGCGATTGTGCTTTAAGGCCCGCCGGTAACAAAAACAATATGAGTAAGTATAACCGGCTATTTGTTTTCATATCAGTTAGCTGCCTAATTCAACTATACGATCAAACTCTTCGCGCTTTAATCCCATTACAGACAGGCGGCCCTGCCTAACCAGGCCTACGTCTTTTAAAAACTCGTCAGCTTTTATTTGCTCAAGTGTTACAGGCTTCTTTAAAGCCTCGACAGGCGACAGATCAACCACCAGCCAGTTTGGATCGGTTGTGGTTGGATCCTGGTAGGCTTCTTTAACAATTTTTGCAATACCAACCACTTCTTTGCCTTCGTTACTATGGTAAAATAATACCAGGTCGCCCTCTTTCATTTCGCGTAAATTATTACGCGCCTGGTAATTGCGTACGCCATCCCAAAAAGTGCGCCCATCCTGGTTAAATTTTTCCCAACTGTATTTATGCGGCTCAGATTTTACTAACCAATAGTTCATAATTGCTGTATAAGTTATGCGGTAAAGCTATTAAAAAGGGGATGAAATAAAAAGTGGTGTAGACGTAGGATTTTAAGCGCTATATATTATATATCCTTCCAATGATATCATTTGTTTTATCATTTAATATTTGGATCAGTTCTTCATCCAGGTATTCATATTCATCAGCGATATTTAATATTTCAATTACAGGTAGTTGCACATGTCTGTAAAGTTCCCTGATCTTGGCGCGATGATCGTTTTCCATCACCAATATCAGTCCCGCCCAATTTAGATCGTTCTCTGATAATTTATGGTCGCTTTTAGGACTAAGCCCTGCTGATCTGATATTAAAGCGATCATCATTCTTAAATATATATTCAGCAGTGCGGCTGCGCCTTTTATTTTTACCGCAAATAACCAATATATTAGGCCTATCAGTCATAACTTAATGCAATATCTTAAACATCAACTCTTTCATTAACCCGCCATGGTCGGTGGTTGACTCTACACCTTTGCTTTTCACATCATACTCGCGCAGGTAACTGATGATCTGCATGGTTTTACCATAGGGATAGCTGCGGGCGGCCTGCTCATAATCCTTCACAAAAAACGGGCTGATGCCTAACTCGCGGGCAAGGTTTTGCTGTGACTTATCTTTTGAATAATGATAGATCAACACTTTTGTAAAGAAATTATTGAGGTTGCCTAATACCAGCACAATCGGGTTAGCCTTTGGATTGGCCTCAAAATAGTTGATGATCTGGTTTACTTTTAATACATCTTTTTTGCCCAAAGCAGTTTGCAGCTCAAATACATTATATTCTTTACTGATGCCTATGTTATCGTGGATATGCTTAAGGGTGATCTCCTGCCCAGCGGCAACGTTAAGCATCAGCTTATCCAATTCGTTTACTATTTTTGAAAGATCATTGCCGAGATACTCGGCCAGCATTAAAGATGCCTGTTGGTTGATCTTATAACCTTTGTCGGTAAGGTAAGCTTCTATCCAGGCAGGTATCTTACTATCATATAAAGCAGCCGATTCAAAAACCAACCCACTCTTTTCTATTGCTTTATAGGTCTTTTTTCGCTTATCAAATTTTCCGTATTTATAACAGAAAACCAATATGGTGCTGGGCAGTGGGTTTTCCAAATAGCTCAATAACGGATTGATACCTTTCTTATCATCGCCCTCGCTGCCCCATTTCATTTCCTGGGCCTCTTTTACCAGTACAACCTGGTAATCGGCCATCATAGGGTAACGCTTGGCCGCGTTAAGTACCGTCATTACATCTGTATCCTTGCCATACAGAACCGTCTGGTTAAAACCTTTCTCGGCTTCCGGCAACAATTTATGCTCGACATGACTGCCAACCAGGTCAATAAAATAAGGCTCTTCACCGTGTAAAAGGTATACTGGTTTGTATTTGCGGTTTTTTAGATCTTTGATAATATCGGCAGCACTCATTAAGTCAAAAGTAAAAATTCAAAAGGCAAAATTTTCACTTTCCGTTTTTTTAATTAGCAGGTAATACCATTTTGAATTTTTACTTTTGACTTTTTACTTGATTATTAATGCTTCAACCCTTAAACTTGCCCCCCTATCCTTTTAAAATTACCGATGAGAACGGGCAGCTAAGTTTGTTTGATGAGTTAAGAAAACGGACCATCATCATCACACCCGAAGAATGGGTGCGCCAGCATTTTGTACAATACCTGATCAGGCAAAAAAACTATCCTAAAAGTTTAATAAAACTGGAGGGTGGCCATAAGCTGCATGGTAAGCAAAAACGATCGGATATCATCGCGTTTAATTCTGCCGGTGAGAAGATCTTACTGGTTGAATGTAAAGCACCATCTGTAACTATTGATCAAAAAGTTTTTGACCAGGTAGCACGTTATAACATTGTACACAAAATAGGTTTGTTAGCAGTTACAAACGGCCTGCAACACTTTTATTGCCGCATTAACTTTGAGCAGGAAAACTACCGGTTTATTGAAGAGTTGCCTGTCTATTTAAAAAGTTAGTACCCACTTATGAGTGATGAACGACAAGATTTTGAATCTTCTCGAACAACTCATCCGGTTTAAATGGTTTTGATACATAATCATTCATTCCCGATTCTTCCACGCGCTCCCGGATATCAAATAATGCCGATGCCGTTAAAGCAATGATGGGGGTGTTCGATTTTTGTGAATTACTCATCTTCCGGATCGCTTTTGCGGCATCGAAGCCGTTCATAATGGGCATTTGCAGGTCCATTAATATGATATCAAAATCATTATGCTGCACCAGCTCAACCGCACGCTCACCATTTTCGGCAATAGACGGAACAATATCCCACTTAGAAAGTAGCTTTTGCATCAGCAATACATTTACCGGGTTATCTTCGGCAATAAGCATCCGGATAGTACTTAATGCTTCGCCAATTTCGTCAGTATCCAATAGGCGATTGATTATCGGAGGTTCGACAATTTCCATCGATACCGGAAATTCCATATCAAAAGAAAATTCAGAACCGGTGCCCGGTGTACTTGATACTTTTATTTTTACTCCCTGCAATTCAAGCAGGCGGTTAACTATAGCTAAACCTAAACCAGTACCTCCGTAGCGCCTGGTAGTGCTCAAAGACTCTTGTATAAAGGGCTCAAAGATTACATTCAGCCGGTTCTGCTCAATCCCTATACCGGTATCTTTTACTACAAAATTCACCACCACTTTATCCTGGTGGTCTTCTATACAGGTTGCTTTAACTGATACGGTTCCATCGGCAGTAAACTTAATGGCGTTGTTCACCAGGTTAAATATGATCTGTGTGATCCGGGTCGGATCGCCAATTAATATTTTTTTATCTAAAGTACTGTCAATATCCAGTTTAAATAAAATGCCTTTTACACTGGCTGTTATTCTCTGTCCGCCACAAATATTTTGCATTAGCTCGGCCAGGTTAAACTTAATATTTTCAAAAACCAATTTACCCGATTCGATCTTATTAAAATCAAGTACATCGTTAATAATAGATAGCAGGTTGCCTGCCGAAAATTTTAACACTTCCAAATTTTCCTTTTGATCTTGCCGCGGGTTACCACTTATTAATAAGTTGCTCATCCCGATAACGGCATTAAGCGGCGTTCTGATCTCATGTGACATGGTCGACAAAAACTCTGATTTTGCTTCTGATGACCGCTCAGCCTTCTCTACAGCTAACTCAAATTCGGCAGCTAACCCACGTTGTTTTTTGTTGCTGGCTTCCAGTTCTTTTATTGTTCTGATAAAGGCGGTATAAAAATAGCTGTGCATAAAAACAATAAGTATAAAACTGGCAACCATGGCAATCAAATTGGTTGACTGATCAACACTTTCGGGCTTAAATGATATCGGATAGCTATTGGTGTGTTTAAGTATTAGAAGTGTTGATACCGGCAGCACATTTAGCAGGGTATATATTGTGCCATATTTTTTCCCCAGCATGTAAAACCCAAACAACATTATCATAATAATCGCCTCGACCGTAACAGTGCTAATATTGCGGATAGCTATAAAATTATCGGCAAAATTAACCAGGGTGGCAATGCCCAAAATTATGTGCGCTATTGGTGTCCACCTGGGCCTGTAGGTAAGGTATTTAAACAGAACTATCGACGAAAGAAACATGATACCTGTAGTAATACTCAGCATGACATGATGCTGTAGTACAGCATCTGCCAGTATTACAAGCAGTGTGAAAAATGATAGTACTAAACCATAATAAAGCAGACGTAACCTTGCATTGTCCAGTACGGATAGATCGTCTGATAGAATTTTATTAATAGAGAAATTAAAGAAATGGGCTTTTTTGTTCATTACATTGCATGGCGAAATAGCAATAACGGAAGTTATTACCTACGCCATTTTATGCAATTAGCTTGCCAATCCCGCCAGCCCTTCCTCAATGATCTTAAGTTTAGCCTCTGCGTCGGCCCTCTTTTTTTGCTCAGCCTCAATTACCTCGGGTTTGGCATTAGCCATGAACTTTTCGTTTGTTAATTTAGCGTTAACCGACTTTAAAAAACCAGTTAAATAATCCTTTTCTTTTTGCAATCTTTCCTTCTCGGCAACCGGATCTATTGTCTCGCTCAAAGGCACATAAAACTCATCGGTCGACACCAAAAAATTACTGGCCCCGCTCAATTTATCAGTAACTAAAATCAGTTCGTTCAGATTTGCCAGTTTTGTCAATATTGCTTTAAAAGATAAATAGTCGATACCCGAAGCTGCCCTGACAGAAAGCGACAATGCCTCTTTAGGCGATATTTGTTTATTGTTACGAATATTTCTTATTTGCGTAATTACCTGCTTAACATTTTCGACGTCAGCCAACAAACGGGGATTTATTTCCCCACTATTTGGCAATTGGGCAACAATACAGCAATCAAAGGCCTTACGTTCCCCAAAAAGATCGTCATGCCACAATTCTTCCGTAATAAACGGAATAAAGGGGTGAAGCAGTTTTAAAATGTTTGAAAAAAATTCAATTGTCTTGTTATAAGTCTCCCTGTCTATCGGTTGCAGATACGCAGGTTTGATCATTTCAAGGTACCATGCACAAAAATCGTCCCATACCAGCTTGTACGTTGCCATTAATGCTTCTGATAACCGATATTGCGCAAAAGTATCTTCTATTTCTGTTAATGCCTGGTTGAAGCGGCTTTCAAACCAGTTAATTGCTACCCGGTTAGGATTTTCAAGCTTTTCATCAACCTCCCAGCCCTTAACTAAACGAAAAGCGTTCCAAACTTTATTATAAAAGTTGCGCCCTTGCTCACAATGGCCCTCGTCAAACATCAGGTCATTACCGGCAGGCGAACTTAACAGCATCCCTACCCTAACACCATCAGCACCATACTTTTCTATCAGATCCAAAGGGTCGGGTGAGTTACCCAGTGACTTAGACATCTTGCGGCCCTGCTTATCGCGCACTATCCCGGTTAAATAAACATTTTCAAACGGAATTTTACCCCTGAATTCATGCCCGGCCATGATCATCCGTGCTACCCAGAAAAATAGAATCTCAGGTGCGGTTACCAGGTCGTTGGTGGGGTAATAATAGTTAATATCGGCATTGTTCGGATCCTTAAATCCGTCAAAAACTGATATTGGCCATAACCATGATGAGAACCAGGTATCTAAAACATCTTCGTCCTGGGTTAGATCGTGAATTGTGAGTTCTGAATTACCGGATAATTGTTTTGCCTGCTCAAGTGCTTCCTCAACAGTTTTGGCAATAACGTATTGCCCGTTGGGTAAATACCAGGCAGGTATTTGCTGCCCCCACCAAAGCTGGCGGCTTATACACCAGTCTTTTACGTTCTCCATCCAATGGCGGTAGGTATTGATAAACTTTTCAGGGATCAGTTTTATCTCACCATTCAGCACATAATCCAGGGCGGGTTTTGCCATATCTTCCATCTTGCAAAACCATTGCATAGATAGCTTAGGCTCGATAACGGCATTGGTACGTTCAGAAAAACCAACCTGCGATTTATATTCTTCTACCTTTTCAAGCACACCGGCTTCTTCCAGCATTACCGCTATTTTTTTACGTGCGGCAAAACGGTCCTCACCAACCAAGATCTGCGCTTTAGCATTTAAGGTACCATCATCATTTAAAATATCAATAACAGGCAGGTTATGTTTTTGGCCTAACTCGTAATCGTTCAGATCATGCGCAGGCGTAACCTTTAAGCAACCTGTACCAAAATCCATGGTAACGTACTCATCCAGTATCACCGGGATCTCGCGGTTAATTAGCGGGATAAAAACCTTTTTACCATGCATATGCAGGTAACGCTCATCATTAGGATTGATGCAGATCGCTGCATCAGCCATAATGGTTTCAGGGCGCGTGGTAGCAATAGTTAAGTAGCGCGAATTGAGTGGTGAGTGATGAGTGGCAACACTTTCACTCATTACTGACAATTCATCACGCACAACTGCGTAGCGGATATAATAAAGTTTCTGATCAACTTCCTTACGGATCACTTCTTCATCGCTCACGGCGGTTTTTCCCTGCGGATCCCAGTTTACCATGCGGATACCACGATAGATCAATCCTTTTTTGTACAAATGAATAAAGGTATCTATTACCGCTTCTGACAGGTCGTCGTCCATGGTAAAACGGGTGCGGTCCCAATCGCATGAAGCGCCTAATTTCTTTAACTGGTCAAGTATGATACCACCGTATTTCTCTTTCCATTCCCAGGCATAGTCCAGGAACTCGGCACGGCTAAGGTCTTTTTTGCTGATGCCTTTGTCTTTAAGCATGGCAACAACTTTAGCCTCGGTAGCTATACTGGCGTGGTCTGTACCGGGCACCCAGCAGGCGTTTTTACCTTTCATACGGGCACGGCGGATCAGTACATCCTGTATGGTATTGTTTAACATATGCCCCATGTGCAACACGCCGGTAACGTTAGGCGGCGGCATTACAATGGTGTACGGTTCGCGGTCGTCGGGTACTGATTTGAAAAAGTTATTCTCTAACCAGTAACTGTACCATTTCTCTTCGGCTTCTTTAGGCAAATATGTTTTAACAATACTCATAAGGGCACAAAAATAGCGTTTTGATTTAAAAGTTTGAGGATTGATTGAGGTATTTGATGAGTGTTGTGCAGTGAACTCATCCCGACTGCGCTTCGCTGGTCGGGGTGAGTAATAGCCGTTTGTAACAATATTGGGCTCGCTTATCACGATATGAGTAAAATCATTATTATTGTATTAACTGAACTCATTATTAGATTTGAATGAAAATAAAATTAACTCACGTAATTTTAGCCGGCGGTATATGCCTTGCTGCAAGCGCTTTTGTCATTGACAACGTAAAGCCAAAGAAAAAATATATTGACCGTGCCAACATGGACACATCGGTTAAACCCGGTGATGATTTCTTTGAATATGCCAACGGCACCTGGGTAAAAAACAATCCTATCCCCGCCAAACAGACGCGCTGGGGCGCCTTTAATGTGTTAGCTCAGGAAAATATCGACCGCCTGGTGGGCATCCTGAAAGACGTAAGTAAAACCCCGGACCAGCCTAAAGGCAGTGTCAAACAGCGTGTGGGCGATCTTTACGCAAGCGCTATGGACAGCCTTGCTATCGAAAAACGCAATTTCGACCCTATAAAGCCCGACCTGGAACGCATTGCCGGCATTAAAGCCACGGACGATGTTGTTACCGAAATTGTTTATGAACGTACTCATGCCATAGCAGGCCCTTTCTTTGGCTTTGGTGTAGGCGCCGATTCAAAACACCCTAAAGTTAATATCGTAAATTTTTCGCAAGGCGGCACTACTCTTCCCGATCGTGATTATTATTTGAAGGATGATGCCCGCACCATTAAAATTCAAAATGCTTACAAGCAATACATTGTAACCCTGTTTACCCTAACCGGCGTCGATGCTAAACAGGCCGCTAAGAATGCTGATATTATTTTTGGTATTGAAACCAAACTTGCCAAGGCACAACTGAGCCGTACCGAAATGCGCGACCCCAATAAACGTTACAACAAATTTTCGGTAGTTGGTTTTAAAAACATCACCCCACATTTTGATTGGGTTAAACTGATGCCTGCAATGAAAGCTGCCGGACAGGATAGCATTATTGTTGATAATCCTGAATTTTTCAAGACCGAGGATAACCTGGTTGGCTCTGCCGGTGTTGACGACCTGAAAGCTTACCTTACCTGGGGAATCCTGAAAGGTTCGGCCGGTTCATTAAGTTCAGCTTTTGTTAATGCGGCGTTTAACTTTAACAGCGTTTTAAGCGGGCAAAAAGTACAAACCCCGCGTAACGAGCGCACGGCATCAATGATAGACCAAAACGTGGGTGAACTGTTGGGCCAGCTATATGCCGAAAAATACTTTAAACCTGCTGCCAAGGTTTATATGATCAACCTGGTTAATAATCTTAAAAGTGTTTTAGGCGACCGCATTAAACGCCTTGACTGGATGAGCGAAGAAACCAAAGCCCGCGCACTAAAAAAGCTGGCAGCATTTAGCGTAAAAGTTGGCTATGCCGACAAATGGGAAGTGTATCAAGGTTTGGTAATAGAGCGTGACGATTATGCAGGGAACCTGCGCCGTATGGCACAATGGCATTATAATTTTAATGTAAGCCAGTTAGGAAAACCCGTTGATAAAACACGCTTTAATATGACGCCGCCGACTGTAAATGCCAATTACAGCCCAACCAAAAATGAAATTACATTCCCTGCCGGTATATTACAATACCCGTTCTTTGATTTTAATGCAGATGACGCGATTAACTACGGAGCTATCGGCGCGGTTATCGGGCACGAAATGACCCACGGTTTTGACGACCAGGGCCGGCAATATGATGCCGATGGCTCGCTGCACGACTGGTGGACCAAAACCGATGCTGATAAATTTAAACAACGTGCCGATAAAGTAGTTGAGCAATTTAATGCTTATACCGTTAATGATACCTTACACCTGAACGGCCGACTTACTTTAGGCGAAAACCTGGCCGACCTTGGCGGCCTTAATGTGGCTTACGAAGCATTCAAAAAAACCAAAGAAGGTAAATCGAAGGTTAAAATTGACGGCTTTACGCCCGATCAGCGTTTCTTCCTGTCATTTGCGCAGGTATGGCGCGGCAGCGCAAGGCCCGAATATGCAGCACAGGCTGTTTTAGTCGATCCACATTCACCCGGCCAGTACCGTGCCTTTGCAGCCTTAACCAATATTGATGCCTGGTACAAAGCATTTAATGTAAAACCTGGCGATAAACTTTATAAAAAGCCCGCGGATAGAATAAAAGTTTGGTAACTATATTACCACTCCTTAATAATAATTTTTAAGAACAAAGCCTGCCTGATAATTTAAAGGTGGGCTCTGTTAATAAATGACCTCTGCAAGCTAAGATTTAAATAGCAACTTACTATCTTTGGAAACAATGATCATCAATCAATTTTACGATAAAGGTTTAGCCCATGCATCATACGCTATCATCCGCGATAGCAAGATGATAGTTGTTGACCCGGCGCGCGACCCGCAGCCATATTATGATTTCGCGCAGTTAAACCAGGCTGATATAATTGGGGTGATCGAAACACATGCCCATGCTGATTTTGTAAGCGCGCACCTGGAGATTCATCAAACAACCGGCGCCACCATTTATGCCAGTAAATTATTGGGCGCTACCTATCCGCATGAAAGTTTTGACGACGGGGATATTATTCATCTGGCTGATGTTAAACTGAAAGCCATTAACACACCGGGGCACTCACCCGATTCGATCTGTATTTTACTGCAGGATGAAAACGGCTATGACCGGGCACTGTTCACCGGCGATACTTTATTTGTCGGCGATGTGGGCAGGCCCGATCTCAGGGAAAGTGCCGGCGCGATAACCGCCACCAAAGAAGAACTGGCGCGGCAGATGTATCATTCGCTGCACGATAAACTTATGGTGCTGCCGCCGCACATCACCGTTTACCCGACGCATGGCCCCGGATCGCTTTGCGGTAAAAATATCAGCCCCGACTTGTCAAGCACCATTGGGCGCGAGTTAAAAGAAAACTACGCCTTGCAGCCAATGGGCGAGCAGGATTTTGTTGAAATGCTAACTGCCGATCAGCCATTTATCCCCCGCTATTTTGGGTTTGATGTTGAGCTGAACAAAAAAGGTGCGGCACCGTTTAATAAAAGCATTGGCAGCGTAATGAAATTGAACGCTATCGATGATATTGAAGCTAACATTTTGATCATTGATACCCGGCCTCAGGCATCATTTAAAAACGGGCATTTAAAGGGCTCAATAAACCTGCAAAATGGCGATAAATTTGAAACATGGCTGGGCTCGATTGTTAAACCTGACGAGTCCTATTATTTGATCGCTACTGATGAAGAAACCCTTGACGAAGTAATTAAAAAGACAGCCAAAATTGGCTATGAACAAAACATCAAAGCGGGTATAGTATCAGATAGTAATTTCCCGGAGTTATCCGCTCTTATAGATCTGGATGATTTCAGATCATCGCCAGAAAACTACACCATCATTGATGTACGCAACCAGGGTGAAGTGAATGATGAAAAGATCTTCGGCGATGCTTTAACCATTCCGTTATCAGAGTTGCGCGACCGACTGGATGAGATCCCTACTGACAAACCTATCATGGTGCATTGTGCAGCGGGTTATCGCTCGGCGGCGGGCACCAGCATCGTTGCAGGTAAAATAAAAACAGTACCGGTTTATGATCTGAGCGAAGCGATAGATAAGTTCACGGTTCATGGCTGATAGTTCATGGCTTACAGGCCATATCGCAACTATCTTTAACGCTGATTACCAACAATGGACCATCAATAATGCACTATCAACAATGAACATATGCTGCAAATAGTCGTCACCGCTGACGGTTCAAACACCATCTACAATCCGCAGGTAGGCGAAAACTACCATTCACGCAACGGAGCTTTGCAGGAAAGCCGGCATGTATTTGTCAATTCTGGATTACTGTATTTTTTAGATAAAAGCGCAGTAAAGCAGGTGTCGATATTGGAGGTTGGCTTTGGCACCGGACTTAATTTTTTGTTAAGTGCCGATTTTTGTACCGAACAGCAAACAGAACTTAATTACACCGGTATTGAAGCCTATCCGCTAACCGACGATCTATTAAGTCAAACGGGTTATGAGCAATACGCGTCGCCGGCAATATGGCAGGCATTATTGGCGAACTATCAATCCGCTTTGCTATCACCCACTCAGCTTAATAATCACTGCCAACTGCAAATTGCCAACTGCCAGTTGTTAAATTTTGAATCAATTAACAAATACGATGTTATTTACTTTGATGCATTCGCGGCAACACATCAACCCGAAATGTGGAATGAACAGGCCATTGGCCACACCATAAAATTTTTAAAACCGGGCGGCGTTTTTGTTACCTATGCCATAACGGGCAACTTAAAACGGATGCTGAAGAGCTTGGGCATGCAAATACAAAAAATACCCGGAGCGGCTGGCAAACGCGAAATGCTGAGAGCGTTAGCCCCTCCCAACCCTCCCCAATAGGGAGGCTTTTGAATTATACAAATTCATACACCATCAAAAAATCTGCACATTTGCATATCTGCACATCAAAAAATTAAAATATGCCTTTAACGCCACCCATACACGCTACTAATCCTGCTACCGCCTTTGAACGCCTGCTGACCATTATGGACGATCTGCGCATTAACTGCCCCTGGGATAAGAAGCAAACCCTTGAAAGCCTGAGGCACCTTACCATCGAGGAAGTTTACGAATTATCGGATTCCATTTTAAGTGCCGATATGCCCGAAATAAAAAAGGAACTGGGTGATATTATGCTGCACCTGGTTTTTTATTCGAGGATAGCATCCGAAGGCAACCATTTTAATATTACCGACGTACTGAACAGTATATGCGAAAAGTTAATCAACCGTCACCCGCATATTTATGGCGATGTTGAGGTTAATGACGAGAACGATGTTAAGCGCAACTGGGAGCAGATAAAGCTTAAAGAAGGTAATAAATCTGTTTTAGGCGGCGTGCCGGCATCATTACCGGCGTTGGTAAAAGCATCGCGCATACAGGAAAAAGCACGAGGCGTTGGGTTTGACTGGGAAGAGAAAAGCCAGGTATGGGCCAAGGTTGAAGAAGAACTGCAGGAGTTTAAAAATGAATTTAATACAGAAGATGAAAGTACGATAGATCATGAAAAAGCCGAAAGCGAGTTTGGCGATCTGTTATTTTCTTTGATCAATTACGCAAGGTTTATCAACATTAACCCCGAGGACGCATTAGAGAAAACGAACCGTAAATTCATCAAACGGTTCCGGTATCTTGAAAGTAAAGCTGCCGAAAGCGGTAAACAATTACAAAATATGAGCCTTGCCGAAATGGACATTTTTTGGGAGGAGGCCAAGAGGATATAAACATATAATATTAAACAGTAACGAGTGGTGCAGCCTAAATAAATCATGAAAAATAAGATCATTTATTTGTTGCCCCTACTGTTGGTGCTGATAGCCGGCTGCACTAAAAAATATAACGACCCCGATAAATGGGCCAACGATAGCGGTTATCCGTTAGGTATGTTTACCGGTACATTTATCCGCATCCATAAAAACCCGGTTACTTTAAAATACGATACAATAACCGCAGCCTTAAAACTGGTTCTATCTACCAACACAGGCTTCGCCGTTTCCGGCGATACTACTATACATGCGGGTAGCTATGGTAGTTTCAAAGAGGACATAACGAACATCTGGTTTATTGATGTCACATCGCCGGTTAATTACACGCCAAAGAAAACCCACTTATCCGGTACTTATACTTATACCTACAACAGGTCATATTTAATGATAGAAAATGCCGTAAAGTCTGATACGTTATCGTGTGTATATCACTTAACAAAAATGAAATATTGATATCTCTGATTTCTTAATATCCAAGGTTATATTTGAGCCGGTGCAATTAACAAGCATCGGCTTTTTATTTATATTGGATAGCCTTTACAGGCGAGATCTTTGATACCAGCATAGAAGGTATAATAAGCACCAGCAGGCAAATAACCAGGGTGCCTATATTTAGTAATACCACATCCATCCAGTTAAATTGTATGGGCACAAAGGTCATGTAATAAGACGAAGCGTCGAGTTTAAAAAAGTGGGTATTGTACTGTATCCAACATAAGCCAAGGCCCAACAGGTTGCCCAATAGCAGCCCAAGTCCTATCAAATAAGAGGCATTGTATAAAAATATTTTCTGAATACTCCAGTTATTCGCGCCCATCGCTTTTAGTATCCCGATCATTGCGGTGCGCTCCAGGATCATGATCAGCAATGCCGAGATCATGTTAATTGCGGCCACCGCCAGCATTAAAACAAGCATAACGCGGGCATTAACATCCAGCAAAGGCAGCCACTCAAATATCAGCGGGAAGTTTTCAAAAACGGTGGTAAACTTTAGTCGGGGTGGTAAATTATTATCAACTAAGTAACCTACCTGGTCTAATTTATCAAAATCAGCGACCCTAAGTTCATAGCCGCCAATTTCGTTGAGGTTCCAGTTGTTTAGTCTTTTTATTAGTGATAGGTCGCCGATAACATAGGCTTTATCAATCTCTTCAATACTGGTGTCAAAAATACCAACTACCTTAAATGGCCTGCGCCTTAGTGGCTGCTGCACAAAATACATCATCAGGGCATCGCCTAACTTTAGCTTTAACCGGTTAGCTATTGTCTGCGAGATCATGATCTGCGTTTTGGATCTAGCGGTATCCGCAAAATTTATCACAGTACCTTCAACCAGGTTAGCTTTTAAAAATGTCCAGTCATATGTGTGGTCGACGCCTTTAAGTATCACGCCTTCAATTTCGCCATGAGCCTTGATTATGCCGGGTTTGGTTGCATAGGGCACCACATAGGTTATTGCACGGCTGCTTTTTGTTTTTCTTACAAAAGTATCGGCTTTAACAAAGGGCGAGTTTTCGTACGAGCCATTAAGATCATATTTCACTACTTTAATATCACCGTCAAAACCCCTTACTTTTTCGCGGATCTCGTTTTTGAAGCCCCTTATTATGGCTAATGATAATATCATTACGCTAAGGCCCAGCATAATACCACCTATGGCTATGCGTACAATCAGCTTTGAAAATGTACGTTTAGATTTAAATGATATGCGGCCTGCTATAAAGGATGCGAAATTCAATGCAGTATGTTTTTTTGTAACTTAGCAAATATGCAGTTTTACTGCCTAAAATGGTATTTTTAAATTGAAAGGGTATTAATATTTATGACTAAGCCAAAATCTTATTGTTTGTTTTTGCTGCTGACGGTTTTAATACCTTATTCTGTAATTGCTTATGGCAAGCCTTACCTGCATGTAAAGCAACGCAAGCATAACGTTACAAAGACAATTATCCCCGGTGCAGACCAAACCGCTTTGTATATAAACTATTTAAAAGGCAAAAACATAGCGATGGTTGTTAATCAAACATCCATTATAGGCCAGCATAAAACGCCAGGTGTTGATAGTCTTTTAAAGCTGGGCGTAAATATCAAAAAGATCTTTGGGCCCGAACATGGCTTTAGGGGGAATGCCAGTAACGGCGCAACTGTAGATGACGCTATTGATGCGCAAACAGGCCTACCGGTAATATCGCTTTATGGCAAGCATTTCAAGCCCACAGCTGCCGACTTAAACGGCATTAACCTGGTAATATTTGACATACAGGACGTAGGCGCACGCTTTTACACTTACATATCAACCCTGCATTATGTGATGGAAGCCTGCGCCGAAAATAACATCGAACTCATGATATTGGACAGGCCAAATCCTAACGGAGCTATTATTGACGGACCGATATTAGACACAAATTACCGATCATTCGTTGGCATGCACCCCATACCCATATCACACGGCATGACCATTGCCGAATACGCGCAAATGATAAACGGCGAGGGCTGGCTGAAAAATCATGTGCAATGCAAACTAAAACTCATAAAGATCGCAAATTATATCCATTCGGCCGGTTATGTGCTGCCGGTTAACCCGTCACCTAACTTAAATACCAACCAGTCAATTTTGTTATATCCAAGTGTATGCCTGTTTGAGGGTACAACTTTAAGCCTGGGCAGGGGCACTATGAGTCCTTTTTTAGAAATCGGACACCCTTTACTTAATGGTAAATATAGCTACTCGTTTACCCCTGTAAGCATTGCCGGCATGAGCGAAGACCCGCCGCAAAAAAACCAGGTTTGTTATGGTGTTGATTTAAAAAATTACAATACCAGTATCCTAAAAAATAATGGGCACATTAATTTAGCGTGGTTAATTGAGATGTACCAGGCTTTCCCGGACAAAGCGCATTTTTTTAATGCTTATTTCACAAAACTTGCGGGCACTGCCGAGCTGCGAAAACAAATAGAAGCCGGCAAATCGGAGAAAGAAATAAGACAAAGCTGGGAGCCTGGGTTAAGTAAATACAAAGCCATGAGGCGAAAATATTTATTATATCAATAAATGACTTTAGCTAACCATTATCATTTTAATATTTTTTACTGATTTAGCTTGTTACAAATATAAATTACCAGATAAAATCACTATATTATCACCATGAAACCGTCATAGGCAGCCGCTCAAAAAAGCAAAAATAATTAATAGCTTATGACAGCTTCATCACCTTAAAAAAACAAATTATACTGATGAAAATTGTATTTATGGGTACGCCCCAATTTGCTGTTGCATCGTTGGATGAACTGATTCAAGCCGGCACCAATATTGCCGGTGTAGTTACCGCGCCTGATAAACCTGCGGGCCGCGGTCAAAAGGTAACCGAGTCGGCCGTGAAGCAATATGCTGTTGCTCATGGCTTAAGAGTTTTACAACCTACAAACCTCAAAGACCCCGATTTCTTAGCCGAATTAAGATCATTAGATGCCGACCTGCAAGTGATTGTTGCGTTCCGTATGCTGCCTGAAGAAGTTTGGAACATGCCTGACAGGGGGACCATTAATTTACATGCTTCATTACTGCCGCAATATCGCGGTGCTGCCCCGTTAAATTGGGTGTTAATAAACGGCGAAAAAGAAAGTGGCGTTACCACATTTTTCTTAAAACATGATATTGATACCGGCAACGTATTATTCACAGAAAAAGTAACCCTTACCGGTCATGAAACAGCAGGCGAATTACATGACCGCCTGATGCATAAAGGCGCGGGCCTGTTGGTAAAAACGGTTAAAGCCATTGAAAGCGGCAGGTATAATGAGCATGCTCAATCTTCATTATTACCGGAAGATGTTGAACTAAAAACAGCGCCTAAAATTTATAAGGACGATTGCAAAATAAACTGGAACCAGCCGCTAACCTGGGTTTATAATTTTATACGCGGCTTAAGCCCTACCCCTGCCGCCTTTACCGAGTTAAACGGCAAGACCTTTAAAATATACAGGGCCGATTACCAGGAAACCGAACCCGGCATACAACCGGGCGCTTTTTTAACCGATAACAAAACTTATCTGAAATTTGCTACCCAGGATGGCTTTATCAATGTGACAGACGTACAACAGGAAGGCAAGAAGCGCATGGAGATAGCAGAGTTTTTGAGGGGTGTGAAGCTGTAACAGTAGTCTTATCCGTTTTATTAGGCCTGCAACGTTTACGTAACTTATTCATATACCTATTTCTTTTCTGCACAGAAGTGCGTAATCTTGTTCAACCAATAAGTTATAAACGCTTACACCTGTAGCATGAAACCTGTTATTTTATTAATTGTCTTGTTTTGCTTATCACTTTCAACATGGGCGCAAACTGCATCTAAACAAAAATTAGTTTTTCATGACGAGTTTAACTACAACGGTTTACCCGATTCTACAAAATGGGGTTATGAAAAAGGTTTTGTCAGGGATGCCGAGCCCCAGTACTATACAGAGAAAGCATTAAAAAATTGCCGGGTAGAAAATGGTATGCTGGTAATTGAAGGTATCAAAGAGCAATATCCCAACCCCAAATATAAAGCGGGATCAAGCAATCGCGAGGAAAAACAAGAATTTGCACCATACACCTCGGCATCAATTAATACCAACGGCAAATACTCCTGGCAATATGGACGGATTGAGGTGCGGGCAAAAGTACCGGGTGGTAACGGTTCATGGCCAGCTATATGGATGCTTGGCGATGATCACAAACATGGCTGGCCGCTTTGCGGAGAGATAGATATTATGGAATACCTGGGCCGCGACTCAACCCGGGTACACTCCACTGTTCATTATGCCGATTCGTTAGGTAAACATCAACAACAGGGCAATGCGCCGGTTGTTGGTAAGCCTGCTGATGATTTTCATATTTACGCGGTTGAGTGGAACGATAAGGCTATGACCTTTTATTATGACGATTTGAAGTATTATACTTTTGAATATAAAAACATGAAAGGCGCCGATCCTAATGTATTCCGCAAAAAGTTTTATTTACTATTGAACCTGGCGCTTGGTAGTAAGGCGGATTGGGGCGGCCCGCAGGATGATGCCGCTTTACCGGCCAAATACTATATAGATTACGTAAGGATTTATCAATAAATCCTTAAGCTTTATTCAACTCATCCATCAACCCTTTACTCAGCCTGTTAAAATAGCGCCTGATGCCATATCCCATCACGCTCTGGATACCTCTGCTGGCGTTAGTTACGAAAACCTCATCAGCCTCGTATAAAATTTCGGGGTTGATCTGCGCTTCGGTAACAGGGATATCATTTTTCTTGGCGATATTGATGATCACCTGCCGCATTACTCCTTCTACACATCCCTCGCTCAAAGCAGGTGTATATAAATGATTTTGGTACCATATAAACACATTGGCACTGGTAGCCTCGCATAAAAAACCATTTTGATTTAACAAAAAAGCCTCGTCCAAATTATTTTGCGATCTATATAGCGCTGCCATTACATAAGTAAGCGAGTTGCAGGTTTTAATGTTAGACAGGTAGTTTAATGGCTTAGGCAGATCAGTAAAAATGTCTACGATCAATCCTTTTTCGTTTAAAAAATATCGGGGCTCGTCGGCAGGTGTAAATTCAAGACAATAACCTGCCTTATTTTGCGATGGCGTATACAGCCCTTCAGCATCGCGGTAAACAGTTAGCCTTAACCGGCCATGTTTCGCTTTATTTCGGGCAGCTAATTGCTCGGCTATCTGCTTTAAAAAATAAGTATCCATTTGCGAATAGCCATCAATTTTGAGGGCTTTCATTCCGCGTTGCAGGCGGTCGGCATGCAGATCTGCAAACTTAAGGTGGCCCTTTAGCATCCGCATACTTTCAAACAAACCATCGCCATATTTAAATGACCGGTTTGCAACCGAAAGTAATTTGCTGTCGGCCGGTAGTATCTCTCCGTTAAAATTGATGTAAAGAAGTGCCATGGTCAATTAATCGCTAATTTCACCATTTTGTGTGGCATTAGCACCAATATATTTACGCCACTTTTGCAATACAGCATCAAAATCCTGTGGCAGAGGAGCTTCAAAGTGAATATATTTCTTTGTTGAGGGATGCGTAAAACCCAGCGTTTGCGCATGGAGCGCCTGGCGCGGTATCAGCTCAAAACAATTCTCAACAAACTGCTTGTATTTGCTGTAGATAGCGCCCTTCAGGATCTTGTCTCCACCGTATGTCGCGTCGCTAAACAGCGGATGGCCGATATACTTCATGTGCGCACGGATCTGGTGGGTGCGGCCGGTTTCAAGCTGGCACTCTATCAGGGTAACATAACTCATCCGTTCTAACACTTTATAATGCGTTACAGACCATTTGCCTTTTTCAGGATCATCGTAAATAGACATTACCCGTCTGTCGTTTACGCTGCGGCCTATATACCCCGCTACTGTTCCATCCTGTTCAAGATCACCCCAAACCAGGGCTATATATTTACGGGTAATAGAGTGATCAAAAAACTGGCGTGCCAGGTAGGTCATTGATCGTTCGTTCTTGCTTATTAACAACAAACCCGAAGTATCTTTATCAATACGATGAACCAGGCCCGGCCTGCCGTCGTTACCGGGCAGCGTGGGTAATTGCTGAAAATGATAAACCAATGCATTGACCAGCGTACCGGTATAATTGTTATATCCGGGATGCACCACCATGCCTGCTTCTTTGTTCACCACTAACACGTCATCATCCTCATAAACAATATTAATGGGCAGGTTTTCGGGATATACTTCAGTATCGCGGGGCGGATGCGGCAGCACCACAGATATTACATCCAATGGTTTAACCCTGTAGCTGGCTTTAATTACTTTATCATTAACCAATACATTACCGGCATCAATAGCGTTTTGTATCCGGTTGCGCGACGCGTTTTCAACCCGGTACATTAAAAACTTGTCAATACGTAAAAGAGATTGCCCTTTATCAACAACTACACGCAGGTGCTCGTACAGATCCTGCTCATCCTGGTCAAATACATCTGGCTCTTTTATCATTCGGGCAAAATTAATTGTTTTTCCAATCAATTAAGGATATTAAATAACATAGCTAAATGCTTATTGGATTGATTATTACGAAATTTTTGTTACTTTTACGATACGGAGCCTTGTTTGAAAAATATATGAAGATACGTTACCAGATCATAATATTATTATTCTTAACAGGCTTGGCTTTTAAAGCTAATGCGCAATCAGATGATGGTATTTCACAATTGTTTAAAAGTGGCCCCGCCGATGTAAATAAATTAGTTAACGCCTATAGCAGTCCATTATTTAAAGGCTTTGGCAATAGCTTAAATGGCGGCTGGACGAATACTGCCAAAACTCAGAATTTTTTACGTTTTGTTATCAGGGTAAGCACTACTGAAAGTCTTGTACCGGATAAGGATAAAACTTACAATATCAATTCGTTAAACTTAACTAATATTAAAGCTACCGGCTCGCCCATAGCACCAACCTTTGGGGGTGATAAAAACCTACGTACCGGTATTACTGTAACAGACCCTACCAATACGAATAATAAATATAACACTACCCTGCCTAAAGGTGTTGTTAAATATATCCCGGCGCCACAATTGCAGGTAACCGTTGGGTTAATAAAGAATACAGATGTTACGGTGCGCTTTATTCCAACCATTAAAGTATCTGACGATGTGGGCAAAGTAGGTATGTTTGGATTAGGCTTTAAACATAATCTTGTAAACGATATTGACCCAAAGCACCCGCTGCCATTTGACCTGGCGGTTGCATTTGGCTACACCCATTTAAATTATACAAAGTCATTAAATGTTGTTCCGGATGCAGACAATGGTGGCATTACAGGCAGTCATGACTTTGGCAACCAGAGTATTGAAGGACATTTTAGCGGCTTTAACGCACAGGTTATTCTTTCCAAAAAATTATTGTTCTTTACGCCGTTTGTTTCTGTGGGATACTTAACCAGCAGTACCAATGTTTCTTTAAAAGGAAATTATCCTTTCTTAACCAGTGTTAATGATGATAACAAGCCGGTATATACTACCTTTGCCGACCCAATCAACATCAGCGGATCTGGGGCAAGCGTAAGCGGCCCACGAGCAGATGTTGGTTTCCAACTGAGCTTGTTTGCACTTAAAATATATGGCTCTTATAGCTTTGCACAATATCAATCAGCAAACGTGGGTATAGGACTTGGCTTCTAATAATTTAATGAATATTGATCTCGAGATATTTAGTCCCGTTCAGCAAATTAACAATCCGTTGTTTGCTGAGCGAGGTTTGTCAGTTTATATAAAGCGTGATGACCTGATCCACCCTATCATATCAGGCAACAAATGGCGCAAATTAAAATATCTGCTAAAAAAAGCGCAGGGTCAAAACAAAACTCACCTGGTGACCTTTGGTGGGGCGTATTCTAACCATTTACTGGCAACCGCCGGTGCCGCGGCCCGGTTTGGTTTTAAGGCTACGGGGATAGTCCGCGGTGAGGAAGTTAATAATGATACTTTGTTTATGTGCCGTCTGCATGGCATGGAACTGATATTTACCGATCGTGAAAGCTATCGTGATAAACAGGCACTGTTTAATAAATACTTTGGCGATGATGAAAATGCCTTTTTTATAGACGAAGGCGGCGCATCGCCCGAGGCCGCGCAGGGGTGCAGCGAATTGGTTGGCGAACTAACCGACCCGTACGACCATGTTTTTTGTGCCAGTGGTACCGGCACGATGGCTGCAGGGATCATTAATGGCATTACAGACCATAAACTACCAACAGTGCTTCATTCAATACCTGTGTTTAAAAACGGGGGATTTATTGCCGGCGAGATCGATAAACTGCTGTCAGCGCCGGCAGGTTACCAGCTACATACCGATTACCATTTTGGCGGCTATGGCAAAGTAAATAACGACCTAATAAACTTTATAAAAAGATTTGTAGCAGACACAGGGATTTTAATAGACCCTATCTATACCGGCAAGATGCTTTATGCCATTTACGACCTTGCAGACAAAAATTACTTTAGGCCCGGTAGCAGCATATTAGCCATCCATAGCGGCGGCATTTGGGGACTTTTGGGAATGAAAGACAAGTTTGACTAAGATTTATAGGATTAAAGGATTTTAGGATAAAACTTGCATTTACAAATAATTTTTTGTTCTTCGGTCGTTCCAAATAAGGCTCTTATAGCTTATACCAAAAGCTTGAGCAGTACAAAAACCAACTTTAAATTGTTTAAACCTACTTTTTGGATATCGGGTTCAAAAAGTGCTTAAATTATCAATTTAGAGGGTTTTTTAGTAAATTTGTACAAAGCATAATACTATGTACAACCTGTCTGTTTCTCCTGAAAACGTTATTGATTCTTTGAAAAAGCATGTCCTGGCCGATGGCTTTGACCTTACTTTTGATATGGAAAAAAGTAACGGCGTACATATTTATGATGCGAAGAATAACCGCACCCTGCTTGACTTTTTTACCTGTTTCGCATCAGTACCATTAGGTTATAATCATCCCAAAATGCTTAACGACGAAGCATTTAAAAAAAACCTGATGCTGGCTGCTTTAACCAACCCATCAAACTCTGATATTTATACCACACAATACGCCCAGTTTTTAGAAACATTCGACAGGGTAGGTATTCCCGATTATCTGCCCCATGCTTTCTTCATCTCAGGAGGCACATTAGCTATTGAGAATGCGCTTAAAACCGCTATGGACTGGAAAGTGCAAAAGAATTTTGCCAAAGGTTACACCACCGAAAAAGGTTTTAAAGTATTGCACTTTGAAAACGCTTTTCATGGCCGGTCAGGCTATACACTTAGCTTAACCAATACGTTGCCTGTTAAAACCAAGTGGTATGCCAAGTTTGACTGGCCGCGTGTATCTTTTCCTGCAGTTAAATATCCGCAGACAGAAAGTAATCTTGCCGAACTTTTAAAAAGAGAAGAACGATCCATCGCACAAATAAAACAAGCTTTTACAGATAACAAGGATGAGATCTGCGCTATCATTGTCGAACCTGTTCAGGCTGAGGGCGGCGATAACCACGCACGTAAAGAGTTTATGGAACAGCTGCGCATATTGGCTGATGAAAATGAAGCACTGTTGATCTATGATGAGGTGCAGACAGGCGTAGCTTTAAGCGGAAAATTTTGGTGCCACGAGCATTTTGGCGAAAAAGCCCGGCCGGATATCATCGCGTTTGGTAAAAAAATGCAGGTATGCGGCATATTGGCAAGCAGGCGCGTAGATGAGATCGAAAATAATGTATTTAATGTTTCGTCAAGGATAAATTCAACCTGGGGTGGCAGCCTGGTTGACATGGTGCGTTCATCAAAAATACTGGAGATCATTGAGGAAGATAACTTATGTGCAAAAGCGGCAGAAAACGGCCGGTATTTACAGGATCAATTAATTCAAATTGCTCAGGACAATTCGGTAATCAGTAACGTACGTGGAAAAGGTTTACTTACTGCCTTTGATTTCCCTGACAAACCCACACGCGACAAATTTTTACAGGACGGTATCCAACATAACGTGATGTTTTTAGGTTGCGGTAACAATACCATCAGATTTAGGCCGGCACTTATTATTGAAAAAAATAATATTGACGAAGGGCTCCATATTCTTAAAAAAATAGTACCCACGCATTAATATGTAATATTTTTGCTACAACTACACGTTTTTTAACATATCATTAGGCTTTATTATAGTTGAAATATACTATAATCGTATGTTTGCGTTACATCTATATGTATTATTTCTGTTAACCGGCCGTTTCCCTAATTATGGCTAACTATTCTTAACAAAATAATATTGCCATAACCTAATATGATATCATGAGCAAACCCATTGAAAAGTTAAAAAAACAGCTTATAGAAATATCCGAAGTTGTTAATGCGTTCCGATCAGAAGCCGTTCAGGTAAAAGTTGTTGACAAATTGTTAGATGCAATGATTGAGTTTGAAAGAGGCGATGCTGAAGGCTACGAGTTTTTAAGCAAAAAAGTAAGCAAAAACAAAACAACAGATAACGAGAGTTACAATAGTACACCCGGCCGTAAAAAACCGGGCGCGACAAAGGTGCTGAATCAACTTTTAACTACCGACTTCTTTAAGAAATCACATTCCATATCGGCTATAGCAGAATATTGTAAAGAGCATTACGACTCTGACTTTAAAACATCCGAACTATCAGGCATACTTTTAAAGCTTGCTAAAGAGAACAAGCTTAAGCGGCAAAGAAATAATGACAATAACCGCTTTGAGTATATAGGGATCTATTAGACCGCTACTTACCTTAGGCTAAAAAGATTATCAACTCCTAAGATCCTCCGCGAGGTAAAACCTTCTGCAAATTTCACGTGGATAATTTTACCAAACTCGCGCGCTCGAGATTCAATCACGGCAATAAACTCAGGCGATGAGATATAAGTTTGCGGCTCGTCCTCCCAATCAGGGTTATGAAACTGCGACCCGTAAGCATAAATACTCTCAACTTTTTTATCCCAATGGTCGGTAACATCAATTATAATATCGGGCTTAATATATACATCTTGTATAAAGTGTAATAATATTTTGGCGCGCCATGGTTCCTGCGTTTTACCATCTTCAAAAGTTTCTATCTTCCTTAAACCTGATAAAAATGCCGAATCAGCAACCAGGTTACAAGCGCGGCCATGATCGGGGTGCCTGTCATGGTACGCATTAGTAATAATAATTTCCGGCTGATACTTACGTATCGCTGCTATTACCTTTAGCTGATATTCTTTAGTATTTTCGAAAAAACCATCAGGTATTGCCAGGTTTTCTCTTGCGGCTAATCCTAATATTTTACCGGCTGCTTCAGCTTCCTTGTCACGGATCTCTGCCGAGCCGCGCGTGCCCAGTTCACCCCGGGTAAGGTCAACAATGCCGACTTTTTTACCGGCGGCAATATGTTTTAATATGGTACCGCCGCAACCTAACTCTGCATCGTCCGGATGTACGGCTATAACTAATATATCTAATTTAAGCATGTTTTAAACGTAGTTTGTTATTTGGCGGCCAACAACCTGTTAATCTTCTTCCTGATCTTTGAAGATGTAGGCTTGGTAAAAGGATAATAAAAATCAGTCAACTCGCCATTGCGATTGATCAGGAATTTATGAAAATTCCACCTGGGTATTGAGCTTAACCGACCGTTCTGCTTTTTATCCGCAAAAAATTTATATAACGGGTCGGCGTATGGCCCCCTTACCCTTATCTTTTCAAAAATTGGAAAATTGGCGCCGTAGTTCTCGCAAAAAGCGATTATGGCCTCACCTTCTAAAGGTTCCTGTCCACCAAAATCATTCGAGGGGAAACTTAATATTTCAAAATCCTGGCTGGCAAACTCATTTTTTAAAGTCACCAGATCCTTTAGCTGAGGAGTGAAACTACACTCGGACGCAGTATTAACTACTAAAAGTACTTTGTTTTTATAATCTGATAAGCTTATCTCCTGCCCCGAGATTTTCTGAACATTAAATTGATAGATGCTGTTCATTATTAATTCCTGTATGAATCATAACCCGACTCCTGGAGTATCGTCTCGATATCGCGCTGTTCATCTTTATCATACGTCTCTTTCAGGTTATGGCCTACTATCCTGGCAATGGATTGATAGATCATAGCCGTGCCCCACCCTTTCAGGTCTTTAACCAAATTATATGTGGTTATATCTGTTTCGCGGTTAACCAATTTTATCAGTATATCACCCTGACTAATTGTCAGGTTTTCGATATCCTTTTTAAACAGCGCTTTTATTTTATTGTTACACTCGTCAATTAAAATCTTTTGTTTGTCCTTATCGCCTGTCATAGCCAAATCACGCTGTAATTTCCGGTAGATGTCACCCGCTTCGTGGGCATAAGGTATAACCTTAACCACATTATATCTTAATAAATTAAAAGCCCGCCTGTCGGCGTCGGTTTTAAATATACGCGATGCACGTATTACTACCTCCGGTGCAACTATCCATGGCACCATCTCATTATCCAGCAGTGTCACATAGGTTTTAATGGTATCATTTTTGCCTAGTACAGGTAGTGCAGGGTGTTGCGACTGGGCCCGTACAGTACCCATTAAGCAACAAAACACTACTAAAAGCCCAAATAATTTCATAAATTTACCTATTGCAAAATTAATGCAATTTTTTTTGGTATTTCATATAAACCTGCAATTTTAACGTTTATTGTGGGTTTTATTTAAATACTGACAACCTTAATAATGAAAGAATTAGTAATTGATCTGGAAGTTGAGAAGACGGAGATATTAAAAAGATATCGCGCTTTGCTGCGTGCAAGTAAATCTACCCTGCAAAAGGGCGATAAACGCATGATCCGCAAGGCGTTTGATATGGCATTAGAGAGCCATAAAGATATGCGCCGCAAATCCGGCGAACCATATATATACCACCCTATTGCCGTTGCGCAAATAGCTGCCGAGGAGATCGGGTTAGGTACCACATCTATTGTGTGTGCTTTGCTGCATGATGTTGTTGAAGATACGGATGTAACACTTGATGATATTGAGCAGGAGTTTGGTAAAAAAGTAGCCAAGATAATTGACGGGCTTACCAAAATATCGGGCGTATTTGATACCAATAGCTCTTTACAGGCAGAGAACTTCAGGAAGATGCTGCTTACCCTGGCGGATGATGTGAGGGTGATATTGATAAAATTGGCCGACCGCTTGCACAATATGCGCACCATGGAGTTTATGCCGCGCGACAAGCAGCTTAAATTATCATCAGAAACTGTTTATTTATACGCCCCGCTGGCCCATCGCCTGGGGTTGTATGCTATAAAATCTGAATTGGAAGATCTTTCTATGAAATACATGGAAAGAGAAACTTACCAGTTCATTAAAAATAAACTAAACGAGAAAAAAGCCGAACGCGAGAAATTTATCCGCGACTTTATTGAGCCGGTAAAAAAAGTACTACAGGGACAGGGTTTGGATGCCGATCTTTTCGGACGGCCAAAATCTATCCATTCCATCTGGAATAAGATGAAGAAAAAATCTATTCCGTTTGAAGAGGTGTACGATCTTTTTGCCATCCGTGTGATACTGGACAGCACGCCTGAAAGTGAAAAAGCCGATTGCTGGAAAGCTTATTCGATAGTTACCGACCTTTACCGGCCAAACCCGGACAGGTTGCGTGATTGGATCTCGTCTCCAAAAGCAAATGGGTACGAATCATTACACACTACGGTGATGGGCCCGCGCGGGCAGTGGGTTGAAGTGCAGATCCGCACCAAACGCATGAACGAGATAGCCGAAAAAGGTTTCGCGGCACATTGGAAATACAAGGAATCATCAACAGATAGCGGCCTCGACCAATGGGTGCAGAAGGTTCGGGACATGTTAAAAAATCCCGACTCGAACGCGCTTGAGTTCCTGGATGATTTTAAAATGAATTTGTTCTCTGACGAGATCTTCATATTTACGCCAAAAGGTGCGCTTATTCAGCTACCCTTAAATGCCACCGCGCTTGATTTTGCTTTCGAGATCCATACAGACGTTGGCGCAAGTTGTATCGGCGCAAAGGTTAACCATAAACTGGTTCCGCTTAGCTACAAACTGCAAAACGGCGACCAGGTAGAGGTAATTACTTCGAGTAAACAGGTCCCTAAAGAGGACTGGTTAAGCTTTGTGGTAACGGCCAAGGCAAAGGCCAAAATTAAATCGGCCTTAAAAGAAGAAAAACGTAAAGTTGCCGAGGATGGCAAAGAGATATTGGAGCGTAAACTAAAATCATTAAAGATCACCTACAACTCCGAAAATATCCATAAGCTGAGCTATTATTTTAAACTGGCTTCAACCCAGGACCTGTTCTTTAATGTAGCCAAGGGCCTCATTGATATGAAGGACCTTAAAGAATATCAGCAATCTGAAAAAGTTGTCGAGAATAAGCCTCAGGATAAAATAGATAACGAGCAGCTACAAGGCTTGTTACGCAACATCAAGGCTAAAGACAGCGATATATTGCTCATTGGTGAGGATATGCAAAAAATTGACTACAAGCTGGCCAATTGCTGCAACCCTATCCCCGGTGATGATGTTTTTGGCTTTGTTACGGTTAGCGACGGCATTAAAATACACCGTACCAACTGCCCTAATGCAGCCAAGTTGATGGCAAACTACGGCTACAGGATTGTTAAGGCGCGCTGGACCAACCAACAGGAACTGGCGTTTTTAACGGGCTTACGCATTACCGGTATTGATGATGTGGGTTTGATCAATAAGTTAACCACCGTTATATCAAACGACTTTAAGGTAAACATGCGCTCCATAACAGTTGACAGCGATAACGGCATTTTTGAAGGTTCTATTATGGTTTACGTAAATGATACCGAACATCTGGACAACCTGATAAAAAGATTAAAAACCGTTAATGGCGTTACCGCAGTAACTCGTTTTGACGCGGTAGAGAAAGCCTCTTAGTGAATAGGAAGTAGTGAATAGAGAATCATCGACAGTGTTACTCACTATTCACCACTCACTATTCATTACTAAAATTCATACCTTTGATATTTAATATAAAAATATGTCCCAGCAGGAAACTATAGCAATGGTGAAAAAGATTTTCGAGGCTTACCTTGAAAATAAAACCCTACGTAAAACCCCTGAACGTTTTGCTATATTAGAAGAAATCTATTCGCGGAGCGACCATTTTGATGTGGAATCATTATATATCCACATGAAAAATAAAAAATATCGCGTTAGCCGTGCCACCGTTTATAACACACTTGAATTACTGGTATCATGCGACCTGGTGACCAAACACCAGTTTGGTAAAAACATGGCCCAGTTTGAAAAATCATACGGCTACAAACAGCATGACCATATTATTTGCCTGGATTGCGGCAAGGTAGTCGAGTTTTGCGATCCGCGCATCCAGCAGATCCAAAGCATGATGGGTGGTTTATTAAAATTCGAGATCAAACACCACTCCTTAAACCTTTATGGTAATTGTGAAAAACTTAAAGAAGGCTTTTGCGACAGAAAAGTATAACTTTACCCCCTTGTTAAATATTCTAAATTCATAATGGCTGTTGACGTATTATTAGGCCTCCAGTGGGGCGATGAAGGTAAAGGTAAAATTGTTGATGTACTGAGCGCAGGTTATGACCTGATAGCCCGTTTCCAGGGAGGCCCTAATGCCGGCCATACATTGGAATTTGACGGAAAGAAGTTTGTATTAAACACCATCCCTTCAGGTATATTTTTTGATAACACCCTTAATCTTATCGGTAACGGGGTTGTTATTGACCCTATCACCCTAAAAAGAGAGATTGATAAATTAAAGGATGCCGGGCATGACCTTTTAGCTAAAAAGAATTTAATGATAGCTAAAAAGGCGCACCTGATATTACCTACTCACCAGCTGCTTGACGCTGCTTCTGAAAAGAAAATGGGTGAGGGCAAGATCGGCTCGACTTTAAAAGGTATAGGCCCGACCTATATGGATAAAACCGGCCGCAACGGTTTGCGTATTGGCGATATCACATTACCTGATTTTAAAGAGCGCTATAAAAAACTGGTTGACAAGCATACTTCTATGTTGCAGGCTCTATATGGCGAGGTTGCTGATTTCAGCGAGCGCGAAGCAGCTTTCTTTGAAGCGATCGACCTGATCAAACAATTTCCATTGGTTGATTCTGAACATTTTGTGAACGACTACCTTAAAAAAGGTAAAAAGATATTGGCTGAGGGCGCGCAAGGTACCATGCTGGATATCGACTTTGGTTCATATCCGTTTGTAACCTCGTCAAATACTACTACTGCCGGTGCTTGCACAGGTTTGGGTATTGCCCCAAATACAATTGGTGACGTAATTGGCATCTTTAAAGCTTATTGCACACGCGTAGGTGGTGGACCCTTCCCTACCGAGTTAAATGACGCAACCGGTGAAGAGTTGCGTAAAATAGGCCACGAGTTTGGCGCAACCACAGGCCGCCCGCGCCGTACAGGCTGGATAGACCTGCCTGCGCTGAAATATGCCATTATGCTTAATGGTGTTACCCAAATGGTTATGACCAAAGCTGACGTATTAAGCGGCTTTGACAAGATATATGCTTGTACCCACTACAATTACTTAGGTGAGAAAATTGATTATATGCCTTATGACATTTGTTCTGTTGACGCCGTTCCTGTTTTAAAGGAGATTGACGGCTGGAACGAAGACCTGACAGGTATAACTGAATTATCTGAAATACCTGCGAAATTGCAATCATACATCGATTACCTTGAACAAGAACTGGGCGTACCTATTAAATGGTTGTCTGTAGGGCCCGACAGGAAGCAAACATTGGTATTACACTAATTTGCCAATCGACACAAATAATATAAAAGGCTCCGCGGTAAACGGGGCCTTTTGCTTTAACTTTACACCGTGACCATACAAGTATCAGACCTGCATTTATTTATGCAAAAGGCACTGCAATGGGCAGCAGGCTTTGATGCGGCTTGCTACCTTGACTCTAACAGTTTTAACGACTCTTACTCGAAATTCGATATTTTAATTGCGGCCGGGATCAGGAGTAGTATTACTGCAAATACAGGCTCTGCATTTCAGGAACTGGCGAAGTTTCGTGAAGAGCACCCGGGTTGGCTGACCGGCTTTTTCAGTTATGATCTGAAGAACGAGATCGAACAACTATCATCGGTCAATCCCGACCATCTGCATTTTCCTGACCTGTATTTTTTTGCGCCTGAGCATTTGATATTGATCAACGGGGATAACATCGAGATCATTGCCGATAACCCTGAATATATTCTAAGGGAAATTGAGCGACAGGTACTGTCTGTTTACGAAGCGAACGATATCAAACTTCAGTCACGTTTTAGTAAAGAAGACTATATCGCCACAGTAAATAAAATTAAGGCACATATTACCCGTGGCGATATCTACGTGACCAATTTTTGCCAGGAGTTTTTTGCGGATAACGCAGACATTGATCCAGTTGCTACGTTTTTGCAGCTTAACCGGGTGTCGCCTACGCCGTTTGGCACTTTTTATAAATGGAAAGATAACTATATCCTCTGCGCATCGCCCGAGCGGTTTTTAGCTAAGCGCGATAGCAAGTTGATCTCGCAACCCATTAAAGGTACTGCCAGGCGCGGTAAAACAGATAAAGAAGACCAGTTAATTAAGGAACAGTTGCATAACAGTAGCAAGGAGCTGCAGGAAAACGTAATGATAGTCGACCTGGTACGGAATGACTTAACTCACTCTGCCAAACCGGGTACCGTTAAAACAGAAGAGCTGTTTGGTGTTTATACCTTTAACCAGGTACACCAAATGATCTCTACCGTGGTTTGTGAGTTACAGGACGGCATTTCGGCAGTAGAAGCGATCCGAAATACCTTCCCGATGGGCAGCATGACCGGTGCGCCTAAAATACGCTCCATGCAGTTGATGGAACAATACGAACGCAGCAGGCGCGGTATCTACTCGGGGGCTATAGGCTATTTCAGTCCCGACGGCGACTTTGATTTTAACGTAGTGATCAGGACCTTGTTATATAACTCGGCTACGCAATACCTGTCTTTCCATACCGGCGGGGCGATAACCTACCACGCCGATGCCGAAAAAGAATATGAAGAATGCCTGCTTAAAGCAAAGGCCATTTTAGAGGTTTTAGATCAGCGTTTATGACGCCCGTGGCTCACGCGAGTGTGTGCCAGATGAGCCAAGTGAGCCAAGATTTTTAGTTAACTTATTTAAAATAAGTAACTTGTAAATAACAGGTGAGCCAAAATGAGCCACACTTATAAGTCAGTAAAAACCAAGTTCAAATTTTGCTAACCAATTGATAATCACATGGTGCAGAATTTATGTTTTGCTAATATAGCGCAAGTCTGAGTGTGATGGAGTTTTTCCACCGCTGCATGCTCGCACAACTTGAGGCAGTTTCCGCCAGTTTCCGTCAATATCCGTCAACAAATTGCATTAAAACAATTTATTGCATTAACATAACCAGGTTTTTCCATTCGGCTTTTAAGAAAACGCGTTTTCCCAAGGTGCTATTTTTTATAATATTTCATCGCCTCGGGTATCTCGCGCTGTATCGCGGCAATACGGGTAGCATCTGCCGGGTGCGTGCTTAAAAACTCGGGCTGGGCACCGCCTTTGCTTTGCGCGGCCATGCGTTTCCAGAAAGTTACGGCCTCATTCGGGTCATACCCCGCCATCGCCATAAAAGTTAAACCCAAACGGTCGGCTTCTGATTCCTGGTCGCGCGAGTATTTTAGCAAGGCAAGCTGACCGCCAACACCATACAATTGATTGATAAGCGCCTGCGTAGTTGAAGATTGATTACTTGAAGCAGCCCCCACAACAGCACCGCCGGTTTGCGCGGCCAGTTGCTGCGACATCCGCTCGGCCGAGTGGCGCGCTATGGCATGACCAATTTCATGGCCCATTACGGTTGCCAAACCGGCATCTGTTTGTGTAATTGGCAATATACCGCTGTAAACAGCCACTTTACCACCGGGCATACACCAGGCATTTACTTCGCTGCTTTGTATCAGGTTAAACTCCCATTTAAACTGGTATTTACCGGCATAGCCGTTTTGCTGTAAATAGCGTTCGATAGCTGCCGATAATTGCGCGCCTATCCGTTTAACGCGTTGCGCATCTGTACCTGTAGCTATCACTTTAGTTTTGGGGTCGGACAGCAGTTGCGAATAACTTGCAGCCGCGGACTGATTGATCTGCGAATCGCCCACCAGGCTTAATTGCCTGCGGCCGGTTAAGGGTACGGTAGCGCATGAATAGATTACGCCGATAGCCACCGTCAGGGATAGTAATAATTTAAATTTTTTCATAAAAGTTAATGACCATTAGGGGATCATTAATAGTAATAACCTATTTGCCGCAGTATTGTTTAGCCGCAATCAGGCTGTTTTTTTCTTAAAGAGATTAACCTTTGATTCGGTGCCTTTTAACAGGCGCTCGATATTTTTTTGATGGGTAACCAATATCAGCAGGCACATACACATGCCATAAATAACTACCGACCGGTTACTGGGGAAAACAAACGTAACACCCAACAAATACGTGAACCCCGCCATTATCGAGCCTAACGACACGTACCTGAAAACCAATAAAACAACGATGAACACTATAACACAAAGCAATGCGGCATGGAAATGTATGGCCAGTACCATCCCGAATAAAGTAGCTATGCCCTTACCGCCCCTAAACCCAGCGAATACGGGAAAAAGGTGGCCCATTACCGCCGCGATACCCAGGGCTAATTCATAGTTGGTATAAGGTATAGAGTTTACCCCACCTGTAGTAGTAACCCCTATAAAAAAAGCCAGGTTGGTAGCGGTGAATCCCTTTAATATATCCAGCAGCATTACAGGGATGCCGGCTTTTTTCCCAAGCACCCTAAAGGTATTGGTCGCGCCCGCGTTACCGCTGCCATACTCTCTTACATCCACCCCATAAAACGCCATCCCTATCCATACCGCGGTGGGTATAGAACCACATAAATAAGCCACGATAAGCGCTGAAACGGAATAAGGAGTGATCATGTCAACGCAATATTATAAATTGATTATTGTACTAACAAGTTTAATCATTATTTAACGCAATTAGTAATGCCTGGTATATTATATATCCTTGCGGGTTATTTAACAGCCTTTAGGCTCAGGTCTAAACATTTAACAGAATGTGTTATAGCACCTATTGATACATAATCAACCCCGCAATTTGCGTATTCACGTACATTATCAATGGTTATACCGCCGGATGCCTCCGTAATGTAGCGCCCTTCAATGATATTAACTGCTTGTTTCAGGTCAGCAAAGTTAAAATTGTCCAGTAAGATCCGGTCTACCCCGCCGCTTTGTAATACTTCTTCCAATTCGTCCAGGTTACGCACCTCAATCTCAATAGCCAGCTTTTTACCTAAAGTTACTATGTATTGATGCGCGTTTTCAATAGCTCTTGCTATCCCGCCCGAATAATCAACATGGTTATCCTTAATCAGGATCATATCATACAAGCCAAAACGGTGATTTACGCCGCCGCCTATCCGCACCGCCCATTTCTCCAGGTAGCGCATACCGGGTGTGGTTTTGCGGGTATCTAATACCTGGGTATTTGTACCTTTTAACAGGTCGACAATATTATCTGTACTGGTAGCAATGCCCGACATCCGCTGCATGCAGTTCAGCACCAGGCGTTCGGCGGTAAGTATGCTGATGGCGTTCCCCTCTACCTCAAAGACAATATCTTTGGGTTTCACTTCGGTACCATCTTTTATGAAAACGTTTACTTTAAGGCCTTTATCAACCCGGTGAAAAATGTACTCGGCAAGCTCTACACCGGCAATGATACCTGTGTCTTTTACTAACAATTTTGCTTTTCCGGTTGTGTCTGCCGGTATGGTGGCTAATGATGTATGGTCGCCATCGCCTACATCTTCTTTTATAGCATTATCTACAAAATGGCGTACAAGTTCCTTATCCAAATCAAGTATATTTTAGAAGGTTCAAAAGTAATAACATTTTTTGGATGTCATAGTTTTGATGTGCAGATATGCGAATGTGCAGATATGCGGATCCCGAGGGAATAGATGTGCAGATTAGTAATTTGGATGATTGTCTAATAATTTAATATTAAAACATTCACTCAATCGCTCATTCAATAATTCACTCATTAAATTAAAAATCAAAGCCCAGGCTGATACCGCCTTGTAAAAACTTTACATTTTGTGATGAAACACCGCCAAATGGCACACGCATAAATGGCCCAAAGTTGATCTTTTTATTGCCGATGGTTTTCTTTTGGCCGATAGAAAGCATATAGAACCCAAGATAATTATTGATTTTCTCTTTACTGTCTTCGGTTTTCTTTTCGGTTGTTAACCTTACGGCCTGCTGTACAAGGCCCGCTGCGTTAGGGGTGCTAAAGGTGTTGGTACTTTCAACCACGTGGTCATATTGCAGGCGGTTATTTACTACCCCCATACCCATTACACCTGCTGATATATAAAATCCTCCCTCGGTACGGTACTGCAAACCAAGCGGAACCTCGAAGCCGGATACCGCCAGGCTTACATTTTGCGTTTTATTCAAGGCATCCGGATTGGAACTACCGGGGGCGGTACCGTTTAACGCCGAATAGCCGATACCGCTGCTTACATACAAGTTATCGCTCAATTTGTAGGCAACCTGTAACCCTGTACCCAAATTAATTTTTTGATTACCCAATGCCGGTTGTACCACCATGGAATAAGTTAGGTTTTTAACTTCTTTTTTGGTCGTATTGGCTACCCGGTTATTGACTTTACTATTCATGATGCTGTCATAAACCGACCTGCCTGTTGTGGTATATTTTTTATTCGCGGGTTGGGCATTGGCAATAACTCCGTCCGAAGGAATTATGCCTTTAATTGGTTTGTTTAAAACCGAATCAAAAACAGCTGATTTTTGAGCCGGTTTATAAACTTCATTATTATTTTTGACAGGATCGCCAGTTGCCGCAATAGCGTTAATAGCGCTATCACCATTGGTATAAGCCGGTCTATTTACTGGATTACCCGGATTATGGGGTGTTTCAACCTTTACAAAGTTGTTAAATGGATTTGTTTGTTCTTTATGATGGCCGTCAGATTTTGCATTATTATCAGCAGTAAATGATCTGTCAATCGCCGGGTTTGTTTGGCCGGGTTGTATGGTATTTTCTTGTTTTGGTTGAGCAGGAATAATTTGTTGTGGCACCTGTGGCGATGCCTTCTTTTTAGTATAAACTGTTTGCACGGTTGCAGGTGCTTTTGTAAAAAGCTGAAAGGTGGCGTATGAAAGCAGTAATAAAACAGCAGCGGCGCTGCCCAGCCTGAAAAATAAGATCCCCATGCGCCTGCGTTTCCGTTTTTGCCGGAAATCTTCCCACGCGCCGGGAACATACGCGTCCTCGTACGAGTGCAGCGTATCCTCTATCCCGCTAAAAAATTTATCTTCATTTTTCATAATACGTCTTCATGCTTTTTTGATAGAGTTCTACCAGCTTTACCCTTGCCCTTGTTAAATACACCCTGCTGGTACTCGGCGGGATCTTAAATTTCTGCGCTATCTCTTCGTGCGAAAAACCTTCTACCTGGTGCATATTAAATATCAGCTGCTGTATGGGCGGCAATCCGTCAATCAGTTCAACAATAGCTTTATAGGATAAATTATCAGGGGCCTCTACGGCAATGTTCATTATTGTTTCGTCGGCCACATCATCCACATACAAAATTCTTTTTTTCGCGCGGATGCTATCAATGGCGGCATTGGCGGCTATCCTGCCTATCCAGCCCTTAAAGGCCTTGGCCAGCTCATCAGGCGGGCCGTTAAATTCAAACCCGTCTATCTTTTTAAAGATCTTTAAAAAGGCATCATTAATCAACTCGTTTATACTTTCCCGCTCTTTCACATACCTAAAAACAACCCCCGACAAATAGCCATAAAAAGCCTTATATAAAAGCTCCTGGCATTTATAGTCCTTTTTTGCGCACCCTTCAATAAGTTGTTTTAAAGCCGGCTCTATTTTCAGCACCTTTAATAAATTAACAACCATTGCCCTTTAAAAGAGCAATGGTTTTAGTAAGATCATTACACAGCAATCCCCCTCTAAATCTCCCCCGGTAGGGGAAACTTTTTAAGCCCTCCCTACCGGGAGGGTTGGGTGGGGCTTAATAATTCAGCACGATGTCTGCGCCCAACGCTGTGGCATCTGTAGCTGTATATACACCGCGAGCCCAAATGGTATAGTTATGGCCGGTCATGATATTTACAGAAGGCAGTGTTACTTTGGCAACAGTTTCGCCGTGCGTTCTTACTACAAAGGTATATTGTTTATTGCCGTTTATAGCAGTATAAGGACTATTAGCTTTGTATAACCTGTTACTGACAACCGTGGTCCCGTCATTTACACCCAGGTCAAGCGCCGGTGCACCAACACTCATATTTACAAACCTGATGTTTGCCTTAGTTGTGGGCGGGTTGGTTAAACTATCTTCCAATAATACAACCTCGGGTGTGGCATAACTACCGGTTAAAAAAGCCGAATAAAACAATCCTTCTTTTAATGTAACAGTTTGCGAGATCTTTTTGTCATTGCCTTTGTATGCTATGATCTCCCTGCTACCTGAATAAGCTGTTGCATACGCGAAAGCAGCTTTATATTTCAAAGAATCGTTAGAAAGTTTACTGGTATTCAGATAAATACTTAAAGCAGGTGCGTCCGGAATGGCATCATAAAAAGATATTGCAGATATTGCGGGCGGCGGGGTATACGGAGTAGTTTTTTTACAGCTGACTGCCGTTAATGTGATGAAAGCTGCTGCGAAAAGTAATTTTAAATGTTTCATAAAACTGAATAATGGTAAATGACTAAATTGTTAATAAACCTGTTTTTATTGATGAAACGAGTGGTAGTTAACTTTCGCTACAGCGGATCTGATTTTTTATTTTTCTTGACCCATAGGGTCTATCTCTTTGTAGTAAAACGGAAAGGAAATTTATGCCCCGTAGCGGGCTACCCTTTATCGCTATTGGGGATGATCGAAAACAATGTTGTCAATCTATCGGTTGGGTAGCCCCGATGATGCAAACAAAGAGGTAGAGCCTGCGGCTCATTGTTGTTTATTTGTTCTTAAAACTTACCGATACACAATGGCCTGCAAACGGGCGTAAGTAAGAAGGTATCGGGATGATCAAACTGAATTAATTCCCTGCCAGCAATTCAATTACCGCATTTCTTGCCTCGGTATTACCCAGGTTGCCGGCCAGGTGACCGGCATCGCTGTCTATCAATATCAATTTAGCAGGTAATAATTTTGAAAATTCGATAGCGGGATTAGGATTTACCATATGATCCTGCTTTGAGGATACAATGAGCATTTTAGCTTTAACATGTGCAGCCGCCTGTTGCATAGAGCCATTAAAGGGTTTAGAAATATCATGACCTATAATAGCGGTGATCTGGTACCAGGTGTCGTTCCAGTCCGGGTGGCCCTGTGCTTCCACACCTTTAAGCCAATCCGGGAAATTATCATGCGGGCGGCTCCTGGCCTTTTCTGAGGGCGTTGTCAAAAACATCTCCCATAATAAATTGGCATTGGTGATCTTAGGGTTCATTTTATAATTGCCGTGATTGTAATCGCTGTCTGCCTCGATGATCCGGCGGAAGGTAGTGAATAACATCAGGTCAAATCCTGTTGGCTGCGGGCTACCTACTATCGGCACCAGCGCGTCCATAAAGTCGGGGTAGCTCACTGCCCACTGAAAGGTTTGGATGCCACCCATTGAGATACCCATGACCGCGCGAACATGCGCAATTCCAAGTTTCTTTGTTAGTAGCTCATGCTGGCTGTTCACCATATCCCTGATGCTAAAAACCGGGAAACTTGTATTATGTTGCTTTATACTGTTTGAGGGTGATGTGGAAACACCGTTGCCCAAAGCATCCACAATAATTAAACAGAAATGTGTGGTATCAATTGCTTTAAAGGTATCGCCACCCTCGTTATTTTGAGAAACTCCGCCAAACCAGGTTAAAAACACCACGGCGTTACTTTTAGCGGCATTTAATTTACCGTAGCTGCGGTACCCTATTTTGCAATCGACTATGTTTTTGCCCGATTCCAGTTTAAAATCGCCAATTGAGACAAGTTGCTGGCGGTCGGCTTTATTTTGAGCCCGGGCAAAGGTGGCAGATATAAGACAAAATACAAGGATAAGTTTTTTCACGGTGTAAGTTAATTGGTGAATAAAGCTATGTAAAATTAGTACTAATTTAATCTGTTTAGTAATTATAAAAATTTTGTAAATTTGATATATGGAAACAATAGTAATTCATGTTTCAGATAAAAAAAGTGCTTTGGTCAAACGGATTTTAAAAGGCCTTGGCGTAACTATTGATTCTAATATTGTTGCTCCAAAAAAACAATCAGCCCGTGACTTCCTGGGCATACTGTCAAAAAGCGATGCTAAATTAATGGAACAAGCTATAGAAGACGGTTGTGAGCAAATCCATCCTGATGATTGGAAATAGCGTTTTATTAGACACAAATATTATATCTGCGTTATTAACCGGCGATGTTGTTATTGCAGATAACATTGATGCTGTTCAAGAAGCTTTTATACCCGTAATAGTTTTAGGCGAGCTACATTATGGCGCTCGGTACTCCGCAAATATTCAAAAAAACACCAATAACATTAATAAGCTAATTGAAAGATACGGAATTTTAAAAGCCGATGAACAAACAGCAGAAGTATAGCAGAAGTATATGGTGTGCTTAAAGCATCTTTGAGAAGAAAAGGTAAACCAATCCCTGAAAATGATATTTGGATAGCTGCAATAGCATATCAACATGATCTAACTTTGATTACGCGCGATAAGCATTTCTCAGAAATTGATGAATTAAAAATAATTGCATGGTAATGCCACCACCACCTTTATATTTGCGTCGTGGAAAACAAAAAGAAACTCGCATTAATAATTTTAGATGGCTGGGGTTACGGCCGTAATGATCAGTCGAACGCTATTTTAGCTGCAAAAACACCATTTTTTGATTCGTTGATCAGTCAATATCCAAACTCAAAGCTTGAAGCATCAGGCATGGCAGTTGGTTTACCCGACGGGCAGATGGGCAACTCGGAAGTTGGCCACATGAACCTGGGTGCCGGCCGTACCGTTTACCAGGAACTTGGCCGCATTAACAAAGCAGTCGATGATAACGAACTGATAAGCAACCCGGTACTAAAAAGCGCTTTCGACTACGCTAAACAAAACAATAAAGACGTGCACTTTATCGGCCTCGTGTCTGACGGTGGTGTACACTCACATATCAAACATTTAAAAGGATTATGCGATGCGGCCGTTAACTCAGGACTGAATAACGTATTTGTTCATGCATTCCTTGACGGGCGCGATACCGACCCCAAATCGGGTTTAGGTTTTATTTCCGACCTGGAAGATCATATTGCAAACACCCCGGTTAAACTGGCATCGGCCATTGGCCGTTATTACGCCATGGACCGTGATAATCGTTGGGAGCGCGTAAAACAGGCTTATGATGTTATGGTAAATGGTGTCGGCGATCCGACCGATAGCGTTCGGCAGGTGATCAAAGAAAGCTACCTGAAGGATGTTACCGACGAATTTATGCCGCCCATTGTTAAAACTAATGACGCAGGCGAACCATTAGCGGTAATAAAAGAAGGTGATGTAGTGATCTGCTTTAATTTCCGTACCGACCGCGGGCGTGAAATTACCGTGGCGCTTACGCAAAAGGCTTTCCCTGAATATAACATGCATCCGCTTGGGTTGTATTATGTTACCATGACCACTTATGACGAAACGTTTAAGGATGTTAAGGTGATATTTACCAAAGAGGATCTGACCAAAACACTTGGCGAGATCTTACAGGATGCCGGCAAGAACCAGATCCGCATAGCTGAAACAGAGAAATACCCGCACGTTACATTCTTTTTCTCGGGCGGGCGCGAAAAAGAATTTGTTAACGAGAAGCGCCTGATGGTGCCATCGCCAAAGGTTGCTACTTATGATCTGCAGCCCGAAATGAGTGCCGAAGGCATCCGTGACGCGATCATCCCTGAACTGAAAAGCGGCTGGCCTGATTTTATAGTATTAAACTTTGCCAATACCGACATGGTTGGCCATACAGGCGTGTTCAGCGCCGTTGTTACCGCTGCCGAAACTGCCGACAGGTGCACTAAGGAGGTTGTAGAGGCCGGTTTAGCAAATGGTTATTCGTTTATTATATTGGCTGATCACGGTAATGCCGATTATATGATCAATGATGACGGTACACCTAATACCGCGCACACCACCAACCTGGTACCTTGTATAATTATCGACAAGGATGTTAAACAGGTAAAAGATGGCAAGCTGGGCGATGTTGCCCCAACAGTACTACATATTTTAGGCGTAACCATCCCTGAGGAAATGAGCGGGAATGTATTGGTGTAAGGGATAAAAATTTAAATGGCGTATAACACACCCTTGCAACAGCACTGGCTATCGCGCCCCCTCTCAAGAGGGGAGTTTATTTGCGGTTGCAGGGGGAGGCTTTTTTTATTTTTACTTATTCTGACTTCCCTCCTTCCATCCTGCAAACCAGACGCCATACAAGATGGTGCCCCCAATTATTTTGATTTAACAGGCTACTTTAAGACCGAGATATCGCGGTTAAGTAAACACAACCAGCCGATTCAGAAAACAGTAACTCACAATGATATCAGCGAAACCAAAAAGATTAAAATAGCCAACTGGGATCTGGAGCTGAATTTGTTTATTCAATCGAATATTAACAAACCGGCGTGGCGGGATAGTTACACCGTGCAAAATACCGGTAACGCCATTTTTTACCGTGCAAAAACGCCGGATCTGAAAACCCGGCTGATCGTAGTCAATAAAAGGGACAACAAGATCAAATGGATCCTGATCTATAACAGCACCAAAAATATCTTATACCAAACCACAGAAAAATTGAGCTATTTCCCCGATTCAATTTATATCATTCAAAAATATCAGAAGGTGCGTTTGTTGGGAGCCAACAACTATGTAATAAAAGGTGCCCTGAATTAATGGTGGGCAGATGTGCCCGTTGCTGAACCTAACTTTTCTTTTGAAACATCGATCAGTGAAGATATGTCTTCTCTTGATTTATCGGTATCCAAAACTTTTTGCAGGTCGGAAATTGAGGCTTTTAATGCATTTATAGCTCTTGCCTTATCATAAAAATGCGGGTTTGCCTGCAACCTGAATATACCATAGTCTTTATAGGCTATGCCCCTGTTTTGATAAAACACGGTTAGCTTAGCGTCTGATGGATTAATAGAAATGGCTTTGGTAAGGTCAATTATAGCACCCAGTAAATATTTTTCTTTTTCGGCAGGGATTTGGCTGTCAGTGCCTAAATGGTATTGCGCCCTTGCCCTGTAATAATAGGCGTGCGCATCGGCAGGTTCAAGCGCGATCTCTTTGGTAAATGCTGTAATTGATTTAGCGTAATTATCGCTATGGTAATAAGAATACCCCAGCATCCACAAAGCATTGGCATTGGTCGAATCAATAAGGCGGCCTTTTTCTAACTGTGCTATGGCTGCCTTAAAGTTACCTTCAATATAAGCCTGCTGCCCCAATTTTATATAGGCATTTTGCGATGCTGCATGTTCAACAGAAGATATGATCAGGAAAGATACTAAGATCGGTAACCTCATTAAAAACTTAATAGTTAAACAATTTGTATATAATTAACTCTGTTAATTATAAATTATTATAGACGCATACAACTTTTATTTATAAAAGTTTTGCTATCCGCTTTAAATGTCAACCCCAAGAGTATGACTTTTTTTCATCTTTACCAATAAAATTAATCACATTTAATAAAAAGCGCTATTTTTGTAACCACCATATAATCAAACTGGTATACGACCATGGTAATTGTTGCAGTAACATGGCGTAATCTTGGCATAAGTCTTGAAATATAGCAATCCATTAAATAGTAGCCGCTATTTTAGCTTTGTTGAATGCCCGGCCAACACCGGAGCCTGACAACATGACGTTTATTTTTATAAAAAAAGGTATTGATGAGTTTTGACCCGTTTGATTTTAAAAGTGTTTTACCAGTGATTAATGAAGATTCGGAATTTTTTCCTTTGATGTCATCAGAGGACGAAGAAGAGATGAACAATGAGCAGGTGCCTGAATTTTTACCTATCCTGCCTTTGCGCAACACTGTTTTGTTTCCGGGAGTGGTTATACCCATTACTGTTGGCCGCGACAAGTCAATTAAATTAATCCGCGATGCCAATAAGGGCAGCCGCATGATAGGTGTTGTATCGCAAAAAGATGTAGCTATTGAGGATCCTACCTTTAACCAGTTAAATACAATTGGTACGGTAGCACTCATCATCAAAATGCTGCAAATGCCTGATGGCAATACCACCGTTATACTACAGGGCAAAAAACGTTTTTATTTAAAAGAAGAAGTACAGTCAGAACCTTATATAAAAGCGACTATCGAGCCTTTTAAAGAAGTTAAAAAGGCTAAAGAAGATAAAGAATTTAAAGCCATGATATCCTCTATCAAGGATATGGCGATGAATATAATACAGCTTTCGCCAAATATTCCGAGCGAGGCAGGTATAGCTATCCGTAATATCGAGAGCACTTCGTTTTTGATGAATTTTATATCGTCAAATATGAATGCCGATATGTCGGCCAAGCAAAAACTGCTTGAGGTAACCAACCGCCGCGATATGGCTAACCTGGTTTTGGAGCATTTAACAACCGAGCTGCAACTGCTCGAGTTAAAAAATCAGATCCAAACCCGTGTGCGTGTCGACCTTGACAAGCAACAGCGCGATTATTTCTTAAATCAGCAGATAAAAACCATACAGGAAGAACTGGGCGGCAATACGCCCGACCTTGAAATTGAGAGCCTGCGCCAGCGTGCCGCCAAAAAGAAATGGGACGTTGAAGTTAAAACCCACTTTGATAAGGAGGTTGAAAAATTAGCGCGCACAAACCCTGCTGCAGCTGACTATTCGGTGCAGATCAATTACCTGGAACTGATGCTTGACCTGCCGTGGAACGAATTTACAAAAGACAATTTCGATCTTAAACGCGCTCAAAAAGTACTGGATAAGGACCATTTTGGTTTAGATAAAGTTAAACATCGGATAATCGAGTACCTGGCTGTATTAAAGCTTAAACATAATATGAAAGCGCCTATACTTTGTTTGGTTGGCCCTCCGGGTGTTGGCAAAACGTCGTTAGGAAAATCTATTGCCAAGGCTTTAGGGCGCAAGTATGTGCGGATGGCTTTGGGCGGTATTCGTGATGAGGCCGAGATCCGCGGGCACCGTAAAACGTATATTGGCGCCATGCCGGGCCGGATCATCCAGTCCATTAAAAAAGCCGGTGCTGCAAACCCGGTATTTATATTGGATGAAATAGATAAAGTTGGCAACGATTTTAGAGGTGACCCATCATCTGCATTATTAGAGGTGTTGGACCCTGAGCAAAACAGCAGCTTTTATGACCATTATGTCGAGATGGATTTTGATCTGTCGAATGTGATGTTTATCGCGACAGCAAACTCATTAAGCAGTATACAACCAGCTCTATTGGATCGTATGGAGATCATAGAGGTGAATGGTTATACCATAGAAGAGAAAATAGAGATAGCCAAACAACACCTTGTACCCAAACAGCGCGAAGCACATGGCTTAAAGACAAAAGATATTACGCTTAGGCCCGATGTGCTTGAGAAACTGATAGAAGATTATACCCGCGAGTCGGGCGTGCGTGGCTTGGAGAAAAAGATTGGCTCTGTAGTGCGTGGCACCGCCAAAAACATTGCCATGGACGAGCCTTATAATACAGTTGTAAGCAAACAAGATGTTGAAACCATATTAGGCGCGCCTATTTTTGATAAGGACCTTTACGAAGGTAATGACGTTGCAGGTGTGGTTACAGGCCTTGCCTGGACATCTGTAGGTGGCGATATTTTATTTATCGAGGCCAGTTTAAGCCCGGGTAAAGGTAGATTAACACTGACCGGCAGTTTGGGCGATGTAATGAAAGAATCGGCAACCATCGCGTTAGCTTATTTACGCGCGCATGCGTCTTATTTTAATATTGACCCAAAATTGTTTGAGTTGTGGGATATCCACGTGCACGTTCCGGCCGGCGCTACGCCTAAAGACGGGCCATCGGCAGGTGTTACCATGTTAACCGCTTTAACGTCAGCATTTACACAGCGTAAAATTAAACCGCACCTTGCTATGACAGGCGAGATCACGTTACGCGGGCGGGTTTTACCTGTTGGTGGTATTAAAGAAAAGATCCTGGCTGCCAAACGCGCCAATATTAAAGAGATTATTCTTTGCAAATCAAATCAAAAGGATATCTTAGACATCAAAGAAAGTTATATCAAGGACCTGAAATTTCATTACGTTACAGAAATGCGCGAGGTAATTAACCTGGCCCTGTTAAATGAAAAAGTGAGCGATGCCCTTGATCTGACTGTAAAAGAAGACGTTAAACCAATTTTGAATTAAAACCAATTGTCATTTCGAGCATAGCGAGAAATCTATACACAGAAGTAAAATGCCCGTGTATAGATTTCTCCTCGTACCTCGTTCGAAATGACAAGTTATATTTTAGAGCTTATCATTTTAATGAAGAAATTATTTTTACCCCTGTTATTAATTTTCTCGGCTACCTGCGCTTTAGCCCAAACCCATAGTGAAGAATTTGGAATCCAGAGTGATAATGACTCCTACCTGGGCCAGGGTAATGACCGTTACTATACAGATGGTTTATATTTCTTTTTCAAGCACGCGCTTGACGTAAAAGGCAGCACTACGCTGCAAAATAAAGTGCTGGGCTTTGATTTAGGCCAAAAAATATTCAATCCGCAAAATGGTTATGTGCCTTCTGCTAATTATGTTGATCGCCCATTTGCCGGTTATGTGTACGCGGGTGCAAACATGAACTATTTATACAAAAATGAGAGTAACCTTAAAATAGGCGCCCAGGTTGCCATTGTTGGCCCGGCTTCGGGTGGTGAAGCAGCTCAAAATTTTGTACACAACAACTTCGGCTTTTATAAGACGAACGGCTGGCAATATCAAATAAAAAACGACGTGGAGCTTAACTTATCCGGCGAGTATAACAAATTGATCGGCAGGGATAGCCTGGTTGATCTTTCATTCACATCATACGGCAATTTGGGTACCGGTATAACCGGCGCAGGTGCAGGTTTGTTATTCAGATTAGGTTTATTTAACCAGTTGTTTAACTCGGCCAGTACAGGGAGTTCTGTAATTGCGGGCAACGTGGCACCGGCCCATAAGCATGAGCTCTTTTTCTATTACAGGCCTACAGCCAATTTTGTAGGTTATGATGCTACTATACAAGGTGGTTTATTCAGCAAACATAATGATCCAACCAGCCTGGAAATAACCGGCACGCCCCAGCGTTTTGTATTTAGCAATCAGGTAGGTGTTACTTATTCTACCAGCCGCTGGTTATTTGATGCTACAGCTATATTCCATTCAAAAGACACCAAAGAAATGATACATGCAGATCAATGGGGTTCTGCAACGGTATACTATAAATTCAACTAAACATCAAAGTTTCTTTTCCGGCCTTCTTTTTTTGCAGACTGTATTTTTTTATTGTCTAACCGCTCGGCTTTAGCTTTTTTACTGGGTTTTGTAGCCTTGCGTGGTTTTTGCACTTTCAATGAACGGGTTAGCAAACCAATCAATCGTTCAAGTGCTTTTTCTTTGTTGAGATATTGGCTGCGTTCTTCATCGCAGATCACCTGTACATAGCCATCTTTGTTTAGCCGGGCCTGCAATTTTTCGTTAAGCAGCTGTTTTTCATCATCGGTAAACAATGCCGAATCGTTTACAGAAAACAATAGTTCGACCTTACTTGATACTTTATTTACATTTTGGCCGCCTTTACCCCCACTTCGTGATGTTTTATAAAAGGTTTCTTTTTGAAGATCGGCTTTGGAGATATTCATGCTCAAAGGTAATGAAGTTTGCAGTTTTTAGTTTGCAGTTGGTTGATTTTAGAAACAGTTAATGCAAACTACCAACTCAAAACTGCCAACTAATTCTTATCTTCGTTACCATATGAGCAGCAATATTGTAGTAGCTATTGATGGCTATTCTTCGTGCGGAAAAAGCACATTAGCTAAGGCACTTGCAAAAAAACTTCATTTTATATACGTTGACAGCGGGGCAATGTACCGGGCTGTTGCACTCTATTTTATCCGTAATAATGTAGATCTTAATGATCACGACCAGGTTGTTAACGCCTTGGAACATATCCATCTTAATTTCCACTCGCGCGATTATCAAACGCATATCACTTTAAATGACGAGGAAGTATCTGCCGAGATCCGCCAGATGCCTGTATCTGATAAGGTAAGCGCGGTAGCCGCTATCCGCGAGGTTCGCCAGGAAATGGTGCGCCAGCAACAACGCATGGGCAAGTCAAAAAATATAGTGATGGATGGCCGCGATATTGGTACCGTGGTTTTCCCGAACGCACAGGTAAAACTATTCATGACGGCCGACCCGAAAATACGGGCAGAGCGGCGTTATAAGGAACTTTTACCAACTAATCCTGACATGACCCTGGAAGAAGTGTTTGAGAACCTCGCGCATCGCGATTACGCGGATACTACACGCGAAGAAAGCCCGTTGATACGTGCTGACGATGCGATCATCCTGGATAATACCGACCTAACCCCCGAAGAGCAGTTAGAGTTTGCGCTTGATCTGGTTAAGCCGTTGATTGTTTAAAGCTGATGGATATGGGCGATATGATAAACCCATTCGATCAAGTGATTGACCTGTCAATTGGTATAAAGGCTGCATCGGCTGAAATTTGGGATACACTTACCAAACCTGATCTGATGAAGCAATGGATGTCTGAAACAGATATTAATATTATTACCGATTGGAAAATTGGCAGCCCAATAACAATAAGAGGCGAGTTGCATAGCGCAAGCTTTGAAAACAAAGGTTTTGTTTTACAGTTTAAAACTGCCGAAAACCTTGTTTATAGTCATTTAAGTTCTTTGTCTGATCTTGAAGACAAAACCGGGAATTATTCTATAATTGAATTTAAATTAACGCCTGCAGAAACCCAAACCATTTTATCACTTAAATTGAGCAATTTCCCTACAGAAAGTATATACAGGCATTTAGCATTTTACTGGCGGGTCACCCTTGAATTATTAAAAAAGTTTATTGAGAAATGAAACTTTAGCCAAACTTATGTTTCCATTAACTGCACTGTGGGCACCCCAAACTTATTTAAAAAGTCAACTCCTTCATCGCTGGCTATACCTTTGTATTTAGCGTATGACTTATCGAAATAAACCCGTTTGATCCCTGCCGAAAAGATCAGCCTGGCACAGGCTATGCATGGGGATAGCGTAGTGTACAATGTCGCGCCTTCTAACCTTGCACCGCTTTTAACGGCATATAGTATGGCGTTCTCTTCAGCGTGTAAGGCAAGCGAGCAGCTCCCTTTCGAGTCGCGCGGGCAGCCTACTTCGGGCCATTCCTCATCGCAGTTATGTGTACCTGCCGGCGGGCCGTTATAGCCTATAGAGATGATCCGGGTGTCCTGTGTTAAAACCGCACCTACATGTGCCTTAACGCAATGCGAACGCAGCGCCAGGTCGGTAGCCAGTTTCATAAAGATATGATCGAAAGATGGTTTCATAGTGAATTGTGAAATGGTGAGTAGTGAGTGTAGGTTACAAAGCTGTAACTGCCCACTCACTACTGCCAACTGCCTTTAGTGTCCCCCGCTTTTTTCTACTTGTACGTGATCAATATTGATACCTTGTTTGATCAGCTCAACACGCACTTTCCAGGCAAAGAATACGATGTAAGCAAAGCCGATTACCGGAACAACGTATGATTGGTGAATGCCCATAGTATCTGCCATTAAGCCTTGCACCGGCGGAATGATAGAACCACCCAAGATCATCATGATCAGGAACGCCGATCCCTGGCCGGTATATTTACCAAGGCCGGTAATAGCTAATGAGAAGATAGACGGCCACATGATCGAGCAGCATAAACCACCGCTGATAAATGCAAATACCGCAACCATACCTGTCGAAAATAAACCGATCAGCATAAATATCATACCCAATACGCCTAACGACACCAGGGTACGCACTGGTTTTTGCTGGCCAACGTAAAAGGCGGCTATCATCACGGCAATACTTATGGCATAAATGTATAAGTTGCTTACATCAACACCGCTTGATCTGTTAACCAATAATATAACAGCGAACGCCGCAAACGGAACAATGATGGTTAATATATTTTTTGTTGTTTTAGACAGATCAAACGCACCGATGGCACCTGTCCACCGGCCAATCATCAAACTACCCCAGTATAACGAAATAAACGGTGACATTTGCGACTCTGTAAAATTACCGAACAACGGTAGTTTTAGCAAAGCACCCATATTACTTTGTATGGTAACCTCTGTGCCTACATAGGTAAATATGGCTATCATACCCAAAATTAATTGCGGATATTGCATAGCGCCCCAACCTTCTTTACTTTTTTTGGCAGAAAACAATGAACCGATCAGTGTGAAAATAATGATGGCCAATGCTATGTAAATAATAACGGCCTTTGTCGTTTCAGGTGTGTGTATGTTAAAAAAACCATGGCCGCTAACAAACAAAGCTAACTGGTCGGCAATCAATATTAAACAAAATGCCAGGAACATAATAATTAATGGCAAAGTTGGTTTTTTGCTTGCTTCAATTTTTTCGTCACTGGTAACTACCGGCAATTTAGAAAAGTAAAAGAAAACAGCAACTGCTAAGAACAAGCCCGCCAGTATATAATATAAAGTATCAATTGATGATAGTTTAACTGTGCTTGCATCCGCAGCGCCCTTTGCAGTGCCAAATAACACAATACTAACAACAATAGGGCCTAACAACCCACCGATGTTATTAACCGCACCGGCAAAGTTTAAACGGTTTGAGCCGGTTTCTGGCGGCCCTAAAGCAACTACAAAAGGGTTTGCTGCCGTTTGCTGTAAAGAGAAGCCTAACGCGATTATAAAAAATGAACTTAATATAAATGCAAAAGAACCTGTAGCCACCGCCGGGATCATCACTAACGCACCCGCTGCAGATATCACTAAACCCAATACAATACCATTTTTATAACCTAATTTGTTTAAAATATCGACACGGGTAATCTGTGAAGCAAAATAAAGTATCAATGAACCAATAAAATATCCGCCATAAAATGTAAAGTCGATCAGCTGCGATTCAAACTGGGTAAGGTGAAAGTGTGATTTACAAAAGGGTATGAAAATACCGTTAGAAGCTGCTAAAAAGCCCCAGAAGAAAAATACAGTAACCAGCGTATATAATGCCGACCCATAATTTTTGGTGTTGTTTTGTTCCATTTGTTTTAAATTGGTTTTAAACCACTAACATAACCATATTTTTATAATTCTATAGTCCAAATTTTAATAACAGGGTACATTAAATTTCTTTGTATAGCGATAAAAATCGCATCTTCGCATACTTTAAACTGACCAAAGGTTACAGATTAATGATAGAAGCTGTTATTTCGGGGATTGGGATTGGGATAGTGCTGACATTTTTGACGGGCCCCGTATTTTTTGCTTTAATTAAAACCAGTATTGAACGCGGCTTTCATGCCGGTGTTTTTTTAGCGCTTGGCGTTGTAAGCAGCGATGTTGTTTTTGTGGGCTCAATTTTATTTGGCTCGCAACTGTTTGAAGTATCTGCCGAAACCAAAACCATAGCCGGCGTTATAGGCAGCATTATATTGTTTGTTGTAGGCATACGTTACATTTTTAAAAAGGCCAAAGTTAACTACGACAACGTAGCTCCTACCGGCCTTAAGCGCACAGGATATTTCCTTAAGGGTTTTTTAATGTGCATTTTTAATCCTGCCATTTTATTTCACTGGATAACTGTCATCGGCACAGCCAGTACCATATACCACAACGGCGTACATCACAGGGCGTTTAAAATCGGCATTATGTTTATGACCATATTGGTTGTACAATTTGGTTTAGATACAACCAAGGCGTTTTATGCCAATAAGCTACGCGATAAGATCTCAGAAAAATTAGTACATCGCTTAAATGAAGTGGCAGGCATAGCATTAATTATTGCATCGCTGGTGTTGCTGGATAAATTGGTTACACATTATGTTTTTTCGGCACCTGCAGCTTAGCAAAAATTTATTTTTCTTATATTAGTGCTCCTTGATTTTTAAATGAAAAGTATATTTAATACGGACAATAATGCTGAGATCATAAACCGTATAAATCAACTTACTCCTATGTCACCGGCCCAATGGGGCAGCATGACTTCCGCACAAATGATGGCTCATTGCCAGCTTGCCATGAACATGGCTTTTGGCAACACAAAAACCTCGCGACATTGGATAGGCATCGTATTTGGCGGCATAGGTAAAAGAAGGCAGTTGAAGGTAAAACAACTTGACCGCCACATACCCACTTTTATAGCGTTAAAGGTCACTGATGACCGGCACTTTGAAACCGAAAAACAAAAATTCATCCTCCTAATACAATTCGCTCTTGAAAAAGGGGAAGCGGGCTTGGTAAAGTACCCTCATCCCTATTTCGGTACCTTTAGGCCCGGCGAATGGGCCCAGCTTAACTGGAAACACCTGGACCATCACTTAAGGCAGTTTGGGGTTTAAGTTAGTTGGCAGTTTTTAGTTAGCATTAGTATTAAAAATAATTGCAAACTGCCAACTAAAAACTGCCAACTGAGAACTACATATATGTTCTCTGATCCTTTCTTTCCATCCGGTGACATACTGCTTTGCACTTTAGTCGGAGTATAACCTTTATAAAAACTACTCTGATTTTAAACTTTTAACCGGGTTTGCCAATGCTGCTTTAATGGCCTGGAAACTTACCGTAACTACCGCTATTAACAGCGCTATCAATCCTGACATGGCAAACATCCACCAACTAATCGGAATACGGTAAACGAAAACCTGCAGCCATTTATTCATTGCCCACCAGGCAATAGGAGAAGCAATTATAAAAGATATGATAACCAGTTTTAAAAAGTCTTTAGATAATAGTTGCACAATACCGGTTACGCTTGCTCCTAATACCTTTCTGATACCGATCTCTTTATTACGTTGCTCTGCACTAAAAGCGGCTAATCCAAATAAACCAAGGCATGAAATTAAAATAGCTATGATGGTGAAAGAATTGATGATCTGCGATAAAACAATATCTGTTTCGTAAGCTTTTTGCATCCTGTCGTTCATGAAAGTATAATCAAATGGGGTTTGAGGCAGGTTTTTATGCCATACAGCTTCAACTTTGCTCAAAAATGACGCATAATTTTTAGTATTTGTATTAATAACCAGGTTATTAACCTCATTAGCCTTTGGCGCATATATCACCATAAATGGGTAAATATTGTCATGTAATGATTTATAATTAAAATCCTTCATGACACCGGCAATTTCATATTTGCGCGAGCCATCCGTAAACAATTGTGTGCCTGTTGCTTTAGCCGGGTCAAGTCTTAAACGTTTCGCCAACGCCTCATTGATCATTACCTTACCGCTATCGTTTTGTATGAAGTTCCGTCCGCTGATTATTTTAAGCCCCATGGTTTTCACAAAATTCTCGTCCGAATACAAATTTTGCTGGTCAATAGCGTCGGCCGGGTTAGTGCCCGACAAAAACACACCCCAATCAAAGTATTCACCTGCGCCAAAAGTATTACTTGTCCTGCTAACTGATCTAACTTCTGATAACTGTTGCAGATCAGAAGCCAGGGCGTACATCTTACTGCGTGTGTCGTTGGTGTGGAAGGTTAAAATGATTTGTTGGTCTTTCTCAAAACCCAAATCTTTATTTTTTACATAATTTAACTGGCTGTAAATAATTATTATTCCAGTAATCAGCACAATAGATATAACAAACTGAAATACAACCAACGAACGGCGCAAACCAAATGCCGAAACCTGGTTGGTAAAATTTCCTTTTATCACTTTAATAGCCATAAATGCCGACATATAAAATGCGGGATAACTGCCGGCAGCTAAACCGGTAACCACTATCAGCCCAACCAACATCAACCACAATTTGGGATCGTTAAAAAATGACAATTGGATATTAGCCTGCGTAATTTGATTTAAGTAGGGCAATGCCAGCCACAACAGTGGCAATGCTATTATAACTCCAATAAACGCTAACAAAAATGACTCGCCTAAAAACTGTGTTACCAGGTCATATTTTCTGGCACCTATAACTTTTCTTACTCCAACCTCTTTAGCTCTTTTTGTAGCCCGTGCTGTTGATAGGTTCATGAAATTGATACAGGCTATTATTTGTATCAGTATGGCTATTAAAATTAATACATACAGAAACGATGAGCTTGTAATTTTTCCGCCTTCGGCTTCATAGCCAGGCGTAGTATGTACAGACAATACTGATTGCAGGTGCAATATTTTGGTCATCCCTGAGCTTTTTAATTGATCTGCACCGTATTTATTTACAAATGCGGGCAATTTTTTTTCTAACGCGCTGGCGCTGGCATCCGCACGTAGTTTGACAAAAGATGTAGTGAAATTATTTCCGGCCCAGGAGTTATTGGTAAGCATATTGCTACCATATCCGTTCTTGTTGATCCGGATAAACATATTTGCCGACAGCTGAGATTTGCCTGCACTTTCATCAATAACAGCTGTTACCTTAAAACTATTTTTACCATCGGCGTCATCCATAGTAATTACTTTACCAATTGGGTCTTCCTTACCAAAAAGCTTATCTGCAACAGGCTTTAATAATATGATTGAATTAATTTCTTTTAACGCATTTAATGGCGACCCTTTTACAAAATGATAGGTAAATACATCAAAAAAGGTAGAATCGACCATAACGGCATCCTTTTCATAAAAAGAGTTTTCTTTATAGCTGATGAGGTGTTCTGCTATGCCTAAGGTGGGAATAACACGGGTATACTGTATGATTTCAGGAAAATCGTTTTTCATTGCCGACGCTATTGGCGGCGATACTGTTGCCATGTTGATTACATCGCCGGTATGAGCTATTGACGTGGTAATGCGGTAAATGCTTTTTGCGTCTTTATGGTGATGATCATAGCTATACTGATCTTGTACATATAATAATATATACATACAGCATAGCGTACCAATAGCCAAACCAACGATATTGATGATGCTAAAAAAACGGTTTTTTAGCAAAAAACGCAACGATACTTTAATATAATTCTTAAACATAGCCGATCACCTTTAAATTAACGGTTACATCTAACTATTAAGATGCCATTGATATAAAAATCTAACAATCAAATAATTATAAAATAAAACCAACTAATTATTGTTCGTTTTCGATACAATAAATGTGCGTTACCGTACTATGTCAACACCAATATATAAAACAGAAAAAGGCGAAAGATTTAAACACCTTTCGCCTTTTACCTTTAGCCTTTCAGCCTCAAATTACATATATGCTCTCTGGTTCTTTCCTTCCATCCAGTTAACAAAGGCGCGATTAACTACTTTGTTACCACCCGGGGTTGGATAATCGCCCGAGAAATACCAGTCGCCGGTATGATCCGGGCAGGCTTTATGCAGGTTGTCCAAGGTTTGGTAAATAACCGCTACCTCGCAATTAATTTCTTTTGGCGTGATGATCTGTGCAATGCGGTCCGAGATCTCCTGGTCTGTAAACTGCTCATAAATAGCCTTAACATGGTTTACCGCTTGCTCTTTAGGCAATATGTCACTTGCCTTACATTTGTTATAAACGTCGGCTATGATCTTTTCCTTGCCTTGCTCTTTAAGCAAGCTTATGGCGGCTTCAAAGGCAACAAACTCGCCCATGCGCGACATGTCAATGCCGTAGCAATCAGGGTAACGTATTTGCGGCGCTGAAGATACCACCACCACTTTTTTAGGACCTAAACGGTCCAGGATCTTCAGGATACTTTGTTTTAGCGTGGTGCCACGTACAATAGAATCGTCCAGCACTACCAACGTATCTGTGTCATTTTTTATCAGGCCATAGGTGGTGTCATAAACGTGCGCCACCATTTCGCTCCGGTCTGCATCCTGCGTAATAAATGTGCGCAGCTTAACATCTTTAATAGCTATCTTCTCCACTCTTGGTGCCATGCAAAGCACTTCAGTCAATTCTTCTTCACTTATCTTGTCCTCGCGGTTAAGCAGCTTGTCGCGCTGGTATTTTTTAATGTATTTATGAATCCCTTCTACCATGCCGTAAAAAGCAACTTCGGCAGTATTAGGGATATAAGAGAATACGGTATTTTTAATATCATTATTAACCGCGCTCAATATTTGCGGGCAAAGCAGCCTGCCTAATTGCTTACGCTCGCGATAGATGGACGCGTCGCTTCCTCTCGAAAAGTAGATCCGTTCAAAAGAACATGCTTTCTTTTCAACCGGCTCGCTAAACATATCTTCACTTATCTTGCCGTTCTTTTTAACGATCAGGGCATGGCCGGGTTGGATCTCCCTGATATCCTCAATCGGAATGTTAAATGCGGTTTGGATAGCCGGACGTTCTGAAGCAGCCACCACGATCTCATCATTATAATAATAATAAGCCGGGCGGATACCTACCGGGTCGCGCATCACAAACGCGTCGCCATGGCCCAGCATACCGGCAATGGTGTAACCACCATCCCAGTTACGGGCAGACTTACGCAGAATTTTAGCCACATCCATATCGTTGGCTATGAGCTTGCTTATCTCGGCATTATCATCCAATCCCTCGCGTTTATATTGGTCAAACAAGCCTTGCACTTCGGTATCAATAAAGTGGCCCATTTTCTCCAATACGGTAACGGTATCTGCTTTTTCTTTAGGATGCTGGCCCAGGTCATATAGCTGTTGTAGTAACTCATCAACATTGGTCATGTTAAAGTTACCTGCAATAACCAGGTTACGGGTCATCCAGTTGTTTTGACGCAGAAACGGATGGCAGCTTTCAATACTGTTTTTGCCATGTGTACCATAACGTAAATGGCCCAATAACACTTCGCCGGTAAAGCTTACGTGCTCTTTGAGCCATTCGGTATCAGCCATTTTTTCTGGCGATTCCTTCTGTATATCAGCAAACTTCTTCTGGATATACTCAAATATATCAGCAACAGCATTTGATGCCATCGATCGGTGCCGGCTTATATATCGCTTACCCGGAGCTACATCCAACTTAATAGTAGCAACACCCGCGCCATCCTGGCCCCGGTTATGTTGTTTTTCCATTAAAAGATAAAGCTTGTTTAAGCCATACAGCGCGGTGCCGTATTTTTTCTGATAAAAAGACAGTGGCTTTAAAAGGCGGATAAATGCCACACCGCATTCATGTTTAATCTGATCGCTCATGATTGATGATGAGCCCGCAAAGATAAAACTTTATCCTAAAGTCTTGTTAAATTGATTGTCATTAATTCGTATTAAAAATAATATAAATTTAACAATCAACTACGCGGTATTTTTGTCCTAATAGGTCTCTTCGCTGTTTAATCTTGAATGTTCATCTATAGCCTCACCAATTTCCTGTAACGGCATATGCTGTATAGATGCCGGTGTTTCAACATACACCCATAATCCTGCGTCGGTTTTACCAATTTTATGATAAGCTGCACCGCAAAAAACGTCATAAAGTGGTGGCATAACAGAACCCATCTTAACTTTATAGTCAGTATTTTTAATAGTAACGATGAAAATGTTATTTTCCATAATATGATATTTTAAATAACGCGAAAAGAAAGGTACAAACTATTATTAAAACTACAAAAAAAGGCCCCGATCTATCGGGGCCCCCAACTATGGTTTATAGATTGTTTAGTGGATTAAATTTAAAGTCGCTCACCGTGTTGGCTAATATCCAGGCCAATCACCTCATCCTCAGCCGAAACACGTAAAGGCGAGATCATATCAGTGATCTTTAACAATAGCAATGAGCCAAAAAATGCAAATATTGATACAATGATCAAAGCAAAAAGTTGAATTAAGAACAAATGCGTTTCGCCGAAGAACAAACCATTGCCGGTTGTATTAGCGGCGTTAACATTTTTATTGGCAAATACACCGGTAAGTAACATACCCACCATGCCGCCAACGCCATGACATGGAAATACATCTAAAGTATCATCAATAGATGTACCTGTGCGCCACTCGACCACCAGGTTACTTATTACTGCCGATATGATGCCAATTGCCAATGAATGCGGAATGGATACAAACCCCGCCGCCGGGGTAATAGCAACCAACCCAACGACAGCACCGATACAGGTACCCATTGCTGATGGTTTGCGGCCGCGCAGCATATCAAAAAATATCCAGGTTAAACCTGCTGCTGCAGATGCAGTGGTACTTGTTGCCAATGCAATAACGGCTAAATGGTTAGCGCCAAATGCCGAGCCGGCGTTGAAACCAAACCAACCGAACCATAATAAACCCGTACCTATTAATACGTAAGTGATACGCGCAGGTGCATGGCTGGGCTCATTTCTTTTCTTTAAATACAAGGCCGATGCCAATGCCGCCCATCCGGCAGACATGTGTACAACGGTACCGCCGGCAAAATCAAGTACACCTAATTTAGCCAGCAAGCCATCAGGGTGCCAGGTTGCATGTGCCAGTGGTGTAAATATAAATATGCTAAACAGCACCAGGAAAATGATATATGAATTAAAACGGATCCGTTCTGCAAATGCACCGGTTATTAACGCCGGGGTGATGATGGCAAACTTTAACTGATACATGGCGAATAGCAACAACGGAATTGTAGGAGCCGATTTCCAGGTTGAGTTACCCAACATGCCCTTCATCATAAAATAGGTGGCCGGGTTACCGATAATACCATGAAAGCTATCGCCAAATGCAAGGCTGAAACCAAAGATCCCCCACATTACGGTAATAATTACCATACAAACCACACTTTGCAGCATGGTTGATATCACATTCTTTTTATTTACCATACCGCCGTAAAAAAACGCAAGTCCTGGTGTCATTATCAAAACTAATGCAGTTGACATGAGCATCCAGGCAACATCGCCGGTATTAAAATTGGTAGTTCCGGTGTTTTTAAATTCGACCGAAGGAAAAATAAAGGTTAGTATTAAAATAAAAACGATAAGTAAAAACGGAAAATAGCGCTTCATATAAAAATTAAAGAATAATTTAAAAAAACGGCTGAATTTATGATTAATATCATAAATAAATGAAAAAAATGTTAAATTTTTATCAAAAAGACTACGAATTGATGGTTTTTACAAAAACCGCGTAAGCCAGTTGGGGAAAATCCCGAGCAATACCAAAATCACCGAAATAATTATTGCGGTAACCAATATATAATTTGGCTGGGGAATTGGCCCTGCGGTAGATTCTGTCCGTTTTAGAAACAAATTTAGAGGGATCTTGATATAATAAAATAACGATACCACGGTGGTGAGCGCACCGGTTATGGTTAAAAGCATCAAAAAAATGCTGTTATTTTGCTGATAAATACTATAAACTGCAGAAAAAACCAATAATTTACCGGTAAAACCGGCAGTTACCGGTAACCCGGTTAATGAGATCAGGATAATTATAAAACAAATGGATGCCGCCGGATATTTCAGGCCCAGCCCTTTGTAAGTATTTACATCTTCAGACCCGGTGATGCGGGTAAAATACGATACCAGCATCAGGGCACCAATATTTGCCAGGATGTATACCGCCAGGTAATACTCCAACGCTTTTATGCCTTGCGCGCTGAAAGTAACCACCGCCATTAAAGCAAACCCTGTATGGCCAATGCTTGAATAAGCCAGCATGCGCTTGGCGTTGTTTTGCATAACCGCGGCAAAGTTTCCCGCTATCATGGTGATGATGCCGATCACCGACAGGCACAACTCAAAATTAAAGCTATGCCATTGCGTCGAGCTGATAAAAGGCGTCAGGAAATTGATCAGCAAGGCAAATGCAGCTATTTTAGGAACAGTGGATAAGAACGCGGTAATAGGTGTTGGTGCGCCTTCGTAAACATCGGGCACCCAAAAGTGGACCGGTACAAAAGATAACTTAAACCCGATACCTACCAATACCAGTATCAGCGCAAAGGCTACGCCTGCTGCGTTAACCTGCATCAGGCCGGATATAAAAGCGGGATCGAACAAACTTAACGTACCGGTAAAACCATAAAGCAGCGAGATGCCATATAACATAACAGCTGATGCCGCCGCACCAAACAATACATATTTTAATCCCGCCTCGGTACTAAAAGCATTTTCTGAGCGATAGGCGACCAACAGGTAGGACGCAATAGAAACCATCTCGATAGATAAATATACCGACAACAGGTTTGCAGCCATAGTCATTAAATGCAGGCCAAAAACCGCCGCGATGGTTATGGAATACAGATCAGATAATTTTTTTGTATGCGATTTGAGTTGCTCATCCCAGCCAAAATATAGTAATAACAGGAATGCGGACACATCAATGATCAATCTGAATATCACCGAAATGTGCGTATGCAGTAACATTCCCTCGAACAGGAACCTGCCTTGCTGTTCGACAAGCGGCAATTGAATAATATCCTTTGCTATTATCACAAATATCCCCGCAGCAGCCACTATCCGACATAACCGTTCTGAGTTGCGGCCAAACAGCAGGTCGGTAATTAATGCCACAATAAACAACAGCGAAAGGTAGATCTCGGGATTGAAATATTTAATATCACCCAGGATCCCGGTTAACTGCTGACTTATATTGGGTATTAACTCGTGCATGTTATTTGGTTAGATGTAAAAACTGCACCAATGCCAATACCGAATCATTGATCTTACTGAACACTAACGATGGCATTATACCGAGCGCCAGTACCACTAAGGCCAACGGCAAAAGGGTTATGATCTCGCGGATGTTCAGGTCAGTTAAAGCGGCTTTCCAGATCTCGCCACCTTTTAGAGATACCGAGCCGAAGAAAACGCGTTGTAATGTCCATAAAAAATAGCAGGCGCTTAACAAAATCCCTACCGCACCGCAAACCGCCATCCAATAAGGTAGCAGCCCGTTTACGGTTGGCGATTTAAATGCGCCGGCCAAAGAAAACGCCTCTGCTATAAACGCCGAAAACCCGGGTAAACCCAATGACGCAAAAAAAGCGATCATGATAAATACAGTATATTTTGGCATCAATGTACCTAAGCCGCGGAAATGATAGATCTCCCTGTCATGCACACGGTTATAAACCACGCCCACCAGGAAGAATAGCATGGTTGATAAGAAACCATGGCTCACCATTTGTATCACTGCGCCGCTTAAACCCTCGGCAGTTTGTGATGCAATACCCAACAGCACAAATCCCATTTGTGACACCGACGAATATGCGATGATCTTTTTCAGGTCGCGTTGGGCCAGGGCGTTTAACGCGCCATAGATAATGGAGATAACACCAAGTAGCCCGATCCAAAATGCACCTGACACGGCCACCTCCGGGAAGATACCCAGGCAGATCCTGATAATTCCGTACCCCCCTATTTTTAATAATATAGCGGCCAGTATGATGGATACTGGTGTTGGCGCTTCAACGTGCGCATCAGGCAGCCAGGTATGTAACGGCACAACCGGAACTTTAATGGCGAAAGCGATGAACAGGATGATAAAACCAAGCGTACGCGCTTGTACACCAAATAACGTATAATGGCTCACCAACGAAAATATCGAACCCGTGCTGTAATTGGCAGGGTTCATCATTTGGATCATGTTAAACGTATGGTTGCCTGTTGATGGGTCGATTACAGACAGGTATAAGCCTATCATCACCAGCAACATAAATACCGAACCAAACAGTGTGTACAGGAAAAATTTGATAGCCGCGTATTCGCGCCTTGCACCGCCCCACATGCCTATCAGGAAATATAAAGGCAACAACATCAACTCATAAAAAATATAGAACAGGAAGAAATCAAGCGAGCAAAATACACCCATTACCGCCATATCCAATATCAGGAACAGCACAAAAAAACCCTTTAGATTGCTCTTTATCTCCCATGATGCCAACGCGGCAATAACCATTACCAATGACGACATAACCAGCAGCGTAATGGATACGCCGTCTACCCCCACAAAATAGTCCATCTGCATGTGGCCAAGACTACCCAGATCAAGATTGATCCACGGTACTTTCTGTACAAATTGAAACTGGCTCTCGGTTGCTATTCCACCAAAGGCTGCACCGGTTTTAAAATTAAGATATAATACTATGCTCATACCAAACTGCACCAGCGTAGCCAATAACGTAATGTATTTAAAACTACCACGCAGGTTTGACGGTATCAAAGCAATGACGAGCCCAAACAGCAACGGTATAAATATGAGTATGGTGAGGATGTTCATTTAGTGAGTGGTGAATAATGAGTGGTGAGATAACAAATATTTGAAAAAAGCAAAGGCCTGGTGCGATTCCCCTCTTGAGGGGGGTGTAAGGGTGTGTCCTTTTAAACGTAATAACACACCCCTGCCGCCGCACAGCCCTACGCGCCCCCTCTCAAGAGGGGAACCCGTTGCGTAATAATTTTCAATATTCAATAATTTCAATCTCAAATCTAAACTGTTAAATATATGATCAACGCCAGCACAATAGCCAGCATACTAAACAAATAATATTGAACCTTACCCCCCTGGAAACGGCGCACAAAATTACCGGTTATTTGAACGATAAAGGTAAGCAGGCGCGATATTCCGTCAATAACATTATAATCAAACCAGGCGGCTATTTTTGCAATAGCCACCATAACGTTTGCCAGGCCGTTAATAAATCCATCTATAACTTTCCGGTCTATCCATGATAATGCCGCGCTGAGCGCCATTACCCCTCTCACAATTACTTTATTGTAAAATTGATCGATATACCATTCGCGGTAAGACAAATGGAACAAAAAGCCGGTTTGCGGGAACACCATTAATTTGCGCCCCGAGTAAACCGCCCATGCCCAATACATTAAAAATAAGCTTAATATATTTACGCCTACAGGTACAATAGTATGATAAATGTTCACCCGCTCCAAGTGGATTGAACCAAAACCGGTAAACAGCCAGGCACGTTCGTACAGCACCGGGTTCAATGAAAATATTGGGAATAATGATGCTGCCGCTAATAATACCAACGGTAGTTTGTATTGTAAGCTACCATCGCTAACGTGATATTTAACATGCGGATGGAATTGCTCTAATCTGAAATCGCCACAAAATACTTTTGTTATCAGCCTGATCACATAAAATGCGGTCAGCCATGTGGTAACAATCGCCCCTATGGGGATAAGCCTGTACCACACGCTCTTGCTGTCAGACCAATCGACCGCCTGCACCAAAATGCCATCTTTTGATAAATAGCCTGATGTAAACGGCAAACCTATCAATGCGAAACCGGCAATAACGGCAACCCAGAAAGTAATAGGAAGCTTTTTGCGCAGGCCGCCCATGTATAAAATGTTCTGCGGATCAATATCCAGGTCGTTATCTTCTTTAATGTGTTGCATCTGGTGGATCACGATACCGGCCACCAAAAACAGGGCGCATTTAAAAAACGCGTGCGTTACCAAATGGAACAGCGACGATGCATAAGCGCCTATCCCCATGGCCATCACCATAAAGCCTAATTGCGATATGGTAGAGTAAGCCAGGATGCGTTTCAGATCATTTTGTGTAAGCGCGATGGTGGCTGCCATAAACGCGGTAAAACAACCCACTATGGCTAGCATGTCTAATTCGGCAGTGTTAAACAGCGGGTAAACCCTACCCAATAAAAATACGCCGGCAGCAACCATAGTAGCTGCATGAATTAATGCTGATACAGATGTCGGGCCTTCCATGGCATCAGGCAACCAGGTATGTAACGGAAACTGCGCTGATTTTGCGGCTACACCTAAAAAGATCCCGCCGAAAGCAACATATTGCCAAACGGCCGGTAAACCGCCGCCACTGGTGATCCACAGGCCATCCTGTATAGTAGATTGACTAACCAGGCCACCGTTGCCAAACAGCTCGGAAATATCAAATGTATGGTATTGAGCAAAGAGGATCATGATAGCGGTTAGTAAGCCAACGTCGCCTATCCTGTTCATCAGGAACGCTTTTTTATTAGCCTGCGCCGCTTTTTCGAGGGTGAACCAAAAGCCTATCAACAGGTATGATGAAAAGCCGACCAGCTCCCAAAAAGCATACAGCAGGATCATGTTATTAGCTACTACCAGCGCCAGCATACTAAAACAAAACAGGCCCAGGTAAATAAAGTAACGGTCATAATTATCGTCGTGCTTCATATAGGCAGTCGAATAGATATGCACCGGCAAGGCAATTACAGATACCAGCATCAATAACACAGCTGATAAATTATTAAGTAAAATACCGCCATATAACTGCGTATTGCCTATAGTGAACCACAACCGCTGTACATAAACCTCATTACCGTTCCATATTTTTATAAACACAATTACAGACAGCACACAACTCACCAAAATAGCCGCGGTAGCTATCCAACCGGATGCCTTGTTGCGCTTACCCGGTAAACAGCAATTTACTAAACAAGCAAACAGCGGCAACAATACCGTTGCTACTGCAAAGTAATTAGTGGATAAGTCCTGGTATGGTATGGATGTTTTCAATAAGCCCCCTCTAAATCTCCCCCGGTAGGGGAGACTTTTTTATTTTTAATTTTATAAGCTCTTTTAAGCCTCCTGTCAACCCGCTCTAAATCTCCCTGCCGAGGGGAGATTTTTTTAAGTCCTCCCTACCGGGGAGGATTTAGGAGGGCCTTAATCCTTTAACCCATCGATCTTACTCGGATCAATAGTTTTGTATTTTTTATAAACGTTTAGTATGATAGCCAAAGCCACTGCAGTTGTCGCCGCAGCTAACACAATGGCAAACAGGGCAAATATTTGCCCGCCGTTGGCTATTTTATCAAATTTTCCAAAAGCCACCAGGTTTAATATGGCGGCGTTTAGCATCAGCTCGATCCCTATTAAAATTTGTATGGCGTTGTGCTTGGTTATGATCATGTATAAACCAATACAAAACAACGCGGCGCTGACAATCAGGAAATCAGTTAGCGTGATCATAACGCACCCCGCTCCTTTCTTGCCAAATGCGCGGCGCCTACCAGGGCCATCATTAACAAAATAGATATCGCTTCAAATGGCAACAAGTACCGTGTCATTAAATTAATGCCGATGTTGTCTACCATTAAATCAGTTGGCTTTATGGCTGCATTTGCCGCGGTAACCTGTTTTATCCACGGTAAATTATTAACATCTGTTTTAAGCACCACATTTACCATCACCACAAAAAACAATGCGGCTAATAGCAAGGCGGGTAACTTACCCACAGTAATGAATTTGCCTTTTGGTTGCTGCAAAACATTCAATGTTTCTTTGCCTGACAGCATAAAGGCAAACAATATCAATACCAATACCCCGCCTACGTATATCACTATCTGGGTTACAGCTACAAAATCGGCAAGAGCCAATACGTACAAACCGGCTAATCCAAACAGCGTGATAAAGAACATAAATATGGAGCGCACCAGGTTTTTACTGCTTGCTACGAATAGCGCCGACGCGACCACAACAAAAGCCATCACATAAAAAAGTATTTGAGCTACGTTCATGTGTCGCCCTCCTTTTTATTCATGGCCGCTAATTTTGCAGCTTGCCTTTCGGCTAACTGGTTCTCTAATAGTTGCCTTTTTTCGGCAGCGTCTTCGGGAGACATATCAGCAAACTCGTAGTTCAGATCTTTCAGCTCGAAAACACTTTTATCATACTGGTTGGTCATCACAATACACTCTGTCGGGCACACTATGGTACAAAGCCCGCAGTACATGCACTTGGCCATATCAATATCAAACTTAGCCGCATATAGCAGTTTCTTCGAGCCATCAGATGTTTCGCCGATTGAACCAGTGGTAGATTTTATCGACTCGATAGTGATACAATCAACCGGGCAAATTTTAGCACAAAGATCGCAAACGATGCAATCATCCATTTCCACATCCAACTGGTAGCGGCCCACTTCGGGCACGGGCAGTTTTTGGTGCGGATACTGGATGGTGTTGGTACGTTCATCCAATTGCTTAAAATAATTATCATCGCTCACAGAAATCACTTCCCGCTTCGCGTTACCCGCAAACAGGTGCCTGAAAGTAAGGGTTAATCCCTTCCAGGCTGTAGTAAATCCGTTTATTGCTTTATTACGCATTTATCTTGTCTTAACCATGATTTTCCTGATTAAAGGATTACATGATTTTTTTAATTTAATAAATTCGAAATCGAACATCCGAAATTCGAAATCATCTCACATCAACCACAACCGCCATACGCCCGATATCAGCATACATAAAAACGCCAGGGGTGTCAACACCTTCCAGCATAAATTCATTAACTGATCAACACGTAAACGGGGTAAGGTCCATCTTATCCACATCTGTATTGCCACCAGTGTCAACGTCTTTGCGAGGATCCAGAATATCCCAAATCCCGTTCCGGTTGTCCAGGTTGCCAGTTGTACAGCCCCTATGTTTGGCAACGGCGTGTTCCATGCGCCTAAAAACAAGATCACCCCAACCATCGATACCAGGAACATCATGGCGTATTCTGCTAAGAATACCAGCGCAAATTGCAGGCCGGTAAACTCGGTATGAAAACCGGCTACCAGTTCTGATTCGGCTTCGGGGATATCAAACGGCGCACGGTTGCTTTCGGCTAACGAGGCTATAAAGTATATCACAAACGAGATGATGAGGTGCGGCGCCCTGAAAATATTCCATGATAGAATTCCCCCGGTTGCCGATACATCCCAAAAACCTAAAAATTTTGTTTTTTCTGCGGACAAGATCCCTTGCTGTAAAGAAATATCCTGCAGGTTCAAAGTTTGCGCTATCATTACTACCGATATCAAGGCGAACCCGGCAGGTATCTCGTAAGATATGATCTGCGCGGCTGATCGCATGGCACCTAATATGGAGTACTTATTATTTGATCCCCAACCGGCCATGAGTATCCCCAATGTTTCGATAGAGATAATGGCCAGGATATAATACAACCCGATATTAATATTGGCCGGCGCAAAACCCGGTGCCCACGGCAAAGCCGCAAAACCCAGGTAAACCGCCACAAAAATGATGACCGGCGCCATCAGAAAAAGTACCTTATCGGCGGCTGCGGGTATAATGAGTTCTTTTTGGATGAGTTTCATGATGTCTGCCAGCGTTTGCAGCATACCAAATTTACCTACCTCGGTTGGGCCAAGCCTATCCTGTATAAAGGCAGAAAGCTTACGTTCGGCATATACGCCAAACAAGGTAAACAAGGCTACAAAAGCAAATAAGCCTATCGCAATAATGAAATATGTAATGTAAAAGTTCAACCGGTTTGCTTTAGCTGCAAACTTAATAAATTTTGAATTGATTGAGTTGGATTGTGGCCATAAAGTTGACCAAACTGGTAGGAATTATTCAAAAATGAATAAAAGGCCTCACCCTAAATCCCTCTCCTTTGGAGAGGGGTTGGGGTGAGGCGTACAACTAAACTCAGTAACCGACACAAATGATGATGTTACCGGCGCGGCAAAGAACCGCGAGGCATGACGGTCAAACTCGGCAGTGTCGTCGGTAGTATAAAATTCGCGGGTGCCTCCCCGGCTTATTTTCTGCTCCAGTTCGGGGTGGCGTTGCAGATAGTCTGCCAGGCTTTTGGCTACAATGTCGCCCTGGGCCACTACACTTACATTGGCAGGTAAATGCGCCTTTATTTTATCCTGCAATAAAGGATAATGGGTACAGGCCAGCAAAAGCGTATCAATATTGGCAGACTGCGCCATGATCTGATCAAGATATTCTTTTATAAAAAAGTCAGAACCGGGCTTTTCGTATTCGCCGCTCTCTACCAACGGCACCCATAACGGGCAGGCTTGCTGGTAAACCTTAAGTTCAGGGAAGAATTTTTGAATCTCGATCAAGTAAGACTCTGATTGTACGGTTCCGGTAGTACCTAATACGCCTATCTCTTTTGTTGTGGAATAATCGCCTATAACCTCGGCAGTGGGCCGTATCACACCCAAAACCCTTTTAGATGGGTCAAGGCCCTGCATATCTTTTTGCTGAATGGTACGCAAAGCTTTTGCCGACGCTGTATTACAAGCAAGTATAATTAACGGGCAATCCTGCTTAAACAACCATTGTACACATTCCCAGGTATATTGGTGGATGGTTTTAAAAGAACGGTTGCCATACGGCGCGCGGCTGTTATCGCCCAAATAAATATAGTCATACCCGGGCAGCTGCTCTGCAATAGAACGAAAAACGGTTAATCCGCCTATCCCGGAATCAAATATACCTATGGGCTGCATTTTACGAAGATTAGTTATTGAAGATTAAATATTGGTGACTTGCAACTCTGCGTAATCAAAAAAATCCATTTAAATCTGTGATTCAAAAATAGAAAAAGCGCCACGTATAACGAGGCGCTTTTTCTAAATGTGTTATTTAAATTATTTTGTACCAACGGCCGGAGCACCTGCACCTAAGCCCAATTTAGCTTTTACAGGAGCGAGCAGATCATCAGCCGGAGGAGATACCAATAAAGCTGTTTGTGATGAATCTAAAACGTAAGTAAATCCTTTTTCTTTAGCAACTTCGGCAATTGCGTTATGAACTTTGTCAAGTATCGGTTTCATCAGCTCCTGGCCTTTAGCCTCAACTTTTTGTTGCGCGTCATTTTGATAGTCCTGCGCGCGTTTTTGCAAGTCGGCCAGGTCACTTTGTTTAGCACTTTTTACCGCGTCTGTCATGGTTGCTTGTTTAGCCTGGTAATCTGCGCTTTTGTCCTGCAATTCTTTGCCCATACCTTGTAAAACATCTAAAAATGTCTTTTTGTAAGCATCTATCTGGGTATTAACGGTTTTAAGCTCAGGCATTACCTGAATCAAATCGTTAGTATTGATGTATCCAATTTTTGTTTGTGCCTTGGCAAAGTTGCCCATCGATATCATGCATACTGCAACTAAAGCAACTTTAAATAGTTTTTTCATTGTTTTTTTGTTCTGTTTAATTTAATTAATGTGCGATTATATATATAATAATTTTATTTAGCAAATACTCCGGGCTTTAATCCCAGCCTTGTTATCACATCCGCGCTTTTATCATAACGCGGGTTGGCATATAGCATAATAACTTCGCTGTTTTTATCAAAGATCATATCCAGATTTTCGGCTTCGGCAACGGCCTGTACGGCTTTTGCTACCCTGTCTTGTATGGGTTTCATCACCGCGCTGCTTTTTGTTTCCAACTCGCCGTCCGGGCCGAATTTTTGACGTTGAAAATCCTTCGCGGCTTTCTCTTTGGTAACTACCTCATCCTCGCGACGTTTTTTCATATCGGCCGACATTAACACCTGGTCTGCCTGATAAGCCTTGTACATCCTGTCAATCTCCTGGAAGCGGCCGTCCACTTCTTTTTGCCATTGGTCTGATAATGCACTCAGCTGTTTTTGTGCCGATACATAATCAGGCATGTGTTTTAAAATGTAATCAGAGTCAACATAAGCAAAGCGCTGTGCAAATGAAGCTGTGAATGCTAAAAACGTAAAAGCGAATACTAAAATTACCCTTTTCATTAAGTTTTTTTTCTATTTAGTTAAACCCTCCGCTCAGGCTTTGTGAAATAGAGAAGCTAAACTGTCCCTTATTAGCCGACGGTATTCCAGGAATAGGATCGTAGCCATAGCCATAATCCAAACCAAGTAAACCAAAAATAGGTAAAAAAATCCGTGCGCCAATACCTGTTGATCTTCTGACATTATAAGGATTAAATTGCGAGAATTTATCCCAAACGTTACCACCTTCGGCAAATACCAACAAGAATATGGTTGCCGACGAACTGGTAATAACAGGGTGACGTATTTCAAAAGTTAATTTATCATAAATAGCGCTACCCGGGTTGTTGTCCGCGTTGTAATGCGATCCTACCGGTACAATAGAGAAGTTTTGGTAACCACGTAAACCAATTATATCACTACCCTGTAAAAACTGGTAGCTCTGCATACCGTCGCCGCCTAATTTGAAACGCTCGAACGGTGATCCCGGTACAACCGAGTTGTACTCGCCAAGGAAACCGAACCTGGCCTGGCTCATCAATACAAATTTACCGCCAAGGCCCATAAACCATTGTGCATCAAACTTGGTTTTGTAATACTCTACAAAATGGTATAGTTGCTCTTGTGTAGGTGGCAGCTTGTAATTAATGTTGTTAAATAACGAGTACGGAGGTGTGCCCTGCAACGTAAATTTAATATTTGAACCACCTGTAGGAAATATCGGAGAACCTTCTAACGAACTACGTGAAAGCTCCTGCGTTAATTTGATATTATAAGAGGTACCGTTTGAGAACAAGTATCCGGGATAATTATCTAATGAGTAGTGGTCAACGTTCAATGAGTAATTTAACTGGAAGTGGTTATCAGGCCATTTTAAACGCTTTCCTAAAGTAACGCCAACACCATTTATACGTAAGTGGTTATAGTTAGGGTCTGTTTTAGCATAATATTGCCCGGTTGAACTTAACTGGGTGTAGGCGGATACTGCAAAGTATATTGGCCTTTTACCACCTAACCATGGCTCAGAGAAAGTAAATGAATAGTTTTGGTATGACCTGCCGCTTGATTGTCCTCTTAAGCTTAACTTCTCGCCATCGCCTTTTGGTAACGGTTTGTAGTCTTTAAGATGGAAAATATTTTTTATAGCGAAGTTATTAAACGTTAGGCCCAGCGTACCTACAAACTGGCCGCCACCAAAGCCGCCCGAAAGCTCGACCTGGTCTGATGGTTTTTCAACCACATTGTATATCAGATCGACCGTACCATCCTGCGGATTGATATTAACCGGCTTTGGCTCAGTTTTCTGATCGTCAAAGTTACCCAGCTGGCCAATTACACGTGTGCTTTCAATCAATGCTGCTTTATTGAATTTCTGGCCCGGTAACGTTTCCAACTCACGTATAACTACTTTATCGTTAGTTACGTCGTTACCCTTAACTGTTACCCGGTTAATAGTATACTGCGGCCCTTCAAATACCCTGATATCCAAATCAACTGTATCATGGCGTATATTGATTACCGGATCGGCAGTGTAAGTTAAGTATCCATCATTTAAATACAATGATGAAACGTCATCGCCGGTTGGGCCGCCGCCGCTTAAACGCTTACTTAATTCTTCCTCGCTAAATACATCACCTTTTTTAATACGCAAATATGCGTTTAAATAGGCCTCATTAAATTTCGCGTTGCCTGACCATTTAATATTACCAAAGTAATATTTATGCCCTTCGTAAATTTTTATCTTAACATCAACAGTTTGATAATCATGCCTGGTAACCGTGTCACGTACTAATGCAGCATCAAAGTAACCTCTCTCCTTCATCTTATCGATCAGGTTTTGCTTATCCTCGGTAAACTTATCATCCTTGAATTTTTTAGAGCCAAACAGGTTATAAAATTTACGGGTACGGGTTTTTGATAAGAAGCCTCTAAGTTTTGCCTGCGAAAAATCCTTGTTACCCTCAAAGGTAACCGAGTTGATCATTACCTTTTTACCCTTATTAACAGTTACATCTAATATTAAGCTATTTGCATCTCCCGGATCAGGCCTTTGTTTAATAGTTACAGTAGTGTTTAAAAAGCCTTTTTCATTAAAAAAACGCTTGATTGTTGCAGTGGTAGTATTTATTAAATTGGTGTTTACAATTTTACCTTTACTATCTAATTTTTTGTTAATATCCTCTATTTCGCTTTTGCGGATACCGATCAACCGCAGGTTTGATAAACGCGGCAATTCTTTTACAGCAATCTCAAGGTATACTGTATCAAGATTGATCTTGGTTACATATAACTTTACGTCATCAAATAAATTCTCCTTGTAAAGATTTTTCACGATGGCTGCACTGGCTTCGCCGGGTAACAGCATTTTATCACCTTTATTTACTTTTGATATTTGAAGCAACACTTCTTTATCCAGGTGTTCAGTACCGGTAATAGTAACGCCACCAATAATATATTCTTTCGGGTTTAAATAACTCAAAGTATCGGATGATGAAGACGACCGATAAGTTGGGACATTATTTTTAACCTGGGCCAGCGCACAAGTGCTTATTACGGAGAAAAGAATAGCAAACAGAAATTTATTCATTCGGATATTTTAGTGGGCTAAAAATAATTTATACAGTTGTTAAAATTTGTTAAAAGAAAAAATTTAGTTGACTTGCTCACTTGTCATACCAAAACGACGCTCGCGTTTTTGGTAATCCAGTATAGCCTCATAAAGATCCTCTTTCCTGAAATCGGGCCATAATTTAGCTGTAAAGTATAGCTCTGCGTAGGCAATTTGCCATAGCAGGTAATTACTGATACGAAATTCGCCACTTGTTCTGATCAACAACTCAGGGTCTGGTATATTGCCGGTATATAAGTTGTCTTCAAAAAGTTTTTCGTCAATGTCTTCAAGCTTTATTTCTCCGCTTTTTACTTTAGCGGCTAATGTTTTGGCTGCATATACAATTTCTCGGCGCGAGCTGTAGCTTAATGCCAGTGTTAATACAAGCCCGGTGTTTCCGGCTGTCGTGTCAATGGCGTTTTGTAATTCGTCGTAACATTTTTTAGGCAGCATATTCAGATCGCCTATAGCATTAAGGCGAACATTTTTGTCCATAAAATTTTTTATCTCTTTATGGATCGTACTAACCATTAGCTCCATAATGGCCATAACCTCCAGTTTGGGGCGGTTCCAATTCTCTGACGAAAAAGTATATAATGTAAGGTATTTGACACCCAGGTTAACCCCGCCTTCAACTACGTCCCTAACAGAAGCCACACCATTACGATGACCGAATATTCTTAATTTGCCTTTGTCTTTTGCCCATCTGCCATTGCCATCCATGATGATGGCGATATGCTGTGGTAACTTTAACAAATCAATCTGATCCTTATAACTCATTTCCTTTTGCCGGTCAATAAAAGCCATTACAGGCTATAATGTGTATTATTCATAAAAAGTTATGATTTAATAACACACTATAATCAATGCTCTTATTAAATAATGCCCAATTTTTCAGGTGACAAAGGTAAAACTTACTTTGTACTTTTTTAGTATGCAGGCAAAAAGAAAGTTTGCACAAAAAAATGCCTCCTTTTAGCTTAAGTTATGAGTGTGTGGCTGTTGTGTGGATTTCTTTTTAAAGAAACCATAGACAATTTAAAGATCAGTACCAACAGCCTAAAGTGCCTGAAATTAATAATAACACTTTTGTGTTATAAAGGTGTATGATAAAGAAAAGCCTACAAATAAATAAGTATCTCTTGGCCGTAAATCGCCGCGTTGTGTGCCGGCTACGCCTGTTTGCCCGACAGAGCGGTCAGACAAAGCGACTGATATAGCACCTGACAACCTGCTTTTATCAGGATATACACCGCTTACATCATCTAAATAATCTGTTAAGGCGGTACGGTAACCCAGGTCGGCAGCCAAACTCAGGCGGCCTGCTATATTATATTTAATACCAAGGCCAAAAGGAATGGCTATTGTACTACCCGGATAAGCCTTACCTTCGGTTTGCAGCTCACGCAGAGCATAATTTTGACCAAGATATTTGGCCCTTGGTGTATAACCGGTATAGGCAATGCCCGCAAAAATATAAGGTGTGTACAGGTTTTTGCTAACGGATGGAACATATTCCATAAAATTAAATTCGCCGGTAAGGCTTACTTCACTTAGCGGAGTGGTAAAACTTAAATTGCGGTCGCGCGCTTGCTGGCTTTTGGATGTACTGTCTGCACCACTGATCACCCCATAAGTATATCCCAATTTTGCCGAGAAGTAACCATCAAAATTGCGTTTTACAAAAGCGCCGCCCGCAAAGCCCGAAACTTTTAATGGGTTGTTTTGGTTTAAATCGCCCATGTATCCGGCACCACCCGCAAAACCGCCAATTTCCCAGGTTTGTGCCCGTAAATTAAAGGAAATGAATAGTAATATTATAAAAGGTAACGATTTAGACATTCAACAAATTTAGTAATTGCGGGCATCAAGGCCCCACAATAGTTTGTTTCTTAACGTTGATAAATAACTTTCATTACTTAAACGGATAAGATTCAATTCAAAACTTACTTTTTGAACTTTAAAGCGCATTGGCCTGTCTATGATCTCAGTTTTCGAGTCGCATGACAAAATATAGTTAGAGCTGCGTGATTCTACCTCGAAAGACAGAACACTACTGTCGGGCAACACAATTGGTCTTACATTTAAGTTATGCGGGGCTACCGGTGTAACCACAATACTGTTTGATTCGGGGAAGATGATCGGTCCGCCGCAACTCAATGAGTAAGCAGTTGAGCCGGTTGCTGTCGCGATGATAATACCATCGCCCCAGTAAGAGTTTAAAAACTCGCCATCCAAAAACATATTGGTGGTGATCATGGCCGAATCATCCCGCTTATGGATAGTGATATCATTAAGCGCGAAATTATCCATGCCTAATACATTCAGTTCAGACTCAACAGTTAATAATCCACGGCCATCTAAAGTATATTTGTTGTTAACCACCGCATGTATGGCAGCGGCTATGTCGTTTTTATTTACACTCGCTAAAAAACCGAGCCTGCCAAAATTAATACCCATTACCGGTACGCCCGAGTCGCGGATCACGCTCACCATATCCAGTAATGTACCGTCACCTCCAAGGGTTATAAATACATCAATAACACCCTTTATTTGGTCGCCCTCATTCAGTACATTATAAACTACTGTATTGATTTTTCCGGATAAATAATTATTAAGCTGGTGATGGACATAGATCTCAACATTATGCAGTGATAACGCGTCAAATACTTGCTGTATAAAGGGGATTACTGCCTGATCATTAAACTGCCTGCCGTATATTGCTATTTTCATTTGGTTTATTTGTTCATTAGTTTATTGGTTGCAATATTTGTAAGAAGTTATTATTTAATAAATATAAACTATTACAAATGAACCATTAAGCTAATGAACTTAAAGATTAAGGTAATTCATCAATGAATCGTATCTATCCATCGAGTTATCATTATTATCGGTGTGATTAAATGTGGCTTTTACATCATATTCGTACCGCAAAAAAGTAGCAATAATATTAGAAATATCCTGCTTGTTTACTTTTAATGTAACCTCCATGCGGGTTGAGTCCGGGAAAGTGCGTACGTATGAACTTAGGATCTGGGCATTGTCTGACTCGACGATCTGCGCCATATGCGCCAGTGAATTGTTTTTATTGTTAATATCAAGTATAATGATACCGCCCGGCTGTGAAACCGATGTTATGGTAGCAAAATACTCATTCATTTTATTGATGGGTATTAAGCCCAGGTAATTCTTTTTTATGTCAAGCACCGGCACTACGCTTAGCTGTTGTTCATAAAACAAACGGATCACATCGTAAACATGCTGATCTTCGCGCACATAAGGGTTAACCAATGATAGCGCTAACGCACCTATCGGTGTTTGTACATCTATCTCAGGTAAAATATCACTTTCGGCAAGCAGTCCTAAAAACTGTTCTTCGTTTACAATTGGTAAATGGCGTATGCGAAACTCTACCATACGGTCAAGCACTTTCTGTATCGAATCAGAAGTGTGTACCGGTGGTATCGCGTCAGCTATCAATTCGCCTGCAAACATTTTATACTCCTATTTTACTTAAAAATCCTTTTAATAAACGGTTAAACTCCTGCGGGTGCTCCATCATGGCAGCATGGCCGCATTTGTCGATCCAATGCAATTCAGAATCCGGCAAAAGCTGGTGAAATTCTTCCGCAACTTCCGGCGGTGTAATTTTATCGTTCCTGCCCCATATTATTGAAACCGGCATCTCGATCTTATGCAGGTCCTTTTTCATATTATGGCGTATAGCCGATTTTGCCATCGCTAACAACCTGATCACGCTATGCCGATCGTTTACTAATTTGTAAACTTCGTCAACTAATTCGGGAGTAGCAATTTTTGGGTCATAAAAAGTGTATTCAACCTTTTCTTTTACAAAATCCATACTTTCCCTACGCGGGAAAGATCCCCCAAAAGCATTCTCATATAAACCCGAGCTTCCGCTTAAAACCAACGCGCGGATCTTTTCGGGATGGGCCAACACATAGATCAAACCTACGTGCCCGCCTAACGAGTTGCCTAAAAGAACTACATTTTCAAGCTTTTTATACTTGATAAACTTATGCAGATACTTTGATAACGTTTTTACCCCCGTTGTTATTACCGGCAGGTCATATACAGGCAGCATGGGCAACAGCACCCTGTACTTTGGCTTAAACTCTTCAATAACCTCTTCCCAATTACTAAGCCCGCCCATAAGGCCGTGCAATAACAACAGCACCTGTCCTTCGCCCTCATCGATGTAACTAAAACCATGTTCCTCTTTAAGCACGAAACTCATAAATATATTTTTGTAAATGTTAACCCTAAAATGTTGGCCTGAGCCTGTATATCGGCTATAAAAATAGCTTATTGCATTTTACCTGCAACTATTATATCAAATAAATTATCCCAACAACTGTTTCACAACTTCCGAGATGGTCTTACCGTCTGCCTGGCCCGCCAGTTCTTTATTAGCAATACCCATTACGCGGCCCATATCCTGTATAGAAGTAGCGCCAATGCGTTCAATTACTTCCTGTATAACCCCCTCAATTTCAAAACGGGTCATTTGCTGCGGCAGGTAGGGTTCAATAACCTGCATCTCGCCTATTTCTATTTGGTAAAGATCGTCGCGCCCCTGCGCTTTGTATATATCTGCAGACTCTTTGCGTTGTTTAACCAGCTTTTGCAATACCTTGATCTCCGCTTCATGCGATAACTCTTCGGCAGCCCCTTTCTCTGTTTTTGCTAATAGCAGTGCCGATTTAATGGCACGCAAGCCCTGCAAGCGTGCCGGCTGTTTAGCCAGCATGGCTAATTTTATATCCTGATCTATTTGTGTTATTAATGACATCTTGTTTTTATTTCGGATTTCGAATGTTCAATTTCGGATTTGTTATTTGCATATCTGCATATTCGCACGTCTGCACATTTATTATTTTCTTACTATAATTGTAGCGTTGGCCTGTGCTGTTGGCATAATTAACAGCTCGTTTATGTTAACATGTTTTGGGCGCGATACCACGAACCATATGGTCTCGGCAATATCTTCGGCCATTAACGGGTCAAATCCATCATACACTTTTTTGGCCCGTTCTTTATCGCCTTTAAAACGCACTTCAGAAAATTCTGTTTCAACAGCTCCCGGATGGATAGCGGTAACCTTTATACCGTGCTGCAACAGGTCAATACGCATACCTTTGTTCAACGCGTCCACCGCGTGCTTGCTGGCACAATATACATTACCGTTGGGGTAAACCTCTTTGCCTGCAATTGAACCGATATTTACGATATGCCCTTTGCCGTTTGCTATCATCCAGTTTGATACTACCTTACTTACGTATAATAAACCTTTAACGTTGGTATCGATCATGGTATCCCAATCATCCAGGTTTCCGTTTTGTATGGGGTCAAGCCCCTGGCTCAGGCCGGCATTGTTTATCAGCACATCAACCTTTTTCCATTTAGCCGGCAAATTTTCAAAATTGCTGGTCACCTGTTCGCGGTCGCGCACATCAAAAGCGCAAACCGCTACTTCTGTGTTGTATTTTTTATTAAGGTGTGCAGCAAGTTTTTCTAACCTGTCAAGCCGGCGGCCGGTTAATACCAGGTTATAGTTTTCGCGTGCGAATAATTCTGCGCAGGCCTCGCCTATCCCTGCAGTGGCCCCGGTAATCAGTGCAATTTTAGCCATAGGTATCCGATAGTATCCAATGCGAAATTAGTTTTTTTCATCGGGAATTAAAGACTTTATGCATTAAAACCGGCTGCTTACTCAAAGTAGAGGCTAAACATCAGCGTATGCAATGATAATTTATCTATAGGTGCCGAGTATGGGTGATTTTCGTGCATTAAGACATTGCCTAACGAGTTTGAAAGCTTGATCTCAGGCGATAGTTTAAAAAACTCAAAATAGATATCGCAACCCAGGCCTGCCTCGTAAGATGCATAGCCGGTAATATTCTTTACATGCTTATCAATAGGCGCGGAGTTTGCATCAATGTTTGCTTTCGAGCCGATTGCCTGCGAGTATTTTATCCCTCCCAATACATAGGCCCTGAAATCGCCTATCCTGTCCGACTTTAATTTAAGCGATAAAGGTAGATCAAGCGTTGTGGCTTGTACCGTTTTAATAGTGTTTTGAGCCGGGTTTTCGAACGTATAACTAAGGTTACGGTCGGCAAAAACAAATGATGGAGCTACCCGCGTTTCCAGGTGATCTGTAATGCTGTACCTGGCCAGGAAGCCCACCGCGAAACCCTGTGAATTTGGCGAGCTGATGCTTTTTAAAGGACCGGTTACCTGCGTACCGTCGGTATCAAAAAAGGGTTGGCGCCAGTTAGGCGATTTATCTATTTTAAAGTAACTGCTCACATAGCTAAAGCTAAAACCAAAGCTGATATCTTTCTGATCTGCCCCACCACCCCAGCTGGGTACCGATTGTGCAAGCAGGCAATTACCTGCAAAAAACATCAGTATAGCTAACAGGTACTTAGGTTTTATCATTTAATGCCCGTATAAATTGAACAAATACCAAACGCTAAAGGCCTGCATTTGGTATGTTTAAAGCCAACCTTGTCCATAACGGCAATAAAATCCTTGCCATCCGGGAAAGCGGCTACCGACTCGGGCAGGTAAGAATACGCCCTTGAGTCTTTCGAAAAAAGCTTACCAATCCCAGGGGTGATATAGTTAAAATAGAACTTGTATAATTGCTTTACCGGGAACACTTTAGGTTTTGAGAACTCCAATACCACCGCTTTGCCGCCCGGTTTTAAAACACGGTTAATGTCGGCTAATCCCATTTCTAAATTTTCGAAGTTGCGTACGCCGTAGGCTACGGTTACCGCGTCGAAGCCATCGGCATCAAAAGGCAGCTTTTCAGAGTCGCCCAGCTTAACTTCAAACTTATGGCCCAGGTTGCGTTTGGCTATTTTTTGTTTGGCGATGTCCAGCATACCCTGCGAAATATCAACCCCCACAATTTTATCAGGATTGAGGATAGACAATGCCTCGAAAGCGAAATCGCCGGTGCCGGTGGCTACATCAAGGATCAGCTTGGGCTGATCTTTCTTTAACTCGTTGATAGCCTTTTTGCGCCAGATGATATCGATACCCAACGACATAAAATGATTTAAAAAGTCGTAGGTTTTTGAAATGTTATTAAACATATCGGCCACCTGCTCTTTCTTGGTGCCCTGCTCCTGGTTGTACGGAATTACGGTTTTGCTCATAGTAATGGGGCAAAGATAGGATTTAGTGATTAGAGATTGAAGGTTAGCGATCAGTTGATCAGTTTTTTGGATAGAGTATACCCATGTTTTGTTTCACGAAAGTGTGAAACAGATGAAACAAGTGAAACAAGATTTTGAGCTAATACTTTATTAATCAACTGATTATAAAAAACCAGTGAAACAAAATGAAACAAAGGATAAGTCAGTAAATTTATAGGTAAAAAAGTTGTAAATATCTGTATATAAGATGCTTGTGGTTTGTTGATTTTTTTATAAACCTATTTCAGGATTAGACACAAAAATTCGTGAACCAGGATAACATCAGGCTCCCTCTCCTTTGGAGAGGGCTGGGGTGAGGCTTTTCACCATCCAGATCGTACAGGCAAAATGCCCCGAGTTACCCAAAGCGTGATCCAACATTTTAAAGCCCGCCTTTTCATAAAGGCTTACCGCTTTAGCCAGTTGCGGGAAAGATTCGAGGTATAAATGCGTATAGCCCAGATCCGCGGCGGCGATAAAACATTTGTCCATCAGCAACTTGCCGATGCCTTTGCCGCGGGTGGCGGTGGTCAGGTATAGCTTTACCAACTCGGCGTAGTCGGTTGGTAAACCATCAGTAGGGTACACACCGCATCCGCCCAGTAAAACGCCGTCTTCTTCAGCTACGAAATAGCAGCTCCCCGGCGCGTTGCTAAACAATTCAAATAGTTGGTCGGTTGTCGGGTCAGAATAAACGGTGCCTTCTTTTGGCACATCAAACTCGACTAACGATGCACGGATGATCTTTGCTAATTCGGTGTTATCTCCAGGTTTTATATTTCTTATGGTTATTGCCATGGTATGGTCTTCAAAAAAATTATGCTTTGGCCTGGTTAGCAGCCATAATAACCCTGGCGCGCTGGTAAAAGCTTTGTATCTCTAATTGCTGTTCAACTTCTTCCATAGCTTTCATGATGTTATTTTGGGTATCGATAAGCTGGGTGCTGGCGGCTATCATCACCTGCCAAACAGGTTCCATTTGTGTTATCAGGGCCTTACCCTTTTCGGTTAGTTGCAGCAGGCGCTTCCGTTCGTCAGTTTTATCTTTTGTTGATTTGATGAGTTTTAGTTTTTCCAGCTCTTTTAATAAGCTGATGGTAGATGGGTGACTGTAACCGATCTCGTTAGCCAGCTCGACCACGCTCATTGCCGATTTTAAATGCAGGGTATAAACAACCGGGAACCATTTTGGCTCGAAATCAATACCGTGCGCTTTGTAGATCAGGAGGCCGTCCTTACGCATCCTTTCGGCAAGGCGCTGCATGCGGGTGGCAATGGCCAATATGCCTAAGTCGTCTATTACGCTCATAATTTTATTTGCTTAAATGTAACTGGTAAAATAGGGTATCGGTTAACATCAGCGGGAAATAAGGCGGCAGATCTTCTTTGGCTATCCGTTCAAAACCGTTCCGTTCATAAAACCGGTGGGCTGCCTTTAAGGGTTCAACAGTCCCTAATTGTATGTCAGTTATATTTTTATCCCGGCAAAATTGCAATAACACATCCAGCAGTTTTTGTGCTGTACCCCACTCCTTGCCGCGGTAATCTGTCTTAACAAACATTTTGCGGATACAGCCCGCGTTATGCCCGGTATTAATTGAGGCGATAGTGCCAACCAATTCTTCGCCCACAAAAGCGCCCCAAAAGTTGCCGCCGCCATCATGGTAATTGGTATCAATATCCCGCAGATCGGGCTGTTGATCTATGGTTATGCTTAAACCAAATTCTTTTTGCTGAATAGATAAGATAAGGTCTATTACCTGTTCGCAATATTCGTTATGAATTGGCCTGATGATTAATGTACTTTCCATAAAAAATTATTTATGTACAAATATATGTAGTTAACTACATATATTTTATAATTTATTTAATCTTACATGAAAATTATAATCTTAAGCTTCCGAATTAAGTGCCAGCAACCCTTCGATATCTAACCTGCGGGTGTACATAGTTAGCTCGCCATTGGCATCAAGGGGCCAGTCTTCGTGCGGCCTGTCCCAGTATAGCTCAACGCCGTTACGGTCGGGGTCATCCAGGTAAATAGCTTCAGACACGCCGTGGTCCGATGCGCCGGTGATGGGATATTTGGCTTCGATCAATCTTTTTAAGATCGCGGCCAGATCCTTGCGCTCAGGATATAATATAGCCGTATGAAATAACCCTGGCGCATATTCGGGTGCTGGTGGCGCGCCCTTACTCTGCCAGGTGTTTAAACCGATATGATGATGATAACCGCCGGCTGATATAAACGCGGCCTGGTCGCCATACATCAGCATCTTTTCAAAACCAAGTAATCCGCAGTAAAAATCTATGGACTTCTGCAGGTCACTTACCTTTAAATGTACGTGGCCTATGCGGGTTTGTGCGGGGATTTTGTAATCGCTCATTTTGCAGAGATTAGAGGTTAGTTAATTAGAGATTAGTAATAAATACATTTTAAATAAATGTTTAAACATGTAAATTTAACTACATTTGTATTCTATTAATAAATATCTGAATAATGTTGACATTTATATGATAAGCAACCAAATCGGTTAAATAACTAATCTCTAATCACTAACCTCTAATCACTAATTACTAATTACTACCTTTGCCCATATGGTAATCAAATCTGCCGAATTCGTTTGCAGCAACACGCAAATTTCTAAGCTGCCGCCGCCGGTAAAGCCTGAATATGCTTTTATCGGCCGGTCAAATGTGGGCAAGTCGTCGCTGATCAATATGCTGACAGGCAAAAAAGGCCTTGCCAAAACATCACAAACACCGGGTAAAACACAGCTGATCAATCATTTTTTGGTGAATGATAACTGGTATATTGTCGATCTGCCGGGCTATGGCTACGCACGTGCATCGAAAACCAAAAAGGCCGATTGGAACAAGTTTATCCAACAATACCTGGATAAGCGCGAAAGCCTGCAATGCGTAATGGTACTGATTGATAGCCGTCTTGAACCGCAGAAAATAGACATTGAATTTTGCAACTGGCTGGGCGAAAAAGGGCTGTCGTTTGTATTGGTTTTTACCAAGGCGGATAAGCAGTCGGGCGTAAAGACAGATCAAAGCATTGCCAAATTTAAAAAGGCCATGCTTGAAACATTTGATGAGGTACCGCAAATATTTGTCACCTCGGCCGAATTACATGCCGGGCGGGATGAGATACTTGGGTTTATTGGGAGTGTTAACCAGGGATTTGAAGTGCCGGCGTTTAAGACATTTGAATAAAAAGAGCAATATCGAACATAGAATTTTGAATATCGAATAATGAAGTAGTAATTCGACGTTCATTATTCAAAATTCGATATTCATTATTAAACACAGAATGAAAAAATATCTATCATTAGTAACGTTCTCACATACCATCTTCGCGATGCCGTTTGCCTTTATCGGCTTTTTTTTGGCGATAACCACTACACAACACACTTTTGAGTGGCAAAAGCTACTGATGATGGTTTTGTGCATGGTGTTCGCGCGAAACTCGGCAATGGCATTTAACCGTTATTTGGACAGGGATATTGACGCAAAGAACCCGCGCACAAAAGTACGTGACATCCCGGCGGGCCGCATCAGCGCGAATTCGGCATTAATTTTTACCATAACCAACTGTTTATTATTTATTGCTACCACCTGGTTTATCAATTCTATTTGTTTTTACCTGTCGCCGGTGGCTTTATTGGTGGTGTTGGGTTACAGCGCAACTAAGCGGTTTACCGCCCTTTGCCATTTGGTATTGGGGTTGGGTTTATCCCTTGCGCCTATCGGTGCTTACCTGGTAGTAACCGGTGAGTTTGCTTTACTGCCGATATTCTTCTCGTTAGCTGTGCTATGCTGGGTTAGCGGCTTTGATATTATCTATGCCCTACAGGACGAAGACTTTGACCGTACAGAAAACCTGCACTCTATCCCTGCTTATTTGGGTAAGGTAAATGCTTTAAGATTATCTACTTTTCTGCATGTATTATCGGCTATATTTATTATGTTACCTGTTTGGTATACTACCGTTGGCGTGTTGTATTATGTGGGGATCTTGTTTTTCTGCATTATGCTTACTTACCAGCACCTGTTGGTTAAGCCAAATGATCTGAGCCGGGTAAACTTCGCCTTCATGACCACCAACGGTATTGCAAGCGTGGTATTTGCTACTTTATTTTTGTTAGACAGGACCTTATTGGTTTATGGCCTGGTATTTGGGATGCATCTTTAAAATTAACTAAACATGGATAGCTCGACCGCCTTAATTATATTCAGAAAAGCGCTTGAAAAGTTTATCGTATTTAATGAGGCCGAGTGGATCGTCTTTACGCAGCACCTTACCTTCAGCACTCTTAAAAAGAAACAATATTTTGCCGCGATTGATAAGGTATGCGATAAGGTAGCGTTCATCGTAACCGGCTCCGTACGCTATTTCCATATTAAGGACGGGCAGGATATCACCGGCTATTTCAGCTTTGAAAACGAGTGGGTAAGCTCTTATAAAAGTTACCTTACCGGTCAGCCCAGTTTAGTTTATATACAAGCGCTTGAAGATACCCGCCTCATCAATATCAGCAAAAAAGATATGGACGCCATGCTGAACAACCCATTGTTGGCCTATAAAATGGAACGCTTCGGCCGCCTCATTGCCGAGCATTACCTGTGCTGTTATGAAGATCGGGTAGCATCATTCATTACCCAAAACCCCGAGGAACGCTACCTTAACCTGCTAAGCACTGGCCGGGAGATCCTGCAACGCATGCCGCAGCACTACATCGCCAACTTCCTGGGCATCACCCCTGTCTCGCTTTCGCGGATAAGAAGGCGATTGATATTGGCTAAGTGATTTTTGATATCGAATTTCGAATGTTCAATTTCGGATTTTTTGAAGCGTTTTAGCAACTTTATAATTTCGAAATTCGATATCCGAAATTCGATATCCCTCAAATTCTTATCTTAAGTTAACGTTTTGGCCATCAATGCTGATCTAATTTTGTTATACACTAAAACAAGAAAGATCATGCATACGATATTAGGAGCCGGCGGGCCGGTAGCAACCGCACTAACCAGCGAATTAGAAAACAATAACGAAACTATACGCCTGGTAAGCCGCAAACCCATCACCCCCGGTAAACCAACAACCACCTGGCAAAAAGCCGACCTGCTTAATTACAACGAACTGCAAGCCGCGACAGCGGGTTCGACCATAATTTACCTTTGCGCAGGCTTGGTGTACGACAAAAACATCTGGCGCGAACAATGGCCCGTTATTATGCAAAACGTAATTAACATCGCCAAGGTTAATAAAGCAAGGCTGATATTTTTTGACAACGTTTACATGTACGGCCTGGTTAAAGGACCCATGACCGAAGATACACCCTATAACCCGGTTAGCGAGAAAGGCAAGATCCGCGCAGGCATAGCCAATATGCTGATGGACGAAGTTAAAGCCGGAAACATACAGGCCAGCATTGCCCGCGCCGCCGATTTTTACGGCACCAACTCTCTGAATAGTTTTTTTGATATGATGGTGTTAGACAAATACGCCAAAAAACAAAGCGCACAATGGCTGGGCGACCCTGACAAACTGCACAATTTTAGCTATATCCCCGATATGGGCAAGGCCATGTACCTGCTGGGCCAACACCCCGAAAGCGATAACCAAATCTGGCACCTGCCAACCGCGCCGGTAATGACCGGGAAACAATTCATTGAGTTGGCAGCCAATATTTATAATGTTAAACCGAAATATATGCGGGTGGGCAAATGGCTATTGTTCATTCTTGGATTGTTTAAAAAAGTGATCATGGGCACTGTAGAAATGTATTATCAATACAACCACGACTATATTTTTGACAATAGCAAGTTTGAAAAAGCTTTTAATTTTAAACCGACGAGTTATGCGGATGGTATGAAACATATGTCGGAGACGTTGTATAAGGGGTAAGTTTAGTTATAAATGCGGGGTTACTTTATTTCATTTTAAGTATTAAGATTTAGATACTTAAAATGGAAGAACGGAAAACAGCTGCATGGATATTAGGCATAATTGCATTAGTGGTTATATTTTTTACTGTGATATTACCTGAGATTCGCTTCCGAAGCACGCAAACCCTTTCTTTCAAAAACTGCACAATACATTTTAAATATGATGATAAAAGTTTAGCTTCTGATGTTTATCGTACTTCGCAAAATAAACTGGGGCTTTGTCTGTGCGGTATCTATAACCAAAAACCAGATACTTCCGTAGGTAAACGAATCATTCAAATTTATCGCCAATATGGAAATCACGATAATTACGATAGCATTCGGCTTACTAATAATATTGACAGTATTATTAAACACAAATTTGCTGTATTGGATACGCTTGTCCTTTTAGATTGATATAGTACTATCACTTTCCGTCCACTCAGGGTCTCTCGACAGAGGCAGCCCTGAGGCTGCCCACAATCCCGCATGCCATTATTTTTACATCTTCCTGTTTCCGCACTTCCCAACTAATTTGCACATTTGCATATCTGCACATATGCACATCCACAACATCATGATCCACAAAAAAACAAGAACATATATTCCGGCCGACCTTGAAATTAAATGGGAAACACTTGAACCATTGTACCGGGACCTGGTTGACCGTTCTATAAACTCTGTTGAAGAATTAGAGCATTGGCTGCATGATCGCAGCGAACTGGAAGCCGCTTTGGAAGAGGATTTTGCCTGGCGCTATATCCGCATGACCTGCGACACCAACAGCGAAGAGAAACTGCAAAGCTTTCAATATTTCGCTACCGAAATTGAGCCTAAAGCCGCCCCATACAGTAACGAACTGAATAAAAAACTGGTAGACAGCCCGTACCTCGATCAACTGGATAAGGCCAAATATTTTGTTTACCTGCGCGGTATCAAAAAATCACTGGAACTTTTCAGGGAAGAAAACATCCCGATCCAAACCGAGATCCAGGTGGAGCAGCAAAAATACCAGTCTATCAGCGGTGCGATGTCTGTACATATTGGCGAGCAGGAATATACCCTTGAGCAAGCCGCCGTATTTTTAAAAGATACCGACCGCGCCAAGCGCCAGGAAGTTTGGGAAAAGATAACCGGCCGCCGCCTGCAGGAAAAAGAAAAACTGAACGACTTGTTTGATCACCTGCGTGTGTTAAGACATAAAGTGGCGCTAAACGCAGGTTTTGAGAATTATCGCGATTACATGTTCCAGGCATTAGGGCGCTTTGATTATACCCCGCAGGATTGCTACGCTTTTCACGAAGCTATAGAGCTTGAAATAGTACCCATCCTGCGCGAGCATGCCGAATTGCGTAAAGAGGCTTTAAAATTGGAAACGTTGCGCCCGTGGGATCTGGATGTAAATACATCAGGCAAACCCGCGTTAAAGCCATTTAACAGCGGCGAAGAACTGATCGAAAAATCTATTCAATGTTTCCGTAACATCAACAGCTATTTGGGCGAGCGCCTGGAGATCATGAAAGACAATAACCTGTTTGATGTTGAGAGCCGCAAGGGCAAGGCACCGGGTGGTTATAACTACCCGTTATCAGAAACGGGGGCGCCTTTCATTTTCATGAACTCGGCCAATACTTTCCGTGACCTTACTACTATGGTGCATGAAGGCGGCCACGCGGTGCATACTTTTTTAACTGCCGACCTTGAACTGAATGACTTTAAACATTGCCCGTCGGAAGTTGCCGAACTGGCCTCCATGTCGATGGAGTTGATCTCGATGGATAACTGGAACGTATTTTTTGATAATGAAGAAGATCTGAAACGTGCTAAGCGTGATCAGTTGGTTGATGTGTTAAAAACACTGCCATGGGTAGCCGTCGTAGATCAGTTTCAACACTGGATCTATACCAATCCTGACCATTTAGCATCAGAGCGTGCGGAAGCATGGTTAAAAATATATGAGCCATTTGGCGCCGGCTTTGCCGATTGGAGCGGCCTTGAAGAAGCCGAGGCTAACTTGTGGCAAAAACAACTGCATATCTTCGAGATCCCTTTTTATTATATCGAATATGGCTTTGCCCAGTTGGGTGCTATAGCGGTTTACAAAAACTATAAAGAGAACCCCGGGAAAGCGCTTGAGCAATACCTGAGTGCCCTAAAATTAGGTTACACCAAGACCATCAAAGAAATTTACGAAACTGCCGGTATCAAGTTTGATTTCAGCGCTGCTTACGTAAAGGAACTGGCCGACTTTATCAAGGGTGAAATAGCAAAATTATAAATTATAACCAACTGTAAAAAAGCACAATAACAGCCATTTTCTGGAACTTGCGAAGTTTTAAAAACTTCGCAATTCTTGTTTATACGGCTTGTCTATACAAATGTCATAAAACACCAATAATTCAATTTTTGGTACGATTTTAGGACAGGTATAGGTATGAAAAAGATATTTTTAATTTCCGCGACATTGATATTGGCTGCTGTTTCCGGCTTTAGCCAGTCTTTAAAACCGGTAGCAATTGACAGTATGGTTACTGTATCATTGCCTGCTGCTTATCAAAAAACAGATACTTTGGGACAACAGGTATTTTCTTCTAATTCTTCATTGGGTTATGTGGTAGTTTTGCGTACCCCTAATGCAAAAAACACCGCGCCATTACAAAAAGAACGCGATCTGGATAATGTATTAAAAGAAAATATTAAAAGCATACAGGCAGAATCAAGCAACGCCAGCGCACAATTTGTACGCGACACCACAATAGGTAAGTTAAAAGCTAAAGCTTTTACGCTGCAAACTGATGATGGCCAGGGCGATATCCAGTTTAGGAACATTGTGCTGCTATACACTAACGCGGCAAGCTATGTTTTTGAATATGTTTACCCTAATGCCCGTAAAGATATGATCGGCAACGATTATAAAGCTTTTGTAAACTCTATCAAGCTATCTCCTGAACTGCAGCGTCATGACCAGTACCTGTCAAATGCGAAAGGCATGTCGCCAGTGATGACAGTCGGCTTAGTTGGCGGAGGCGTATTAGTGATTATCCTTGTGGTACTATATGTACAGCGAAAAAGAAGACTGGAACTCGTTGAAAATAATTAATTGCTTAACAGTCCCCTATTCCATTTAGGGGACTTTAAAAATTTCCTGTTCTCTGCCCAGCAGATCCAGATCACGGTTATTATTACGCCAATAACTGATCCCGCTGTTACATCCTCAAAAAAATGCTGGCTTAGATACATCCGCGAGTACCCAACTAATGCGGCAAGGAGGAATAGGGGCAATCCCCAGGATTTATTTTTACACCAATAAGTGATCAATATCGCTGTCGAAAAAGCTGTAACTGTATGCCCTGACGGGAAACTGTGCAAACTTAGCTGGTCTGTCCCAACGACAAAATGGATGCGCGCAAGTTGATCATGAAAGTATAATTTGGGCCTTGGCGCATCAAAGAGAAACTTAAACCCCTGTGCCGATAGCGAGGTTACCGCGTAGGCACTGGCTAATACAAATGCTTTACGGTAACTAAACAGCAAAATTATGGCCGAAAGAGCAACGGTTGTCCAGCCATTACCTAAGTCTGTAAGATAAGGTGCAAGCCAGTCGGCCCAATCGCTGTAATGGGCATTAACCGCATAGTAGATCTCCTCGCGGGTAAAGGTCAGCTTGATGATCAAACACGCGGCTATCAGGATAAGATATGGTATAAAAAAGAAACGTACGTTGTATAAAACAGCCTTTATTCCGATATTCATGGGTGCAAAGTAAGCATATACTTAATCACTGCAAAAAAATGGCTATGTTTGGTTTCAGGACAGCAAATTAAAAAGAATGTCGAAAAGTATCTTCCGTAAAAAATCCATCAGTAAAATATTAGCCGACGTTGCAAGCGGTTTCAGCGATGCCGAACATTCAGGCTCACATTTAAAAAAAGAACTAAACGTTAAAGACCTTACCCTGATGGGGATAGCTGCCGTAGTTGGTGCGGGTATCTTCTCCACCATTGGCGAAGCCTCATTTTATGGCGGCCCTGCTGTTAGTATCCTGTTTGTTATTACAGCTATCACCTGCGGATTTTCTGCCTTATGCTATGCCGAATTTGCATCGCGCATCCCGGTTGCGGGTAGCGCTTATACATACGCCTATGCGTCCTTTGGCGAACTGATTGCCTGGATAATTGGCTGGGACCTGTTAATGGAATATGCCATAGGCAATATTGCCGTGGCGATATCATGGAGCGGTTATTTTTTAAACCTGTTGGAAGGATTCGGCATCCACATGCCTGCCTATTTAACCATGGACTATTACTCGGCATTTAAAGCGCACGAGCAGGTGCAACAATTAACGGCAGGAGGCCATTTGTCGCAAATTACCGATAGCATAAAACAATCTGCTGCAGCCTGGGCGACAGCACCCGGTTTTGGCGATTTTAAGCTGATAGCCAATATCCCGGCTTTAGGTATCGTGATCCTGATCACTTACCTGGTTTACATCGGTATCCGTGAAACCAAAAAAGCCACCAACGCCATGGTATATTTAAAAATAGCCATCATTATAGCGGTGATCATAATCGGGTTCTTTTATGTTACACCGTCCAATTGGCACCCTTTTATGCCTAATGGCTTTAGCGGCGTAATGAAAGGTGTATCAGGGGTATTTTTTGCTTATATCGGCTTTGACGCCATATCAACCACCGCCGAAGAATGCCAGAGCCCGCAACGCGACCTGCCCCGCGGAATGATCTATTCGCTTATCATCTGTACCGTATTATATATATTGGTAGCATTGGTACTTACCGGCATGGTAAATTATAAGGACCTGCAGGTTGCCGACCCGCTGGCGTTTGTGTTTGGCAAGGTGCATTTAAATAAAATAAGCTATGTAATATCTATCAGCGCGGTAGTGGCTACAGCCAGCGTTTTACTGATATTCCAGTTGGGGCAACCCCGCATCTGGATGAGCATGAGCCGCGACGGCTTGTTACCCAAAGCTTTTTCGCGCATCCATCCCAAATATCATACACCTTCATTCGCAACAATAGTAACCGGTTTTGTGGTAGCTATACCTGCCCTATTTATGAACTTAACCGAGGTTACCGACCTGACCAGCATAGGCACCTTATTTGCATTTGTACTGGTTTGCGGTGGCGTTTTATTATTGCCACGGGAAGCTGCACATAAGGGGCGGTTTCACTTACCTTACATTAACTCTAAATTTATTGTACCCGTGATCTTTATTGTGGGAATGGTAGTGTTTTGGAAACCGATAATCGAATTATTTTCGGGCGACAACGCGCACGAAAATTTCCCGATGTTCTTATTTATCATACTGGCAGCGGTATTAACCGTATTGGCTTTTTTAAAGAACCTGTCGCTGATACCGGTACTGGGCTTAATGAGCTGCTTTTATTTAATGACACAATTGGGTTATACCAACTGGCTACGCTTTTTAATATGGCTGGTTATTGGCCTGGTTATATATTTTACCTACAGCTATAAAAACAGCAAGCTGGGTAAAGAACAGGCTTAATTTGTTATACAAAGCAAACAGTTAAAATACACGCAAGCATCTTAGTGTAAATTTTACACCATTTAACTATCACATCTTAAGAATATTGTGCAAATTTGTAAAAAAACACCTTTGCATATTCACAACAATGAACTACATTGAAATTATAGGCTTCGCGGCCGCTTTTAGCACCACCATTTCGTTTTTGCCGCAAGCGGTGAAAACCATCAGAACTAAAGATACCTCGGGGATCTCCCTGTCAATGTATGTGGTGTTTACAATAGGTACTTTTTTATGGCTGATGTATGGCATTATGTATCCAAGCTTACCTGTAGCAGTAGCTAACGCGATAACGTTTTTATTCGCGGGGATAATACTGGTCTACAAGATAAGATACAAATAACTATAACTGCATAGTAAGATATAAGCCTGGAGTACCACTTTGGTAGGTAGGCATGATCATGGCGCTTTTTCCGGATTTGCCTTTATGGGTTAAAAAATCCCTTATATAAGGGTACACCAGGTAAGATAACTTAGTTGACAGGATACCATAACCTGCCCCTGCAACCGTATCGCTAAACCAATGGTCGCGGTTACCTATCCTGAAAACGCCTGTTGCTGCCGCCACCGTATAGCCTGCAACGCCGTACCAAACCGATTTTTCAGAAAACTCTTGCGCCAAAAACTCGGCACCGGCAAATGCTGTAGCCGTATGGCCCGACGGGAAAGATAAATAATCGCCGTTATTAGGCCGCAGGCGATGTGTTTCGTGTTTGGTTATGGTCGCGCTGACACTTAGTATCCCGCCGGATAGTACTAACAAAGTACTCCTGTCTAAAAAACGGTTCTTACCTTCTACCCCGGCAAGATTTAAAGCGTACACAGCTGCGATAGGTGCAAACTGAAAGTAGCTCTCCGCAGTCGAGTGAAATGTAGGGTATTTTTTTTCAACCTCGCTATGAATAAAGTAATCAAACCGGCGTATGGGATGAACAGTAAATGACAATGCACCATAAGTAATTAAAGCCACCGGTGTTACAAATGCTAATACTTTACTGTGTAAATGTTTTATAGTATCAGGGGCAGTAAAAAGATCTTTCTTGATAGTGTCGCCCAGGTTTTTCTTTGTGGTGTCAGTAATCTGTTGGGCGCCGACTTCAATGGAAAAAAAACAAAAAAGGGCTAATAATAAATTCTTCTTCATCTGGTATCAATACAAATTGCAAAAATATTTTAACAATCTGTATTAATACTGAAGTAATATTGTTTTAATAAGAATTTAATAAGCCTTTAAACAACACGGGTAATATCAACCGTTTCGGGTGCGGCCAGCATCAAAGGAACTTTTTCTATGGTAACAAAACTCAGGTCAAGCCCGAAACCACGCTCTTCTGATAAACTGATCTTTTTAAGATAAGTATAGAAAGCCATAATTCCTTTTTCGTAAAGCGAAAGATTATGTGAACGTGAAAGTACTTTCTCAATTACCACGAACCTGAAATCGCCGACAATTTTATGTTTATTTAATGATTGATAACGACTGATGATATCCACCTCGCCGTTTTTAACCAGGTCCTCAACAACGCGTCTGAACAGTAAATTGATCTGCTGCTCAATACGGAAACCTAATTTAAAGTCGATCCTTATCAGTTTGTTAGGCACCAATATGTCAACTTCATATTCTTTTTTATAAGGCTCATCTACCACATCAACGTGCACCAACCAATAAACATCAGCACGTTTTGGCTGTTTTTGCAGGATAGAATAAATAATTTTCGATTCAATTTCCGAGTTAAAATTGGCGCTGGTTAAATAGACAAGCTGCGACGCGTATTTAGGTACAGTTTCGTCGTCGCTTAATTCTTTAATGATGTTATAATAGTCATCGATTTCGACAAACTTAACATAACGGTTCCTGATCTTACGGGCGGTATGCCAGGTCCACATTACTGAGAACAGGACAGCACCTATCGATAAAGTGAACCAACCGCCGTCAACAAATTTATTCAAGTTACCATACAAGAAAGTACCCTCAATTAACAAGTACATCACCAGGAAGATATTTACTATATAGCCCGGCACTTTCTTGCGCCGTAAAAATCTTGAAACTAATATAGTGGTCATCAACATAGCTACAGTAATACTTAAACCATAAGCGGCCTCCATCCTGTCAGAATGCTGGAATAATAATACCACACCGGTACATCCGGCACACAATAACCAGTTAACACTCGATACGTACAATTGGCCCTTTTGCTCGCTTGGATAATGGATCTTAACTTTTGGCCATAAGTTTAACCTAACCGCCTCGGCAATCAGCGTAAAAGATCCTGATATCAGCGCCTGGCTGGCAATAATTGCCGCTATAGTTGCTATACCAATACCAAAGATCAAAAACCACTCGGGCATGATCTTGTAAAATGGATTCTGCAGGTTAAGATTAATTACCTGCCCGTTGCGTTGCAATAGCCATACTGCCTGGCCCAGGTAATTTAATATCAAACAGGTTTTAACATAGATCCAGCTAACCTGAATGTTTTTGCGTCCGCAGTGCCCCAAATCTGAATATAATGCTTCAGCCCCGGTGGTACACAGGAACACCGCGCCTAAGATGATAAACGCGTGGTAGCTATGGCTTGTTAACAGCTCAAAAGCATAATATGGATTAAGCGCCCTGATAACCGATGGATCCTGCACGATAAAGCTCATGCCTAAAACACCCATCATGGTAAACCATATAAACATGATAGGCCCGAATGCCTTACCCACGGTCGACGAGCCAAACTGCTGTATAATGAATAAAAACGCGATAATGGCTATAACAACAGGCACCGTATGCAGGTGCGGAAACTGCGGCACCAAACCTTCGATAGCTGATGATATGGTAATTGGCGGGGTAATAATACCATCGGCAAGCAAAGCACAGCCCCCAATTATTGCGGGAACTATCAGCCACTTTGCCTTGCGCCGTACTAATGAGAAGAGGGAGAATATGCCACCCTCGCCTTTGTTATCGGCCCGTAAAGTTATAACAACATATTTTAGTGTGGTTTGCAGCGTCAGTGTCCAGAAAATGCAGGACACACCGCCTAATACTAATATATCAGAAATATGCTGACTACCTACTATTGCCTTAAAAACGTATAGCGGAGAGGTACCTATATCCCCGTAGATAATTCCTAAACTGATGAGGAGCCCAGCGGCTGTCAGTTTTTGTAGATCTTTATGATGCGACACTATCTTCTTTTAAACGCACAAAAATATTAAAAAATTTGACTTGCAGATTAAAAATCTGCAAACGTATAGCCAATTTAATTGTTAGATAAATAATCTTCATTGTTAAAAATTGTTAAATCGCACAATAATGGCGCTGAAATTGGATTTGGTGAAATGTTTATTTATACTTTTGTGAAATAAAACTAATTGTTAAGCATGAGGCGAAACTTTACTTACACTTATTCATGGATATTTATCATTGCTATGGCAATATCCCTGAACTGTGCCTTTGCCGCAACACTTAAATTACCCAAAACCGATACCATCAACTATTTTCCTTTAAAGAAAAAAGTTAAGAAGAGCCCGCTTAATTTTACCTTGCCGCCGATCCATCCGGGTATTATATCAAGCACAAAACTGGTTGTACCAAAGCCTGATGACAAGCTGTTAAGTAATGTCGAGGTGTACCCTAACCCTATTACCGATCAGATCAACTTAAAATATGTACTGTCGCGCAACTCTAACGTCACCATTAAAATGGTTGATGTTTTGGGGAATGATGTAATGACATTGTTCTCGCAACGGGTTGAGCCCGGCGAACAGGTACTTAACCGCCCACTAAGCAATAAGCTAAACCGCGGCTTCTATTTTATACGGGTTGTTGCCGGTACCGAATCGGTGATCAAGCGGATATCCTTGCTTTAGCTAATGAGTGATTGAATGAGTTTTGAATGAGTGAATGTCGGTATCACATTCATTAAAATTAAAACCATTCCGTAATTTAGGCCTTTTAAGATCATTCACTCAATCACTAATTCCATCATTCGCTCATTATACAAATGAAGATCATCGCCATTGGCCGCAATTATGCAGAACACGCCAAAGAACTCAATAACCCCGTCCCCACTGTTCCTGTAATATTTTTAAAGCCTGATACCGCTTTATTAAAAGACAATAAGCCATTTTACCATCCTGATTTTTCTGAAGATGTACATCACGAACTGGAAGTTGTGCTTAAGATCAGCAAGGAAGGCAAGCATATCAACGAGAAATTTGCGGCGAATTACTATGACGAGATTGCGTTGGGTATTGATTTTACCGCCCGCGATATCCAAACACGCCATAAAGAAAAAGGCCTGCCCTGGGAACTGGCAAAAGCCTTTGATAACTCGGCCCCGGTAAGTAATTTTGTACCTAAAGCGCAGTTCGCAAATATCTACGATCTTAACTTTCACCTGGACGTTAACGGGCAAAGCCGGCAGGTTGGCAATACGCAAAACCTGCTTTTTTCGTTTGAGTATATTATCGCTTTTGTTTCTAAGTACATCACCCTAAAAAAAGGCGACCTGGTATTTACCGGAACCCCGCAAGGCGTTGCCAAAGTAAATGTGGGCGACAGGCTTGAAGGTTATCTGGAAGATCAAAAACTGATTGACTTTTACGTGAAATAAAACACCGCCGTTACCGGCGTTTATTATAAATATCTACAGCTATCTTAATGAAAAAAACACTTTTCATCGTTCTTCTATCTTCTGTTTACAATTTCGCCCAGGCACAAAACATCATCCAAAGCAGGGAATACCCTAAAGGCTATTTTCGATATCCGCTTGATATACCACCCAGCACTGCAGGTGGCTTTGCCGAATTAAGGCCCAGCCATTTTCACTCTGGCTTAGATTTTAGGACCAACCAGCAAAGCGGTTATCCCGTACACGCGGCTGCGGACGGTTATGTATCGCGCATCCGTGTGCAGTTTGGCGGCGGCGGTAATATCGTTTATATCGACCATCCCAACGGTTACACTACCGTTTATATGCATAATGAGCGGTTTAGCCCGCAGATAACCAAAGTGCTGCGCGATTATCAGTACCAGCACCAGCAATTCGACGTCGACTTTAACCTGCCGCCGGGACAGGTCCAGGTCTGCAAAGATGATGTGATCGCTATCTCCGGCCGCTCGGGCGCTGTTGAGGGGCCGCACCTGCATTTCGAAATCAGGGATACCAAGTCCGAACAAACCATTAACCCGCAGCTTTTTGGCATCACCATTCCGGATAAAATACCGCCTACCATATCGGCTATCGGGATCTATCACTTGTTGAACCAACCTTTCAGTGAAAGTACGCCTCACCAGTTTTTGCCTGTTACCGGCGCGGCCGGAAACTACCGGCTGTTACATCCGCAGGAACTTGAGCTAACCGGCAATATTGGCTTCGGTATATCTGCTACCGATATGAACAGCGCGTCGCATAACCATAACGGCGTTTATTCTATCCAGCTAAAGTTAGATGGCAAGCCGGTATATACTTTTACAGCCGAGCGCTTCGGATTTGACCAGACCCACGCCATTAACAGCTATATTGATTATCCTACGTTTTTAACATCGCACCGTTTTATTCAAAAATGTTTTATCCCGCCTGGCAGTAAGATCTCGCTTTACCCGCAATCTGTAAACCGCGGTGTGATCAACTTCGATGACGATGCCGTGCACGAGGTACAATATGTTGTGCAGGATGTGGCAGGCAATACATCAACATTGACGTTGAAAGTCCGTTCAAGACATATACCACCGCCGGCAGCTGTGGTAAAATCGTCTGTACCGTTATTTCATTACGGCCAGCGCAACGAGTTTAGCACCGATAAGGTAAAGGTTATTATTGAGCCGGGTAATTTATATGACGATGTCGATTTTAAATATGCCACGTTACCTAAGGTTGCCGGGGCTTATTCGGTTACGCATCAGATCCATAACCGGTTTACCCCTATCCATGATAAATATGACCTTTGGATAAAACCCGATGTTGACCTGGGGAGCCAGGCAGACAAAGCCATTATTGTAGGCACCGGTGGCCTATGCGATAGTTGTATTTACCAGGATGGTTACGTTAAGGGGCGTGCCAAAGCGTTTGGCGATTTTTATATTAAACTGGATACCGAAGCGCCGCACATTGTACCGTTAAACATTCATGATGGCAGTAACCTAGGCGCGGCCAAAGGTATTTTCCTTAGAATTGGCGATAACCTGTCGGGCGTAAAAAGTTATAACGGCAAGATAGACGGCCGCTGGGTTTTAATGGAATGGGATTTTAAAACTAAGGTACTAAGTTATACCTTTGATGGAAGCGTGCCACCGGGAAAACATAAATTTGAACTAACCGTTGGCGATGCTAAAAACAATTATTCAACATTCACAGCAGATTTTAACAGATAATGGCAACACTTACAGCAGGCGACAAGGCCCCGGCTTTCACCGCTAAAGATCAGAACGGCAAAACGGTTTCTTTATCAGATTTTAAAGGAAAAACAGTGATCCTGTATTTTTACCCAAAAGATGATACCCCGGGTTGTACTGCCGAGGCCTGCGATTTCAGGGATAATTACCAATCATTGATCGGTAAAGGCTTTGAAGTAATTGGCGTGAGTACCGATGACGAAAAATCGCATAAAAAATTCGAAAGCAAATATAACCTGCCATTCCCGCTCATCGCGGATACGGACCACAGCATAGTTGAAGCTTACGGCGTATGGGCCGAGAAAAACATGTACGGCAAAAAATATATGGGTACCGTGCGTACCACATTTATTATTGATGCCGATGGCAATATTCAAAAAGTAATAGACAAGGTGGATACCAAAGCGTCATCGCAGCAGGTGTTGGATTTAAGCCCCCTCTAAATCTCCCCCGGTTGGGGAGACTTTTGTTATCCTAAAAATTCTCTTTTTTTAGTCCTCCCTACCGGGGAGGATTAGGAGGGGCTTAAAATTATAATTACTTTAGCGCCAATAGCTATTTAAAACAAAAACTGTAAATAGTTATTATACCAAAAACTATATTGAACATGCCTACACAGGTTGAAGATGCAGAGATATTAAGTAAGTTTCAGGATGAGCGCACCCGCAACGAGGCATTTAACCTGTTGCTTAATAAATATCAGCAAAAAATTTACTGGCACGTGCGCCGCATGGTTATTGACCATGACGACGCTGATGACCTGGTACAGGATGTATTTATTAAGGTTTGGAAAAACCTGGCCGGTTTCCGTAACGACTCGCAATTATATACGTGGATGTACCGGATAGCCAGCAATGAATGCATCACCTTTCTGAATAAAAAGAAACAAAGAAACAATGTATCAATTGAGGATGAGGCATATAACCTGGCTGATACATTGGCCGATTCAAGCTATTTTAACGGCGACGCGGCACAAAAAAAATTACAGAACGCCATAATTACTTTACCCGAAAAACAACGACTTGTATTCAACATGAAATATTATGATGATATGAAGTACGAAGAAATTTCGCAGGTATTGGGCACGAGTGTAGGGGCATTAAAAGCTTCGTTTCACCTGGCGGTTAAAAAAATAGAGGCTATTTTACTGGCAGAAGATTAAATTTAAAATGTTGTTAAACCTTTTCATCTAAATTTCATCTATAAGTAATCATGGCAAGGGATATAGAAAATAAAGAGTGGCTGAATGATCATGCAAAACTTAAACAGGTTAGTACAAAAAAACCGTTTACAGTGCCTGATGGCTATTTTGAGGGATTGGGTGAGCGCATTACATCAGCAATAAAACTGGATGAGTTGAAAAACTCAATAGCTCCGGATTGCTTTACTGTGCCTGAAAATTATTTTGAAGAATTAAGCAGTAACATCCAAAGCCGTATTGTTGTTGATGATGCTATAAATGCACAGCCAACAGGTTTGACGGTGCCTGAAAACTATTTTGAAGAATTAAGCAGTAACATACAAAGCCGCATAGCGGTTGAAGAATTACTGGATGCTGAACATACCGGCTTAACCATTCCTGAAAATTATTTTGAAGAGCTAAGCAGCAACATACAAAGCCGCATAGCGGTTGAAGGGTTATTAGATCCGGAACATACCGGTTTAACTGTTCCGGCAAACTATTTCGAAGATCTGAGCAGTAAGATCCAAAGCCGTTTAGTGGTTGAGCAGGCGTTAGTTAATGCAGAAGACACTTTAACTGTTCCGCAGGGTTATTTTAATAAGTTAAATCAGGAGATCCTAAATAAAACGGTTAACAAGGATGTAAAACGTAAGGGCGCTATCATCAGGATGATCTCATCAACCGCGTTCAAGTATGCAACTGCTGCCTGTTTTGTAATGATGATAGGTACAGAAGTATTTTTACAGTTTGAATCGCCAACAGCGGTACACAACCGTTCTTTTTTACATAAAGAGTTATCAACTATCCCGGTAACTGATATTCAGGATTACCTGGAAGAAAATGTTGACGGCGGTGATACACAACACACCGTAACTTCCGAAAATTTACCGGTAAGCACAGCCGATTTGAAAGCCGCTTTACAAGATTATACCGATCAATAAGATATGACAATGAATAAGTTGTACAAACATATTTTTGTTATATTACTCATATCATGTGCCAGCCTCAGCGCTTATTCGCAAGATCTGCGCATGGGCTTTAGGCGGCAACAGCCCAACAGGGTTATAGAGCCTCGGGCGCAAAACCCCGGGATGCGTAAGATCCAGGTGGTTAAAGAAGCCTTTATCAGCCAGCAGCTTTCGTTATCGCGCGAACAAGGCCAAAAATTCTGGCCCATGTACCGCAGGTACCAAAGCGAACTTCTTGAAGTAAGGCGTTTAAAACGGTTAAACAACTCTGATGCGCAGGCTAACGGAGCAGACCAGGTTAAACGGGACCTTGATTATGATGCGCAGCTTGTAGAGATCCGCAAACGTTATAATGACGAGTTTATGAAAGTACTTCCCCCTGAAAAGGTGAGCCAGCTAATTAAAAGCGAACGCGAGTTTAATGACGAGCTGGTAAGAAAACTGCATGAACAAAATAAAGAAACTCCCTGATTTTAAACTTTATGTCTAATATAACGCAAGTCTTAATGGGCAGGACCAAGAAAAGGCCTGACTTGTGCTTTGCATTCAAGTCACAAGTCAGCCCAAAGCTAATGGCCCATCGCCCCTAAGACTTGCGCCAGATGATGTAAGAAACTACATGAGCAAAATACGGATGCACCGTGATCAAAATATTTACCCAACAACAAAGGCTTATCGCATAAAGTGATAAGCCTTTTGTATTTTTGGCGTTATGTTAACCCTTCGCCAGTTATTTTTAGCCAACAACGCGCAAACCACAGATTTTCCGCTATTACTGGAGTTTGAACGTGCCGAAGGTGTTTACCTATATGATACGGATGGCAAAGCTTATATCGACCTGATATCGGGTATCGGCGTAAGCAATCTTGGCCATAGCAATCCCAGCGTAATTGAAGCCATAAAGCAACAGGTGGATAAATACATGCACCTAATGGTATACGGCGAGTATGTACAAACACCACAGGTACGTTTTGCCGAAAAGCTGGTTTCTGTATTGCCGCAAAACCTGCAATCGGTATATTTTGTAAACTCGGGCGCCGAGGCTGTGGAAGGGGCGTTAAAATTGGCCAAACGCTTCACAGGACGGCAGCAGATCATTGCCTGTAAAAACTCTTATCATGGCAGCAGCCATGGCGCATTAAGTGTTATGGGTAATGAAGATTTCAAGCAAGCCTATCGCCCGTTGCTGCCGGGGGTGAGTTTTATACGATTTAATCATATAGCTGATCTTGATCTGATCACTACACAAACAGCCTGTGTTATTATTGAAACCATACAAGGCGAGGCTGGTATCCGTGTGCCTGATATAGCTTATATGCAGGCCTTACGCAAACGTTGTGATGAAACCGGCACACTATTAATACTCGACGAGATCCAGGCCGCCCTGGGGCGTACAGGCAAGTTGTTTGCCTTTGAGCATTTTGGTATTGTGCCTGATATTTTATTATTGGCCAAAGCGCTGGGTGGTGGCATGCCCATCGGCGCATTCATATCATCCAACAAAATAATGGATGCGCTGAAAGAGAATCCCATGCTGGGCCATATCACCACTTTTGGCGGCCACCCGGTTTGCTGCGCGGCAGGTTTGGCGGCATTAGAGGTACTGCTAAATGAAGACCTGATAAATACAGTTGCCGAAAAGGAAACTATAATGCGTACCTTGCTGACGCACCCCGCAATAAAAGAGGTGCGCGGAATGGGATTGATGCTGGCTATTGAACTGGAGAACTTCGACACAAATAAAAAAATAATAGACCGCTGCATTGCGAATGGCGTAATAACCGATTGGTTTTTACACTGCGACAATGCTATGCGGATAGCCCCACCACTCATTATTACTCACAGCCAGATAAAAGATGCCTGTAAAGTAATCCTGGAAGCAATAGATTATTACTGCTAACACCCGGCCGTTAACTATTTTGTTAATGTAACAAAAAGGCTACCCAATGTTGAGGTAGCACTTTGGTATGGTTTATGCAAAATGTAAGGTATACTGCTAAAAAGTGCATTTTATTGACGGAAACATGTTTTTCATGGCCGAATTGCACCTTTTTCAAGTCAGTATACTATACAATAACCAAAAACATTAGTATACCATGACCCGGATTAACACACTTCCAGAAAATATGAAAATAGCCTATATATCAACCTATCCGCCACGCGAATGCGGGATAGCAACATTTAACCAAAATTTAATGCGTGCTATCGGCTCTAATTTCCCCGAGAGAAGTAATTTATTAAAAGGCGATTTTGTTGTGGCATTAACAGATTCTGAAGATATCCACGAGTATGAATATCCGGAAGAAGTGAAATATGTCATCCGTCAAAATCATCAAAAGGATTATATCAGGGCTGCAAATTATATCAACACCAGCACCGTTGATGTTTGTATAATGGAGCATGAATTTGGTATTTACGGCGGCGAAAGCGGTATTTATATATTGCCTTTGTTAAACCGGTTAGAGAAACCCTTAATATCTATTTTACATACTATACTAAAAGACCCAAGCTATGTACAGCGGGTTATCATCAGGGAAATAGCAGAGCAATCTGCTAAAATAATTGTGATGAGCCACCGTGCACTTGAGTTTTTAACTACTATTTATGATATCCCTGTTGAGAAAGTACAAATTATTGAACACGGCGTACCCGACCTGGAAGCACCTGAAGACAACCCGGTAAAGAATTTAACTCCGTTTAAGAACCACAGAGTGTTGTTAACCTTCGGTTTGATCAGCCGTAACAAGGGGCTTGAAACCGTAGTGCGTGCCTTACCACGGATAGTTAAAGATCACCCTGATGTTATGTATGTGGTGCTGGGTAATACGCACCCGGGAGTAATCAAAAACTCGGGCGAGGAATACCGTGACCACTTAAAAACGTTGGCTAACCAGTTAGGCGTATCACAAAATCTTGCGTTTATAAACAAGTTTGTGGCCGAAGAAGAATTGATACAATACCTGTCGGCAGCCGAAATTTATGTCACACCTTACCTGAACGAGGCGCAAATAACAAGCGGGACCTTATCATACGCAGTTGGTGCAGGTGCCGCGGTAGTATCAACACCATATTGGCATGCTACAGAACTGCTTGACCATAACCGGGGCCGGTTGTTCGACTTTAAAAATGCCGACGCACTTGCCGATATAATAATTGAACTGCTCGATCAGGAACGTGTTCTTAATGAATTAAAACAAAACGCTTATGAATATGGCCTGCATTTACGCTGGCCGGTTATCGGTTCCGAGTTTATAAAAGTAGCTCAGGAGGCTTGTTTCGACCATGACTTTAGGGATAAGATCTTAAAGAACAGCATAGTTGACCCCGAAGTTATGCCTAAGTTTAACCTTGCACACGTATTGCGGCTAACCGATGATACCGGTATAGTGCAACATGCCAAATATGGCATACCGAATTTAAAGGAGGGTTACTGCCTGGATGATAATGCCAGGGCGTTGATCATGGCTATTATGGCTCACAAACGCAGTAATAGTAAAGAAGCTTTTGAATTATTACCTATTTACCTGAGTTACATTCACTACATGCAAACGGATGACGGTAACTTTCGGAATTTCCTGAGTTTTAGCAGGCAATATCTTGATGAGGTTGGTTCTGAAGATTCCTTCGGGCGTACGATATGGAGTTTGGGTTATTTAATTGCTTGCGCGACAAGTAACTCTTATAAAGAATTTGCTACTGAAATATTTCAGAAGTCTGTACGGCACTTCAAGTCGTTGACGTATTTACGTGGTATGGCTAATACGGCTATAGGCGTGGCCCTGTACCTGCAAATGCACCCTACTGATGAAGGCATGGTGAATGAGTTGGTAAAATTAACAAACCCGTTGGTTGAAGCTTATGAAAAAAACCGCTCTGACGATTGGGAATGGTTTGAAGATAGTATGACCTATGACAATGCCATTTTACCTTTAGCTTTATTACACTCATGCCAGATAACCGGTAATGAGCGTGTCAGGGAGATCGCCTTAAAGACAATGGCCTTTTTAGACAATCTTACTTTATCAAATGGCTATTTAAGCCCTGTGGGTAATGAAGGCTGGTACCAGCGTGGAGGTAAATTTCCTGTTTACGACCAGCAGGCTATAGAAACTATGGCGATGGTACTGATGCATTTCCAGGCTTACCAACTATTCCGTAAACCGGAGCATATCGAGAAAATGTTCTTGTCTTACAAATGGTTCCTCGGCGAAAATACCTTACGTGCGCCTCTATATGATCACGAAACTAAAGGCTGTTGCGATGGCTTGTTGCCAACGGGTATAAACCGCAACCAGGGCGCAGAAAGTACGTTAGCTTACTTAATATCGCACTTAACTGTATTGCAGGCATTCGAGTTAGAATATGAGTATAATCGTTTTTCGCAAAAATTGGTAAGCGCTAAATAAATGAAAGCAGCTATACTGGCCCCTGTTGCCTGGCGCACTCCACCCAGGCATTACGGACCATGGGAACAGGTGGCGTCAAACATAGCCGAAGGCTTAGTTAAATTAGGTGTCGATGTAACGCTTTTTGCTACGGGCGACTCTATAACATCAGGTACATTAGTTTCTGTTTGCGAAAAAGGATATGAGGAAGACCGCACACAGGATGCGAAGGTGTTAGAATGCCTGCATATCAGTAACCTGATGGAACGGGAGGGCGAATTTGATATCATCCATAACAACTTCGACTTTTTACCCCTTACCTATTCGGGGTTGATAAAAACGCCGGTTATCACTACCATACATGGATTTTCGTCCCCGCGGATAATCCCGGTTTATAAAAAGTATAACGCCAATAGCAATTATGTATCTATAAGCAATAGCGACAGAAGTGCTGAACTTGATTACATAGCTACGGTTTATAACGGACTGGATACAAAGGATTTTGAATTTAACGCAACCCCGCATGACTACCTGCTTTACTTTGGTCGGATCCACCCGGATAAAGGCACTGCCGAAGCTATTGAGATCGCCAAAAAAAGCAAACGCAAGTTGTTAGTTGCAGGGATAATACAGGATGAAAATTATTTTAAAGAAAAAATAGAACCACAGTTTAACGATCAGATCGAATATGTTGGCAGCGCAGGGCCTGATAAACGGAATGCCTTATTGGGTAATGCCCTTGCGTTGCTACATCCCATCAACTTTAATGAACCCTTTGGTTTAAGCGTAGCCGAAGCCATGCTTTGCGGTACTCCGGTCATTGCATTTAATAAAGGATCGATGCCCGAGTTAATTAAGGATAATAAAACCGGTTTCCTGGTTGATACCATTGACGAAGCTGTAAACGCGGTTGAGCGCTTGAAAGCTATTAAAAGAGAAGATTGCTACAATTGGGCCACTGCACAATTTTCTTGCGATAAAATGGCCAGCGATTACTTAAAGCTCTATCAACAAATTTTAGGGCGTTAGTTCATTCAGACTTCCGAAGTTTTAAAAACTTCCGAAGTCTTCTTTTATGTTAGTCTTGAACTACCTTAACGTTTTTTTCTTCTCTCTTAGTTACCGTAGCATCCTCTTTAAACTTGGCTATTAACTCATCCAGGTCAATTTCTGCAAATGAGGTTGAGTAATCTGATAAACCATAAGGGATAATCAGCTTATTGTTGTTGATGATCGATCCGCACGAATAAATTACGTTTGGTACATAGCCTTCGCGCTCGTCGCTGTTTGGTATCAGTATCGGTTCTCTAAGCCGGCCTATTTCAACTTCCGGGTCATCCAGTTTTAATAAACTGGCGCCTAATACATAACGGCGCATCGGGCCAACACCATGGGTAATCACTATCCAGCCGTGCTTGGTTTCAATCGGTGATCCGCAGTTACCTATTTGCACAAACTCCCAGCTAAACTTCGGTTTTTGCAGCAAAATCGGCTTTTCCCAGATATTAATTTTATCAGAGTACATGATGTAGTTGTTGCATCCATCAATACGCGATATCATTACATATTTGCCGTTTACTTTACGTGGAAAGAGCGCCAGGTTTTTATTCTGGGCACCTGCGCCGTATAGTGGCATTATTTTAAAATTATAAAAATCAGTGGTTTGCAACAGTTTCGGCATGATTAAAGCACCGTCGTAAGCAGTATAAGTGGCATAAAAAACACAGCTGCCGTCGTCGTTTATAAACTCCACAAAACGGGCATCCTCAATACCTTTACGCTCATATTCTGATATCGGAAAAATCACACGGTCTGATATATCTGTATCTAATGAAAATACGATCTCATAATATGAGTCGGCCAGCCAAAGCACTTTATCGTATTCCAGCTTTTTCATATCACTTTCCTGCAATTTCTGCGAATCGATAATTATCCGGCGCAGGTTTGAGTATTCAAAATGATGGTCAAGTTTAGCCTCCAGTTCATGCAGCACATCAATATTGATCTGGGTGATGGCAGCCTTATCAAAAAAAAGCTTCTTATTGTAAACCGCGTTACGTACTATTTCGGCCTCGTCAATATAGTTGCCCGCAGGTAAAACAGTGATGTTATTATTTTTATCGATCAAAGCGCGACGGAACGTGATAGAAGAGATATGCCCCTCGCCCACTGCTCTAAAACTCATGATCACTCTGCGCTCGCCCTCAGAAAGTTCTGTTTGGTCAGGATCCTGAACAATGGAGGGATTAAAAAACGCAGCTGACTCAATGGAATATTCATGTGTAAAATATGACCCGATCAACAGTTTACGGTACACGGTGAGTGTATCATAATCAATATTAAGTTCGGCCAAAAGTGGCTTTAGCTTGCTGCAATGCCTGTTTAAAACACGGGTGATATTACGGTGGCGTTTAGAGTACTCCTGCAATAACGGAGATATAATGCTGAAAGCCTCTTCCTCGCTTATATTAATTACACGTTCTAAGACTTCCTTGGCGCGGTCATTCCCATTAAAAAAAAATCTTGCAATTACACGTTTAGGATCTGGATTAACTCTTACGGGCTTACGTTCAACAGATAGCTTCATATATAAATAATACGTTTTATAATTAACACAAACTTGTATGAATTGATTTGGTTAATTTGTTTTTTATTGGTTGTGGCGGTTGGCTAAGTTATCGGGTGAGTGGTTGGCTTAACGGTTGGTAAAATTGATAAAAAAAACCACTTACCACAACCACTCACAAAAATTAAACCATGCTGTTTCGTTTGATAAGATATGATTTTAAGATACTGTAATAACCATCCTGTATAGCGGCGTCAATCATATCAATATGATATTGCGCGCATTTTAGTTCAAGCTGGTGCTTATACTGTTGCAATGATGTTTGATAGGCCTGGCGGATCTTACCCGGGTGTACCTTCACCTCGTCGCCGCTTTCGATGTCAATAAAGTGATGCGGGCGGTTATCAAAGTTAAAATCCAGTTCCTTTTGTTTATCATTAACATTAAATATCACTACCTCATGCTTGTTGTACTTTAAATGCTGAATGGCCGCGAATAACGCGTTCATCTTTTCAGAATCCAAATTGTTCTCCAGCATATCACTAAATATAATTACTAGTGAGCGTTGGTGGATCTGCTCGGCAACATGGTGCAATACATTGGTAATATTAGTTGATGTATTGACTTTTGGATGATTATACTGCTTTTCAAGCTCGGCATATAAATAAAACAAATGCGCCGAGGTTGATTTTACCGGGCTTATCCATTCGACTTTATCAGAAAAAAGCCCAAGCGCAAAAGCGTCACGCTGCTTTTTAAACAGGTACATTAACGAGGCGATAGCATAAATAGAGAACTGTAGTTTATTCAATCCCTTTTCGGGGAAGTTCATGGATGACGATGTATCCAGCAATAAATAGCAACGCAGGTTGGTTTCTTCTTCAAACTGCTTTACAAATAGTTTATCGGTACGGGCCATTAATTTCCAGTCGATATTTTTTACCGACTCACCATTATTATACAACCTGTGTTCGGCAAACTCCACAGAAAAGCCGTGGAACGGGCTTTGGTGCAAACCCGTTATAAAGCCCTCAACCACCTGCCGGGCCAAAAGCTCCAGGTTAGCCAATTGCCGTATTTGCTGATCATCATTTAACTGCCCCATGTAATATAAAGGAACAAAAAAAGCGTTACAATATTGTAACGCTTTTTAAAACTTTAATTATATAATAGTTAAGCTAATTGCTTATCTAATTTACCAGCCAATACTGATTTTGGAACGGCACCAATTTGTTTATCTACAATCTCGCCATTTTTAAAGTATAATAAAGCAGGGATATTGCGGATACCATATTTTACAGATATACCAGGATTGTTATCAACATTAACTTTGCCTACAACTGCTGTGTCTGCATATTCTTTTGATATTTCTTCAACTACCGGACCAACCATTCTACACGGACCGCACCATTCTGCCCAAAAGTCTATCAATACCGGTTTATCTGATTTAAGCACAAGCTCCTCAAAGTTTGCGTCTGTTATTTCTAAAGCCATGATCTTTTTAATTTTATTGTTATTGTTTAACAAATATAGAGTATTCAAATTGTTTGCCACAACTACATACCTGACATTCTGACAAAGAAATTACTAACATCAGCCATATTTATACACTTTGATTTTAGGGTGACATTTTTTAACAAAGAAAACGCCGGCTCTTTTGAAAAGCCGGCGTTTTTTACGTTTGATTGCGTTTTTAATTACAATGTAGACATACCACCATCAGCTATCAACTCGGCACCCAATAAAAACGTTGAGTCGTCTGACGCAAAGAAGGTTACAATTTTCGCCAGTTCTTCTACCGTCCCAAATCTGCCTATCGGGATCTGGCTAATAATGCCCTCGCCCATTTTAGTTAATTGTTCATCGGTAATGCCTAACTTTTCTGAACTATGTAATGGTGTGCCTACCGGGCCTGGACTTACGGCATTCACCCTTATTCTTCTTCCTGTTAATTCTGCTGATAAATTTTTAGCTAACGACAATAATGCTGCCTTGCTTGCGGCATAAACACTTGCACCCGGCATACCGATATGTGCATTGATAGATGTATTTAACACTATTGATCCGCCATCGTTGATCAGCGGTAACAATTGTTGCAGGCTAAAGTAAGCACCTTTAAAGTTGATATCCATGATTTCATCAAACAAACTTTCGCTCATTTGATCGGCCGGGCTAAATTTTCCTATCCCGGCATTGATAAATACGATATCAATGCTTGGGGCTATGGCTTTAACTTTTTCACCTAATGTCCGGATCTGGTTAATATCAGCACTATCTACAATTACGCCAAATGCATTATGACCTAACAATGTCAATGCTTCATTTATTGACTGTTGATTGCGGCCGGTAATAATTACTTTAGCGCCTTGTGCTATAAATTCTTTTGCTGTGGCCAGGCCTATACCACTATTTCCGCCTGTAATTACTGCAGTTTTATTAGCTAACTTTTTCATTATATTTGTTTTATGATCAAATGTACTATATATAAAGGGTGCTGGTCAAGAATGCACCAAATAGTGTGAAGCGCACTTTTTAGTAGGTTATGGGCAGAAATGATTTAAATCAATTTTGAGTTTTGTAAGATGACGAAAAAAAGACAAGTAGATTATTCTTGCTCAATGGAAGCGGCGCTGAGTGTTATAAGCGGCAAGTGGAAACTGAAGATCTTAAATCAGTTACGCAACGGGCCTAAACGTTATAGTGAAATAAACCGCGCCATCGGCGGCATGACAGAAAAGATGCTTTCGCAACAGCTACGCGAACTTGAAGAAGATCAAATAATTACCCGCAAAATATATCCCGAAGTACCGCCAAGGGTTGAATATACCTTTACCGCGCTCGGCCTTGAGATGTCCATTATTTTCAAGTCGCTTGAGGTATGGGGCAACCATTTTACAAATAATAACAAACCTGACAGCGAAGCAAAAGCCATTGACGAAAGTTGCTTTATCCTTAATAAAGAGTTGCTGACCGAGGTTAAATGATTATCAGTTTAACACCGGCGCAGAATTGGTCACACTTAAAATATCAGCCATTAAATCATCGCTCGGGTTTACCCTGTAGCTTTTTGATGGCATATCAATCAACATGGCTTCGTCCCTTATCTTAAATCTGAGCATACAGTTTTTCATCGGGTAACGTTGATTGTTGGTTTCGATAACGTCCTGGATATTGTTTAAAAGCTGGTCGTTAAGCGAGTTCAGTTCTAAAAATACGGTGATTGATTTGGTCAACTTATCACGCATTTCTGACAACAAGCTCATGGTGGTTATCCGCAGGTCCCAGTTATCTTTCTGGCGAAATTTCTCCTCGATATTCCCCTTAATGTGCAGGAAATACCCGTTAACCATCAGGTTTTTAAACTTGATATAATCTTCTCCAAACATGGCAAACTCATACGATTCATTGTAATCCTCTAACACAAAAGTACCGAATGGTTTACCGGTTTTGGTCATTTTGTGCTGGGCATTGCCTACCAGGCCGCCAACGCAAACCTCGCCGCGTTTACGCAGCTGGGCAAATGCTGCCATTACTTCCTCGCCGCCCTCGCCCGAGCGGGCTTTTTGCATATTCTTTAATTCGCTGATGGTGGTATTGCAGTACTTTTCCATCTCCAGCTTATAATTATCCAGCGGGTGACCGGTAAGGTAGATCCCGATAACCTCTTTCTCGTATTTCAGCTTTTCAATTAACGGCCACTCTTCCGCATCGGGCATGGAGGGCTCGGGGATATATGATGCTACCGAACCGCCAAACAATGATGATTGTGTAGTGGTCTGTGTGTTCTGGTAATCGTTGGCATATTTTATCAGGCGCTCTACGCCGGTTAGTAATCCGTTCTCTGTTTTGGCGAAGAACTGTGCGCGGTTCAATCCAAATTCGTCAAAGGCTCCGCCATATACCAAATTTTCGTACGATTTACGGTTTACGCTGCGGGTGTTTGATCGCTGCGCGAAATCATAAACAGATTTATAAGGGCCGCGCTCCTCGCGTTCTTCGATAATACTTTCAACCGCTTTATCGCCTACGCCTTTAACACCGGTTAACCCAAAACGCACCTGCCCTTTTTTGTTAACCGCAAAAGCCATGTCCGACTCATTGATATCAGGGCCCAATACTTCGACACCCATCCGGCGGCATTCTTCCATAAAGAAGGTGATCTTCTCCATGTTATTCTGATTATTTAAAACCGCCGCCATATATTCTGACGGATAATGCGCCTTTAAATAAGCAGTTTGATATGCCACAAAGGCATAACAGGTTGAGTGTGATTTATTGAATGCATATTGGGCAAAAGCTTTCCAGTCGTTCCAGATCTTGGTGAGTTTATCTTTGGGATGTCCTTTCGCTATTGCCCCATCCATAAACTGGGCCTCCATTTTGTTCAATACCTCTATTTGCTTTTTACCCATTGCCTTACGCAAAACGTCGGCATCGCCTTTACTAAAGCCGGCCAGTTTTTGCGACAAAAGCATCACCTGTTCTTGATAGACGGTAATACCATAGGTTTCACCCAGGTATTCCTCCATGTCAGGCAAGTCAAACTCAACAGGTTCATACCCATGTTTACGTTTAATAAACGATGGTATATACTCTATCGGTCCCGGACGGTACAGCGCGTTCATGGCTATTAGGTCTTCAAACTTATCGGGCTTCAGATCGCGCAGGTACATTTGCATACCGTCACTTTCAAACTGGAAAGTACCGTTGGTATCGCCACGCTGGTAAAGCTCAAAAGTTTCCTGGTCGTCAAGCGGGATATAATCAATAGAGATTTCAACACCGTGATTTTGCTTGATAAGCCTTAAAGCATCCTTTAAAATGGTCAGGGTTTTCAGGCCCAGAAAGTCCATCTTGATTACACCGGCATCTTCTATTACCCGGCCATCATACTGGGTAACCAGCAGGTCAGAGTCCTTAGCGGTTGCTACCGGTACAATATCTGTCAGGTCATAAGGCGCAATGATGATGCCTGCGGCATGTACACCTGTGTTACGTACAGACCCTTCCAGTTTCTCTGCTTCGCGCAGTACAATTCCCTTAAGATCAGAAGATTTATAGATCACCTGTAACTCCGGTACCTGCTCAATGGCCTGCTTTAAGTTGATCCCTAAAGTTTCGGGCACCAGTTTCTTTAACGCCGTAACGTCTGATAATGACATATCCAGCACACGGCCCACGTCCTGGATACTGGTACGTGCAGCCATAGAGCCATAGGTAATGATCTGAGCTACCTGATTCTTGCCATATTTCTCAACAACATAATCAATAACTTTTTGCCGGCCGGCATCGTCAAAGTCCGTATCAATATCGGGCATCGACTTACGATCCGGGTTCAGGAATCTCTCGAACAGGAGATTATACTTCATCGGGTCGATATTGGTGATACCTGTACAATACGCCACCACCGATCCCGCTGCCGAACCACGACCCGGGCCGATAAATACCCCTATATCACGACCATGCCTGATAAAGTCGGCCACAATTAAAAAGTATCCTGCAAAACCCATGGTACGGATGGTAAACAACTCGAAATTGATCCGTTCTTCAACTTCAGGACTGATATCTATATAACGTTCTTTAGCGCCGGTAAATGTTAAATGCTTCAGATACTCCCATTGGTTCAGCGTGTCCGCGTCGGCAGTAGTATGGATCTTAAATTCATCGGGGATAACGAAGTTAGGCAGCAGGATATCACGCTTTAACTTCAGTACCTCAACCTTATCTACGATCTCATTGGTATTGTCTAACGACTCGGGCAGGTCATGAAACAGCTTGCCCATTTCGTCCTGTGTCTTAAAATAGAACTGATCATTCGGGAAACCAAAGCGATAGCCTTTACCACCTTCTTCATCAGTAGCTATCGGCGTGCTCTGCATATCGCCGGTGTTAACGCATAATAAGATATCATGCGCATTCGAGTCCTGCTGATCCACATAGTGCGAATCATTTGAGCAAATAACCTTTACATTATATTTTTTAGCGTAGGTAAGCAGTACCTTGTTAATGATCTCCTGCTCCGGTATTTCATGGCGCTGCAATTCTATATAATAATCCTCGCCAAAAAGATCAAGCCACCATTTAAATTCGGTCTCTGCCTCTTCCGGTGTTCCTTTTAAGATGGTTTGGGGTACCGATGCACCAATACAGCAGGTAGTAGCGATCAAACCCTTATGATGCTTTAATATCAGCTCCTTATCAATACGCGGCCATTTACTGTACAATCCTTCCATATACCCGTAAGAGCATAACTTAACCAGGTTTTTATACCCTTCGGCATTCTTTGCCAGGAACAATTGGTGGCGACGAACATCCTTCTTCTCTTTGGTGAATTGCTTTTTATGCCTGTCTTCAACAACATAAAACTCGCAGCCCACAATCGGCTTAACGTTATGCTTGCCTGCCTCGGCCACAAACTTAAACACACCAAACATATTACCGTGGTCGGTAATAGCCAATGCTTTCATGCCATCGGCAGCTGCTTTCTTATATAGTTTTGATATATCTGCAGCACCGTCAAGTAATGAAAATTGGGTATGTACGTGTAAGTGCGAAAAATCGGGCATCGTTATTCTTTAAATTTTTGGATAAATACAAAACTACCAAAAAAAGAAGGTTAGGTTTACACTTGTTGAAAACTCAGAAATAGTGGTATTTATTGCATAAAAAAGCGCTATTATGCCATTTTACTATAAACAATTAGCATATTATTTGTTTACTAAACAGTAGGAATACTTATCACCTCTGAAAAATATATAAAATTGGGACGATTTGGACGTATAGCTTTAAAAACTATTCTTTGGATAATTGCGGCTGTCATTTTTTTGGTGTTGCTTGTTGTTATTTTAATACAAGTACCCGCCATACAAAATTTCGCGAAAGACAAGGCGGTAACTTTTTTACAAAATAAAATCCACACAAAGGTTAAGATCGGCCACATTAGCCTTGGGTTGCCTAAACTATTGGTTTTAGAGGATGTTTATTTTGAAGATCAAAAACGCGACACGCTGATAGCCGGCCAAAAATTAAAGGTTGATATCAGCATGTTGCAACTGCTGCACAACAAGGTTGAAGTGAACGAGATCAACTTGCAGGGCATTACCGCAAAGATCAGCCGGGGTAAAGACAGCGTTTTTAATTTCGACTATATCATGAAAGCTTTTGCAGGCGAGCAAAAGAAAGAAGTTAAACCTACCGACACCACATCTACCATGAAATTCTCGATGGATAAGATCATCCTCGACCGGATCAATATATCTTATAAAGACCTAACCACCGGCAATGATGTAAAATTCATTCTTGGCCATTTTGATACCCGGATCAAAGATTTTGATTTGGATAAGATGAAATTCACCATCCCTAAGATCAACCTGTCCGGAGTTAACGTGCGCATCATCCAAACACCAATGGGGTCTTCTATAGCACAGGCGGCAAAGGTTGATACCGCGGTTAAGCCGTTAAATATGGATCTTAACCTGGGGACTATTGACGTATCAAAAATATACGTAGTTTACCGCAGCGGCGAAATGGCGGCCAATGTCGATCTGAATAAATTTTTGGTGGAGATGGATAAGATAGACCTGAAGAACCAAAAAGTAGGCATCAAGAGTATCGAGTTAAATGACACCAAAGCGGCGGTGACGTTTGCCAAGCCGCAAACCGTTAAAAAAGCGGCGGTAAAAGCGCTAAAAAAATTAGATACCATGGCTGCTAATCCGCAAAGCGGAAAAGGCTGGTCGGCAACACTGGGTAAAGTTAGTTTTGTGAACGACGACATAAAGTTTGATAACGACGCGCAAAAACCAATTGCCAAAGGCCTTGATTTTGCGCACATGCATATCCGCGAGTTAAACGCTGATGCGGAAAATATTTCTTATAACCCTGATTCGCTTTCAGGCAAGATCAATTCGTTCACGTTTAAAGAAAAGAGCGGACTAACCATCAGCAAGTTCCACACCTCATTCTTTTACGGGCCAACCAGCGCTTATTTAAATGACCTGCTGGTTGAAACCCCGCAAACGGTGATACAGAAACAGGTACAGGTTAGCTATCCATCTATCGCTGCCATTACCAAAAACATTGGCTTGCTGCATATCAAAGCGAATGTGGATGGCACCAGGATCAGCTTAAAAGATGTGTTATTGTTAATGCCGACTATGGCCGGCATGGAGCCATTTAAGCATTCATCAAACTCGGTATTTAGGATTGACGGAAAAATAACGGGGCAAGTAAACAATCTCGACATACCTGAATTTGAAGTTCGTGGATTGAGCAATACCCATATTAAAGCATCGGCCAAATTAAGGGGCCTGCCCGATATGAATAAGGCCTATTTTGATGTGAATCTTGCCGACTTTAATACCAACGCTGCGGATATTTCTAAACTGGCCCCTGCCGGTACTATCCCGGCATCGGTAAGCATCCCGGCAAGCATGAACCTTAAAGGAAATTTTAAAGGCGGCATGACCAACTTTAATACCAAATTAAATCTGCGTTCAACCTACGGCGCAGTCGACTTGATCGCTTCGCTAAAAAATGGCAATAATAAAGCTAAAGCGACTTATTCTGCCAACATAAGAGCTAATAATTTAAACGTGGGCGCGATTACCAAACAGCCACAAATGGTGGGCATGATCACCCTATCTGCCAATATAAAAGGTTACGGCCTTGATCCGAAGAAAGCCAGCCTACAGTTTAACGGTAACGTGGCCAAAGCCTACGTGAAAGGTTACAACTACCAAAACCTGGTACTTAAAGGTACCGCGACCAATGGTAACTACACAGCTGTTATGCGAATGCAGGATCCGAACATCAACTTTAGCCTTGACGCAAAGGCTAACATGAACAAAAAGTATCCGTCGGTAAAAGCTAACCTGGTGCTGGACAGCCTTAACCTGGAAGCATTGCATTTTACAACTACGCCAATGCGTTTGCACGGTAAGATCATTGCCGATGTACCAACTGCTGATCCGGATTATTTAAACGCGAATGTTAAAGTGACCGACCTTTTGGTGGTCAATAAAGATCAGCGTATCAGGATCGATTCTATCAGCATGGGATCTACCGCTAACGCAGATAGCAGCTCATTACGTTTAAAAACGCCGTTCCTGACCGCGCGTATGGGCGGCAAATACAAGCTTACACAGATAGCCCCTGCCATGCAGGATTTGATCAACAAATACTTTGACACCAATTTGGGTAGTCCCGCCCCTAAAACCAAAGTAACTTATTCGCCGCAGCAGTTTAATTTCGCTTTGCGGATAGTTAAAACGCCATTGGTTACTCAATTCGCGCCAACGCTTACCCAACTTGAGCCGGTTAATATCAACGGTCGATTTAACAGCGCCACAGGCGAATTTACCGTAAATGGTACCATGCCTAAAATTGTTTACGGCACCGAAATTATTAATAACGGCAAGCTGGCCATCAATACTAACAATAACGCACTTAACTATAGCCTTACTGTTGATGAGGTCAAGATGTCATCCTCGCTTGATCTTTTATTCCCGAGCATCAGTGGCAGCGCACAAAATAATAAGCTAAATATCAGCGTGCAGGTGCGTGACGCTACAAGAAAAGAACGTTACCGCATAGCTGGGGTTTTTAGCGCATTACCAAACGAATATCAATTTAGCTTTTTACAGGATGGCGTAATGTTTAACTACATACCATGGGCGGTAAATGCCGATAATTCGTTTCAATTTGGCGGTAAAGGTATTTTGGCGCATAACTTTACCATTACCAATAGCAACCAGGTTTTAAGTGTCAACAGTACATCATCCGAATACAATTCGCCTATTAAAGTCAACTTCCGCGATTTTCATATCGAAATGCTTACCCGCATGGCGCAGCAGGACTCTTTACAGGTTGGCGGCGTTATTAATGGCGACGCGAACATCAGCGACTTTCAGAAATCGCCTAAGTTTACTACAGCGCTCAACGTCGCGGATTTCAGCTTCAAAGGCGATACCGTTGGCAACATCGCGCTAAAAGTAGATAACCAGACAGAAAACGCCTATGCTGCCAACATGAGCATTACCGGCAAAGGTAACCAGGTTGACCTTAAGGGTATTTATTATACCAGCCCTGAAAGCAAGTTCGACCTCGACCTGAGCATTGTCAAACTAAACATGAAGAGCATAGAGGGCTTTAGCTTTGGCAGTATCCGCAACGCAAAGGGCACCATAACCGGGCAGTTAAAGATAACCGGCACAACCGATGCTCCGGTTGTACGTGGCGATGTCAACTTTAACCAGGTTGGTTTTAACGTGACCATGCTTAACTCGTACTTTACCATGCCTAAAGAAACCATCACCTTTAATGAGGATGGTATCTTATTCAGGGATTTCACCCTGGTTGATTCAACCGGTAATAAGGCAATAGTCACAGGTACATTATACACCAAAACCTTTACCGACTTTAAATTTGGTATTGATATTAACGCTACCAATTTCAGGGCGGTTAACTCAACCGCGGCAGATAACAAGTTATTTTACGGTAAGCTCTATATTGATACCAAGGTACAGATCCGGGGTACACAAAACGCGCCGCGGGTTGATGCCAATTTAACAGTTAATGATAAAACCGACATGACCTTTGTGCTGCCCCAAACCGATCCGGGTATTGAGGACAGAAAAGGTGTGGTAGAGGTGATAAATGAAAATGCGCCAAAGCTTGATTCGATCATGCTGGCTAAACAGCTTGACTCGCTTAAGCAAACCAGTTTAAGTGGTTTAGATGTTAATGCGACCATCAATATTAATAAAGAGGCCAAATTTACTATCGTGATAGACGAGCGTAACGGCGACGTGGTACAATTACGCGGCGAAGCTAAATTGAACGGAGGTATTGACCCAAGCGGAAAAACCAGCTTAACAGGTACCTATACCGTCGAAGATGGCTCATACAACCTGGCATACGCTACTGTAAAACGTAAATTCAATTTCAAAAAAGGCAGCTCGATCACATGGACGGGCGACCCTACCAGCGCAGATGTAAACCTGACGGCGATCTATGTAGCCAACGTACCGCCTATCGACCTGGTAAATCAGCAGGATGATGGCAGTACCAGTTCGACCATGCTGAAGCAAAAACTGCCATTTAACGTGTTGCTTAATTTAAAGAACCAGTTGCTTAAGCCTGATATCAGCTTTGATATTGTGTTGCCTGAAGATAATTATACGGTATCGCCTGATGTGATCTCAACCGTTAACACCCGGCTATCGCAAGTACGCCAGGACCCTAACGAAATGAATAAACAGGTACTGGGCGTGTTGGTGCTTGGCCACTTTATTGGCGATAATCCGTTACAAAGCCAGGGCGGCGGTACAGGCATTAATGGCGCTATCCGTAATAGTGTGAGTAGTTTGTTATCAGACCAGTTGAATAAACTGGCCGGCAACCTTATAGGCGGTGTGCAGTTAAGCTTTGACCTGACATCGGGTGCCGATTACTCCACAGGTGTTCAGCAAAACCGCACAGATCTGAATGTTGGATTGTCAAAGCAATTTCTGAATGATCGTTTAACCGTTACTATCGGTAATAACTTTAACCTTGAGGGGCAAAATCAGCCGGGGCAAAAAACTACCGACATAGCGGGTAACGTTTCTGTGAATTATAAATTGACCCAGGATGGCCGCTACATGGTACGCGCCTACCGCAAAGATGAATTTATTGTGGTTGAGGGCCAGGTTGTTGAAACGGGTGTAGGTTTCTCGTTAACCTATGAGTATAACCGCTTTAAAGAACTGTTCCGCAAAAAATCGCAGCGCGACAAACAGTTGCAAAAAGAATATAACGAGAAACAAAAAGAACAGAAGAAAGAGCAGAAAGCCGCCGATAAACAACATGACGAAAACGCTGCGCCTGTTGTACAACCAGCTGATAAACCTGCCGAACAAAAACAAACTTCAAACTAAACTATGGCTAAGCTTAGATATATACTTATTACTGTAATTGCAGTTTTTTTAAGCGCCTGCAGCACCACCAAATACCTGGGGCCGGGGCAAAAGCTGTATACCGGCGCCGAAATAAAAATTACAGATAAGCAAAATTCTAAAAAAGGTGATATCGGCCCCATAACTACCGATCTTGAATCACTATTAAGGCCTGCGCCAAACAGCGCTATCCTTGGCTTGCGGTACAAGCTATGGATCTATGACAAAACCAGGACCAATAAAGTAAAAGGATTAAAACATTATTTAAATACGCATTTGGGCGAGCCGCCTGTTTTAGCCAGCAGTGTCGATTTGGTAAAAAACGCCAGCATTTTACAAAACAGGCTACAAAACAAAGGCTACTTTTTAGCACAGGTAAACGGTGATACCATCAGCAAAAAAAAATCAAAATTAGCCAAAGCCGTTTATACCATACAAACCGGGCCGGCTTATCATTACCGCCAGATCGGCTTCCCTACTGATAAAGATGACCTCGACACCGCCGTTGCAGGTACATCAAAAGAAAGTTTATTGAGAGTTGGCGACCGGTATGACCTGGATGTGATCAAAAATGAGCGGATCCGTATTGATGCCAAGTTGAAGGAAAGAGGTTTTTTTTATTTTTCGCCTGATAACCTGATCATGCGGTATGACAGTACCAAAGCCGATCATACTATAGATATGTTTGTAAAGGTAAAGGAAACCACGCCCGACCAGGCACGTTGGATCTACTCTATCCGCAATATTTATGTTTATCCGAGGTATTCATTACGAGACACCTCACTTAAATTAGACTCGGCACAGCATTATGCCTGGTATAATGTTATCGATCCAAGGAAAACCGTACGTCCGTTTATATTTAAAAACACCATATTGTTGCACCCTAACGATATCTATAACCGTACCGAGCACAACAACAGCTTAAACCGCTTTATTGAACTGGGGCCGTTTAGTTTTGTAAAGAATCGCTTTGAAGACGTTACGCCCGATTCGCCCAAACTGGATATCTACTATTTCCTGACACAGGCAAAACGCAAGTCGCTTACTGCCGAAATAGTTGCGCGCCAGACATCAGCCAACTATGACGGTACGCAGTTTAACTTAACGTTTAGAAACAAGAACGCGTTTAAAGGTGGTGAGCTGTTTACACTTAACTTTTTTACCAGTACGGATAAACAGTTTGGCAAGTATAACAATGGGTTTAACGTATTTCAGTTTGGTGTGCAGCCGTCTATTGTCTGGCCACGTATTGTAGGCCCGGTCGATATAAAAACCAACAATGCCTACATCCCAAAGACTGTCCTGACAACGGGCTATACGCTTATTGACCGTACTAAACTTTACCGGCTAAATTCATTTAACCTGGCATTCGGCTATCAATGGAAGCCCAATTTGCATAAGCAGCATATGCTTAACCTGCTTGAATTTACTTATGTTGACGCTGAGCATGTCAGCCAGCTTTACCTGGACAGTATTCGTAAAACGCGTAACCCTACCCTAACCCACGTTATTAATAACCAGTTTACTTTCGGCCCAAGTTATAGCTACACTTACGACAATTCGACGGAGGAGTTCAGGACCAACAGTATTTATTACATGGGCAAGATAAGTTCATCGGCCAGCCTGCTTGGTATTGTCACAGGCGCGGACACGTTGAATGGTAAGGTGAAGAAATTATTTGGCACACCGTTTAACCAATACCTCAAGTTTGAGAACGATCTGAGATATTTCTACAAGCTTTGGCCGGGCGGTAAAATAGCCAGCCGCATGCTGGTTGATGTTGGCTTACCTTATGGTAACTCTACCATATTACCTTATAGCCAACAATTCTTTATCGGCGGGCCTAATAGCTTGCGTGGTTTCCAGGCGCGGTCTATAGGCCCGGGTTCTTACTATCCGGCAGCATCTGTAACCAACGGCACGCAGTTTTTGCCGGATGAGTCGGGAGACATCAAACTGGAAGCCAACATCGAGTATCGCCAAAAACTATTCAGTATAGTTGAAGGTGCTTTATTCTCTGATGCCGGCAATATCTGGCTGATGAAGAGTCATTACGGCCTGCCCGGAGCGGCTTTTAGTAAACACTTTTTAAACCAAATGGCCGTTGATGCCGGTGCCGGCTTACGTTTCGACTTGTCTGTGCTGATATTACGCACCGACTTCGGTTTCCCGCTGATCAAACCAAAATCAACCAATACAGGCGTTGTGGATGGTGTTGATTATACCGGCTCGGGCTGGCATGGGTCAAACATGGTATTTAATCTGGCGATAGGATATCCGTTTTAGTATCTAATGAGTGAATTATGGAATGAGTGATTGAGTGAATGTTTTCGCTTAAACAACACGCTTATTTCATTATCTTAGTTCATAAAAAATCATCCGTATTATCCTGTATATGAAAATATTAAAATGGTTCCTGGCTATTTGCCTTGTCGCGGTAATTTTAAGTGCATTCGTAGCCGGTAAAAAAAGTACAATAACAATTAAACTTGCCGACTCATCCGGTTACCAGGTTGATACATTGGTAAAGAATATGAAAGTGCCCTGGCAAATTGTTTTTTTGCCTGACAATACCATGTTGTTTACCGAGCGGACCGGTAAACTGCGCGTTTACCGCAATGGCAAGCTTGTTAATAAACCGGCATTTGTTATCCCCAATATTCCGCAACGTAACAAAACCGGCATGTTGGGTATGGTGCTGCATCCCGATTTTATACACAACCGCTTTATTTACATCGCTAACGATTATTGGTTGGGCGATAAGATCCGCCTGCAGATAGTACGTTATGAGTTTAGAAACGATACACTGGTAAAACCCTTTCTTATCCGGAATGATATCCATGCCAATCAAAACCATACCGGCTGTCGACTGGTATTCGGGCCTGATAAGAAATTATATATTACTACGGGGGATGCCGATGAAGCCATATTAGCACAGGACCTGAAAGCGCTAAATGGTAAAATATTAAGAGTAAATGACGACGGTACTATACCATCAGACAATCCGTTTTTTAAAAACGACACAGCACGAAAAGAGATCTGGAGCTACGGCCACCGTAATCCACAGGGACTGGCATTTGAGCCGGGGACAAATACATTGTTCGACTCGGAGCACGGCCCTACCGGCGGTGACGAAGTGAATATTATTAAACCGGGTTTGAATTATGGCTGGCCCATCATTCATCACCAAATGACCCATGAGGGTATGGTATCTCCTTTGGCTGAATTTACCCCATCTATAGGGCCAAGCGAAGCTATGTTTTATATGGGCGATAAGTTTCCGCAATTAAAGGGTAAGCTATTGGTAACCTGCCTGCGCGGCGAGGGGCTGTTAAAGATCACTTTGAATAATGACAAGGTAGTTGATCAGGAAATAATGCTGAAAAAACAGTATGGGCGCATTCGTTCGGTTGTGACGGGGCCCGATGGTTATATTTATTTTTCCACCTCGCAGGAAGACCCGGTAGAGGGTCAGCCGCGCCCGGGTTATGATATGGTTTGTAGACTTCGACCATCAGGGAGTAAAAACACGCTGTTATCCTCTCAAAAAATAACCGCAAATACGGTAGCGCAAACGTCGCCTGCAAAAATGACTACGTCCATGCTGGTACAGCAAATGTGCGCAAGTTGTCATGGCGATAATTTGAAGGGTACCGATAAAGGCGCAAACTTATTGGCTGCTCAGCTAAAACATGGCTCAACAAAGCAATCATTAATAAACACCATTACAAACGGTGTTTTAGATAAAGGTATGCCGGCATGGAACGGTGCTATAAGTAGTGTGGATCTTGATAAGATAGCGAGTTATATTATCACTAAACGAAAAACGTCAATCGTAAAAAAATAATCATCATCCAATGTATTGCGCCATCCAAACCGTAGCGCCGCCACAATCAAGGTCATCCACTTTATGCGTTAAAACCTTAAAGTGATATTGGATTAACAGTCTTTCATACTCAAGCGTATCTAACGAGGCATGAAATAAGTTTTCACCACCATTTATGCCCCATGCTTCGCCGTGTTCGGTACCTGATGTAAAAAGTAACAGGCCATTTTCATTTAAGTGTTGTTCAAAAAGCGCAAACATTGCCGGCTGATCATCTGCTGGCAAATGGAAAAAACTATGCCAGGCAATTATCGCGTCAAACTTGCGATTCAAACTAAGCTTACGCATATCCTGCAAAACAAATTCTGTTGCCGGGAAATTTGTTTTTGCAATAGCTAATATTTCACTGCTGGCGTCAACGCCTACAACAATCAAATTTTCATTTAACAGATATTGCAAAATCGGAATGCCGGTACCACAGCCCAGGTCAAGCACAGTGGCATTTTTGGGTAGATAACTGATCAAATTGTCCAGGCAGTTTTTTTCGACGAGATTTTGAGGTCTGTTTTCAAAGAACCATTGAGCTATCTTGTCGTAAATCTTGTATACGTTTTTTCTTTCACCTTGGTGCATAAACAAATATCCAAAAAAAAAGCCCCTCAATGAGCGGCTTTCCAATTCTATAAATAAATCCGAAATCGAAATTCCGAAATCCGATATCTACTACGTATCTATTCTGGCGTATTTCGCATTCTTCTCGATAAACGCACGGCGGGGTGCAACCTCGTCGCCCATCAGCATAGAGAAAGTATGGTCGCACTCGGCAGCGTTTTCAATGCTGGCTTGTTTTAACGTACGGCGGGCAGGGTCCATCGTAGTTTCCCAAAGCTGCTCGGCGTTCATCTCACCCAAACCTTTGTAACGTTGTACGTGTACGCTGTCTTCTTTACCGGCACCTTTTAGTTTTTGAATAGCCGCGTCGCGTTGGTCTTCTGTCCAGCAGTATTCAAATTCCTTACCTTTTTTAACCTGGTAAAGTGGTGGCGATGCAATGTAAACATAGCCAGCCTCGATCAGCTCCTTCATATAACGGAAAAAGAAAGTAAGGATCAGTGTTGTAATGTGCGATCCGTCAACGTCAGCATCCGTCATGATCACAATTTTGTGGTAACGCAGCTTGGTTAAGTTCAACGCTTTATCATCTTCAGGCGTACCGCGGCTAACGCCCAGGCCGGTAAACATGTTTTTTATCTCTTCGTTCTCGTAGATCTTATGCTCCATGGCTTTCTCTACGTTAAGGATCTTACCCCTTAACGGCAAAATAGCCTGGTATTCGCGGTCACGTCCCTGCTTGGCTGTACCACCCGCCGAGTCACCTTCGACAAGGTAAAGCTCGCATAAAGCCGGATCACTATTAGCGCAATCAGAAAGCTTACCGGGTAAACCTGAGCCACCCATTACACTTTTACGTTGCACCATTTCGCGTGCTTTACGTGCAGCGGCACGGGCAGTAGCGGCAAGGATAACCTTGTTTACGATCATTCGGGCTTCTTTAGGATGCTCTTCCAGGTAGTTACCTAAAATTTCACCTACGGCCATATCAACCGCGCCCATTACCTCGTTGTTACCCAGTTTGCCTTTGGTTTGGCCTTCAAACTGTGGTTCCTGCACTTTTACAGAAATTACTGCGGTTAACCCCTCACGGAAATCATCACCGGTAATTTCAATCTTCATATTTTTAAGCAAACCTTCCTTATCAGCATAGCTTTTTAAGGTACGGGTCAACCCTCTGCGGAAACCAGCAACGTGGGTGCCACCTTCAATAGTGTTAATATTATTTACGTACGAGTGTACATTTTCTGTGTAGGTATCATTGTATTGTAATGCCAATTCAACAGGTATGCCTTGTTTTATACCATCAAGGTAAATCGGCTCCGGAATAATAGCGGTACGTGTACCATCCAAAAATTTAACAAATTCGCTCAATCCACCTGTCGAGTAAAATTCTTCCATCGGGAAGGTGCCGTCTTCATTAGGTTCGCGTTCGTCGGTTAACGTAAGGCGGATGCCTTTATTGAGGTAAGCCAACTCGCGTAAACGGGCAGCCAGTGTATCGAATTTGTATTCGGTTGTTAGTGTAAAGATCGTTGGATCGGGCTGAAAGGTTTGAGTAGTACCGGTACGGTCTGATGTGCCGATCTCTTTAACCTCAAACAATGGCTTACCTTCAGAATATTCCTGGGTAAACATTTTACCTTCGCGCTCAACAACGGTTTTCATGTGGGTTGATAACGCGTTAACGCAACTCACACCCACACCATGCAAACCACCGGACACCTTGTAAGTGTCTTTATCAAACTTACCACCTGCGTGTAAAACCGTCATTACAATTTGTAATGCCGATACTTTTTCTTTGGTAGTTATACCGGTTGGAATCCCCCGGCCATTGTCGACAACCGTAATTGAGTTGCCTTTATGTATAGTAACATTTATGGTATCGCAGTAACCGGCAAGTGCCTCGTCTATGGAGTTATCTACAACTTCATAAACTAAATGGTGAAGACCTTTTACGCCGGTATCGCCAATGTACATGGAAGGGCGCTTACGAACCGCCTCCAAACCCTCTAAAACCTGTATATTATCTGCTGAGTAATTCGATTTGTCTATATTTTCTTCGCTCATATTTTGGTTAAAACAATAACTCACAAAAATACGCATTTTGCGGCAATTAATCACTACTGTTGATAAATATGCGGCACTCTTTGTAACGCCTGTAAATGATTAGGATACTTGTTACGAAAGTTTATCTTTGTGAAAAATTTTATTAAAAAAGTGATGGCTCATAACGTATAAAAAGAGCATCATTTATCATCAAAAAACCAATTTTAAATGAAAACTACGGGTTCTGTTTTAACAAAAATTACTTTAGGCATATTGGTTGCAGCCAGCGTTGCGGCCTGCAATAATAAACCGACTGCTACACAAACTGCAGCGCCAACTACTGCTGCTACATCTGATAAGGGAACAACTGTATATATCAATTCTGATAGCTTGTTGAGCAAATACGAATATGCTAAGGATATGCAGGCACGCCTTACCGAAAAAGGTAAAGCTGCCGAGTCTGAAGTGGTAGCAAAACAACAGGCATTAGGCCGTGAAATTGCCGATTACCAAAAGGTAGCAGCTACCCTGGCTGCCGATAAACGCCAGGAAACCGAACAACGCCTTACCCGCGAGCAACAGGATTTCCAGAAATTTCAACAAAGCGAAACAGCAGCCTTCCAAAGCGAACAAGCTTCTGAAACCAATAAGCTGTACCAGAAAACCGCTGATTTTGCAAAGGAATATGCTAAACAAAAAGGTTACAAACTGGTGTTAACCTATTCAAAAACAGCTCCGGGTGTACTATATGTTGACCCAAGCCTGGATGTAACTGAAGACGCAGTTAAAATGCTGAATGATGCTTACGCAAAAGACAAAAAATAAATTTGATGTGCGGATATGCAGATGTGCTAATGTGCAGGTGCTAACGCTTTATAAATTTTAATATTTAAAAACCTCGACCTTTGTGTTGGGGTTTTTTGTTGAGTTAAGATAATGTTGACTCTTTTTTATTGATTCTTGAATCGAAAGACTTATGAATAACCACGAAAAATTTATGCAGATGGCAATTGACCTGGCCGAGTATAATGTTAAAGAGGGCCAGGGCGGGCCGTTTGGTGCTGTGATTGTAAAGGACGGCATGGTATTGGCCCGCAGCGCCAATAAAGTTGTGTCTAACAATGACCCTACCGCCCATGCTGAGGTTTCTGCTATCCGTTTAGCTTGCCAGGAGCTGGAGACTTATAATTTAGCCGGTTGCGAAATTTACACCAGCTGCGAACCCTGCCCTATGTGCCTTGGCGCCATATATTGGGCACGGATAGACAAAATTTACTATGCCAACACCAAAGCAGATGCCGCCGCGATAGGCTTTGATGACCATTTTATTTACCAGGAGCTTGACCTGCCCATGGACAGGCGCCGCTTACCAATAGTACAACTGATGCATGATGAAGCCTTAAGCGCCTTTAGGTTGTGGAGCGAAAGTGAGAATAAGACGGATTATTAAGCTTGATTGATTAAGTAAATAGTTCTATCCGCAAAAGATAAATTTAATCAACCTCCTTCTCAAAAAAATCATCCTGCAAGCCATCTATTTCCCGCCTGTCCCGTTTTGTAGGCCGACCGGTGCCCCTGTCCCGTTTTAGTACCGGGGCGTGGAACATGGATTTAAATGCGGGAGTTTGCTCAACCGGGGTGATATCTTCATAATAACCTGCAGCGGTTTTGGCGTCTGTGCGGCTTTCTAATAAACCTGTTACCCTGATCACTTTACGGTCAGGCCCTTTCGATACCTGGTATACCTCGCCAAGCTTAACTTCGTGTGATGGCTTAATATTGTTGCCATCCAATTTAACACGTCCGGCCTTACAGGCATCAGAAGCCAGCGTACGTGTTTTAAACAGGCGGATGGACCATAAGTACTTATCTATTCGGAGCTTTTCTTTTTCGGGCATAATAATCAGTCCGCAAATTTAATAAAATTGCTTGTTTAAGGAATGTCTTACAGTTGAACCAAACAAATCTCCCCAAAATTCCTTTAATTTGTCGGAAAGTTTAAATTACCGATGCAAGATCTAAAGAAAACCATTGAACTGGCCTGGGAAGACAGGAATCTATTACAATACAAAGAATATATCGACGCCATTGAAACAGTTATTGCAAGACTGGACAAGGGCGAGATACGTGTCGCCGAACTGATTGGCACCCGCTGGCACACTAACGACTGGATAAAGAAAGCTGTTATACTATACTTCCCTATCCGCACAATGGAAGAAATTAAAGCCGGACCATTTATGTTTCATGATAAAATGAAACTAAAAACCGACTATCAAGCTACCGGGGTGCGTGTAGTACCGGGGGCTTCTGCCCGTTATGGCGCATACCTGGCAAAAGGTGTTATCATGATGCCAAGCTATGTAAACATTGGCGCTTATGTTGACGAAGGTACCATGGTTGATACCTGGGCCACTGTAGGATCATGCGCGCAGGTAGGCAAACACGTTCATCTTAGCGGCGGCGTAGGCCTTGGCGGCGTATTAGAGCCTGTTCAGGCAGCACCTGTTATTATTGAAGATAATTGTTTCCTGGGTTCGAGAGCTATTGTCGTTGAGGGCGTACACGTAGAACATGAAGCCGTGTTAGGCGCTAATGTGGTTTTAACCGCATCGACTAAAATTATTGATGTTACCGGCAGCACACCTGTCGAATATAAGGGCCGTGTACCTGCGCGTTCGGTAGTTATCCCGGGTTCGTATACAAAAAAATTCCCTGCCGGCGATTACCAGGTACCTTGTGCGTTAATTATTGGTACACGTAAGGAATCAACCGACAAAAAGACATCATTAAATGATGCTTTGAGAGAGAATAACGTTGCTGTGTAAAAGATCAGAGATTAGAGGTTAGAGATTAGTTACAGGTGACTATCCTAATCTCTAATCTTTAACCTCTAATCTCTAAAATGAAAATACTGGTAAGGTTGCCTAACTGGCTTGGTGATGTAGTTATGAGTACAGCTTTCATCGGGGCGGTTAAGCAAACTTATCCTATGGCGCAGGTTGATGTCATCATCAAAAAAGAGCTCAGTGCCATTGCTTCCCTCATACCGGGGCTAACTAAGATCCATTCATTTTCAAAAGACGAATTCAAAGGACTGGGCGGTGTTTACCGTTACGGCAAAGGCCTGCGTCCCGAAAAATACGACCTGTTTTTCACACTGCCTGATTCTTTATCGTCGGCAGTAATGGGCAAAGCTACCGGAGCCAAACAGCGTGTAGGCTTTAGCAAGGAAGGCGGCTTTTTTATGCTGACCAAGGTTTGTAAAAGACCAGAAAACGTTCACCGGGTTGATGAGTACCTGTCTATACTTGAGCAGCTTACTGATATGCCGGTTACCGGCCGTAAAGTAATGCTTACTGCAAACGAGGTAAAACCAAATGACCTGGTACTGATCAATTTTAACTCCGAAGCGGCATCACGGCGCATGCCGTTGGATAAAGGCCGCGCTTTGCTTAATTTGCTGACAGGTTTATTCCCGGATAAGAAGTTCGGCTTAATAGGCGGGCCAAAAGACTCGGTGTTTATCGAGCAAATATTGATTGGCATAACAAATGTCAGCCAAATAGAAAATTACGCTGGAAAAACAACATTAATTACCTTAACCAATTTAATGGCCGGTGCAAAAGCCTTACTAACTACTGACTCCGGCCCCGCGCATTTGGCAAACAGCCTGGGCATACCGGTTATTGTCATGTTTGGTGCCGGTAATGAACAAAATACCGCGCCATATAATAAAGAAAAGCTTACTGTATTACGGGCCGGGCAGTTAAACTGCGAGCCATGTGTATGCAACGAATGCAAGCTATACGGTATCCCAAAATGTATGGAGCTGTTGGACGATTTGCAAATAGTTACCCTTTTACAAATCCATATTAATTAACTTCCGAATATATTTTAAAGAAGCTGTTTGGTTAATTGTCAATCACGGGCAGTGAAGTAAAAATGAAAATTGAACAACTAACTTTTACACGGTTTATAGCGGCATTCGGTATAGTTATATTCCATTTTGGTAAAGGTGTGTTCCCGTTTGATCATGGCTTTCTGTTTATTCTTTTAAACCATTTTAACGTCGCGGTTAGTTACTTTTTTGCTTGTCGGGTTTTGTAATGATCATTGCATATAGCAATGGCGACAAGCGAATAAACACCAAAAATTACTACATCAACCGTATAGCAAAGATTTATCCTGCCTATATATTGGCGCTTGTGCTGATGCTTTTTTCTTTGCATGACATCAACTATTTACAGCTTTCTGCCGAAGCATTTTTAGTGCATACCATTATACCGCCGTATGTGCTGTCATACAACTTACCCGACTGGTCGTTATCTGTCGAGCTGTTCTTTTATTTACTCTTCCCTTTAATATATAACCGGGTTTATTTAGGCAGTAGTTTAAAGAAAACAGCCTTACTGGTAATAGGCTTTTGGGCAGTATCTCAAGCAGCATGTTATATTATATTTTACTACATCAACGCCATACCGGCCGGCTATGACAAAATTTTATATTACGGGCCCTTTATGCACCTCAATGAGTTTTTAATGGGTAACCTGTTTGGATTTATATTTTTACAATGGCATAAAAAGGGTTATTTCAAAACCGATTGGGCCTTAGGCATTTGCTTCATGATTTTATTAGGCGGCTGCCTGTTATTACCTCTGCTAAAATCAACCGGGTTTCAGCCTACTGCAAATTTTCATAACGGGTTATTGGCAATTCTGTTTGGACCATTTATTTTGTTTTTGGCCTTAAATAAAGGCTTCATCAGCAGGGTTTTGTCTATGCGGCTGTTTGTATATTTGGGCGAGATAAGTTATTGTATTTACATATTGCAATACCCTGTTTTTTCCCTTTTAAACCGTGTAGTAAAGTTTCAAAATCAAGCCGTTAATTTGTACCTGATAATTGCTGTACTTTTGGCCTGTTCAATGATAACATATAAACTTGTTGAACTGCCGGGAAAACAAATGCTGAAAAAAGCGTTAAACACTTAATATCAGCGAATTGCTAATAATAAAACGATCTATTTATGCTTAAAGACGAAGTTGCCAAAGCCTTTAAAGTTGTACAGGAAGGCGGTATTATCCTTTACCCTACCGATACCATATGGGGGATAGGCTGCGATGCCGCCAATACCGACGCCGTACAAAAGATCTACCGCCTTAAACAGCGTAGCGAAACCAAAAGCATGATCATTTTGCTGGATACCGACAACAAACTGGCCAGCTATGTACAGGAAGTGCCCGAACTGGCTTACAACCTGATAGAGTATGCCGAGAACCCTTTAACCCTGGTTATGCCCGGCGCGCGGAATATCTCGCCAGCTTTGATCGCTGCTGACGGCAGTATCGGGATCCGGGTATCGGGCCACCCGTTTTGCCAGGGGTTGATACAGCGTTTGCGCAGGCCGCTGGTGTCTACATCGGCTAATATTAGCGGTAAGCCGTCGCCGCAATACTTTTCGCAGATAGACCAGGAAATTATTGACGGGGTTGACTATGTGGTAGATATAGATCAACACAGCATGGAAATTAAAACCCCGTCGACCATTATGCGGCTGGAGCCTGATGGTAAGTTCGAGTTTTTGAGGCGATAATCTGATCTTCCTTTTTCAATTTTTAGATCACCGCCAGACACTCCATTCGGCACCACTTCGCCCCTGCTGAGCCATGTAAAACATGGGCAATTTGCGTCAATATCCGTCACTTTCCGTCACTTTCCGTCACTTTCCGTCAATAAAATGCAGAAAAAAACAATTTATTACATTAATGATCAATACGGGTTATTATGTCTCGCAGGCTTCTTTGCGAGAGACCCCTGCGGGACGGACAGCCGGCGAAAACAGCGACGCTTTGAAAATATTAACGACGATGCTAAAACTGATATTTTTTATCTAACTTAGACTTGTGCAATAAATTGATTTGCAAACCTTTACCAAGCCAATGCAAACCGTCCTGACTATAGTTACCGCAATTGAGCCTTCTCGTAAAAACGAGTTGGAAAAAATATTGTCGACTATTCAGCAAGATCTGTACGGGAACAGCTATATCCCATTTGGCCAACTTAGCTTGCTCCATTTTGCAAGCTTTGTAATTATCCAGGACGTAAGCGGTAACCCGCTACTTGTGTTTGAAAATAATTTCGACGGCGACCTGTCCACTTACCTTGATGAATTATTGGCGGTTGCAGGCAATGGCATCGATCAGATCTACAGTTGCTGCAGCGGATATGATCCAAAAGAAAATAAAGCATTTTTAACGGCACATGTCGTGCCGCCCAACGCTTACCATATTGGCAACACCGGCCGCAAGGCAAAAGATATCGCCGGTAACCGGCAGTTGCGATTGTCGTTACAGGATTACCTTGACGGGCTGCAACTCCCATCGCTCTCCGGCATCGAACTGAGAAAAAACATACAAAATTATACGGCAACCCTTAACCCTGAGCTGTCTGCCCCGTTGCCGCCGCATCAAACCTGGGTGGAAAAGGTGATGCCCTGGGTTAACCTCGTGCTCTTCGGTATTGTATTCCTGGCACTATTACCAATTGACCTGATCGCGGTAATTATACTTCGTTATAAAGAAAAACGTGATGCGTCCAATACAGCGCCCGAAGATCCTAACCATGTCAACAATTTGATGCAAAACGAGAACCAGATCGCCCAAAATCATTTAGCCAGTATCACGCTGATCAAACCCGGATGGTTCCGGCTTAATTTATTGAAATTTGCGCTCTTTGCCGTAAACTTGCTGGCGCGGATCTCTACCAAAGGCAAACTCAGCGGCATTCCCAGTATTCACTTTGCTCATTGGTCAATTATCAATAACAACCAACTGCTCTTCCTAAGTAATTTTGATGGCAGCTGGTCAAGCTACCTGGATGATTTTATAGATAAGGCCAGCCGCGGGCTGACAGGCGTATGGAGTAATACCGTGGGTTTCCCAAAAACACGGTTTTTAATATTGGACGGCGCAACAGACGAACTACGTTTTAAAGCTTATGCCAGGGGTATGCAGGTCCCATCCCTGGTTTGGTTCAGCGCATATCCCGACCTGACCGTTCAGAATATCGATAAAGACAGTAAAATAAGAGAAAATGTGCTAACTGATCTTTCTGAAGCAGAAACTAAAACCTGGCTCAAACTTTTTTAATATGGCAACATTAGATTTCGCGGATATACAGGGTTTTATACTCACATCATACGCAAGTAACATGCCTTGTGCAAATTACCTGTTGCTAAAGATCAACAACGCGGCTGCCTGCCGCAATTGGCTGAAAGAAATATCGGCCAACATCACTACAGGTGTCGACCGGAAGAGCGATTTCGCACTTAATATCGCCTTTACAGTTACCGGGTTGGCCGCCCTGGGGTTTGAAGGCCCCGATCTGCAAACCTTTTCCGTACCGTTCCAGGACGGGATGGGAACCAAGATCCGTCAGCAGTTATTAGGCGACAACGGTGATAGCGCCCCTGACAACTGGGCCTGGGGCAACCAAAATAAACCTGTAGACATTTTACTGTTACTATTTGCCAAAGACGAAACTGAACTGGCCCAACAGCGTAAACAACTGGATGAAAGGATCAGCGTAAACAGCGGAGTTAACCTGGTGATCGCTTTAGCAGCCGGCCGGCAGCCCGACGCCAAAGAACATTTTGGTTTCCTGGACGGGATAGGACAGCCGGTTATTGAAGGCACGGGCCGCGAAGCTAAACAAGTGGACCGTACAGGCCATGCCACCGTTATAAAAGCCGGCGAATTTATCCTGGGCCACGACAATGAAATGCTGATGCCCGATACCTTGCCAACGGGCCCCGGCTTGCCGGATTTTGGGCGCAATGGCACTTACCTCGTTTTTCGCCAGCTTGAACAACATGTTCACAAATTCTGGCAATATGTGCGTGACACTGATGCTGCAAACCCGGACAGGCTTGCCGCCAAGATAGTAGGCCGCTGGAAAAGCGGCGCGCCACTTACCGAATACCGCGACAAAGACCCCGAGGTAGCACCTGCCGTAAACCAGGAAAACAATTTTAGTTTCGCCGCTAAGGACCAGGATGGTTTTGGATGCCCCGTCGGTGCGCATATCCGGCGGACCAACCCAAGGGATTCTTTATTTGATGATCCTGAAGTTTCGATGCGCACGCTTAAACGGCACCGCATTATCCGCCGCGGCAGATCTTATGGCGACCGCTCGGCCGACGTATATACGGATGACGGCAAAGAACGTGGCCTGCATTTTATTTGCTTAAACAGCAATATCGAAAGGCAATTTGAATTCATTCAGCAAAGCTGGGCAAACAACCCTTCGTTCAGCGCCCTTAATAACGAAACCGACCCACTTGTAGGCCCTCGTAACAATGGAAACGTATTTACCATACCGGGTTGCCCCGTACGCGCACGCGTCCACAATCTGCCCGATTTTGTAACCACAAAAGGTGGCGCCTATTTCTTTATGCCGGGTATTAAGGCGCTGCAAGCTGTTTCAGCGCAAAAATAATTGCGGTACATATCCAATTGTGCATCGCAGGGTCCTCTCCGAGAGACCCTGCGGGGACAGGGCGCTGTTATATTAGAGAGCGGAAAATCATAATTTAATAAAAAATTGACCCGCAGATATTTAAAATTGCTGATATTAGTAATCATACTTTGCTATCAACCAATTAACAACCTAATTATAACAAACATGAACAAGACAACAATCAACGTTATTTACTGGATCACAACCGGGCTGATACTGGCTATGATGCTTTTTTCGGCAGTATCAAGCTTTATGAACAATCCCGACGGCGCAAAAATGATGGCCGCTATAGGGTACAGGCCTTATGTATTACACTTTTTAGCGGTTGCCAAAATATTGGGCATAATAGCTATCCTTACACCGGGCTTTCCTCGGCTTAAAGAATGGGCTTATGCGGGTTTTACGTTTGATCTTACCGGCGCAACCTATTCTTTTTATGCTTCGGGCTTTGCTTTTAAAGACTGGGCATTTATGCTGATATTAATTGCCGTATTGGCATGCTCGTATATTTTCTATCATAAACGATTAAAGTTAAAAGGTACTACAGCCGGGAGCGCGGTATAAAAACTGCATGATTCAAAACCCTGCAATGCAAAAATGACATGCATTTGTGCATCGCAGGGTCCTCTATCGAGAGACCCTGCGGGGACGGGAAACTGAGCCGTAGGCTCTACTCCTTTGTAGAAAAAACAACCAATAACATTTGCCTCATCGAGGCTACCCAACCGATAGATTGGCATGCAATACTTACAATACCACAAGTTGGTGTTAAGGGCAGCCTCTATGGGGCTGAAGGCGTTTTTTCCTTTTGCTACAAAGGAGTAGAGCCTACGGCTCAGGGGGGGAAACCATGTTTTTAAAAAGATGAGGATATGCGGTAAGCTCGTGTATCGCAGGGTCCTCTATGAGAGACCTTACGGGGACGGGAAAAATAGCAATTAAAATTCTCACTATCTTCTTGACTTTCAATTAACACTATTTTTTTCATTTGTGCTTATCTTTGTAGCGTTAAAGATCTTTAGCATCCTTTCTACCGCAGGCATCAGCATTTGGCTGTCATCTTTTCAGGATCATTTCTGCTTATCGCGCATTCTAAGGCACCTGATCTTTAGCATTCATTTAAAATATTTTTATGTATGAGGCAACTTAAAATTAGTGAGTCGATCACCAATCGGGAAACTGCGTCGTTGAATCAGTATTTATCAGATATTGCCAAGATTCCGATGGTTACTGCCCAGGAAGAAGTGACCCTGACTCAAAAAATAAAAGCCGGCGACCAGGCAGCGTTGGAAAGATTGACAACTGCAAACCTGCGGTTTGTAGTTTCTGTAGCAAAACAGTACCAAAGTTCAGGTTTAACACTTGGCGACCTGATCAATGAAGGAAACGTGGGGCTGGTTAAAGCTGCAAAACGATTTGATGAAACCAAAGGCTTTAAATTTATATCGTACGCGGTTTGGTGGATCCGGCAATCAATCCTGTCGGCCATTGGCGAGCAATCACGTATGGTTCGTTTACCTTTAAACCAGGTAGGCGACCTTTCTAAAATAGCCAAAGCAGCTTCAAAGCTTGAACAGGTGTATGAAAGACAGCCAACACCTGAGGAACTGGCAGACGACCTTGAATTAACAGTGGAAAAGATAACCAGCTCATTAGCTAACTCTGCAAAACACCTTTCATATGACTCGCCATTTTCGAACGAAGAAGACAATACACTTTTAGATGTGCTGCAAAGCGCAGAGCCCGGTACCGATAAGCAAATGATAAACGAATCATTAAGTATTGAAATATCGGAGAGTATGCGCGTGTTGAGCGAGAAAGAAAGGGATGTAGTGGAACTTTTTTTTGGCTTGAAAAACCAGCATGCGCATAGCCTGGAAGAAATCGGCGAAAAATATGACCTGACCCGTGAACGTGTAAGGCAGATTAAAGATAAAGCGCTTCTCAGGTTGCGCAGCAACTCAAAAGCAGGTGTATTAAAAACCTATTTGGGTTAATTCAAGTAACCGGTTTGACGATATTATATTTACCCGGTAAAAGGCCGCAAGTCTTTAAAGATTTGCGGCCTTTTTTTATAAAATCATTTCCGCGTGCAAACGGGCTTCTAAAAACTGAGCATTAAAATACTTGTTGCAAACGAACGCAAGTCAGGCAAACCCAAAAACAGTAATTATTATTAGCTTTGCAAAATCATGAAGGCGCATTTAAAACACCCTGTATTTACCGTTATATCGCAGCTTGCCGGCCGGCAAAATCTGCAGGTATATGCCATAGGTGGTTTTGTGCGTGATATTTTTTTGCATCGCCCGTCAAAAGATATCGATATCGTTATCATAGGCAACGGCATTGCCTTTGCCGAGGCTGTTGCCGCTGCACTTAAGGTAAAACTGGCTATTTATAAAAACTTTGGTACCGCTTCACTAAAATACCAGGACCTGGAGATTGAGTTTGTTGGCGCCCGTAAAGAGTCGTACCGGCTTGATTCGCGCAAGCCAATTGTGGAGAATGGCACGCTCGAAGATGATCAGAAACGCCGAGACTTTACCATTAACGCCTTAGCTATCTCACTACACCCGGATACCTTTGGCGAGCTGATAGATCCGTTTAACGGCATCCGCGACCTTGAACAAAAACTGATCAGGACACCGCTTAACCCTGTCGAGACCTTCTCTGATGATCCGCTGCGGATGATGCGCGCCATCAGGTTTGCATCGCAGCTTAATTTTAAAATAGACGAAGTGGCTGTCGAGGCGATAAAAAACAATGTCGACCGCATCAGCATCGTATCGCAGGAGCGTATAACCGATGAAATGAATAAGATCATCCTGTCGGCAAAGCCATCGATAGGATTTAATTACCTGTTTGATACCGGTTTGCTGCACAAGATCTTCCCGCAAATGACGGCGCTTTATGGTGTCGACTATATTGACGGCAAGGGCCATAAGGATAATTTTTACCACACCTTGCAGGTGCTGGATAACATTTGCGAAACAACCAACGACCTTTGGCTGCGCTGGGCGGCCATATTACATGATATTGCCAAACCCGCTACCAAACGCTTCGAGCCGGGCCACGGCTGGACATTTCATGGCCACGAGGATAAAGGCGCACGTATGGTGCCCAAGATCTTCGCGCAGCTAAAACTGCCTTTAAACGAAAAAATGAAGCAGGTGCAAAAGCTGGTACAGCTGCATTTAAGGCCCATCGTGCTGTCACAGTCTATTGTAACCGACTCGGCCGTGCGGCGTTTGCTTTTTGAGGCCGGTGATGATATTGAGGGACTAATGTTGTTGTGTAAAGCAGACGTTACCACAAAAAACGAATACAAGGTTAAAAAGTATCGTAACAATTTTGAGTTAGTTCAACAAAAATTAAAGGACGTTGAAGAGCGCGACAGTATCCGCAACTGGCAGCCGCCCGTTACCGGCACCGATATTATGGAGTTATTCGGTATAAAAGAGGGCCGCGAGGTGGGTATTATCAAAAATAAGATCCGCGAAGCGATACTGGAAGGCGAGATCCCGAATGCCCGCGCCGAAGCAATTAGTTTCACAATTAAGGCAGGCGAAGAAATTGGCTTAAAAGTTGTGGCAAACTCAATCATAAATTAAAATATTATTTTTACCAAAAAAATCTACTACAACATACAATGGCACTATACAGGTTTAGAGTTACCTTTGAGGATTATGACGATGTAACACGCGAGATCGATATCAAATCGACCCAGACATTTGAGGATCTTCACCGGGCTATACATCAGTCAACAGGTTATAACGCAGAGTATTCGTCGTCATTTTACATCAGTAATGACCAATGGATAAAAGGCGAAGAGGTTACTTACCTGCCTAACCAAAAAAGGATTGACCGTGGTATAGCGCTAATGGAAAAGGTGAAACTAAGCAGCCGTATTGATGATCCGCACCAGAAATTTTATTATACTTTCAATTTTGACCGTCCGTTTGATTTTCATGTTGAACTGATGAAGATCATTCTGGATGAAGCCGCGGGCGTAACTTATCCGGCTATTATTAAATCTGTAGGCGACGCGCCAAGGCAATTTGTTACCGTTGCCGATGCAGCTACCGCCGCGACTGCCGATACAGGCGACGACTTTGATTTTCTGAATGAAATGGGCATGAACCACGAGGATACCGAAGATTTCTCTGAAATAGACGAAACCGGCGAAGCTGTTGCCGAAGCGCATGAAGAGGAAGAAGAAGACGAATTTGGAAGTGAGTTTGCCGACGACGAAGGATTTGAAGACGACACCAAATCGCACGAGGATTATTAATTAGTCGATAGTCCATAGTCGATAGTCCATAGCGCAAATTTGAACTATGATAATACTATTGACTATGGGCTATGGACTATGGACTACAAACTATGGACCATGGACTATCGATTACAAAAACCCTAATAGTAATTGCCGGACCTACTGCTTCAGGTAAAACCGCGGCAGGGATCCGTTTAGCGCAATACTATAAAACGGTAGTGGTATCAGCCGATTCACGCCAGTTTTACCGGGAGATGTCCATAGGCACAGCTAAACCCGGCTGGGATGAGTTAGCGGCTGTTAAGCATTACTTTATTGATTCACATGCTATCACCGACCCTTTTTCTGTCGGCGATTTTGAAAAGCAGGGGCTTGCACTTTTAGATGATCTTTTTAAAACGCACGACAAAATGATCCTGGTTGGCGGCTCGGGTTTATATATTAAAGCGCTGTGTGAGGGCTTTGATGATATCCCGCAGGCAGACGAAGGTATCAGGGAACAATTAAATTTTGAGTTTGAAGAAAAAGGCATTGCAGCATTACAGGAAGAGTTAAAAATAGCCGACCCGGATTATTATAACGAGGTTGACCTGGGCAATCCACAAAGAATTATCAGGGCGCTCGAAGTTTTCAGGACCACGGGTAATCCTTTTTCCGCTTACCGCAAAGCGACAGTTAACAAGCGCCCATTTAATATTTTAAAAATTGGGTTAGACCTGCCCCGCGAGGTTTTGTATGACCGGATAAACAAACGTGTTGACGAAATGGTAAAACAAGGACTGGTTGACGAGGTTAGATCATTGATCCCCTACCGCCATTATAACGCCTTAAATACCGTTGGCTACAGCGAATTGTTCGATTATTTTGACGGTAAAACCGATTTGGACAAAGCCATCGATCTTATTAAACAGAATACCCGCCGCTTTGCAAAAAGGCAGCTTACCTGGTTCAGAAAAGATCAGCAGATCCACTGGCTTAAGCCGGATGAGATACAACCCGAAATTATTGACCGGTTACTACTTGATCAATCTCAATAAATACTGGCCATAGCCGCTTTTAATGTACCGTTGTGCCAAACCGGTTAACTGTTCTTTGTCGATAAAGCCCATACGGTAGGCAATCTCTTCGATACAGCCAATTTTGGTATCCTGGCGTTTTTCAATTACGCGCACAAACTCGCTGGCATCGCTTAACGAGTCGAACGTACCTGTATCCAGCCATGCTGTTCCCCTGTCCATAACGCCCACTTGTAAAGTACCTTGCTCCAGGTAATATTTATTTACATCCGTGATCTCGTATTCGCCGCGTGGCGATGGCTTTAAGTTTTTGGCGACCTCAATTACCGTATTATCGTAGAAGTAAAGCCCCGGTACAGCAAAATTAGATTTAGGTGCTAATGGTTTTTCCTCTATCGATAAAGCCTTAAAATCCTTGTCAAACTCAACAACACCATAACGCTCAGGGTCTGCAACCGGGTAAGCAAAAACAGCCGCCCCGTTTACATCATTAAAGCTTTGAACCAGTTTACTAAAACCGCTTCCATAAAATATGTTATCGCCCAGTACGAGCGCCGCTTTGTCATCACCGATAAATTTTTCGCCTATTACAAAAGCCTGTGCAAGTCCGTTAGGTACTGCTTGCACCGCGTATTCAAAATTACAGCCTAATTCTTTTCCGTCGCCTAATAAGCGTTTAAAGCTTTCATTATCTTCGGCGGTAGTAATTATTAAAACATCTTTTATACCAGCCAGCATCAATACAGATAATGGATAATAGATCATTGGCTTATCATAAATAGGCATTAACTGCTTACTTATTGCCTTGGTTATAGGATAAAGCCGGGTGCCTGATCCGCCTGCTAAGATTATTCCTTTCATATAATTTTAATTATTGTTGAAGTTTGGCTATACAGTCTGTTAAACTGTCCCTCCAATACGGTATCTCTATATTAAATGTTTGTTTTACTTTACTTTTATCCATAACAGAATAACTTGGCCTTGTAGCCTTGGTTGGATATTCGTCCGTACGGATAGGGATTGCTTTTACCGGGGTTGCTGATATATCAAATATGGCACGGGCAAAGTCAAACCATGAGGTTACGCCCTCGTTGCTGTAATGGTAAATGCCATAAGCCTTGCTTCCGTTGTTGATAATGAGTAATACAAATTCGGCAAGGTCAATAGCGTATGTCGGGGTACCCACCTGGTCGGCAATTATTTTAAGTTCGTCACGGTCACTGCCCAGCTTAAGCATGGTTTTAACAAAGTTGCCGGCATATTCAGAATACAGCCAGCCGGTACGGATAATAAAATGCTCTTTTAAAACTGATGCTATAGCCAGCTCGCCATCCAATTTGGTTTGACCATAAACACTTATCGGGCTTGCCTCATCCTCTTCGGTAAGCGGATGGGCAACATCGCCTTTAAAAACAAAGTCGGTTGATATATGGATCAATACCGCGCCATGGTTTTTACATTGAACAGCCAGGTTAGCCGCACCTGTATTGTTTACCTTTTTGGCAAGTTCGCTATCGTCTTCGGCCTTATCAACAGCCGTATAAGCGGCGCAGTTAATGGCGTAAGCCGGTTTGTATTGTTGAAAAATTTTGTCTAAACCTGTAACGTCAAGGATATTTGCTTCAGACTCGGGCGGGAAAATAATATTGGTTAACCCTTTTAGTTGGGCCACATATTTTATGCACTGCCCCAACTGACCCGAGGCTCCAAAAACAACTATATTACTCATTATGATAATAGTTAGATTAGCAAAGATGTTAATTTATGATTGACATTTATTATATCATTTGTTTTATAGCTTTTAATGTTATTGGCGGGGCTGTTTTGGCGCACGAGACATTTAAAAGTTATAAGATAATCCTTACCAAAATGGTTAAGTCCATTTGTAAAGCGGTAAAGGATACACGTAGATTGACTCATTGACTGCTAATATAGCTATAAAATATGTAAATATTACACTATGTAAGTATTACACTCAGACTTTATTATAATGCACTTATATTTCGGGCCGTTTCGTAATCACATTGCCTGTTATTATAATTAAATTAAGTTAAATTTGCTTTGCTATCAATCTGTAACATTTGAAACAACGCGTTAAAGAGTCTTATAAAAAGTTAAGGTCAACTAATATCTTATCTAACTTCCTTAACTTAAGTGGCATACAGATCTCAAATATATTGTTGTTGTTAATAACCATTCGCCTGATAACAGGCAGTGTTGGCATTGCGGGTTTCGGTATAATCATGTTCGCCTACCGGTTTTCGTTGCTCGCCGGTACGGTTATTAATTACGGCACAGGGCAATCGGGCATAAAAGATACTACACTTAATCTTACCGATGCAAAAAAACTAAGCGCTGTGTTTTCTAACACGTTATGGATAAGGGTGGTTATTTTTATATTATTTTTAATTGGATTAGCCGGTTTTTATTGGCTGCATAGCAGTAACTACACCTATATTTTATTAGCAACACCGGTTGTATTGGCCGAGGTATTTAACCCGTTGTGCTTTTTTATTGGTATTGAAAAGATCAGGATCTTTAATGTATGGAACCTGGTATCAAATATCGCCGCGGTATTGGCTATTTTACTTTTTATAAAAGGCCCTGCCGATGCCGTGTGGGTTAATTTTATTTTGGGGACGGGTAACGTTGTCACCTATTTAGGTTTATTGGTGTATTTAACAGGCCGCTTAAAAACAAGTTTTCAAATCCCGTTAAAAGCCGATCTGTTAGCTATAGCCAGGGATAATTTTTATCTGACGGTAAACAATATTTCGGCTAACCTGCAGCAATCCATCATTATATTCGCGCTGGAGTGGGGTAACTCGGGCCTGCTGGGCGCATATACGTTGTGCGACAGGATCATGGGACAAAGCAGGAACTTACTTAATATTATCAGTATTGCTATTTACCCCAACGCGGTTAAAATGTACCAACAAAGTGCCGCTGCCTGGGATAATTACCGTAAAAGATCAAAGTACCTGTTTGCGGGGATCTTTGCAGCAGGTGCCGCGCTGGTGTTTGTATTGGCTGATCTGATCATATTTATCCTGTCAAAAAAACATAATGCCGACGCAGTTATGGTTTTAAGGGTGATGGCATTTGTACCGGTTATATCTGCTTTAAATGTATTTAGCGTGGTTGATATGTTATTAAAAAGCAAAAATGTGTATCTATTTAAAATTGCTGTAATTTTAATTATTGTGGCTACAGGAGTAGCATTTTCATTAGTAGCTACCGGTAATAATTTGCTGATAGCCACTTTTACGCTTATTATTGAACTTAGCGCCTGGGTTATGTATGAATATGTTATAAAAAAATCGCCGGTTAAAAATGTCTAAACCTGTAGCGCTAATTCTGCTTAACTGGAATACACCCGTGCATACGGCAAACTGTATTTTATCATTACAACAATACTGTGATGAACAGTTGTTTGATATCCTTGTAGCGGATAACGGGTCGACAGATAATTCATTAGCATTGCTTAAAGCCCAGTTCCCTGATTTGATTTATATCGATAACAAAGAGAACCTGGGCTTTGCCGAAGGCAATAACAGGGGGTTGGCTTATAGCATAAACAATGGTTACACCTATTCGTTGGTAATGAATACCGATACCTTAGTTGATGAGGACCTGGTAACCTGCCTTAAAACGCATTTAGATAATTATTTACAAGCCGCCGCCGTACAACCCGTCATCTATTGGATGCACGACAGAACAAAAATCTGGAATGGCGAGGGCAGTTTTAACGCATTTTTGGGTATAACAAAATCATCAACCAAAACACCTGATACAAATACTTATAAAACTGTTGAGTGGGTAACCGGCTGTTGCATGATGATCCGAAACTCGGCCTTAATTATGAGCGGGGTATTTAACAAGCTGTTCTTTTTGTATTACGAGGATGTTGAGCTATCCTACCGTCTGCGCGACTGCGGTTATGAACTGCATTACCTGCCGTCATGCAAAATGTACCATGAAGCCGGTGTATCAGCCAAGGTCGAAAAAAAGGAAGGCTTTTTAAGCCCGGTTATCCATTACTACATCAGCCGCAACCATATCTGGTTTTTAAGGCGCTACGCGTTGCCGGCTTATTACCCCGTCAATATTATTTATAACGGCTTTTATTATCTTGCCTTATTGGCCTATTTTACATTGCGCGGGCGTAAAGAAAAAGCAGGGTATTTGATCAAAGGTTTAAAAGAAGGAATTTTCGCATCAAATGACCTAATTTGGTCGCCAAATAATATCAGCATCCGGTAAGCATGTTTATTTTCCCACTCATATATCTCGTTTCGTTTGTAATGGCGGTAAGAGAGGTTTACAAAGGAAAGACCGAGGGGATACTGCTATTTTTTATTTTTGGATTATCCATCTACACCACAGCAATGTCTGTTGCGTTTATGCTGGGGTTTAAAGATTTTATCCCGGTTTTTCAGTTTTTTAAAGAGATCCTGGTATTAAGCGTGCTTACCTTAAACATCCTCAACTTAAAATACCGGCCCAGGTTCCATTTATTAGATTATGCCATACTTGCGTTCCTGGGCTATACATTTATCTATGCTATTTTACCCATTGGCGAGCAGGGCTTTGTCGATCGCCTTTTGGCTTTTAAAAGCACATCCTTTTACATTGTTGTATATTTTGCCGGCCGGCTGTTAGATCCTAAAACCGTTTTTGTTAATAAATATTTCAATTATATTATCCTGTTAACCATTGCTGCCGGCGCCGTTTTATTGGTCGAGGTAGCCATGAAACAGCAATTGCAGCTGTTTACCGGGTATACAGATTATTGCTACTACTTCTTTAATATTGAACCCAGCGGCATCTTTGGCTTGAGTACAACGTTCGACTCGGACAGCGGGCTGCGGCGCTTTGCCAGTTTCTTTAACAACCCGCTTGAACATGCTGCCGCTACCCTACTGGCCCTATCAGTTATAGCGGCACTTTATACCCGCGATGATAATAAATTTAAACCGACCGATATTGGCGTCCTTGCCATAATAGCCTCATTTCTTTCTATCATATTCGCGTTATCGCGTGCGCCGCTGGCCGCTTATTTCTTTATCATTTATATTTACGCGCTGGTAACTAAAAAAAAATACATCACCGGCACTGTACACGTTGGTGTTGGTTTGGCAGCGGTTTATTTAATTTACCTGTTTACCCAATTTGACAGCAATAACCATAACGGCCTTATCGCCGTTTTAATGAATACGGTTGATTTTAGCGATCCGTCAAGCGTGGGGCACCTGGTACAATGGGTCGAAGGTGTAATGGCTATGATAGCCCATCCGTTTGGCCTGGGCCTGGGTACATCAGGCCGGGTGGCAGGCTCGTTGGGCGAAAATGTGGGCGGCGAAAACCAATTTATTATTATCGGGGTGCAAGCCGGCATAATTGCCTTACTTTTATATTTGGCCATTTACGTTATGTTTATTAAAACAAGCTTAAAGTGGCTGCCCCGGTTAAGGGGCAAAGAACGAAAAGTATGTATGGCAGTTTTGCTGATAAAAGTCGGGTTTTTCATCCCTATGTTAACATCCGAAGTTGAATCATCATCCTACCTGTCATACATGAACTGGTTTTTATCAGGGTTATTGATCAGTATGATCATGTATCCCGTAAAACCTCAATTACAACCGGCAAATGATAATTGAAAAACTCATCAGAACGCTAAAGAACGACCCCGATTACAAGTGGGAAAGCCCCCACTCGGGCCGCGATCTTTTTAGCGTCGCGTGGGTCAGGTTTTTCCAGGTTATAAGGGGTTTGTTTTTAAAACCGTTTTTAAAAAGGTCGGCAGGCTTTGTTTTTGTGGGTACCCATGTAAAAGTGAGGCACGGTTACCAGGTTACTGCAGGTAAAAACCTGATACTGGATGATAATGTAAGTATCAGCGCCTTATCGTTTGATGGTATTAAGTTTGGTGACGATGTATCCATAGCGCGCGACTCGATGTTATTTTGCACAGGCATTATAGCGCAAAAAGGAAACGGCATCACCATCGGCGACAGGACAGGCATCGGCGCCCGCGCATTTTTAGCCGGTCAGGGAGGTATTACCATAGGTAATGACGTGATAACGGGACCAAATATCCAGGTGTTTTCAGAAAATCATAATTTTTCAGACCTGTCGCAAACCATAAAAGCGCAGGGCGTTACCAAACAGGCTACGGTTATTGGCAATAATTGCTGGCTTGGTGGCGGTGTTACCATATTGGCAGGTGTAACTATTGGCGATGGTTGTGTAATAGCCGCCGGAAGCGTAGTTACTAAATCGGTACCTGCAAACTCCATTGTCGCGGGGGTACCGGCCAAAGTTGTAAAAAGCAGGGACGCAGTTTAAAACATGCCTAAGCCTTTAAAAATAGCTGTTGATGTACGCGACCTGAGGTTAGCCAAAACCGGCACACGGACTTATTTGGAAGAGTTATGTGCTGCGTTTAAAAAGTTAGAAACTGATGATCTTCGCTTCTTTTTTTTAGATACCAGTATCCCGGTTTATACCGGTAATAACAAATTATTGAAATTGGCAGAGCACGCCCGTTACCAATTTTGGAAACAGGCTGTATTACCCTTAAAAGCTTTTTTTAACGGGTGCGATGTCGTGTTCTGTACGGATAATTTTGTCCCGCTGATACATTTAGGATATAAAACTATCCCCGTTTTTCATGACGCTTTCTTTTTTGAAACACCCCAAAACTATGGCAGTTTATGGCTGTGGTTATATAAAAAAACAGCTATCCCGGCAGCCAAAAGATCACCTTTTGTAATTACACCATCTGCCTGGGCAAAAAAACAGATCAATTATTATACAGCAATTGATAATGAAAAGCTGGTTGTGATCCCCGAAGGGCCAAAAACATTAGGTGATAAGCCCCACCCAACCCTCCCCGGTAGGGAGGGCTTTTTAAAAGTCTCCCCTACCGGGGGAGATTTAGAGGGGGCTCCTGTGAATGATTCGAAACAATTACTAAAATCGTTTTCTTTAAGCCCGCGATCTTATATTTTGCATGTAGGCTCTATGTTTAAAAGGAAGAACATCCCGGCTTTGATACATGCTTTCAGTAAGGTTAAAGCATCAGGATATCCTGAATTAAAGCTGGTATTGGCCGGCCCTGCACCATCAACCCAAATTGATACGGATAATCAACTGATAACGGATGCCATCGCCGAAACAAACTTACAGCAGGATATTATACTAACCGGCTATTTATCAAATGCCGCGCTGGGCCAACTTTATAAAAATGCCCTGGTGTACGTTTTTCCATCGATAAACGAGGGTTTTGGCATACCTGTATTAGAGGCATTTAGCTATGGATTGCCGGTGCTTGTGGCTAACAATACCTGTTTACCCGAAGTTGGAGGCGATGCAGTTTTACTGTTCGATCCTTTTGATACCGATGATATGAGCTCGAAAATAAAAAATGTGTTGGATGATGGGCAATTGCGCAAAGACATGAGTAGCAAAGGCACAGAACGGCTTAAATTATTCTCATGGCACAATACGGCTTTGCAATTGATTGATGTGTTTCGGAAAGCTGTCTAACTGTTTAAAAACACCTCGACATGCTCGTCGGCAACCTTTTCCCAGTTAAACACGCTTAACGCGCGATCTGAGGCTTTTTGAGCCAGCTTTAGCATTTCGGGGTAGTTGCATTCACAAAAGTTTATTTCTTCGGTTAATGAACTGATATCACCTTTTTTAAACATGCGGGCTGTCCCTAATACCGCATATTGATTTTCTTCAATATCACTGACGATCAGCGGGACATTAAGCCCCATAACCGTCAACACTACCGGCGACAAGCCTTCAACATCAGAGGGCTGGATGTAGCAGTATGAATTAACCATCAGCGTATTGGTATCGTTGCCATACACGTATCCCGGAAATACTACCTGGTCATTTGCCATATCCAGGATCTGTTTTTCGTAGGATGATGGATTGGGCGAGCCACCTATCAATACCAGCTTCCTTTTCGATTTTGAATTTTTAAATGCAGGGATTAAATAATGCAAACCCTTATCGGGTATAAATCGCCCTACAAAAAGATAATAGCCGCCTTTTTCAAGGCCCAGTCTTTCTAAAATATCCGTATTGCTTGTGCCTGCTTCAACCTCGCTGCCAAACGGGATAAATTTATAGGTCTTTTTAAACTTATCCTCGAAAAGCTTTTTAGCAATTACATTATCAAATATCACTTCGTTTGGCAGGTGCGCGGTTAAATATGCCGAGAAACGTAAATAGAGCTTACCGTACCAGGGCCATTTATCACGTTTCCAGTCTACCCCATCCTGGCTTATAAATACTTTCTTTCCAAATAAACGTAAGGGTATGGCCCAGATACTATTACCGCCATTTTGTATGTGTACAATATCGGCCGTATTATTAACAATAATATCAAAAGTACATTTAAACGAATGCAGAAGTGTATCCAACCCCTTTTTGGCGCTGGTTTTAAAGGTTTTTATTTTTACGCCTTTATATTCCTCAACATCAACAAATACATCGGGATACCGGCGGTTATAAGCAACAACACCGTGTCCGCGGTTTACAAGCCTGGGGAATAATTCGAGGGCAAATTTATCTGCTCCTGCAGCACCTTTTGCCAAGGGGATTGACCGGAAGCCAAAAGCAGCAATACGCATTATCTAAAGTAAATATTTATATAGTAATATGTTCCTTGGCTAAATAAATATTTTTCTCTTGTAGGTAGTCCGAATAATAATTAGTGATATATTCTTTTAATGCTATGCGCCAGTCCTGCATGATATTCATGCTTCGCAGCTCAAGTTTCTTATTGATCAGCCTTTCTGAAGGTGGCCTTGGGGCAAAGTAAGTATCTTTAAAATAGTTTGATGAAACCTTATTAAGTGTAGTTTCGTTTTCAAGGCCTAATATCTTTACAAGCTCTCCTGCAACTTCATACCTGCTGGTTTCGCCGTTACAAACCATGTTGTACAGGCCCCAGTATTCTCTTTCGATCAGAAGTTTTACGTTTTTAGCAAAATCAACTGTAAAAGTTGGTGTGCCGTCTTTATCATTTACAACATGCAAATTGCGTTTGCCCTCTGCCAATTGCTTAATTAGTTTATTAATGAATTTCTTATCCTTATCAGGCCCGCCGCCCATCATCCAGCCTGCACGGCATACAATGTAACGTGTCGCATTTTCGCGTACATAACGCTCGCCCATATATTTCGACCGGGCATAATGGCCAAGCGGGTTAGGCTCGTCCCAGTCATCATAAAAATCTTTGGTACCATCAAATATCCCAGCGGTGCTGATGTAAAGCATCGGGATATTCAATTTATTGGCAATAAATACAGCATTTTCTACAGAAGTAGTATTGGTCAGGTAAGTATCGTCAAGGTTTAGTTCGCAATATTCAAGGTCGGTATATGCGCCTAAATGAAATAGGTAATCAGGTTTAAATGCTTCTACATCTCTTTTATAAGCGTCAAAGTTTCTGAAATCGAGAAAACTAAGCCACTGTTCATTTACATCCTTATCTGTGCATTTGATCTCGTAATCATCTTTAAATATGCGGTAAAAGGCTTCTCCAAGCATTCCACCCGCACCAGCAATGTAAATTTTTTTCTTCATATAAACGTTTAAACCATAGTGGTAACATCTGGTAGATGTTTAAAAAATAGCCAGACGGCTGTGTTTACCTTCAATCTACAAAATTAACTTTTTTTGGGTCATTACCATGATATTTTTAAAACCCAATCAATAAAACCATTAATTCACCTATACAATTATTATGGTTATACGTTTTTTATTGTTAAATTGATTAGAAAAAGCACAATAAAAACTAAATTTTATAATTGCATAATGTTATCTGATATAATACAAGCATATTTGATTTTTGTTTGATTAACACAATAAAAACATTTATCTGCAACCAAAGTAATTAGCCATAATGAATATTCTTGTTGTAAACTGGACATGGTATCCAAGCGGCGGAGATTGGACCTATGTTGAAAATGTAGTTGATCTTTACCAAAAAAAAGGGCACCAGGTTATACCATTTTCAATGAAGGACGACAGGAACTTTCCATCGCCCTACAGCGATTATTTTATTGAGAACATTGATTATAAAAAAATTAACCGGCGCAGTATTACCGCGGGCTTAAAGGTTGTAAGTAAAAGCATTTATTCTGTCGAGGCTCAGAAAAATTTAGAACGGCTTTTAAACGATGTTAAAATAGATTTCGCGCACATAAACGTTATCCACCATTACATTACCCCTACTATTTTAAAAATACTTAAAGAGAAAAACATACCTGTCATCTGGACATTGCATGAATACACCCCTATATGCCCGGAAAGTACTTTTATAAACCACGACGAGGTATGCGAGCGATGTTTTGGCGGCGCATTTTATAATTGTATTACCCACTCCTGTAAAAAAGGATCGTACCTGGCAAGTACAGTGGCTGCGCTTGAAAACTATGTTCACAGGTACCTCAATTACTACTCATACGTAGATCATTATATTTGCCCGTCTGTTTTTTTGTATGAAAAATTCAGGTCCTTTAATTTTTTTGCTGATAAGCTTGTTCAACTTTATCATGGCTATGATTATACAGAAATTGCAGCCGCAGCTTTAAAGCCCCGGTTATTCGACGAAAAATATATTGTATTTGTTGGCCGCCTGGAGAAAATAAAAGGCGCACACACCGTGTTACATGCCATGAAACAATGCCCGGATATTGAACTTAAAATAATAGGAACCGGCACGCAAGAGCAGGCTCTGCAAGAATTTAAGGAAGCTAACCAGTTAAACAATGTTACCTTCCTAAGTAAAAAAACCAGGCAGGAAACTTTACAGATAATTAACGGTGCCGAATTTTTGATCTGCGCGTCAGAATGGTATGAGGTTTTAGGTTTTACAGTGGTCGAGGCTATGGCGTTGGGTAAACCGGTTATCGGTTCGGCCATAGGTGCTATACCCGAAATGGTGATTGATAACCATACCGGTTTTTTATTTGAGCCGGGCAATTACAACCAACTTGCCGAAAAGGTTAAAGCATTATATACAGATAACGAACTGATAATTGAAATTGGCAAAAATGCGAGGCGACACATTAATCAGCTCATCAATACCGAAAAGCATTTTGAAGGTTTACAAAAACTAATTCCCGGTTTATAGGTTCTAACACCTTGTACTATTTGCACTATAGCTTTAGACTGATATAATATTTTATATTTGCATACTTAGATTAACATCAATTTTTCATGCGCATTAAATACCTGTTTTATATATTATTTCTTAGTTTAATATTTATTGCCGGCCAGAGTAAAGCTCAGGGAATATCCCTAAGCGATCTGAAAAGTATGAAGGTAAGCCAGGCTTCTGACGAGCAGATCATACAAGCCTGGAAAAAAATACAAGATGCCGGTTTATCTGAACAACAAGCCTATGAACTGATGGCTAAAAACGGGCTGCCGCCAGATGAGGTCCAGGCGTTTAAAGACAGGGTAACATTATTAGGCCTAAATGGCAAGTCTACCGCTCCTATAAAAAGCCTCTCAACAGAAAAACAAACAACAGGCTCATCCCGTGACGTTATAGATATGGTGGTAAAACCAAAACCATTTGAGCATCCGCCTGTAAAAAAACAGCAGCCGGTATTAGAAGTTTACGGCACACAGTTTTTTAAACAAGCTATTAGTTTTGAACCCAATTTCTCCATAGCTACCCCTAAAAGCTACGTGCTTGGCCCGGGTGATAAGGTAATTGTATTACTAACCGGCCTGAATGAAAAAAATCTTGAAGCAACAGTAACTCCTGATGGCAATGTGCAAATACCGTTTGCAGGCCTGGTATATGTAAATGGTTTTACTATAGAGCAGGCTACCAGCTTAATCAGGAATAAAATGACCAAAATATATCCGGGTTTAAGATCCGGACAGACGCAATTAACCGTAAACCTGGGCAGTACCCGCAGTATAAAAGTAACGGTTAAAGGCGAGGTTAACACTCCCGGATCATACACCCTATCGTCTTTGGCAACCTTGCCTAACGCGCTATATAATTCAGGCGGGCCAAGCGCAAATGGTTCATTAAGATACATTAAACTGATAAGAAATAACAAGCTTTACAAAACGATAGATTTTTACGGCTACCTGCAAAACGGGATCCAGGACGGAAACATCAGGCTTGAGGACCAGGATGTGATACAGATACCTGTTTATAAAAAGAGAGTAAGTATTAGCGGCGAGGTAAAAGATCCGGCTATTTATGAGCTAAAAGACGATGAACATTTAGATGACCTGATCAAATATGCCAGTGGATTTACCGATACGGCTTACACCGGCGTTGCCAAAGTTGATCAAATTAATGACCTGCAGCGCGAGGTAAAAGATGTATCGGCTAATCTTTTTGCCAACTATACCCCTCATAACGGCGATAAAGTACAAATTGGCGCCATTACCAATCGTTATACCAACCGCGTTGTGCTTCAGGGGTCTGTTTATCGTCCGGATGTTTACGAGCTTACTGCGGGGCTTACATTGGGCCAGCTTTTAAAGCAGGCACAGGGTTTAAAGCCGGAAGCTTATATGGAACGCGGCTATATTAACCGTACACTCCCAAACCTGGAAAAACAAAGCATACCGTTTAAGCCAACTGATGTGCTTAACGGCGCTAATGATATACCGCTGCTCCGTGAAGATACCGTAGTTATTATGGACCGCCAGGCATTTGTGTCTGAGCAAAAGGTTACAGTAAGCGGTTATGTAAAGCGCCCCTCTATCATCACTTATCGTAAAGGATTAAAACTGGCAGATGCGATCGCGATGTCGGGTGGGTTTGCTGATGAAGCAGCCGACCATCACATAGAAGTAAACCGGGTTATAAAAAATGCGTCAGACAGCGTAGCTAACCAGCAGGTTAATACTTTTATTGTAGATATGAGCGACAATAATGACGCTAACCGCAACATCGAATTGCAACCAATGGATGTGATCAATGTGCCGCGGTTAGTTAATTACCGATCGTTAGGTGATGTTGCTGTTAAGGGTGAAGTTGTATTTCCGGGAGTCTATCCGGTGGAAAAAAGAAATGAAACGGCGGTTGATTTCCTGCAAAGGGCCGGTGGGGTAACGCCTTATGGTTCGATGGAAAATACCCAGGTTTATAGAAATGGCGTACGTGTTAATCTTGATCTGACTGCAAAACATGCTACAGAATCCAGTAAAAACATGATATTGCTACCTGGTGATAGTGTTTATGTCCCACGTGTGATATCTTATGTTGAGGTATCGGGTGCAGTAAATAACCCGCAATACATCAACTATAAAGGGCGTAGTTTTAAATATTATATTAATGCCGCTGCAGGAACTACCCAAAATGCGCGGTTAAAAGGAGCATATATTAAGTATCCTGATGGTTTAAACCAACCTATAAGGCATTTCTTGTTTTTCCGCCGGTACCCCGCTGTTAAACCGGGCAGTAAGATCGTAGTTCCTGAAAAAACGCCTGATAATAAGATTAAGATAGGTTTTGGTGATCTGGGCAGTATAGCCGCAGCATTAACTGCGTTGGTAAGTATTGTTGCTATTTTACATAAATAAAATATGAACCAGGAAAATACGCAATATCCTTACGAGCCTGAATTTTCGATCAAGAAGCTGGTTAATGACCGTATTGATGATATAAAATACGTTTTAAGTTTTAAAACCGCACTGATAATAGCTTTGATTGCCGGAGGCCTGGCAGGCGCGGTAATCGCATGGGTGCGTGATCCTACCTATACCGCCAAATTAACTTTTGTAGTAGACGATTCAAAATCATCAGGTGGCGCCGGGGGGTTATCGGCTTTAGCCGGTTTGGCCGGTTTTGACCTGAACGGAATAGGCGGCGGAAGCGGCGTACTGGCAGGTGATAATGTGCAGGAACTCATAAAAAGTCATAAACTGATAAAAGCTACCCTGTTAACTGCTTATGATAGTACACAAACACTTGCAGATAAGTATGCAGCAGTATATAAGCTTAATGAAAAATGGTTGAAATATAGCCCCGACGGAAAGATAACCCGCTTTCCGTTAAACGGTAAACATAACACCAGGTTACAGGATAGTTTATTGCATGAAATGACCACGCTGATATTGTCGGGCGAGTTTGAAATAGCAAAGACAGATAAGAAGCTGGGTTTTTTTGAGGTAAACACTACCATGAAGGACGAACGGTTGGCCCAGCTTTTTTGCACCCGAATGATTAATCAATCAACTGATTTTTATATCAGCACAAAAACGCTAAGATTAAGAGATAACGTTAATCGTTTGCAAAAACGTGCTGATAGCATTGGTGTGATACTTAATCGTAAGACTTACGCTGCAGCGGCAGCTAATCAAAATACATTAGATCTTAACCCGGCTTATACAGCCTCTAATGCAAATATTGAAGTGAGAGAACGTGATAAAGTAGTGCTATCAACTGTTTTTTCTGAAACTGTAAAAAACCTTGAAGCAAGCAAAACTATGCTTGCTCAAGCTACACCAACGGTACAAATTGTTGATGAACCGGAACTGCCCTTGAAGAAAAATAAGTTCAAATATTCTATTGCTGTTCCGGCAGGTATATTATTATTTGAATTGGTGCTTAGCTTTTATATATTATTTACCCGCAAAAAATCTAAAATCTATAACTAATACCCAATTCACCGTGCAGATTGTATACGTCATTATGTGGTATATAATAATCACCGGGAGTGTAATCCTTTAATACCCACTCGTAATTTAATGACTTAATTTCTTGCAGCTTGGCGTTAAATATAAAGTTCTTATAGTTCCACTCTCCTACTAAGGCAAAAGCATAATCTACCCAATTGCGGCTATTACCATTTATGCTGGGCAAATAATTCAGGGCAAAATCAACATCGTGTTCATAACGCTCAACCTGTATCCCAAATTTCTTTAACCCTGATACCCAACTTACATCCATAGATTGCAGATTACCTCCTGAGCCCGTACCCGCTCCTAAGATTTGCCCCAGATTAGTTTGCCCGGCCCTTACCTGGCTATGAATATACCATCCCTGAGCTTGCCTCACATAACGATCTACTGTTTGCGACATTTGAGTTATCTCAGTACTGAATAAAATATGCTGGTCTTTAGCATCATTTATAGTAATCATTTTTCGTACACCAAAAATATAAGCTCTTGAATGTTCAGGAGAACCGATAAAATCTGATAAGTTGACTGAATTATCATTCAAGCCATACTCAAAATAAACTTCGGCCTGTGCTTTTGTAAACAACCATCTTGCATAAAAAGATGTTAGCTGATCACGGCCAAATTTATCAGAGCCGGCAGTATCCGGTTTTGAATATGGTGTAAAAAACGGCACATAACCATTAAAACCTTTAACATCCGAGTGATACGCATCAAATACCCGTGTTAAACCTAAAGTCAGCCCTGGAATCCATTTGGGATGATAATTGATATTAAAACCTGTATAATATCGCCAATCATCTCTTTTAGGTCTATATAGATCAGTCCCTGTTGATGTAGTTGTAGTTAATAAAGGCGTCACCCCCGAGTTTTCTAATTTTGCCGCAATGATCTGTCCTTCAAATGATCCTAAAAAAGTTTTTAATGGCCGGTTGGTGTTAAGGGTAAGATGTTTAAACCCGGGGGCATTGTCACTTAATATTAAAGCATTCCTGATACCCGGTCCCCACCATATACTCTCGTTTGACAGGCCTAATGCTATTCCACCAAATGTTAAGGTTATATTACTTTGACCCCAAAAGGCTTTTTTATAAGCGCCGTTTCCATAACGTTCTGGTTGGTCTATATAATTATGATATCTATAATAAAGCGCCAAATCAGCATCATTATGTCCTGTGGCGAAACCTGCAAAATTTGGATTGGCTGCATATACAAACTCCGGCCTAAGCTGTATACTTAAAAATCCATATTTTAAATAGATGCCCCCACTAACCATGGTTTGATAACCTTTTGCAGGTATCATAGCCTCATCATTCCATCCATAAGGATGATCAGAATTAAATTGTTGCTGCCAGCTTAACGGTAATATTTGCAAAACCCCTGCACCATTTGCAAAAGAAGTGTAACCATGTGCCTGCGTACTATCCTCCGGACTATATAAATTGCTTGTGCCTGAAGTTGCCACCGGTGTTAAAGGGCGCAGTGTAAATGACAAATTTGAATCAACTTTGCCCAGTAATTGCATCCGCCTATAATAGTCGTCAAGTACAGGTGTACCAACAGGGAGCGACTGTGCATTTACGCGTAACTGCAATATTACACATGTAATAAAACAGAGATTAAATACAGTTAATGCTTTTTTCATCATACAATTAACTAAAATCTATAAGTAATACCTAATTCGGCATGAAAATTATATACATCATTATGCGGTATATAATATTGGCCTGGATCATAATCCTTTAAAATCCATTCATAGTTTAATGATTTGATTTCCTGCAATTTGGCATTGATCAATAAGTTTTTATAGTTCCACTCGCCATGTAAATCAAATGCAAAATCTACCCAATTTCGGCTATTCCCATTTATTGGGGACAAATATATTTGAGCGAAATCGGCATCATGTTCATATCTTTCAAATTCAACCCCTAATTTTTTTAGTCCGGAAACCCAACTAACATCAACAGACTGGATATTACCGCCTGTACCGGTGCCTGCGCCCAGGGTTTGTCCATTGTTGGTATGCCCTTGGAGTAATTGATAATTAACATACCACAAACCAACCTCTCTAATTGATAACTCCTGGTGTTGTGATGTTTGTGTTACTTCTGTACTAACTAAAATATGTTGATCATTACTTCCGTTAAACGGCAGCATTTTTCTTAACCCAAACACATACGCTCTTGAATGCTCAGGTGATTGTACCAGATCTGTTATATTGTATAAATTATCTTCCCAACCATATTCAAAATATACTTCTGCCTGTGCTTTTGGAAATAACCATCTGCCATATAGTGATGTTATTTGATCTCGCGGAAATAAATCGCCTACACCATTATTAACATCCTTTTTTATGTACGATGTAAAAAATGGCACATAAGCGCTGAAGCCCCCTGTTTTTACGTCATTATAATAAGCGTCAAAAGTCCTTATAATTCCCAATGTAAAGCCCGGGATCCATTTTGGGTGATAATTTATATTGAACCCAGTAAAATAGCGCCAATCGTTCCTTTTTTGGACGTACAAGTTTGTTCCGTCAGGTAAAGTAGTGGTTAATAATGGCGGATATCCGGAATTATCCAAATGACCTGCTATAACTTGTCCCTCAAAATATCCCAGATAAGTTTTTATAGGTTTAACCGTATTTATAGTGATATGTTTAAATCCGGCAGCATTGTTAGTTAATACCAATGCATTTTGAATACCCGGCCCCCACCATAAATTTTCGTTTGATAAACCTATTGACATAGCGCCAAACGTTAGCCGTATGCTGCTTTGACCTAAAAAAGCTTTACTATAAATACTATTGCCATAACGTTCTGGCCAATCTACTAAATTATGAAAAGCATAATAGCTTTGTAATTCACTGGCTGAACGGTCTGTAGCGTATCCTGTAAAATCAGTATTAGCCGCATAAACATACTCTGGCCGAAACTGAACACTTAGTGGGCCATATTTTACATAAAACCCGCCGCTAACCATTGTTTGATAACCCCGTGCTGGTATCATAGCGCCATCGTTCCAGCCGTATGGATGGTCAGAATTAAATTGCTGCTGCCAGCTTAGTGGCAAAATCTGAAACTGACCTTTGCCCTTACCAAATGAAACCTGGCTGCTTGCAACCCAATGATCTTTTTTTAGCGTACTATCAGGGTCGAAAATATCTTTTGTATTTAATGTTTCTTTTGAAAGAAGTGGCCTCACAGAAAAAGACAGGTTTGAATCAATCTTATCTAATAACTGCATCCGCCGATAGTAGTCATCCAAAACGGGTGTACCAACGGGCATTGATTGTGCATATGTATTGTTTGAAAAAAACATAAGTACAAAAACAAATATGATATTAAATACAAAAAATATATTTTTCATATTTAATATGATTAAAACCTGTAAGTTACCCCGGTTTGCAACTGCAAATTAAATTGATGTCGTTGATGCTTAAATGTTATATCATCGCCCGGCTGGGTTAAACCCCATTGGTAATCCAGTGATTGTATTCCTTGAATTTTGGCATTAAAGATCAGATTTTTATAATTCCACTCGCCATTAAAAGCCATACTCAGATCCACCCAATGACGTGTATAATCCTTGCTGTCCTGGAATGCATAATAATAAAAATCATTATCATGTACATACCGTTCAATTTGTAATCCCAGTTTTTTAAGCCCTTTTACCCAGCTAACCTCTACTGATTGCAAATTACCACCCGGTCCAATGCCGGCACCTAATTCCTGTCCCTGGTTGGTATAACCTTGTCTTACATTTTGGCTTACATACCATTCCCTTCCTTGCATATCATCTGTAATGCTTGTTCCTTGTAATTGGGTAACTTCAACTCCGATCAGGATATTTTCGTCTGATTTTTGTTGAAACGGCAAAAGCTTTCTTAAACCAAAAATGTAAGCGCGTGATTCGTTTGGAGTTAATAACGACTGCTCAAGATCCAGTGTATTGTTATAATGTCCATATTCAAAATAAATTTCGGCATGTTCTTGCGGCCAAAGCCAGCGCATAAACATTGAGCTTATCCTGTCTTGTTTATTGATAGGATGGTCGGGCGCAGTTGTCTTGTTAACAGTAGAGAAAAAAGGCAAATAATCGCCAATGCCGCTTAAATTTTTACCATATGCTTGTTGGGCCTGATCAAAACCTAAAAACAATCCGGGAACCCATTTAGGTTGCCATGTTATAATTACCCCTGATAGATAGCGCCAATTTGTGGGCTTAGGTACATACAAGTCAGTACCAAAAAAAGCTTTATCAGGCACTAATGGTGCAAAGCCTGAGCTTTTTGGGTTTCCGCCAATCATCATACCTTCAAAAGAGCCTATAGGAGTGTTTATTGGTTTTAATGTATTTAAGGTAAAATGAGGGAAACCAGGAGCAGTATTACTCATTAACAGCGAGTTTCTGATACCAGGGCCCCACCATAAATTTTCTGTAGATACACCTGCTGATATGTCTTTATAATTTAACCTTATGCTGCTTTGCCCCCAATATGCTTTTGTGTAGGCCTGAGTACCAAATCTCACAGGCAGGTCTACATTGTTATAAATATCGTAATACCTGGCAAAGATAACGTCGTATTGATTTTTATCAAAAGTGTCAAATGGTTGATTTGCCGCACTCACAAACTCGGGTCTTAACTGGACGGATAACGGACCATATTGTGCAAAAAAACCTATGCTAACCATTGCTTGAAAACCCTTCGCCGGTATCATTGGGCCATCGTTCCACCCATAAGGGTGATTAGAATTTCCTTGTGTTTGAATGTTAAATGGTAAAAGGGCTGTCCTTAACAAGCCGTTTTTACTTACCCATGTGCTGCCTGTGTCTAAACCTTTTTCTGTATTGTCAGGGAAGTAAGCGTTTTTATTGATATAACCCGGATAAAGCGGGCGTATAGTAAACGAAACCGAAGTATCAACATTTCCCAGCAATTGTAATCGCCTGTAATAGTCTTCGATCGCTGTGGTTCCAACAGGTAGGGATTGGGAGCGTGCGCTAAATTGAATACCAATCAACGAGACGCATATAAGGGTAAACTTTACTATTTTCATAAGGTTGTTGCTTTGATATTTATGTTATCAACAGACCAACTTTCATCACATTTCTGATCGGGTGCATTGCTTTGCACCAATTTATCTAAGCATTGTAGTACAAGTGTACTGCTGGTGTGGGTAAATGTTTTTGTAATTTTATATTGTGTTGTAGTGTTTGAACTGGTTAAGCTGCAAGCTCCGGGCAAATTAATTTTATATGCACCTTTTTTAGGATTGTTATAATTATTGGGATAATTGAACGGATATGACTGTGGCGAACAAAAATTTCCGGCAGCACATATATCGTTTGAAAATGTGGCGTTGATATAGGTCTTTCCGTCTACCAGCATTTGCCAAATATCCGGTCCGTCAGGAGCTGTTTTATTGCCATCCCAACTATCATGAATGTATAAATCAAAAGAGATAGTTATCAAATCGTGCTTGGGGAGGCTATTAAGTGTTAACTTAAAATTTCCGGCGTTAGCATTACTGTTGTACTGGCCAAGCACTGCCGAGCCGTTAAATTGACCAAGTATAGCATTATCTATGTTGGCTATATTGCCTGATTCAAAATCGTTGTTATATACAACCGTATCGCTATTAACGTGTGTTTTGCAAGAAAACATAAAAAAAAAGAGGATGGGGTACAGTAGCTTTTTATTCATTGATTAAATTTTAATATTCATTAATCATTTATCGTCAAGAACTATAAATATTATAAAATGTTTTTATTGGCAATTTGTTTTATTGTGTTTTAACTATCTTAATTAAATAGTAATTACTATATCGTCTAAAAAGCGTTTTCCTCGCCTTTAACAGCATTCCAAACCGTTAGAAATATTATCTTAAAGTCAAGCAAAAAAGACCAATTCTCCAGGTACCATACATCAGCCTCAACGCGCTGAAGCATAGCTTCGGTAGTTTTGGTTTCGCCCCTTAACCCATTTACCTGTGCATATCCGGTAATACCGGGTTTTAGAAAATGCCTCACCATAAATTTATCTATAAGTTGCGAGTATTGTTTGGTGTGACTTATCATATGCGGCCTGGGGCCTACAACAGACATGTTACCTATTAATACATTAAAAAATTGAGGTAGCTCATCTAAACTCAACCGTCGTAATACAACACCTAATTTTGTAATACGGGTATCATTACGTGTAGCTTGTTTTTTGTTGGAGTCTGAATTAACCTTCATACTCCTGAATTTATAACATTTAAAAGGCTTATTGTCTTTGCCCGACCTGATCTGCACAAAAAATACCGGCCCCTTAGATCCCAACTTTATTAAGATTGCCAGTATTGGGAAAAGCCAGCTAAAGATAAACAGAATGACAAATAACGAAAAAAGAACGTCAAACATACGCTTTAAAAACCTATTCATCATACTTTCAAGCGGTTCGGGCCTTACTGATATCACCGGTATATGCCCAAAATTTTCTACATAGGTAGGCCTTTTAGCAAAGTCATAATATTCAGGCACGTATTTAAACCTGATCAAATTTTTATCAGCTTCAATCATCAATTGCTCTACCTTAGTAGATTCTGAAACGGGTAATGTGCAAAATATTTCATCTATTTTATTGGTTTTTACAAATTTCATACAGTCTGCAATACTGCCTGCATATACATCATCAGGTGTAATTACTTTGGCATCATCATAAAAAAAACCTTTTAGTTGATACCCCAACCCTGGGTTACCAGCAAAAAAATGATATAGATCTTGTCCAATACGCCCCCCCCCAACAATAACAAACGTTCTGTTATCAATTAAAGCAGTCCGCTCACTCTTACGAATACTCAGAAAAATGAGTTTCCATAAACTAATAAAAAAACCAAAAATCACCAGGGAATAAATCAAATATTCGCGGGTTATAAAATAAGATTTTGCACCGATAAGAATAATTACCGTAAAACTTGTAATACTTATAAAAAGAAGATAGGTTTTTATAACACTACGGTATGTTTTAATTGAATCTTTACTTAAAACATGCTCATACAAACCGGTAATATTTGCAGCCAGTAACCAAATCAAATTAAAAACCAATACTATCGGTAAATAATGGTTACTTGTCCAGAACAAAAAAGTATTATCTGCAAATATATAAGCTAAGATCATACTTAGATTTAGTATAATATAATCTACAGTCAGATTGATAGCCTTTATAAAAGTGGTATACCTGTGAATCATGAAAAATCAGATGGCAAATATCAGCATTATTATTGGCATCATTAAAATCAATGAGGATTATTAATGGCCAAAGTGCCGGTTAAAATTGCAATCAGTTATACAAATTAAATGCAGTTTGGCAGTTTAGGTTTATAACAGGCCTTTATTGTCGCAATCTTTAAACCAATCTTTAATAGCCTCTTCTATGCTAAATTGTAATTTATACGGAGACTTAGAGAGATTTTCTCCGGAGATATTTGTCGATACCATAAGTTTCTTTACACGCGCCGGGTGTATCCCATTGACCTTTCTTCCTATAGCACGGCCGGTATAATAGGCAGCGCCTGCCATGTTTTTGAGCAGGTAGGCCGGCACTAGTATTTTAGGTGGTTTTATATCGGTTACTTTAGCAATTGTTTCGCATATTTCCTCAATAGTTGGAGACGGGTAATAGGTTAAGTTATAAGTAAACGCGCCTGGCGGCTCTTCAATTGCAGCCTGATATAGTATGCGCACCATATCTTTTACATAGATACATGCTTTTATAGTATCCTTTCTACCCGGATAAAAAAAGAAACCTTTTTTAATTGAGGAATATAAGCGGGTAAAATTCCCACCTTCTGATTTTCCAAAAACCACACCCGGGCGAACTATTATCAGCTTCCTGTTTTCAGGATCTTCTGCCTGCCAAACTTTATGAATGTACTCCGCTGTTAATTTGGATATGCCATAAGGGGTATTAGGCATAGGTATCGTATTTTCCTTTTTTAAATCTTCTGAAGGGCCGTATGGTGCAATAGAGCTTGTAAATACGATTGTGTTTATATTATTTTTCCGGGCAAAATTACATACATTTTCTGCTCCCCATATATTTGTTTCAAAATATTCATTATCGGGGTGCCCGGGAGTAACATGGACAGCAGCGAGGTTAAAAATGATCGAATTGTTTATGTCTGGGTAAGAAATTTCAATTGGGTTTCTAACATCTAACAATTCAAAATTATCACTTACCTTTTTTTTTATATCGTACTTAAGAATATCTAAAGCTGAAGTGGCAGTTGCGATATATTGTGCCAAATGTGTACCGATAAAACCAGAAGATCCAAATATTAAAAACTTCATTCTTTAATTATTCTGAGCTTGTTTACGCCAATAATTTTTATGCATCGAAAAACTTTCTCTTAACCGGGCAGACAAATAATTAAAATTTAACCCTAATTTATAGCCTGCCCATTTAGCTAATGTTGAGCCCATCATTTTAGGAAGCAGCATTATATTATTTTTTATAATAATATTAAGTTCTGATTTGACGTATTTCAAACCCTCGCCGTTGGCGCTGCCAAACTCTTTTAAAAGCCAGTCATTTGTTTTATGAAAAACACCTATATCGAAGTAGCGTTTAAATTCTTCTTTTATAGTGTAGTTGTGAGAGTGATATGCCTCGGCATTAGCTACATAAGCTATTTTCCAACCTTTAATTAACATTTGGCCGCCTAAAATAACATCTTCGCCAAAAATACTGTTACGCGGAAAACCACCAATTTCATGAAATATATTGGTTCTATAAGCCGCGAATGAATTGGAACAAGAAGCAACTCTTATACCAAGTCGCTCCCTATCGGCAAATGATTTTACGGTAGATATGTCTGGATAATTGAAATTTCTTGCATGTGCCTCTAACAACTTTGCCTCAACCCTTGGTAATTGCCTGCCATATGCGATGCCTGTTTTTTCATCATTAAATGCTGTAATTAAATTACTAATACTATCCGCGTTTGCAAGTATACAATCCTGGGTTAAATAAAGCAGTATGTCTACATTTCCTGCTTCCTGTGCCAAAAGCACTCTTCCATATCCATGATCAAAATCTTTTTTATCAATTGTCAATATTTCAAATCCGTAATGTTTAGCAAGATCAATTGTATTATCATTAGAGCCCGAATCAAGAATTATTTTACGGCTGATTGTCGCTGTTTGTATGGTAATTTTTTTCAAACACTCTTCCCAAACTGTACCTGCGTTTAGTGTTGGAATTAATATCCCGATAGTCATAGTATATATTTGTATATCCGTTATAAAAACTCAGATAATCACACCAAGTTGTTAAAAAATAGCCGATCAGGTATAACAGAATTATTTTTTCCAAAGATAAGTTTATTATCGATTATCAAATTCATGTAATTAGACAATTCATATTTTAATATAGTATTTGATTGATAAGACGGATAAAAAATTACTTCTAAGCAACATATTATATTGACAATATTGTCGCAAATTGTGTTTGTGTCATCGTTATTTTAAATAAAAAAAGTTAAAATTGCGTTATAGTTTATCATTGATAAAACGAAAGCACATTACTATACTCATGAACGAAAAAACTCTGACCGAATATAAGAGGAATAAATTTGCTGAAATAATTTATAATAAATTATTGAATGAAAAAAACACCTTAAAGAAACAATTTAATAATTCGAAAGATAGAATTGGCTATTTCTATATTGATGATTTATTACCAGAAGAAATAGCTCTATATATTTACGCCCGCTTTCCTAAGCCTGAACAGACTACTTTAAAAAGAAGCTTAAGGGAGTTCAAACATATTGCGGCGCAGATGGATCAATACGACCCGGTTCTTGAAGAGATTGTTTATGCTTTTCAAGACCAAAGAATAGTTGATCTTGTATCTGACATTTGCAGTATAAAAAATCCGTTGCCCGATAGTAACTTATATGCTGGCGGGATTTCAATGATGGGTTTTGAAAATTATTTAAATCCTCACTTAGATAATTCGCACGATAAGGACAGAAATTTGTGGCGCGTATTAAATTTACTTTATTACGTTACCCCTAATTGGGATGAAAAAAACGGAGGTAATCTTGAAATTTGGCCAAATGGATTAAAAAAGCCTCAGATTACCATTCACAGTAAATTTAACAGACTTGCTGTAATGGCTACACATCAGGGCTCATGGCACTCTGTTAGCCCGGTAAAAATCAACCGAATAAGATGTTGTGTCTCTAATTATTATTTCTCAGAGACGCCACTTTTACCTACTGATGAATTTCATGTGACATCTTTTAGAGGACGACCCGAACAAACGACGGTAGATTTAATATTGAGAGCAGATAACAAAATACGAATGGGGTTACGAAAAATATTCAAAAAAGGCGTTATTGAAAATCCACACGTTTATAAAAAGAAAGAAGATTGAAATATTTTATAACAAAGAGTTCCTGAAATTTTAAAATCTTTTTTTTATTTTATATATTTTCACGAACAATTTAGGCAAGTGGGAAAATAGGATCAAGCGTTTATTTATCTTTTGAAAAAAAGATGTATTCATCTTAATATCAAATGTATTTGAAGCATTGTTACTGTGGCGTCTGTGTGATCCTAAAATTTGATTAATAAAATAAGGCTTATAAAATAGATCAGCCACTACGCCTATCCATAAATCATGGTTTGGAATATTGTCAGGAAATGGCAAAATTATGTTTATGATGTCTTTTCTAAACGCCATACAATTTCCCATATATGTATTTCGTTTCAAATTTTTTACAAATCCAGATCCAGAGTTTATATACTTAAAATATGACGGCACCAATTCTTTTAACTCATCATTTACGACCATACAGTCACAAACAACCACATCATATTTCTGTAAATAGCTTAACATAACTTTAATTTTATTTGCAAGCCAAACATCATCTTGATCTGCCAAAAAGATATATTTTCCGCTTGCATTTAAAATTGCATTTTCAAAATTACCCACAGGCCCTTTTTTCTTTTTGTTATAAATAATCTTTATCCGTTTGTCATTAAACGCCTGAATAATAGATATTGTATCATCAGTTGAGCCGTCGTCGCTTACTATTAGCTCATCGCCATCTGAAAACTGCGGTAAAATACTGTTGATTTGTTTATAAATATATTTTCCTCCGTTGTATGTTGCCATACAAACACTTACCCTATACATAATTATAAAATAGTTATTTAAATTTAAGAGATAATAATATAGGATATACTAATTGGAAACTCATCCCACTAAAAAAAAACATATTATCGAATATGCAAAACAGAAAGAATGTACACAAAATTGCTATGCTTGTACTGAAGTACGGATTTTTTGGCTTTAGAATTATAAGATAAATAATTGTTACCGCCATTAAAAAAAAGAAGGTAGCAGCCATTCCCCACCAACCAATATATGAATATGATGTCGCATAAACAGTGCTGACAGTGAGGAAAGGAGCAATTCTTATATTTTCAGGTTTTTCAATGTCTAATATTGAAAATATTCTTTTCGAAATAAAATCAAAATTCAATTCACTATTAACATATTGCAAAAAGTTTGACACGCTATATTTAGGTTTATTATGATTTATAACACTCTGCAAATTTGCAAGTGGAGAAGCTATATATAAGTATGACCAAAAATATGTTTTGGGGATCGAAGACTTTACGAATGCAGGCTTTGCTTCACCAAGATTTAACATTATGTCGTTTATATCTTGCGTTTGGCTTTTATCGACTTGATTACTTGTCCTGAGATTTCCTAATAAACCAAATCCTAACAAAATGACAACAACTATCATCAGTAATCTAAAATAAATTTTTATTTTACTTTTTTTATAGGAGAAAAGAAAAATAAAAATCATGCTAGACATATTTAAAAGTATAGCACCTCGGTTAACTATTAGTAACGGAAAAATGAATAAATAGATACAATAAAATACATATCTCTTTTTCTTTTCAACCAGATAACACTTGAATAAATACACCGAAAAAAAGCTGGTAAAGGTTGCCAATATTACGTAAAACGTAGGTATACCAAATTCCCGATAGTCAATATCGGCGTTATTAACAATAGAAAAAAGAGGGATTTGCCTGGCGTATGCAAAATTTAGCCCATAACCAATAGTAATTAAAACAATTATCCAACCAACATTTAATTGATTAATATGCTCATAAAATATTAGTACTCTTTTACGATGGATATAGACGCCCAACAAGCCACTTATAACAAATGTTATTATTAAAAATATCAGCAACGAAAGTGTTAATTGGGGGAATAAATATGACCAATCAAGCAGGTAAACTATTATTGCTATTGAAAATCCTAAAATGTAAATAAAAAAAGGATTTACATCCGCAACGCTTTTTTTACTTACATTATTATCGTTTAGATCCATCTTAACAATTTACTCAAAAAATCAAAATTTTTGTGTACCAAAGATAGTTTGACAGATCGCATAGTTGCGTTTAATTTTAAAAAAAAACGTTCTGGTTTCGTAGCAGACATATTATTGGCTCCATCTAAATAATAATCCCATCTTATGGTATCACTTTCTAAACTATTTTTGGATTCTGTTGATAATTGATGGTATACATCCAGGTCTACCACAACAAAACTTGTTGTTACAACACTTCTAAATCTTTTAATAAAATCATGATCGCTAAAATCTAATTTTATCAATTCATTATACCCGCCATTTTTGTAAAATGCTTCAATATCAATACACATTCCACAATTTATAATTGAATGATCTTTCAGACTATTTATCTCTGCCTTAATATTACTTATTGCCGAGCCTCTCATAAATCTAAAATGGCATGGTGATATAATTTTATCATTATTGGCAAGCATCCTTGGCGCAAAAAGCTTTTCTGTCGGAAATTTATTAATTGCCGAAAGATAGCTTATAACGGTTTGCTCTGGAAAGTTGGTATCCTGATCCAAAAGCAGTAACATTTTCTTTCCTTTTTTTACAGCATAGTCGGCGGCCACATTATATGCTTTACTAACACCGTCGTTAACAACACTGGGATAATATGTAATTTGCCAATTATCAGACACAAGCCTATCATCTTCATTAAAAGACGGGGAGTTATCATAAACAAACAAATCCAAACTAAAACCATTTTTTTTTAATGAGATCGACAAAGACTTAAATGATTTTGATTCTGATAGTTTTTGTTTGTACAAAACTATTACAGCCAATATCTGGTTTTCATATTTCATGACGGAAGTAATAATATATTTTAGCTAAAAAAACATAAAACCACCCAAAATTACTTTTGACTATGGCTAATGCCTGCTCTTTGTCAAAAGTTGTACTTATTCCACCTTCTAAAGCATATCCTTTGAAACCAGGATCAACAAGTATTTTATGCCCCGATTTAACTAACCGTTGGTTAAAATCAAAATCAGCGTAGGTTTTATAATTCAAATTAAAGGGGGCTACCGGGTGTAATGATTTTTTAATTAATAAGGCTTGGTGGTGTAGCGTATTGCCTAATTTTAGCCTGATATCTGTTTTAGGATTGAATAAAAACTTATTTCCTATCTGCACTTTACCGGCAATAATGTCGGCTTTGTTAAAACTTTCATTTTTTGGCATATCCACCAACACATCGCCGGCACCTAAAAACAAAACAAAACTATCATTAAGCGCCTGATGCCAACCTTTGTTCATGGCATCATAAATCCCTTTATCCGGCTCGCTAATCCAATATTTTAGCTTGTTTTCATATTTTTTTATAATTTCCACTGTTCCGTCTTTTGAGCCCCCGTCAATTATAATATAATCTAATTGATAGCAGTTTAAACTGAGAACACTTTTAATAGTTGTTTCAATATCTTTCTCAGAATTAAAGCAAACCGTAATAACAGATATAGGTTTATCAAGTATCATAATTAGCAAACATTATTCATTTCTACTATCAATTTACCTATCAAATATTTATTGCTTTTTATCTCTGTAAACCTTAATTATTATTCATCATCAACCAGGTCTAAATACTCGTTTTTAATAAAGAAACCATCCAACTGCATTATTGCGCCGGTACTTGCATTATTAAACGCTGAAGTATAGAAAACAGGAGAAAACCCATATTCTTTTAACTTAGTTATAAGAACTTCGGGTAATAAAGCGCCATCGTATAACGGCACAAGTGAAATTTCAAGTTCTAAGGAAGATACTTTATTAAAGATTTCTACCGCTCCTTTTAAAACCATTTCTTCATATCCCTGAACATCTATTTTTAGATGGATTTTATTATAATCTTTAATCTCCGGTATATCAGAAAGTTTAATAACTTTTACATTTTCTTTTTTGATAAATTCTGTTAATGGTTCAGCAACAATACTTCTTTCCAACACGTTAAATATAGAACTGCTTTCAAAATTTTTTGAAACATTAATTTCAACTTCGCCTTCTTTTTCACCAACAGCACATTGTTCATAAACCAGCCAATTGTCATTTGACTTGCTTTTAACCAACAACTTTTTATACATATCGCTCACGGGTTCAAAAGAAATAACTCGTCCGGCAAATCCTTTAGAAAACAATTCATAAGTATATTGTCCTACGTTAGCGCCAACATCCAGTACAAGTTCTATGTTCAGTTTATCAAGCAGGTTAACTCTGTGCTTTTCTTGTTTAATCAATATTGAATATTCTTTGTCAATATTCAATCCTCTTAATGTTATCCGTAAAATTTTCCTTAAAGCTCTTTTGGCTATGTTCATATACAATATATTGATAATTATTTTATGTTTCGCCCAGTAATTATTTTGATCATTATATCAAGTTAACGCACTTATTATATTATAAGTCAGCAAAATTCAACTTTATTGCCTATACAACATTTCAAAAATGTCAATTACGCGTTGATCACTTTTAAAGGTTAACAAATTCATCAATTGACCAAAATTTTTCTATATTATGCTGTATCCAGTCTTCGCTTTTATCCCACCATTGTGTTTTCAATAAGAATTCAATTTCTTTGTCATCAAATCTTTTTCTTATATATTTTGCCGGTACACCACCAACAATTTCATAGTCAGCTACGTCTTTATTAACCACAGAATTGGCAGCTATAATGGCGCCATCACCGATAGTCACCCCGTCAATTATAACGCAATTAGCCCCTATCCAAACATCATTCCCTATTTTTACTTGTTCGGCACCCTTAAAAATATTTTCAGTAACAAAATTTTTTACAAAAATAGATTGATTACTATACAATGAAGGATGCAAACTAACGTATCCAGAAGTTGGATGTTTACCGGGTGCTATTTTCACATTGGGGCCGATAGCACAAAATTTACCAATCTCAGCGTTATTTATCGCGCAATCGTAGCTACAATAAGTAAAATCACCCATTTGGCTATTCGTGATTTGAGAATTATTTCCCAGCCAATTATATTTACCAAATTCGCTGTTTTTCACCAAACACCTATAGTTAATACGCAAATGTTTACCCCAATATTTTAATTGATAAAACGACTTACATTTAAACCATCTCAGGTAGTTAAATAATGGATTTATAAAAAAGGTCTTATCAAAGTATTTACTCATGTTAAATTATCAACAAATTCGTATTAGCGATTTATAGAAAATATGAATAATTTACGAAACTAATGATTTGATTTTTTTTGTTATTTTTTTTAATAGCGCAGTAGAAGGCGGGTATATATCAAAATGTCCTGCAGAACATATATCATCCATTTCAATACTAGGCACAAAAAAAGCAGGGTGTTGCAAAGGAAATGTTATTTCATGATTTTTTAATGATTTTAATAGATCATTAGCAGTATACATGTGTGTTGCATTTTGATCAAAACCAATATTTTTTATTAAGTTAACATTTGGCCTTATACTCAATCCATTATTTACCCAAACGGTATAGGCCCATTGATAATCCCAGGTATCAACTAAACCATTGTACACAGATTCCATATTATTAAGCCAAACTTTTCTCACCCGCGGCTTTTGCCATACAGTGTTTATAATACCGCGCGCTTTAAACTCTGGGAAACTCTTAATCTCTTTATCATACTTGCTCCAGGCGCGACGCCACGTAGCCCATCCCCATATCAGGCAGTATTTTGAAAATTGATAACTTGTTCCTTCTACCCCTTTTTGCGAAGTCGTTCCGTCTATGTTCCAAACGCGATCGTCATCTTTATATTTGATCAACAATTCTTTGCAAAAGGCAAAAAAACTTTTACTTGGCAAACAATCATCTTCTAATATAATCCCCATTTCTTCATTTTCAAAGAACCACGTTATGGCGCTGCTGACAGCATTTTTACATCCCAGGTTTTGTTCCCTGAATAATATTTTAACCTCGCAGTCCCAATCAATATTTGCTACAATATAATTCCGCACTGCTTCAACTTTTTGTATATCATCCGGCCTGTCAGGTCTTGGTCCGTCAGAAGCAAGAAAAAGATATTTAGGTTTTTGTTTTCTTATACAATCAAATACTTTAATAGTAGCATCTAATCTTGTAAAGGTAAGTAAGAGTATAGGTATATTGAATGACATATTAAATATTTTATCTGATTAATAACAATAATGTAATTAAACTTTGTTAAAAAAGATCATTTTTTTGACAAAGCTTTTTAAAGTTAAATCTTCATATCTATAATTTTTGAACGGCGATAGTTTTAAATAAAACCAATAAAGTTTTTTATATGGGTGATTGCTCAAATAGTTCCATGGTTTTATAGATCCTGTATAATGCACAATCACAGGAGTTTCAGCTAATGTATTTATGATGTTTTTTTCATTATACTTTGACGGTAATTTTTCCCATTTATCATAAAAAAACATATTTAGTACATCTTGATCCCACCATAACAATTCCTTAGCATATTTTTTTGCTATACTAATTAACTCTTTTGAAACATTGTGCGCTCTCCATGCTTTAAGGTTAAGAACCATGACTCCCGCATTAAAATATTTTTCTGCAGGTATGCCGAGTTTATTTAGCCTTATAACATTATCTAAATAAATTTCATCCTCAGTAACTGCAAACAAATAATTATCCTTAAATTCTAAATCAGCAAACGCGCCTAAAGATCCATTCACCACAATATCCGAGTCCAAAAAAACAGCATGATCAATATGCTCAGGAATTAGATCAGCCATCATTAATCTAAAATACGTTGCTTTTGAAACATGATATGTAATTGTGTAGTGCTCAAATAGTGAATTATCAATTGACAATAACGATATCGATAAGTTATATTTTGCTTTAAAAAAATCCAGGACTTTACTTAAAAAAGTAAAATTATTAATATCATGAATTACAAAAACAGTTAATTTAATATCTCTATTATTTTCAATTATTGAAATTAATGTTACAGTAAAATGTTGAATATATTTTTCGTCTATCGTAAAAATTAAATTTAAAGCCTTATTCACACGAATTCTATTTTAGTGAGATATAATATTTTAGGTTATCTCTTCAAGTATTAAAATATAAATTGATATTGTTTAACAAGGTAAACAATATCAATTTATATTTTCTCCACGAGAAAAATATTTGACAAATAAAAATCGTAACCTTTTCGCAGAAAAAAATTTTTACAAATGCTTTTTATATTTAATAAAGATATGATAAGATCATTCATAAATTTTCCGCCCGGAATTTTCAATATGTAAGGCGTAATGTAACAAAAAAAATAAAGTCTCCTCATTTGTTCGATTGCCTGCACAAATGTGCCTGATTTTTCAAAGTTTATAACATTAAACCCATGTTTGGCAAAAAGATGTTTAAGCGCAAAAACGGTATAACGCGCATAATCATGCGGCACTTCATGCTCATTCCATACAAACGGGCATGTAACTAATAACTTTCCTCCCGGTCTTAAAACCCTGTTAAGTTCTTGTAAGGTACCTTCTATGTCAAAAAGATGCTCAAACACCTCGCTGCACAAAATAGAGTCGAAATGTTCGTTATCGAAAGGTATATTTTTCCCGTCATAAAATATATCAATATTCTCATTCTCATGATTATGTCCAGGGTTTTCATAATCAATACCTATGTAACTATCAACATTAAAAAGAGATTTATATGGCTTTTGGCCACAGCCAAAATCTAATAAATTACCCTTAAGTTGGTTTGATTGTTTTGCAATCCCTTTATATAATCCTGATCGAATAAAATATAACGGATTAGTAATTGACGGTAAAAAGTCTTTGCTAACATTTTTTATAGCCATTTTTAAAGTTTTATAGCAATCCTTCCGGTATCATCAATTACACTCAAGAAAATGCGAATGTTATTCTTTTCAAAATATTCGTCTACGGCCTTTTTACAACCTTTCCAAAATCCGTAATCATCAATTATTAATATCCCATTATTAACCAATAAAGGGAATAGGTTTTCTAATTCGCATTTTGTAGATTCATACCAATCAGTATCTAATCGTAATAACGCAATTTTTGAATGTAGCTTATTTGGCAATGTATCTTCAACCTTTCCTTTTACAAAATGGATTTTTTCTTTTGGATAGTCAATTTGATATATATTATTTTTCACTTCATCTAATGTTGAATATGCCCAAATCACATCGCCCTCTGATCTCTCATTTTCATTCATATAGTTGATTGCTAATAGATTAGCATGACTTATATCATTTTCATCAGGTTCACTCATCCCTTCAAAAGTATCATATAAATAAAGATCACGTTGAGTGTCGCCGTTGTTAATTAAAGATATCGCAGCAGCCATCATGCTACCTCCTCTCCATACACCACATTCTACTATATCACCTTCGATTTTATATTTACTTAAATATTTTATCGCATCTGACATTGCAGCTACTCTTTGATAAGATGTCATTGTAAACGGCGAAACTTTATTAAAAAGTATATCTTTCTCAGGATCGTCATTAGGCGAGCTGTTTGATTCTTTTTTTATTACTTTATATCCGAAACGTTCTATTAATTTTTTAAAATTCGCTTTTATCATTCTTAATTATTATTTCTACTTGGCCAAATATTTTGTTTAATCTATAAAACTATGTATATCAATTATTTTTTACTTTATTCAATAAACTCTGTATCAGTTGTTTGTTAAAGTAAACAAATGGTAATGCTGACAATATCAGAAAAACCAACGAATACAGTATTAACATCAACCAACCATTTACACCTATAAACAATTTATCGAATATTAAATATAATATAAAACCAGTTACTGTGGCTACTGTTAGCGGCTTTACTATCGCATATAAATATTTTATAAGGGTAGATTGCATATAATTAATAGCTAAAAATGGCGTAAACCACGCTGATGTAATAAGTCCGGATATTATTGTGCCATAAATGACACCCAACGTACCATATTTTTTTACTAAAATTATTGAAATCACAATATTTAACATTGCTTCTATAAAATAAACCACGCTCAATCTTTTAACAATCCCCGCAGCACTAAGACACATTGCGGTAACATGTATAACCGTATGTTGAATTAAATAAAGGTAGGTAATAGAAAAAAGAAAAATATTACCTACAAAATAACTTTCACCTACCCAAAGTTTTATAAATGGCTGCGATACAACCGCGATATACCAAAATGCCATAACACTTAGAGATATAGTAATATTCATTAAATCATCATGTATTTTAATAAGTGCTTGTTTGTTATTCTTAACAGTCTCTACAATTCCTGGGAAAGCGTTATCCGTGATTTTCCATAAAAATTGTGTTGTCAATTCAGGCAGCCTGGTGGTAACCGAGTATATTGTTACAGCTGTTAATGACACAAAATATCCTACTAATATTCTATCGGTTTGAAAAATGATCTGGGCTGAAACTCCAATCATGAAAACAGAATAGCCATACTTAAACATCTCCTTTATTAATTTAAAATCATAATATTTTAAATTAAATTCAACATAACTATAATATTTTCGAAAATAATATAAGTTCAAGACTGCAGTAATTATAAACACAATCACTTGTGCGTAAGCAAAACTCCAAAGTCCGTAATCTAAAAGAACCAGTACTACAACTATAACTGAATTACTAAAATTTAAAACAAATGAGAGCGTGTTTGATAATAATTGCCTTTGGTGCGCAAAGAAAATTCCGGTTATAGCTCTTAATATAGTTTGCAATGCCAAAACAATTGACACCACCATTACAATGTATCTAACGTCGTATTTTGCAGGAACTTTAAATAAGTGGTTAGAATATATAGCAAATATTGAACCTGATAGAAGTATGCATAACGCAAAAATTATGTATACTACTAAAGATGTACATATAATTTTCTTTACTATTTCCCTATTTTCACTGCTATCTGTTTTAGTGCCGGCTAAATATCTTTCAACACCCGCGGTTAAGCCAAAGTCGAATAACCCTAAGTATGACGTTATTTGAAAAATAATAATTGATAATCCATAAATTTCAGGATTTAGATGGTGGACTATTATTGGCAGTGAAAAGAGACTAATCAATATAGCTATTACGGCATATACCTGTGACGAAATTGTTCCTAAAAATGCTGATTTTGTTCTACTCATATATTCTATGCTAAAAAATAGAGAAGGAATTTTGTTTTCTAATTACAGACAGAGGTGAGTCTTTTCAAATTATATTAAGGTATAATTGATTTAATTGACACCCCTTACATAATCATCTTTTTATAGAACCTATTAATAGATAATGCTACGATTATTAGTAAAACACCGATAAATCCGCCAACAACCAATCCTTTCAATTTACCAAATTTCTTTTTATCTAAGGGTAAAATTGGCCGATCTATTATTTGTACCAACGGGGTTTCTTTTCGTAGCGTTACCTTAGAAATTTCCAAATTAGTAACTAGTTGGGTTAAAATTGCCTGATCAGCCTGGACATCTACCTGGCGGCGTTGTGACGGAACCCTCAATATTTGTAAAGCCGGATTAGCATTAGGGTTAACATCAGCTGACGAAGCAACGCCTGTAAGCGCCGCATTCAATTCACGCCTTATAGAGTCTGTTTGCCGCTGAAGTATTTCTATATTTTGTACAGATTTTTTGGTCTTTGTGGCGATATAAAAATCAGACACGGTTTTCACCAGTATCTCTGCAAAGTATTTTGAAAATAACTCATCTCTGGAATCTACTTTAACGGTAATAATACTTAGCTTTTTGTCAACTTTATCTACAGTTAAATTACCTTTTAAAATACTTTTATAAATTATTCCTAAAATACTGTCTTGCTGTAAGGTATATTTAAAACGGTCTGTATTAAAGAATTGAATATTTTTTAAATCTTTATTATCCTCCCAACCTGCTCGCAGTTTATTAAAATTAACATATAATTCAGCCAGTGTTTGTTCTTTTCCTTGAACTGCTATTGGGGTCAATAAAGTTTTTTCAACCATTGAACGTGACTGCATTAATGCCAATAAGTTGTCACCCGAAAAGGCACCACCACCGCCATTTCCCATATCGAGGCCAAATTGGCTTGCTAACCCCAAAACACCCCCTAAACCGCCTCCAGAAGCTTTATCGTCATCTAAGGCAAAACTTAACTCAGCGCTATAAACGGGCTTATTAAATGCCGCATATGCCAAGCCTAAAGCCGCGCCAAAGATGGTTACAATCAGGATAATCTTCCACCTTCCTAACAAATATTGCCGCCATTTTCTAAACGCCAGAATCAAATCTTTTACTGAGATTTCATCTGAGTTAGCATTAACAATTTCGCTATTAGTCTGAGTCATTATAAATCTCTTATATATTCAACGCTTATTTTTTCAAACTTAAAATACCAAGAATTATAGCGCCCAATGAAGCTAAACCTGTAGTATATCCTAAAATTAGCTGACCTGTATCTCCTTTTGGTTCAGGTTTAGTAGGTACATATATCTCGCTTCCCGGCTTTACCTTAGGATGACTGTTAAAAAACAAGATCTTAGTTGTAGATTTTACGGTGCCATTAGGATAAACTACATAAGCCCCGCGTTTTAATGCCTTGGGCGAAAATCCGCCGGCATTTAAAACATATCCTTTAAAGCTTTTGCCATTACTATATACTACCGCACTTGGGTATAGCACCTCTCCGTTTACCCGCACTATTTGTTGTTGCTTGGGTATTCTTAAAACATCACCATTTTCTAAAATCAGATCATCGTTCTCACCTGGTTTCTCTAATATCTTTTTCAGATTAATACCTACATAATTATTCCTGAACTGGGTTGTATCCGTGTTATCCGTATTAGTATCACCTTTTTTAAATGATTGCTGTAAATGTTTTAACCGCTCGCTATGTTCCTTTGCCAGGGCCACAGTATCTATCTTTGTTTTATCAACGCCAAGCACAGCTGCATTATCTCTCTTTAGGCTTCCTCCCTCAACGTCGGCAGACTGTGTAACGCCTCCGGCCCTTTTTATCAGATCTGATATTTTTTCATTCTTTTTCTCGATCGTATAATTTCCCGGGAAAATCACCTCTCCTTCTATCTTAACAACTTTTTGGGTTTCATAACCCGGCAAACTATATACTGATACGATGTCAAATGGTTTTAATGAAAAATTGATATTCTCAAACTTTAAATTCGAATCTACATTCACACTAAATACCTGCGCTACAATGCTGTTTTTTTGATTAGGGTCGCTATCAAATACCCTGCGTGACACCTCGATGCGTTTTGAGCTGGCGCCTTCTGCAAAGCCACCGGCTTTAATGATCAGATCGGCAACTTTCATACTGTCTGCATAAGCAAAATCACCGGGCTTTCTTACCTGGCCTTTAATGCTAACTTTATATTTATCGTGCAGGTCAAATACTGATGTTATTGATACGCTGTCTTCTCGCTGCAGGACAATATCTGCCGTAGCTTTACTTAGCACATCCTGCACATTGAAAGATAATTGCTGTGTACTATTATCTGCGTTAAGCCTGGTAATACTTCCCCGCCCGGTAAATGCGTCTTCCATTAGCCCACCGGCATTTTTTATTAGCTGGGATAAGGTTAACTGGTTCTGTAACTCAAACTGTCCCGGCCTGAAAACCGCGCCCGTTATGGTCACCCTGTTTTCGTATCTGTCAAGGATTCTTGATACAGTATATTTATCTCCGCGTAGTGGTACGTATGTACCAAAATCAGCTTCACTGATATCCTTAAATCTATGCTGTTGATTGTTAACCTGGTCAACTTTTATTCGCTCGGTATATGCCTGGTCTGTAAAGCCACCGCTATAGTTTAGTATATCCTGCAATTTTTCGCCAGGTATAGTTTCAAATATAGCAGGTATTTTAACCTCGCCTTTTAGCTCGACATGAATGCCATAGGGCGGTACATGAATAACATCCTGATCCCGTAATACTATATTGCTTTTCCTGTCACCGTTCACCAAAAAATCATACAGGTCCAGGTGGCTCACTATCTTGTTATTTCTGATCACTTCAATTTTCCTGAATGAGCCTATATCATTAGGGCCACCTGCTGCAAATAAGGCGTCAAACGCAGTAGATAATGATGGCAAGGAGTATGTTCCCGGCTTTACCAGTTCACCTTGTATGATCACGCTGATGGTACGTATGTCTCCCAGGCTAACCTGAACTGATGTACCCCTATCTATAGCGTAGTTATTTGCAGCCAGTTTACTTTTGATAGCCGATGTTGCCTGTTCGATAGTTTTGCCGGCAACATTTAAAATACCAACTCCCGGTATATTTATATTACCCTCGGGTGTAACTGTAAGCTGCCAGTTTGCTACTGAATTACCATAAACATTAATAACCAATTTATCGTCAGGCCCAACTATGTAATTTATAGGAGTTGCTAACTTCAAATTAGGCTGAAAAGTATTTGCTTTGCTATTTCTAAAAAGACTGGCACCAAATACTTTTGGCTGTAAGTCTTTAAACAAATCAATCCTGAACTGTCTTGAAGTATCATTAAGCTGGTTATATGCCTTGCGGGATGCCCGGTTTGTAGTATCGGTGTCGCTATTATTAAAGTAGTTAGTATTGGTACCGTCTTTTTTGCGGATATCTGCTATCCTTGATTGCAGGCGTTGTACCTGGGTTGCAGGTAAATTTCTGCTTTGAGCCAATTGGATCAATTGAGCATCAGACATTCCCTGGGATTGTGCATTCTGCAAAAGCTGTCTTATCTGGGCATCAGAGTAATCGTCGACATTAAAGTTTGATAAATTTTGTGGTAATGACTGAGCAGATACGGGAGTTACAGCTACAAAGCACAAAATAACCAGCAAGAATGTTCCAAAAAGTTTTAACTTATTCATGTTCTATTTTAAATCGCGATTGTAACGCACTAAATCACGATACGTTATTATCCTATAAACCGCTACAATAATAAGCAAATTAAACTATTTAGATTTACGAAATAGTTACCGGCTTTGCCCTCAAATGCCAAACTGGAACGGTTAAAATAAGGTAGGTTATTAGGTATTAGTTTTATTATTTATTGTCTACTATCAAACATTAGTTTTCAAAAAATCGTTGTAAGCCAGTTTGATACCCTCGTTTAATTCAATAGTATGTTTCCAGCCTTTGCTGTGTAATTTACTTACATCCATTAACTTTCTTGGCGTACCGTCAGGTTTACTGGTGTCAAACCGAATGTCGCCTATGTAGCCAATGATATCCTTAATTAGTAATGCCAGTTCTTTAATAGACAGATCTTCACCGGTACCAACATTTACCAGCCCCGCTTCGTCATAGCTTTGCATCAGGTAATAACAGGCTGCTGCCAGGTCGTCCGCAAATAAAAACTCCCGCCTTGGTGTCCCGCTTCCCCAGATAGTTACTGTTTCCAGTCCCTGTTCTTTTGCTTCATGGAACCTGCGGATCAGAGCAGGTAATACATGCGAGTTTTGTGGGTGATAGTTATCATTATAACCATAAAGGTTAGTAGGCATTACAGAAATATAGTTGCAACCGTATTGGGTACGGTAAGCATCGCACATTTTTATACCGGCAATTTTGGCAATGGCATAAGGTTCGTTGGTTTCTTCCAGTAAACCGGTAAGCAGGTACTCTTCTTTAAGCGGTTGCGGGGCAAGCTTTGGGTAAATACAGCTTGATCCTAAAAACATCAGTTTTTTTGCCTTATTAATATAAGATGAATGGATAACATTGTTTTGGATTTGCAGGTTTTCATACAAAAAATCGGCCCTGTAAGTATTGTTAGCCACAATACCGCCAACTTTCGCTGCCGCTAAAAACACGTATTCAGGCTTTTCCTGTTCAAAAAAATCAGCTACATCTTGTTGGTTGCGCAAATCCAGGTCGGCAGAAACGCGGGTGATGATATTGGTAAACCCTTCTTTCTCCAACTTACGGTAAATGGCAGAACCTACCATGCCGCGGTGACCCGCTATATATATTTTGGAAGATTTTTCCATTATTTGTTGTTATTCAGATTATTAATTTCATCCAACGTAGCTACAGCGCTGCCAAACTTAGCCACGACTATTGCAGCCGCGCTGTTTGCAAAATCGCAGGCATCAGATATTGATAAGCCATTAGCAAGCGCAAAGCTTAACGCGGCAACTACAGTATCGCCAGCACCCGTAACATCAAAAACATCAAGGGCCTTAGTTGGTTTTTTTTCAAGCTCTCCGTTGTTGTAAATGGCAATGCCGTCTTCTGATAGCGTAACAACTACCGTTTTGCAGGCCGTAACATCAGCAATTTTTTTGCAGGCCTGTTCAAGCGTGGCATTATCTACTATACTTATGCCCGATGCCAATGAGGCTTCTTTTTTATTAGGCTTAATTAACGTAGCGTTATAATATTTTGATAGATCTTTGTCCTTTGAGTCAACAATGGTACTTACGTTATATTCATTACACAATTTTATGATATTGCTTACCAAATGCGTACTAAGCGCGCCTTTGCAATAATCAGATAGTATTACAGCATCTATCTCTGTGATCTTTGTCTTTAACGATTGGTAAACCTGGTCGGCAATTGCGTCGCTGCAATAAAATTTATCTTCCTTGTCTAAGCGTATCAGCTGGTGCCTGTTTACGCTTACCCGGGTTTTGATAGTGGTACGGCGGTTATCATCTTTTATCAGCTGATAAAACCCGGGCTTCAATTTTTCCAATTCATCCACCACGATAGCGCTGGTATCGTCATTACCATTTAGGCTAATAAGTGAGCCTTCTGCACCAAAGGCCTGTAAATTTTTCAACACATTACCTGCCCCGCCCAAACTATAAGATTCGCCGGTAACATCAACAACCTGTACAGGTGCTTCGGGCGAAATACGGTCACATGAACCATTAATATAATGGTCGATCATAATATCGCCTATTACACAAATTCTTGCTTTTTTATGTTCAGGAAAATTGAATGAGGGCATCAGTTGTTTAGATAGATTAATATAAAACGCAAATATCGTTAATTCAGTACGAAAAACGATAGCAGATTATGCTTGTCCCATTGTGCCGCCAAAGTTCATGGGGAATGATGATGGATCCTGTTGTATTTTAATACGGCCATTGGCGGCCTCAAATTTCTCAATATTATCCTCAAGCGCGGTTAATAATCTTTTAGCATGCTCAGGAGTAATAATGATGCGCGATTTTACCTTAGCTTTTGGCGTACCCGGCATGATCCTGATAAAGTCAAGCACAAACTCCTGGTTTGAGTGCGTTATAATTGCAAGATTTGAATAAATGCCCTCTGCAATTTCTTCAGAAAGCTCAATATTCAATTGATTTTCGTTTTGTTCTTCCATTGTGTAAAAATAGCAAAAGCCTTCCGTTTTGCGGAAGGCTTGCTAATTTTATTATTTGCTTATGCTGATTAAGCTTCTACTTCTTCAGCTTTTGAAGCCATTAAGCGATCAAATTCTTCCTGAGAACCTACACGGATATTTTCGTATTCGCGTAAACCGGTTCCTGATGGAATTAAGTGACCAACAATAACGTTTTCTTTCAAGCCAAGCATGTTATCTTTCTTACCTGCAATTGCTGCCTCGTTAAGAACCTTGGTAGTTTCCTGGAACGATGCTGCAGAAATGAACGATTTAGTACCTAATGATGCTCTGGTAATACCTTGCAACATTGGGCTTGACGTAGCTGCTATAGCATCACGCACTTCAACCAATTTCAAATCTTTACGTTTTAAAATTGAGTTTTCATCGCGCAATCTGCGTACAGATAAGATCTGGCCTGCTTTAAGCGTAGTTGAATCTCCCGGATCAGTAACCACCTTTTTGTCAAAGATGTCGTCATTTTCCAGCATGAAATCCCAGCTGTCAACAGCTTCTTTTTCTAAGAAACGGGTATCGCCCGCATCCTCGATAGCTACTTTCTGCATCATTTGGTGAACGATAACCTCGAAGTGTTTATCGTTGATCTTCACACCTTGTAAACGGTAAACTTCTTGTATACCATTAACCAGGTATTCCTGTACTGCAGCAGGGCCTTTAATAGCCAGGATATCAGCAGGAGATATTGAACCATCAGACAATGGCATACCGGCTTTAACAAAGTCATTATCCTGTACAAGGATGTGTTTAGACAATGGAACCAGGTATTTTTTAACTTGTCCGTCTTTTGACTCAATAGTGATCTCACGATTACCACGTTTAACGCCGCCTAAAGTTACAACACCGTCAATCTCAGTTACTACAGCAGGGTTTGATGGGTTACGTGCTTCAAATAACTCTGTTACACGTGGTAAACCACCGGTGATATCTCTTGTTTTACCTGTTGAACGAGGTATTTTAGCGATGATCTGTCCTGTTTGTAGTTTCTCGCCTTCATCAACTGCGATGTGGGCACCCACCGGAATGTTATATCCTTTAATTACGTTTCCTTTGCCATCAGCAACCTGGATAGAAGGGTTTTTAGTTTTATCCCTTGTATCAATAATCACTTTTTCGCGGTGACCTGTTTGCTCGTCAGATTCTTCACGGAAAGTGATACCCTCTAATACGGCTTCAAACTGTGCAACACCGGCAAATTCTGATATGATTACCGCATTGTACGGATCCCATGAACAGATACGGTCGCCACGTTTGATCTTACTGCCATCCTTAATGTACAGGTATGAACCGTAAGGGATGTTGTTGGTTACAATAATTTTATTGCTTCCTTCTTCTACTATACGGAACTCGCCCGAACGGCCTAATACTACATCAACAGCGCCTTCTTCGGCAGTTTGATAAGTAACAGTACGTACGTTTTCAAATTCGATGATACCATCAAATTTAGCATTGATCTGTGACTCGGCCGCGATGTTTGACGCGGTACCACCCACGTGGAAGGTACGTAACGTTAACTGTGTACCCGGTTCACCGATTGACTGTGCGGCAATTACACCAACAGCCTCGCCTTTTTGCACGCGTTTACCGCTTGCCAAGTTACGGCCGTAGCATAGTGCACAAACACCACGCTTGCTTTCACAGGTTAATACCGAACGTATTTCAATACCTTCTAAAGGCGAATTTTCAATTGTTTTACCAATTTCTTCAGTGATATCCTGACCTGCTGATACTAACAATTGGTTAGTAATAGGGTCAAACACATCATGCAGTGAAGTACGGCCCAAAATACGGTCATATAATGGCTCAACAATATCCTCGTTATCTTTTAACGCGGTTGTGTAGATACCTCTTAAAGTACCACAATCAACCATACCAACGATCATATCCTGCGCAACATCATGTAAACGACGGGTCAGGTAACCGGCATCAGCTGTTTTCAATGCCGTATCCGCCAAACCTTTACGTGCACCGTGAGTTGAAATGAAGTACTCTAATACCGACAAACCTTCTTTAAAGTTTGAAAGAATAGGGTTCTCGATAATTTCACCACCTGAACCTGATTTTTGAGGCTTAGCCATCAAACCACGCATACCTGCAAGCTGACGGATCTGCTCTTTTGAACCACGCGCACCTGAATCCAACATCATGTAAACCGAGTTAAAGCCCTGGTTATCGTTGCTCAGGATGTCCATCACATTCGCGGTTAAGCGATTGTTGATACGGGTCCAGATATCGATAATTTGGTTATAACGCTCATTGTTGGTAATGAAACCCATGTTGTAGTTACCCATAACTTCTTCTACTTGTTTAGAAGCTTGTGCAATTAGGGTAACTTTCTCTGCAGGGATATTGATATCCTTCAGGTTAAATGATAAACCACCCTGGAACGCCATTTTAAATCCTAATTCCTTGATATCATCCAAGAACTGGGCAGCGCGTGCCATACCGGTAATTTTTACTACTTCACCAATAATATCACGTAATGATTTTTTGGTTAACAGCTCATTAATATAACCAACCTCTACAGGAACATGCTCATTAAATAACACACGGCCTACAGTAGTATCAATTATCTTGTTTACTATGTGTCCGTCTCTTTCTTTAATGTTAGTTTTAACTTTGATGAAAGCGTGTAAGTCTAATTTCCGCTCGTTGTAAGCAATAATTACTTCTTCGGATGAATAGAAAGTTAAACCTTCGCCTTTTACAACACGGTCTGCATCTGTTTTACGGCCTTTGGTTATGTAGTACAAACCAAGCACCATATCCTGAGATGGAACGGTAATAGGTGTTCCGTTAGCAGGGTTTAATATGTTGTGCGACGCAAGCATTAATACTTGTGCCTCTAATATAGCCGCGTTACCCAGTGGTACGTGTACCGCCATCTGGTCACCGTCAAAATCCGCGTTAAAAGCGGTACAAGTTAACGGGTGCAGTTGGATAGCTTTACCTTCAACCAGTTTTGGCTGGAATGACTGTATACCTAACCTGTGCAGCGTAGGTGCACGGTTTAATAATACCGGGTGGCCTTTTAATACGTTTTCTAAGATATCCCAAACTAACGGGTCTTTACGGTCAACTATCTTTTTGGCAGATTTTACTGTTTTAACCACACCACGCTCAATCATCTTGCGAATGATAAATGGCTTAAACAGCTCGGCAGCCATATCTTTTGGTAAACCGCATTCATGTAATTTAAGGTTAGGACCTACAACAATTACAGAACGGGCAGAATAATCCACACGTTTACCTAATAAGTTTTGACGGAAACGGCCTTGTTTACCTTTCAGGATGTCTGAAAGTGATTTCAATGCGCGATTACCTTCAGTTTTTACCGCGTTAACTTTACGTGAGTTATCAAATAACGAATCTACAGCTTCCTGTAACATACGTTTTTCGTTACGTAAAATTACTTCCGGTGCTTTGATCTCGATCAAACGTTTTAAACGGTTGTTACGGATAATTACACGACGGTAAAGGTCATTTAAATCAGACGTTGCAAAACGGCCACCTTCAAGAGGTACCAATGGGCGCAATTCAGGCGGGATAACCGGAACGATCTTAACGATCATCCACTCAGGATTATTCTCGATACGTGTTTTTGCACCACGGAAAGCCTCAACTACCTGTAGGCGTTTTAAAGCTTCGTTTTTACGTTGTTGTGAAGTTTCAGTAGCTGCCTGGTGGCGTAAGCTAAATGACAATTCATCAAGATCAATACGTTTTAATAATTCTTCCAAAGCTTCTGCACCCATTTTGGCTACAAATTTCTGCGGATCCTTATCGTCAAGGTATTGGTTTTCTTTAGGAAGGGTATCTAATATATCCAGGTATTCTTCTTCAGTAAGGAAATCCATTTTGTTGATTCCGTCACTTTCTTTAATACCAGCCTGGATAACTACATATCTTTCATAATATATGATCAGATCAAGTCTTTTTGTAGGTAAGCCCAATAAGTAACCAATTTTATTTGGCAACGAACGGAAATACCAGATGTGAGCAACCGGAACCACCAAATTAATGTGTCCCATACGCTCACGACGTACTTTTTTCTCGGTTACTTCAACACCGCAACGGTCGCAAACTATACCCTTGTAACGGATACGTTTGTATTTACCGCAATGGCACTCATAATCTTTAACCGGACCAAAAATACGCTCGCAAAATAAACCATCACGCTCAGGCTTATAGGTCCTGTAGTTGATGGTTTCAGGTTTTAAAACTTCACCGCTTGAACGCTCCAAAATTGCTTCTGGTGAAGCCAAGCTGATGGTGATAGTAGTAAAATTACTTTTGATTTTATTATCCTTTTTGTAAGACATAGTCTCCTTTGTTTTAATGGTTAAAGGTGAAAGGTGAAAGGTAAAAGGTTTGACATTTGCTGCCTTTAACCTTTTACCCTTTAGCTTTAACCTTATTCTAACGTGATATCCAAACCTAAACCTCTTAATTCATGAACCAATACATTGAATGATTCAGGAACTGAAGGCGTTGGCAGGTTTTCACCTTTAACAATAGCCTCGTATGTTTTGGCACGGCCTACAACATCATCCGATTTAACGGTTAATATTTCCTGCAGGATGTTTGATGCACCGAATGCTTCCAATGCCCAAACCTCCATCTCACCAAAACGCTGACCACCAAACTGGGCTTTACCACCCAATGGCTGTTGTGTAATTAATGAGTACGGCCCGATAGAACGTGCGTGCATCTTATCATCAACCATGTGGCCTAATTTCAGCATGTAGATAATACCTACGGTAGTTTGCTGATCAAAACGATCACCTGTTAAGCCATTGTATAAGTATGTACGGCCCGATTCTGGAATGCCTGCCTTTTTAACCCACTCCTCTACCTCTTCATGGCTTGCACCATCAAAAATAGGAGTAGCAAATTTAATGCCCAGCTCTTTACCGGCCCAGCCTAATACAGTTTCATAGATCTGGCCAAGGTTCATACGTGAAGGTACACCCAGCGGGTTCAATACAATATCAACCGGTGTTCCGTCTTCTAAGAAAGGCATATCCTCATCACGTACAATACGTGCTACGATACCTTTGTTACCGTGACGGCCGGCCATTTTATCACCTACTTTAAGCTTACGCTTTTTAGCGATATAAACTTTAGCCATTTGTACGATACCAGATGGAAGCTCATCACCTACGCTGATAGCAAATTTATCACGACGGTAAGCACCCAGCTCTTCATTAACTTTAATGTTATAGTTATGAAGCAATAATTTTATCTGGTCGTTTTTGTCATCATCAGTTGTCCATTTTGTTGGGTTGATGTTTTCAAACTGTAACTCAGTTAAAATCTTTTGAGTGAATTTAACGCCTTTAGGTACCAACAGCTCTTTGTAAACATTGCTAACACCTTGTGATGTTTTACCGTTAACGATCTCAAATAACTTTTCGATCAAAGTATTTTTAAGATCTTTTACAGCTTTTTCATGCTTGGTATCAAGCCTTTCGATCTGTGCTTTTTCTTCTGCCTTGGTAGTTTTCTTAGCACGTGAGAATAATTTGGTATCAATTACAACACCCGCGATAGACGGCGGAGTTTTTAATGATGCGTCTTTAACGTCACCTGCTTTATCACCAAATATGGCACGTAATAATTTCTCTTCCGGCGAAGGGTCAGACTCACCTTTCGGAGTGATCTTACCTATCAGGATATCGCCTTCTTTAACCTCGGCACCAACACGGATGATACCGTCTTCGTCAAGGTCTTTAGTAGCTTCTTCTGATACGTTAGGGATATCCGGAGTTAACTCTTCTTCACCACGTTTCGTATCACGCACTTCTAACTCAAATTCTTCAACGTGAAGAGAAGTAAAGATATCCTGTGATACTACACGCTCAGAGATCACTATCGCATCCTCAAAGTTATAACCTTGCCAAGGCATGAACGCCACTTTAAGGTTACGGCCCAGAGCAAGCTCACCATCCTGAGTTGCATAGCCCTCGCAAAGCACTTGTCCTTTTTCAACTCTTTCGCCTTTTTTAACAATCGGCTTTAAGTTAATAGTTGTGCTTTGGTTGGTTTTCTTAAACTTAGTTAAGATATAGCTTCTTGAATCGCCTTCGAAAGAAACCAAACGGTCCAATTCGTTACGATCATATTTAATTACTATCTGGTTTGCATCCACATACTCAACAACACCATCACCTTCGGCATTGATCAATGTACGTGAATCCTTCGCTACACGGCCTTCTAACCCGGTACCAACAATTGGCGCTTCAGGGCGCAATAAAGGCACTGCCTGGCGCTGCATGTTCGAACCCATCAGGGCACGGTTAGCATCATCATGCTCAAGGAACGGGATCAATGATGCCGCGATAGATGTGATCTGGTTTGGAGCAATGTCCATCAGATCCAATCTTTCAGGCTCTATGATCGGGAAGTCACCTTCAAAACGGGCTTTAACCTTTGGTAATGCAAATACACCCTTATCATCATAATGGGCATTTGCCTGGCCTATAGTTTTACCGTCTTCATCCTCTGCAGATAAATAGATAACTTCTTCCTGTACCTGTACTTTACCATCAACCACACGTTTGTACGGTGTTTCAATAAAGCCTAAATTATTGATCTTAGCATGTACACAAAGCGATGATATCAAACCGATGTTAGGTCCTTCAGGAGTTTCGATGGTACACAACCTACCGTAGTGGGTGTAGTGAACGTCACGAACCTCGAAACCTGCACGCTCACGCGACAGACCACCGGGCCCTAAGGCTGACAGACGACGCTTGTGCGTGATCTCTGCCAGTGGATTGGTTTGATCCATGAATTGTGACAACTGGTTTGTTCCGAAGAACGAGTTGATCACAGATGATAATGTACGCGCGTTGATCAGGTCGGTAGGTGTAAATACCTCGTTGTCACGGATATTCATACGCTCACGGATGGTACGGGCCATACGTGCTAAACCAACACCAAACTGAGCATATAATTGCTCGCCTACGGTACGAACACGACGGTTTGACAAGTGATCAATATCATCCACCTCGGCTTTTGAGTTGATTAATTTGATCAGATATTTAACTATCGCAATGATATCCTGTTTAGTTAAAACCTTAGTCTCTTCTGATGTGCTCAGTTTCAACTTACGGTTAATGCGGTACCTGCCCACATCACCAAGGTCATAACGTTTGTCAGAGAAGAACAAACGATCGATGATACCACGAGCGGTTTCCTCATCAGGTGGTTCAGCGTTACGTAACTGACGGTAGATATGCTCGACCGCTTCTTTCTCTGAGTTTGAAGTATCCTTTTGTAAGGTATTGTATATAATAGTGTAATCACCGCTGGTAGCAGCATCTTCCTTGTTCAGGATAATGGTTTTAACACCTGCGTCAATGATCATATCAATATGGTCATCTTCCAGCACGGTTTCACGCTCCAGGATAATTTCGTTACGGTCAATAGAAACAACTTCACCGGTATCCTCATCCACAAAATCTTCAACCCATTTCTTTAAAACTCTGGCAGCCAGTTTACGGCCGATGAATTTTTTAAGACCAGACTTGCTAACCTTAACCTCGTCTGCCAGTTCAAACAATTCTAATATATCTTTATCAGAATCATAACCAATGGCACGAAGCAAAGTAGTTACCGGGAATTTCTTTTTACGGTCAATGTAAGCATACATTACGTTGTTAACGTCGGTAGCAAACTCTATCCATGAACCCTTGAACGGGATAACACGGGCAGAGTATAACTTGGTACCGTTAGTGTGGCGGCTCTGGCCAAAAAATACACCCGGCGAACGGTGTAGTTGTGATACAATTACACGTTCTGCACCATTAATAACAAATGTTCCTTTCGGGGTCATGTAAGGGATAGTTCCCAGGTACACATCCTGAACAATTGTTTCAAAATCTTCGTGCTCGGCATCATTACATGATAAGCGAAGTTTTGCTTTTAATGGTACGCTGTAAGTTAATCCGCGCTCAATACACTCGCGTATATCGTAACGTGGCGGATCAATAAAATAATCAAGAAACTCCAGGACGAAGATGTTTCTTGAATCTGAAATAGGAAAGTTTTCGGCAAACACTTTAAACAAGCCTTCTTTGTGACGGTTGTCTGAAGTAGTTTCCAATTGAAAAAATTCCTGGAAAGATTGCAACTGCACATCCAGAAAATCGGGGTAATCAAGTACCTTTCTGCTGGTTGCAAAGTTTACTCTTTGATTTTTTTTGTTTGCCAAGGTATTTTAATTTTAGTTTATTAATAAACTTGTGTAGATATGAGATTTGAGATATGAGACCCGATAGCTATCGGGTTGAGATGATGTTTAACAAGATCGCCTTGCTACACGCCCATTCTAATACCTCATGTCTGATATCAAACCTTTATAAACAGCAATAGACCCCGACCAAATATGGTCGGAGTCTGATGCTATACGTATTGTGGTTAACTTATTTAACCTCAACTACCGCTCCGGCTTCTTCTAATTGAGCTTTAAGAGACTGAGCTTCTTCTTTAGTTACACCAGTTTTAACTTCTTTTGGTGCACCGTCAACAAGATCTTTTGCTTCTTTCAAACCAAGACCGGTTAAGTCTTTTACTAATTTAACAACAGCTAATTTTGAGCCACCTGCTTCTTTCAGGATAACGTCAAATGCTGTTTGTTCAGCAGCAGCAGCAGGAGCGTCATCGCCACCAGCTGGAGCAGCAGCAACAGCAACAGCTGCAGCAGCAGGCTCAATGCCATACTCGTCTTTTAAGATCTGAGCTAATTCGTTTACTTCTTTTACTGTCAAGTTAACTAACTGTTCAGCAAATGCTTTTAAATCCGCCATTTTATTATATTTTTTACTTTAATGCTTTGTTTTTAATGATCAAACTTTAAGGTGTTTGAATTAACCTCTTTCTTGTAATGTTTTTACTAATCCTGCCAATGTATTTCCGCCTGATTGCAGTGCAGAGATAACATTTTTCGCTGGTGATTGCAGTAAGCCGATAACTTCACCGATCAATTGTTCCTTAGATTTTAATTTAGTTAAGGTATCGATCTGGTTGTCGCCGATAAATATTGCCGAATCAATATATGCTGCTTTTAAAACCGGTTTATCACCTTGTTTTCTTAACTGTTTGATCAGCTTTGCCGGAGCAGTTGCTGATTTTGAGAAAAGGATTGATGATGAGCCTTTTAATACATCATATATTCCAGCGAAATCGCCACCGGCCGCTTCCATAGCTTTTTTGATCAAGCTATTTTTTGCAACCTGCATTTTGATATCGCTGTCGAAACATTTACGACGGATGTCATTGATTTTTGCAACCGTTAAGTCTGAAGTATCAGTAATATAAAAATTACCATATTCCTTCATTTGTTCAGAGAGGGCAAGAACAAGGTCGTGTTTTTCTTCTTTATTCATGATTAAATTCCCGCTACTGATTTTGTTTCTACTGTTATCCCCGGAGACATAGTTGAAGAGATATGAATACTCTTGAAATAGGTTCCTTTAGCTGATGATGGTTTTAATTTAGAGATAACCTGCAATACTTCTAATGCGTTCTCATAAATTTTTTCAGCAGGGAAAGATGCTTTTCCTATTGAGGTATGGATAATACCGGTTTTATCAACCTTGAAGTCGATCTTACCACCTTTAACCTCAGTTACAGCTTTTCCAACTTCTGGGGTTACTGTACCTGATTTAGGGTTAGGCATTAAGTTACGCGGACCAAGCACACGGCCTAATCTACCTACTTTAGCCATAACACTTGGCATGGTAATGATAATATCTACGTCAGTCCATCCACCTTCAATCTTGGCGATATAGTCGTCCAAACCTACGTAATCTGCACCTGCGTCTTTAGCTTCTTGTTCCTTATCAGGAGTACAAAGAACTAATACACGTACAGTTTTACCGGTTCCATGAGGCAGTGTTGCAATACCGCGTACCATTTGATTGGCTTTACGGGGGTCAACACCTAAACGCACATCTATATCAACTGATGAATCAAATTTGGTATTAGTAAGATCTTTTACCAAAGATGTTGCATCTTGTAATGTATACGATTTATTAGCCTCAATTTTGGAGAGCGCCACTTTTTGATTTTTTGTTAATCTAGCCACTGTCTTAAACTGATTTTAATTTTTTATTTCGAATTTTGGATGTTCAATTCCGGATTTATTATCCTTGTTTATTTCCTTTGCTCGAAACGTTAATGATCGGCTCCCGATTTTTTCAATTCTAAATTGAAAATTCGAAATCCGAAATTAATTGTTAGTTCCAGGGTGCCGTACCTGATACGGTTATCCCCATACTGCGGGCAGTACCTGCTACCATTTTCATGGCTGATTCTACTGTGAACGCGTTTAAATCAGTCATTTTATCTTTAGCTATCTGCTCAACCTGATCCCAGTTTACACTGGCAACTTTTTTACGGTTAGGCTCTGCAGAACCACCTTTTAAGCCTGATACTTCCAATAATTGGATAGCTACAGGAGGCGTTTTAATGATAAAATCGAAAGATTTGTCAACATAAACAGTAATAACTACAGGTAACACTTTACCAGGTTTGTCCTGGGTACGTGCGTTGAACTGTTTGCAAAACTCCATTATGTTCACCCCTTTTGCACCTAATGCAGGTCCAATCGGAGGTGATGGATTTGCAGCACCGCCCTTCACTTGCAGCTTAACCATTGCACCGACTTCTTTTGCCATTTTGCTTTTTTATTTAATTATTCAATGTTATAAAGTGGAAGCTATGTAACATTTTGTTATTTTGATTTCGGATTTCGGATATTCAATTTCGAATTTCCTATCCTTGCCCTGATCAAAATGCTTTTATATAAAATCCGAAATCGAAAATTCGATACTCGAAATATTAGTTATTCTTTCTCTACTTGCATGTAATTCAATTCAAGCGGCGTACGGCGGCCGAATATCTTTACCATTACTTTCAATTTCTTTTTCTCTTCGTTAACCTCTTCAATCACCCCGCTAAACCCGTTGAAAGGACCGTCCATTACTTTAACGTTTTCGCCAACGTAATATGGTACATTCATGGTTTCGCCCTGCGCGCTCATCTCATCAACCTTACCTAAAATACGGTTAACTTCTGCCTGGCGTAATGGGATTGCATTGCCTTGTTTATCACCCAGGAAACCTATAACGCTGTTCACATTTTTTATAATGTGTTCCAGTTCGCCATCTAACACAGCTTCCATTAACACATAGCCCGGAAAATAGTTACGCTCTTTAGCTATCTTCTTTCCGTCGCGCATCTGGTAATATTTCTCTGTAGGTATCAATACCTGGGGTACCAAATGGGTTATGCCTAAACGTGCAATTTCGGCATCAACATATTGTTTAACCTTTTTTTCCTTACCGCTTATTGCGCGTACAACGTACCATTTTAACTGATCACTCATCCTTATGTATATATTAAGCTAGTGAACTATAAAATTTATTAAGCAGAAGGCCTATGATCTGATCCATACCAAATATCAGCATGGCAATAATTATTGCCGCTACTAATACTAATATAGCGCTGCTTTGTAATTCGCGCCAGGTTGGCCAGGTTACTTTCTGGGTCAACTCTATGTAGGATTCTTTAAGATATTCAGATACGTTAGCCATTCTTTGTTATTTGCTATTATGCACGGGAACAAGGATTCGAACCCTGATCAAAGGTTTTGGAGACCTCTATTCTACCGTTGAACTATTCCCGTGTATACTTAAACCCCCGTTATACCGAAGGAACATTATAATATTGATAAAGTACCCTGGCAAAAGCCGGGGTACTTTACAAAAAAATTAACCGTTTTTATTCCCTTTAAAGGGTTTGAAATTATTTTAAAATTTCAGTTACCTGGCCGGCACCTACAGTTCTGCCACCTTCACGGATAGCGAAACGTAAGCCTTTTTCCATTGCGATAGCGTTGATCAACTTTACAGTGATGGTAACGTTATCACCAGGCATAACCATTTCTACACCTTCAGCTAAGGTGATTTCACCTGTAACGTCTGTTGTACGGAAATAGAATTGCGGACGGTATTTGTTAAAGAATGGAGTGTGACGTCCACCTTCTGCTTTTGATAATACGTAAACTTCTGCTTTGAAATCAGTGTGTGGGTTAACTGAACCTGGTTTGCAAATAACCATACCACGACGGATATCAGTTTTTTCAATACCACGTAACAATAAACCTACGTTGTCACCAGCTTCGCCACGGTCAAGGATCTTACGGAACATCTCAACACCAGTTACGGTTGATTTCAAGTTCTCAGCACCCATACCTAATATATCAACCTGCTCGCCAGAGTTAATTACACCACGCTCGATACGACCGGTTGCAACAGTACCACGACCAGTGATCGAGAATACGTCCTCAACAGGCATCAAGAATGGAAGCTCAGTTAAACGTGGAGGAATTGGGATGTAGTTATCTACAGCATCCATTAATTCCATAATTTTTCCAACCCATTTTGGATCATTGTTCAAACCACCAAGAGCTGAACCTTGAATAACTGGGATATCATCACCAGGGAAATCGTAGAAAGATAATAGTTCACGGATTTCCATTTCTACTAATTCTAATAATTCCGGATCATCAACCATATCCACTTTATTCATGAATACAACCAATGAAGGTACACCTACCTGACGAGCCAAAAGAATGTGCTCGCGTGTTTGTGGCATCGGACCGTCAGTTGCAGCAACTACGATGATAGCACCGTCCATTTGCGCAGCACCTGTAACCATGTTTTTCACATAATCCGCGTGACCTGGACAGTCAACGTGTGCATAGTGACGGTTAGCAGTTGAATACTCAACGTGAGCTGTGTTAATTGTAATACCACGTTCTTTCTCTTCAGGAGCTGAGTCGATTGAATCGAATGAACGAGCTTCTGAAAACCCTTTATCAGATAATACCTTAGTAATAGCTGCGGTAAGGGTTGTTTTGCCGTGGTCAACGTGACCGATTGTACCGATGTTTAAGTGCGGTTTACTGCGGTCAAACTTTTCTTTTGCCATGATTTATTTTTATTATTTGTAGGTTAATTTATATTCTTAATTGTTATTATATACGTTTTATACGTTGAGCCAACAATGGGATTTGAACCCATGACCTCTTCCTTACCAAGGAAGTGCTCTACCCCTGAGCTACGTCGGCTTATTTTCAGTTTGCAGTTATCAGCTTGCAGTTATCAGTTATTTAACTGCCCACTGTAAACCGGCTACTGCCAACCTAACTGAGCGGAAGAAGAGGTTCGAACTCTCGACCTATAGCTTGGAAGGCTATCGCTCTACCAACTGAGCTACTTCCGCTTAAATAAGTTCGCAGTTTACAGTTTTCAGTTAGCAGTTAAAACTGCCGCCTGCTTACTGCAAACTGCTTACTCCCTTTGGTGGGGGGAGAAGGATTCGAACCTTCGTAGCCGAAGCAACGGATTTACAGTCCGTCCCATTTGACCGCTCTGGTATCCCCCCGTTTGTTTAATTAGTGAATGTTTTAATGAGTGATTTACTGAATAATGAACCTTAACATTCACTCATTCTATAATTCGCTCATTCATTCAATGAATAAACAGAGCCTCCTATCGGGATCGAACCAATGACCTACTGATTACAAGTCAGTCGCTCTACCAGCTGAGCTAAGGAGGCTGATTATATACCTATATATACTGCGATCATAAAGATCATCCAGGAACTAACCGCAAAAAATCGCTGGCTGTTATTAAGGTTTATTATTTTTTATTTTAAAGAACCACTCCTCTTTTGTTCAAGGAGTGCGATACACACCTCTCCGAAAGGGATTGCAAATTTACAAATAAATAACGCCCCACAAAATTTTTTATAAAAAAAAATCGACAGCCTTTTGAGCAGTCGATTTTTTGGAAATATTATGGGTTTTTTATCGTTAAAATTCCTCTTCGGTTGATGCCAGTACGGCCTTTTTAACCTCTTGAGCAGCAATCTCTTTTCGTTTTTTATGCTTCCCTATTTGTTTGCGCAGGCTCTCAATGGCAAGGTCTGTGGCCTCTTCAAAAGTTTTACATTGTTCTTTCGCAAAAATCTGGTTGCCGGGCAACTGCAGCTTTATTTCTGTTATCTTATTTGCCTCGTCTTCTACATTTTCAAGCTTTAAATAAACTTCTCCATTTATAATGTTATCATAAAAGGTCTCCAGCTTATCGGCTTTCTTCTGTATAAATTCCAATAATCCTTTGTCTGCAGTAAAATGAATTGATTGCACTGTAATTTTCATGGTTCCTCCTTTTTATGCCTTTGGATGGGCGAGTTTATAAATAGACTTTAATCGTTCAACAGAGTTATGCGTATAAATCTGGGTGGCACTCAAGTTGGCATGGCCCAGTAATTCTTTTATCGCATTTAAATCGGCGCCAGCATTTAACAGGCTGGTTGCAAAGGTGTGCCTCAATACGTGGGGGCTCTTTTTATTTTGAGTTGATATGTGGGATAGATATTTCTGCACTGTTAGATAGATTAGCTTTGGATATGCATTTGCCCCTTTATCAGTAACGATCAATGTTAATGAATTGTTACTAAAATTTTCACTTTTCTTTAACTCATTGTATTTCAGCAGCAAGTGGCGCAGTTCCTGGTTAAGGGGTATAATACGCTCTTTATTACGCTTACCCAAAACCTTTACCGTACCCTCATAAGTATTAATATCACTGTCTTTTATGCCCAGCAATTCGGCAAGGCGCATGCCGGTGCCAAACAACATTTCAATAATGAGCTTATCGCGGGTACCTTTAAAATCGTCAGTAAAAACCTCGCCGTTATCCAGCATCTGGGTAAGGCGCGCGTCTTCGACAACAACAGGCAGGTGTTTGGGTATTTTAGGGGTGTTGATCTTTGATGCCGGGTTAACGATCAATATCCCCTCCTGCACTAAAAATTTAAAGTATTTACGCAGCGTGGCTATCTTGCGGTTAACAGACCGGGCAGTAAGCTGCTGGTTCATTAACTCAACCATCCAGTTACGGATGTGGTGATGTGTAATTTCTTGCGGGTGTGTTATGGTTTGATCAGGATGGTTAAGGAAACCGATAAATTGATCAAGATCTGACCGATAGGCAGATACCGTATGCGGAGAGTACCGTTTTTCGAATTTAATATATTGTATAAAACGCTCTAAAAACATAAAAACTATTTGTACATCTCAATAAATGAATGTACAAATAGTTTTATATATGTTAGCAAGAAAAACTGAAAAAATTCTTTACAGAATAATTAGACAGTTGTTTCAAGGTTCATGTTTTGCTTGTAGATGGCATGTTTGATCTCGTGACGACGAGATACAGATTTCTTTTCGAATGCCTGACGACTGCGCAGCTCGCGTAAAACACCAGTTTTCTCAAATTTCTTCTTAAAGCGTTTTAATGCCTTGTCTAATGATTCGCCTTCTTTAACGTTGATAATGATCATAATTCCAAAATACCTCCTTTCAGGGACGGCAAATGTACACACAAAGTTTTGATTTACAAACAGGTTTTTTGAAATATCAAATATTAAATTCAATTAATTACACCGCCAAACATTTTGAATTGTATTTCTGTTTAATCTACTCTATATTTAAACTTGCAAAACCCCAATCTATCTAACCAATAAATGAACAAAGACATCACCGCCCAACCGCTGTATAAAAATTATTTACAAGGCGGCGGCGAAATGGGAGAACTTATGCGCCAGTACGACTGGAACAGTAATGTTTTAGGCAGTCCCGAAGGCTGGTCGCAAAGTTTGTTAACCACTGTTGGTATTTTGTTAAACTCGCGCTTCCCTATGTTTTTATGGTGGGGACAAGATTTGATCCAGTTTTATAATGATGCTTATCGTCCAAGCCTTGGCAACACCGGTAAACACCCAACTGCCCTTGGCCAGCGAGGAATAGATTGCTGGCCCGAAATATGGCCGGTGATAAAACCGTTAATAGACAAAGTATTAGCAGGTGGCGAAGCTTCATGGAGCGAAAACCAATTGATCCCCATCTATAGAAATAACAAATTAGAAGATGTTTACTGGACGTTTAGCTATAGCCCTGTAATTGATGAAACCGGCAAGCCGGGTGGTGTACTGGTAACCTGCAATGAAACCACCGAACAAGTAAATGCATACAACAGCATACAAAGTGCCAAGAACGAGCTGGAATTTGCCATTGAAGCTGCCGACCTGGGCACCTGGGACCTTAACCCTAAAACCAACAAGTTTATTGGCAATCATCGCCTAAAACAATGGTTCGGCCTGAGCGGTGATGAAGAGGTTGACTTAAATCACGCCATAGCCGCCATGGCCGAAGAAGACCGCGAACGTGTTTCTGAAGCTATTACTAAGGCAATGGCAAAAGGATCGGACGGGAATTATAATGTCACTTATACCATACAGGATCGTGAGGGCATAAGACGGATTGTTGAAGCAACAGGGCGCGCCAAGTTTGATGCCAATGGCGATGCCTATCAATTTAGTGGTATATTACAGGATGTTACCGAAGAGTATCAGCTGCAGGTACGCAAAGACGAATTTATAAGCGTAGCCAGCCATGAGTTAAAAACACCCATAACCTCGCTTAGCGCATCTATACAGATCTTGCAAAAACTGGTTAAAACCAACCCGGGATCAGATAAAGTACCGCTGTTTGTTAACAAAGCCAGCAATAATTTAAGCAAACTTACACACCTGCTTGACGACCTTTTAAACGTAACCAAGATCCAACAGGGGCAGTTGGCCCTGAATATAAACCGGTTTGACCTGGTTGACCTGATCAAAGACTCCTGCGATCATATCAATCCGCTAAACGAATATGAGTTTGTTTTTATAGGCGACCAACAGTTAATGATCTATGCTGATTACAGGCGCATTGACCAGGTGATGGTTAATTTGATAGGGAATGCTATTAAATACTCGCCGCAATCAAAACGGATAGAGATCACCGTCTTTCATGATGACGAAACGGCTACCGTCTCTGTGCGCGATTTTGGTATCGGCATTAATCCACAAAAATTACCGCATTTGTTCGACCGCTATTACCGGGTAGATGCTTTTGGCCATCAATTTTCGGGGCTTGGCCTGGGGTTATATATCAGCGCAGAAATTATTGCCCGCCATAATGGTAAAATAGGCGTTGACAGCGCCATGGGCAGCGGCAGCAATTTTTGGTTTAACCTGCCAATTGACGATAAATTGAACCTTTAGTAAACCAAAGCAGCAAAAATTTGGTTATTTTATTTATCCACTTAAAAATATCAGCCGATGAAACTCTTTTTTGCCATCCTTCTTTCAACCGTATGTTCGTTCTGTTTTGGCCAGTCTAAAGCAGATAACTATAATATAGGCATTGTTTTTTTGCCATCGTTTAGCAGCCCCAGTAAACTGCTCATAAAAAACACACCCGATTCTACATTTATCGACCTTACCATACAGCGAAAACAAGGGCGTAACTTAATTATCAGCGATGCTGCGTTTGTAAAAAAAGAGGACCTGGCTCCGCTAACTGATTTCTTAAAAACATACGACTTCCCCATCAAAGGGAAAGCTGATACCATGGCTGTACACAAGGGCTCTTTCTTTAAAGGCGATACCACCACTATTTACGAGTTATATACCGGCGCCGATGGCGTAAACGTTTATGGCTTGCTGGATCAGAATGATACCATTAAGAAATTCGCTTTTTGGTCGCCTAAAAAAGATTCTGATAACCATAAGCTGGTAGACATTTTATTCGCCATCATGGATGGGGGCTTAAAGAAGAAAGAGAGCCGCACCTATCTCAAAGCGCTAAAAGCCTACTTTAATTAAACACCGCAAGAAACGGGTTTTATGGCGTTCTGCCGGCCGGTACTTTTGTATCAATAAATGATAACGATCATGGAAACGCAGAACGAAATTGATTATAAAAGAATAGCCGAAGCCATAGAGTTTTTAAGGCTGAATTACAAACGCCAGCCAACGCTTGAAGAGGCGGCCGAACATGTTAACCTGAGCCCCTTCCACTTTCAGCGGATGTTTAAAGACTGGGCCGGCGTAACACCCAAACAATTTTTACAGTACCTGAGTATCGGGCATGCCAAATCGATCTTAAAAGATAAGGGCTCTTCGTTATTCGACACCGCTTTTGAAACAGGCCTTTCAGGCACAGGTCGCTTGCACGACCTTTTTATAAAAGTAGAAGGTATGACGCCCGGCGAATACAAAAATGGCGGCGAGCAGCTAAGCATTAACTACAGCTTTGCCGAAAGCCCCTTCGGGACAATTATTGTAGCATCAACCACCAAAGGTATTTGTTATATGGCCTTTGTTGATAATAGTAACGACGAAGCTTTTGCCGAACTGAAAAAGCAATTCCCTAATGCACAGTACCAACAGTTTTTAGATACCATTCAGCAAAATGCGCTGTATATCTTTACGCAGGACTGGGGCAAACTAAGCGATATCAAGCTGCACCTTAAAGGCACGCCGTTCCAACTGAAGGTTTGGGAAACGCTGTTAAAGGTCCCCATGGGTAAATTGGTAACGTATGGCGGCCTAGCCGGTAATTTACAAAACCCAAACGCCAGCCGTGCGGTTGGCTCGGCGGTGGCGGATAACCCGGTTGCGTTTTTAATTCCCTGTCATCGGGTGATCAAAGCAACCGGCGAAACCGGGCAATACCATTGGGGCAGCACACGCAAAAACGCCATGATCGGCTGGGAAGCTTCTAAGGCTTTCGCCGCAGTGTAACCGCCTTGTTTTGGCTCACGCGAGTGTCTGCCACTTGAGCCAAGTGAGCCAATTTTTGTAGTTAAACTATTGATAATTAGATATTTGTTGAAAACAGGTGAGCCAAAATGAGCCAACGTTTAAGTTGGTAAATTTATAGCTAAAAATCTCATAAACAATTGTATATAAGATGATTGTCGTTTAGTTACTTTTTGATTAATATATGATACGTCACACAGACCTTGGTAAAACACCTTTTGCGCGGTTCAGAGCATTACAATCGTTAATAATTAAAGGCGACATTACCTTAGGCGGTTATAAAAAAGGAAAGATCTACGGGACGTTATCCTGCGGATCTGGCAAACGGATGAAAACCGAAAACCGGGTATTCTTTGCGGACGAGCAGGAAGCGATAGTTGCGGGTTACCGGCCTTGCGGTAATTGCATGCCCGAACAATATAAATTATGGAAACAGAAAGCGCCGGGTTGAGCGATTCCCCTCTTGAGAGGGGTGCAGGGGTGTGTCCTTCCGTCGGATTGACACACCCCTGCTGCCGCACTACCAAACGCGCCCCCTCTCAAGAGGGGAACTTCATTTTAATATTTATGCAACCAAATACAGAAACAATAACTAATCTTCTAACCCACGACGGCATTGTAAACTATTACGGCAAGGTAATGGATACAAATGAAGCCAATAATTACCTGGATATTTTACTCGAAACTATTCAATGGAAAAATGATGAGGCAATTATTTTTGGCCGGCATATCATCACTAAAAGAAAAGTGGCCTGGTATGGCGATGCCGGGTATAGCTATACCTATTCAAACACTACCAAGCAGGCCTTAAACTGGACCAAAGAGCTTTTAGAACTTAAACTCCTGGCCGAGCAGCTTACCGGCCAAAAATACAATTCATGCCTGCTTAACCTGTATCATAACGGCGATGAGGGAATGGCCTGGCACAGCGACGACGAAAAATCCTTAGGCAAGGATACGTCAATAGCATCCTTAAGTTTTGGGGCCGAACGGAAGTTTGCGCTTAAACATCGCGTTAGCAAAGAACCTGTTTCGCTGTTATTGGAGAACGGAAGCTTGTTGGTAATGAAAGGCGCTACGCAAACTAACTGGCTGCATAGCCTGCCGAAATCAAAAAAGATAACTGCGCCACGGGTTAACTTAACTTTCAGGACGATGGTCTGAATACACAGGTAGGGTGATGAATACAAAATCTCCTGCCTGTATTGGGTTATACTGCCTTCGCCAATAGATATTGTTTCCTTCTGCGGATAATATAACCTACTAATAATGCAATTAACATAGCTGGTTATTTAACTAAGGTGGCAAAACGCTGATAAAAAGCGGTTGGGCTATTTTCATGCTTAGGCTCATATTTACCGGCTATAATGGGCATATAAATTACCCTTCGCCTGCTTTCCTCGCCTATAACGGACGACTGTGCTACCCGGTGCCATAAACGGCCGTCGTGTATAGTCAGGTCGCCGGCGTTTGGTGTAATTGCCAGCTCATCTTTGTCGGCGCTGTTATCTAAAAAGTATTTTTTGCGAAAAAGCATCCGGTATATATTTTGCCTGTGCGTACCGGGCAATATCCGCAACCCTCCGTTACCGGGTTTTGCATTACTTAAGTGGATACCCACATTTAGCATTGGGTTAAGCTTTTGCCCATGAAAAATATCACGCAGCCCGTCTGTATGCCATCCCATTTTTGTAAAACTGCTTTCATGGCCGTTAACGTAGTGGTTAAAAACCATTCCGTCTTTTTCTTCGGTACCCAGCCTGGCACCGGGGCCAATTAAATTAAGCAATATGTTAAATCGCGGGTCGAGCGTAAACTCCTGCAATAAAGGGTGATGCTTGTTAATAAAGGCAAAACGCTGTACTATGATCGTGCCGTCAAGGTCCTTACCGTATTTAATGGGTACGCCATTTACCTTATCAATATTATTAGCTATCCAATGTTCCTGCACTTGCCTTGACGCCTTAATAATGGCATCGACTGTTTCGGGTTTGATAAAATCTTTAAAATGTATAAAACCGTTCTTGTTAAAAAAATCCTGTTGTGCTGTAGTTATAGTGGTACCAAGCGTAAATTTCTGGTATAAGCTTTCCATGAAAGTATTTTAAAAATGAAAATGAGTAATGGCTGCCCCAACCTTTTTGGTGGGTAGCAATGTTAATATGTAAGTGCGGGGGATATTAGCAACAACAACACATTGCCCTTTTTGAGAAAGGCATTCGCATAGCGCATGCAGCGTGTACGTGGTTGTTGTAATTCATTATTTTAATATAGTCTATTAAATCTATCTTTTTAATAGACTATACAAATGTAGAAGAAATATTTAATTAACAAAAATTTAATAAAATAAATTTATAGCTTGTATAAACGCGCACTGATACCTTCAATTAAACTTTTATTAAGATGTCTTGCCCCGGTTGCACCCATCTTATTTAAAAATCCGGGTATAACTTCGGCTTTTTTATTAAACATTGCTTTCAGGCCAATCCTGGCCACTTCGTCTGGCTGCATATTAAACTTTTCGGCAAGCTCTGCCAAATTATCCATACCCGCCCTGCTTGCAAAATTAGTGTCGGTAGGCCCGGGGCATAAACAGGTTACCGATACAGGCGTATCTTTCAATTCGAAGGCGAGCGCCCTGCTATAATTTAAAATGAATGTCTTACTGGCAGCGTATAAAGCAAATCCCGGCATGGCCTGGTAAGCCGCGGTGCTGGACAGGTTTAAAATATACGCTTGTTGCTGCTGCTTTAACACAGGCAGCAGTTTATACGTTAGCTCGACCACCGCGTTTATATTTACATTGAGCATATTCATTTGTTCCGTCAATTTATTTTGATCAAACCTGCCAAATACGCCGTACCCTGCATTATTAATTAGTATGGATAAGGGTACAGACAACGCGTTAAACCAATTAACCACACGCTCTGTAGCGCCGGCTTCGGAAAGATCGATAGCAAGATAACGGGCATCCACTTTGTATACAGATCTGATCGAAACAGCAAGTTGCTCCAGCTCATTTTCGGCCCGTGCAATTAACAGCACGTTATAACCTTGCTGCGCCAATAAATTAGCTATTGATTTGCCGATACCTTTACTCGCACCTGTAATTAACGCGTACCCTTTCATAAAAAACTCACTTATTTAATCCATTGCAAGTTAAATAAAAAAATACGACTAAATTTGTAGACTAAATAATATATACTATGTTTGTACTCATGAACGTTTTATATTATAACCCTCTTAACAATACCGGCAGCGGGTATTGTTGTTGCGCGTAATTATCCTTTTAGTTCATTAAATTTTCATTTGCTACTTTTATTTTAGGCCCCATGTCTAATTATTATCCATCGCTGACTTTTAAAATATTTCTTCTTACCGTTACCTTACAGTATGCGTTACCTGTGCAGGCACAGTTGGCAAACAATAGTTATAGATCACGTTTTTTTTATAAACCAACACACTTCATCGCTGATGCTAATATCGATACCTTAGCGGCCAAAGAGGATTCGTCATCTTTTTCAAATGCTGCTCCTATAGTTAAAACTTTAAAACTACATTATGACGATGTATTACCGATAACCAACGCCGGGATAAGTATAACCAAGCCTAAAGAGCGCAGGCAATTAATGGGCTATTTAAAAACCGTTACCACCAATGAGGATGTAAACTATAATCAATCACATGCTAAATTTTTGTATCATTTGGCTAATGTGTTTGCTAAATTAAGGCTGTATCCTTTGGCTATGAAATGCTTTTTAAAAACCACAGCTATCAGGGCCAAATATGCAGTAGATTCTTTAGCCCAAACAGATAGCAGCCGGTACCTTGCCATTAATACAAAAGACGACTCGCTGGTAGCCAACCAGGCGCTGATGGTAAACTCGCCCGGTTATAACACTAAAAGAAGTAAAGCCACTAACTATAAATATATCATGAGCACGCTTGATGACGGTAAGAAAGCCGTTGCTTACGCCATGTTGTTTCATGTAAAACAACCGGTGCCGGGTAAGCGCAAAATCTTTGTCTGGGGCAATACGGGGCATACTTTTATCACACTGATAAAATACAACGTCGATTCTACCTATTCTTCGTTTTCTTTCGGGTTTTATCCTAAAAAGCTAAACTTGCTTTCGGCCACTCCTGTTGAGCCTGAAACGGCCTCTGTTTTTAAAGATGATACCAATCATCAATGGGATGAAGTACTGGGTAAGTTTATCTCGAAAAGGCGATTTGAGAAAATATTACTGCTGGTTAAGCGGTATGATCATCTTGAATATCACCTAAGTAATAATAACTGTACCGATTTTGGCCTTAAGGCTGCCCAACTGGCCGGAATAAATATTGATGGAACAACCGGGAGCTGGCCGCTGGGCCACGGAAATAACCCGGCAATTACAGGCCAAAGTATTTTAGAAGGCAAGTTTAATGATGCCGATACCGGCAAAGCAAGTGATCTGTTTATCAATACGCTTGTCCCGTAATATCCTTCCCTTTTCATGAGAAAACATATTAAACTAATAAATTAGTCGGCAATAAAAACGCACGATCTACCACGATATTATTGGATGATAAAAAAATAAAAAAAGTACCTCTATTGCATCAAATCGATGAAATATCTAATAAACTACGCCGTTATTAGTGCTTTATTTACATAAAAACTTAAACCATTATCTCATGAAAAAAATCTTGTTTTTAATCCCGGCATTTTTATTGGCGTTCCAGTTATCAAACGCGCAAACGCAAAAAGGAACCCAAACATTGGGCCTTTATTTAGGCTATGGTCATAGTTCTGAAAATTATAGTTATACAGACCCACTCACTAACTCGCTAACAACAGAACAATTTAAGTACACAACCACCGCAATTGGCCCAAGCTATGGCTATTTTATTGCTGACGGATCAGAAATTGGTACTAATTTATCTTACAACCATACTAAAAGTGATAATACATCAATTACCACTGCTACCAATTCAAATGGGCAAACTTCTAATACATACAGTGCGTCAATCTTCTTTAGGAAATATGTATTGATTCAAAACAAATTTGGGTTTCGTGCAGGGCCTTACGCAGGCTATGAGCATGACATAGCCAAATACACCCCTGATAATTTCAGCAATAATAATACCTCTAACGGTTACCGGGTTGGTGGTAATTTTGACTTGGTTTATTATCCGACAAATAAATTAGGAATAGCTGCTAACGTTGTAAATATTAATTATGGACATAGCACCGCGAATGGCGCGAATGATTATAAAGGCAAACAGGACAATTTTAATTTTAGCTATCTTAATAATGGGTTGCTTCTGACACTGTTTTATGTAATAGGCAGTAAGTAATTTCAATAAAAACCCCCGTATGCTTATGCATACGGGGGTTTTTATTATCTCAATATTTCCCTGCTGATAACTATCTTCTGGATCTCTGACGTCCCCTCGCCTATGGTACACAACTTGGCATCGCGGTAATATTTCTCAACCGGGAAATCTTTGGTATAGCCATACCCCCCAAAGATCTGCACAGCTTCTGTAGCCGTTTTTACCGCCACTTCTGACGCGAAATATTTTGCCATGGCAGATTGTTTGGTAACCGGCTGCTGGCGATTTTTCAGGTCGGCGGCTTGCATGATCAACAGTTCTGCGGCTTCAATTTCGGTAGCCATATCTGCCAGTTTGAACGAAATTCCCTGGAAATTGGCAATAGCCTGCCCAAATTGCCGACGCTGCTTGGCATAAGTAACCGCAGCCTCGAAAGCACCTTTGGCAATCCCCAATGATAACGCGGCGATAGAAATGCGCCCGCCATCCAGCACCTTCATTGCTTGTGCAAAGCCTTGCCCCTCTTGCCCTAATAAATTTTCTTTAGGTACGCGGCAGTTGTCAAAAACAAGTTCGGTGGTTTCTGATGCACGCATGCCCAGTTTATTTTCTTTTTTGCCGTGCGTAAAGCCGGGTGTACCTTTTTCAATTACAAGAGCAGATATGCCGTGCGAGTCGCCTTTGGCTCCAGTGCGCACCATCACTACTGCTACATTGCCCGATTTACCATGGGTGATCCAGTTTTTTGATCCGTTAACGATATAATGGTCGCCATCTAAAACGGCCGTGGTTTCCATGCCCAAAGCATCAGATCCTGTGTTTGCTTCGGTTAATCCCCAGGCACCTATCCATTCGGCAGTTGCCAGTTTGGGCAGCCATTTATGCTTTTGTTCCTCGTTGCCAAACGCCAGGATATGCCCGGTGCATAGCGAGTTATGTGCCGCTACCGATAGGCCTATCGACCCGCATACTTTTGCTATCTCTACAATTACGGTAACATATTCGGCATACCCAAAACCCGAGCCGCCATATATTTCAGGAACCAAAACGCCCATCATGCCCAGCTCGCCCAGTTTCTTAAATAGGTCGACAGGAAAAGTTTGAGCTTCGTCCCATTCCATTATGTGGGGGCGAATCTCTTTTTCGGCAAAATCCCTGGCCATCTGGCCTACCATTGCCTGGTTATCATCGGATGAAAAATTATATCCCGCAGATATATCTGTTAACAAAGAATCCATATTTTATAATTGGTGTATAGCAAAGTAACGGTAAAAAATGGGCAATAGTTTCGCTGTAAACCGCTGTAAAAAGGGACCATTTGGGTATATGGTACAGATAATAGGTTTAGTTGATTTAAAGTGATTTATCGCGTTGACCGGTCATTGAAAATATTTTTAAAAAAAAGGACGCCTTTTTGCGAATTAGTTAGATTATAACTAATAGTTAAAACATAAACTACTCATAAAGTGTTATATTAAACATACTTAACCCTAAATCCAACCAAATCTAATTCACTCCTCCCACCTATTTTAACCGAACGAGCAAGTAAACCATTATAAAAACTAAATTATTAATTATGAAAAGACAACTAAACTTTAACCATCCAAAACCTTTCAATCTATTCAGGTCCGGCACAAAAATGTTAGCTGTTGCCACTTTGGGAATGGCTATGACTATTGCCGGCTGTAAAAAAGAAGCCGTCAAGTCTAACCTGTTGACAACAAATACGACAATTACCGCGCTGCCCGGCACGCCGCCACCATTCCCGACCCGCAACGAGGCTTTGGTAGCCATGCAAGTTTACAACAATCACTTTTATAATCAGTATGGTACCTATGGCCCGTCATACAAAGCCTATTACTGGAAGGATGACGGCCATACCGGCCGCATGGATTTCTGGACCCAGCAAGAGGCCATTGAAATGCTGATAGACGCGCAAACCATTAACCCAAGTACTGATTTTTTGAACAAGATCCAATACCTGTATAACGGTGTCCGTGACGGCTATGGCACGCTATGGTCAAGCAATATTTATAATGACGACGTGGTTTGGGGGTCGTTAATGTGTATCCGTGCTTACCATCTTACAAACGATGGTGGCCAGCTGGATATGGCCAAAAACAATTTTAACATGATGTGGAACCGTGCCTGGGACACTACGGTATTGGGCGGCGGGTTATGGTGGAACACTAATAACAACACCAAAAATACTTGCGTAAACGCACCGGCCGTTATTTGCGCCATGCTGCTGTACCAGGCCACGGGCGACGCTTCTTACAAAACAAAAGCTAAGCAAATTATGGACTGGATGGTGGCCCACCTGTATGATGCAAGTACCGGCGAAGTAAAAGGTGCTATTATCCCTAACGGAACTATTACCGAGGGCGCATTGAGCTACACCCAGGGTACTTTTATTGGCGCTTGCGATTTGCTGCGCTCAGAATACCCTGCGGTTGATTACCTGGGCATGGGCAAAAAAGCGATGGACTATGCTATGGCCAGTTTATGCAGCTCGGCAGGTGGTATATTGAACGATGAAAACGGAAATGGCGACACACAAGGCATGAAAAGTATTTTTGCACGTTGGGCGTGCCAATTTGTGCAACACACCGGTACGTCAAGCACTTATGACGCCTGGCTTGATCTTAACGCCGGCCAGGCCTGGTCTATCCGCAACTCGTCTGGTTTGATGTGGAACACCTGGAATACCCGCACTTCAGATACACAAGTACTCAACGCGTTTCAGACAACCTGCGGCGTTTCTATGATGAATAACGCTTATCTGTATCATTAACACGCTACCTTGCTCGTTTTGGTAATAAAAAAGTCCGGGTTAATGATCCGGACTTTTTTAATATAGCGCAAGTCTTAGCGGGAAGCACCGAGAAAAAGGCCTGACTTGTGCTTTGGTACGGATCACAAATCAGGCCAAGCTATTGGCCATCCCACTAAGACTTGCGCCAGAGGGACGAATCGCACAATTCCACGCTCTGTTTGTTTTATCAGTATTCTGCCAGCACAATGATCTTATCGCTAATCGGCGCTATGCGTTCTTTGCCATTTAGAAACCCTAATCCAACAACAAAACTAAAACCGCATACTATGCCCCCCAAATCCCTGATCAGTTCGCTGGCAGCAGTTACAGTACCGCCGGTAGCCAACAGATCGTCATGCAATAAAATATGCTGGCCGGGTTCAAAGGCGTCGATATGCATTTCAATAGTGGCAGTGCCATATTCCAATTTATAAGCCTTTTGTTTAATGGTATACGGCAGTTTGCCTGCCTTACGCACCGGCACAAACGGAACACCAAGTTTGGTTGCCAGCGTCAGCCCGAATAAAAAGCCCCGGCTCTCTATCCCTGCTATGGCGTCAATGCGCATGCCCTGTAACCGCTCAATAAATGCGTCAACAATACCTTCGCACAAAACAGGGTCTTTTAGTATGGTGGTGATATCTTTAAATATAATGCCCGGTTTCGGGAAATCCGGTATATCACGCACTGCCGACTTTATTTGTTCTTCGATCATTTAAAACTTATATATGGTTCAATTTTACGCAAAATTATATCATCAAGTATGGCTATATTCTTCATATCGGCAACAGAATGATAACTACCATGTTGCTGCCGGTACTGAATAACCGCATTGGTTTGTTTATTGGTAAGGTACGGAAACTTGCGTAACCCCTCAAAGTCGACATCGTTGATCCTGATCTTACTGATGTGTGCTGAATTAACACTTACCTGGTTCTTTATTTCGGAATATTTGGCGGTATCTATCCCGTAAACTTCTTTTAACTGTTCTTTATTCAAAAACCCACCCAGCCTTTGCCTGTACGCTATTATCCGCTCGGCGAAAGCCGGGCCAACACCTCTTATGCGGGTTAGTTTGGCGGAATCGGCACTGTTAAGCTCGACCACCTCGCCGGGCGCTATTTTATTGGATGTGTATCCTTCGGGGATATTAATATAGGGTTCAATGCGTTTATAATCATCAGCTGTTATGCCATAGATCTTTTGCACATCCTCTTTCCTGTTAAAGTGCCCGCCTTTGGCTTCATAATGTTTAATAATACTGATCTGCCGCTCGCTCAGGCCCAGTTGTTTCCATTGTTCGGCAGGCAGGTTGTTGGGATCAAAAACAAACAGAACGGGTTTTGCTATCTTTTCATCAGACAGTTTTTCATAGTCGGTATACCCCGAAACTGCGCCACCCTTTGCGTGGCCGAGCAGGGCTACATCCTTATCAAAATCCTTAAAATCAATAACATTATCTTTATGTACTTGCTGGTATATGTAGGGCGCGGCTAACACTATCGCGAGGATGATAAGCAATATTACCATTCCGTTCCACTCTTTTTTTGTGATGGAAAGATAATTTTTTAGGCCCGATTTCATTGACATGGTTAAATTCGGGTTTAAATTAATAAATTTAGAAGATATTTGCTCCCTTATACGCTACTTGCTAAATGAAGATTATAACCACTGAAGAATTTGCGAAGGCTACTAAACTTGACAGGTTAAAACTGCCCGGGCTTGCTTCTTTCCTGATGGACCTGATGAAAATAAATCAGGTGAATGAACTTTTTGAGCAGGCACAACCCAAACAGGGTATCGAGTTTATTGATGCCATTTTACAAGGTTGCGGCGTCGAGATTGAGTTTGACGAAAAAGAATTAAAAAACATACCTGCCGACGGCAGTTTTATAGCCATTGCCAATCATCCCTATGGCGGCATTGAGGGCATGGTGTTGTTAAAGATTTTGTTAATGGCACGACCCGATGCCAAGCTGATGGCCAACTTCCTTTTAAAAAAGATCCCCAACCTGAGTGACTTTTTTATAGCAGTGAACCCGTTCGAAAATATCGAACATTCATCAAGCATCAGCGGATTAAAAAGCACCTTGCAGTTGCTTGCAGAAGGCACACCAATAGGTATTTTCCCGGCCGGCGAGGTATCTACCTTTAAACTGGATAAGCAGGAAATTACCGACCGCATGTGGCACCCTGTAGTAGGTAAGATTATTGCGAGGGCAAAGGTGCCGGTAGTGCCTATTTATTTCCATGGCAATAACGGGTTATTGTTTAACCTGCTTAGCCTGATCCATCCTGCTTTGCGTACGGCTAAACTACCGTCCGAGTTGTTTAATAAACAAGGACAAACCATTAAACTGCGTATTGGCAAACCTATTAAGGTAGAGGATATCCCTGACAACACCAACAGCACCAAGCTGCTTAATTATTTAAGGGCACGCACGTATGCTTTAGGATCCGGACTTGAAGAAGAGAAAAAGATCTTTAGCCCGCGTAATCTTTTTAAAATAAAAAAAAAACAACAGGAGATAGTTAAAGCTATCGACCCATCGGTGCTGGAGAAAGAGGTTGAGGGGCTGCGCCATGATTATACGGTTTGGGTTGAGAAAAATTACGAGGTATTTATTGTACCTACCTCGGCAATTCCATGCACTATCCGCGAGATAGGCCGGTTAAGAGAGGTAACCTTCCGCGAAATTGGCGAGGGCACCAATATGGCCACCGACCTGGACGAATACGATATTTATTATCACCATTTATTTATCTGGGATACCGAGGCTAAGATGATAGTTGGCGCATACCGTATTGGCCTGGGCGATGAGATATTTTACAGCCTGGGTAAGGATGGTTTTTATATTGCCGAGCTGTTTAAAATAAAAGAGCAGTTTTCGCCGGTGTTAAGGAAAAGCCTGGAACTGGGCCGGTCATGGATCCGCAAGGAGTACCAGCAAAAACCCCTGCCCCTGTTTTTGTTATGGAAAGGGATACTAAAATACCTGATCGATAACCCGCGATACCAATATTTGATCGGCCCCGTTAGCATCAGCAATACTTTTTCTAAATTCTCTAAATCGCTTATTGTCGATTACATTAACCGGAACCACTTTGACCATGAAATGGCGCAGTTTGTTAAACCGCGCAAAAAGTTTAAGGTCGATTTTTCAAGCATCGATTCTGACCTGCTCATGAGCGGCGAAGACAGCTTCAAAGCTTTGGACCAAATGATATCCCAAATAGAAACCCATAACATGAAGGTACCGGTACTGCTGCGCCAGTACATTGCCCTAAACGCCAAGATAATCAGCTTTAACATCGACCCTAAATTCTCTGACGCTTTGGACGGCTTCCTGGTATTGGACTTGGAGAACGTTCCGCAGGATACTTTGGATAAATTAGGGAAGAATTTGTAAAGCCCCTCCTAAATCCTCCCCGGTAGGGAGGACTTAAAACGGTTTTAAAAAGTCTCCCCTACCGGGGGAGATTTAGAGGGGGCTGTTAATATTTAACCCCAAACCTTTTCATCACCAACCCCAACAACCATACAGGCGCTGTCAGCATAAATTTAAATTCGTCGGCGAAGGTGGGTTTTTTGCCTTCTATGCGGTAGCCTATAAACTGGGCAATATTGGCCATTACAAATATAAATATACATACTTGAGGTAATAAGGTTCCTGATTTTTCTGCCGCTTGCACCTGTATAATTATGTACACCAGCGCAAATAATATCAGCAGCATAATATAAGACAAAATGGGCGACAACTTCATGTAGTAGTAAATGGTAAAAGCTATCAAAAACGATCCCCAGTTTAGAAAGCTAATGTATGGCCCCAAAAACTTTAATTGAGGAAACGGTATCGACCATACAAAGCCAACTACGCTAAATACAATTAACGGGATGCAGATATAATTAATAATACGGTTGGCCTGTTTTTGGTGAAAGCCGTCGTATTCATCAATCACAATGTCAATGGGGCGCTTTTCTATTTTGGGTTGTGGCTTTTTCATGGGATAAATAACCCGTCGTCATGCCGAACTTGTTTCGGCATCCCACAGGAAAGGCAGCATTGCTACTTAGCGAGTGGGATGCTGAAACAAGTTCAGTATGACATGAGGAAAAATATTACTTAGCAAACGCTACCGACCGGGTTTCCCTGATAACGGTAACTTTGATCTGGCCCGGATAGGTCATTTCTGTCTGGATCCGGTTTGAGATATCGGCAGCCAATATTTCCGATTCGGCATCGCTGATCTTTTCACTTTCAACCACAACACGCAGCTCGCGGCCGGCCTGGATAGCAAATGTTTTCTCGACACCCGGATATGACATAGCCAGTTCTTCCAGTTCTTTTAAACGTTTGATATAGCTTTCAACCACCTCGCGGCGTGCACCGGGGCGCGCGCCTGATATCGCATCGCAAACCTGTATGATCGGCGACAGCATAGAGGTCATTTCCACCTCGTCATGGTGGGCGCCAATGGCGTTGCAAACTTCAGGGTGTTCTTTATATTTCTCTGCTAATTGCATCCCCAAAATAGCGTGTGGCAGTTCAGGGTTATCATCAGGTACTTTACCAATATCATGTAGTAAGCCGGCACGTTTGGCAAGTTTTACGTTCAAGCCTAATTCGGCAGCCATGGTAGCACAGAAGTTAGCCACTTCGCGCGAGTGCTGCAGCAGGTTTTGCCCGTAAGACGAACGGTAGCGCATACGACCCACCATACGGATCAGCTCAGGGTGCAAACCGGTGATCCCTAAGTCGATCACGGTACGCTCGCCGATCTCTACTATCTCTTCTTCAATTTGTTTCTTGGTTTTGGCAACGATCTCCTCAATACGTGCCGGGTGGATCCGTCCGTCGGTCACCAAACGGTGCATAGCCAAACGGGCAATCTCGCGGCGTACCGGGTCAAAGCCTGAAAGGATGATGGCCTCAGGGGTATCATCCACAATAATTTCGATACCGGTAGCTGCTTCCAGCGCGCGGATGTTACGTCCCTCACGGCCAATAATACGGCCTTTTATCTCATCGTTTTCAATATTGAAAATAGAAACTGTGTTCTCGATAGCGCTTTCGGTAGCTGTACGCTGAATGGTCTGGATAACAATTTTCTTAGCCTCTTTAGTAGCGGTAAGCTTAGCCTCGTCTACAATATCTTTGATCTGCGCCATTGCTTTTGAGCGGGCATCTTCGCGCAGGTTATCTATCAACTGGTTCTTGGCATCCTCTGCCGAAAGGCCTGCAATGCTTTCCAACTGGGTTACGTGCTGGTTCTTTAACGATTCAACTTCTTCCTGTTTTTTCACCAGGACATCTGTTTGACGTTCCAGGTTTTGCTTAGCTTTATCCAGCTCGCCCTCTTTACGTGTAAGGTTCTCTAATTTTGAATTATAAGATTGTTCTTTTTGCTTAACGCCGTTTTCGCGTTGGGCAACTTCGTTATTACGGTTGTTTACTTCCTGCTCATGCTCGGCTTTCATTTGTAAAAAGCGCTCTTTTGCTTCAAGCAATTTGTTTTTTCTTAGTATTTCAGCATCGTTCTCGGCATCCTTAAGGATCTTCTTTACTTTATTTTGCGCATGGGCTTCCTGGTCTTTAAAAAGCTTACGCAGCAGGAAACGCCCTATGACGATCCCCGTCGGGATGCCCGCGAGCAGCCCGATAATTATGTATAATATTGCATTCATTTTGTATTAGATTATTGTTAGGTATATAATAAAAAAAACCGCGACTAAATTTTACGTTACATGTATTTTAAAAACTTCGTTACAGATATTTTTAGAATCATGGGTTACCGTTAAACATCACGAGTAACGCACGCCTCCTTGATCCGTAGATATTGAAGTGTTAAGTTTTTAATAGTGAAACATAAAATTTAACCGCGGTTAAATCTTAATTGGCTCTGTTATGTGTAAAGAACGTTATTACTATTTTGAAAAAAAATCGGACAATAAATGATCTAACTGATAAACTTTGTCTGTTACTTCTGAATCCTCAACTGTAACCTTTTTCTCTGCTTTTAATGATGATGTTGCGTAATGCAACACGCTCATTGCCAACAAATCCTGCTTATCCCTAACCGCATAATTTTCCTGGTATTCTTTTATACGGTCGTTTATCAACTTCGCTGCCCTGCGTATTATTTCTTCCTCTTCCATGTTCACCTTTAAGGGGTAAACTCTATCAGCAATATTTATTTTTATTGAGATTTCTCCCATTTGAGCTTGTTCACTTTACGTATTACTTTTTAAATAATACAATGCACTTATCTATTTCCTGCACAAATTCGTTAATTTTTTGTTTAATGTCAACACTTTTTTCATTTGTTTCAGAAAAAGATTTAGCCAGCTTCACTGCACGCATCTTTTCGTCCAGTTCTTTTGTCTTATTCTTACTTGCATTTAAAGCAACCGACAGACTTTCATTTTCCAGTTTCAGCAGATCGTTCTCTTCCTGCAAAGCAGCACAAAGCTCGATCAAACGCCGGGTTTTATCGATTACATTGTTGAGTTGTGATGCTGTTGACATTCGTTAATTAGTTGATTAGTTAATTAGAGATTAGGCCTGCCTATTTTTTAATTAGTTTTTGTTGTTGTTTGATTTCTTAAAAAGGTGATATATCCGTTGATCATTTTTATGCATTCTTCACAATCTTCTTTAAATTTTTTAAAAGTATCATCTGCTATGTAATTTTCATCCAAAGCTATTATTAAATGATCTATTGTTTCAACAGCAGAACCTCTTGCATTGATAAAAAATTTTGCAGCGTCTGCATAGTGGTATCTGCCATGTCCTTCAGCTATATTATTTCCTATAGACCTGGATGACCTAATAATTTGATCAGTTAGACGATACTTCTCCTCGTTTGGAAAAGATTTAGTCAAAACAGATAGATCGTTTCTCAGCAATCTTGATTTTTTCCAAACCTCCAAATCAGTAAATGCCTTCATGCTAAGCCCAATCTTTAATCTTCAATCACCAATCTTCAAAACTAATCACTATTTCCTTATCTCCGCTCCTGCTTCTTTCTCTAAGTTATAAATTAATTTTTGCATGATGGCATCAATGGTTTTATCGGTCAGTGTTTTTTCCGCGTCCTGGATAATAAAGCTTAGCGCGTATGATTTCTTTCCGGCGGGCAATTTGTCGCCTTCGTACACGTCAAATACGTTCACCTCCTTTAGCAGCTTGCGCTCTGTGTGTTGCGCTATCTGCTTTAACTGGCCAAACGATACGCCCTTATCTATCAGCATAGACAGGTCGCGCCTTACAGCCGGGAACTTAGATATCTCCTGGTAAACGATCTTGTTCTTTTTAACGATCTGCATCAGCTGGTCAAAGCTAAAGTCGGCATAAAAGACTTCCTTGTCCACATCGGCTTTTTTCAGTGCGTCTTTGGCGACCGCGCCAAATTTTACCAGGGTCTTGTTGTTCTTGTTATAGTTTAAACCATAGGCCATTTTTTTGCAGGTGCAATCTTCAACTACTACGTCAGTAATATTCAGTTTTTGCAGGATCCCGTCAACAATCGCCTTTAAATTGTAAAAAGTGGCAGATGTGGCTTTTTGGTTCCATTGTGCCGGTGCGGTGGCACCGCTCATAAAAATAGCGAAGCGCTGGCTCTCGATATATTTATCATCGGTCACACTATAAACTTTGCCGAACTCGTAAAACTTGATATCCGCGTTCTGGCGGTTTTGGTTGTAAGCAATAGCCTCCAGGCCGGAGTACAGCATGGTCTGCCGCATTACATCAAGATCGGAGCTTAGCGGGTTCAATATTTTAACTGCTGATTCCAACTTATCCGAATAAGCCGATTTAGTTAGCGAGTTAGACATGATCTCGTTAAAGCCATTGGCGGTTAACAGGTCGCTCAACAGGTTTTGCACGGTGTCTTTCTCGGGCCTTGGCGACGCGCTAAGCGACGCGCGAACCTGCGTTGGGATATAGATATTGTTATAACCGTAAATGCGCAGGATCTCTTCTATCACGTCCACATCGCGGGTTACATCAACACGGTAAGGCGGCACTTTCAGGATCAGGCCGTCGGCTGATTCACTGATGATCCGGATATCCAGTGCTTTAATGATTCCCTTGATCTCTTCATGCGGGATAACCTGCCCTATCAAACGGTGAACGTTGTGGTATTTCAGGTCGACATCAAACGGCGCTACCGGGTTTGGGTACAGGTCGGTGATGTTTGACGATATAGAACCGCCGGCAATTTCCCTGATCAGCAAAGCCGCACGTTTCAAGGCGAAGATCACCATATCCGGATCAGTACCGCGCTCAAAGCGGAACGAAGCGTCCGTTTTTAAGCCATGTCTTTTAGCCGTTTTACGGACAGACACCGCGTTAAAATAAGCACTCTCTAAAAATATGCTGGTAGTTGTTTCCTTAACGCCCGAATCGGCACCGCCAAATACACCGGCAATACACATTGGCGCTTCCGCGTTGCAGATCATCAGGTCATCGGCAGATAGTTTGCGCTCCACATCGTCCAATGTTTTGAACACTGTACCTTCGGCACAATTCTTTACAATTACTTTGTTTCCTTTTATAGCGTCTGCGTCAAAGGCGTGCAGGGGCTGGCCAAGGTCATGCAAAACATAGTTGGTAGCATCAACCACGTTGTTGATAGAACGTACACCAATAACCGCCAAACGCTCTTTTAACCATTGCGGCGACTCTTTTATCTCGAGGCCAGAAATGGTAAGCCCGGCATAACGCGGAGCAGCAGCTTCGTTCTCTACCACAACTTCAATGGTACGGTCGGTATTGTCTACCTTAAATGCAGACACGTCGGGCTTAGTGATACCGATCTTCAGGAAAGCGGCAATATCACGGGCAGTGCCCAGGTGCGATACCGCGTCGGCACGGTTAGGGGTTAACCCTATCTCGTACACGTAATCGTCGGATACATTGAAATAGTCTTTAGCCGGGGTGCCCACTTTAGCATCATCAGCCAAAACCAGAATACCGGCATGGTCTGTACCCATGCCTATCTCGTCTTCGGCGCAGATCATTCCCTGCGAAACCTCACCACGGATCTTCGATTCTTTGATCAGGAACGGCTCGCTGGTTACAGGGTGCACCGTTGTGCCAACCGTAGCAACAAGTACCTTTTGGCCGGCAGCGACGTTAACAGCGCCGCAAACAATTTGCAGGTCCTCTGCCCCGCCAACGTCAACTTTGGTAACTTTAAGGCGGTCGGCATTGGGGTGTTGGGCGGTTTCTTTAACGTAGCCAATTACCAGGCCCTCTAAACCGCCCGGTATGGCTTGTACTTTCTCCACGCTTTCAACCTCTAAACCTGTACCGGTTAATATGGTCGAAACTTCGTCGGGAGTTTTATTGATATTAATAAATTCTTTGAGCCAATTATAGGATATCTTCATTATAACGAAACGATAATTGGCAAAGATACAATTTAAGGTTAAAGGTAAAAGGTGTAAGAAGGTAAAAGGTCTGTAAATGCTTTACATTAGGATTGTTTGTTTCACGCAAGTGTGTATCAAACGAAACAAGTGTAACAAGATTTTGAGCTAAATTTTTGTCTATCAGCGATTTGTTAAAAACCGGTGAAACAGAATGAAACAAGATCGCTCACAATTTTGGCCTACAGGTGCACCCCGGTCAACGCATAGGTGGTATTTCGTCCGCCGCCGGGCTCTTTTTCTAATATACCTTTTTCTACCAGGTCTTGTATATCTCTTAACGCGGTATCCGGCGAGCTCTTTGTGATCTTGGCCCATTTTGTACTGGTTAGCTTCCCATAAAATTCATCCAGTAATACACCGATCATATATTGCTGACGACTATTTAACGCGATTTTTCGATTCTTTTCCCAAAACTGAGCCCTATTTGCAACGGCAGATAATGTCTCTTCCGTATGATCCATGGCATGAAATAAGCAATCTAAAAACCAGGTTAACCATGGGGTTATATCAAGGCTGCCTTTTTGAGTTTGTTCCAACATGTCATAATAGGCCGCTTTTTCCCGTAATATCTGAGCCGACATACTATAAAAACGCTGGGGCGTTCCATCCGCGCGGGCAAGCTGCATATCGGCAATTGCCCGGGCAATACGACCATTGCCATCATCAAATGGATGTATGGTTACAAACCATAAATGCGCTATTGCTGCTTTCAACACCGCGTCGGTAGTGGGTTCGGCATTAAACCAATTAATAAATGAGTCCATTTCAGCAGGCAACTGTTCTGCTCCGGGTGCTTCAAAGTGGATCCTCTCTTTGCCCATTGCGCCCGAAACAACTTGCATTGGCCCGGCTTGCGGCGCACGCCAATCGGCTACCGTGATTTTTTGCATGCCGCTTCTGCCGGTTGGGAACAAAGCCGCGTGCCAGTTGAACAGACGACCTGCGGTCAGATCATCCGTATATCGTTGGGTTGCATCCAGCATCATTTCTACCACCCCGTCTACATTCCGGTCAACAGGCACTGCTCCTGCAAGTTCTATACCCAGCCTTCGGGCTATCGAAGATCTTACCTGGTCTGTATTCAGCTTTTCGCCCTCTATTTCGCTTGATTTGGTAACGTCCAACGTTAAAGTATCCAATACTGCGTTCTCCTGCAGCTTAAAACCAGCCGAACTCATTAATCCCAATATCCGCCCCTGCCGATGTCGCACCTCACCCAAACGAACGAGTATCGTTTCGGTATCCCAGGTAAACAACGGCCAGCCTTTTAATTGATATATATACATATTGTCCGCAATAATGCGGTAAATATAGGTATTATTCTCCGCAATTTTGCGGAGAATAAAGTATTTTTTCCCCGCACCTTGTTACTTTGTAGCGGAACGGCTATGGTCAGCTTGATCTTTTCAGATCGTTAATTTAAAGGCAAGGTTTCTACGGGTACGTCCCAATGTGAAATTACCAGTTCAAAGCGGTGCTGTTCGGCTTTCGAGTAAGTTTCCTGATCCGGGAATAATTGCTTTTTAAAGGGATCTACAATACTGTAATCCAATGCCAGGTGTTCTGTCTTGAAAGTAATAGCTACCTTAAAATCCCAGCGTGTATCTTCGCCGCTATGGATAATAGGTGTTTCCGCGCGGATACTTAATATGTCGCCTTTTTCCTGTAACTTTTTCAGCAATGGATAATGGTTCTTTTTCCAAAGTGCAATAAACTCATCGGAATATCCCCATTTTACTTTATAATAACTTTCAATAGTTAATGGCTTATCGCCTTGCGCAAAAAGTGTTATACTGCTAATAAGCAGGCACCAGATAATAAATAACTTTTTCATGAGGTGTGAGGGCGGGATCGAACCGCCGTTGAAGGTTTTGCAGACCTCCGCCTAACCACTCGGCCACTCCACCTTATCTTATTAGGCTGCTATAACTTGAAATACCACAGCCAGCTTTTCGATAACCAGGTCGATCTCATTTGCCGTATTAAACCGCGAGAAAGAGAACCGGATAGTTGGCCTGTCGGGATCAGTTCCCAGGGCCTGCAATACTGCAGAGGTTGACCCTGTACAACAGGCACTGCCACCTGATACCGCGATACCGGCTGCATCCAGGTAGCTGATCAAATCAACACCGGAACCTGCGAAGCTCGCGCTTAAAACCGTGTAAATACTATCATTTACTTTCGCAGAGCGTCCATTAAATTGCACGTCGGGTATTAAATCAACTATACCGGCGATAAGCTTGGCTTTAAGTTTTTCAATATGGGTTTGATGCACTTCGCGGTCAGCATAGGCTAATTGCAGCGCTTTGGTCATGCCAATAATTCCCGGCAAATTTTCTGTTCCGGCCCGAACTTGTTTTTCTTGCCCGCCACCATGGATCAAACGGGTAAGTTTTGAGCCTTTGCGACAATACAGGAAACCTACACCTTTAGGTCCATGAAATTTATGCGCTGACGCTGCCAGGTAATGAATATTCAGCTTAGAAAGATCAAACGCCAGGTGGCCCATGGTCTGTACGGCATCGGTATGAAATACCGCATTATATTTCTCACAAAGTTTGCCAATTGCAGCTATGTCGTTAAGATTTCCTATTTCATTATTGGCATGCATAATAGTAACGAGGTTACGGGTATTGGTACGCAACAGGTATTCAAGATGACCCAGGTCAAGGTCGCCGGCCGCATTATGCTTTACATAGCTAACCCGGGTGTGGTATTGTTTACTTAATGATTTTAACGTTTGTAATACTGCCGGATGTTCAAACGGAGTAGTGATCACATGATCGATTTTACCGCAGGTTATTGCAGATACAATAGCCAGGTTATCTGCCTCCGTTCCGCCGGATGTAAAGATGATCTCGTCGGCATCTGCCCCCAACAGGTCAGCAATAGTTTTACGGCAACGCTCGAGCGCGGCTTTTGCCTCGCGCCCAAATTGGTGTTGCGACGACGGATTGCCAAAATTGGCTAATAAATAAGGGGTCATAGCTGTTAGTACAGCCGGATCTAATGGCGTAGTAGCCGCGTTGTCAAGATAAATACTCATGCTTTTTAATTTTACTGTTTCTGCCAGAAAGCACCATGCGGCGGCTCTTCATTGCTTAGTTTATCTTTCTCTTTTACAGAGTAGGATTTGGCACCTTTCATTGTTGCTAATCAATATAGGTTGCCAAGACGTCATCGGGCCTTTCCCTCGGTCTTTCTGGATAAATTTTGTTAAAGAACTCCTGCAAATATACAATTAATCTATAATTCCTATAGAATTTATAGATTTTTTTTGAAAAGAGAAAATTATCCATTAGGTTTGTGGTGTTAAGTATTACACTGATGTCGAAAAAAATCATTTTTAAACAGATCTACCCTGCCACTTTATCTAAAGCGGTACCGGCTTGTTGTTGTTGGTAAAGCCAATCACCACACTCCCAATCAAGCATGTTTTATACAATGCCTCATTAAGTTCTGTTTATTATGAAATACAAAAAATTAAGTCTTTTATTAATCCTATCGATATTGCTAAGCACAGCGAGTTTATTAGCTCAACCGGGTCAACGCATTTTAGCAGTAATTGCACATCCGGATGATGAAAGCATATTCTCAGTTACATTATATAAATTGGCTAAAGAACAGCATGCAACAGTCGACCTGTTTGTGATCACCAACGGCGAGGCAGGCTACCGCTATGCTACCCTGGCAGAACAGTATTATGGCTGTAAACTAACTACCGCAGCCGATGCAAAAAAACGGCTGCCCGCAATACGCAAAAAGGAATTGCACGAAGCCGGAAAAGTAATCGGAATAGCCAATTACTATTTCGCGGACCAATCTGACAGCCATTATACCCTCAATGAACGCGAGCCTTTGGACACGAGTTGGCAGGTAGCCAAAGTAAAAAAACAGTTGCATGAGTTGCTGCTGCACAACCATTACAATGAAGTATTCTGCGTACTGCCTGAAGTTGAAACTCATGGGGGACACAAGGCAGCCACCCTTTTGGCATTGGACGAGGTTGCCGCGCTACCTGCGGATAACAGACCGTTAATTTTTGGCGCGGCCCTACGTAACAAAACTGATACTGCAAGGAAATTTAGTTCGCTAAGAGGCTATGAGTTAACTCAAACAGTAAGTTCATCGCCATCTTTTACGGTGGACCGTACGGTAAGCTTCAGTTACCTGAACCGCATTAATTATAAGATCATTGCCAATTGGGAACTGGCAGCGCATAAGAGCCAGGGCGCTACGCAAATGACGATAAACGATGGCGACCTTGAAGAATTTTGGCTCTTTAATATCAATACTTCAAACAATAGAGCTGAAGCTGACCGGTTATTCTCAAAACTCAACCTGTCGCCTTATAAGTCTGACGAGCGAAAATTGCCTCCCCAGGCCCTGGCCTTACGATCACCACAAAAATGAATTTAACATATAAAGAAACACTACGCTATATTGATATTATGAAAGGAACTTTCAGCTTCAAACGGTCGATCTTTAATTTATTAGCGAATCTTCCGGATATGAATTATACCCGGCAAGAACCCTGGTTACACGACAGCTTTTGCCATTATATGCATTACCGGCTTAAAGGTTATTAACCTCCATTAACTTTCCCTCTCTTCTATTTGGTTTATAATTGGTTAGTAAATGCCCCTGCCCACCAGGGGCTTTACTTGTTGATCTTATTAAAGTTTCTCTTAACTTTTTTACAAGGGAAGAGACTTGCGCGCAGCGTTTAAAAAATTGTTTAATTATATTTACCAAAAACCATATTACCCATGCAAGTAAAAAATATTATTATCCACCAGGTATATTTTTGGCTAAACAACAAAGCCGACCTGCCAAAACTGTTAGAAGGCCTTAACGTGCTTGTACCTATAACATCCATCCGTGGTATCCACATTGGTGTACCGGCCGCTACCGAAGTACGCGATGTAACTGAAAACAGTTATGATGTATCCCTTTCAGTTACCTTTAATTCGATAGCAGATCATGACCACTACCAGGTAGATCCATTACATGATATTTTCAGAGATGATTATGCCGGCCCGCTTTGTAAGAAGATAATGGTGCTGGATAGCGCGGATGCCTAAAATATAAGGCGTGCCGCCAGATCAATTTCATTAGGCTAAGGAAAAATAAATATCGAACACTGAATTTTGAATATCCAACTCCGAAGTTTTTTACTTCATTATTCGAAATTGAGTGTACGATATTTGATGTTTTTTATTCTTTAAAAGTCTCCTCCCACAAAAAAAGGTGGATATCACTACCCACCTTTTTACACAAATCACAATTATTAATTATCAATCACTAATCTTCAATTTCGGTATTGCCCATTTGGCTGCTTTCAAAGTGCTTCAATATTTTAGCTTCCACGTAAAAAATGATCTCTTCGGCCATGTTTTTTGCCTGGTCGCCTACCCTTTCCAGTTTACGGATTATAGACAGTATGTATAATGCTTCCGGCAATCCTTTTATGTCCGCTTTAATCAATTCGCCTACGGTGGCTGGCGCTGCAGCGTTTATATCATCAAGCACATCATCGCGCTTAAATATGCTGCGGGCAAGCACGGTATCTTCTTTCTCGAAAGCGGTACGGGTATCTATCAATATGTTAATGGCCTCGTCATACATGCGGATAAGCGAGGTACGCTCTAAAGCGGCAACATCAAAATTAACGGTCGACTCAACCACATACAAAGCAATACCTGCTGCAATATCGCCGATACGCTCAAGGTTGGTATTTATTTTTAGTGCAGCAAGTAAAAAGCGTAAGTCGATAGCTACCGGGCAGTGCAGTGCAAATATATTTTCGCAATCACGGTCAATCTTAAGCTCGTAAGAGTTTACTCTTTTTTCTTTGATCAAAACCTCGCGGGCAAGGTCTTTATCAAAATTAACCATAGCCTCTTTAGATTTGTTTAGTTGCGATTGAACTAAGATCCACATACTAACCAACTCTTTTTTAAGCGCGGTTATTTCATTTTCTAATGGTGTCATATAATTTTTTAATTAAAAAGTCAAAATTCAAAAGTGACGGGATTAACTAATCTCTAATCACTAACCTCTAATCACTTCCGAAGGGCTTAAGAAAACCTGCCTGTTATATAATTTTGTGTACGCTGATCTGCCGGATTGGTAAACATTTGCTTTGTATCGTCAAACTCAACCAGCTCGCCCATGTAAAAGAACGCTGTCCTGTCGCTCACACGTGCAGCCTGTTGCATATTGTGGGTAACAATGATCAGTGTATAGTTTTCCTTTAGCTCATGAAATAACGCTTCAACACTTGAGGTTGATATCGGGTCGAGCGCAGATGTTGGCTCATCAAATAAAATCAACTCGGGTTGCATGGCAATTGCGCGTGCAATACACAAACGCTGCTGCTGGCCGCCTGATAAGAAAGTACCCTTTTTATGTAACGAGTCTTTAACCTCTTTCCATAAAGCAGCACTGGTTAATGAGCGCTCAACAATAACATCCCTATCGGCTTTTGATACCTTAATGCCGTTAAGCAAATAACCCGCAACCACGTTTTCATAAATACTCAAATTTGGGAAAGGGTTAGGGCGCTGAAACACCATACCTATTTTAGCCCTTACATAAATGGCATTCATATCATAAACGTTTTGGTCGTCGAGCAGAATTTTACCTTTTGCTGTTGCGCCGGGTATCAGCTCGTGCATACGGTTAATGCCGCGTAAAAATGTAGTTTTGCCGCAGCCCGACGGGCCCATAACTGCAATAACTTCATTTTTATTTATGCTGATGTTTACATCTTTTACAACGTGGTTGTCGCCAAAATAGGCGTTGTAATTTTCAGCCCTTACAATTGTATTTTCCATTTTCTTGTTAACAGTTTTGTGACAATATTTAGCGTTAAAACAAACAGTAATAATATAAATGAGGCACCCCAGGCCAGGTCATGCCAATCATCATAAGGGCTTGTTGCGTACGTAAATATTACGTGAGGCAAACTTTCCATTTGCCCGGTTATTTTTAATGAGAAGAAATTATTACCCAGCGCGGTAAACAATAACGGTGCGGTTTCGCCAATAATACGTGCTATAGACAGCGTAATACCCGATAATATACCTGCAAAGCCGCACGGGACAATTACTTTTAAAATTACACGATGGTAAGGTACGCCTAATGACAACGCGGCCTCTTTAAGCGAATCAGGCAGTAATTTTAGTGTTTGTTCTGTAGACCGTATAATAATAGGCAGCATCATAATAGCCAGGGCAATACTACCCGCTATGGCCGAGAAACCGCCTAAAGGTTTAACTACCCAAAAGTAAACTACAATACCAACTACTATTGAAGGTACACCTTGCAAAATATCAACACATAAACCGCTGTAATACGCCAGCTTGGTACGCGGGTTTTCGCTAAGGTAAATACCTGCAAGTATGCCTACCGGTACCGCAACAATTGATGCCATTAATACCATGATAAAGCTACCTGTTAAAGCATTGATAATACCGCCGCCTTTCTCGCCCGGGGGCGCAGGCACGTTAGTTAAAAAATGCCAGTTAACCTGGGTAATACCTTGTTTAATGATGTATAGTAAAATAACAATTAACGGCAGTGTTATTAAAAATGCAAAAAATATGACGATCCCTTTAAAGATCATGCTTTTAATATTCCTGGTTCCTATTTTTGCTTCCATACCCTTAATTATTAGTAAAACGTGTAATTATCCGCTTGCCTATCAGGTTGATAACAACCGTTACAAAGAATAATACTAAACCCAGTTCAATCAATGCGGATACGTATAAAGTATGGTCGGCCTCTGCAAACTCATTGGCTATAACGCTGGCCATGGTATTTCCCGGGCCAAATATTAGATTCTTAAAGGTATCGGCTATGGCTGTAGTATTACCTATCAGCATGGTAACAGCCATGGTTTCGCCCAGAGCCCTGCCTAATGATAGTAATATGCCCGCAAATAATCCCGAACGCGTGTAAGGGATGATCACACTGCGGATAACCTCCCAGCGGGTTGCGCCTAAAGCATATGCACCTTCCTTTAAAGGCGATGGAACCATTCTTATTAAAGTTATGCCTAATGATGCGCCGTAAGGAATGATCATCACTGCCAAAACTATTGATGCTGTAAAAACACCTACACCATAAGGCAATATCTGAAGTTTAATTTCCAACGTGCGGATTAGAGGCACCAACACAAACAATCCCCAAAAACCGTATATAATAGATGGCACAGCGGCAATTAGTTCAACCGTGTTTTTTAACAGATCTGAAAGCCATCCTTTTGGATTGTACTCGCCCAAATAAATAGCTATAGCGAATGAGAAAGGCACTGAAATGATTAACGCAATGAACGAAGTTAGCAATGTACCTATCAAAAATGGGTAAGCGCCATATATATTTTGTACCGGATCCCATACCTTGCCCCATAAATAGCCAATGCCTAATGATTTTATAGAAGGCATTGATTCCATAATGAGCGTTGTTAACACACCCAATATGATAAGCAGCAACAAGACACTCATTGCTATTAGTAACCGCTTAAACATGGTTTCCCATTTAAGCTGTCCGTTGGATAATTCTAATCTTTTATTTTCCACAAAATTGGGGGTTTGTTTACAAAACAATTACCAGCCCATGTAAAAACAGGGCTGGTAATCATTTAATGTAATATCACTTAATTTTTTGGTCAGATCAAATATTCATTCAATCTTTCAACAATTACAATATTGCTTTACCGCCGTAAGTAGCTGATTTTAATACTGCTTCAGCAGCTTTAACAGCCGATTTTGAAAGCGGAGCATAATTTAATGCTGTACAGAATTTTTGACCTTCATGGATATTCCACCATAATAATTTAACCAATTTGGTAGCCTGGTCTTTTGTGCGGCCATTGTAGTTTTGCTCTTTGTAGATCAAAGCCCAGGTAAAGCTGGCAATTGGGTAACCTGCAGCGTTATCAGTGTTAGTAACTGAAACTTTAGTATCAGCAGGGATAGCTACGTTGCTTGCTAAAGTAGTTGCGGCAAGAGTTGGTACAATAAATTTACCACCTTTGTTTTGGATGCTTGCATAAGGCATTTTATTTTGGATAGCATAAGCTAACTCAACATAACCAATAGCACCGGGAGTTTGTTTAACTAAACCGGCAACACCTTCGCTACCTTTACCACCTAAGCCGGCTGGCCAGTTTGGAGCAGAAGCTTTACCAACTTTAGAAGCCCAATCAGGGTTTACTTTAGTTAAATAATCAGTAAAGATAAATGAAGTACCGCTACCGTCTGAACGGTGGATAACTACGATAGGAAGGTCAGGCAAGTTAACGCCCGGGTTTGAATCCTTTACTTCAGGACTGTTCCAGGTTTTTACTTTTCCTAAATAAATATCGGCTAAATCTTTACCAGACAGTTTTAAGCCACCAGCAACACCCGGTACGTTGTAAGTTACAACTACAGCACCTGATGTCATCGGGATATGAAGAACAGCAGCAGGGCCGCCCATTTTAGTTGTTTGCTCATCGTTTAAAGGCGCATCAGAGTCACCGAAATCAACAGTTTTAGCTGTTAACTGAGCAATACCACCACCTGAACCTATTGATTGATAATCAACTTTAGCAGCAGTGTATTGTGAAAACATTTTTTGAAACAGCGGGTTCACAAATGAACTTCCGGCACCTTTCAGATCTTGCGCCGATGCTGATAATGCTAAGCTTGATGCTGCTAATGCAACAACTGCTAACTTTAAACTTTTTGTAAGATTCATAATTTTTTTAATTTATTTTATTAACCAGGGTTGTTTGCTTAATTATTTACCAAATGTGTAGTAGAAAGTAGCTCTGTACACTAAATCATGGCCATCACCAACGTGTCCTGTAGTAGTAGCAGCTCTTTGATCTTTAAATTGAACTAACCATACGTTTGGAGAGAAGTGAATTTTTGGAGCGGGTTGGAAATCTAAACCTGCAGTAACAAATTGTTCTTTGTAAAGCGGGGTATAGTTACCATAAGTAGTATTAGGAGTGTAAGTAGCAACTGCAGAATCAAAGTTGGTGTATGGGTTATAGTTGTCATAACGGCCAAACCAACCCCATTGTGCATTGATGTTACCTTTAGCCCAGAAAGACATACCTACAGCGGTTGCATTTTGCGTACCATGAGCAGCGCTGGTTACACCGTTTTTAAACATTTGAGTATATATCTCAGCACCTACTGTAATTGGTTTGGTGTTATAAGCTACAAAGATCTTCTCCATGTTATGAGCTGTTTCACCTAAAGTTGCAGTACCTGCACCGGTTTGTACATAATCTGCGTAGATATCTACGTATAATTTTTTGTCTAAGAATTTACCCCACAGGTCACCATAAAACATTTTATAGAAACCGGTAGCAGGGTTAGACGCTGCAAGTAAGTTTGACTGGCTGTTGTTACCCACCATTAATACATAACCGAAGTTTTTGGTAGACGGGTCAAAAGTACCTTGTAAAGCTGCACCTACGTCATAAGAGTTGTTCTTGTGGAAGTCGGTGATGGTTTTTTCGATGAAGCGATAGCCCCAGGTTGCTTCTGAAAGTGAATTTGGAGCATTTGAATTACCGGTGTTCAACGCGAAACCGGGAGTTGACATTTCACCAACCACCAGGTCAGTACCTTTCCAGATCTCTCTTACACGGATATTAAAGTTTTTGATCCAGAAAGCCATTTTACCGTCAACCAGGTTATCACCGTTTTGGATATTAGTAGTACCGTTAACACCTGTATTAGCATTAGGCTCAGATGCCAATAATACTTCGGCGCTGAATTTTTGGTTGATATCATAATCATAACCTAAATATAAACGACGGAATTGGAAAGCGTTCCTGTTTGCGGGTGTACCGTTGTATTGAGTTTCAGGTCCTCTGTTTGCACCGTCAGCATGTTGGGCAAAGTAAAGATCACCAAAAGCGTATCCCCATAATCTTCTTGTAGGCACCCAGGCAGCAGCGTCTTGCTTAGCAGCCGGTTTTGCAGTAGTAGTTGTTGTTGTAATAGTTGAGTCTGCTTTTACCTCAACTTTTTTGTTTAATGTGTTTGCTGATGCAAGCGTTGTTTGTTGAGCTTCGGCAGTTAAACCGGCTAACATGGTAGCTGATACTAAAACTGCACTAAAAACTTTTGTAAACATTTTTTTCATAATATTGAAATCAGGGTTAAATAAATTTTGACTCAAAAGTGCGGAGGTAGCATTAGCTAAATGTTAAGTAATGATTAACATTTGATAATGTTATTTAAACATTATCCACAGGTTATACACAAAATAAAAAGTGATTCTAAATTTAATTTTACCAATTAATTATTTAATAATCAATTATTTATAAAAATTACAGTTGATTACATTTTCATAACAAACGGTTAACATAGCATCATATTCATTTAATATTGGTTTAACATAGCGCTGTTATTTTTAGATTTTTCCAAAAATACAAATACTAATGCGCAGGTTATTTCATAACTACCTATCAAACAGGAAGTTATTTTACAATTTATTTGATGAAGCTGCTAAAAACACGGTGGATATAGCAGATTTACTGGTAATTGCGGTTAATACCGGCAATTTTGACGACCGGGAAATAGTTTTTAAAAAAATAACCAAATTAGAGCATACAGGCGACGATATAACCCATAAAATTTACCTGGCGCTTGACCAGGTTATATTCACCCCGATAAACCGCGGTAATATCCATACCCTTGCTTCATGTATTGATAATGTAGCTGATACCATTAACGAAGCAAGCGGCAGGATGTACCTGTATAATATAGAAGAGTTTGTTTCTGCGATAAAAGAAATAGCATTGCTGATACAGAAAGCAAGCATCGAGATCCAAAAGGTGGTAAACCTGTTAAGGGTACCTAATAGTAAAGACGCCACAAATGAGGCTTGCCATCAAATAAAAACACTTGAGCGACAGTCAGACAAAATATATTACCACGCGGTTGCCGAGCTATTTGCCAATGAAAAAGACGCGATAAACCTGATCAAGTACCGCGAGATCCTGTCGTCTTTAGAAAACACCATGAACCGCTGCAAAAATACCGGCGACGCTTTAGAAGCTATTTTAATTAACAGGCAGCACTAAATTGCTTTTTGCTGTTGGGTACTATTACCCCTGATCTCTTTGATCTCCATTTCAAAAGCGCGCATCCGGGCGTGCAGTATATCAAGCTCGGTACGCATCATTTGTATTTCGGTAATTAATTTGGGCGATTCGGCTTTATTTATTTTTTTTTCCCCCGTACCTAATATCAACCACTCAGGCGAGTATTTTAGCTGGAAACAAAGCTTACTGATAAGGTAATAGCTAACTTCCTGCTTTTTGTTAATTACCTTACTGATAAAGCCCTGGTCTACACCAATGGCCCCCGCCAGTGCAAGCTGACCGCCATGATCTTTAACAATTACCTTTAGTCGCTTAACAATACCGTCGTCTGCCATGTAACTGCAATTATAAACAAAGTACCATATAAAACTAAATAAAACTGACAGCTAAAAATCGTCCTGTTTTTTCAGGAGATCTCCCGGTCAGAAAACCGGTTAAGATAAGTTAAGGCTGTACTATAAATATCGTTGTCCTTTCCCTCAACCCATCTTAAAGAGATGGTAATATCTTTTCCATAATCCGACTCCCACTTTAAACGGAGCACCATCATTGACGAGCTGCGGGTACGCCTGAAATCTATCGATTGGATATCATGCCAGTTAACCGTAATATTTCTTAAATAGTCTATCAGCTCTGTATCATTAAACTCAAGGATAACCTCTTTATGTAGCGCGGGCAGTAACCGTTTAAATACCACTATTACCAATACCGCAACCAGCAACATAACCAATAAGGCAAATACAACCAGGTCAAACTTATCATTACTATAATAAGCCTTATAAATGTTTGATGTAAAAAGCACACCCGCTACCACCATTACTATAATAGTAACTATACTGTTGCGCTTACTGTACAGAAAGGTTGTGGTATCCATTAATGATTATGTTTTTTATGAATATCCTTAACCAGGCAAAGTTTTTTAATATCAGCTATCTTAATAACAAACGGCGCGTACTTAAGCTGATTGCCAATCATCTCGGTAGTGTTATCAGAGTGTGCTATAACTTCGTCTTTATTATCGCCCATTAAAAGCCGCTTGTACATACGGTACTCGCCCCACTCTATATAATATACCTCGCCGGGTAATATCTTTTTGTCGTGGATAACCTTTAGCGCCACCCAGCAACCGTTTTCAAGGTATGGATACATAGAGTGCCCCCAAACCGGCAACGCAAAATCACAATCCTCAATGCCCGGAAAATTCATGCGGCCTACAGGCTGCGTATCGTTAATATCATTATAAACCTCAACGCCTGATGCAGTAGCGGTTATCTCATACATTGGGATCCCCTCTGCAACCCGCGATACAGGCGCGGCCTGCACATAAGCAGTACCCTCAATAAAGTCTTTATATTTTTCTTTAAATATTCTGAATTTTTCAGGATCAATGTTTTGGCGGCTCTTAATAATTTCTGTAATAGAGCTGGCCGAATTAAAGCCAAGCACTTCGGCTAATTGAGCATTGCCGCTAAAAGCCTTTCCTTTAAGCTGATTATACAGAATGATAAACTCCAGGGTTTCAGGGCGAACTGTTTTTATCTTGTTGATTTTACCGGTTAATTCCATAGCTCCTCAAAATATTTTTTAATTTTTCTTGATTTAAATAAAGATTTTTCTTTATATTTGTAATCCAATCTTCAGTGAAGATAATATATAATTATATATAAACCAAATAAAATAAAGAAAAAACAGTATGAAAAATAAAGAAATACAAAAACAGACCCAAAAATGGCAGTTACACACCTATACATAACGCAAAAAAGCGACCCTGCATGTAAATAACCATCACATTTAAAACACTATAAAACTAAATCTAAAATGTATATCGCTCACTCCGCAATACAAGACATCACTCCGCAATTACCTGCAGATAAAAATACTGACCGCCAGCAGCACAGTATCCGCCTTAAGGCCTACCAGGCCACCTGCAATAAATTTTATCAAGAAATAGCTGCCATACAGAAATATATCCCCGGGTGGGTACCCGCCTACCCTGCTCTTTAAAGAAATAATAGCCTCACCCCAACCCCTCTCCAAAGGAGAGGGACTTGATAATTACTAAACCCTATCCATCATCAAATTAACTGATGGGTTAAACTTATTTTGAAAATGATAAAGATCACACAAAAACTAAAAGACAAACTATGGTGGATGATCATCTCTGTTGATTATGATTACAGCCGCATATCCGTGGCCGACCATGAATTAAATGCCGATACGTTAACACTCTGGCTTGAAGATAAACACGATTTTAAAAACTCGCTGGACGAATGCTTGCAGCTTGATATCAGCACCAAACAATTTGCAAAGATCATCCGCGCCGAAAACCTGAACAGTTACGAGGGCAATAAGGTACACCCAAAGAAAAACTTTGTATACAAAACCCGCATTGAAATAAATGAGCCCATTAGATGGTACCAGGAAGACGCGACCTTTGCCGAGCAGCAGTGGGCCCGTGATGCAGTAGTAAAACTACTGCTTACCCAACTGGTAGAAAATGAAGTAGCAGATATAAATATTTGGTAAATATTATGCCAAATAGCATATTATTCATAATTTTTACTTATCTTTGTATTGTTCTTTAATAACAGCTCAGATTAATTGTCGCATTAATCATTTATCAATCTGATAGAAAGGATTTTGAAGTCTCCCCTACCGGGGGAGATTTAGAGGGGGCTAATTATTTTATTTGAAGATTGAAACTACCCTGTACAGTTTGGGCAGCTGAACCGGTGCCGGCGTTCTTATTAACCATAACCGTAGTAAAGGTACCTTTGGTCAATATAGAATCTTTCATGTATTCTTTAAGCATGATCTGATTATCCTCGCCCGGGCCCGGGTTATTTGACAAAGCGTATTGTTGCACATGTTTGCTATCAACACTGAATAACAGTTGGCCGCCTGCAATGGTATTAATAATATCAGGTCCGGCAAAACCCGGTGAGCTGATTCCGAAACTCATAGTATGTGCCTTATTAATGGCGGTTATGCCAAAGTATTTATTACTGTCGATATTTACATTTATAAAAGCTATCGAATCTTTCGCGGCATCAAACGTATAGGTAGAATCATTAACCGTAACGTTTAATGTGCCTTTAACAGCAAAGAAATTCCCTGAATTGTCACTGGTATCGGCTTTGGTAGTTTTTGGAAGACTTACATCAACGTTCTGATCTTTTTGGCATGATACGATCACGGCCGAAAGGAGCAGAAGCATTAAGATAGATCTTACCAATTTCATAGGCCGGATAAACTTAGATTTAATTATAATACGAAGATAAACTACAATTGGTTGTATTAACTACCATTTAACAAAATTTAACGAAAATAATACAATCAGGGGGATACTTTGCATAAGCAATTATAAAACCAAAAGTCGCTAATTAACAACAATATAGCTATCAATTATTAAATATTTTTTTTGGTCTGTTTTTCACCTTCCACATTTTAATTACGCAATGACAAAACAAAAATTTTCAACCCGAAAATCATTGAATAACCTGGTCGAAACTTACTTCGACCGGGCGCCTGGTGATCTAAAATCAAAAGAGAAAAAACCAGAACCGCCAACCGTTTCGGGCCTGGCATTATTCCTGGGTTTTAACAGTAAAGAAGACTTTGATACCTATGAATTGAAAGGCAGGTTTGCCAGCGCTGTCAGGCGCGCCCGTTTCAGGGTGATGGCATATTATGAGAGCCGTCTACACTACCCTGCCCCTACCGGCGCAATGTTCGCGCTAAAAAGCATGGGTTGGTATGAAAAAACAGCCAAAAAGTCGCGGAAAGTAAGCTCCATCAAAGTACAATTAATTGAAACCGGGCCCGAGCCTGCATCGTCAGAAAAAGAGGTGGTACAATAACACTACCCATTAAACCAATTAACTAATGACTGCAAATAACTACGAAGCGTCTGTTTTGTTTAAGCGTAATTATCTGTCGGCCGCCCATATTGTAATTAACCAGGGCGGCACCAGCTCGGGGAAAACATACGCGATTGAACAGGTATTATTTTGCCTGGCCTGCGAGAAGGACGACCAGGTTATTACCGTGGTTGGCCAGGACATACCCAACCTTAAAGCAGGCGCCCTGCGCGATGCCTTGAACTTATATAACAAATCATCACAGCTAAAAGCGCTGGTAAAAAACTATAACAAAACAGACCGCATATTTGAATTTCACAATGGATCAATTATCGAATTTAAAAGCTACACTAACTCGCAGGACGCGAAATCAGGCAAAAGAGATTATCTTTTTATTAACGAGGCGAATGGTGTTGAATGGCATATTTTTAACGAACTGGCGCTGCGTACAAAAACCAGGATTTTTATTGATTATAACCCCAATTATGAATTTTGGGTTCATGACAATCTGATAGGCAAGCCCGGTGTAGAATTGATCATATCAGACCACAGGCATAACCCATTCCTGGATAAAGCCATGGCAGATAGGATTGAGCATATTAAAGATCAGAATGAAGAAGAATGGCGGGTTTACGCGCGGGGCTTAACCGGAAAAGTAAAAGGTCTTGTTTTCAATAACTGGTTTGTTGTAGATAATATTCCGCCCGGAGCAACGCTGATAGCGGCCGGTCTTGATTTTGGTTTTAGTAACGATCAAACAGGCTGTATTGAAGTTTACAAGCAAGATGGCGAGCTGTGGATCGACGAAATGTTTTATGAAACCGGCTTAACCAATAAGGATATAGCTAACAGATTACAATCTACAGGCGTGAGTAAAGGCACCGAAATAATCGCCGATAGCGCCGAGCCAAAATCAATTGAAGAACTAAGGCAGCTTGGGTGGCACATTACCGGTGCTAAAAAAGGTGCCGATAGTATCAATAACTCCATAGATATATTAAAGCGTTACAAGTTAAACATTACCAGGCGCAGTGTTAATCTGAATAAAGAACTTGGGAAATATAAATGGAAAGTGGACAGGTCGGGCAAGGCTATGAACGAGCCTGTTGATACCTGGAACCATTTAATTGATCCGTTACGGTATGTCGCCTTAAATAAATTAAAAATAAAACCTGCCGCCGCATTAAGATCGCGCCTGCCAAACAAAACCAAAGATCAACCAAACAGCCTTTCAGAATTTTTTACAGCATGATAGAAAAAACACTAAAGACAACCGATGGGAAACTACGCGTCAAGATACCCTCGCGCTTAAACGAAGTAACGCTGGGGCAACTCATGCAAATGCAGGACGTAGCCAACCTTACCGACCTCGACGCCATAAGTATACTATCAGCGGTACCAATAGAAGAACTAAATAATGTATTGAATGTACAGGATTTTGATGTATTTGGCGAGGTGATCTTCTCGCTGTCAAACCAGATCAAACATCTTTATACAATTGATGATATCCCAGCGAAGGCTACGTTTGATATCGACGATAAAAAGGTAACCGTAAACGTGATCAGAAACTTATCGGTCGAGCCGGCTGGCGCTTTTATGGCCGCCAGGGAAATCATTGCCGATGAAATAAGCGAACACATTAAACTTTATGGCGAAGAGGATTGGCAGGAACGTTTTAACCCGTCGTTAAAAGCCTGCTGTCAGGTTTTGGCGCAATATTTTTATTGCCGTGTTACCGGTAAAAAATACAATGAATATGAGGCTGAAGCATTTTCTGAAACCGTAAAAAAACTGATAGTGACGGAGGCACTACCCATCGGGAAGCATTTTTTTATGAGCTATCCAAACTTATTGAAACCGAAAGTAAACTACTGTCAGCGGTTCCGTCTGTTCTGGAGAAAAAAGCAGGCATACAATCTTTCCAAAAGTTTAAATATATAAATACCATCAACTCACTGTCGGGCGGTGACATCACCAAATGGAATGAGATCCTGAACCTGCCTTATGACAGGGTGCTTACTAAACTCCTGCTAAACAAAACAGAAGCCGAATACCAACGCAGGTATTCAGAACTGCTGCAAGCACAACGCTAATTAACCAATGACTAATTACAATTAACCAATGACCAACCATGCCCATACGCAATCAAATAGAATCGGTTGTACAAACGCTCACCAATAGCCCGTCGTTTATATACGGCACCGCGAACGAGTTAAATACCTTGGCAGATGATGTCATAAAATTTCCATGTGTATTTCTGTATCCGCCGCAAACAATTAATATATCGCCGCAAATCAACGGATCAGTAGACAATACCTTCTCTATAAACATTGAGTTTCTGTTTAAAACGGAGTTTGATCAATACACCGCGGATAATGAAACTTATGTAAGCCAGGCGTTGCACCTGGCCAACGAGTTTATTGTAAAAGCTGCCGGATACCGCGAAGGCGACGGCCGCTACTTTAAAATAAAAGCCGGTGACAAGGCTAAATGTACACCGGTGTACAATAAGTTCGATGTGAATACAACCGGTGTCAGCCTGACTATAACGTTGGCCACCATGTACTTCGACCGGTACTAACGCATCGCCATACAATTCATTTATTATCACTTTAAATTAAGTTTCACATGGGATTAAAATGTTATATAATTAATACCGATATCGCCACGCAAAATGATGGTATCGACCTGGTCACTACCGCAAAAATTTATGCTAACATTACCGACGACAGCGGGCAACCTGCCAACGGTAATGGCGCTATAATAACGTACAGCATTAAAGAAAACGGAGTAATAACCGACGATGAAACACCGGCTTACGGGCAATCGGTATTGCTGTTTGACGGCATTATTGAACAAGCGCATAATGACGGCACTGGCAATTACATACCTTATTACTCAAAATCGTTCGGCTTTGTCGTGCTAAAACCTGCTGTTGATACCGGTCCACCGGTAAACTATTGCGACCTGTATATCGATCATGTCAATGTAGATAAGCCCGAGTCTGCACCCGGCGCAGGTGACGCGCAAATAACGGTGCAAGCATCATCCAGCTATTTGCCTTTACAGTATAGTTTGGATAATATAAATTTCCAAACATCAAACACCTTTACCGGCATTACCGGCGGGCTAAAAACCATTTACGTAAAAGACGCAAATGCCATTGGATGTACTGCAAACCTGGCGGTAACGGTTGCTGTAATGGGGCGTTTATTGGTTAGTGATCCATCGGTAAATATCAATGGGAACATCAGCCGCTGGAACGCTGCCTTTAACCCGGTTGTATTTACTTATCAGCGAAAAGATTTTGAAGTATTGTCTGTAAGCGCCGATTCCATAACCGGCAATGCCAAATTATTAGTCAATGCGGATTTAACGCCCATTGTTACCGGCGATCTGATTTATATAAATGCCGGCCCTTACAACGGTGTTTATAAAGCCAATGCTATCACAGGTACGAGCAATATTATTGTTATCAATACGCCTTACATTACCACGGCAGATGGGTTTATAAATATTAACCGCTTACGCCCCTACTATAAGCTTTTAACTAAGATCACTTATCAGGATGCATTTACAGGGGCACAAACCGACATACAATCAAACAACAGGCCTGATAATTCGGGATTGATAAAGGCTGATATATCCAACTTTTTACAGTCGCTTGTGCAAGCTAAGGACGACAGCGATTATACGAAACCCAATTTCAGGGATGCTAACCTTAGCGCCAGCTATCAAATCGCTTACGCCGAGCATTGGGATGATGGCACAACTGACGGCCATACGTCTGACTGGGTAACCATTGCCGACCCATACTATGTAGTTTATGCCGCCAAACAATTGGGTCAACGCTATGGTGGTAATTTGGCAGACTACGTACCATTTATAAATGGCGAGCCGCAAGCCAATTGGATCACCGATTTTGCCGAGCCTGCTTATTCAAATAATTACCCGTTCGATATCGGCTTTATTTACAGCGAGCAAATGGGCGGCCTGCAATTGTACAGTAAAACACGACTATTGGATATTAACCGGAACGAATTACCCGGAGACACGCAGGATAGTTATTTATTAAACGATAACGGTTCGTGGCTGCTTAACCAGGATAGCAGTAAATTGTTGATAGCGCGGCAGGCGGTGTCCAATTCGCCCATCATGAGGCAATTAGGGTTAAACCGGCTGTTGATCAATACTGATTTTACAGACGATGCTTATTATTTTGTGATCGGCCTTTATCATAACGGCTCGGCACCCGCTACGTTCAATTATCAATTAACAGAAGCAACATCCCCCACGTTTATTGATGGTAACGGTCAGTTAAAAGATAACAATGTTGAAGTAGCCGATATATACAGTTCGGGTTTCGGTTCACACAGTGTCTCGGCCGGGAATGCTTATTCGTTTGAAGCTTTTGTTAATGAAACGTCGGCAGCCACAAACCCAACCATCAGGTTTACCATAACAAAAGACGGAACCATAATATTTGATAAAAGAGTAGCCGCCATATTGGGAACAAGTATAATTAAAAGAGGAATTGCACAACCCGGTGCGATCTATAACGTCACCATCACGACAGCGGACACGACCGATGACATAACGCCAATAGACATTGCCGACGACACACCCTTTACCGGCGCAGAGGTACAGGTAGTAAAGGACCAGGTGATCTGCATAGATAAAACCATTGACGATAATAGCGTTTACCTGCGCTGGATCGGACTGACAGGTTCGTGGAATTACTACAGGTTTGTGTACAACCAGGAAATTTCGCTCGACGTACAGAATGCCACGATCATAAAAAACTTTGTATCAGATTGGGAAAATCAGCAAGGTATAGAAGAAGTGATCAGCAAAACTGCCGGGCAAAAAATGAAAGTTATGGCGCAAGATCTTTCGGTGACGGATATCAAAGGTTTGCAATCCATTAAATACTCGCCAAAGGTGCAGATGCTGGTAAATAAAAACCCGGTAAAATGGCAAACCGTTGTTTTAAACACCGCCACATTTAGCGAATATGAAACCATTAACGGGCAGGCTCCTTTTAGCGTGACCTTTAATTTACCTTCAATCAATATTCAAACGCAGTAATCAGCAGAACGCCCCCTCTAAATCTCCCCCGGTAGGGGAGACTTTTTAAAGCCCTCACTACCGGGGAGGGTTGGGTGGGGCTTGTACACTCACCACTGACAACTCACCACTCACCAAAATGAATGACATCCAATTATATATAAACGACCAACTGGCAGACCTGAGCGACGACAGCCCTATCGCATTGACCTTCCAGATCAACAACCTGGCCGAAGTAAAAAACCAGCAGGGCAATACTTCGAACCAGTTTAAGCTGCCGCTGACCCAGCGTAACCGGCAAATTTTAGGTTTCCCTGATGATGTTGCTTTTTGCACCAACCTGCCTTATACCCAATACCAGGCTAAATTGATGCAGGACGGGCTGGAGATAATACCATACGGCATTGGCGAACTAAGCGGCATCGACCAGGATAGCGCCAATATTACCATACTATCAGGTAATGTTGATTTCTTTGACGCTATTGACGGGCAGCTTTATGACATGGGCGATAAAACCAGCATTTGGTACAGCCCGCTTTGGAAAAATTATGACCATGCCTGGACAGTAGATAATGTGGCCCTGTCGCAAACCAAAACAGATGGCTGGATCTATCCCGCAGTTGACTATGGTAATTTTAGCGAAGACTTTACACGGCCCATTGATGTAACCACCTTAAGGCCGGGTTTCTTCATTAAAACAGCTATCGACCTGCTGGTAAAAAGCGCCGGGTATAAAGCTACCGGGTCGTTACTGGCTGATCCGTTGTACCCGTTATTGATAGCCCAGTTTAGTAATGGTTCATGGGAACATGGTGCTGATTACCAGAACCAGCCGGATATTTTGAGCTGCGCGGCCACGAACGGTTCAAACATTCAACTGAATCACCCTAATGATCGTAACCCGGCAGGCAGGTTTGTTTTCAGCCCGACGTCTGATCCGTCGCAACAATTTAGCGGCGGCTTATTCACCGCGGCCCAACGCGGCGATTATGTGATAACGGCCAACTTCCCCCACGTTTATTTATACGGGAAGATAACCGGCAAGCATCCCACCTATTTGCATGTCACCATCACCATACACACACCGGGGCAGCCTGACATTTACCCCGCGGCGCTTGATTTTAACTGGGACCTGGGAACCTGGGTTCGCGACCCGGGAACGAGCGGCGGCAGTATTACCGGCCACGTAGATATTTTTAAACAAACCCTGTCTTGCCAGGCCGAACTTGCTGCCGGGCAAAGTGTTGAGGCTAATTATACCTGGCTCGGTGATAACCCTTCTTACTTTGTCGTATTCCCGGGAGCTACATTTACCGTGCAGGCCCAAAATCATTTGGTAAAATATACGCAGCAGGTACAATGCGAACGGATCTTTCCGGATATCTCGCAAAAAGATCTGTTAAAAGATACTTTGCAGCGCTTTGGTATTGTTTGCCAGACAGATAATGCAACTAAAACCATATCGTTCAATTCGTTTCGGGATATCGTAAGTAATATCCCGAAAGCTAAAAACTGGACGTCGAAATGTTTGGACCAGGGCAAAACCATTAGTTTTCAGTTGGGTGGTTACGCACAGGTAAACACGCTTAAATATAAAACCGACGATGCCGTATTACCTGCCGGCTTTGCCGATGCGGTAATTAATGTGAGCGACGCTACGCTTGCTGCAACGACCGATCTTTTTGAGAGCCAGTTTGCCCCTACCCTAAACCGCCCATACACCGGCGGCACGGTGGCTCAAATAAAAATGATTGACAACAGCGATGGTAGTAATGATTTTAACATCGGCGTGTCGCCGCGCATCCTGATAGATCAAAAGCTAAACCTCAACAATAAGCCGGTAACCTTTACCGATGGCAGCAAAAGCATTGTAGTAAACGACTGGATCAGCACACCATATTTTTATAAGCCTGATGGTAATTATAATCTTTGTTTTGGCGATATGCCCACAGCAGCCGGTAAAACATTGCCGGGGTTAAAAATAAAATACTACCCTGAGCTTGAAAAAATACTGCAACAAACCAAAAAGGTAGTTCGCTATTTCCTGTTATCCCCACGCGATATATTGGAGCTTGATTTATTGATACCCGTTTATGTTGAGCAAGATAGCGCCTATTATTACATAAACAAAATTGATGCCTGGCGCAAGGGGCAACCAACCAAGGTTGAGCTGGTAAAACTGGGATAGTTATATTAAAAATGCTTTAAGTATTGGTAAGATTTGGTAGCGCTTTTTTTAACGCCGGTTAATAAAAGGTCTATGTTCCAGTTAGTGTAGTGATCATAAAAAGAAGCAAAATTCACTTTACCATTATCGTCAAGATGAGTTAGCGATCCTGATACAATTATAACATCACCCTTGCTTAAAGTTTTTATAATTGCCAATTGCTTTTTTAACGCGTCGCTTGTAGGTTCCTTGGGGATTGAATAAGTAAAATCAACACGATTATCAACGGCTACACTGTCAACAGATCTGTCAATTTTTACAGGGGCTGTAAGCACTACATTATAAACAGGGCTGCCATTACCAATAGCTGTCATTACAGTATTGGAAGATAATGGGTCATCATTAATTTCGGTAACGATCATTTCCCAACCCGAAATACTTTTTAAACTATCTGAAGCATATTTATTAAATGCTGCGATACGCGTATCTTTCTTAATAGCATCAGAGGCCACTTCAAAATCAGATTCGGCTTTTACTCTTTTAAGGAAGCTGACCTGCTCCGCGGGGCGGATATCTTCTTCTGCAACAGGGCCGGTATCTTTAAAAAGTGTTGAATCGGCAGCATTTGTTTGTTGTTTATTTCCTTGACACCCACAAGTTATGATGCACAAAAAAATAAAAGAATAAGGATTAACAATTTTCATTATGATGTTTAAATTATTTGCAAAAGGAATCAATTTCGAACTGTGCGTTATTGTTGCCCAATTCAAGGGCTTTATGAAAATCAGCACAGGCTCCATTTTTATCATTTAAATCGAGCTTTAACGATCCCCGGCCGCTGTAATAGTATTTTAACGATTCATCGTTAGAAGATGTTAAATTGATTGTCTGATCAAAATCTTTTAAAGCGGCCTGGTTGTTTTTTTGGTCTTTTTCGATTTGAGCCTTGATAAAAAAAGGAACAGCTGACTTGGCATCTACTGTTATTGCCATGTTTAAAGCAGCTATAGCGCCATTATAATCGTGACGGAAATATTTAATTCGGCCAAGCAGTACATAAAGATCTTTGTTTTGGGCATCCAACTCACTAACCTTTTTACAGTCTTGTAAAAAACCATTATAGTCGCCTAAAGTGTTTTTCACTACAGCTCTGTTTAAATAAGCATTAACATAACCTGGATTTATTTCAATGGCCTTGTTAAAATCATTAAGCGCGTCTTTATAATTAATCTGTTGCTTTACAGAGTCGGTACTCGCTTCCATCTTTTTAACGCCTGCATTAAAAAGATCCTTTGATCCATCGTATTTACAGGAAACAGCGAAAATTGTAATCAGGATAATAAGTGATAACTTTTGCATAGTAATAAGGTTTAGCTTTTAAAACGGAAAATTGCTAATATTTTTCGCAATTGCAAAAACATATTTAAAATATTATGCCAATTAGCATATTAAACATGTTAAATTAATGGCTTACTTTATACACTGACAGGTGATAAGGACTAATATTATTTTGTCTTAAAATATAATAACAGACAAACAATTTGTAAACGTTAAGCAATAAAATTGAGATAAAGAAAATCAAACCATTAAAAGTACTATGAGCTATCTCCAAAAACCTTTTACTTTTTGTTCAACTTCAGGGTCGCCATAGAAAAAAATCACTAAGCCACGCGATAAAGGTGAAACATCATTATCTACTGCAATGATCTGGACAATATCGTCTTTACTGATTTTATTGTCATTAACAAATTTTGCGAGTAAATCAGGGGTCGAAAATATTTCGGATTTTAAAATTGTCATGGTTCTACATTCTGTTCGGGCAACTAAAATTATAATTTTTAATTAAATAAAATCACTATACAACAAACTTATGGCAGATAATAATAAAATTTCTATTGATGTTGAGATCAACGCAACCGGACAACAGCAGTTAAATCAATATAGTAAAGCTTTCGACAATTTAAGAAACTCAATTACCAATTTATCTAACCCTATAGCGGCGCTTGATAAAGATGTATCAAACCTTACCGATACAGTTAATAAACTCAATGCACAAAATGATTCTGTAGTTGGTTCAATAACTCAGATAAAAAATGCGTCAGATACCGCAAGCACAATAATAGACGGTTTTTCAGCAGCTATAAAATTTCTTAGGACAGGTGTATTAACACTAACAGAAGCTCTTACTGGTGGCCTGACTATATTGATAGCCTTCGCTCCCGAAATAATTAATCTCGTTACATCTTTTTTAAAGGGGAAAGATGCTGTAAATGCCATGGCTAAAAATCTTAAAAATTTAAATGACGTAATGAAAGCGTCTAATACTGATGCGGCGTCGCAAATCACTAATTTAAACTTGTTATACAAATCAGCCACTGATGTGAATAATAGCTATGCAGACAGGCTTAAAAGTGTGAAAGAACTAAAAAAAGAATTTCCGGAACATTTAAAAGGGATAAAAGATGAAGATATCCTGAACGGTAATTCTAAAAAAACATACCAGGAACTGACAAAGTCTATTTTTGAAACCGCTCGTGCTAAGGCCGCACTAAACAAAATAACAGAAGAAGCCAGCAAAATATTAGCTGCCGATTATCAAATTGAAAAAATACGAAATGCCAATTATAACGAAGTAAAACGTAAAACTGAAGAATTGGCCAAACAGCCAGCATTTTACCGTGGTGGCCGCTCAGGCAGTGAATTGGAAATTTATAAAAGAGAAAGTGATGAAAGAGCCCGAATAGCTATAGAGGAGCAAAACCAAATTAAAAAGGTTACCCAGGATGGTATTGACTTCCTCATTAAATTTGCTGGCGGAGCTAATACAATTGCAAAAACACTTATTGACAAAAGCGGCAATAATGGCAGCAAGAGCCATCATATTAATAATAAACAAAAATCACAAGCTGAAAATATTGAACGCGACAATGCACTTAAACTACAGGCTATGTCCATCGGCTTTGCACAAACCATAGAACTTGAAAAAGACAATTATGATAAAGAAAAAGCTTTGCTTGACGACCAGCTTAACGAAAAGCTGATATCAGAACAACAGTATCAACAGCAGGGGCAGGAGTTACAAAAAAAATACCATCAAAATATAGGCGCTCAGATCCAGGATTTTAATGCTATAGAGCTTGATTCGGCTATTAAAACTCAAAACGCGATAGTTCAGGAAAAGCGCAAAAGTTTAGAGCAAATTGCTGAAGATGAAAAGAGATATAACCAGGAACGCAAAGATTTTGAACTACAGGCTGCCCAGCAGGTTTCGAACGCGGCTTTCTCTATCCTTCAAAACAGCATCAGATCGGAAAGCAGTGCTAAGGTCAAACAACTTGAAACACAAAAAACTGCCGAGCTTAACAACAGCAGCTTAACATCGTCGCAAAAGCAGGCTATCGAAGAAAAGTATAAAAAGAAGGAAGCCGAAGAAAAAATAAAAGCATTTAAGGCCGAGCAGCGGGCATCCATATTACAAGCCGTTATAAACGGCGCTTTGGCTATTACTAAGGTTACCGCACAAACAGGTGTTCTCGGTGCCTTTGTTATCCCGGGTATCATTGCCGAAACTGCTATACAGGTGGCTACCATAGCAGCGCAAAAAACACCGCAATACGCAAAAGGCGGTCTGCATTATAAATCAGACGGTAAAGGAGCACTGCTGCCTGGTTACAGCCATACGGATAACACAAACGCCTACCTGCGTTCAGGCGAGGCAGTAGTAGTGTCAGAAGCCATGCGTGACCCGTGGGCGCGTAACCTGGTTAGCGCCATAAATGTCGCTTATGGAGGTCGCGACTTTTCAATGAGTAACCCCGGCCGCGGTTATGCCATTGGCGGGATCTTCACGGATGGCGGTAACTCAAACCGTTACTACAACCAGCCCATGAACGATCAAAAAGACCTGGCCAATACCATAGCTTACCAGATGATCAATAATTTCCCGCCGGTGTATGTAGATGTTAAGGATATTAATAACCAGCAAAACATATTGGCGCAGACGGTTAACAGGGTTAACTTATGAGGCAAAAGGTTAAAGCTGAAAGGTAAAAGGCTTTGCAGCAGAAAATTCCTTCATAGACCACATACTCAGTATTGATCATTCACCACTATCTATTCATCACTCACCATACCATGAACATTAAAATAGCAAATGCGCTTTTTGACGAAGGCATATTTACCGCCATGTATAAAGCCGGGTTTATTACTACTAAGGTTTTTATTTACCGCGAGATCTACTTATGGGTACATGCACAGGTTAAAGCGCGTGGCATTACCAAAAACCAGGCGGTGCTTGAGGCCGAAGTAAAATTTGAAAAGGACGAACGCACCATCTGGCGCGCCCTTAATTGTTTTACCGACACTGACAAAGTAGTGTCACCATTGCAACAAAATAATTTTCCGACCTTTGATATATGCCAATCAGCATAAATAACATTTGTCTGAATCACAGATTAAACGGATTGGTGTGATTATTTTGATTGATCTAATTTGAAATGCGCTACTGACAAACCACTGTCACCAATAATAAAAGCAATTGTCCCGATCTTTGTATAGTTCACAAACAATATCATCAAAATCAAAAGAATCCGCTTAATCTGCGATTCAGACAGCTAAACAACTGACAAACCACTGTCACCATCAACCAGACTAATTGTCCCGATCTTTGTAATGTTCGCCTGATGATCATCAGCAAAAATCAAAACTTCTTTTTCTAATAATCTTCCGGTCTTTCGGACTAACCACCAAAAACGATGAGTTACAAAATCTATTTATACGATACTGATACCGATTGCATAGGCTCGGGCAGTTTATCATCATCCTATCTTCAATACCAGCTGGAAGCAGCGGCCGGCCGGGATGTAGACGTTCACATTAGCTCGGCAGGGGGCAGCGCATTTGATGCCATTGCCATTTATGACCTGTTAAAGAAGTATCCGGGCAATGTAACCACCTACATCGACGCGCTGGCCGCATCAGCTGCATCAATCGTGGCAATGGGTGGTAAAAAAGTAATAATGAGCAAATACGCCCTGCTCATGATCCACAAGCCAATGGTAGGCAGCGGCGGTAATGCCGATGAATTGCTAAAGGATGTGCAAATGTTAAATGTAGTACAATCGCGCCTGGCGCAGATCTACATGGACAAAACCGGGTTAGACGGCGTAACTGTTAATAGTTTGATCAACGCCGTCACCTGGTTATCTGCCGACCAGGCGCTTGATCTTGGCTTTGTTGATGAGATTGAAGATTACACCACCGTCATTACCAACAGCGCCATTATTAAAAATTACACCAGCACCGCCCCCGCGGTTTACCAACGATGCATTAACAAAATCTTAAATAAAAACAGCAACATGAACATCGAAAACAAGGACCTCATTGAAAAGACCGCATCGGTTTTAGACAAGATCATGAACTTCTTTAAGAAGGTGATCAACAAACAAACCATTACAGACAAAGGCACATTGCACCATGCCGGCGAACCGGACGAAGGCACTGAGGTTTACCAGGATGAGGACATGACCACCCCCGCCCCTGCCGACACCTACACAACCGCCGACGGAAAAATAATTGACGTGCGAAACGGCCTGATTGAAAAGGTAACACCTGCCACGGATGATGAAGGCGATGACGACCTGCCGGATGATAAATTAAAAGGCGCAAAAACCACTGACGTACAAAACAAAATATCAGCCATCAGGGCCAAATTACAGGCCCAAACCCAATTACTTAATGAAGCAAAAGCCGCGCTTGAAACCGCTAACGACCGCCTTAACAAAACCCGCGAAGAAGTAAAGAATGAAATTAAATCAGACTTTACACCCGAAGGCTCAAAACGCAGCAGCAAAGCAAAAGCCGAAACCTCGCCCTTTTTTGCCCCGCAAACCACACTGGCACAAAATGCGGTAAAAAAAGCTATCGCAAGATAGTAGCAAGTAATTAGTATCAAGTAGCAAGACCGCTTGCAAATACTTGATGCCTCATACTTGCGACTTGTACTCACTCAATTAAAAACAAACACTTTATACAAACAAATGGCTCAATTTACATTTACAAACAACACTTATGCCGGCGAAGCGCTGGCAGGATTTATGGCCAGTACGCTTTTAGAAGCCGATTCGGTAAAGCGTGGGTTGCTAACTGTTATTAACGACGTAAAATCGCGCAAGGTTATTCTTGATGTGGATGACGACGTGATATTACAAGACCCGTCAGGCCTTTTTAACGACCAGGGCACAACCACCCAGCAAACTGAAAGCTATCTCGACCCGGTAGTTTACGAGTTCATGAAACAGGAACAATGGGATAAGCTTGCCCAATCATGGGAAGCGCAAAGCCTGAAACCCGGCGCCTTTATGGACTATGAAGGCGTGGTTGACCTGTCGGACTTTATGGTACAGCGTTACCTAACCAAAATACAGATAGCAAACGAGCGTTTGTACTGGCTGGGTAAATCGGCAACTAAAGAGGCAACTTTTACGGCTCCGTTCCAGGGTTTATTACCAAGCATAGCAGGCGCGTCGGGGGTTTACAAGGTTGGTTTAGGTAAACCGGCAACTTCAATGGCAACTACAGCCATCAGCGCGCTGGGTGTGGCAACCGTTTCAAGCACAGCCACGCTGTCAGACGGCGACGTAGTTACCATTACCGGCGTAAGCGGCACTTTTAAAGATACCACCAATGGCGGCAGCGGTATTGACGTACAGGGTCAGTCTTATTTTATCCAGGTAGTTAGCGCCACAACCTTTAAACTGGTGCGTAATTACAATGAAGTAAACACCCGTAAACCGGCAACATTTACAGGCGCTGCAACAGCCGCAACCGTAAGCTACATTAATGCAAGTAACGTGCTTGACGTATTAACCGGTGTTTACGCCCAGCTTGACCCGGCCGACAGAAGCCAGGATGATTTTAACCTGCAGATCCCTTTTCACGTAGGTTATGCTTATGCCCAGGCACAAGCCAATAAAGCGGTTAATGTATTAAATGCGTTTACCGATAGTAAAAAGATGGATTACCTGGGTGTGCCACTACAGTTAATGAACCACTGGCAGGCAAACACCATATTGGGCGCCCGTTCGTCAAACTTATTTTTAGGAGTAGATCTGTTAGGCGATGCTTCAGAACTATCAACCGTTTACATGAAGCCTTACACCAATGACAACATTGTACGCATGAAGGCCCGCATGAAAGCGGCTGTTAACTTCAAGTTTGCCAACGAATTGTTCTACCTGTCAGCGTAAGCCCCACCCAAACCCTCCCCGGAAGGGAGGGCTTTAAAAAACAATTTTTATAATCAGCTCACAAAAGTCTCCCCTACCGGGGGAGATTTAGAGGGGGCTTAATCAAACACTTATGTCTATATACAATAAAATAAATGCAGGCTTTAGCCTGGGCACCGATGCACCGATAACTTCGGGTATCGAGGATGTTATCTACCTGTTTAACGAGGACGATATCACACTTACCTATGATATTGCTAATCCTTTAATTGTTACCGGCCTTACTGCCGTTACCTCGGCAAAGATCTACAAGTTTGAAGGCACCAACAACAGTTTTAACACTACGTCAAAGCTGGCTAAAACGCAGGTTGGCCCTCGCTATACCGAGGAGATCGACTTTAATATTGCCGGCCTCTCTGTCGAAGTAAAAGCGCAGTTAATGGCTATGGGCTACGGCCGCGTTCGTGCTATCGCGATAAACAACTACAAAGCAGGCAATTCATCAATCGAATTATTTGGTGCCGTCAATGGCTTGATATTAACCGATGCCGAGCGTAACGCCGCCGACGAAACGGTTGAGGGCGGTTATAAATTAAAACTAACCAATCCTGATAAGTTGAAAGAGCCATATCCGCCAAGGGCAATATCTATTGCGCCAGAATCAGGCACAGCAACTTACGCCAGCACACTGGCAGCTATCGAGGCTTTGTCAGTCTAAATGTTGTTCATGGTTGATGGTTCATAGTTCATGAGTATTGTCAAAGTGAACTATCAACCATGAACCTTTATGAACCATCAACCACAAACAATGAACAATAAAAAATACATATTAAAACCGGGCAAACACCAGTTTGCACCCGGCTCGGCGGCGGTACACCATAATGATACGCTAACCGATCGGGAAGCTGAATGGTATATCGAAAGGTATCCGCACATTAGGAGTCTATTCGCTCCCCTGGCCATGCCTGACCTTCAGACAGGCCCTGAAGAGGGAGAAAAAGAGCCCATTAAACAACCGGCGAAATCATCTAAAAATCAGCGAGATCTCAAACATGAAAACTTATTTACCACAAATTGAACGCAGGATCTTAGTAAGGCCCAATCAAACTTTCGGCATACTTAATTTTGACCTGGATAATGCCTATCCGCAGCGGATGCTTGAGCTTGTTGCAGGATCGCCCACGGCGAAAGATTGCTGGAATAAACGCGCCAAGTTTATAGCGGGTAACGGTTTTGAAGAAAAGGATCTGGGCAAACAGGTGGTTAATCAAAAAGGGCTTACGCTGGCTAAACTATTAAAAGCCATTGCTACGGATAAGGCGTTGTTTACCGGTTTCGGGATCCATATAAATTATAATGCTAATTATAAGATCGCGTCTGTAAACTATGTAAAGTTTGAAGACATCAGGATGGGTGATACCGATTGCCCGGATACTGCTGATAAATTTGCCTTATATGGTGACTGGGGGCGCAAAACCTGGAAAAACATCATGCGCAGCAAGATCATATTCCTTGATAAATACAATCCCGATCCGGAAGCAATCAAGCAACAGATAGCCACCGTTGGCGGATGGGAAAACTACAAAGGCCAACTTTACTATTTTAACCCGGAGGTTGACGATTATCCGTTAATAGAAGCTGACAGCGTTTGGGAAGATTTTGAGACTGAAGCGGGGATCAAGATCTTTAACAACAGGGAAGTTACGACAGGCTTCCTGCCCTCGACAATGCTTTTCATGCAATCGCGCCGCGAAGAAGCAGATAACAGCAAACCGGACAGCGGCGAGCAAACATTTAGCAACCAGCCATCGCAATTAGAAAAAGACCTGGGTGCTTTCCAGGGTGCTAAAAGCGCACAAAAGATCATCGTCATTGAATATGAAGACGAAAGCCAGAAACCCGAGTTTAAACCTTACGCCATTCAAAACAACGACAAGCTTTTTGAAACCACCGAACGGTCTGTCGAGGCAAGGATCATTAAAGGATTTTCTGTGCCAAAAGAATTGATCAATGCCGAAAAAACATCCGGTTTAAGTAACGGCGGCGAAAAGAAAGAAGCGATCCGGGAATTTAACGACAATACCGCACCCGACAGGCTGGAAATAACCGAAGTATTTGCCGAGATCTTCAGTCATTTTTACCTGGATATCAATCCATCTTCAAACTGGAATATTGTACCGGTTCCCGCTACCGTCGCTGATAATAATATCGGGTTAGCGGCCGGGTCAAATATCAACCAGCTCTTGCTGTCAAACCTGGCCGTTGCAAATAAAATAGCCATACTTACCTATGCTTACGGATTTAAACGGCAGGAAGCAGAGGAGATGGCAAGCAGCCCCTCCTAAATCCTCCCCGGTAGGGAGGACTTCAAATTTTAACATCTAAACGACTTCTTAAAGTCTCCCCTACCGGGGGAGATTTAGAGGGGGCTTAAACAAGCTATTATGAATCCGATTTTAATTGACCAAAATACGTTTCAGCGATACGAGGATATATCTGTAAACATTAAACCAGAGCGCCTTAAAGTATTTGTTAATAAGGCCCAGGATCTTGACCTGAAACCCTTTTTAGGCTATGCGCTTTATTATGACTTTATAAAACATATTAATGAAGATGGCACCATAAAAGATGATGCGCCGCAAACTTATAAAGACCTGCTAAACGGCAGCGAATATCTTGACAAGAACGGCCATATCGTTTTATACGAAGGCCTGCTGCCCACGTTGTTATATTTCGCTTTTGCCAGGTTTATTGAAGCCGATGCAATACGCTATACCACCAACGGCCCGGTTATTAAACACCATGACAATAGCGATGCGGTGACACCGCAATACATAACCAAGCTGGTGCAACAACAACGCAGTGTTGCAAACGCGCATGCTAATGAAGTAGAAAAGTTTTTATGGGATCACCGTGCAGATTTTCCGTTATGGCGTATTAGCAATAAAAACAAAAGTGCCCGCCAGTCGGGGCCGCGCATACGCAGCGTAGATAAAAATGATTTTAACTATCCCGGAGGCGGCTACACCGAAACTAATTATTTACCCATAACCGAAATATATTAACCATGGCAGACAAAAAAATAAGCGAACTACCTTTAGCATCGGCCATTAACCCGGCTGACGTTTCGGTGTTGGTTAACAACAATACCGATTACAAATTTGCCTTCTCGACGTTAATCCAGTTTTTGGCCAATAATTTAAGTGTCGGTGCCAACATTACTTTCGGCACTACCCTTCCCCAAAATACCATCGGGAAAAACGGCGATGTGTTTATTAATACAAATGCAGGCTCATTCGCTCAGAAGATATTTGGCACATGGAGTATTGTGTACACGCTGCCAACTGCAAGCTCGATAACTGACGGAACTGTTTTGTATGGATTAGGCGCACCGGGCACATCAACAGGCAACAACAACGACACCTATATTAACACAGGAACCGGCATCTTCTATAAAAAACTGGCAGGAGCCTGGAGCCAGGTATTTTCTATGCAAACGGGCCCACAGGGTCCGCAGGGTATTGCCGGAACCAATGGCGTAAACGGAGCCAACGGTTTCAGTGTACTTAGCGGAAATATTGATCCGTCAAATTTAAGCACAGGTATTAATGGCGATTTTTATATCAACACCACTAATTATACACTATTCGGACCTAAAACCGCCGGTGCTTGGGGAACCGGAACATCTTTAATCGGCGATACCGGCGACAAAGGAGATCCCGGCCCGGCCGGCCTTAAAGGAGATAAAGGCGATGCAGGAGATATTGGGCCGTCTGGCGCCACCGGCCCTAAGGGCGACAAAGGCGATACCGGCCCTGCTGGCTCAAAAGGTGATAAAGGCGATGCGGGAAATACAGGACCTGCCGGCGCTACAGGACCCAAGGGCGACAAAGGCGACACCGGCGATAGCGGGCCCGCGGGCGCTAATGGCGCTGTAGGCCCGGGTGTCGCCGCCGGGGGAAGTGAGGGCCAGGTACTGGCGAAAATAGACGGCAGTAATTATAATACCGGGTGGATCGATCCGCCTGCCGGAATTTCGAAGGCATCAGCAAGCGAGTTGAACGCGGGCACAGATGACGCCAAATTTTCTACCGCTTTAGGTTTAGAAGATTCTAAATATTTAACCCAGTCGGGGGCCAAAATATCGGCTACAGCATCTGGTACCAATAGTTACACGGCATCTATAAGCCCCGGTATAACAGCTTACATTAATACCCAGCAGTTTTTTATAAAATTCACTAATGCCAATACCGGCACGGCTACCTTGAATCTAAATAGTATCGGCGCAGTCCCTATCGTCAAAAACGTGTCCGTCGCGCTTTCGGCAGGAGATATACTTGCCGGCCAGATACTTTGCCTGGCTTATGATGGGGCTAATTTCCAAATAACAAATGCCCTTTCGGCCTCTTTGCCAACAGTTGCCAGCGGCGAAAAAATATTGTCCGTAACGCCGGCAGGCCCGCAAAAAAATTACGACCTGGTAGACCAGGTAGTTGCAGCCACCGATTTAACCACCGCCGATTTTAGCAGCGGCACAGCAACTGTTACCGGTTTTGCCGGCCAGGTATCTTATGATACTAACTACAGGTATGATTGCATAGGCGTAAATACTTGGGTGAGGCAGATCATAAACAACACCATTGTCGATTTGTACCTGGCCGACATTGACGATGCCGGAGGCGACAAAACAAGTTCGGACTTGCAGACAGCTTATCCAGATTCATTGGCCGGGCAGCAGGCCTGGGGAGTAAACAATTTATATATTAAAAAAACCGGCACTCTTTGGAAGAAGATTGCCATAGCAAACGCATAACTATGGCTCATTTACTTAAACACAGTACCAATATCCTAAAAGTTGGCGATAGCGTATTCAGAGTTAGGGATAAGTTTAGTTATGTTGTTACTAACATAACCACAGGTGATAATAATGATGGTATCGTATTTGATCCTATTACTGCTAATAATAGGGTTTTTGTTTTAAACGAAAGCTTAAACACTATTTCTGTATTAAATGCAAGTACATTTTCTGTGATAACTACCATAACAGGAATTACATCCTCGCCATTTTGTATTTGCTTTGAGCCTGCAGGAAGTTATTTATTAGTTGGATGTTTAAGCGGCACAATCTATAAAATTAACGCAACCACGTTAGTAGCTACGGTTATTATCACAGGGGTCAACAATATCACTGGAATAGCCATTGATCCAATTAGCGGAAATAATAGATTTATAATTGCAAGATATACTACTAATAATTTATATGTATATGATACAACTACCTACACATTAATCAATACATTGACTGGGCTAAATCAGCCATTTGGAATTACTTTTGATCCGGTTGTGGCCAATAACAGATTACTTGTATGCAATAACGGCAATGGCACTATAAGTATTTTGGACGGCACCTCTTTAACCACTTTGTCAACAATTACATCAGGTAGCGGCACTACTTTTTTGGCTTTTGACCCAATTGCTGCCAATAATAGGTTTTTAGTAGCTTCGGCAGATAATAGTTTTAGAATTTTCAATTCAACTACGTATGGATTATTAACTACCGTTAGTTCTGTTGCAGATCGTGCTCAATGTATTTGTTTTGACCCTATTACTACTAATAACAGATTTATAATATCCAATAGGTCAGGTGGGACACCGGGATTATCTGTAATAAGTCAAACAGTCTTATAGCATATCAAGACGATGTCATAATTGGTCTTTTGGAAATCTTTTTTCCTAGTAATATCGCAGGTTTTTCAACCAAATTCCATGATATAATGGCAAATAACAATGTAAGCGGGATTGTGATAATTAAGCTTTCGTATGCGGTTATATGTGGTATAAGATGGGCACATGATTGTTGAATTACATAGCCATAAATGTAAATACCATAAGAATAATCCCCAGGCAATTTAATTTTTAAAACTGATCGACTAGCACCAAATAATAACATATTATAGATTAAAGTGATATAGAATATTGGGAAAAAGAAAATTGTGTTATACAGACCAAAGCAACTAAATATAAAAGCTAAGCCTATTCGCAAATCTAGTTCAATATACTTCCTGAAAATATACACTAAAGTTCCGCTGTAAAAAAACACGACTTGTTTTAATGGTTCGAAGTATAAAATGCGACCGCTATTTGATATATACAAGGCAAATACAAGTATGTAAAATATTGTTACGGCATATTTATTTTTTAATATCTTGGATAACCCCAATATGAAAATCGTTGTGTAGCACTCCACTTCTACTGGTAGTGTCCATAATTGACCATTTACCACATTAGGATGATGATTGTTTTCAAATACACCAGGCAAATACCATTTAATATTATAAATAATACTGTTACATATAAGAAAGGTCCAAGTTGATCTTTTTTCGAGATATTCATAAAGTGTCAGGTTCGTAAACAAACTACCTATAATGAATACTACACTAAATGTACAAATAATCAAAGCTGGCCAAATTCTAACCAAGCGCATTACGATAAAATGTGTTTTCGTTGAATTATCCATGCTTGCGGTTATGAAAACACCACTCAAAAAGAAAAAAACATATACAGCAATTGTTCCTGGACTATCTATTACCAATATTTTTTTTACTGGGTCAATATAATTAGGGGTTTCGAAAAGATCAAAAGAGTGTCCCCAAATTACTAATAGGGCGGCTATTAGTCGTACCAGATCGAAATTATTATTGCCCCTTTTAATTATATTCTCTAATGGGGATTTATACACGTTTTAAATATTAGATATTTTATCAATTGTAAAGTTAGCACAACTTTATTCATTTAAAACAATCAAAAACGATGTTCAACCCAATATTTGCGCAACGGATTCTTCTTTTCGACATCTGCAAATCAATCTAAAGAACTTTCCAACAAGTCCTTTATTTGCTTAACCCTAACTAAAACCAAATGACAACAATAGACCAGCAAATCCTTAAGGGTATCACAGTTAAGAATCTTGTGGTCACCATCATCAGTACAGCGAGTATAGTGGTATCTGTCATGACATCTTATTTCCAGTTGAAGGGCGATATTCACGACATTAAAACCACCCAGGAAAGCCAGACACGTATAAACGAGATCCGCTTAAAGGTACTTGAGAACAATGTTGCTGTATTACAACAACAAGTTAATGATATCAAAAGCGAAAGGAAAGATAATTAAATACCGTGGTATGTGCCCGGAACGAGATTCGAACTCGTACATCCTTACGAATGCCACCCCCTCAAGATGGTGCGTCTACCAATTTCGCCACCCGGGCTTTATAACAAGCTAAAAGTCTTAAATCTATGTTTTGATCTTGCGATTAAACTATAGACCTAAGACTTTCAATTAAAATGGACGTGCCCGAAGAGAGACTCGAACTCTCAAGAGACAATTCTCAACGGCTTCTGAGACCGCAACGTTTACCAATTTCGCCATCCGGGCCTGTAAAGCAGGGTGCAAATATAATTTTTATACGGCTAAAACAAATATTAAAATGCACTTGCATCAGAAAAAAATAGCCATAAAGATTAACTTAGAGGTTTAGGTTAATTAAAAAATGAATATTTAAAAATGAGGCATATCATATTGTACTTGACGAGCCTGCTATTATTGTCATCAGCAGCTATTGCACAACGTATTGAGCTTTTACAGCAAGGAAAGCCTGCCAGCATACGCGGTTTGTCTGTAGTTGATGATAACGTAGCATGGGCAAGTGGCAGTAAAGGCAGTATAGCCATTACCATAGATGGCGGCAAAACATGGAACTGGCAACAGGTTAAAGGATTTGAAAAATCTGATTTTAGGGATATCGAAGCTTTTTCTGATAAAGAGGCTGTAATAATGAGCTCCGGAACACCGGCATTAATACTAAAAACTGTTGATGGCGGAATAAACTGGAAAGTCAATTACCATAATACCGACACGGCTTATTTTTTAGACGCCATGGATTTTAATAATTCAAAACATGGTTTTGTTATGGGCGACCCTATCAAAGATAAATTTTTATTGATGGAAACGAATGACGGCGGTAATACATGGAACCTTTATAACGGGCCTGAGGCATTAAAAAATCAAGCCGCGTTTGCTGCAAGTGGTACTTGCCTGGTAACAGGTAAACTATTTGCTATCGCGACAGGCGGAAGTGCTGTCGAATTGATAGTGAAAAACACCAAAAGCGGTGAATGGTCGCACCAGGCAATCCCGATCATTCACGGCAAGAGTGCACAAGGCGCATTTTCTGTCGCGACAGGAAATGACTGCCTAATTGTGGTAGGCGGCGATTATCAAAAGGATAAACAACAAGATTCGACTGCTTGTTATTCGGTAGACAAAGGTTTGACATGGCATGCAGCAGATACCTTTCCGGCTGGTTACCAGTCATGTGTAGCATATATCCGGAATAAAACATTTCTTTCAACCGGTACATCGGGAACAAATATTACTATTGATGGAGGTAAAAACTACACTAAAATTGATACAACCAGTTATAACGTTTGCCGCAAGGCAAAACACGGAAAACTGGTATTATTGGCCGGCGACAACGGAAAAATCGGAATTTTTAAATTATAGATTATTGAAAATGAAGCGCTTAATATTACTTTAAAATAAATTAAAATAAGCCTTGCATGCATAGTCAAATACTCCTATATTTGCACCACTTTAATCAGAAACGGTTAAACGATTCCGTAGCTCAGCTGGTAGAGCATAACACTTTTAATGTTGGGGTCCTGGGTTCGAGTCCCAGCGGGATCACTGGAGAGCAACAATAACCAGAAGCTCTCATCTGTTTTTAGAGTAGAAAGGCGCATGAAAATGCGCCTTTTCTGTTTAAAACGCATTTTTCAAGCGTTTTTGGCGATTTCGCCAAAAAATAAGCACATCATTTTGAATCAAATCGGATCAAATCAAATGGTGCCCTATTTCGATTGGGCACCAGTCGGTTTATCTTTGGGGCACCATTGAGGCATTTATGATATTGTACGACAATGGTTTAGGGCAACAATTAGGTTTTCGGAATCCCGCTAAACAGATTGTTCACCAAAGTTCATTGAAAATGAAAAATCATCAAAATTTAACGTTGCTGTTTTGGCATCGTAAATCTAAAGCAGACGCAAATGGGTTAGCGCCTGTTATTTGCAGAATCACTATTGAGGGTGAGGAACCCGAAGAGCTGGGTATTGGAATGAAAGTCCACCTGAAGAACTGGGACATTGAAAACAAAAAAGCTAAAGGTAGCGGCACAAACGAAAAGAAAACAAACCTTAAGATCAGCGAGGTAACCGTAGATCTTACACGACATTTTCAAACCCTTCAAAACCAGTACGAAAACATCACACCGTTAATGGTGAAAAATGTCTACAAGGGCTTGCCAGCCAAATTGCCAAAAAAGACACCAAAACCTGAGTTTGAACTTGTCCCTTCCCTGTTACAAGTTACAGAGCTTCACATCGCCAATTTTAAAAAGATGGTCGAAAAGAAGCTCAGGTCGCATGAAACGTTAAAGCAGTGGAATGCAACAAGGAAAAAAATTGAAGAATTTTTAGTTAACCAATTTCAATTAAAGGACATGGATCTGTCCTCAGTCGAATATTCCTTTGCCGTAAAATTCTACAACTACTTAACTATAGAAAGAGAAAAGGTAATTGGGGAAGCGGCGGCAAAGAAGCAGATCAAGAATTTGAAGGAGATACTAACCTTTGCAGAAACCAGCAACTGGATAGGTAAAAATCCAATTATTAAATTCAAATGCGGTGGCGATGAAACTGATGTACCACCACTTGAATATTTTGAAGTAGAAGCCATATGGACTAAAGAAATTACCATCCAGCGACTGGCTGAAGTTAGGGATGCCTTTATATTTCAATGTTTTACCGGTTATGCTTTTCAGGATGTTTATGGCCTGACGCCAGAAAATATAATTAGAGTAGGTGTATCGGGGGAAAGGTGGCTTGTGAAAGATCGGGGAAAAACTGGTGTTAGCGAAGCTGTCCCGATCCTGCCTATTATTGAGGAGATTATTGATAAGTATAAGAACCACAGTTGCAGGCTGACTATGGGGCAGCTTGTTCCTGTAAATTCAAATCAACGGTACAATGGATTTTTAAAAGAACTTGCGATCATTTGTGGCATTAACAGGGAGTTAAATACACATTTAGCAAGGCACACATTTGCCGATATTATGTTGAATATTATGGAGTTTACGTTAGAAGAGGTAAGCAAGATGCTGGGTCATAAAACTATAAGAACGACTCAGAGGTATGCGAAAGTGAAGAGAAGTAAGATCAGTAAGACCCTGGCACGGGTAAGAGGAATAGTGTTTACTGAGGATGGTCAATTAAGAAAAATTGCCAGTTGAGGTTCGGGTTAATACTATCAAATATGGTAGCTGTTCACAAATATGAGCAGCTACCTTTTTACTATGTAAGGTTTAATATCCATATCCACGCAATGCATTTCCAATTTATCATTTTCCGATTTCGTTTGTTGTTCCAATTTCTGGCGTGGAAATAATCATAAAAATCGACCGCAGCAGATTTCGGGGCATCTTTTTGTGAAAAGTAAATTAGTACATGTTCTTTTGTAGGTGGAACTGAGGAACCTTTTCCATTAATTTCTTTAGTCATTGTTCTGAACCTTGTTTTCTTCAAACAATTTATAAACATCATCGGGATCATAATATATATTACCTCCGATTCGGGTAAATGCAATTAAACCGGCCTCCCTTATTGCATGCAGTTTTCCGGAAGACATGCCGATCAATTTCCTAACTTCCGATGACTTTAGCCATTTTTTAGGCCCGCTGGTTTGTTTTATTAATTCTTTAACGGATGCAATGATCTGTGATTGAAATTGTTCCAGATCGGCAATGGTAACCAGTTGATTACGATTATCGTTGGGCATGAGAAATGCATTTAGAAATGCTGCTTTCCAACTACCGGCAGAATGACAGTAGTATTTATCAGAAAGCAGGTGGAGCGAGAAACTCCCTACCGGCCGCGCTTGCGTTGTTTGTCGTCGGCCTGTTCCTGCCTACGAATATTATTTTCAATAATTTCTGGCAGGCCCGACTCGCTTAGCGGCCAAAGTTTAGCTTTTAAGGTTTCCTGAATGGGATGTTCTTTCAGTAACTCGTTTATGTCTGATCCATATTGACGAGCAACCGCAACTGGGTCAAGTTTGACTTCGTTCGGAATTTCTAAAACCACAACATTATCTGGCAATTTCAATAAATTTCCGGGCGGCATGTAAAGCTCATGTGTTTCCGTATCAAAGAAACATAGGTAATTGTCACCATAGTCATCCATTTCCAAATCGTCAAAGCTGATATTTTTCCAGGGCAACTCAGTTTCCCTCATTTCCTTTAAACGCCAATCCACAGTGAAATCAGTTCCAGCAAGGTCAATATGAGGCAGTTTGCCAGCTAATCGGATTTTAAGCAATTCAGCGGCCTTCTGCTGCTGAACAGGATCTTCCATTCGGAACCTTATTTTTTCCTGCCTGTCTACTTCCCATTCATTGAGTAGGGCTTTCAGGAATGTTACCGCTAAGTATTTATCCTTTGTTTTGTAGAGCTGCTCTGTATGGCGGTAATCCTGACCTAATAGGTTTGCTGTTTCAATTATTAATCCTTGATTCCAAGTATTGAACTGCTCCCGGGCCGCGTTAAAATTTTTATGTTCAGCCAGCTTTAAAACCAGATCGCCTTTGAGCATTGGGCCATAAAGCGAAATCAGCTCTTCAGCCGTTATAGTCCCTGTGGACTCAAACAGAGTTTGTTCTGAAATTTTCATAATGGTTATTTTATTGAATTTTGGGACGTAGGAATCCCTTAAGGCAGCCTTAAAACGAAAAGCCCCTGGCTTTCGCTGAGGGCACTGAAAAAGTCCCTCTAATATCAACGGGACCTGAAAAGGAGTAGAAGCGATAGTTTTCTACTCCTTTTTTTGTATCTTAAAGGTATAATCGGAAGCCTTTTAGATGTTAGCTCAACAACAAAAAATTCAGCTCAGTTCCTATTCCAGGCTATATGACCTGGTCATTCCCAAGGACAATCTGCTTCGCAAGATCGGCGAGCTGATAGATTTCACCTTTATTTATGATGAGTTGTTAGACAAATATTGTTCTAATAACGGGCGTATGGCAGAAAGCCCGGTACGCATGTTCAAATACCTGTTGCTGAAAACGATCTATACCATTTCGGATGTAGATGTCGTTGAACGCTCACAGTATGATATGTCCTTCAAATATTTCCTTGATATGGCTCCCGAGGATGAAGTAATTAATCCCAGTTCGTTGACCAAATTCAGGAAGCTGCGTTTGAAAGATGCAGACCTGTTGAACCTGCTAATAAGCAAAACCGTCTCTATAGCTATTGAAAAGGATATTATTAAATCCAAATCCATTATTGTTGATGCCACCCATTCGTTATCCAGGTCAAACCCACATTCAGCACTCGAAGTTCTCAGAGAACGTTCAAAACTGTTGCGAAAAGCAGTTTACCATATAGATGAAGAGATGAAAGGCCGGATGCCGAAAAAGAATGATTCAGATGACCTGGAAAAGGAACTGGCTTATTGTAAGGAACTTGAAAAGTGTATCGAATCAGACCAAACGTTAAGTTTGATCCCTGCAGTCAAAGAAAAACTGAACCTATTGAAGGAAACCGTGGAAGATACGCAGGAAAACTACATCCTATCCAAAGACAAGGATGCCAAAACCGGTCATAAGTCAGCTGATAGCAAATTCTTTGGCTATAAGACCCACCTGGCCATGACAGAGGAACGTATCATTACAGCTGCGGTTGTAACATCAGGCGAAAAAGGTGATGGCCCTGAACTGCCAATGCTTTTGGAATTGAGCCGTGACAATGGTATCCAGGTCGATACGATAATCGGCGATTCGGCCTATTCCGGCAAGGAAAATCTTAACCTGAAAGACAAAGAGGATCAGAACATCAAAATAGTCGCCAAGCTGAACCCTGCAATAACCCAAGGCTTTAGAAAGGAAGAAGACAAGTTTGATTATAATAAGGATGCTGACATGTTTGTATGCCCTGCCGGGCATATGGCTATAAAAAAAGCACGTCAGGGGAAAAAGAACCGTGGGAAGAACCAAGCTCTCGTTTATTACTTTGATGTTGAAAAATGTAAAACCTGCTCATTAAAAGATAATTGTTATAAAACAGGCGCAAAGACCAAAACATATTCTATAACTATTAAATCGGACCAGCATAGCCAGCAGATGGCTTTTCAGGAAACAGACTACTATAAAGAGAAAAACAAGCATCGATACAAGATTGAGGCGAAAAACAGTGAGTTAAAAAATGTTCATGGTTACCACAGAGCGATATCTTATGGGATTGAAAATATGCAGATGCAGGGAGCATTGGCAATTTTTACTGTTAACCTAAAAAGAATTATCAAACTAACCAGCTAAAGTCGAAAAGCAAGAAAGCTTAGGCTGAAGCACCCTTGCTTTGCCTTCATTCGACACCTGTTCCTCCTCAAGCATAGCTGAAAATATACAGGAAATAAAAAAGCGATTCAATAAAAGATGATCCTTTATTAAATCGCTTTTAAATGCCGCTCATTAAAGAGCTACTTTTTCAGTGCCCTCCTTTCGCTTCGGAGCTTTTCTACCTAAACCTTATCACAATTGCGGACGAGAGCCCGCGATAAATGCAAATTAATAATTAATTCTGATACTGCCTCTTAAAGGCCGAACTGCGCAAATATTCATTAAACCTGCGTTGATTTTCACGTTCGATATTTATTCTTTTGTAGAGTACTGTGCAGCGCCATGCGCATAAGCCACAGGCTAAAAAGGCTACTGATAAACAGGTGAGCGTTTCTTTCCTGGCTTCCGCTTGTTGCGCCGCGGTCATCTGCTGTTTTGTATGCTTCCGGGCTACTGCACCGAAAAAGGCGAACATGGAAATTACGCAGGCCAGTAGTATGTTTCGAACGATGGCTTTCATAACGGTTAATTGAATTTAAAATTACTAACTATATTAGTACAATCCAAGTGAAATCTTAATTTAATTCGTAAATATTATTGTTTTTTCGGGCTGCTAATACCCTTTCCCTGATGGTTTCAATGAGATTGGATTCAGGTATTCCACGAAATTGCACCGTCGGATTTTCCGGGTCGGTGCTTTTTAAAGTCAGGTACATTAGCCTGAATATCTGAAGTGCAAACGACTGTGTAATTATGTAATCTTTGACCCTAAACATCTCTACCTGGTCGATCCGCTTAAAGAAAATACCTTGGGTCAGCAGAATATAATCCGCCGTTATCTCATACTTAAAACTACGGATATATAGCAACCTGTACCAGGCCATCGCGCATACGCCAAGGCTGAATAAGATAAAATATGGGGATAGCCACCAGGCCAGCAATAAAAAGATGATAGCAAGCAGGATTAACGGTAAGGCCTTTAAAAAGGCAAAGCGCATGGCAGGCCTTAAAAGGATATCTTGTGTATCTCTCATAATAGAAAGTGTTATGGTAAACAAAATGGTGAATTGATCATTGAACCTTATCGTTTAAAACCCTTTTTAATTTGTTGCTCGGGTTCCTCTTCTGAAGATTCAATAGAATTTGTTTGAGCCTTTAACTTTGCTGGGATCATCTTGGGATGCGCGGCCTCAAAATCGGCGATCTGCTTTTCAAAAATGCCGTAAATGATCGTAAAATCATCATCAAATTCATTTCCCTCATAGCTGAACACCTGACGCTCTTCGTCGTAGCTAACCTTAGCCAGATCTGCATGGGTAAGGCGCACCCCGTTTAATTCCCCTTCATGGTAATAAACCTTACCATAAACGAACATGCCGGGTTCTTCAAACTTATTGATGTACCCGACCCCATAGTGATCTGCGATCTGGCATAGGGCTTTAAGGGTTGGTTCCCAGGCTGACCTGAAATGGACTTCATCCCCTTTGGTATAAATTTCAACCATCCCCTTATTTTTTGCATCGATATAATCGGGCAATTCGTAATTGTGATGGTCTTCCTGTTGTTTCCGCGTATGTTCCATAAAAGCCATTAGTGCGGCAACCTTTTCGGGTTCGCCGGTAAAGCGAACGCCGTTGTGACACCAATTAGCCATAATTTTAAGTTAGTTTAAAGGTTACTTTTGAGCTGGTCTAAAAATGTCAGGGCCTGAATCGGTTTACCTGTTCTTAAGCGCGGGCGCAGTCCGAAGGCTTCCTGAAATGCATGCAGGCTTAGCCGGTCAGCATCAAAAACCCGCTGTTCAGTATGATGCCGGATGATAACCTTGTTATTTTCAAGATACACTTTTATCGGAAAATTCTTAATTCCAGCGGCCAGCTTGATGGCGGTTATTTGATCGATCATTTGACAGCCGAAAACCAGCGTGAACTTTCTCCCCGGATAGGTTTTCCTGATCCAGGCGACTTGTTCTGCTTGTAGTTTATTGCCAATGGCGACAAATGCCAGCTGTTCTAATTTTGGGTAGCGGTGCCTGTTGATACTAATAAAGGCAATTGCTTCCATCGCGGAATAGGAAATGACGATATGGTTTGCCAGTTCAGCACCTGCAACCCAAAGGTTTTGGGTGGTGGGTACCCGGTGCAGCCCTTCGCCAAATTCCTCCACATCATCGCCATAGTTGAAGATCAGCTCAGTCGAAAGATTAAAAAGGGCCTGGATCTCCGGCGAAATGCCAAGCCTTTTTAATACTTCATTCATCGCCCTGCAGTCCGGCTGCGGCTGTTAAATTCAACCTCCGGTATAAAGGCGCGCTGGTTTTCGACATCCTTCAAAGCCTGGTGGTAACCGGGGCTCAATTTTGCAGCGTCCTTTTCGTCACGCTTTTTATTAAACAAGGCGTTCAGGCCTTTGTAGAGTACATAAGACAAGCCTCCATCCATCAGGATCGAGGCGACAAGCGCCAGTTTATTGGCGCGGATACCGTGATGATCTACAGCGGAGTAGCTGAACTTCGTGCCATCGGCGATTTCAACCTCCCGGCCTTTGCGGTAATTTTCCTTTTGGGCGGCGGTGAGAAATTCATTGTTAACCATATCCGGTGCCAGGATCTTTTCCGTATCGGACACGATAAACTCCTTGGTTTCCGCATCGTATTCGATCAGCATTTCGGTTTTATTACCGTGGTTATCCTTGGTGATCTTCAGGAGATTGGCCACCTCGCCTTTCTGCAATTTTTCGGCCTCGTTCTCGTCCAGAAATTCAGGCCTTTGGGCCTTACGGTAGATCGGGTGGATCAGCAGGTCCATTTTACCCTCGTCAGTATGCTGCAGTGAAACTTTTGCATTAAGCGACTTGATCTTGATGTTTTCGGCTTCGAGGTTTTGTAACTCCAACAAACCGGTACGGCGGCCTGAAAGCAGCGCGTTTAGGTCATCGACATTTAACAAGAGCTGGCCACCTGCGGCCAGCCCGATGGTTTCCATATCCTTGATCGGAAGCTCATCTTCATGGAAATTAACCAGGTTCATTTTAACGTCCTATTTTATGGGTGTTTTCCTGTTCCTCTACCAACTCGTTTTCCTGCTCCTCGCCAATCTCCTGTTCACGCGGATTATATTTGGCTTCGAGCAGGGACTTGTAAAGGCCGTAATTGGGCTGCAATACCTTGCGGTTGCCGTCAGCGTCCTCGACTTTAACGCTTTTATTTTTTGTTTCCAATACCTTGTAAGTGGTATCCAAATAGGCGATCTCATCGCCTACCCTAAAACCCTGCTGTTCGGCACCTTGCTTTTGCTCCCGTTTCTGGTTATTGCCCAATAACAGGTTGGCGATCTTTTGGGCATCCCTGGAAACCTTGGTGATCTCAAAAGGCTCGTCTTTTAATATTTTGACGAAATTGCTCATATAGGCAGCATGCTGCCCGAAATTATGGCCGATCTTCAGATCACCGCCGATCAGGATAGCTGCCACGGCAGCGCGCATTTCCTCGCGGGAATAATCCAGAGATCCGAACTTGCCCTCCATCGGCCGTTTCAGGCGGCTTTCATGGCCTGTCCAGTGGGCCAGCTGGTGGATGGCTGCCTGGTAGTATTTGGTTTCATTTTCAAAGGATTCCATTTCCGGCAGGAAGATCGCGTCCCGCTGTTTGTCATAATAAGCTTCCTGGCCGCCATGGATAATGACCGCTTTGCTGTCCTCGATCAGTTTAGCCGCCCGCTCTATTGGCGATAAGGTTTGGCCCTCGTTCTGTTTGGCGAGAAATTCATCCAGTGGCATAATATCCTTCAGTTGTTCGGCATTAAACAAAAAGGCCTGGCTGCGTTGCGGCTTTTCAAACTCCACCGTTTTGGTTTGTGTGACGCCGGCTCCATCCTTGATGCGCTGGCCGTCAGCGGTGCGGATCGCCTGGATATCGCTGGTTTTGGGAAACTCGATCATAGTGCCCTTTTCGTCCTTCTTAACCCAGTTGCCGGCATAGCGGGCGGCGTCGGCCGACATCCAGCGCGGATCGTCATGGCGCTGCATCCCAAGGATCAGCGCGTTCATGGCACTGTAGCTTTTGCCTGTGGTGGGGTTGATCGGTTTAACAAAGGCCGGCAGGCCGTTGTCTTTTACAGGTTTTTGAAATAAGGAGTTACCCTCCCTGATCTCCGCTGCCAGCCTATCTGAAAGCTGTGCGGGAAGTGCTTTGAAGTTTTTGCTCATTTTCGTTTTTAATTAGCAGTTGGTATAAAAATTTAATTGGATTGATATATTGATGACGGTAACGGATACCGAAGTGCAGGTGCTCCCCGGTTACCCTGCCGGTCGCGCCGGTGATGCCAATGGCTTCGCCAGCGGTTACGCTGTCTTGCACACCTACCAGAATTTTGCTGAGGTGGCCGTAAACAGATTCAACCTCGCCATGTGAAAGACAGATATTGATGCCTAACCGGTCATCGTACCCGGCGGATCTGACCACACCGTTTAGAATTGCAAACACTGTGTCCGAACGCGCCCTAAAATCAAGGCCTTCATGCATGGCGTATTTGCCCGTGACCGGGTGGATACGGTAACCGTAATCACTGTTGATCTTCAGGTTTTTCAGCGGGAGGCAGACCAGGCAAACGCTGATCAGCCAGTTCACCGGCCGTAGGATTGGACCAGCTCCATTTTTTGTGCCGGGCTGATTGGTTCCAAAACCCGTTCCTGAACCCCAGGATGATCTTTGGCAATAGCCATTGCGGAATACAGGGATTGGCTTGTACCCCTGTCCTGTAAGAGCATGATCTTGTACATCGCCTTGAAATCATCAACGGACATCGAAGAGCCATTATTGGTCAGGTCATTAATTACCTCTTGTTTATCCTTTAGCATTAAAACCTGGTGTGCGGGATAAAATGCTTCGTTTCCTTCGGGGAAGCGCACGTAGTTTTCATTTCTTGAAAAGGGCAGCGTTAGAACGCCTATTTGCCCCCGTTTTTCATCGGTGCCGTTCTCCATATCCGGCTGAACCAAAACGATGGTTCCGGTTAAATTTTTGTTGTCCATGATATTTTTTGTTTAAGATTTTACCTGCCTATTTTTCGCGCCGGGTCAAGGTCTACGGCTTCATTAAGCCGGACGGTGGCCCAGCGGTGCAGTTCGGGATCATCCTGTAATAGCTCAAAGGCTTTCTTTAGCTGTTTTGCAGACCCGGTATTTTGCAACCAGGCGATGGCCTGCAGATTTTGAGGTACGGGCTGCCATAAGGCCTGATTTCTATTTTCGGCCAATGCTTTCAATTCCTCTGGCGGTTTGAGGATGAACAAGGTTTTTGAACTAAAACAGAGTTCTTCCTCATCCTCAAAACCTACCCAAATTTCATCCCGGCTGTAGTCGGCAAATGCTATGAGCCCGAGCTTACCGGCATAGTCAGAAGTCCAGAGAACCGGACTCACCATGACCATTAAGCCGGTGGTTTCTTCCGCTTTGATCATTATGCTTTATAATTGGTAGATAAACGGGGTTTACCTTTTCAACCCCTTTTGCTGGCTCAGTCCGAGGAAGCTGTCTAAGCCCATAGTTGCGGCATCACGTATGTTCGTATTTTTCTGAACCAGTTCAAGCGCAGCGCGGGTATGTTTTTCAGTACCCTGCAATTGCAGCAAAACGATGTTTTTAAGGTCCTTAAAATCCTGGGTAGAAAGCTTCCCAAAGTTCTGGTCGATAAAATCGTAGATAAGTTCAGACTCATTTAGCATCAGTAAAGCATCTGCTCCGTAAAATCCGACTTCCTTATCATCGAAACCGATATAAAATTCATCCGTATTCAAAATGGCGGCGGTTATAAAACCGATCTCGCCTTGTTTGTTTGCAGGGTCGTTTGTCAGCTCGGGATGTACCAGCACATAGGCGGGCAGCTGCACCTCGTTTGGATCTTCGTTCATTTCTTCATCGTTGCTTTAGCGGGTGTGGCGGCGGTTTGCGGTTTAAAGGATATTACCATTTCCTGTATCTGCTGGCTGATGAGGTTAAAGTTCTGCCGGAGCCTATCTTCCTGTTTGCCGCCAAAATCATAATATACCGGCAGCGGCTTATAGCCTTTTTCCTCATGTTTGATCGCCTCCATATCCAGGTTTATCCGGCAATTGATGGCAGAAGTATCAAACTGTCCGGTGAACTTTTCCTGGGCATCAGCAGCGATGACACCAACCAATTCGCCTGAGTTCAGCGAGGCAATTTTGCCGGCCGGTATCAGTACCTCCAGTTTTTCATTGAGTGAGGTGGAGGTTTTATTACGGTCAATGGATAACCCCTCGCCAATCTGCTTGGATTTGCCAAAAAGCCTTTCGAGCCATTCCAAAGTTTCCTTGTTCCTGACCGAGCCGGATAATACATTACCCACTACGGCGGTGATGGTCGCAGCCGTATCCTTACCGTATTGCTGGTTAAATTGCGGCAATTCCTGAAGGCCCATGAGCACCGCCACCTTATTGGACCTGGCAGTTGCTATCAGGTTTTCCACCCGGTGAACGAATAAAGTGGGCACCTCATCCACGATTAGCGCCGATGGCAAATTGCCTTTGGTATTGATGAGCTTGGTCAGCCGGTTAATGATAATGGAATAGCAGGCCGAATTGATGTTTTGCGTATTGGGATCATTTGCCAATACCAGCATGCCGGGGTTTTCCCTATCAGAGATTTTCAGGTCGAAATCATTACCCGAGAAAACCCAATAAGTTTCCTTAGTGGCCAAACGGCTGATAAATATCTTTAAGGTACCGATCTGCCCCTCTAACTGGTCGGTTGCTTTCGCATTGTAAGCCGTCATGAACGGCGACAATAAGGACCGCAGTTCGGGTTCAGAGGTGAGCGCGTTAAAAATATCCTCGTAGGAATGGTTCAGCAGTGCCAGAACATGCGGAAAACTGGAATAAATACCACCTTTATACTTGCTCATGAAATAAACACACGATGCCAGGAAGTTAATGGCAGACTGCGTAAAGAACTGGTCGCTGCCTCCTGATCTGTCACCTTTTTTCAAAGCCTCCACCAATGCTTCTGCCGTTTCAGCCGCATCGGCCAGCGATTTGATATAGTCCGCTCTCCAGGGGTTAATACGGCGGCTCTTCTCGATATCATTCAGGTTGATGACATGAAAAGCGAAACCTTTTAGTTTGCCGTTTTGCTTGGCCAGCAAATAATGGTAATAAGCGATTTGGCCGAGATCTGGAAACTTGAAATCATAAAGGCAAACCGCAAATTCCTTGGCAATTAATTGCCGGATAAATGGATTGACGACTGAAAAGCTCTTGCCGCTGCCCGGTGTACCTATCACCATTGTGCCCCGGAAAACATTGCAGATATTGACCCAGCCATTCCAGACCTTGCCCTTATAATAAAAGAGCATCGGGATGTTCACCGAGTAAGGCGTTTCCAGTTTTTTAACCGGCTGCATAAAGCTTTCCGCTTCCGTATTCCATTTATCCTTACCAAGGCCGGAGCGGATAAACTTGGAGATATTGTCCATAGACAGACTCACCAGGATAGCCCCTGTAAAGGAGCAGGACATGTAAAGCAGGCTATACCAGCTCGTATAGGCAAATGCCAACGGGGAGGCACGACCCGCAAAAACAAGGCAGCCAAAAAATAATAACAGACCGAGTGCAAGCGGGTAGACGATATGTTTTTTAGGGTCGAGGTCTGTTTTCTTTTTTGCCAGCGTACCGATACTTACCAGGCAGATTAGGCCAAACGTTGCAAGCTTGCTGTAGACCAGGCTGGAATAAATAGTTAACCGGCCGATCCGGTCAAGCGGGGTAAAAAATATGCCCCAGAAAGGGGCATCGTGGTAAATAAATATGGCCGCTTCTAAACCGATGGAAAGGTATATGAGGCATTGCAAGAAGCCGTGAAGCTTTTGTTGCTCTCTGGTTTCTTCCATAATAAATGTATTGAAATAAAAAAGCCACCGGATGCTTCGGGTGGCTTGAAGAATTTAGCGGCGTTTGATCACAGCAGGCACAACTTCCAATTCAGGTTCGTCCTCTTTCGGGGTTTCGTCTTTGAACAATTTCTCTGCCTGCGCCGTCTTTTCGTTTTCAGCGATTTTTTGGCTGATCTTCTGATCAAGCAAATCTCGCTCTCTTTTCAAAGAAGCCAATTCATACTCTTGTTCAAAGGGTCTTTGGGTGAGCTCCTGAACTTCGGGGATTTGGGTATCGATCTCGGCTAACTCCTTTTCATACCGTTCTGCCATACCCACCACCCGGTGAATGGCATCCAAAAAATAACGGGCCGCCAGCTTGGGATTATCAATATTCGGTGCCCCGCCGTTTTGGAGGTATTTAATACCTGTCGTGCGGCTTTCGGCATAAAGCGAGGTAACCTGTTCCAGGCGGCTTGAAAACTCCGTCTCCACAGTCTGTACTTTTCGGCGGATAAACAGATCAAAGCCGTATAGCTGGCCCAAATGCAATTCTGATTTACCTATCTCAGTAGGCTGCCAGCTTTTGTACATTTCGATCAGGTATTTACCTATAGCGGCCGCATCGGCCTGCGTTAGATCCTTCAGCTGGATCGGGTTTAACTTGGTTCCCTCTTCATCAAACTTTAATGCCTGCTTATAGGCCTTTTCATCAAGGTGGACCAAGCCAAGCGTGGTACGCGTACTTTGGCTTTTCTTTTCCAAATCTTCCAGGAGGTAGCGGCTACGCGAAACTTCCTTAAAGTGCGCACCCTTATAGCCTTCCAGTTCGGCGATCTTTTTTTCCAGACGCGTTTTTTCCAGTAAGGAAGTATCACCGGATAAAATGGCGATGTATTCTGAAAAGCTCATACCGCTTTGCTCATCCATCGCGCCCTCGTCCAAAGTACGTACCGAAAGCTCGCTGTTTTTCATCTGGCTGATAAAGATTTGCTTGTTCTTTAACAGGTTGAATTTGTAGTTATCCAATGACTGTTCCACCGCGTAAATGAAATTGCGGACCTTATTGCCATAAAACATTTTGGCCAGCCAGTTGCCCTGCCTTGCGCCACGGCCGTCACGCTGCTCCAGCTCCGACGGTTTCCATGGAATATCCAGGTGGTGCATGGCAACGATCCGCTCCTGGACATTCAGGCCGGTGCCAGCTTTTTCAGTGCTGCCGATCAGAATCCTGATCTCACCGGCATTCATTTTTTTGAACAGTTCCTTGCGCTGGCGGTCGGTTGCCCAATCGTGAATAAAGGTGATTTGGTTCGATGGGACATTAAAATCCCGGACCAGCTTTTCTTTTAGGGCATCATAAACATTGAACTCATCGGTCTTTGGTGTGCCAATATCGCTGAAGATGATCTGCGTACCCTTATGTTGTGTGCTTTCATGATAAATTTCCGCAACATTCCTTGCACAGACATTCACTTTGTTACCAGGGTTGTCACCATATTTTTCCGGGCTCACCAACCGCATATCCACCGCCATTTTTTTGGCATAGTTGGTGGCGATGAGCATTCTTCCCTTATCCTCCTGCTTGGTCAGCGGTGCCCGGCCGATAATGGTCGCATCGCCCGTTTTGGCGAATTGCATGAGCCGTTTGATAAAATCCTGCTGGTCGGGCGTAGGTTTGATATTGACCAGCGTTTCCTCTATTTCCGGCTTATCAAGGTTGATATGCTTTGCGGTTTTATAGTCTGTGATCTGGTTATAAAACAGCGCCAGCTCCGGCACTTTGATAAAATGGCGGAACCTTTCCTTAGCCCTGATCTCGTTGGTTACGGTAAACTCGAAATCAACTGTTTTACGGGCGTAAACCGCTGCCCAGGCATCGAAATTGGAAATACACTGCCTTTCCAGTTCCTTTGGCCGGAGGTATTTAAATATCAGGTACATTTCAGTCAGGCTGTTGGAGATCGGTGTACCAGACAAAAATGTGGCGCATAAATCGCTGTCCCTCCTGTCCTGCAAAGTGCGGATCGCAAAAAGCATATTCAGTGCCTTTTGGCTTCCGGCGAGGTTACCCAAACCTGCAACTTTCGTATGGCGGGTAGTGAACGTCAGGTTTTTGAACTTATGGGACTCATCGATAAACAAATGATCAATGTTCATATCCCGGAAAGTGATACCGCTATCCTTGCGCTGGGCAATTCTGTCCATCACATCCTTCAGCTTGGCTTCCAGGTTTTCCTTTCTTATTTCCAATCCCTTCAGCATCTCTTTTGAGATTTCCTCACCGGCATCCTGCACCGATTTCATATCCAGCTCGGTGTTATCCAGCTCCAGTGAGAGTATCTGCCGCTGTATCTCGGGGTCCTGCGGTATTTTGCCAAACTGGTCATGCGTCAGGATTATACAATCCCAATTATTATTCTGTATCTCGTGAAAGATCCGCTTGCGCTTCGCCGGTTCAAAATCATTTTCCCCCGGCGCCAGTAATTTTGCTTTGGGGTAAGCCAGCCTGAACGTATCGGTAATCTGCTGCACATTCGCTTTGAGTGCGAGGATCATCGGTTTGTGTACGATGCCCAGCCGTTTCATTTCCATGGCGGAAATGATCATGGTTAGGGTTTTGCCTAAACCCACCTCGTGATCGATCAGCCCGCCGTTGTTTTGTATCAGCCGCCAGGCGGCATTGGTTTGCGAACTGAAAAGCGATGGAATTTTAAGTGCGTTCAGGTCAAGCCCCGGAAAGGTCAGGTGGCTGCCGTCATATTCACGTAGCGCATAGCAGTTATAGGTATCATTATAAAGTTTTTCTAAAAACTGCTTGTCTTCGTTCGGCAATTCCAGCAACCATAGCAAATAACGCGCGCGAATATTATCGATCTTACGGTGCGCGTTTTGGATCGCCTCAGTATCCGGCACCCTCACTTCCTCGCCATATTGGGTAACATGGTAGGTAAAATGCGGGCTGGTATTGAGCAGCGCATATTCCAGTAAGGTCCGGCCCGTAACTTTTGGGCTTTCTTTCGGGCTTACCGAAAATTCCTCGTTGGTTACGGTGTTGCCTTTTTTGCCATAGGAGATCCGGTAATCATCCATCGATGGCAGGTAGGTAACTTTGGTATCGAGCTTAAAAAGATCAGTGGCGAACCGCTCGTAATATGAAACCGGCACCCAGCGTTCACCAAGATTAAAATCAAGCCTTTCAAATGGAATCCTTTCGGGCTGGACGCGGCGTACCGCAGCCAGGCTCCGGGCGATCTGCAAATTTTGGGGCTGCTCTTCAGCCAGTTTTTCCGCGATCCTTAACTTTTCGACAACATTCCCCGACAGGTAGCTGTCGGTTGTTTCCCATGCCAGTGTATGCGGGTTTTGTAAAACCTGCTTTTCGAGTTGCAGGATTACCTCATCCTCCGTTAAACCGGTAACCTGCGAAATGATGCCGAGATCCACACGCCCGGCATCGTTCAGGGACCTGGCCAGCGCTTCGGCGGGGTCATCCGTTTTCAGCATTTCCTTTTGCTGAAAAAGCGGGCCGTGAAAGATATCAGAACGGACAAACTTATCCTGCTCCCTGATTTCGAGCGAGGATATGATCTTAAATCCTAAAGCAGGATCATTGAGGATGCGGTTGCGATTACTGTTTTTATTCAGCTCCCCGTACTTGCCGAAAAAGGACTCGTAATAATGGTTTAACGACTTCCGCAGTTCCGGGTGCTGTATGGCATGCTCATTTTCATAAGCTGAAAGTTCCAGGTAAATATCGCGCAGTGTAATATAATCCTCATAAAACAACAAATCCGGTTGCGGGTCGAAAGCCTCAAAGGATGCCTCTGATTTTACCGGCTCACCGATCAGGCCAACCTTCCCCCTAAAAATGACCAGCGTATCCTTTTCATAGAAAGGTTTCAGCGCGGTAAATGCCTTTGGCCGGTCAGGTAATAGCTTAAATGCCGGCTCTAATGAAGCATCCCCATCATATCGGTAATCGTGCCCAAAAGATTTTAGCTTTACCGAAAGCGCATCCAGCTCTTGTCCAAGGGTAAGGCCCGTCATCCATTTGCCGGGAAACGAAATTTCCGAAAGGTTACTAAATAGCTTATAGAGGTATTTGTTATTTGCTTTTGCACGAGCCGTCAGCAAAACAATACTGTCATGGGCGGGCTTGTTGGTAGTGCGAATGGTACTGATCAGCCTTACGGTATCGGCATGGATAAATTGGCGGTCGAGATCGTCCAAATAAGCCAGGACCTTGTTATCCTGGTCAGCCTGCACCGGCGCATCAAAAAGGCCCAATTGCCCGAAACCAACGGCAGGTTTTTCATCCTTTTTTTCAGGCTCTGGTACTGGCAAATAAGTGAATTGCTTTAGCTGGCTTTCCTTTTGTGTAAAGGAAATAGCTTCCCATTTTGCACGGTCCAGGTTAGAAAGTCCTGATTTCAGTTGGTCTTTCAGTAGTGGCCCGATATCTTCAACGTTCCCGTTTTGCCAGGCCACCCGAGAAGCTTTTCCCCTGGCATTGGTTCCCTCGATGATCTCATCGGCATAAACCAGTTCATTCTTGTCTGCCAGCCAGGCATTCAAATAATATTTACCTGCGGCGTTCTCCCGTTCCACCGTATCGATCAACTGGCTTTCAGCCAGCGATAGGGTTTCCTTGGTGTCGTTTTTCTGAACGAGCACCAGGTGCATGCCCACCTCTACATTGGCATTTTCCCGCATGAGGTTCGCTGGTAATACCGAAACGGAAAGCAGGTCGGCGGAAGTAAATAAGTATTTACGCGCGGTAGCATTGGACGGATTGTTCAAAAATGCCTCGGTAACGATGTAGGCTAAAATTCCGCCGTCCTTTATTTTATCTAAGCCTTTAGCAAAGAAATAAGTATGAACTTTAGAGGAGATACCGCTTTTATTGTAGGCCGGATCATGCACTGCGATTTTACCAAATGGGATATTGCTGATAACCACATCGGACTGGCCCTTTTCAGAAGAAGAAGTTTCCTCCAGTTTTTTAACCTGTACCTCCACCGGTACCGGGTGAACCGAACAAAGCGCAGTGAGCACCTTGCCGGTCAGAATATCCTTTTCTACCGCCTTCACCTGTTCCAATTCACCAAAAACCTTAATTGCTTCTTCGATGAATATACCCGCACCGGCGCTTGGTTCATATAGCCGTCTTGGAATAATGCCGCTTTCCAACATTGCCGAATAAATCGCAGCCGGGATAAAATCAGGGGTATAATAAGCCGTGGAAGAACTGCTTTTCAGAGAATCAACCGCAGCTTTATAGGCTGTCGGGGCCAGTTTATCCTTTAGCAGACTATGCAGTTCCATAACTTGCGGGTAAAGCTTTTTATCAGCCATAGAAGCCCCAAATTTGTCCCATTCACTGAGATCGCCTGGCGGGAAAAGCACTGCTTTTAGGCCGCCAAAACCGGCATATTTTTTAAGCGCTTCCAGGTCGGCGGGAGTTAGCGGCTGGCCGTTAAAGTCCAGCGCAATGCGGATAGCCGAAATGTTATCTGCCATCTTCCTTTGCGGGTTAAATGCCATTTATACCTCCTGTAAATAATCTGCTATGGTTCCGATCACTTCATATCTGAGAAAGCGGTCGTCCTCGTCCAGCCCCTTTACAAGCGGGGCGCATATTTCGAGGATATTAGTAAGCTCATAGTGGAGAATTCCATGGTTGGAGAAACGCAGGTAGACCTTTAAAAATTCCTCTTCCAGCACGAGCTTGACATAATCGTAAGCTGTGGAATCTGTCATAAAAAATGTGTTGCGTTAATTGGTCAGTGTATCTGCATCCAGCAGATCCTGGTAGGTGATGGAGAGCGTCAGGATACGGCCTGACAACTGCTTTTCGCTGAGCTCGGCATGGAACACCTTATTGCCGGGAAAGGTCATTTTTCTAAAGACAAAAATGTTCCGGTAGTTTTTTGAAAATGAGGACTGGTCAAACAGCACGAATTCCGGCTTAACTTCGACGGATTGATTATTTGCCGCCTTGGTTACCTTTTTATCGTCCACCTTAAACCGCAGATCGGCGATGTCATATTTCAGGTTGGTTTTATTCTGATAGGAAATATCCAGAAAGATATAATCGCCAACCGTGTAAACATGGTTTAAACGTCCTTTAATATCAAAGGCCTTTGCGGTTTCCATGCGTTTATCGGGGCGTTTGGCTACCAGGTTTAGTGAAAGCGCCCTTAACTGGTTTTGCGAAAGGCTGATACCCGAAATATCAAGCGGTTTCGTGTCCATTGGCATTATGTTTACCTCAGTAGGAACGCCAGGGTAACCAGGCAGCAGCCGGTATTGCGCTATGAACTTTTCACCGGCAACGGTTACCACAGCACCAGGAAAGGTTTTAAGCGAATCCCGTAATTTAAGCCGGAGCACATTCTTAAGGGGGATGTCGCCGATCACTTCTTTGGTAGAAATATCCACGTATTGGATGGGTTCCGGCGAAATGAAATGAATGGTCAGGCTTTCCGGCAGGTAAACCACCGGTAATTTATCTTGCGCGTATAAGGTTGGCGCGATAAGCACCGACAGTAGGAATAATAACTTTTTCATGTAATTGGATTTTAGAGTTTATTGTTTGTTATCGCTGCCCTGAAGGCTATCGCTTTTTTGCTCATTTTGCAAGGCATCGGCGTCGATCAAATAGAGGTAAGAGTTATATTTTAGCTTTGCCTTATTCTTCCGGATCAGCCCTGCGATGGCGGATGAGGTGGATTGGAACATTTTGTCCAGGGAACTCATGATGAACTGGTTATTGCCGGAACTGCCATCGATGGTCACCCCCTGGATAGAGTTGTTGCCGAGTTCCTTGGTGAAATCCCGAAATGCGGATGAGGGCACATACAGGCCGGGCATTCCGTCCATATCGTAGATATCAAGTTTTACTGGAAGAATCAGGCCATCATATAAAATAGAAGTTACAGTCAGCGTAACCCGCTGCTCCGAAAAACCGGAGATCCGCGCAAAAAGGTAAGTACCTTTTTTTACCAAATGACGACCGGCCTTAATATCTTCCAGTAATTTGATCCTTAAACGGGAACCGGCATAACCGGTAACATTTTCGTCGATCACAGCGCTGATAAACGCTGCCTTTTTTTCGGGCATCACTGTATTAAAATCTCCTGATAGCGTCCCGGTTTTTTCAACGGTTAATTTTATTTCGCTTTCTTTTAGGCGGGCGGCTTTTTCTGCCAGCTGTTTCTTTCGCAGTTCTTCCTTGTAGGCGGGATCATTCGCCTTGTTGATACTGTCCATGATGGCCATCTGTTGTTTAAAAACCTCCATGGGGTCTTTTTCGGCAGGCGTTTTCACGGAAGGCCGCGAGACATTCCCCTGGCGTCGGCTCATTTCCTCTACGGCCTGAGCAACCTGGTGGTCATGGCCTAAACCATCCGAAACCCTGCGCTTACCCGAGCCAAACTTTAGCTGCATCGCGTGCTGAATGGAATCCAACTTTCTTTTTTGCAAGTCCGAATAGTTATTATGGTAAAGCTGGGTTACCGAACTATCACCGGGTATTTTGTTCACCGCCGTGAGGCCGTCAGCCTCTTTGTAGGCATTGCGGTAAGCATCCAGTTTATCGGCCAGTTCCTTCTTGCGGACATTCGCTGAAACCTGACCCACAGTGCCTTTCAGCCCATCATTTACCGCTACCGCCTGTTTTGGCGTTGAAAATCCGCTCTGCCAGACATAAAAGAAAAGGCACAAAAAGGGCAGCAAAATGACCGGCAGCACATATTTGGGCTGTTTGAAATCAATTTTCATAAATTTATTTGAGTGTTTGGTGAATCCTGGAAAGGCGCTCCAGCGCGCTATCCAATAAGAGGCTGTCCGTGCCGCTCAATTGTTTTTTGGCCGACAGACTATCAACTAAGTTTTTGAGGTGCAGGGTTTCCCGGATATTTCCGGTAGCCTCAAGGATTTGGTTAAAACCATTGGAAACAGGATTTGGGTTCCTGACGGCGGTAACCCTGGCTTTTTCAGGATGATGAAAAACAGTAAATGATAAAACCATTGAAATGGCCATTAGTAAAATCATACACCCGAAAAAGAACCTTGGGTAGGATCTGACCAGACTGCCAACCGAATTTCCGGCCAGGGCAAAATATACCCCGAACTCTTTGCGCACCTCGCTATACAGCGTATCCCTGGGATCGCGGTTAGAATGTATTTTTCTCCACATCTTTGAGGTCTTTATTTTCGAGGGTTTTCCAGTTGGTAATGAGCGCGCCGTGCGGGTTATTGTCACTTCGCGGTATATCCTTCAGGTAACCCTCGGTGATCAGTGAGCGGATCACAGTTGAGCTGCGCCGGTCGATTTTCAGCTTGCCGTAATACCGGAAATAGTGTTTAGGCACATCCAGTGAAATGGAATCAGTTTGCAGCGTCAGCACCGAACTGGATGAAAGAATGGAGTTAAAAAAACCATTCTCTTTAAGATTATTGTATTGCTGCATACCCGATTCATCCACGAGGTACATGGCTTTTTTCATTTGGTATTCCATATAATTATCGTCGGGCGTTAACGAAAAAAACAAGGAGTGGAATAGTTCAACATCGGCTTTATATTCGGCTGGCCGGTTCATCTGAACATCGGTTTGTTTTGCCCGTAAGGGGATGTTATTATCCAGGATATATATGCTTTTCTGCGCGTTGGCCACCAGCTTGTAGGCATATAAGCAATTCATACCTACGATAAGCAAGGAAGTGAACAGGCTACCCAGCGCCACAAAAGTTGCCAGCCGGACCTTGGCCTCAATATTTTTAATGATCATAAGAATTAAGTTTTAATAAAAAGGGCTGGCCCATACTTGGGTCAGCCCTGAAATCAAAAAGGAGAAAGAAAGAAGTAAAGAAAATTAAAAGAAGCTGCCGGTAGCTTTCCTGGCCATGCTGGCCACTGTGCCGGCGCTCCGGCCAAAAGTAGAGGTCGCCGAGCTAATACCTGAAGTGGAAATGATCCAGGTAGATATGCTGGGCACGGTGAACATACAGATTGCCCCGATTAGGAAAACGATGATGACGGTGCCGAAGGAAAGAATACCGTTACCGGCGAACCAGGCCATTTTCTCCAGGTTGGCGCTCAACCCGTTCTCGCCTACGAGCTCCTTGTATTTGCTTATCTCAGAAGTCAGTGCATATTCCTGCATCAGCCCGCAGAGGTACATAATCAGGTAGGCAATGCCGCTGTACAGGTTAACCGAAACAAAGCGGGCTATCCAGGTACTGAAGCTATCCCGGAATGCCGGCAGGATACTGACAGCAACGGCAAACGGGCCGAGAATGATGAGTATGGTAGAATAAATGATCTGGATCATAAAGATGATGTAAACCGCCAGCCTCAGTATCCAAATCCCTAACAGCTCCAACAGTTGAGTAAACAGCAATTGCAAACTGACCGTCAGCCGGTTCTTTAATTCCAGCAAAGGGGCCACCACTGTGGAAATACCCTGCTTTACCGTACTGGTGACCGAATCCCAGGCCTGGCCGTACCAGGTATCACTTTCCTTTTCGGCGACTTCAGTTTGTGCCTGATAAGTGTATAGGGAATTGGCTACTGCAAGCATCAAACTGGAACGGTTTAGGCGGAGGTTGTCTACCGTTGCCTGTTCGCTGTCAAACATTTGCTCTGTTTGGTTAGTAATGATATCCGTGGGAAAAGCGATCATTTTGACGAACACGCCCCACCATAATATGACCATCGCCAAACCGAAAGGTCTTAACAAGGGCATGACCTCCAGTTGTTTATCACCGACCATCATTTCGTAGGATTTAATAGCGAAAAATATGATCATAAAGATTGCGGCCAGCGCCTTGGCATCGGTAATAAACAGGTCAAAATGCGTCCATACGGAATCTTTCAATCCCTTTAAGAATACCATCACACCGGCTTCGTAAACACCGTCGCCCTGCAAAAATTGCAAGGTCTTGGTATTATCCGTATTCGTGGCTGTTTGGGCATATATAGCTGTAACACTGAAAAACAGCAATATTAATATGGTTAATTTCTTCTTCATTGCAGGTGCTGTAAAACTTGGTTAGCGATCCGGATGTCTGTCTGTGGCGTCCAGCTGCTGACCGAAACCTGGTTGCTTTGCAACCTTTGCTGTTGAGCGGTCATATTTAAGGCGGCTTGCGCCGATGAGGTTCGTATTGCCCAAACCCCGGCGAGCCTGCGGTATTCCATTAGGTAGCGGTGGTAGGCCATGATCCGCGCGCCGCGATCCATGGTGGTTGTATGGGCGGCCTGAACCCGTTCTTTGAGCATATCAAGTTCGTTCTTATACCAGTTGTACAGACCCTCGGAAACCAGTTTGGCGCTAACTTGCGGCGAAAGCCCGGCCAGGATGGTTGCGGCTGAATTATTCAGCACGGGTTTTAGTTCATTACTGTAATAAAGCTGCCATAAAGGGTCAGCATCGGAGATCAAACCGGATTGATTGGCGATCTCTGATAAGGCCGTGTTGCGTACCGTATCTGATTGAAGCTTGTATTTGTTATCCGTGGTGTTCATCCCCGCGACCAAAGCCAGTCGCTGCGTTTGCGGGCCGGTCGCGCTGAGCGGCCGCAGGTCGGTCTTATGATAATTGGGATGAAACAGTCCCCAGGTAAGCCAGTAATAGGGATTTAAGCTCAAGAAACCCGCTTTTGGGGTAAACTTATTTTGATCCCATTGCAGGTAAACCATACGTTCCTGCTGGTAGCGAACACTTTGATCCTGAGCCAAGGCCTGGCCAAAACAATGATGGATCAGCGACAGCCATATAAATGGCAGTGGAATTAAGAATTTTTTCATGATTAAGAATTTAATTGTAAGCGGTCATCATGGTTTGGCCAATGATTCTCATTGGCGTAAATATTTAGCGTTTTGAATGATCTGGCTGACAATGCGGCTGTCCTGGCTGATATAGGTGGCAAAAGGATTGAGGGATGCGATCACACCGCGCTCCCTCGCCCAATACATGGCTTTCCAGGCACCATAGGCCAAGCCGTCCAGTATTTGCAGTTGGGTAACCACCTTGCGTAAAAGCTGGTCGCGGGAATTGTAATCAGCCAGTACATTATCCCCCTCTTTCAGAATATAACCCGAAACATCGGTAACAAGGGCAAGCGATCTTTTTTGCATTTCAGCCGATATGTTTTCGGCAAAAACAAGCAGATAAGGTTCACTTTTAGCCATATCCAGCGCCTGCCTGATGTAACCGGTCATATCAGCAATGATCACCGCCATGTTCTTAACGGCAAGCCCATCTTTTAAGGCGGAGTTAACGTTGGAAAGCCCCTCGTAGATCATGGTTTGTGCCAGTACCACCGAGCCGACATTGGTGTTCAGGTTATTGATGTTGTTGTTGATCTTGCCGAGATATTGGTCGTGGGTTACCTCAGCGCTGCTCCGGACAGCAGCGTTTTCAGTTACCACAACGAGGTGCTGGTAATCGATGACATATTCCTGCGCGCTGGCAACCCCAAAGCCAGCAATCAGCAAAATTATAATGATCAGGAATTTCATTTTAAATATTTAGCGTTTTGGATAATATCCCTGCCGATAGACTTATCGGCATCAATAAAATTCTGGAACGGGTTTGCCGCCCGTAAGAGGGAAGCCAGGCTGGAGTACTGCATCATGCTCAACATATTGCCTGATAAGTCCTGGATCTTGCTGAGTTCAGAAATGACGTAATCAAAAAGTATTTTCCGGTCGGATGCCTTCATTTGGTTGACATCGCCAAGCGAGAGGGAAAGACCGGTAACATAGGCCACCAGGCTTTTCGCCTGCGTTGCGAATTGAAGCGCGGACTGGTAACCGATGGCGATCAGGGCCGGGTTCTTTTGTACTAATTGTACGATCTGAGTTTGGTTACTGACGATCCGGCTTACCATCGGTGTCGCATAGATCCCGATATCGGCCAGGTCAATTGCCGTTCCAAGGGTGTTATAGCGTTGCTGCAAGGTCCGGTACATCGCTTTCATCTTTTCAAGAAGCGTAAGATTAGCCTGCTCGTTAGCGGTTGCCAGTGTCTGTTGGTTTTTTGCCTTTACCTGCAGCTTGTTTTCGGATTCCGATTCATCCACCAGTTGATGGAGCGCTGGGATATCCAAAATACTTTGCTGGGCCAGCAATCTCCCGGTGAACATAACCGAAACTGCCAGGATCATTAATAGTGTTCTCATAAAATTATTTTTTAAGGTTGCGATGGCAAACGTCCCAGCCGGGACGGCGGGTGAAACCATAGACCTGAAGTTTATCGCCATATGGGAACCGGGCCTCGATCATGGCGTAGGCATCGTCCGGTTTTTGGTCCCTGCTTTTGACCTTACCGGTAAATGGTTGAGCAAAGGTTTCTGCGAACTCAATTTTTGGCGGCTGTTTACCTTTATAAAATACCATCAGGTATTCGGCCACCTGTTTGGTAGTTCCCAATTTCCATTTCGGCCGAATCCATACATAATATTGATGATACTGGTAATCCAGTCGCTTCATATAGTCCCTGCACTCTTCCGTAAATTTGTTAGGTACCCAGATAAATACGACGTGTTCAGGAGCAGACATTTTAAACAGGCAGTCCGCGATAAAGGCAAAGGCCTCCTTGGCGTTCATCATTTTTCGCGGAATATTATCCATCAGCCATATCGCTGATCTTTTATAGGCCCTATAATGATCCCATGGCGGACAGACCATGAATACTTCAGTTCTCATTGTTTCAGATATTTGGCATTGGTGAGCACATCATTGGCGATCCTTACATCCTGGTTCTGCCATTCCGCCCATGGATTGAGCGAACGAAATATGCCGTTGATCTTTGCCCAGTACATGGAGCGGTTCATCCCGTAGGCGATACCGCGAAGGATACGCATTTCATTGGCGATATGGTTAAGCAATTTGCCGCGTTCGCCGGAATCCATGAGGTTATTACCGCCCCTGAGGACAAAAGCGCTAACATCGGCGGCGAGCCTGACCGAGCGTGTTTCAAAATCCCTGGCCCCTTGTTCTGCGAACAGCAGCAAAACCGGGTCTGACTTGGCTAAGTTGACCGAGGCCTCCACATCGTTGATGATATCAGATCCGCAATCCGCGATATCCTTTATGGTCGTTAAGTTATTGATGACGGATGCGACCTGGCTTAAACCCTGATAGATTTTGTTTTGCAGGTTGTTTACAATAACCAGCTGGCTGCTCACGGCTAACTGGCCTTTTTGGATCAGGTCCAACTTATTATTGGTCGTGTTAAGCTGGCCGTTGATCACACCGGCATTTACGGCAATCGCGGCGGAAACCGCGGGGTCTACCACTAACTCCTGCGCAAAGGCGCTGTTTAGGGCCGTTATCAGTAAGACGATCTGCGGCCATTTAAAGATTTGTGATTTCATGCAACCTGTTTTTGATTAACTTGTGAAATGAAAGCGGGTAAAGATTTGCCGCTTTCTTTAAAATCCCGTACAAAGGCTTCAAGGCCTTCAGGGTAGGAGCCATAGCGGCTGGTATAACTCTCGACCGCTGTTTTTTCCGGCTTTTCGGTTGTATAGGTTAAATACTGCTGAAGCGATACTTCCACGCCATAAACCTCGCCGACCGCCCCGCGCCGGATATACACCTCTTTAAAACGGCCACGGTTCTCCGTGTTATCCAGCTGATTGATGGTAAATATCTTCCGTCGTTCCGTTTCATTGATGGATAGAAGGGCGGCGATCTCGTTATAATTATCCTTGAACTTGGTTTGATCCAGCAGGCAAATGGTATCTGAGTTATTGACGATACTATCCTTCACCACAGCATTCCCCAAAATATCTCCCAGCTCCTGGGTAACCACGATGGCCTCGCCCCAAAACTTTCGGACGGTCTTGTATAAATAAAGCAGGTAGCCCGCCATCAGTGGGCTGGCAATGGCCTTCCACGCTTCCTCCACTACCAGGGCCTTTCGCCTGTCTGAACGGTAGCGCATCTTCTGGATGAATACATCCATTATCGTGAGCGTCACGAGCGGGAACAAAGTTTTGTTCTCCTTTATGGAATCAATTTCATAGACAATGAAGCGCTCGGTGAACAGGGATTTATCGGTATCCTCGTTCAGTATCCTGGCAAATTCACCGCCTTTGTAAAACTTTTTAAGTACATACCGGAACTCATCAAAATCAAAGACGATCTTCTCTTCCGACTTGATTTCCGGTATTTTTTCCAGGGCAAACTCGTAAAAGGTGTTAAAGTTTAATTCACCGCCATCTGCAAAGAATTGGCTGTAATAAGCCGAGATCACATTGGCGACCACATCGCGTTCCAAAGGACTAAAAGAACCTTCGGCACCTTTCCAGGTTACACCGATCAGCGTACAGAGAAAATCCTTCTTTTCGATATTGTATTCCGCTTCCGTGATCCGGAAAGGGTTCATGGTGATAGGGTCTTTGTCGGTGTAAGTGATGTATTTACCCCGGTAGTATGAACACAGGCCTGAATATGAGTGGCCGGTATCAACGATCACCATATCCATATTATAGAGCATATACTGCTCGATCAGAGCGTTCATAAAAAAGCTTTTTCCCGAACCGCTCGGCCCTAAAACAAACTTATTTCGGTTATTGATCCTGCCGGTACGCATGGGAAGATCAGCCGGGTCGATACCAACAGGGATGCCCTGACGGTCAGTAAACCTGAGAAGGAAATCGGATGGCTCATCTTTAGGCAGCGACTCTTTAAAGAAAAAGCACACGGCGGCGTCACAGGTGGTCAAAAACCAATCGTAATCCTTAAGTTCCACGCCGTTGCCCGGTAGGGCAGAACGGTAAAGTTCCAGCTGGTTGTAGGCGTTCCGGCTGGGAATAATTCCCAGTTGAAACAGGGAGCTTTCAATAAAATTGACCGCTTTCTGAATGGCCGCAATTGGCGCTGCCACCAAAATATTAAAGTGACAGGTGACCAGCATCTGGTTATCACGGGCCACATCACTTAAAAGCTGATCGATATCCTCAACGCATAATTGATTCGCGGGGTCGGGAATACCTGCATGCCGCTTCTTCTTTTGTTCGAGCTTGCGCAGGGTGGCTACCTGGCCGGGAATTTCAATGAGCTGGTTAAATACGATAACATCGACACCGGGAACCTTAAAAAGAAAAGAGAGAAAATCCACCGGGAAGCCGCGCATGCTTTCTTTTTCATTCAGTTCGATATAAGCGCCAACATCTGGCGGCAGATCGATGCTGTCAATATTGATCAGGCTGATACTGCGTACCGCTTTTTCACCGATCCTGATCTCCGTATCAGACGGTGCAAGGTTATTCAGCACGATATTAGGACGGCCAAAATCCATGCTGAGCATTTGCAGCACCAATTGGTTCAACTCTCCCTCACGAAGCACTTTTGGCCCTGGCAGGATATCGAGCACCTTGCCAACGGCCTGTTTGAAGTCCCGCAGGACGCGAGCGTCATAAACATAAAACGCGCCCTTTTTGACCTGGCGCGTTATCGTTAAATAGGTAGTGACCTGCAGACACTCCCGCCCGTTGAAGTGGGCGTTGTATTGTTTTTGCAGATATTCACTGGCTGGAGGGCTTTTATAGGGTGCCCGGCTAATCACATCCTGCTTTTGCAGGAGGTAACCGTCGCCTAATATTTTAACGACATTGATCAGGAGGTGATGGAACTCATCATAACCTGCGGGGTAGGCAGCATAACGGATTACGGGGTTGACCATTTTTATGACCACCGAATATTCGCCGTTGTTGCCGATGAGCAGATCAAAATCATCCCCTTTATCCACCCCCGCATAGGGCATGTTAAACAAGGTTTTTACGGCCATAATGATTAAGGATGTAAATGTTGGTGGTGCGGCTTTTGGAATGCAGGCCGCCCTTTTGCTTTCCGGCGGTGAAGAGCAGACCGCCTACGGTAAAGCCGATAAGTACCATCGCACCGAGCCACATATTGACCAGAGAGATGGTTAAAGCGCCAAAGACAAGTCCGGCCAGAAGGGAGGCAATTCCCCAATAAATGAATTTGCCTTTAAACCCTTTGAATATAAGGGGCCTTTGCAGCCCCTTATAAACAGGATACTTCCTGGCCATTATAAGCCGAAGAAAGCTTTGATCACCAGCGCGGAAACAACGAGAAAGACACATGATCCACCCCATCCCATTAATTCCTTGTTGATATCCTGGTCACCGCTATTCCATTTTGAATAGACGCGGATGGCACCAACGATACCGACGATGCCGCCAATCACCAAAGTGATATTGGTTACCGGGTCAACATAGGTTTTCAGGGTGGAGGTTGCTGTGGTCAGGCCGTTAACGCCGTTTTGGGCGAACACCGGTACAGTCAGGGCCAGCAGCAAAGCTGAAGCCCATAATTTTTTTGTTTTTGTAAACATTAAATTGGAGAAAAAAATAAAGGCGGAGATCTTTTAAAGCCGGCCGGGAGGCGGCTGTTATGGTTGCGGGGCGTTCAGATCACGAACAACGTCCCGTTTAATTCACCCAATGGGAATTAGCGATTGTAAATGCGCCGAAAGGCGGCACATTAATAAGAAGATGATAAGACAGGTATCTTTTAGTACTTCCAGGGAAGGAAGCATTAGGGGTTAACAGGCATTCAGATACCGAATAATGCCCTTAGAAACGGACCCGAAAGGATCATGAAAAAAGCAGCGAAAAACCAAGCGGCAACAGCGGCGTCCATGCGATCTTTACCCATTTGCCAGTTATGGTAAATTCGTAAACCGCCAAATGCGCCGAAAATAAACGCCAGCACCATGCAGCAGTCAAATGCCGAAAAGAATGTGGAAGAAAGGTCTTGCTGGGCCTGCTGCATTTCACTGATCCCCGGTTGTGCAGATGCGGTTGCCGCTATGAGGCAAGCGGCAGCGGTCAGGAAATACTTCATGTTTTAAAAACTAACGGCTTTGATGTACTCCACCGATTCTTCGCGGCAGAGGTTAAAAAGTTCTTTCAGGCGAACACCGCCTGAATGCACGACCGATGAGCCCTGGTCATGGTGTTCAACCAGGTCGGCATGGGATTGTACCGGCTCAATATGCTCTGCAAAGGTCAATTCATGCTGGCCGTTCGTGGTAATGCCGCGTTTGCCGCGTAAGAAATCCCAGGTTAACAGGGCCGCGTAGTAAATGCTATAGATACCAAGCAGCCATAGGGTAAATTTTATCCAGGTCATAATTCTGTGTTTTGTAAATATTGTTTAATGATGGTTTTGAGTTCCGGGTTGGTCTCAAAAAGGTATTTAACCGCAAAGGCAACGAATTTGGTCATGTCAACGCCCGTCGCCATTTTGAATTTAGCCAGCAGATCAACCGTCTGCGCATCAAAGCGAACATGCACAACGTTTTTATGATCACTGTTATCATAAGCGAACAATGACCGTTGTACGGTATCATGTACCAGTATTGAATTTGTTGTCTTTTTGCCTTCAGCTGCAATTCGGGGCTGCGGTGCTGGCGTTACGTTTTGTTCATTGATTTTTTCCGGTGCACAACGTTGGCATCGCCGGTCGCAAAGGATGAGCACGGTATAGTAGGCTGCATAAGTGCAAAGCAGGCCGAGAACAAATTTAATGCGGTTCATAAGCTTGAGTTTTGAATGAATTTTTTGATGATGGTTTTGAGTTCGGGGTGTTCCTTAATAAAATGTTTGACCGAAAAAGCGACAAACTTGGTCGCGTCTATGCCTGTAACGATTTTAAACTGGTTCAGGAAATCAACTGTCTGTTTGTCAAACCGGAAATGCACCATAGTTTTATGGTCGCCGTTATCATATTCGGCCAAGGCCTGCAAGATGGGCGGATCGTTTGTAGTATCCTCCTTGCCCCTGGGTTTCTTAACAGGGGCCGGATCTTGCCCACCTGCATGCTTCACCTCCGGCTTTGCCATTTTTTCGCGAAGCTGGTCAGCTAAAGATTTCATTTTTTCCATAAGCGGTCGGCAAAGATTTGGTCAAAAACTGGGGTAAGGATGCCATAAAGTGATACGGGCGTCTGAAACGTGGTGATCCGCTGAAAGTCGATCCGGTCAGGTATTGCGGAGGTGATCCTGCCAAATTTGGATAGCTGTTCATTCACCTCGGTCATGATCTCAAATTTGACATTGGCTTTAATCCGGTTCGGGATAAATACTACATCTATTTTGGGATTTACCTTTTTTAGTACTACCGTAAATAACACGGTAGATTCAAATGTAAATTCATCATAAGAGAATGGACAAATCACCAGGTCGGCGGCTTCAAATATGGGTATCAGACCGTCATCATCCAGTTTGCCAGGCAGATCGATCAGTACGACATCCTTTTGGTTTTTGGTGAGAACCGGGATCAACATGGGGAAACTTTCAAGGTTGGCCGGTAAAACATCATAAGGCTCTTCGTTTTCCAGCACTTTTGCCTTTTCGAATTTCTGGGATATCGATTGCTGGTAATCCATATCCAAAATGGTGACCGGCCAGTCATTATCCAGGCTCAGGTAGTTCCCTGATAGGACGGTGAGCGTACTTTTTCCAACGCCCCCTTTTTGGTTGCCAAATAAACAGATCATAAATTTTCATGGGTTATCCCTTATCGGGTATTTGTTCTTGCTTTCTTCTGACGCCGGCGCTTCATCCCGAGCACTTGCTGGTCGTCTACGTCACCAGCGATCATCACCGGCCTGATATGTACCGGTTCAGGGGTATATTCTGAATAATAGGTGATCGAATCCTCGTTTAAATAATCATGAAGATCTATAACGGGCTTGTACCCCGGCTCATAGTTAAAATTCCCATCAGTCAGGTTTTGCAACTTTAAGATCTCGCTGCCTTTGAAAACCTGTTTGGTTGCATGGTCGATTACCGTATAGCCATAAGGCTTTTTTTCATCAGTCGAGTGAAATACCAGGTCAACGTTAAACTGCCATTGCATACGTTTCACAAAATCCTGATCTGATTTGCAGTCCAAGAAAATGGATCTGAGCTCGGCTATTCTTGCCTTGTCCGGCACATAACTGTTCAATTTTTTTTGCAGCCTTTGCTCATTGTAATAGTCCCTGCCAAGGTAGCCCTGGTTTTCCAGAATGAGATAAAACTGGGCCTTCGTACTGAAACTGTATTGCATGGCAGACGTATAGCCCAGCACCTTATCGATATTTCTAATGGCCCGTACTTGTTCAAAGTCACGGTCGATCTGCCTGCCGTCTTTGCCGACCCTGGTACTGACGATATGTACATGGTTATTATCAGTATCCTTATGAAAAACAATTAGGTAAGGCTGGTCGCCATAGCCCATTTCCTTCAGCCACATGACGGCCGCTTTGGTCAATTCCTGTTTGTTATAGTTACTGCCACGGGCGGATATGGCTGCGTGAAACTGGGTGTTTTTAATCACCTTATTCTGGGCCGAAACCATCAGCAGGTAGTTTATTAAGTCCTGGGGCCTCGGATTGGATAAGGCGTGCATCGCGCCGAAGTTGGCGATCAGCATCAGCTCACCGGTATTGCGGTCCACCTTATCAGTATTATACCTTACCCCGGCAAAAGTCCGGCAGGCTTTTTCAATGATATGGGCGATCATATAGAAATGCTAAAAAGGAGATGGGGCGAGCGAATTACCACCGATCAGGTAATCTGGCGATCAACCTATCACCTGAACAACCGATCTTTCGACGTTAAGAACAACAAATCTACCGATCAATTGATCTTGAGATCTTTTAATCTCTCAATCATCCAATCAGCCTATCCGGCGATCCGGTAATCAACCTATCTACCGATCAACCAATCATCAAATCAATCTATCCCGTTATCTAACTATCTTTTAATCAACAGAACTGCCGACCAGGGAATCTTGCAATCGTTATATCTTTCGATCTGCCTATCTATCCCTTTTATGTCCCCATCGCCCGGATGATCTTTCTCAAAGCGACCTCCATTTGTTTCTGAATTAAAATATATTCCCTGAACAAAAGATTAAACTCGCTCACCACCGATGGATCTAACCGTCCTTTCAATCTAAGGGTATTTGCATGTTTGGCCAACTGGTTTATGTTATTTCCAACACGTCCCATTTCTGCTCCGGCCGAATCAAGGTACCGGATCAATACTTTGGAATTAACCACGGTTTTCTTCAGGTCTGTCAAAATCTTCATCCTGATCAGCTCAGTTTTGGTTTTCCCGAATTCCTTTTCCAGTTCGGTGATATCCTTATACTCCTCTTCGGTAAAGCGTACGTTAACCCACCGGGTACGCTTGCCCTCTTTTAACTTAGGCCTGCCGGTTAGTTTTTTTGGATTACCCATGAAAAAATGAGTTGCGAATTTTTTAACTCCCCCCTGGAAGGGCAAGTGACTTTTTGTGTAACAAAAAGACATCTTGCCGTTGCAAAAGCAACGGGAAAACCCATAAGCTGATTGGCGTTTTCAGCCGTTAAATAAGAAGTTAGGAACGGGTTCGGCTGCGATCCGCTCACGGGATATTCTGACAAAATCCACAGGCCTTATTTTATGGTGGTAGGCACCGCTGTTTTTCTCGATGCCGATAAATTGCCGGCCCTCCCGGATGGCTGCGATCAGAAAGGAGCCGCAGCCGCTGGCATTGTCCAGCACCACTGCGCCCGGCGCGGAAAATGTCCGAATCAGGTAGCGACCCAGCTCTACCGGTTTTTGCGTCGGGTGATAGGGCCTGGTGGCTTCGTGTTCGCAGGTCTTGCAATAAAACCAATCGTCGGGCTCTTCCTCGTCAAAAAACAAAATATCATAAGGATAACGTGCACCACTGCTAATGGCCTGTGACGGCCTGTATTTTCCGTAACAACCCGTGGTTTGCTCCTTTCGCCAACCCTTGTTATAGGCTTGTCCCGGTATCATCTGCGGGTTGTAAACTGGCTGCCGGTTATAAAATATACAGATGTCTTCGTGCCGTCGCAGTGGCTGTTTTTTAGCGTTTAGGAAATTGGTGGACTTTGATTTAATCCAGATGATCTTGTATTTAAACCATTCGGGATTACTTAAAATAACTTCGCCGGTAAAAATACCCGCTGAAGTCAGCGCGATAACGCCGTTGGGTTTAATAATCCTTTGGTAACAATTCCAGAGCTGTATAAAGTCAATCGGAATATCCCAGGGATTGATGGTCGTGCCGTAAGGCAGGTCGCATAAAACCAGATCGATACATTGGTCCGGGAAATCTTGCATCACGACCAGACAGTCACCCTCAGTCACTTTGTTGAGGTAGGGTTTCAATAAGGCATTCATGCGTTACCTCGAAAAAGGCACTCGTACGCCGGAAAAGAAATCAATATTCTTCTTTTCGCTGACCACAACAGATTTCAGTTGTGATTTGATTTTATCATTGTAGTCGTTAAATCCTTCATATGCCTTGGAGCGGTCGGTTGCATACGGCAGGGCATTTATAAAATCCCTGGTGGCGTTTTTACCGCCTTTATCCCGGTCAAAGTAGATATCCAGACAAGAAAAAGCTTTGGCTTTCTTGATGCCTTGCTGTAACAGTGTCAGGGTGTTTAAAACGATAATACTGTGATCTGCCTCTGGGTTTTCGATGCGCCAGCTCAAGAAGTTCATAAAACCCTCGAATAGCGCCGCCTTTTTGGGATGTCCCGGAACAATGGTGATCCCTTTATGGCCCATAGCGCCCTTAAAATATTTATTCCTTACTTCCCAGGTATTATTTTCGTTGAGCCAGCCTGCTGCGAAATAATGTTTGCGGGTTTCGTTTTCATCCTCGATATAATAGTAAACTTCGCTTAGGTAGAATTTGGCGACGTCAAAGACGCCGCGGCTCTTTAGGTAATCCGTTATGGCGGGGTGAACGCCAAGTGGCTTGACACGTTCCACTACATATTGGACTTTGACCGGCTTGCGTGGCCTAAGCTGCCGGGATTCAGTGGGCTCAATCGAACAGACTTCCTGTATCTTTTTGACGACTTCGCTAAAACCCAGGTTTTTCCAATAGGCCAACCCGAAATCAATGATGTTACCACCTTTGCCGGAGCCGTGATCAAACCATACGCCCAAATCATCGTTGACACTGAACGACGGGTTGGTGTCGTCTTTCCGCAGCATGCTGATATACATTTTTTCGCGCCCTCGTTTGGGTACGGGCTGATAGCCCAAACGGCTTAAAAGATCCACCAGCGAACCATGTTCTTTGAGCTCACTGGCCGTTAATAAATTTGCCATAATATATTTAATTGAATTAATAATTAGCGTGGAGTTAATACTGTGATAGTCATTGTGGCCTGTTCTGGCGATGATAAACCAGTCAAACTTTAAGTGGTACCGGCAGCGGGTAACGATCCCGTTGAATTCACTTCTGCCGGTATTTTTTCGGGACTACTCACGTCGGTTTCTACAAACCGGGCTCTACGCCTGCCAATGTGCTTTCAGTTATTCACCTTCACAAAATTTCCAGCTTCTGGGCCGGATAATGCTTTGTCCCCGCATGTCAAAGATCGATTGGATCAGTTTGCCTGCTCCAAATGATTTGTTAATCATGGAGGCAAAGCAAGCGGATATCGATATGCGGAAACAGGGAAAGGGGGTGAAATAAACGTTTCACCCCCGGTGGATAAAAACAGAAAAACCCGCTTTAATTTGATTTAAAGCGGGTTTTAGAAAGTGATATTGTTTATTAATAAAGTAAATTATCCTTTAATTCTTTGAACGATTCAAAAATCGGCAATGAAAAAAATTGCATAACACCCGGTGGAGTTAGGTATTGCAGAATAAAGCCAGCCCTGATAATTTTTTCCGATTCAACAATTATCGTTTTCGCGCAGTCTTGAGAAGTTTGTTGGAAAGATATGTCGTGAAATTATCACGATAGCTTTCCCCGACGGTAAATGACAAATTGTTGTCCATGCGGATCGTGTTACCCTCAATATAATTGATACAATCCGTTGAAATGATAAACGCTCTGTGAAACTGTTTAAATTCATTTCGGGAGCCCAGCAATTCCAAGATATCTTTAATGGTTAAATAGGCGGTGAGTATTTTATTACTTGCTAAGTGTATCTTGACATAGTTATGCGAACTTTCGAAAGCAATAACCTCCTTATAACATACTTTAACAATACGGAGATCTTCTTCCTTGTTTTTCACCATGAAATAGTCATCCTCGGATAATGCCTCGACTATTTTTGGTTTTGAGTCATTTGGAAAGAGCCTGGCGATCGTGGTAGAAAACTTTCCGAAAGTGAATGGCTTCAACAAATAAGCATCGCCTTCCACCTCATAAGCATCGAATGCATATTTAGAGTGAGATGTAGTAAATATCAGTTTTTGCGTCTTTGATCTTAATGCTTTAGCGAGGTCGATGCCGGAAAGAAAAGGCATATCGATATCCATAAAGATTAAATCTATTTTATCGTCGGTTGAAACATTTTCCAAAGCATGGAGCGGATTATTATAAATGGCAATGACGTTTAGCTTCGGTAATAGCTCGATGTATTTCAGAATCGAATCAACAGAAAATTGTTCGTCATCAATAATAATACAATTCAACATATGATTTTTAATTATGCCGATCAGAAAGCCTGCCCGTTGAGAAGGGCAGATACTCGTCTTAAGACAAAGTAAGTAATATTTTGTGTTATAAGGAACTATGCCTGAGTAGTACCATTAGCAGTTAGTATAATGGCTTCCCGTAATCCTTTAATTTACAAATGAAAAATGGTTTAAAGTGCGTAAAAACAACTTTTTCACTAATTTAGCCGTATTAAGTTTAGAACGGTGCTTTGTTACCCAAAAAGGTCTGTTTTCTACATAGAAAGGCGTGTTTTCTTATTTGGAAACTCATTTCATACAAGCATTTAAAAAAATAGCTACCAGAGCCATCGCCAGGTTAATACCCCTAATGATTTTTTCTTTGAAAGTCTATATTGATTTTGCGAAACAATTGTCATTAAGATGATGCGTTAGAATGAAATTCGTAGGCTTAGTAAGCTAATTTTTTATTATGAATATAAATAAATGCATTATTATAGATGATGAGCCATATGCGATTGAAGGTTTGAAAAGTTATATCGAATCTATTCCGAATTTGTCTGTAATAAAAACCTATACCGACCCATTAGAAGCGCTGATCGACCTGACTAATTCTGATGTGGTTGATCTAATTTTGCTGGACATTGATATGCCCAAAATTACAGGCATTGAACTGTCAAAGGAAATCAGGCAAAAAACGCGCAAGCTTGTATTTACCACATCTTATACACAATATGGTTATTTGGCATTTGAAGCAGAAGCGGATGCCTATCTTTTAAAGCCCTATTCCCTCACGAAATTTGCTTCCACCATTTCAAAACTGTTTCCACAAAATGAAAAACCGGTATTGGTGGAAAAAGTAATTGATAATTACTTCTTTGTAAAAAATAAAGATGAGCATTTAAAGATCGTAAAAATCAAATTTGATGATGTGATCGCGGTAGAAAGCAAACAAAACTATGTAATGATCCATACTGTTTCCAAAAAAGTCCTCACCTACATGTCACTTAGCGAGATCTCTAAAATCTTTACGCGGTTTACCAATTTTGAACAGTTTCAACGGAGCTTTATTATAAGTAAGGAGCATATCGATAACATCGACGGAAATACAATCAACATGGTAAATGGAATTCAGATCACAGTTGGAGAATACTACAGAAAGGATTTTACAACATTTTTGTCAGAAAGATTAATAAGGGCAAGGCGCAAAGAATGACACCCTGCCTCTTAGTAACTGATCATTTTTGTTTGTTGGAATGATGTAGACCGGAAACAGTCATGGTCATTACCGTGGTTGTTGGATCGGTACCTGTTGTAGTTGTTTCGCCGGTTAACGGTTTCAGCGACTTGTAAACAAACAGTGTACTGTCGCTAATTTTGAAAAGTTTGTGTTTCATAAGTTTTATTTTTATGAAACTTATGATGAATTGGGAGCCGGTTAAAAACCATTATACGCAACGGTATTTTTTCTATTTAGAAAGGGGGTTTTACATGATAGAAATCATTAAAAATTGGATCAATAAATATAGACTTCATCTCCTTGTGTGGGTAATTTTCATCCTTTATGAATCTTTTTCAATAGGACTTGTCTTCCATGTTTTCGGGAATCCGATAACCTATATTGTTCACTATATTATCATCATAATTCTATTCTATCTACATGCTCATTTGGCTTTACCATGGATATTAAAAAATAAAAAGCATATATTTTGGAGGCTCCCAACAGTCTTATTTTCGGAAATTGGGGCTTTTCTTCTACTATCTTTCTACGCAGACCAATTGCTGATACTGAAACATATACTCCCCAATTCCAAACCATTAACCTTAAACTACGAATACAATTTGAGAACCCTTTTTAGGGAGTTATATATTATTGGATATGCGACGGGCTACTATTACCTGATTACTTACACCATTGAGAAGAGAAAGACGAATGAACTTGAAAAACAAAGGTTAAATGATATTATATACCGGCAGAAATCAGAACAGGAATTGACGAAGGCACAAAATGCTTTTTTAAAAGCCCAAATCAACCCCCATTTCCTATTTAACACTTTAGATTTCGTTTACCATAGCATTGTTGAATTATCACCTCCAGCGGCCGATGCTATTATTACTTTGGCTGAAATGATGCGCTATGCAATTGATTCTGATAAAATGGGTGAATTTATTCCTTTAAGTGATGAGATAGACCAGGTGCAAAACCTGTTATACTTAAACCAAATCAGGAAAAATCATAAATTACTTTTTGAATTAAAATACCAGGAAGAAGTCCGCCGATTTTATTTAATTCCCTTGGTCTTATTGACAATGGTAGAAAATATTTTCAAGCATGGCAATCTCACTGAAAAAAAACATGGTGCACTTGTCAATATTTATATCCAGGATGAAACGCTTTTTATTGAAACTGATAACCTGATAAACAATCAAATAAGGCAAGGTGGAAACCATAAAGGATTGAGTAATACAGAACAAAGATTAAAGTACGCTTATGGGGATGATATCGTTTTTAGCTATGAGGCAACTGAATCAAATCATTTTATCGTTCGGCTGGGAATTCCTGTAGAATTACTATCGCCGCCCGTTTCGCCTTTAAAAGTTTCACCAGGTATTGATAAATAATTGTTTCATGACTTCTTTGATTGGAGTCAAAAAGCCGGTTAATGTGCATATGGAGCAGGTCCGCGATAATTTTCGTTCTTTGCTGTTCGGATTCACAATCACTTAAGATTTTGAGTAAAAGTCTTGTGTATGACGATGATAGATCTGGCAACGATTTGGTAACTGTATCACTAAGTGCCAGCTTATGTTCCTGAAAGGATTCATTGATTCTCTTTAGACTTTGATGATCTAAACTAAACTCATTTTTGAAAGTATCTGCCATGGTTGTTGCAAAATCAATCGCCAAATCCGTGCTATTGAAGCATACCTTAAATAACCTTTGAAAAAGGTTTAAGGCTATACTATATAATTGGATTGTGGAATATCTATTGGCCAATAATAATTTAGCATTTAAACTGTCTAAAAAAAAGAACTCTTCAACCAAATCTATTCTGCCCGCGCCATATCTTTCAATCTCCCGGTAGTAGGTTTTTATTTGAATATCAGAAATAAGCCCCGCGTTAAAATCTTTTTCCAAAAATGTGTTCAGGTTATTGATAATCCGATAGCCAAATGAGCTGTCGACTAATTGAAGCCGTAATCGCAGGTGCGGCTTAGGATCATCATAACGTATAAAAAACCATTTGCAAATTTGCTCCTGTGAATCTTTCATAAATTCATCAATTTGGTTTAGCAAAATTTCGTTACTCCGGGAAGGGTGGCAGTAAATTTCAAAATACAACCAATCACCCCCTGGTAAAATATTGCCTGGCGACGTACTGATTTTTTCATGTATCAAAAAATTGCTTTTATAAACGTTATCGCTATGGCCATAGTTCAAGATATATTCAGCGATGTAGGGCTTACCCGTTATATTTGAGACTTCCGGTTTCTCTGGAAACAACGCTTCTGAAATATAAATATTACCGGATTGGTTTTGCCGGAAATAAGATAGCAAGGCAATTAGGTCCGAATCGTCGTTGGGATTGAAACATAATTTCTGGTCGGATAGTCCGGATTTTACATAAAAATCAATTGCTTGGGTTTGAAACCAGGCTTTTAGCTGCAATATGGAGTTTTTTGTATCGTCACTATTTGAAAGCTTCTTTATGTTTTCAGGTATCAGCCACATTGCCGGCGAAACGATTATGTCCTTATAGCTAACGCGTGGATAACGTACCAGGTCTGGGAAGAAGTGCTGAAAATTAAAACTCAGGTCAGATTTAATGGCTTGGTGTTGCAGATCACAAAGAAAACGATAGACCGATAAATCTGACCGGCCATAGTTATAGGCTGACGGAATCCGGGGAATTAATCGCTTGTCGTATTTTTTGGACCAAAGAATAATTTCGGAATTTCGTATGGCTACCATTATATCATCTAAACGAAGCGTAGTTTGATGGCACGACCAGGTTAAGATCGGAAGTTCATAAGAGTATAACTGCTTCCGGCGATTTACATTGTCCACTTCTTTTTCCGCCTGGTAAGCAATATCAAAAAAAATCAGGTCGGGGTTTGCGTCACTTTCCAAACCGGAAATATGCAGTCCTGACTGCGTAAGCCCTTGGCTTGCCATCGTGAAACGTCCGGTTAAAGCATTAGCCGTGCTGCCGCCAATGCTTTCAATAACAGGCTGATCGTTATACAAGTGCAACATCACACTAAGGCTATTTGGCAGCGGCAATGGATTAATATCTTTTTGATTTATAAAATTTTCCAGCTTAATTTCGGTGCCAGAAAGCATCGCATTCAACAGGAAATTGTGCAATTTGGTATAACCATCAGCTTTACTTGAATCCGGTAAGTGTTTGAATTTATTGACAACTTCGATCAAATCCAATTCTTGTACGGGATGAGCAAGATTTTTATATCCAACTCCCAATTCCGGGTCCATCGCAATTAAAAGTGGTATAGCAGATTGTTCAAATTTCTTTAAAAAGGCATGTTTGAAATCGCTCAATGCTTCGTTTTCAATTGATGGCAAATTAGCCTGCAAAAACCTGATCAAATTGGGAATATTCCTTACCCGCCTTAGATCAAAACCACCTGATTGAACTTTTCGCTCAGCGATTGTATAATTAATGTGTGTCTTTCCCTTTTTAACACTAAGTCTTTTAAAGTAATCTTCACCAGTGATATTCGGCAGCCTATCACATAATAGCAACTGAAGTGTGAGCATCTGCTCCAATAATATGTCAACATCCTTGATATTGAGTGCATGCGCTGACTGTATTACGCTATATAAATCAGCCTTGCGAATCTTATCGGTGCAATTTTTCAGGATGGTATCAAGTTCTGGGAATGTAGTAACAGAGCCTATTTCAAAACAGTTATTTTTAAACCGGATAAATCTAAGTTCACTTCCAACGCGATATATTGATGAATTTATCTGAAACCATTCTGTGTATTTGAGAACTTTTCGGAAATCATTAAGATGATCATCCTTTGCGCCCCAATCAATTAAGTCAAGCGTATAAAGTTTTTGTTCCAAAACCAATTTGTGGCATCCGGCATTTTTCAAATTGATAGCTGAAAATGCTGCAAAACGCCCAAATGGTGTAGCACGGAATCTGGCTCTGTTAAAATACTTCCAAATGGAATAATTGATCTTTTTACCGGCTGATTTTAATTGAGGATAATCAAGATCTTTAATAATCTCAAATAGTGGAGGTGATGAATCACGTATCATTGTTTTAAGCTCGTCCCATTTTTCTTCCAGGTCGTCTTGAACGCTAAACACCGGTGTCCGGCAAAGTAATATGTCAAACGCCTTTAACTCCATCGTAAATTTATTATCAGAACCGCATTGTAGCCGGTGTGATATTTCACCAATTATTTCGTCAAAAGAATGGTTATTCTATGGTGAAATCCGCCATATTTTATAGATGGGCCTATTTTCGGGATAGAATGGGGAAAATTCGGGCGATATAGTCCTTACCATTTGGTAAGCTGCATTTAAACAATAGTTAATTTTGTTTTGGTTTTATTCTATCAAAAATTTATCCCTTGTCAAATGACAGCACAAGCTATTATTGATCATAAAAAGGGAAAATTCAGATCTGAATAATTTTGCAGTACACTAATACATCTACCCATGATAAAGGCTGAAGCGGTTGATAAGGCGGCGGTGATATCCATTTTGAGTAATTCATTTAAGGATAATCAAAGCGTAAATTTTGTAGTCCGCAATGACAACAATCGTTTTGAACGGATAAAGGCATTGATGGACTACTCTTTTGAGCTGTGTTCAATGTTTGGCGAAGTTTGGTTATCGGACGACAAAAAAGCTTGTGCTTTGGTATTATTTCCACATGATAAAAGGACAACTGCAAAATCAATCTGGCTGGATATCAAGTTAATTTTCCAGGCAATTGGCATTTTCGGCATTACTAAAACCCTAAGCCGAGAAGCTCAAATTCATAAAATCCAACCCAAGGAGAAAATGGCTTATTTGTGGTTTATCGGGGTTGAACCTGAAACTCAACAAAAAGGCATAGGGAGCAAATTATTAAGGCAACTCACTTTACGGTTCACCGTTTTGAATTTACCGTTATTCCTTGAGACCTCTACTCAAAAAAATATTCCCTGGTACCAATCATTTGGATTTGAAATATATAACCAAATCAATTTGGGTTATTCGCTGTACTTTTTACAACGACGACCAGGCCTCTAATTCAGAATTATGCTGGTTTTCGGAACTCAAATTCATATCGTGACGGCCATTTTCATTGGGCTCGAAATTCTTATGTTCCTATTCCAGTTAGCCAGCTATTTGTATTGGCCCAGAGATAGTAATAGAGGCTGGTATTTATTACTGTTAGGTTTAATGTTATTGTACAACATTACCGGTGGCCTTTTTCCTGACCCGAAAATAAAGATACCTCTTAATGTACAGGAAATGATCGCCTATGGTACTGGTTTCTTAATGGCATCATATTTCCCATTCTATTTTTATAAGGGCTTTGATTTAAAGGCGCTCCGTTGGCATGCCCTATTTGGCGTTCCATTATTTTTAATTCTTCCTTATCTAATATTTTTTGTCGTCGTCTACGCTATCAATGGCCAATTAAATGTTGACATCCGTTTTGGTATGATCATACCCTTAATCTATGCAATTGTCCTGCTCTGTGTGATTTTCAAAGCCATTCATCACAAGTACAGTGCTAACCGGAATAAGTTAAATTATCTGGAAGAGATCGCGATGTGTTGTGCGGTTACGCCATGGGCTGCATTAGCCTTTTTTGGAATAGTGGAAGAAAGCCAGCTAACAGAAGTTCTTTGTACAAATACTGGAATTGTGATAATCACTGTACTTTTTATAGGGAGGTCAGTTCGAATGGCAAGACAGGATTTTAACAATAAAATACTAACGTCTGCAATAGATGGAATGAGCCCCGAAGAATTTTTAGCAAACTGCATGCATTATGGGGTAACTCGAAGTGAAATACTCGTTATACAGAAAATATATAAAGGCATGAAGAATAGTGAAATCGCAAAGGCTATGTTTATCTCAGAGGAAACGGTTAAAAAGCACATTCAAAACATATTTAAAAAAACCGCTGTAAAAAACCGGGCGGCATTAATTCATAAGCTTCAAAATCATCGCAAATAATTAAAAAGGGGGTATTGTCATAAAATATACCACTATTTAGTTATCCCAAACCCCCGATTTGAGTATTTATGCTGCTTCGTTACCCTTATACCTTTGCCTCGCAAAACCGGATGCAATGAAGCAATTCGAAGTAATTGGACTAAAATTATGCAGATACATAATTTATATGATGTGCTTTTTGCAATGAAGCCGTTACCAGATCAAATTAGGAGCGAAACTGACCAAAAGAATTTCATTCAATACGTCGATCCCAAATTAGAATCCAGTCATTATATTCATCGTCAACTTTTGTTGAGCGCGGGCCAAGTTTCAGATCATATCTACTTTTTAGAAAGCGGATTTGCAAGGGGGTATTTTTATAACCAGGAAAAGGGAAAGGAACAAACTGTATGTCTGTGGGACGCCGGTTCTATCATAACCGAGCCCAACAGTTTTTTTAAAAGGGAAAAATCGGAATTACATCTTGAGGTAATGCCGGGAAGCCGGTTAAAGTCGATATCACATCAAAATTTAGTAGGGGTATTCGAAAAATTCCCATTTGCCGAAATATTCAAACAGTGTCTGATACTTCAATATATTTCCTATCAGACGGAAAGAACAAATGATCTCATTGGCCTGTCTGGTTGGGAAAGATATCTTGAGATGCTAAGAAAACATCCTCAAATAGAACAGAAAGTTTCAAAGGAAATCATTGCATCCTACCTGGGCATAACCCCCCAATCACTTAGCCGATTACTTAAAGCGAACGGACATCCATAAGTGTTTTAAATTATCATTTGGTAATTTTTTTTTGATCTTTTGTTTAGTCCTTTTTGAACAATAGTTTACCCCTTTTCAGAACATTGAGCTCTAATTTTATCATGCATTTAATTACTATGAAATGGGACGGACGACGATAGATCGGATGACTTTTCTTACTATTTCTTTCCTTACAATTATCGCAGAGTTAGAGATAGGCAGCGCTCAAAGTTGTTTTTATCAGAATAATCGATTTGCGGATAGTAAGACAATTTCAATAGAAAATTCCTCTTATTGTTCGAAGCCGGCTTGTCGCCCCATTATTCATAATCGCAGATTCGCTTTGTTTACGGATGGCCCCTGGCAGAACATTCAACAGGAAGTAAGATAAACTGTAGCAGTGGAACTTACTCGGGGAGCTCACCAAAGAGGCATGAAGAATTTCACAGATGGCTTCCGTCCTAAAAAACATTTGCATGGAAGATATGATTTCGAATAAAACAACATTCCAAAATAAAGAACTTACCAGGGAAAAAATAGTAATTGCTATGCGTTGGTTATGTATGGCACTATTTATCTATACTGCCTATGCCAAAACAGTAGATCATGCGCGCTTTTTAAACGGTTTAGAAAATGTGCATATCATTAGTGGCTTTGCTTTAGTTATTTCTTTTCTGGTTCCGATAGTTGAAATAATTGTAGCCGCGTTACTATTGATACCCGTTACTGCAAAGCAAGGGTTGTATAGTTTTATTGCTGTCATGTCAATATTTACCGGATATATTATCAGCGCTTTGATTTGGGAAAAAAAACTGCCATGTCATTGTGGAGGTGTCATCGAAAGGCTAAGCTGGTCGCAGCATATATGGTTTAACATTGCTTTTATAGCAATAGCCATCTTTGCGCTGTGGCTTAATAATGTAAATAAATCTTTAAAAATTCAAAATCATGAAAAATTTTAAACAAATCGCCTTTGGCCTGTTGGTAGGTGCATTGGCAATCAGTTTTAGCGCTTTTACAAACGCTCACTCAACTGCGAAAGGAAAATTTGCAATGCAATGGTTTCAATTGAAATCTACTGTTACGAATGACAAGACACATGCGCTTGTCTCAAGTAACTATAATGCCCCAACCGATAACCCGCCATGTTCTGCCGGTTCCACTTATTGCGGAGTGGAAGCTAATAATGTTGGAGGCCAGCCAGACTTGTCTTCCGGCACAACCGCAAATACCCAAATCAACGCGTATTTTAACACAGGCACTCAGGGTAGCCAAATTAGCGCGGAGGATCAATAACCGTAAAATGAACGGCAAATGGCGACAAGCCATTTGCCGTTCATTATCAAAAAGCCTTACGATCTGTTAAAATAAAGAATGCCAATTCTTCAGTTACCTTAACTAATTTATATCCATTAACTTCAAATTTTTTATTAGCGGAATTAATGTCATCCATTGAATTTAAATCGAAGTAAATTTTTGTATTTCTATTAAGGTTTTTATCAGCAATGATTATAGGTAGGTTTTCATTGCTATTTAATAGGTCCAATATTGTTGCGAGGGAATTTTTTACTCGTTCGTTACCATTCAAATTCTCGCTACCACCTGTTTTAAAAAGCCGATAAAAATCTGTTTTAAACGTTTTAATTTCACTTTGATAGTTAAAAAAAGCATCAAGATCTGATCTCATTTTTAAAAATGCACACGATGATTTCCGATCAACCAATGGATACATCAGTTCGTAGCAATAAGTATTTGATCTATTCCATAACGAAAGCAATCCAGAAGTCTTGTAATACCTTAAACGCGCCGTGTCCTTAACCTGGATTTTTATTCTTTTTGGGTCGTTCAAATCAGGATGGTCGCCTAAACTCAAACCATAAAGTGCTCTGATATTGTAATTTATACAAGTAACATTAACAGTATTTACAGAACTATCCTCAATGATTTTTGCATCAATATTTTCATCTTGAATATTTGGTGACAGCGCACTAAAGTAAAGCAATTTCGAGGCTTCAGGGGTGGAAATTAAATGCTTACTAAAATCATGCTCTTTTTTGATTGCCCGGCTAATCCAATCCGGCTTGTTGCCGTTCATTAGTCTGTTAATTTCAATTTCATTTACCCATTCTAAATCCGTCGATCCCAAATATTTGCCACTTTGATCGAACCAAACCTCTAAAGGAAGTCCCTTATGCGGAAAAAGACTTGACAGTTCTTTATCATCGGTTATGGTCATCAATTTTATTTTCTGGGTTATGGGATTGGTTCTCCAGAATTTTTCTATCACTTGTTTCGATTGATAATTTACGGGTACTACCAATAGCTTGTCAGGAAATTTTTGCTGTAGCTCATTCAGCTTAGCTAATCCTGAAATGCAGGAAGGACACCAGGTACTCCAAAAATCCAATATTAAAATTTTACCTTTTGCCTGGTTGAAGTCGAATACTTTTGATGGGTAATTAAAAATATGGTTGACGCTTTTAACCGGAAGTTTTTCGCCGACCTGCAATCCCTGGTTTTGTGCAATGCCGTCAAAAGTTAAAGACAACAAAATGGAACAGATTGCCAACTTTAATATTTTATTCTTCATTAGATACTTTGTTATGGATTTTGTTGCATCCCGCTTTGATTGATTACTTCGGCTGGAATTTTTAAGGTATACCTGGGACTGGTTGGCGGCAAGGTGAATGTTTGTCCGGCTACTATTCTTTTAGGAGTAACAGAAAAGTTTGGATCATCCTTTAAGCGTCTTAAATCAGTCCACCTTGTCCCCCTGAATATGAGTTCTTTTCGTCTTTCTGCCAAAATATAGGCTAATGCGACCTTTGGGTCAGTTGTTGTAAACGGCACGAAAGAACCGTTAACCCATCGCGACTTCAACAGTTTATTGAGATCGTCAAGGGCTGGAGAGGTTTGATTAAGCCGCGCATTTGCTTCGGCCCTCGTTAAATACATTTCGTCAAGTACGATACCACCAAATGCATACCCGGTGGCAGTGCCCGAGCCGTTATAATCTCCTTTGAATTGATAGGTACCATTGTTATTACTTTTAAAGAAAAGTTTTTTGCGCAGGTCATTCGAAGCATAGCTCAAGTATAGATTTGAATCTATTTTAGCGCGACTGTTCAATATCAATGAATTAGTCTGGCCAACGCAATGAAATATGACCTCACTGTTAAATCTTTTAAAAGGTGCAGTTGCGGTAGTGCTTAGCTTATTATAATCCATTAAGCTGTCCGGCCCATACGCTTTGATACATAGATCTGCATATTTTGAGGCATTAGGATAGTCAGCCATAGTTAAATACACCCTGGCGAGTGTTCCATAGGCCGCTGCTTTCGTGGGCCGGGTTTTGAAAAGTCCTTGATCGGGAAGTGCAGGTATGGCTGTTTGCAAGTCCTCTATTATGCGGGCATAGGTATCTGCTACTGAACTTCGCACTGATACTTTGTTGAAATCTCCATCCAGCCTAAGCGCAATACCCAGATCGTTTTTTGCTGTCTGCTGATTATAAGGCTGGGCAAATAACTGTGCACAGGCATAAAAGTAAAAAGACCGATAAAAGAGCGCACTGGCTTCAATCGTATTGACTTGTTGCTGATTGGTTGAATTTTGAATTGATGGAATATTATCTAAAACTACATTAGCATTGGCAATCGCAGTAGTATACATGATGATCCAATCACTGAAAGCCGATTCGTCTGGCTGCCAGTTATATTGGCTCCTATAAGCGGTATTGGTGACTGCATTCACATCTTTATCCAATAAATAATAATCATCGGAGACCATAACGGTGGTTGCCGGAAATTTATTCATGGTATTATAAGAATCTAATAAATCTTGAAGGTCACTTACGGAGTTTGGAATAACCAACGTCGGGTTAGGGACTTCATTTAAATATTTTTTACAGGCCGTAGCAAATAAGAATAGTATTACTGCGGTGATTAATGAAATTTTATGTTTCATGGTTCTTAAATCTTAAAATGAAAGAATGTTACAAGGTTGCTCTAAGTCCAAATGAAAATGTCGGTCGTACTTTAAGGCCTAACGGAAAGTCCGGGTCGATACCTTTTTTATTGGCCCTCCAAATAATCAAATTCATATTATCGATATTTGAGAATATCTGAATTTGTTTAAACCCAATTGACGGCGGTACAAGTCCCGCAAGATCATATGATATTTGCGCTGTCTGTAATTTGATGTTATCACCTTTTTCAACCGTTGCATCTGAAAAATCGTAAAATTGGTCACGTGATGTTGTTGGGTTGGGATATACCATTGAAGGAATATTAGTGACGTTTTCGTCGCCCGGTTTTTGCCAGCGTTTGAGGTAATCACTGTTCGCATAACCTGATGCGTAAAGAATCCCGTAATTAATGGTTTGTCTTCTGAAAAAGTAATCAAATTTGTAAACAAGGTTAACACCAAGCTGTACGCGGCCTATTTGGAAACTGTTGTATAGATTTCCGTAATATAGCGGTAGTGCTGAACCTTTGATATCCTGCTGGGTAATCGGTGTATTGTATACGATATTATCCCAGTCTTTACTCTTAACACCATTTACGTATCCAATTGGATCTCCGTTGGATGGATCAAGTCCGGCAAATCTATAACTGATAATAGCATATGGCGAATATCCCTCAAGCGGGGTGATAATCGCTCCGTCGCTGGTAATTCCGTTATTAGATGCGGATACCAGATATTTTGTAACCTTATAGGTAGCGTGGTTAAACAATAGGCTCGTCTGCCATTTAAATATGTCGCTTGTGATATTTTTCGAGTTAATCGCAATCTCGAATCCTTCTCCTGAGATGTTTGCAGAGTTTCTGATCACAGATGAATATCCTGTGGTTGGATCAGCGTCGGTACTGGCAAGAACGTTTGTAGACTTTTTCGTATAATATTCCAGGCTACCAGTTATTTTACCGTTCCATAATTCATAATCCGTCGCGAAATTTACCTGTCTGACACTTTCCCATGTGAGCTGTGGGTTTCCTGGTTGAAATACGCTGGCTGCTGGAATATTAAGTGGAAAATTATTGTTGGCGGGGATATAGGAAATTACCGTATAGCCAGTTCCGGTATTATTAGTATTGCCCTGATAACCGTAGGTCGCTCTAAATTTGACTAACGTTAATATGTCGGAATGATAGAACTTTTCATTTGACAGTAACCAACTTGCCCCAATTGAATACAGGGGTTTCCATTTATTGCGGATGTCTACACCGTAAAGATTGGTAGCATCATTTCTTACACTGCCCGTAACAGTATATTTATTGGCATAAGTATAGGCTGCATTGGCATAAACAGAAACAAACCGGTTGTCTAATTGCCCATAACTGACAGGATAAGGGATAGAACTACTTCCACCCAGTAACCGTGGATAAAGGTTGACGAAATCGACGCTGGAAACATTCAGGCGATTGCTATATCCATAACTGATTTGGTCAGCCGAAGAATTGTTGGTTTGGCTCGTTTCAAATCCTGCGATGGCAGTTAGTCGACTTTTTTCTGAAATGTTCTTATCGAAGTTTAACTGACCTCGTAAATCGTTAGTTACAATTTCTGTTTCATTAGATTTTAATATTCCACCTACGGGTATTGGGTTACGTTGATTAGGGTCTGTCGCGGTTAAATTGGTAAATTGATTAATGAGGTCCCTTGTGTAATAGTTACCTAAAGTATAATTATCATTAATTGAAGCGGCTGAACGTTGATAACGATATTTTAAATCGAAATTTAAATAACGAAAAGGACTTAAACGAAGTGCGAAATCCGCCAAAAACATCCTCGTGACTGTTTTATTGTCATTCGCGTTTAGGTCGTCGAGTGGTTTATCATTCCAGTTCAATAAGGCACCATGGCCGACCGTATCGAGGTAGCTTTGACGATATTTATTTATGGATAAATGGTTGCCATTGGCATCGGCGAGTTTACTATAAATTGGTAATTGTGTGCCTGCTGACGGTTCAATACTATTAAATAGCCCATAGGCGTCGGAACCGAAATTCCCGATGCTATTATTAGTGGTATTAGTTTGAACATACTGAATCCCGGCCTGCATTTGCAATATCTTGATTGGCCTGATAGTCGTATATGAATTAAAAGTATATCGCGAATAATCATTTCCGACCAAGCTATACAGGTTTTTATCATATCCGGCAGATACCCTATAATTGGCGCTATTTGTTCCCCCACTGACATCTACTTGATGCTGCTGTTGAACTTGGGTTCTATAAACATATTTGAGAAAATCATTTCTTACATCGTTATTTCGCAATGCATTGATTTGAGAAACAGAATCGGCTTTTGAAATCAATCCCTGTCTGCGATTGTAGAGAATTTCTTGAACGGGGGTCAAAGCAGGATAACCATACGTGTCGCTTATTTTGTTGTCGAATGCCCCTTTGTTAAAAAGCTGTACTTCTAAATCAATATAATCGGAAGATGAAATTATCGGGACATCGAATAGGTTAGGTTTTCCAGTAATGGATATATTGCTATTAACTGAAATCTGAACAGGTTTATTGAAGGAACCCTTTTTAGTGTTGATAACAATAACTCCGTTTGCGGCTCTTGCGCCCCAAATTGATGCGGCTGCGGCATCTTTAAGCAACGTTATATCAGCAACATCATTCGGATTAATATCATTTATATCTCCCTGGTATGGGAAATTATCTAAAATAATTAATGGTTGCGAAATAGCCTGTGTTAACGTTGATAATCCTCTGATCTGTAAATTGGCAGTGGTGTTTCGTTTATCAAATAATATGGAAGTGTAGCCGTCTAATCGACTTAATATGTCCGTCCCGGTTTTTCGATTTATTTGTTCGTTGCTAACATGCTCAAAACTACCCGTTGCTCTTTCTTTCGGAATAGTCTGATATCCAGTGGAAATTATTGATACTTCACTAAGTTGAGCGCTGCCATTTTCAAGTGTAACAGTTAGATAATCGCCATTTGTTACAGTAATATCTTTTGTTAAATACCCGATAAAAGAGACTTGTAAGACAGTACTGTCAGCAACATTATTGATTTCAAATTCGCCATTTCTGTCAGTAGTGGCTAAAGTTTGCCCATCTTTGATTTTAATGGTGGCTCCAGGTAAGGGCGAACCATTAATATCGGTAACCTTTCCCTTTACCGGAAATCTTTGCTTCTCCAGTTGCGCTTTCGAGGGAGGCCGCGAACTTGTATTATCGAATTTTACAACAATTTGGTCGCCTATTATTTCATATGTAAAATTGAACGGTGATAACAACTCACTAAGGACTTTGCTTACCAATTGATCCTTTGCGTGGATAGTTACCGGATTCTTCAGGATGCCTTTGGCATTGCTGTATATAATACCTACTTGCGCCAGTTTGGAAATTTGGTCGAGCGTTTCTTTTAACGTTTTCTTTTCTACAACAATTGAAATGCGCTTATCTAAGCCTTGCGACCGCGCCATTTCGGTTGCGAGGGCGCAGTTTAGAAAACAAGTCGTGGCCACTGTTAATACAAATGGTTTGTACTTTAATTTGAATCGTAAATTTTTGAGCATAGTTTTTAATTAATAGGATTAAGTGGAGAATGAGCAACAAAATCTAATTGACGGATTATCGGCGGGTGGTGTCGAATGAGCCACAAAAAGGGCAATAGCATTCCTGTAAAGCAATTTTTCATTTTTTTGCAGTTAAGTTTATTCGTTAAAATTTGGTTAGGTGCCTACCTGAAACAGTAGTCCTTATTATCCTTTGCTATTCTATTTATCACTACATCCCCCCTCTATTAAATACCCCTTTTCTGTTGGTCTAACGGTAGCGCCGATAGCCGCAGCTAATTGACGCAGTGCAATATCTATTGGCTTCGACGTATCAAATTCGCCGTAACAAAGGCAGGTTGCCGACTTGTTTTCTATTTCAATGGATTGATTAAAATAGCGCCTGAAGTCAGCGATGACTTCAGGCACGGGTGTTCCGTCATAGCTTAATATACCGTCCCTCTTTTTTATTACAGCGTCAACCGTTGTTACTGATTTATTGGCTAATGTTGCTTGCGCATTATTAAAGATGGCCTGTTGCCTCGGTTTTAGAATTACCTCAGACAGCTTTTCTTTTTTCGCTGATAACATTGAAACTTTTACGACGCCCGTAACTACTGTAACATCGTAAATATTTTGTTTGCTGTAAGATCTCACGTTAAAAGAGGTGCCCACCACTTCTGTCTGCATCCGGCCACTATGGATAATAAAAGGGTGTACCTTATCTTTGGCGACCTCAAAAAAGGCTTCGCCGTCCAGCGTTACTTCCCGATAATTATTAACTAACTGATCTTTATATTTTATCGTGCTGGACGGACTAAGCCATACATTAGTTCCATCAAAGAGATGAATAAGTTTACGCTGTCCTGGTTGGGTTGCCGCAAATTTAAATGTTGACGCTTTTTCTTTATTTTTTAAGTAATGGTTGACAATCAAAACTGCAGAGGTTATAAAAACAAGCCAAATTGCCGCAATTTTCATCCAGGTTCGGATACTAAAATACCCTTTTGGATTTTTGCTTGTATAGCTATCATTTCTTTCTTTTATCTTATGAATTATGACAGACTTTACTCTGGTTACCGCGGCATTTATCTTTCGCTCGTCCGTACCTTCGAAATTACTAAACCCTAATTCTGCCCGAATCAATGACTCTAATACCTCTTCATTTGCGTTGTCGTCGAAATAAAGCAACAACTGCCTGATCTCCTCTGGAGAACATTTGCCTTCAAGGTATTTTATAAAAAGATTATATAGGGGAAAGTGGCTGTCCAATGTCGTATTTTATCACAACATGCATTATGGTGGCTTTTACTCTGCTCAGAAAAATATTTATTTACATTTTCTTAATTTGGAGGAAACATAGAGTTGTATGCCACTTTACTTTTTGTGAATCAAAAACTGTCCAAGTATCAATACGATGGCTGTGTTTTTATTAAGTAAAAAGTATTGCTTAACCGTTTTATTCGCTTTTACAATGTGGTCGCTTATTGTTGAAGTTGATACACCCAATAGATCACTCACTTCCTCGTAACTTTTGCCTTCCAATTTACAGAGAGTGTAAATGTGTTTCCGTTGAGGGGGAAGTGTACCAATGGCAATTTGTAACAAATCGATATTTTCCTCGGATAAAATTGTCTCAGCGCCTTCAGTTTCATGGTCAACATAAGCTTTGATTAAATTTTCAATGAGCCGGTTATCTTTTGCTGTTTTACGGAAATACATATAGACCATATTTCCTGCGACTTTATAAAGAAATGATTGAAAAGAGCCCTCAAGCTTAATGTTACTCCTAATTTCCCAAATCTTTAAAAACAGATCTTGCAATAATTCCTCTGCAATATCCTCGTCCTTAACTAATCGTAAGATGTTTCTGTAAATTGGTTTACTAAATTGATCGTATAGAATTGTAAAGGCATGCTCGCTCCCGTTCTGAAGTTGCTTAAGAAGAAGAGTAATATCTTCTTTCGTAATTTCTTGTATGTGGTTTTGTTTGCTCATTACCGTGGTTTAGTTAACCTCGGCAATAGTAGCGCACCCCCGAAGGGGCCAGGCCACTATTGATTAACACACGACAGACCGCGTAGGATCGGTAAAAAATGAAGCTCGAAAGTTTCATTCAATTATTGCCAAAGGCAATACTGGGAAGCTAAATCGCAAGTAGGCCTGGTATCCCCGTAAATTAATACAGAGAATATCCAGACACTCACTTGTCCTCTATGCTTCCATTGAATTTCCTACGTTCGTGTGGTTAGCGAGGCTCTTGTGAGCACCTTAAATTACTTTGAATGGTGCTTCAAAAATATCTATTTCATATCCTTTTCCTAAATTATATGTTATAAGAGAGCAAATATAAAAAATTTAATAACACATGTGTAATTTTTAAATTACGTATGTGTAAGTAATAATAGACATAAAAAATTATTCTTCCGATTTTGTTTGAATAAGACAATGGCAGAAGAAAACATTCCGAATAAGGTACACGAGAAAGATAAAGACTTAGCAATAATTAAAGCTGCTTTTGAAAACGGGCGGATTGAAAAGATGAGTGATTTAGAAAAACTTAGTTCTACTAAAATTGCTTTTTTATCTGGGATCAATCAAGGGCGTTACGCGTCTAAATTATTTCATCCCGATAAGTTTTCTTTACCAGAGATTTTGAGGATATCAATTGTTTTAGATTTGGATGAAAGTCATATTTTGAAAGTAATTCGAAAACAGTTAATTAAAAAAGAAACGGAAACTGTCGTTAAAAATAAATCCAAATATTATGATAACAAAAACAAAACCCGATAAAATAGGTGTTTTAACAACAATGTCATCGAAAATACCCCTATATAGTTATCACTTATCCCTGATGTAAGTATTTTACAGGCATTAGTGCTCCAATAATTTTGTATAGTTTTTATCAACTATTCAATTATTGGGAGACATCGATGAATATTATTGTAATGCAGTTAATCGCATTCGTGCGAAATTCTTTAAACCCACAAAAATTTATAGGTCAGAAATTATCGCCAGAAGATTTCTATAAATGGAGAAATTATATTGTAAAAGAAGCAGATTCTTTGAAAATACTTATTTCAGTCACTTCATTAAGTGATTATGAGATTGAAAAATTAATAACGCAATTAGTTGATCTCAGCAACACTGTTAATTCCTATATTTTTCGACAGTTTAAGTTAATCAGATCTCATGCCCAAGCCAAAAATATCAATGAGTACTATAACTTCACTCTTGATCAACTTGATGGTATAATACTTACGTTGCATGTTCAATTCCCTGGCCCTTCTGGAAAAGTAAAGATTTCGGATTCAAACCTTTATGAAACATTAAATGTCCTTAAAAAGGACTTTGATAAACTTTCCCTGCATCTACAGTTTTCAGCGGTCGAAAAGGAATTAATAAATATTGTTCAAATGGGGTTATCAAAACTAATTCATAAAAAAAAGATAACCCGGAATGACAGCAATTATATTTCTGAAATTATTTCAACACTGTTGCGAAATGAAAATTTAGATAACACCCAACTCGCAGAATTATTGATTATTCATGATTTTAATACTGCTGAATTTTACAATTATTGCATAAAAAATTGGAAAATCAATTTGGAAGATATTCCTGGTTTGCATGAGCAACAGGAAATGCTTCTTTTAGAAAAAGACAGGATTTTTGAACTTGAAAACACTTCTCGCTTATCAATGCCGAACAAAAAAAAGAGACTATTTTTTGAATTAAATAATTTCCTTGATGAAAAATCGACTACTGTAAAAAGGATGGTCAAACTGCGCAGAAGGTTTATACGAGATAATCAAAAATCAAAAGGTGGTTCACGGTTTCTTATTAATTTACCCGTTCCACAGTTTGGACTTTTTCTACGGATGCAAATTGAAAAGGGAATATTGGCCAAAGAGAATTTAGGAGATCTGTTTAAGTTTTTTGCTACTCATTTCTATACGCCAAATGCAGAATATATTTCAGCAGATAGTTTACAGAAAAAATCTACTGATGTTGAATTTGCCACTGCTCAAAAACTTAAAGGGCATCTGATTGGGATGTTAAATTGGTTAAATACTAATTTCAATCTCTCCAATTATAATTAGCTATTAATTTAGTCTGTTAATAAAAAATACCATATTCGCTTTTTCATATGTAAAATCATTCGGAAAGGGATATGAACAAATTCGTTCCACATAATTACAATCCACCATTTATAATAGGTAATGGCTATTTGCATTTAACTATTAGTTACAGATTCAATTTCGTTTTTAGCCGGTCGCATCAAAGATATTTTCGTTAGAGTTAATTCCCGGATGTTGTTTTTGGCCATTTAAAAAAGTTTTTATTTTCCCCTTTATAACGAAAAATGACAAGTGCAGGCAGGGCTAAATATGAGCCTCCGGATGACCTTGCATACCAAGTTCAACGAGGTGCGCAAGGAATTTTACGAAGGGTTTAATATCCTGTTCTGCGCTTGCTTTTTCTAAAGATTCCATATAAAGGCTCCGTTTCTCTACAGGAATAACCGTCCAGGGATAACCTCCTGAAGCCAGCATGGCATTCATCAGGAACCGGCCGATCCGACCGTTTCCATCCATATAAGGGTGTATAAAGACAAAAATAAAATGGCCCAAAACCGCACGGACGGAAGCCTCGGGTTCAGTTTCCAGTAATTCAAAGAAAACCGGCATGACATCACGCATCGCCTCGACACTGAGGGGTACATGCTTGGACCCGCCGATGTAAACCTGGTTATTCCGATAACCTGCAAGATCCGATGCACGCAATATCCCTGCGGCGACGCTGGGATCAAATAACTCGCGATACCATTTCGCATGATCTTCATAAAGCTGTTTACCCGGATTCTTTCCATTTAAGATCGCATTGATCGTCGCTTTGACTTCCTGAAAAGCTTGCCAGTAACCCCTCGCTGCCATCGCATCTTTTTGCTGTTTATCTTCCTTATTCCCGGCTTTATCCCATTCACCGCTGCGCACCCTTTCGATCAGCTCCGGGGTTACCCGGTATCGCTCTATAGAAAGGGAATGATAGGCATCCGTTACATAAATCTCATCAACCTCTTTCATATAGGCTGCAATATCTCTTGGCAAACCTGGTGCCTTCGGGAAATTTCCGATAACCACCTCCCGCATTTCCTGCCATATTAATTTGATCCTGTTTACCTGCGGTGACCGTTCACGCGATGAAAGATCAATAGCTAACCGGTAACTAAACGGGTCACTCTCGCGCGTATCAAACCCTGCGGCTTTCATCGCATCTATGATATCTTTCGCAATTTTTTCACGCCCGATATTCCGGAATGCACCTGCCAAACGCCCGGCTATCCGGGTATGGCCATTGTCCAGTAATAACGGCAACAATTCAGAGGCATCTCTTATCATGGAAAGCGCCGTCCTCGTATCTATCGGATTGCTTGCATAAATGGCAGGTGAGCTGTAAACCAATGCAGCCTGTGGCAAATACATCCTGATCCCGTTAATTACCGTCGTGGCATTTTCCGGGATTTCAGCTTTTAAATTAAATAGTGAACTGTGATGCGGCAATTGCATCGGGGTATTATTCGCTTTCACAGAGCGGACAATAAGCTGTGTTGGTACCGACCAGTTACCGGCCTGTATGAGCAGAGATTGTTCGGGAGAGATACTCCACTCACTTCCATATTTATTTTCTAAAAACTTGGCAAAAAAATCCCAATAAGAACTATACCAGGCTGTACTATCACCTGGGTTTTGCTGCGGGTCGGCAGGAATGTACCAGCCTTTGGAAACCTCTCTTAAGAATCCCCTTTTGACCAATAGCTTCCTTTGGTCATTAGGCAATTCACTGGTATGCAGGGCAACCTCCCCGCTATCCTGTAAATGTTTCAGGCTGTTTAATGCCTCCGCTAATTTCTCTCCCGGCGTTGCCATTTTTTTTAATTTTAATATCAGTAATTTTTAGTTGTATTCGACAGGAATTAAATCTATCGCTGTTCAACAACAATTATATACCTATGTGCAAATACAATTATATCCAAATGTACAAATACAATTATTAATCATAGAATTATTTTCATAAACTGAAACCAACTTAGCTGTTCTTTCAGTAATCCACTATTTAAAAATCATATTTATTGGAGATAAAGCAGTTAAAATGTAAATTCAGCGACTTATCAAAATTCAACGGATCTAAATCATAACCAACCTAATCAATGCCTGTTATCACCAAAGAAATTAAAGTTGATGTCGTTTCTTTTAATCATCTATTCAATGGAAAAAAGGCGGTCATCATCCCGGAATACCAACGGCCTTATGAGTGGGGTAAGTCAAAAACAGCTGAACTATTAAACGACCTGAAAGAATATTTTCTCGATAGCGAACCGCAATCACCTTATTACATGGGTTCGGTACTTTTTTATTACGACCAAAAAAATAAAAACTTCGAGATCATCGATGGGCAGCAACGTATTACCACGCTGCTGATCTTAAAGAATATCCTCAATAGATCAATTGCCGAAAATGAGAACATCGTCTATAATTCGCATATGTCATTTGCGGCGATCCGGGAAACAACTGAATACGCGAAGAACGAAGAACCATTATTAAAACGCCTTCAGGCAAAGGATTTTTTAAATCAACTCGAATTTACCCAAGTGATCACTTATTCGCAGGATGATTCCTTTGCATTTTTTGATACTCAAAACAACCGTGGCGTTTCATTAGGCGCGACTGATTTTTTAAAGGCCTATCATTTAAGGGAGATCAACTCGGCTAAATTACAGGAGGCCAATGCAGTTAAATGGGAAAGCGCGGCTGTAAAGTGGGAAGACGGGGATTTCCTGAATTTTCTCTTTAATAAAGTGCTTTTCCGGGCCAGGGCATGGAAAAGTAAAAATACACCTTTTGAAAATAAGGATGCCGTATTGGATGTGTTTCAAAAGAATACCATCAAGCCGGATCAGGACACGACCTACCCGCTCTTTTCAAATAACCAGAACAGGCAGGCAACGTACCGGACTTATAATGAAGACGGTCAATTTACTACCGCCTTAAACGGGGAAAAGAAAACGGAGCCAGCGCAATTCCCATTCAATCTCAGGCAGCCGATTTACAAAGGCCTCAACTTCTTTCATTACACGGAAAAATACGTCGCTATTCATGAGCGTATTTTTGGCAAAAACGAAACCCGGTCAGCCGAAGTGGAAGAAGTCTTAAATTTTTATGATGAAGTTTATAACGATGATATGTCCGTTTATTTAAGGCATCTTTTCAAATTGGCCATCATTATGTATTATGATGTTTTTGAAGAAAACCAGCTATTGAAATTCGCTTATCATCTCGATTATTTATTGGGCAGCATCAGGATCGGCAAATCCCTGGTCAAAAAGGAATCCGCGCAAAAATGTTTTACAGAACCTGATTATAATTTGCTCGACATCATCGCCTATGCCTATGCACCGGAAGAGGTCAACCGGTTTTTAAAGGAACTGCCAAAGCTTGATGATATTTACCAGCGCATTTATAAAAAGGAAAATGAATTGCCGAAGGAAGGTGTGCAAACCAGGTATAGGGAGCGGGTCGTCAAATATTTTGAAAAGACAAAAAAGGATTTCAAACACCGTAAACAATGGTTAGATGAGTAATAGTGTTGCATCAGGGATGTTCTCGATAAACGATATTATAGCTACAGACACCATCTATAATATTCCGAGGTACCAGCGTTTATATGTCTGGACCAATGACCAGGTAACGACATTGCTGGAAGATATTCAGCACGCCTGTTTTACCGAAAGGCCATTATTTTATTTAGGGGGCGTGCTGATCGTACAAACGTCCGAAACCCTCCCGCACTTTGACCTGATCGACGGACAGCAGCGTTTTACCACCTTATGGCTGCTCTGCCTTACGCTCGGGATGGAGCTGTCCGGTTTTTTGGAGGTTGAGGAAAAATCCCGACTGACCTTTTCCATCAGGGAAGACGTTACCCGTTATTTTGATGCGATCCGAAAAAATAAAGAATTTAAAGGAAAGTTAAACGGGCAATTGGAAGCCGGCAGCCTGACTAAGATCATCTACGCCAAAAACCTGATCAGGGGTTTTGTTGCCACGGAATTTAAAGATCAACCTGAACGCCTCGAAAAATTCAGAAGCTATATCAGGCACCAGGTCAAACTAATCATCAGCACAGTACCGGTAAAAACAGACCTGAACAAATTATTCGAGGTCATTAATAACCGTGGATTACAGTTACAGCACCATGAGATATTAAAGTCCTTTATCCTTTCAAAAATAACGAGCGATAAAAAGGTTAGGATTCGGTACGGCAAGATCTGGAACGCCTGCGCAGATATGACCGACTATATTGAAAGAAATCTATATTATGAAGCCGGCCAAAGCATCGTTGAATTTTACAACCAGCATAACGGAAAATTTGACTTTCATAACCTGGTCAAATTGATGGATGGCAAAGATACGGTTGCATCCCCAATGACCCTTTCGGCAATCATTGATTCCCGGCCACCAAAGAATAACGAATTTAAAACACCAAGAGAATTAGAGGAACACCCGGATACTAAAGATGATGAATACGAAAATGTAAGAAGCATCCTGACCTTCCCGCAATTGTTGCAGCATACGCTCCGTATCTATATGTTCAAATTGGGTAAAAAGAACATTGCCCAAATTATAGAGAAAGACCTATTGGTAAGCTTCGCCGCATTCCTAAAGGATTTGTCGGAAAAAGAAGCGCTGGCATTTATTGAATTACTTTTTGAGATCAGGGTACGTTTTGATAAGCATGTGATCAAATGGGTAAACACATCGCCGAATACGGAAACACACCTGATCAAGCCATTGCAAAAGCAAAGAAAAAAGGCGTATAGTCAAACCTTTTTCTTTCGCAGGGAGAAACCCTCCGGCAGTGATGCCTTTACGTTGCTGCAAAGCATGCTCTACCATTCACAGCAAAAAACCACGCTGCACTGGCTGACCCCATTTCTTTATAAAATGCTGTCCACTGAAAACAGGGACGAACTGCTGATCTACCTGCAAAAGCTGGATAATGCGATGTTTTGTACCAAAGACCCTGACGAATTGATGAAACGGAGCTGGAAATACCTGGGCAAAGAAGTCAAGGTTGCCACGGAAAGTATCAACCTCGAAGATTTGAAAAAGTCTGACGGTACAGGTTTCTGGCATTATTGGTTCTATAAGTTGGAGTATGTATTATGGTTTATGGAACGACAGCATCACCCTGACTGGCGAAATTTCAAGATGACCTCGAAAAATTCAATCGAGCATGTTTCACCGCAAACCCAAAAACGACAGGATTTCAATACGGTAAGCAAGTCCTGTCTTGATACTTTTGGGAACCTCGCTTTAGTTACCCGCAATATCAATTCGGAATACGGGCATAACGAGTATAACGTCAAGCAGCGGCAATTCTTAAATAACAAAAAGGATAACCGGATAGATTCATTAAAGCTGGACATGATCTATGCCAGTGATGAATGGAACGATGAACTGTGCAACGCACACAATTTGAAGATGCAGCAGGTGATCAAAGATTATGTCGAAAAATATAGCTGATCAAAGCCGTTCAAAATACCAGCTGCGGTTTATTTCATTCCTCACCACCGCACAGTGGTGTAAAAGCTCCAGTTGATTTGCCGCATCGAGTTCCCTCAACAGGTCGCGGATCGGTTTGCCTGCCCTGACATCTTTGCTAAAAATTCCCTTTTCAATAAACAAGGGCATAAAGTTTTTCGCCAAATCAGATTTCACTTCAGGGTGCGCTAAAAAATAATCCCGCACGATCTGGTCGATCCTGCCGGTTAAATGAATTTTCTTATCGTCCATAAATGTTTTAGCTTTAGTGGTAAGAAACCATCCGAAATCAAATTTAGCTATAAATCTATAAAGTATGCATAAGGACCATTCAAGTTTGCCGATAGAAGACGCCAGCACCACCATATTCAGGTATATGGATTTCGTATCTTTCTATTCCTTACTGACCAATCAAACCTTGTTTTTTAAACGCCTGGATAAATATACCGATGTACTTGAAGGCCAGTTATTCGATGAAACGGTGAATGAATACTTCGAGTTCCGAAAGAATATCGACCCTTATGCTTCGGACGAAGAGGCCAAAAAATGGACGGAAAATGAGGCAGAAAATATCAAGCTTTATAAGGCCTGGACTTTATCCAATTCATGGAATATTGCAGAAGATGAGAATTATGCCATGTGGAAAATATACTTGCGCGGTTATACCGAGGGTGTTGCCATCAGGACCACGGTGGGGAAATTAAAAGAACAGTTAGACAAAAATAAAGACTTTGAATTTTACTCCGGCCGTGTAAAATACGGGGCCGTCCCCAAAAATGAAGTTAACCAGTTTACGATCTCGACGAATAAAAGGCAGCCTTATGCTTATGAAAATGAATACAGGGCTATCGTACTTCACCAGTTTGTGCCGGATGGCGATAGAAGACACGCAAAATGGACGGTCGGTGCCGAAATAAAGGTAGATGTAAAAGAACTGATCGATCTGATTTACGTTTCTCCATTTTCAACCCCCTGGTTCCTGAACCTGTTGAAAAAGGCACTCAGCGATTATTTGCCGGGATTCGACCACGACCATATCGTGTATTCCAAACTACAGGATTCATAATCCCATACAAAAACCCATTAAAAACAGGAGCGCCGCAGGTTTAAAAAGTCCCTAACGGAAAATAAACCTGCGGCGTTGGGCCCCGGCACTGCCGGGGCCGTCCGGCATTTTACTTAATAGCTATAATTTGAGCTTACCATCTCCTGGTACTTTTTACCCAGTTCCTCGTGGGTCATTCCTTTGGTGTTGGCTAACCCGACAAAAGATTTCACCACATTTTCACGGATGCGCCAGCCAAACGAATAAATGAGCGTTTCCTTGTTCAGCGTAACGGTTAAGGGAATGGGTAAACGATGGTCATGCGCATTTTGCAGCATGACCATTTTACAACAGGTTTGGTGGTATTCCTTTTCATCCAAAGCGCCGGAACGCAGGCGTACCGACAGCTTTTCCAACTGGCAACGCCGCAGGTCGGTAACGGGTTTATGTTTTTTTCGTTTCTCTTTTCGGGATTTGACTGCCAGATCATTAAGCAGCATTACCTCGTTATAATCAGGGTAACGCAGCCCGATTTCCTGCATGGCGAACAATGGGTTTTTATGATAGGTGCGCCTCACGAAATTTCTTCGGGTTCGCATTTGCGATTGCTCAACCTTGCGGCGGATATAGGCTACATCCGGCCATATTTTTTTATCCTCGCTCAGCGACTTGTTTTTTAGATACTGGCGCAATAATAAAAGGATAACCGGGCGGTTCAACCCCTTTTGCTCCGTTTCCATCAGTCCGACAATTTCCTTTGCGGTCAGTGATTTAGCTAACAAAGCCAGTTCCCCGAAATATTTACTTTCGGCACTTTCGGGCAGTTCAGGCTTTGTTTTCGCCACAGACACGCCAACAGAACCGAGCGCATAACGCTGGCGGAAACTCATTAACTGATTTAAAAATGCCGCCCCGGTGCCGGGGTTTTCCTTATCCAGTTCATCGGCTTCCTGCTGTTCAGCATAGAGCAGCTTATCCCAATCCTCATATTGATGATAGCACAAACGCCAGTTAAAATGGTGGTATTCGATTTCTTCCTGGTTCATTGGACGGGAAAGAAACGGGAATGCGGTGTGCAAGCCCATCGGCCTGCGGTTGCGGGAACGCCACAGCTCCGCATCCATAAATACATAAATCCGTGGCGGGTATTTGGTTTGCGGCTTAAAGTAATAATCCACCCTGCCCGATAGTTTTCGGGGCAAAGCATTCGCCCGGTCATATTCAGCCTTTTCACTGGCTGTCATCACATAGCCTTCTTTAATTTTAACCATAGCAGTAATATTTTAAATATGCCTGTGTTTCGGTAAAGCAATCGTGGGCGAAGTCCCGCTTTGCTTTATGGAAAGTCAGGCGACCCAACACGCCGGGCTGCCTGTTGCGGATGAAAGCAGCAAGTGGCAGGACGGCGCGCGATTTATTCGTTTTTCAGTTCGAGTAATTTTTGGTAAACATTTTCCCAATAGGTTCGCAAGCCCTCATCCAACTTCTTGAATGAGGGGTCGGCATGGCGGTAGTGACGGTAATCATCCGCTTGCATAATGGCCAGTTCCAAATCGGTGATGGTAATTTTCTTATCGTGCAAATCAATGATTTTCATAAGCAGTGTTTTAAGCAACTTTTAAAGGTGTGGTCTTGAACTTTTTGATGTTCAGGAATACGCCACGGTTTTCAATCATGCCATCGGAAAGCAATTGCCATAGTAACTCTGCACCGTTCACCGCCAATGCCGTATTGACAAACAAATCCTGTTTTTTCAACGCCTCGGCCTGTGAACAGCTCGGCTCATCGTGGTCGTCCACTTCTTCCAATAGCTGTTTAAACTCATCAGTTATTTTTGGCAGGTTGGATACTGTACGGAAACGCTCCGAGTCAGGCTGTTTAATTTCGGTTAATGTGGCTAACAGCAATTGCCCTGTATAACGGCTGTTGCCTAAATCCATCCAGTAAAAAGGTTGCGCACGGTCGTTACGGCTTTGGTTGCTGATTTTGCGCAAAGCGGTGGAAATGTCAAAACGTGCGCTGACCGTATCTACACAAGTGATGTAGATATTAGCTTTCCCTAATGACGGTAACAGATGTAATGTTTTGGTTCCGAACCGTTCAGGTATAGCTTTCCAGTTCGTGCCACTGGACAGGTTAATACGGTTTATCAGAATAACCGACTTGAAATGACCGATTTCCGAGGGGGCGAACATTTGCCGTCCCCGGTTGGCTTCGGTGATAATATCATCGTCAAAAACGTTCACCTGCAGACCGGGGCGACCGAACGCCTGTAAAGAAATGTGTATCCTGACGAGTTCAGTCAATATCCTATGTCCTGTACCTCCTGCACCGATCAGGTTAAGGGTTACAGGGTTTGTCGGGTCAATCAGGCAGTTAGCCGTAAAATGTATAGCGGGTAGATTTTTCATTTGATTAGATTTTTTAGGGTTAATTTGAGCGGTGTTAATTTGTCGGCGGGAAAGGGAATATCTGTGTTGACCAACTTTTTCCAAAGCTGAACGATGTTGCCTTTGATGGGGCTTTCACCGCCAAGCGTGTGGCTGAAAAAGCTGTTAAAAAAGTAGATTTCCCACTGGCGCATAAATTCTTCCAGTCCGCAATCCTTATGGATTTGGATGCTTACCGTACCGAGGCAAACCTTACCATCGGGATAAATATTAAAGTAAGGGGCTTTGCAAAGCGGGGTGGCTAAGTTGACAGCCTCATCCGTGTTCAGCGCATAAACGGCAAGCGTGTTTCGGGTCGCTTTCCAAATCATGGGCGGTATAAAGGCTTCCCCGTTGGGGATGTCCAAGCCCTCTTTAAACAGCAACCGTACTTTTTTGGCTGGTGTCTGCCATAGCGCAAAGGCGTTTCGCCCCCTGTTGATATAAAGTATATTGGTAGGCATCAACCCCACGGGGTCTAAGAACCCTGTTTGTAAATCTTCCGAGGTGTCAAGTGCTTTGGCTAAGGATATGCTTTCCTGTACGGATAAGGGATGGGCGTTGATGGGCTTGCCGTTCCTGTCCATATCATAAGCTTCCACGTAGATATTTTTCTTTTCGTTATTACCGTAAATCAGCAGGGCTTTTACAGGCTCGTATAAATGCCCGAATTGTTGGGTGATGTTCGTTCTCATGGCAGGTCAAATAAAATATTGCAGAGGTTTTCAATCAGTTCAAAAAGGCGGTATTCAAATTCGAGGTTCTTTATTTCATCATCGGTACCGTCAAATACCTGTGTGCGGGATGGTAACGCCATTTGGGAATAGTTACCTAAATAGTCATTTACCGAACGCTCTATGTTTTCATAAACCCACCCCTTGCCATCACCGATAAAAGCGATATAGGTTTCGGGCGTGGGTATATCGTCGTTATCATCATATTCATCAGGCGGTGCGATGTTTTGGAAAACGGAGCATTTGGGAAAATCACGGAATAGCGATAATGCGTCTTGGGCTATCAATTGGCATTCTTCCTCAAAGGGATTTGCAGGTTTAAACCTTGCGATGTTTTCTCCCAAATGCGTTAGATGATAAGGGTTATACAGCTTGCGTTGCATAATATCCCCGCATATATCGTTTCTCAGGATGTCGGAAATATCTTCCTCGTAATCGTCAGGGTTTTCACGGAGGCATTCTAAAAAACATTCCTTGTTCATATCATATTCATCGTACATAAACCAACCCTCATCACGGTAATAAGGTACGCCCGCTTCCCTGTACAGGTAACTCATCACGGCAAGCAATAACGCACCGCAACGCCTGTTTTCTTTCTTCCGCAAAAAACGGTAAAGGGGAATGACAGGGATATAATAGAGTTGGTTGCCTACCTCGTAAACCTGTTCGGTAGCTAATGCCACCTGTTTATCTTTGCCCGTTTCGGTAATCAGCAGTTCCGTGTCGTAGGGTTGCCTGTTCAGCTTGGTTCGTATTTCACGGTGTGCAAGCAGGATATTATAGGGATAGGCATACCCGCTTACATCTGCGATTTGCAGATGATGCAGTTCGGCTAAATGCCTTGCGGACTTAAAAAAACCATTTTCGGTTTTCGATTGTTCAGGTAACCGTTTATTGGGTTCGCATACGGGCATAAAGCTGTGGTTTAAAAAACCATCGGTACTTGGTGTACCGGGGCTGATTTGGCTCTGTCCTTTAGTACGGCCTGCGCATCGGGTAGCTGATTGAGGCTTTGGGCGAATGTTCCTAATTGCTGATAGAGTTTGCATTGTCTTTTTGATTTAGGCAGGCTGATAAAGCCTGCCTGTGTTAATGATTTCATACTATCCTTTTGTGCCTAATGTGGTTACAAACTGGTATTCTGCGGTATCGTTCTTAAATTCCGGCCCGACGATTTTGGCAGTAGCCAGTATGGCGTAGAGCGCAGAATAGCTGTCGCATACTTCTTCGGGGCTGAGGTTGCTGTCGGGGTCGGTCAGCCTGATTTCCTGCCCGTTTTCCTTATGGATAAATACCCTCGGTAATAATTCGCTGTACATGGTCGTATCGTTTAAGGTTATAATAATCTGAATTGTGCCATTTGTTCTTTTTTGCGGTTTAGGTCGTTCCGCAGGTTTTTCAATTCCTTTTCCTTGTCGGGATATTCCTCTATTGCAGGTATCAGGGCTATGGCTTCCTCGTATTTGCAATCTGCCTGTAAATCATTGATGGTTTTGAGGGCGGTATCAAAGGCCTTTTTCTTCTCGGCTTTTGGGTCGGGCATTTCTTGGTCGGGCGTTTTGGTAACGGTTGCCGTTGTGGTTTTAGTTGTTGTAGTAGCTGTTTTTGCATTGGCAACGGCCTTTGCTTTTTCCAAGCCCTTGCGGTAATCTTCCATATTATTGAAAAACCCTGCGGTTTCCTGTACAGGCTTTTCTATGGTATCGAAAAACTGGTTGTCTATTTCTTCGGCAGTACCCCCCATTACAAAGGGCGGTACGACTTTAGATGCTTGTGTGCCGTTCTTAGGAATGTTATACATGCCGATGATTTTAACCTTGCCTTGTTCATCGGTGGTAATGCTCAGATTCCAATGGCCGGGAACGTTTAAAGCGATGATATTTTGAAAAAAATTAGTTGTCATGATGTTGGATGTTAGTTGGTTTTCCGTTTTGTTAATTGCTCCAGATGATTTGCAGACCTGCCATCGGCGGTAAAGAGGTATTCATTATTTAAAATGCTCTCTTTGATGGCGGTTTCACTTGATAGAAATTCGTATTGTTTTTCAAGTGTGTTGTACAGATAGCGGTTCAGCACCTCGGCTATATTACGTAGCCATTCTTCGAGTTTGTCGAGTTGTTCAAATACATTATCATGCTGTCTGTTTTCGTTAATGACATATACCCCCAAATCCACTACAACGCCGTATTGTCTGTGTCTGCCTATGATTTGCGGTTCATTCGGTAAAATGCCTTTTTCCAATAACTGCAATACCCTGCGGTCGGTGTCGGTTGCGATAAAGGGAAATTCCTGCATCGGGGCATAGTCTTTCCATGATTGATTGGCTACGGCGGTAATCAATTTCAGTATATCCACATTAGCCGTGAAACAGCTACCATCGCCTTGCGAATAAAATCCCCTGAAGTAAATTTTGTCTTTGATGACGGCTATGCCCATGTAGGAACACAGTTCTATAAAGTCCTCAAATTCATCATCCCACCAATCAAAATTCACATTCAAATCACGGTAGGTTGTCAGGGCTTTGCCTTTGGCTTCCTTGTCCAGTTCGTTGAAACTGTACAGTTTTAATGTTATCTGTTTCATGGCTTCAAAGGGTTTTATTTGCTATTGCTGATAAGTAGGCAGTGTACCTGCGGGTAAGATTTTCGCCTTTGCGGAAAATGTCTGTCTTATAAAAATATATCTCGTCAAAAAACGCTACTGCTTTGGTTTGCAGATTGATTTCATAGCGGTAGGTCGCATTGGTGCGAAGTTCATCCATAGCGCAATGCTCACCTAATAAAGCCCGTTCCGCTTCTGCATCGTTCAGGGATAAAAGCGGGAGTAACAGGTTTTCCACGATGTAGCCTTGCTCGGGTGAACTACTGCTATCGGCAACACAAATAACTGCTTTGCCATCGGACAGGGTGATATAGAGATTTGAACGTGTCATCATTTTTTGTTTTAAATTGGGGGATTGCTCCCCCTTTGGGTGATTAATTGAGTGCTAATACTTCTGCGCCGTTCTTGGCATAGCCGAGGCATAAATCAAATGCCGCCTGTGTGCGTAGCTGTCCCGTACCGCCTATGATGGATTTTACTTTGGCTTCATCGTCCTTGTATTCCTTGACATTTTGGAAGTACCCTGTGATGGCATTGTATGCGCCGAACAAAGTGCCTTTGGTGGTTTCGGTCTGTTGTGTGGGGCTTGCCATTGCGTACATAAATGCGTTATCGCAGATGTTCTTGAACACGGTGGATAATTCCTCGCCTGTTTGCAGACTTTTGATTACTTCCCTGCTTGGCGCCATTGCCTGTTGTATCAGCTTCATCACATCCTTATCGGTGATGCGCACTTTCGCCCATTGGTTAAAGATGCCGTCCAGTTCATCGGCCATGCTGTTTGAAATGCCCATGACCTTGTGTGCAACTTTCAGCCGTTCCTCTGCACTGGCGGTGTGGCGTATTTTAATCGTATTGGAGCTGTTACGCAAGGCAGCACTTAGCGTATTTTGGCAGACAATTCTTATCGGGGTAAAAGCTGCGGTGATACTGCCTGAGCCATCGTGCGAGGTGGTCAGGAAAAGGTATTTTTCGATATAATCATCGTTACCTACTTTGATATAGCCGGGAAGTTTGGCGGTGATAAAAATCTTTTCGCCGTTGCCTAAAGCCCCTGCGGTTTCGTACTGCATTCCGTCCCCGCCAACGATAGCGTCAAAGAAACTGAATGCATCCCGGTTCTGAACGATGCTGTAATCTGTGCCTACTTTATCGCCTAAGATTGCGCCGTTATCGGTACGGTAGGTGAAAAATGAATTTTTGGATGTCGTTTCCGTACCATCTTGCAGGCGGTGGATATTCGGCATTTTAACTACATTGAAGTCAAGACCTGCGAACTGCAATGCTTCTTTGCTTGTAGGGTATTCTTCGACTATCTGCCCTAATCCGTGCCATGCCTTTTCCTTTACGCTGAAAAAACTGTGCTGTCCTGTTTGCTCGTTGAAATTGATATTGTGTGCCATGATGTTTAAATTTTGAATGGTTTTTAAATCGTGTCGGTTAATGGATTAGAAAGGCAAATCATCGTCAGCCCCTGCGCCTGTGGTATAGGGTGCAGTTGCGGATTCGGCTTTAGTTTCAGCTTTGGCGACAAGCGAAAACAGCTTGATGGTATCGCAGGTGCAAACCAATCTCCCTTTTAGGCCGTCTTTTTTGCTTTGGTAGGCTTGCGCCTCCATCCATCCCGAAATTTCAACTACTGCGCCTTTGGTCAGGTATTCGGCAACGCCTGAATTGCGCCAGTAGGCGCAGTCTACGAATGCGGTCTTTTCCTGTTTTTCGCCCGCTTTGTTTTTCCATTTTTGGTTAATGGCTACGGTAAAGTTGATTACCGTTTTGTCCCCTTTTACCGCTTTAAGCTCTGCGTTTGCGGTTAATCTTCCTGTGAATAGCATACTTTTTTGTTTAAATGATGAATAATTTGTTGTTTGCTTTTCCTTTCGCCCGTCTGCCCTGATTGATTATTTTTAAAAGAAAAAGGGAAAAAAGAAAGCAAATCGTAAAGACCGGCAGGGGGCAAAAGGAAACGGAATAATTGGAGGGGACCCTTTAGGGGAGGAAACCGTTTATGCCGTAGTCTTTTGCAAACCACACGACAACTCCGGTCTTGATTTTAGCTGCGCTTTTTACCCGTTTCGCCTAAAAATATTCATTGATTAAATAAAAAAATGCCATTGGAGCGTAGCGATAAAAACCTCCAGCGAATAGAAAAAAAGAATATTCAACACCGGATCAATACACCTCGGCGGCTTTCAGAAAAAAGAAACACCATTCACTTTTCGCATCAGGGATTGCAGCGGCATCCTTCGTAGAAGATATAGCGGAAAGCCCGGCCCGAAGGGGGTGCCATTATTTTGAGGTTTTTTTTAGGAAAAATTAAAAGGAGAATGGATCGGGAAGATATCAGCGTTCAACTCGCGATAGGATGTTAATAGTATGTTAACCTTTGGCTCTTTATCTTTGGGCCATGAAGAAAAATGTATTGACCATTTTGATAGTATCTGTTGCAGTGATATTGATTTCGTGGGGAAGTGTAGGCCATAAGACAGTGGCCACGATTGCAGAGGCTCATCTTAGCCCGGTTGCAAAAAACTCGATTAAGACCTTGCTTGGCGATCAAACGATTGGCGATATTGCATCCTGGGCAGATGGAGTAAGAAATACGCCTGAATATAAAAAAACCGGACCCTGGCATTATGTGGATCTGCCTTTGGGATATTCCTTTGAGCAATTTTCGGGGGAAATAAAAAAACAGGGAGCGGATAATGTTTACGGCGCGATACTGCACTGCGAAGAACAGCTGAAAAGCAATAACGCGACTAATGAAGAAAAAGCAATTGCACTGAAATTCCTGGTACATTTTATCGGTGACAGTCACCAGCCCATGCACGTCAGTCGTGCAGAAGATAAAGGCGGAAATTCCATACAGGTGCAATTTAACGGCAAAGGCAGTAACCTCCACAGCTTATGGGACAGTGGCCTGATCAGCCGTGAAGGCAAAACGTTTGACCAGATGGCCAAAGATTATGATACTGCCAAGCCTGCCGATATTACCAAATGGCAAAATGCCGGCCCGATGCAATGGCTATGGGAAAGCTACCAGTTCAGCACGAAGATCTATGGCGACGTCGAAAAAAACAACAAGCTGGACGATGCCTATTACCAGGCCAACATCCCGGTAGTACAGCAGCGCATCGAGATGGCGGGTATTCGTTTAGCCGGTGAGCTTAATAAAATATTTGCAGCCTACCCGGTTACGGGTAAAGTTGTAACGCATGTCGGCACACCGATGGCAGCCAACGTGCCTAAAGTAATCGATATTAAAGATGCGGCTTCACATTTGAATGAGTGGGTGTCGCTAACTGCAAAAGCCTACAGCGCGAGAACAATGGGTGAAATGACCCTGGTTAATCTTGGCGCTGCCTATCCTGATCAGTTGCTTACCCTGGTATTAAGAGAGAGTGCTAAGGATAAATTCAAGGATTTGGAAGGTAAAGTAATCACTGTAACGGGAAAGGTAATTGACTACAAGGGAAAACCTGAAATCATCGTAACCGACGAACAGCAATTAAAGATAAACCTATAAGTATTCAGGTTCCCGGCTGATCGGTATGCACATTACTATCGGCAATGGAACTTTAAATAAAAAGAGCCCCTGACCATCAGCATGATGTCAGGGGCTCTTTAATTTTTTCTTATCAGAAAAGAAACGGATTGCTTGCGCTAATTCATCCGGGTAATCCTTTCGTCTGCTTGTGTAGCCAAATCTGCGACGTGGCCAATTAAAAAATGTTCGAACATTGTCCATAATTGCTCTCGATCAATTGGGAGCATTTCCTCATTCAAAAGATTATCCAGGAAATTTTCTGCATCCCAAAGTTTGCGGGTTTCCTCGGGATTAAGTGGTTCCATTCGATCTATGACGTAATCAAAGACACTGTTCGCCACCTCGATAAATTCGGCTCGATCATCATCACTTAATGGTAGTGATGTGATTTTTACGCTTGTTTCAGGGTCATAGACTATCGGCGCTTCGTCGCTTTCATTGCCAGCCATTTCCTCTAAACTTTTTTCTAAAAGATAAGTGGGATAAAATATGACAGATTCATCGTAATGACTAAGGCAATGTTTGTAGTAATCCAATTCATCTTCAGGGTCGAAAACCATATCATGTTCGCGCTCGACACCCGCTACTTGAATATCCCATTCCACTAAAGGAATTTTATTTTGATTGATAAATCGAAGCCTGGATAATTCCAACTCAGGTTTAGTGGCGTTTATTAAATCCGACCATTTGTTAAATCGAAGCATTTTTGCTACGAGGTGTTGCGCACTCATCAGGCTGAAACCTTGAAGGTCGATTTCGTAGTCATCGAAAATGGCATCAATGTCGAAGAATTTGGGGTCATATTCCGAATATGATTCGCCGTCCTCATTTAAAACAGTTTTTTGGGTTTTGTAATCTCGGTAGAGATTTTTTGCTTGAAGCTTGAAAAAATCGTTGTGGTTCATAATATATCCTTATGTTAACCAAGCCGATTATCTAAAAATTTGCGTCCGTAATCTGTGGTTCGATAATAAGCCTGGTATAAGTTTATATTATCTAAATGTTGGACGATGAGATCTTTGCACGAACGAGCAGGCTTACCAACAAGCACATTCAAAAGTAATTTGATTTTTTCTGAAAATCAATAGCAAATTTATTTTTTCATTAACGCTAAGACGGTGATATCGTGACGGAGTATAGATTTAGCAAATACGGTTAAAAATTACAAAGTATCTTTGATTAAGATTACATCATTATCTATAATGATTTATATGTTATTCAGGCAAGAATTAAATATTTCATAGGTATTGATCTCAACGGTCGGATAAATGAAGTCTTTTGTAATGCCGTCCGCTTCGAGCCTTTCTCTAATATAATCTGACAACTTTTTGTTAATATTGAAACACTGACAAAATCGATAATCGCCTTTGTCTTCTTCGGGTTTATCGCTACTATATTGTTCATTGCCCACCATTTCCAAAGGCTTATATGGTTCAGCGTTCCAAGTAAAAACCCCAGCTTGATTCAAGATGTTTTGACTGTTATTTAAGGAAAAAATGATACCCGACTCTCGATCACGATCACTAAAATAGGTAATAGGAAATGTCACCATCCGTTCGATGGCTGTCATATGTGTTATCATGCCAGAACCAGCAAAACGCGTTTTATCAAAGACGCTACGCCCTTTAAATTTTTCAGTCATTTCTGCTTTCTTCTTTTCATCATCACCTGCGATAGCGTTAATCATTGCTTCGAGTTGCATAGCGCTAATTTTTTCTAAACTACTAAGCATCAGCTCTCTCATGCTTGCACCTTCAAAATGCTTTTCTTCTATATAGTAAACACTAAAATAGTCCTCTATCTCCGTTTGGTTTTGTTTCGGCTGCAATCCATCTAACCCGAAATATAAACCATTTTTAAAATCAAAAGTCCAATCCAGCAATGGTGTTGGGCAGCCATGATGTTGAAGAAAACCCATGACGGCAATATCATTTTCGGAATCATCATGAACTTCTTTAAGCAATTCGCGAATGTTCTTTGAGTAATTTTCCAGGCCAGCTTTAACCATGATTTTAAGAAAATCAACAAATTGATATTTCTCTCCCAATTTGTCGCTTATCCAAAAGCGTTGTAGCTTGCTGTATAAACGCCATTTTGCCTCCCGTTGGCCTCTAAACAAAATATCTTTAGTGTTTTTATACTCTTCATAAATTTTATCAAATTGCTCGGGTGTATCGATATTGTCTTGGTCAAAAAACAGTGACTTTTGTAACGTGGATATGTATTCCGATGAATGGTTTTCAGAAAAAAAAGGTGGTTCAAGATGCTGCTGCAATAAGACTATCATAAAGGCATTAACACTTGGGCTTACGGTGTCTGCATCAACTTTACCTTCATCGTCAACTTTTACATTCATTAAACCCTTTAACAATTCAATAAAATGAATTTTCTTGTACCCGCCATTATCTAAATACTCTTTAGTGTACTTGACTTTTAAATCGAGGTTTTTTATTTCCCTTTTTGACATATTATAATTTCACCCTCAAAGTATCTATCATATATTGCTTAAACGTCTTTGCATGTACTGTCACAGTTCCGTTTAGGAAACCATGAACATTCTCAGATATGTTGGTTGGAAAACCAGAATACATCTTGTCAGAAGCAGAGAAAATTTTTAACATAACCATTAGATCAAATTCATTTTGTTTAAAGGAAGGATCTATTATTTCAATTTTAAGATTTTTATTCTCCTGTAATGCCGTCCGAATGCTTGAATTTATATGTTCGTCTCCAAAGGAATAACCGACAATAAAAAGCTTATCACCGAAAATGCAATCCCTGTCAAATGCGGCTTGCATTTGTCTAAATGGCGAGAAGATTGCCCTTTGGGTTTTTTGATAACCAGTAATAAAATTTGTTAAGAATACTGTTTTACCTTTTTCGCTTTGAAAGGTAGGAAACTCATCAGTATTCTGTTCCAGGTACGCGCCACACGCTAAAAAAAATTCGGGCAGTTCCAATTGGTATTGGTTCAATGCTTTAACTCGCCAAAAAACGCTGCCATGAAGATTATAATGTGTATGTGATTCCTGATCTTCCAAAATACGGCGAGCCTGCGGCTTCAACTCTTCTGTATAACCAACTACATCGCTGGTATCGAAGCCTTCAAAAATCTCATAGTTGTAGGTTGACTTAGCAAGTATTATTTTGAAGTTTCTATCATAATTCAAAGTGTACATCCGAAGTACATCACTTCCATTTATATAGTCTATCCAGTCTTGAAAGAGTTTATTAATCTCACCATTTTTCTCAGTAAGCACATTGGATTTGCTTGCTGTATGATATGAATAATGCTCTATCTCAATAGTAATAGCAGTAAGTAAATGTGCAAGAAGTTGTTGTAAAAAAAATTGTTCAGGGGTTTCCTGACCATGATTCATTATTGCCCACTCGTCATCCTTACCCGGTATATGCAATTTATAGAACTGTTTAGCCTCCCCGCCGATAACAGAAAAATTTAATATTTCATTTGCGAAATTGAGATTGAAAAACGGTTTCATTAGAGCCGGTACTTTTTTACGCAATCCATGATTGGCATAATGAACTATTATTTCCTCAATCACATTAATGATGGTTTCAAAGTTGATATCGGCTTCAGTATATCCCGGCGCTTCAAGAAGTTTTTTGTAAATAAATTCCGTAATGTGAGTCTTTCCATCATTAATGTAGAAACCGCTTTCTCGGACGAGTTTAGTAAGATCGGGAGTTTTGGGACCGCCCCAATCAATTACTGCACCAGCGCCAAATAAAATAACATTTCGGTTTCTACTCATAGTGAAAGTTAATGATTTTACTAAGAAAATTATGTACCGGAAAGATTTACCACTTCTTTCTTGCTCTCCGTGCGGCCAGGCATATAAGATTCCGCCTTATTTTCAGGAAATGGACGTTCAGACTGAAGGCCCGCGGCCTGCACCGCGACTTAGAAAAATATAACACATTTTATTTGAGCACCTTAAAATCGCGTTCCTGCGTAGGTGACCACACAGTAAATTCCAGATCAATTTCTCTATTACGGATACGGGCGGTACACGCAGATACAGAAGCGAATAGCTTTTGGTAAAATTGTTCAAATACGGCACCGGGATGTACGGTAAACACAATCTGATTAGCTTTCACAGTCAACATTTCTTGATACTCCGGCAATTCCTGCTGTAGATATATGACTACCCGCTTTAAATATTCCGTATGCATATATTTAAAAGAATGTCTTTGATCAGTCTATCCATTGCCCCACGATGACCGGTAATGAATCCCGCAGCTTCTTCCTGTTCATCAATTGTTAATTTATCCCCATCGTAAATCCAATTTTCCTCGCGGTCAAATAAAAGCCTGCCTAACGATTCCATTTTAGGTGCTTCGTAGCCAGGCACTTCAACATGAAATAACTGAAACATGCCATAATCTTCCCTAAATAATTGAAAGGCCAATCCACCATAAATTAATACTTCGGTTGCATCATCAAATTCGGGGATTACCCGAAGGGTTAGTTGCCCTCCCTGTTTACGATCAATTATAATCGTTTGAGGCCCGTTTAAAAATGCTTTATCCATGTCAACTAAATTTTAATAAAACAAATGTGAATAAAAAATTGTAAAAAAGTAATAGAAAATGCTAAAAATATTAGCATAACTTTATAGTCCTCAAAATTGGCAAATATGGTACCGTTTAATTTACAACTCGAACTCGCAAACAGACTGACAACAATTGCTGCTGAGCAGCTTGATCAACTCGCTGATACAGCCAGTTTTATGCGGTATCAGATCAGGACATTTAACGATAATTCGGTGATTTATGTGAATATCGAGGATGGACCGCTGCCGATGGAAGAAATTATTGGTTTCAGTGAAGATGAAGTTTTTTCACTGGATGAGGTAAAGGCTATTGCCGCAGCCATCCGGCAATATAACAGCAGTCGCAATCTGAATTTTGATCAGATGGCTTTTGACTTTTAAAAACTGTACCATGCTCCAAACAAAAGAAGAAATTATCAGCAGGCTTCGCCAGGATATGATGCGCTGGGAGGGTTTCCGCCCGCCGCAACCCGGCGCGAACAATGATTTGGGCCTTGGCGTTGTTGCTGCGGCCTTTCCAGATGGGGTATTTCCCACTGGCGCAATTCACGAGTTCATCAGCAGCAGTCCCGAGGATACTGCTGCCAGCGGTGGTTTTATTGCCGGTCTGGTTCAAAAACTATTGAGTGACGGCGGAGCCTGTTTATGGATCAGCTATACCCGCCGTATCTATCCTCCAGCGCTTAAACTGTTCGGGGTCGATCCAGACCGCGTTATATTCGTGGATGTACCGCTGCAAAAAGATGTGCTTTGGGTAACCGAAGAAGCGCTGAAATGCGAAGGCGTTGCTACGGTGGTCTGCGAAACAAAAGATCTCAGCTTTACGGAATCCCAACGTCTACAATTAGCCGTTGAGAAAAGCCACGTAACCGGTTTTGTACTGCGGAAGGATGTGAAAAAAGCCAATACCACAGCCTGTGTTACGCGCTGGAAAATTCGCCCGGTGCGCAGCCAGTTAAGATCCGGTATGCCTGGCGTCGGCTATCCGCGCTGGCAGGTGGAATTACTTAAAGTGCGAAATGGCAAACCTGGAAATTGGACGGTAGAATGGAAAAAGCAAAATTTCCAGACCGTAATTGTGCCTCGGATTATCGAACCAAATCGTCAGTATGCCTAAGCGTTTCGCGTCCATATGGTTCCGGCATTTACTCACAGACCAAAAGGCGATCCGCCAAAAGGGCCTGAAAGGGAAAGCTTATGTCTTTGCCGAACCGGAACATGGCCGTATGCTAATTACCGCATTAACCGAAGAGGCCCGCAAATACGGGGTAACGGAAGGCATGACCTTAGCAGATGCGCGGGTTATTGCACCTGACCTACAGGTGTTCGATGGCAAACCGGACCGTAACCTCAAATTACTGACCGGCCTTGCAGAATGGTTCCTGCGTTATACGCCGCTCGTGCAACTGGACCCGCCAGACGGGTTATTACTGGATGTCACCGGGTGTACGCATTTAAAAGGCGGTGAAAAAGCTTATTTACAGGAAATCGTTTCGCGCCTGAAAGCTATAGGTTATGATGTTCGGCCTGCGATTGCTGATACCATCGGCGCTGCATGGGGCGTCGCCCGCTGCGCGGCATCCGGTCTGATCGTACCTGAAGGCGCGCACCGCAATGCCCTTATGCCCTTACCACCATCGGCACTACGTTTACCTACCGATGTACTGCTAAAACTGCGTAACCTGGGATTGTACCAGATCAGCAGTTTTGTTTACATGCCTAACTCGGTTTTGCGCCGTCGATTTGGGAAAAATATGGTACTGCGTTTGCATCAAGCGCTTGGCCAGGAAGTGGAATTTTTATTTCCACTCAAAGAACCAGCACCTTACAGTGAACGGATGGAATGCCTTGAAGCTATCAGTACCCGACCTGCCATCGAAATCGCCCTGAATAGCCTGCTCGAAAAACTTTGTAAAAGGCTTTACGGGGAAGGAATGGGCCTGCGTTCTGCTGTGCTGACCTGGTACCGGGTAGACGGGAAAAACGGCAATATTATTATTGGCACCAACCATGCCAGTAACCGGGTGAACCATCTGTTCAAACTTTTTTTTATTAAGCTGGAATCCATTGAACCCGGCTTGGGTATTGAGTTATTTGTCTTAGATGCACTCAAAACTGAACCTACCAGCGATAAACAAAGTGAACTATGGTCAGCCAAAGGCGGGACTGACAGTGAAGAAGTTGCCGAACTGCTTGACCGGGTGGCAGGCAGGATAGGCAACACGCATATTCATCGTTACCTCCCTGGTGAACATTACTGGCCGGAACGTACTCCGGAACCTAATAGCGATATAAAAAAAGCACCAGAAAGCGAGTGGCGAACGGATAAACCACGGCCCATGCAAATACTGGATCAGCCCGAACGCATAGAAGCGATGGCACTGACGCCTGACTACCCGCCCAAGCTTTTTATCTGGAAAGGCGAACAACATGTGATCGTAGGTGCCGACGGCCCTGAGCGTATTGAGCGGGAATGGTGGCTTGAACCGGGGGAACACCGGGATTACTATGTTGCGGAGGATGAGGACGGGCGGCGTTACTGGCTTTTCCGCTCGGGGCATTATAACGCGGAAAACAATCAGCACTGGTATTTACATGGATTTTTTGCTTAACACCCCATATGAGCTACGTCGAATTACAGGTGACCAGCAATTTCAGCTTTCGGCGCGGTGGCAGCCATCCGGAAGAACTTGTCGACCACGCGGCCGACCTGGGTTATGATGCCATTGCCCTGACCGACCGCAATACCTTTGCTGGTGTCGTACGTGCTTACCAAGTAGCTAAAGACCGGAACATCCGACTGATCCCAGGTGTACGCCTTGACCTGCTCGATGGTCCAAGTTTGCTGGCCTACCCAACGAATAAAGCTGCTTACGCCCGATTATCCGCGCTGCTCACGCTTGGCAACCTACGTGCTGAAAAAGAAAAATGCCATATCAGTAAGAAGGACGTTTACGACCATGCTAAGGGCAGCTATTTTATCATTATTCCACCCGACAAGATCACGCAGGATTTTGAATTTGAACTCGTTTTCACCCACCACGTTAAAGATTACCGGGCCAATCTACCCAATCTCTATATAGCGGCCACCAAATACTATACGGGCGATGATGCCAAACGCTTGTTCCTTTTAGCGGAGTTGAACATTCCTCTCGTTGCCACCAACGATGTACATTATCACCACGTGTCCAGGCGTGAGCTGCAAGATATTTTGACCTGTATCAGGGAAAAATGCACCATTTTCAATGCGGGTTATAAGCTGCATCAAAATGCCGAACGCCACCTGAAGGAAAAAGTGGAGATGGAGCGCCTGTTTCGCAATTACCCTGAAGCGATCACTAACGCCAGGGTCATTGCGGACGCCTGCCGGTTCGATCTGAAATCACTGAAATACAAATATCCCAGTGAGTTGACCACGGACGGCCGTACACCTCAGCAGCAGTTGGAATATCTGACCTGGAAGGGTGCAAACGCTTACTATATAGATCATGTTCCGGAAAAGGTGATTAATGCCTTAAGGGAAGAACTGGCGATCATTGCAGAACTGGATGTTGCTGATTATTTCTTAACTGTAGAAGATTATGTGACCTGGGCACGGAAACAAAACATCCTTTGCCAGGGGCGCGGTTCAGCCGCCAATTCTGCGGTATGCTTTGTATTGGGAATCACCTCGGTGCCTCCGGATAAATCCAACTTGCTTTTTGCTCGTTTCCTGTCGAAAGAACGCAACGAACCACCGGATATTGATGTAGACTTTGAGCACGAGCGGCGCGAAGAAGTCATCCAGTATATTTATAACCGCTTTGGCCGTGATCGTGCTGCTATTCTGCCAACCGTTTTTACGCTGCACTATAAGGGAGCGGTAAACGATGTAGGCCGGGCCATGGGCCTCTCAGTCGATGTAGTTAAACAGCTTTCGGATGCTTACGGTGATCTGTCGGATGAAGAAATTACTGCCGAGCAGGTTGGCGCTTTAGGGCTGAATCATAAAGATCCGCATTTGATTAAAGTGATAGAACTAACCTCGCTGCTGATCGGTTTTCCCCGTCAGCTCGGCCAACATACCGGAGGCTTTGTCATTACCGATGGTAAACTCAGCGACTTGTGCCCGATTTTTCACGCCCGTATGGAAAACCGCACAAATATCGAATGGAACAAAGATGATATCGATGCGCTCGGTTTTATGAAAGTGGATGTGCTGGCTTTGGGTATGCTGACTTGTATCCGCAAGGCTTTTGATCTGGTGCAAAGCCATTATGGTATTACACTGACCCTGGCCAATATTCCGCCGGATGATCCCAAGGTTTATGAGATGATCACTGCCGCTGATACGCTGGGCGTATTTCAGATCGAAAGCCGAGCGCAAATGTCCATGCTGCCGCGCATGAAACCTACTTGTTTTTATGACCTGGTGATAGAAGTGGCCATCGTGAGGCCTGGTCCTATACAAGGCGACATGGTGCATCCTTACATTCGTCGCCGCAATGGCGAAGAAGCGGTGGATTATCCTTCGGAAGAAATTCGCTCGATCTTGGAACGCACACTGGGCGTTCCGCTTTTTCAAGAGCAAGCGATGGAACTTGCCATTGTTGCCGCCGGATTCACCCCCGGTGAAGCCGACCTGCTCCGCCGCACGATGGCTACCTTTAAGTTCAACGGCATGGTCAGCAAGTTTGAGCATAAGCTGATCAACGGCATGACCTCGCGGGGTTATACTGAGGAATACGCCCGCCGTATTTTTAAGCAGCTCGAAGGCTTCGGCAGTTATGGTTTCCCTGAAAGTCATGCGGCCAGTTTTGCCTTATTGGTTTATGTTTCCTGCTGGCTTAAATTTTACTATCCAGAAATATTCTGCGCGGCATTGCTCAACAGCCAGCCAATGGGCTTTTACCAACCCGCACAAATCGTCCGCAATGCCCGCGAGCACGGCGTTAAAGTGCTGCATCCCGATGTGAACCATTCCCAATGGGACAGCATACTGGAGCCCAAACAAGATCAGTATTTTACGATACGTCTGGGCTTCAGAGAGATCAACGGTATTCGCAAGGAAGAAATGGATAAGCTGGTCGCCGGCAGGATAAATCCTTACACTGAACCACATCAGATCTGCGATGCCGGGGTCACCGTAGCCGCGATGGAAAAATTAGCCAATGCCGATGCTTTTCGCTCAATGGCCCTCGACCGCCGACGTGCGCTCTGGGAAGTTGCTGCCTTGCATGATCGTCCAGTGCAGTTAATGCAGGGCCAGCCCTCAGAAAGCCTTCGTGAACCGGAAGTTAATCTGCCAACGTTAAGGCTTTCCGAACATGTGGTGCAGGATTATGCTACCATCGGCCTGTCAGTCAAAGGCCATCCGCTCAGCTTTATCCGGCACACGCTTGACTTACTGCATATCAAAACGGCCAAAGATGCGAATCAGACCGAAAATAAAATGGTCATTAAAACTGCCGGCCTGATCCTTGTTCGCCAGCGGCCCGGTACGGCAAAAGGTGTTTGCTTCATCACGCTTGAAGACGAAACGGGTACGACCAACCTTGTAGTTTTCCCTAAGTTATTTGACAAATATCGAAAAGAGATCCTGCATGCGAGGCTGCTCATGGTCGAAGGCGTTGTCGAACAGACTCAGGTCACCCACATTATTGTTAAAAGAGTATTTGATATCACGAAACTCTTAGGGGATCTGACCGCTATCCGCAATGAAAAACAGCCCGTGCTCACCCTATCCAGGGCTGACGAAAAAGCCTCGCCATTCATTCCTATGGAAAAACCCCTCAAAACACAGGAGCCAGCAGGCACTTTTCACAAAGGGAGGAGTTTCAAGTAAGCGTAAGTTTGGGAAAAGCATTATCTTAGTTATAAAAATAACCCTTACTCACTCAATGCGTACACTATTGACTACGCTGGTGCTGCTTCTGAGCGTGGCCGCATTCGCACAAAATGATGACCACCGTAAGCTTACTATTCCCGTTATCTTTCATATCATTTACACCGATACCATACCGGATAACGGGATTAGTGACGAAGTGAGGGACAATGGCAACAGTACGACCCGATTAACGAGAGAGAAGCTATTAGCTGAATTGAAAGATCTTGACCAGGACTTTCAGCGAACCAACCCGGATATCGGCGACGTTATACCTGAATTCCAATCGGTCATTGGAAACCCAAATATCCATTTCATTTTGCAGGATGTACGGTATATCAAAACTACGTTGGCAGATATCCGCCAGTCCACAAATTCCACCAAGCTACACGAGTTGAGCCCGGCCGAGCATTCGGAAAGATTTCTTAACGTCTACATCAGTACATTGCGTTTTCGCGGCGGCGGTTCAGAAGGCTATACCAATGTTCCGGTCAATGTACTACCTGCGAATGACGATTATGTAAATCTGAATTATAAGTGGGTCGGCTTGCATTATCGCTTATTGAGCCATGAAGTAGGGCATTGGCTGGGATTATACCACATGAACGACGAGCATCAGCTCAACACTTGCCATATCACGGATATTCCGGTACAAAACAAATTAACAGATATTCCTTGTGTAATTTGTACCAAACCCAGTGTCAGGGTCATCCATAGTCAGCGAAGCCAATTTTCCAAACCCAATACAAACAACTACATGGATTATTCAGGCTGCCGCAGAATGTTCTCATTGCAGCAAGCCGCATACGTGCGCAACCTTATATTCAGATTAAGACCGGCTATCTGGAACGACCAACCAGTTCAAAATTAAATGTGGTTAATTTACAGCCCAATAGGAATCTATGTCTGGCTTAGTAAACTCCTTCGCCAAAAGCCCGGCAGCTTTTAAATAAAGTTCATGGTCTTTCCCAATATCATTGATCGGCTTCGCCAGCCTTGAGAGTTTTAACGATCCCTCCTCACCAAAATTGATCACTTCAACAATGCTTAAACAATCTGGAGGTATCAGTTTGCGCATAATGACAAACTGATATACCATTGCTTTTTCATTATTGGTCTGATTATCCCGATATATTTCTTCAGTTGTAAACTGATTGCTTTCCTGTGATAGCTTAACGACAATGTATCCCTGAGATAGATGAATTTCTGGTATCTGTTCTTCGGCGATAGCGGCCAGTATGCATTCCAGTGGCTCATTGGAAACAAATATTTTACCTCCGCGCCCGAATAAACCCTGGGCTTGAATACTGTCAAGATTCTGTAGCGGGGAAACATGATAGAAGGCAGCTCCTTCTTCCAAAAGAAAGTTTTTCATTATTAGGCCGCAGGATACAGTAAGGATTCGGTTGTATCGAGATAACTCATATCAATCGGTTTTAGTTCTGCGTACTCCAATGGTGTTGCTTCGCGGGTACTCAGGTAATCTTTGGATATCGTACAAAATTCCATATCTTTTGACGGCACCTGTGCCAGCGCCAACTTGGTTAAGCGCTCCTGGCTTGGGTCACCCAACAGCCACTCATAGGCCTGGTCGTCATTCAGGATACTTGGCATTCGTTCTTTTGAATTATGGATCTGTTTCATCACTGAATTTGCCGGGGTTGTTCCCAATGCTGCACAATATACAAGTTCACCGGTATCCGGGTCCAGCCACTGGTTGTACAATCCTGGAAACCAAAAATATTCCTGCTCCTTAAGAGTAACCATGTAAGGATATTTTTCCTTAGCTGCAAGAGGCTGGCCTTTTTTGCCTAACTTTTCTACGTGACGGCTTTCCACGATCCCCGTTGATAGTACCAAACAACGACGTCCTTTTTTCACCGCATCGGCCCACATGGAGGTTTTCCCCTGGTCGTTCGTGAACAAGTTCTCACCTTTGAAATTCATTGTCAGGTAGCTGCGCATAAACTTCATAGCTTCCTCGCGACTGCGGATATATGCGGGTACATAGCCCCAGAAAGATTGTACAATCTCAAAATCGGTTTTATCATCATTCGCGATAGCGATGGCCATCGGCTGGAACATAAAACCATTATGCACACCGACGTTCAGGAAATTGTAATTCCTGACAGCCTTTTCCAAATTTTTTAATCGAATAAACTCGGTGCGGGTAACTTTTTGTCCGTTGTAGTAGCACATAGCTGGTTCCTCCTGTATTCACGAATATACGCAGCAATAACCTTGCCTGCAAATTCCGCTTCCTCCTGACGCCCTTCGGGAAGGGATGTCCAAAATTTACCACCCTCGCTCTCTGAAGCAACAGTAATATTCAGCGCTTTGCGGTGGTTAGAATAGTTGATATGGAAAACTTTCGATGATTTAATGACGTGGGCTGTTACGGAGGCGACATGCCCGTACAGCTCAATATCAAATTCTTTAGGATAGTCACTTTGAATAGCCATAAAGTAAAATTACTAAATAAATTAGTAGAAAAGCAAGAGATGATTAGAATTTTATGCGCTTGTACTGCCCATAATTGCCGTGCTATATAGGTTAGGCTGGCGGCAGCGATAATAAAGCAACACTACATTCACATTTAAAACAATACCTAAAGTTTGGTCAAGGCGAACCCGTTGGTCATTGGGTGGCCGTCTAATATGGAAGATTCCCATAATTTAACTCTACAACGTAGATTTCATGAACTATTTGAGAAACAAAATTTTAAGTAAAAAATAGTAAAGTGATTAAAGAAAAGCATCTTTGACGCTTACTTTAATCACTTTCCGCAAATTGAAGTATATGGACAATAAGCACAATTTTCTGCAAGTTCCGTGTGAAAAAATGGCACTTCAATATTAAAGATTTCCTCTAACTTAGTAGTTAATTGCTCTTCAAAGCCTTTTTTACGGTCTTCCAGGTCTTCCGCCTGTAATAATATTTTTGCTTTGCCTTCTTTAAAAACAGTTCCCTCTTTGTTAATATTTCGTACTACATAAAGGTTCGGTTCAACGGCTGCTTTATTGTGGATTTGTTCATATATATACGTGTAGAAAAGCGTTTGTACCATAGCCTTATTCGTGTTTTTGCTGTCATGTGCAAAGAGGTCATCAAGGGAAGTATAGGCTAATTCATCACTTCCTGTCTTGTAATCGACTATCCGGGTAACACCTTCACGTTGATCTACCCGGTCAATTATACCGTACAAACTAACTTTTTTTGTTTCACCGTTTACCTGAACAGGATAGGAAACGACGTAATCACTTTTGTTTTCAAGCTCAACCAGATAAAACGGAGCGTGTTGTTCGTCATGGTCAAGAATCACGTTAACGTATCGTTCTATAATGGCCAATATTACCAATTGCATGCCTTTAAGCGCTAACTGATCCACGGCGGCAGAAGCATACATGATCTCAATAAAGGATTTTCTACACAAATCAGCGAGGTTCTTCCTATGTGCAGAAATACGTTCACTGGTAATTTGAGGGTTTTTCTGTTTCAATTCCTGGTAAAACTTCTCCATGACTAAATGCAAAATAGAGCCGACACTATTTGCTTCAAGATTTTCCACCAACTTTTCCGGCTCCTTAATCCCCGCTATATACCTGTAAAAGAATTGCATCGGGCAGTTCATATAAGTTGTCAATGCAGTCGCCGATATTTTCTTAGCATAAGGCCCTTCCGTGTCGAGGTATTGATATAATTTGCTTAATACTTCGCCCTCTTTAGCTACATTAACGGTCGTTCGTTGTTCCAGAGCCATATCCTGTATATGGTCGAAATATTTGAAATCGTACCCGCTTTCAAATTCCAACTGACGAAGGAAGCGGCTCGGTTCTCCCGGGTTAATTTCGTCAGGCTGTGCATTATAGACCAGGCTAACAGTTGAAGAACGCTGCAATAAGCGGTAAAACATATAAGCAGAAATGGCATCCTGGTTTTCAGGAACTGGAAGGCCATACACCCTGCGAATGCTGTCGGGAATAAAGCTGTGCCTGCTGCTGCTTTTGGGTAGTACGCCTTCACTGGTGCCTAATATGTACACATGTTCAAAATCAAGCGCACGGCTTTCCAGCAAGCCCATTACCTGCAAGCCTTGTAACGGTTCACCCATCAATGGGACTGAGATGCCCTGAATGGCCTTACGGACCAGTGCAAGTACGAACGAGGAAGAAATGTCGGCCGCAAATGTCGTCAGTCCATCTGATAATCGGTTCAGTTCTTTAAGAAAACTGGTCAACAAATCGCTGTCTGTATGCTTTAAAACACCCTCGGCGGCCTGCCGGTAGAGGATGTTTTCAAATATCTCATACAAGGAGCGGATACTTTCAAGGCCGCTTGGCATCGTTGCGAAAAAAAGCGATGCAAGTTCTCCTGATCCTGTCAACAGGTGTTGCGGTACCTCTACCATTTGACCGTCCAATATCTGTTTTTGAACAGCGCTCCTGATTGTTTCCGGAACCCCTGCCAAGGGATGAGAAAAAAAGCCTTCGGCCTCCCTGTAATAAACGGTATCTTTTCCTTTTACGGCTAACTGATCCTGTACTGTAAGCCAAAGGTCTGCAAGGCCATATATCCCAGAGGCCATTAATGGATAGCCCATAGTGACATTAACAGGAATGGGTTTGTCGCTATCATCCGGAAAGAACGAGGGAATGGTCTGCAACACCGGAAAAAGCAGTTGTTCATCTGCAAGTATTACAGCGATTTTTCCAGTATGGTCCTCTTGTTTAAGTAGTGGATAATGATCATTAAGTGAAGTTTGCAAGATCTTCGCTTGTGCCGTACGACCTTGCGTTCGGTAAACATTGATTGTTTTCGGATTGCTTTGTATGTAGGATTTATCCTCACCAAGGGCATTTTTAAGTCCCGCTTTCACAATGTTGTCTCTTAAAAAGAACCCTGATTCCTGAATGGGATCATTCATATAATACGAGTCCGTATCAAAATAGAGTAAGGCTTTACCGCTGTCCTGCCATCGCTTAAAAACAATGGACTCGGCTTTGCTCAAGGCATTAAACCCAACTAACGCGATTTGCTGATAGGCGGTCGTGAAATCAGGAATGTCCGCATTCTGTTCCGACAATTTTCTATATATCTGTCCGCGTGTCGAAAAGCCCTGATTATTCAGCGCCTGATGAAATCCGTTATATAGATTTGGCATACGTCGCCACATGCGAATGAACTGCTCCTGCTGTGCTTGTTGCTTACCGGCGGAGAATGATGCCCAAAATTGCTCCAGGAACGCTTGCTGCTCACCGGTCAAGTGTTGAAACTGATGCTGGATGACAGCGATATCTTCTAACTCCGAAAAAAGCTCTTCTGCTGCAACGACTTCCGTGTCGATCTGTTCAAAATCGTTCAGTATGGTTTGGGAAGTGCTATAAAAGGCGTCCGGTCGAATTGGTTGTATCCCTTCCTGTTCCAACAACAGGTTATATTGCTGAAATAATGTAAAGAACTGAATGTAATGATCTGCTACCTGTGTCGAGGATGACAACGAAAGGAACTCCTGAATGGTAAAGAACGAGGGGCTCCAAAACGGTTTGCCGATGATACGGGCCAGATGCTGTTGCATATAAGAGACCGGCCGTTTGTTATTGAATATAACGGCGGTATCTTTTAACTGATCACCTAAGCGATTATAAAGGTCTTGCGCGACTTCCTGTAAAAATGTATTCATGATCAAATAGCTTTAAGAGTGCCGCTCAGGGCATAGAACAGATAAGTATCCACATGCTGATAACCCATGCCAAGTAAAAGTTCTTTGTACCCTTTTACCTGGCGAATATGTGATGGTTCTTCACTTTGAGTGAATTTGTAATCAATGACCGTCACTTTATCTCCCAAAACCAGTACTTTGTCCGGTCTGTAGCTTTGCCCTGAAGGTGCAATGATGCTTTTCTCATTTAAAACTTGTCCACCACCATTTAACAGTACTGTTAACTCCGGATGATTAATTACCTGTATAACACGGTCATTGAAATATTCGACCTCTTCTTTACGCAGGTATCCTTCCAGTACCATTCTTTTAAGCACTTTCTCTAAATCAGCGGCGCTGTCGGCACGCGAAAGTACCTCATGCAATATGGCGCCTTCACGTAATGCAATGTTCCGAGAGAGCAGGTCTGCCTCCGCGTTCTCCTGGTCAGCAGTTAATACATCACTTAACCTATCGGACAGTGGATACCAAGCTAATTTTACTAAAAAGCGTTTCGTGTCATCTGTTGTGTCGTTCGGGCCTTCAACCTTGTTCACCGCATCGTCCAGTAACAAGTGGTCATCATCTATAAAATATTGAGAGAAATCCGGAAAGAGCTTCAATACACTGACCAACAGGTCTCCAACATCTGTGATTTTCCCTGTTGTAGTTCTTTTACCTTGTGAAACGATAAAGAGGTGCTCTTTGGTCCGCGTAGTCGCCACATACAGCATATTGAGTGCATCCATGTAATTGAAAAGCAGTTCCTCAAAGTAAGACTTTGCCGCGGACGAGTTGGCCAAAGATTTTTTATAACGCACCGGTATGCTTTGCAGCCCTTCGTAAACAGTGCCTAATGACGGTACCCAGAATACTGATCCGGCTCGCCCGTCAACTGCCCATCCGCAAAAAGGCAATAGAACTGCTCTAAAAGCAAGGCCTTTTGATTTATGTATTGTGATGACCTGTACAGCCTCTGAATGTTCAGACGAAGGTAACGCCTTTTTTGCGCCTTCGTCCTCCCACCATTGAAGGAAGGCGCTAAGGCCTTTTTCTCCCTGGCTTGCAAAATTCCCTGCCAGGTCACGAAAGGCCAGTAAATAAGCAAGGTGGCGCGACTGGGCAGGCCGATCCAGTCCGTAGGCCGCGATCAATTTTTCGACCAGTTCAGGTAAGGGTGCTTGTAACCAGCCCCGCCAATTATTACATAGGTCAGCGGGCAAAACATAGTTGAGGTCTTCCAGTGCTTTGTTTTCCAGCCCGAACAAGTTTTCAGGTAAAAAAACTGTGCCATTGATCTTCGCAAACAAACTTATACAGGTAGCTTTATAGATGGCCGTATTTTTCGGTAACCCTTCCATGCTTCGCATGGTGTCGATCAATAGTTTTACCGCGGTATTACCGGCGATCAGTAATGCTTCGCCTGATATGACGGGTATCGCTGCCGCCATAAGCGCTTCCACCGCCTGTACCGCCTCATTATTAGAACGTACCAGGATACAGATATCTCCAAATACGTACCCTTTTTCAGCCACGAGCCGCTTGATCTCTGTAATACTCCGCTCTAAGGCCGCTATGCGGAAGGTCTCTGCTTTGAGGTCATTGCCTTGGTCGTCAGTTCTGAGCACATTGAAGCTTATGCAGCCGCCCTTTAACGTCTTCTCATGGGTAGATTGTTTTGCCTGGCTATATACGCTTGGTATGATCTGGTCATTGCCTTGCTCTGTCCACCACTGTTTTACGATATTACCAGCCTCTTCGTCTACTTTAGCATTTAACTGTTGCTGCAATGCCAACGGTGCGAACTCGAAAAGCAAGTTATTAAACCTGACAATGTTCTCAGTGCTTCGGTAGTTGGCGTCCAAATTATCGTCAACAATGTATGCTTCGCCTATATCAGCCTTAGCGCGCTGATGGAGGATGTTCCAGTCCCCGTTACGCCAACGGTAGATCGACTGCTTTACATCGCCAACGATCAAATGATCCACCAGATCTCCGGTAGCCTCTGCCATAGCGTTCGTCAATAATGGCTTAAAATTGGCCCATTGACTACCGGAAGTGTCTTGGAACTCGTCAAACAAAAAATGGTGATAGCGACTACCTATCTTTTCCCAGATGAATGACGGATTGCTATCATCGGCCCCAGTAATTCCCTGAAGCAGGTTTTGGGCATCGCTGATCAATAACGTTCCGCTTTCCTGACGATAAGCTTTCAACAGGTTGGCCATTTCCTGCATCAATCGCAGATAATATAAGTTCTCGTTGACGGCGCTCGCTAATGTATATTCAGGCAGACCATCGATGTAGGTCTGGTAAAGGTCATTAAGTACCGGATTAAGCTGTTGGTATAATGCATCACTATTTCCAGGCTTGAACCATTCATCTACGTCATCAATTAGCTTTTCCAGTTTCTCGATTTTTGCAAAGTCGCCATCGGCGATCTTGGGTATATTAGTCAGTGGCGATCTTGACATACCCTTTAAAGACTTAGAATCGGTACCGTCAAATATATTTGCCGCTCGCTGCGCAATCTTTGTTAAAGTTTCTTCGAAGTCCATTATAGCCGACTTAGTGACGGATTGATATTCGCTAAAAAGCGTGTCAATATCTTTTTCAGCCAACAGTTCTTGCATGGCCTTTTCGAACGGCTGGTACCGTTCTTTGAATATCTCGCCCGCTAAGTCAGTGAGTGCATGATGATAGTTCCAACTTTTATTGCTGTCGATACGTTCCAACGCTAGATTAATGATCCATTGCAGCAGATTGGGATTATTTTCCAATTGTGCATTAAGCCGGTCGGCTAAATCGTTCTTGACCTTCTCGAAATTCATCTCCAAAGCATAGCCGGAATCAAGGCCCAGCTCAAATGCAAATCCCCTGATCACTTTTTGCACGAACCCATCAATCGTGCTGACGGAAAACCTGCCGTAATCATGCAAAATTTTACGGTATATCTTTTCAGCCTGCGCCTGTAGACTATCAGGGTTAAGCGCGGGATGTGATGAAAGGATAATGTCACGAATATTGTTGACTTCTTTTTTACCTTCAGCCAGCGCCGATAGGACGTCCAGTATGCGGGTCTTCATCTCTTCGGTCGCCTTATTCGTAAATGTGACCGCCAATATTTCCCGGTAACGTGAATCTTTAGCGAATAATAATGTTAAATAATGTACGGTTAGGCTAAATGTTTTGCCTGATCCTGCGGACGCCTGAAGTATTTTTAAAGGTTTTGGCATAATATCACCATGCTATTGAATATAAAGGACAATGCAAGTTGCACTTAAAATACGGTATTTTAATTAACAATAAGTATGTATAACTTGCATTCCGTTAACCTTATTTCTTAAATGCTAGATCAATCATTTTCATTAAAAAACTTTAGGACGATTTTTGAAATCGAAAATAGAAAAGGAAGGTTCGAAAAAAGCTTTTTTAGCGACGAATACTTAGATCTAACTGGCGAATTGAACCGGGAAAAGGAAAAGCGCGATAAATTGATAGCTATCGAAAGCTATGATGACGATTATAAATTGACCCAACTCAAAATAGTGGAGTTAACTAAAACTCGTGAGGATCTTTTAGATACAGAATTCCTTTCTTGTAGTAAACAGGTGAATGAACCCGGATTTGGATTTGTTCTTAATCGTTTTTTTGACTTAGATACGGCAAATTATGTTTATTCAGTAAATAAAGATAAAACTTCATTTTTCACAATGAAGCAATTGCAATATAATATTTATAGAAGCTTTAAAGTTAAGCAAACAGATCGCCATAGTATCGTAAAACAGGTAAAAGCCATTTTGCAGGACAATATGCCCAAATATATAGTCCGCACGGATATAAAAAAATTTTACGAAAGTGTCCCCCAGACAAAAATGTTTGAGTTGCTTGAGGGTAACCAATTGTTAAGCCCTAAATCCAATGCGCTTATTAAGAATATAGTCCACCATTTCAATGATCTTAGTGGGCAACTTGCCTTACCCAAAGAACAAAGAAAAGGCTTACCAAGAGGCGCTGGAGTAAGTGCTTATCTTTCCGAATTGTATATGCGAACAATTGATTCACAGATCAACAAGCTTGACAATTTAATATTTTATGGAAGATATGTAGATGATATAATCGCAATTTTTACTCCAGAAGCCAAAAAAGGCTCATCTTACTATCTTAACAAAATTGAGGAAATTGTAGTTAATGAAGGCCTAAAACTTAATAAAACTGCCACTCCTTCTAAATCGTATCAAATCGATTCTTACGAAAGCAATGTAGCTTCAGCTATTAATTTTCTAGGGTATGTTTTCAAGATAGAAAACAAACGTTATAAAGACATTTACCTCTCAACTAATAAGATACATAAATATGAACATAGATTAGAAGCAACTTTTAATAGCTATTTAAAAGACTGTAATCATAATTATTTAGAGGCCAAGAAATTACTTATTCATCGATTAAATTACCTAACAAAAAATACCCGATTATTAAGACCCAAAAAGGGCTTAGTAGGTATTTACTATTCTAATAGTTTACTTGAAAAGAATAGCACTTGTTTAGATAAATTAAATGATATTCTTTATAAATTAATAGATACAAAGTTGCCAGCTACAATTTTTCCTGAACTTAACCAAAGATTGAAAAGGTTTTGTTTTAAAAAGGGTTTTATCAATAAGCTTTTTTTTAATGTGGATTCAAAAAGGAAAAGTGTGCCCGACCCTCGACCGGCGAAGTTAAAACTCATAAAGTCATCTAATAATTTTGAAAGAATTGTAGCTGCTTGGAAATAATGAAGAAGAAAATCAAGAAACCAATTAAGTACACAATAAATAGGATCATTTTATCGGATACTTTACCTTACGAAACACCGCTAACTTTTTCAAATCGCCATTTATATAATTTTTTAAATAATAACAGTGTTTGCCTTTCTGGTTCAGAAAAAAAGGATAATACACAACGAATTGAATTTAAGGGGGCACAGGACCTCGATTTAATTTATATTCTAAAATTGCTATTTCAGGCTAGCGATGCAGTGATTCAAACCGAAATAAAGTTTGATTCAATTTTGAGTTTTGGGAATGCCATTAATGAGATAATTCGCGTAAAAGGGTGGACTTGTTTTTCTTTTGAGTTTGAACCCACACCTATCTTGAAAATTAAGAATAAGAAAGAATTTAAAGAGTTATTAAATGAAGACTTTTTGAAAAGTGAACTTAAAAAAGTTAACGACAGCCCTCTTAGACACCATTCAGCAAGCACTCTAAATGTAAATAAGATTTTAGGTTCACTACTAAATAAACATTGTTTTACTCACTTAGAAATTGAAAAGCTTAGCTTAAGTTGCTCAGGGGATCATGCTGCGTTTTCATTTTTTAAGGACTTCCATGTTATTACGAAGAGTTGGCTTACCATAAAAGATGCGCGAAAAATGCCTTTTCATTACAGGATTGCTCATAAGGATAGTGATTACAGAGAGTTAGCTATACCCCATCCCAAGAGTCAATTGGAAGTAGTTGCGTTTTATAAAGATTACAAGGAACTCATATTATACTATTGTAACCAAAGTTCTTTTACGATTAGAAAACCGGATAAAGTGGCTTCCTTTATTTTTATGAATGACAACTTACATCAACAAAAAAAAGGTGATAGTATTGATTTTGTAGAAGTTAACAATAGGGAATATGAAACCTTGAAGACCTTTTTTACATACAAGAAATATCCGAATATCCACAGGTTTTACGAAGACTACAAATACCATCGTGCCGAAAAGAAGTACAATATGATGTACAAATTTGATATTTCTAAATGTTTCGACAGTATTTATACTCACTCAGTGGTGTGGGCACTTTACGATAAAAATCACATTAAAGATAACATCCCATCTTCTTTGCGGACGTTCCCTGGTCAGTTTGACATCTTAATGCAAAATGCAAATTTTGGTGAAACTAATGGAATCTTAATTGGACCTGAATTTTCCCGAATATTCTCTGAACTAATTCTTCAGAGCATTGACAAAGAGATCGAAAAGGAATTGAGAATTAAGGATAGACTACTTTTCAAAACTGATTACGAGGTATATCGGTACGTTGATGATTACTTCATTTTCTATAATGTCGAAAGTACTAAAGATAGAATCTTGGATTGTTTCAAAGTGCATTTGAAAACATTTAAAATGGCTATTTCCGAAAGCAAAAGTAAATTATATCAAAAACCCCTAATTACGGAGTTGACCATCGCCAAGGATAAAATTATTCATTTATTTGAAAATGAAATAAAATTCAGTATAAAAGAGGAGGAAGAAGATTCGATTTTTTGCACAATAAACGCAAGGTGTAATTCAAATAACCTAATAACCAAGTTGAAGATTATCCTTAGTGAATCTGACGTTAAATATAAGGATATTATGAACTTCACTTTAGCGTTAATAACTAAAAGGGTTGAAAAATGCATAACAGATTTCGGAGCTTACTATCAAGGTTTAACACGTCAGGAATTCAAAAGCGCTAGCGACGCGGAACAATATCCTTTTTCACTAAATGACTTAAATAAAAAGCTTAAGCAAGAAACTCAATACACTCATCATATTCTGGAGTTATTAGATTTTACTTTTTTTATATATGCAGTGAACCCAAGAGTCAATTTTACCATACGCCTATGCCATCTCCTTTCAGGATTGATAGCTGACTTTAAAGGTGATGTGAAATTTTTTACCGGAGGTTATAAAAACCCGGTCAGAAAAACTGGTAAAATATTCACACAACCTAATCCAAAATTTCTTTCCTCAAATAAAGAACTTGTTCTTAAAAAGATATCAGATGAGGTTAGGTTGGTATTGGAAAAAAACAAGGTCCAAGAATACGCTCAAATTGAGTCGTTATATTTATTAATAATTTTACAAGAATTAGGAAAAGAATTCCGGGTGGCGGAAAATCTGCTAGTTAAATACTTTGATTTGAAAGAGGACGAAAGCGATGGACTTTTGCATTTTAAAAACCAACCCAACTATTTCGTTATTACTGTTCTTCTGTTTTATATAAGAGATGCTAAACCTTATTTAAATTTAAGAAATGCGCTTAAAGAAGCTATATTAGCGAGAATTACCGCTGAATCCAAAAGCAAAAATAGAAGCACGGAGTGCATCCTTTTGCTGTTTGATTTAGTTGTATGTCCATATCTTGATACGAAGTTCAAAAGAGAACTTTTAACTAAATTCGAGATCAAAGACCTTGTAAAACAAAATGCAGTACTAAATTTTTATAATAGACAAAAATACTGGTTTACTAAATGGGATAATTTTAATTTCCAGGAAGAAATTACTTCTAAAGTGGCGCACGAGCCATATTAATTTATTGATATTGAGAAAGACACCAATCAAATCCAAGGAATTTAGGTTCCACACACCAGTCTTTCTTTAGCACTCAAAAGGTGCCCCGTAAAAAGGAAAAAGTAACCAAATGATTGGTAGGTTACTTTTTAAAATCTTCTTACAATACTTCCCATAATAAAAATTGCAGTTTAATTAAATTACCTGAACGATCCTTATTTGTGTTTAGCAATCATAAGGACTGAATAAAGCATTTTCTGAATATTTAAATTACATTTGAATTGGGTAATTAATGTAATCCTAATCTTTTTTAATGACTGCTTTCAATCAAATACTTGATAAATACCGCAAAATTTCTTTTTCAGAACGTGATAAGGGTGATCGCTTTGAACGGCTTATGCAAGCCTATCTTAAAACTGACCCCCGATATAGTTATCGGTTCAAAAAGGTCTGGTTATGGAATGAATTTCCAGGAAAGAAAGACTTTGGCGGAACTGACACAGGGATAGATATTGTTGCTAAAACAATGGAAGGGGATTATTGGGCGATTCAATGTAAGTGCTATGCAGAAGGCTCAACTATTGACAAACCTGCAATTGACGGATTTCTATCAACATCAAGCAGGCATTTCAAAAATGATGACTTAAAAACCGTTGGTTTTTCGCATCGGTTATGGATTGAAACGACGGGAAAAAGATGGGGTAGTAATGCTGAAGAAGCAATAAAAAATCAGCATCCACCATTTACAAGATTAAATTTACTCGAACTTCAGGAAGCAAAGGTTGATTGGGAAAAATTAGAAAGTGGCGTGCATGGAGAATTATCACGCACCAAAAAGAAAACTATCCGACAGCATCAAAAAAACGCTTTAGAAAAAACAAACGATGTGTTTAAGACAGCCGATCGCGGCAAGTTGATAATGGCCTGCGGTACTGGCAAAACATTCACATCATTACGAATCGCCGAAAATGAGACCAATGGTAAGGGCCTGATTTTATTCTTGGTGCCATCTATTGCTTTATTGGGTCAGACTTTAGATGAATGGACAACAGAAGCTAATGAACCGATTAATCCAATTTGTATATGTTCAGACCCCGAGATAACAAAAAAGAAAACGAAAAATCAAGATACAGAAAATTTTAGTGTAATTGATTTGGCATTGCCTGCCTCAACTAATGTAAATGATATTATCTCACAGTTTAGGCACATACAATCTGATGGGCATCCAGGAATGACTGTGGTTTTTTCTACATATCAATCCATAGAAGTAATTGCTAAGGCACAAAAGGAATTGTTGAAGCAAAATTTAGGTATAGGAGTTTTTGATTTGATCATTTGTGACGAAGCCCATAGAACTACTGGCGTTTCGATAGCTGGTGAAGATGAATCGGCTTTTACAAAAGTTCATGATAATAGTTTTATACAAGCCAAAAAGCGGCTGTATATGACTGCTACGCCACGTTTGTATAGTGACGATACTAAAAGTAAGGCTGCACAAGCTGACGCTATACTTTGTTCAATGGATGATCCATCATTATATGGCGACGAGATTTATCGAATAGGATTTGGTGAGGCAGTAAGTCTTGGACTGCTTACTGATTATAAAGTTTTGATATTGACGCTTAGCGACGCCGATGTACCTCCTGCCGTTCAAAAAATGATATCCGACGATCAAAGTGAAATTAATGCAGATGATGCCTCAAAATTGATTGGATGTATTAATGCGTTGTCAAAGCAGATTTTAGGCGACGCGGGAATTTTGGAGGCTAATGACCCTGATCCGATGCGCCGTGCGGTAGCTTTTTGCCCCAGCATTGCAGCTTCAAAGAAAATAACATCTACTTATAATAATGCCACAGAAGCATATATAAGTTCCCTTCCCGCTGATAAAAGAGATAGCATGGTTTCCGTTTCCGCACAACATATTGACGGAACTATGTCGGCACCTGAAAGGAATGAACTACTGGGCTGGTTAAAAGCTGAAACAGAAGATAATGAATGCAGAATCTTGACAAATGTTCGTTGTTTAAGTGAAGGTGTTGACGTGCCTTCATTGGATGCCGTTATGTTCCTATCGGCCAGAAATTCACAAGTAGATGTGGTTCAATCTGTAGGAAGAGTAATGCGACTATCTCCTGGCACCAAAAAAAAATATGGCTATATCATAATACCAGTAGTAGTGCCATCTAATATCGAAGCTGACAAAGCACTGGACGATAATGAGAGATACAAAGTAGTTTGGACTGTATTAAATGCACTTCGGGCGCATGATGACCGATTTAATGCTACGGTTAATAAGATTGAACTTAATAAATCAAGACCTGAACAAATATTAGTGGGGCGGCCAGAAACGTCTTTCGAAAATGGTGACCCTGTTGCTGGCGCTGAAGAAAGCAACATCAAAGCAAATAATGAAATAAAGAATCAGCTCGCACTACAATTTGAACAATTACAAAATGTGGTATTTGCCCGTATGGTTCAAAAAGTTGGAAATAGACTTTATTGGGAACAGTGGGCAACAAGCGTAGCTGAAATTGCTGAACGACAAATTGAACGAATAACAAGATTAATTAAAGAAGACACTGAACACCATGAGGCATTTTCCGATTTTTTGAATGGGTTGCAAAAAAATATAAATCCCTCTATTTCTCAAGAGCAGGCTATCGAAATGTTGTCACAACATATTATAACAAAACCTGTTTTTGAAGCCCTTTTCGAGGGATATTCATTTGTCAAGAATAATCCAATATCTATTTCGATGCAGTCTATGATAGATTTACTTGAAGGTCAAGCTATTGAAAAGGATACTGAAACATTACAGAAATTTTATGATTCGGTAAAAATGAAAGCTCAAGGCATCGATAATGCAGAGGGAAAACAACGCATAATTATTGAATTATATGATAAATTCTTTAAAACAGCTTTCCCTAAAATGGTTGAGCAATTAGGAATTGTATATACCCCGGTGGAAGTCGTCGATTTCATAATTCATTCAGTGAACGACGTTTTAAAAAAGGAGTTTAGTTGTACTTTAAGCGATGAGAATATTCACATACTTGATCCATTTACTGGCACCGGTACTTTTATTACAAGACTTTTACAAAGCGGCTTAATTTCAAAAAATGATCTTGAGCGAAAATATTCCCAAGAAATATTTGCCAATGAAATCGTTTTACTTGCATATTATATCGCTGCTGTAAATATTGAAAATGCTTATCATGATGCTATCAAGGATACAGAATATAAAGCTTTCGAAGGAATTTGTTTGACAGATACTTTCCAATTAGGTGAAATCGACAGTAACTATAAGTTACATAAAGATATGTTTCCTCAAAATTCAGAAAGGGTCATAAAACAACGTAACGCGCCTTTAAGAGTAATAATTGGCAATCCCCCTTACTCGGTTGGGCAAAAATCGGCCAATGATAATGCTCAAAATCAAAAGTATAAGAATTTAGATTCGAGGGTTGAACTAACTTATGCTCGCAATAGTTCAGCTACTTCAGTAAAATCATTATATGACCCTTATATAAAAGCATTTCGTTGGGGATCTGACCGTTTAGATACTGAAAATGGAGGCATTATTTGTTTTGTATCTAATGGCGCTTGGTTGGAAGGAAGTAGCACTGATGGTTTCAGGAAAAGCTTAGAATTGGAATTTTCTTCTATTTATGTTTTTGATTTAAGGGGAAATCAACGTACAAGTGGTGAATTGTCAAGGAAAGAAGGTGGAAAAATTTTCGGTTCGGGCTCCCGCACACCTATTTCTATTACGCTTTTAGTGAAAAAACCTCCATCTAAAGAGGAAAAGGCAAAAATCTATTATCATGATATTGGCGATTATTTGAACCGGGATGAAAAACTGGCAATAGTTAGTAAAAATAAGTCTGTCTTAAACGGGCTTATGAATTGGGTGTTACTTGCTCCAAATGAACAAGGAGACTGGTTAGGTCAGCGAACAAATTTGTTTGAAACATTTATACCTTTAGAACCCAATAAAAAATTTGCTGCTAATTCACAATCCTTTTTTGTAGTAAATTCATTAGGGATTAATTCAAATCGCGATTCTTGGGTTTATAACTCTTCGCGTAACGAGTTGAGATCGACAATGGAGGGAATGGTGAACTTTTACAATTCCAAAGTAGAAGAGTTTCTGTCTGGCGATGATTCAAATATCATTGATGTATCGAAATTTTCGGAAGGCAACGAGACTAAAATAAAATGGTCGAGTAGTTTGATTTCAACGTTAGAAAAGGGACAAAAAGCTGTATTTGAACCACAGAAAATAACAACGATATCATACCGGCCATATGTAAAACAAATGCTTTATTCCGGTGATAAAATGATACATCGGAGAGGTCAGTTTAAGGACTTTTTCCCCACCCCTGATACTGTTAATAGGGTAATATCGCTTACAGGTATTGGCGGCACAAAAGACTTTTCAGCAATCATTTCCGATACTTTCATTGATATACAATTACAATTTAATGGTCAATCTTTCCCATTGTATTATTTTGAAGAACGTAAAATACAAAATCCAGGATTATTTGATGATAAGGGCACAAATGAATATATCAAACATGATGGCTTAACCGATTTCATATTGGAACGGGCTCGCGATATGTACGGTAAAACAGTAACTAAGGAAGATATTTTCTATTATGTGTATGGATTATTAAACTATCCTGGTTATAAATCTTTTTTTGCAAATGATTTGAGAAAGACATTACCTCACTTACCTTTAATGGAGGATGTAAGGAACTTTTGGAAATTCAGCAAAGTTGGCCGCGAATTGGCGGATCTGCATGTAAATTATGAAACAGTGCCGGCATTCAATGGTGTGATAATTACTGGTGTTGAAAGTGGATTTTTCAAAGTTGAAAAGATGCGTTTCCCTAAGAAAGGTCAAAGGGACACAATTTTATTTAATAGCAAAATAACTATATCAAATATTCCAGATGAAGCTTACGATTATATCGTGAATGGCAAAAGTGCTATAGAATGGATAATGGAAAGATATCAAGTCACAACACATAAAGAAAGCGGTATAAGAAACGATCCTAATAATTGGGCAATTGAAGTATCTAACCCAAGGTATATTTTGGATCTTTTATTAAGCATAATAAATGTGAGTGTACAAACAGTTGAAATTGTTGATTCACTTCCAAAAGTTAAATTTGAATAATCAAGTTACACATATATTATTTTTTGAATAAAATTGAATGCAACCCGATTTGTATGATAAGCTATTAAAAAGGTAAATCATCATCTAAATCAACTGGCGGAAATAATTTATTGATTAGTGCTTCATTTCTTCTATTTGCACGCTTGAGCAACGTAGAATATTTTAGTACTTCCGTATACAATGAGCCATCAAATTTTTTGAATTCACCAAGAATCCGTTTTGAGGGTCTAAATGCGTATTCAAAATGCGCGGAATCTAAAAAATCCGAATCTTTAAATTTAATATCCAAAGGTTCCAATGTTTCTCCAATTAAATAACCATAAAAAGTTTTAAATGGAAATTCATCTTTTGTTAAATTAAGGATTAATGATGCATAATAATTTATTTCGGCAAGATGATCCGAAATATTAGTGCCAGGTGTCTTAAACTCCAAAATGATACATTTTTCTTCAGCTGGAAATAATAATACATCAGGACGTTTACTTAACCTTTTTTCTCTATTGGAATTTACAAATGCTTCTTCCTGATCCGTCAGGACATCCTTAAAAATCTTTTCCCCATCAATCGTTACATTTTTCAATTCCGATTCCGACACACCTTTATAGAGAATAAAATCTTCATTAAGTATCCATAAGTCACTTTGCTCAGCAGAACCTGCACCTTGTGTAAATAAAATATTATGCAATAGCTTTTCATCCTCATTTCTGCCGGATTGTTGCATAAGTAAATTCCGATTTAAAACTTGCTTAAAAAGCTCTAATACGAGTTTTCTTCTCGCTACGTAATGGGTCAAGGCCGCACGATTTTGATGCGGAATTTCTTTAACAAGTTTATTAACTATACGGTTTAAATCGTTGTCATAATCTGCAATAGTTGGGTTAAGAGTGGAAAGTTGATCAAATTGCTTTTTCAATTCCGCATCACCTTTAGCTGCTAATTTCGATTCATGTACATAAACCTTTTCTAAAATTTTCTCCTCGCTATCATTAATTGATATATTGAGGCTATGCAAAAACTCGTCATTTAAAAGAAACATCTCTCTGAGTTCTGACAAACGCTTTACTTTTTCTTCTGCCTTAGAAGCAAATGCACTATACATACCTACAATAGTTTCATTAGCTTGATTTTCAATATCATCTAAAAAAATAACATCTTCATCAAAAAGGGAAAGATCCTCTTTTCGTCGTGGAATCCGTAGCTTACCCCTCGTATCACTATCGCGTTCATTAATATAAGGACTGGAAATCAAAAACAGGAAACGACTATTATCTAAATAATCATCTGGACCCAATATGCTCAGTGTAACCTTAAAATCTTTCTCCTCGACAATTTCGCCTTTACTCGTTAGTGTCATTATGTTTTTTGACAGTTTCGCTTTATTAATCTTAAAAGCTTCAATCGTGAAATTTTCAGTCCTATCAGTTATATGAAGATTATCACTTTTGGGATTTTTATAATTTAACGAAAATGATTGCTGTGAATCAACCGCGGGAATATCTTCTGAAGTTATATAAATGGTTTCTTCGAGAACATCACCTTTATAAGCTTCAAAGCTAATCTGAGGTAACACATCCCTGTGGGCGCAAAAATACTGAATGTATCTGCTCAGAATTACCTCCTTGTAATTGCCTAACGACATATTATATGACACCTTATCCTTTTCGGTTAACAGATTCCCAAGGGTAAGCGCTGTGTGTGAAAAGGTATCCGTGCTATCATTATAACTATCTAAATACGCTATAGCATTTTCTTTTAAAAATGGCGCACTTTTACTTAAATGGAACTTTCTTTCTTTAAACTCATTTCCATTTTTGAATACGCTAACATAACTCACAGTTGAAAAAGAATGAATTAATTGTAGTCTTCCAGAGCCTCTATTTTGAAATCCTTTTCGTGTATCTTTAAAAGTCAAAAAACGCTTAAATTCATTGTCATTAAATCCTATACCGGTATCTTCTATTATAAGTTTGCTCATAAACTTTTCATCAAACATATCGGGTTCATAAAAAACCTTTACGATAATGCGATGTCTTGTGGAATCACCTTTTAATAAAGCGATAGCCTCCAATGAATTAGTGAATGCCTCAAATAACGGTTGTAATGCAATGCCACTTTTACCTACCTCTGAAAGGACGGCAGGATAATAAAGCCCATCATTAACTAGATAACCCGTTTTATTTAACTCCATATCACAATTTTCAAGCCTTTAAAGATAGGAATTTAGGGCATTTTTTTAAGATAATCAAGCATGATATGTAGAACCGATTTCGGGACATAACCCGCCTTCCAGCTTTTTTCAGAAATCGAAGGGGTGAATTGCCTTTACAGCAATTTATTTTTCAAGCTATTTAACGAATTCCGATTTGAACGCCATCGCGCCTAATCCCTCAATCTTGCAGTCAATGTTGCGGTACCTGTCCACTAAGCGGATGTTTTTAACTTTCGTGCCGGCTTTAATAGTTTGTGAACTGGCTTTTACAGAAGGGGATTAAAAAAAAATCCCGAGCACTCGCTGCCAGGGATTTTTAACCTAAACCTTATCACAAAGTCAAGTGTTACCTTGACTGTAAATAGTTTTCTAATGTACGTTAAATAACCACTTATCAAATTTAAGAAATATGGAAAAGCTGCCCTATTCTGTCTTTTATCAATCTCCTGATGGTTTTTTTGTTTGTCGAACCGACTTCAAGGACTTGGAGCAAGCCGATGATTTTATAGCCTCCAGTATATTTATATATGACGGTGCTAAATTTCATTTTATTCTTAAAGATGGCAAATCACTTATTAAGGGTGATCCAATACAACGCACTGAAAAATTTTATTCAGATTCAATGAAGTTTGCAGTGGAGATACCTTTGTCGAGTTTAATCAAATCTTCTTAAACAAAATGCCACTTGGTTTTATTGTTATGCCCTTGCAATTCATGATAGATTTAAACTTTACTTCATCACGATTAAAAATGCGGCCAAATTATTTTTTGAATTGCATATTGGTATTCTTATATTTGAATTGGGATTAGTGAACGATTCTTAAATCGTCCCAAATCGTGTCAAAATATCTGGTGCCCAAAATGGTGCCCTGTTTTGATTTAAAATTAAGAAAAGTGCTTTTCAAGCATCTAAAGACATATTTTTCAGTTCCCAGCAGGATCACATAATATCCCAGCGGGATCACGGGAGAGCAAAAAATACCAGAAGTTCTCATCTGTTTTTAGGTCAAAAGGCGCATGAAAATGCGCCTTTTCTGTTTAAAACTAAAGGTAAAAGCACATCGTTTGCGTTACTTGACTAAAACATCTCAAGCTGTGCTATAATTTTGTTACGCATCAGTATTTGAGATTTTGTTCAGCACGAAATTTCCTAAAACCAGGCAGTCCATTTCCGTACCTATAAAATCAAGGTATGCATCCTGTGGGGTACAAACAACCGGTTCGCCCCTGACGTTAAATGATGTATTGATGAGCAGGCCATACCCTGTTAGTTTTTTAAAGCTCTTGATCAGTTGCCAAAATCTTGGATTTGCTTCCTTGCTTACAGTTTGTACCCTTGCTGAATTGTCGACATGTGTAACTGACTGAATGCTTGATCGTATTTGATACAATCGGTCATAAAGGCCCATCTGTTCATAATTATCAGGCCGTTCTTTTAACAAGTCAGCTTTTACCTGGTCGACAAAAAGCATATAAGGCGACGCTGTAGCTGTTTCAAAATATCTATCAGCATCCTCCTGCAAAACGCTTGGAGCAAAGGGCCTGAATTCTTCCCTCGCCTTTATTTTTACATTTATGATCATTTGCATTACCGGATTTCCCGGATCACCAAGAATACTGCGATTACCTAAAGCACGGGGACCGAATTCCATTCGTCCCTGGAACCAACCGACAACACATCCATCGGCAATTTTCTTACTTACAACGTTCGCCAGCTCTTCAAAATTTTCATAATACTTATATGCTGCATTATATTTACGCATCACGTTCAATATCTGCCTGTCATCGTACTGCGGGCCCAGGTATGCATTTTTCATCCCGTCAAAATTTCCGGTTTGCTGTTTTTCAAACCCGTACCAAATATGATATGCCGCCAAAGCCGCACCTAACGATCCCCCGGCATCGCCTGCCGCAGGCTGGATCCATATATTTTCAAAGACCCCGGCCTTAGCAACTTTGCTGTTTGCCACACAATTTAAGGCCACTCCGCCGGCCATCACTAAGTTTTTGCTTCGAGTTAACCTTTGTGCCGTATTTGCCAGTGATATTATAATAAATTCTGTAACCTGCTGTATGGCCAAAGCAAGATTCATATGTATTTTGCTGATTTCTGATTCGGGCCTGCGCCTTGGCAAACTAAATAATGCTTCCCATTTTTTATCATTGGTCATGGTAAGTTTGGTGGCGAAATCAAAGTAATGCATGTTTAGCAGTATCGACCCATCTTCCCGTACATCTACCAGTTCTGCCAGTATCTTTTGTTTAAAATCTGCGGCCTGGGCCGATTCCGGATCGCCATAAGGGGCTAAACCCATTAATTTATACTCGCCATCGTTTACCTTAAAACCCAGGTAATAAGTAAACGCACTATAAAGCAGCCCAACAGAGTGAGGGAACTGAAGTTCTTTTAAAACGGTTATCTGGTTGCCTTTTCCATGGCTTATGGTGGTAGTGGCCCATTCGCCAACACCATCGATTGTTAAAATTGCTGCATCCTCATAAGGTGACGGATAATAAGCGCTGGCCGCGTGCGATAAGTGGTGTTCAGGAAATAATACCGGTATTTTTTCGCCTCCAAATTGTTTAAGATGTTTGCGGATCAGCTTTTTCATAAAAAGCTTTTCGTTAATCCATACCGGCATTGCCTTTATAAAACTGACTAACCCTTTGGGAGCAAAAGCATGATACGTTTCCAGCAACCGTTCAAACTTCAGCATCGGTTTATCGTAAAATGCAACGGCTGCCAGCTCCTGATAAGTTATACCAGCCTCCTCCAAAACATACTTTACGGCATTTTCGGGGAAACCGGCATCATGTTTTATGCGGGTAAACCTTTCTTCCTGTGCGGCTGCAATTATTTCGCCATCTATAATCAACGCCGCTGCGCTGTCATGATAAAATGCCGAAATTCCGAGTATTACCGTTGCCAAATGCTGCTAAAATAAAGAATAAATAAAAGGGGCTAAAGCCGGCACACTCGCCAGTACGATCAAAATAGAAAACAACGTTAAAATAATGATAAGCGGTACCAGCCAGAATTTTTTCCGGATTTTTAAAAAAAGAAACAGTTCTTTAAAAAATTCCATCGTGTTAATATTTAAAAGGAATGCATGAGATCATTTTTGGTATACAGGTGATTTCTGTCAACCATTACAGATCGCCTGTCTTTTTTAAATGCTTTTAACCGCAATGCGTCTTTGCCTAAAAGCCTTCTTATAAGCCCCACCGGGGTTACCACTAAAAAAAATACAATTGTCAGTAAAATTACAGGACTGACTTTCCCTAAAAGTTCAGATAAACCGAACCATAAAATTGCTAAAGGATAAAATAAAATTGGCAACAAAATGGTAATCAGCAGCAGCACAAATGCAGCACTAACAAAATGCTCGTTTTTATAATGCAATGCCAAGAATAGCATTACAAGTGCGGCAACCTGTCCAAATTCCATACATTGCTTTTTGCCGATTTTTTTTAAATTTTTCATTTGGCAGATTTATTATTTAACCGGGCTTCAATCAATTGCGCTTCTTTGTTTTTCGGGTCGGCTGCTAAAGTTTTGCCCGCATACTTTGCCGCACCATCATTATTACCCATCCCGGCATATGCTTTTGTTATTTGTAATAAAACATGCACGTTTGTAGTATCGCGCAAATATTGTGTTTGCAGTTGAATCAATTGTTCGGTATTATTTTTTAATGCAGTCAGGTCAAAACCGGATAGGTTGTTATTCATCGCATAATTTATATATCTAATAGCATCTGCGGGCTTGTCATTTTTTAAGTAATTAACAAATAAGTACCTGGCTTTATCAAATGAAGGTGCAAGGTTAAACGATCTTTTTAAATTATAAATGATGTTTCCGGTATCATTCAATTCGCCGCTGAGCATTGCTATCCGCTGGTATAGTTCGGGATCTGCAGGATATTCCAGGGACAGGTTTTCAAGAATATTTCTTGCTTTAAGCAGGTTGTGATTGTTTACATAGTAATTAAACACATTATCCATAATGTTAGCCCATTTTATTTTTCCGAAAACCAGTTTATAAGCCAGTGTGTCTTCTTGGGTTTGTACCTTGATGCTGTCTGTAGCATGCGGATCATTATAGGGCCATCTTTTTTTCAGATTAAGTATACGGTAAACGCCCGCTATAGAATCAATTTTGTTTTGGGGCATGTTTTTTACCAAATGTTTAAAATCCATTGTGTTTCCACCCGGTTCCGGAATAATCCTGTATTTTTTCAGCGCTTCATAAAACACATCTGACATTATTGCATAACCTTTTAAATCGGGGTGGACATGGTCTACCGTCAGCTCCCCGCCGATAATATGATGATCGGCGCTGGTTTCAAATGCTACTTTTGTATCAACCAGGTGCGTTTCGGGATATTTATTGCACAATTGAGCTATCACCTCATTAAATTGTTCGGGCGCCCTAAACCGAAGGCCGTCAAGGTCTTTAGCTTTTATCATGTATTTTTTTGCTGTTTCAAAATCACCTTTATTGTAGGCTGCTTGCCCCAGTTTGTAATTGCACAGCGCGTTGAAGCTGTATAGGCTGTTCGCCTTCTTTAACCAAACTTCCGCTTGATCAAAATCCTTCTTTAAGAAGGCGGCTTCTCCTTCCTTCAACGCAGCTTCAAACGCCGGAGATTTAACTGCCGGGCCAAAACTGATAAAAGGTTTCAAATCCTTTTCATTACTTATTAAATTGCTTACAAAAAGTGGGATATGGCGCTTACTAAACAACTTCATTACCGCATCCATATTATCCCTGAACTGGACCACACCTTTTTCGTACAGATCTGAATGCAGCGGAATTTCCTGCTTCGCAACCATCAGTTCCATACGGCTTTCGCCGTATTTGGACTCAGGCGGCACTGTATTTTGTTTAAAGCCGCTATAAATATTAATGATCAGTTGCGCCAGCCTCAAATCGCGTAAGCTTAAAATAAAATTAATAACACGCGGATTGCTACCCAGGCTTTGTGTAGACGCTGCCCCTAAAGCGCCGTAGTATTCATTATGCCCGGTATATATCAACACGGCGTCGGGTTGATAATTCACCACCTCTTTAGCAAAGCCTAATACGGTATATGAGTTTACGGCAGTTAGCGAGAGGTTTATTATCTCAAAGTTTTTATCGGGATAATTATGTGCCAACCTATATTGCAGCCATCTGTGAAACGAGCCGTTATGAAAATATGGATAACCTATGGTTGTTGATTCACCGAGCACAAATATCCGTATGGTGCTGTCCCCTTTTTTCTTTTTAAATACCTCGTTGTTGCCCGTGCTGGCAATTTGCTGTTCGGTGAAATATTTTTTTGATGCATCCGGGTTAAGTACCAGGTAGTTATTATCGCCTTTATAATCTACAAACAGGCTCAGATCATCACCATAACTAAAAACTCTTAGCAACATCTCGGCAAAAACCAAAATAAGTAAAGGGATCAGCACAATGCTGATCCCTTTAAATAAGATTATTTTTCGTTTAGATAACCCCCTTAACGACTGGGGAGCTGGTTTATCCGGCATGAATTATATATTGGCTTATTCAAATATAAACACATCTGTTAAATTAATAACCCGGATTTTGCTTCCATCCCGGATTAAGCGTCATTTCAGATAAAGGAATTGGCGCCAGGTATTTATTAGCGACGTTTATTCCTCCCGGTATTGCATTTTCTTTAGCACTCCTTGCAGCAATAACAGCCGGAAGCAATTGCAAACGAACAATATCAAACCAGCGCATACCAAATTCGCCGGCAAACTCGTATGCTCTTTCATGTACAACAGAATCACGAAACGCCGTTTGAGAAAGCCCCGGTGTTAAAGGTAATTCGCCTGCACGTTTGCGTACTAAATTTATGGCGTTGTAACCATCCGCTGTAGGGCCACCACCGGCCATTGCTGAAGCTTCAGCATAATCCAACAAAACCTGCGGATAACGAATAATAATCGTTGCTTTATTGGTACTTGGCTGCATGTCAATAATCTGGGTAGCTGTTTCTTTAACTCCGTCGCCGTTAAGCCCGGCCCTGAATTTTTTGTAATAAGGATGTTGCGCATGTGTCGTCGGCGAATCCCATGGAGTAAGCGTAAAGGTTACTTTGTCGGCATTTCTTAACTTAAGTGTGGTATAAAAAGTAAAGTCGGTTCTTGTACAAACCGGTGCATTTTTAAAGAAGTTTATCTCCGGGTAAACATCATCCCATCCGCTATTTCCGTTAAGCGCTACCTCGTCCAATGGAACATTTGTAGAACCAAAACTACGGTTAGGCAAGTTACCAACTACACTATACTCCAATTCAAAAATAGATTCCGAATTGTTGTTAGTAGTAAAAACCTGGTCGTAGGGTGTATTTAAATTATATACGCCCGGTTGTATAACAGAATTAGCTTCTGTAGCCGCCAATGCATAATTTTCGGTTTTATTAAGCGGCCAGCCGGCCATGGTTAAATAAACATCGGCTAAACAAGCGCTTGCAGAGTAGCTGGTTGGCCTTCCCTGGCTGGGTGTCGCGCTCAACATTTTTTTTGCTGTTTGCAGGTCACTTATTATCTGTGCATACACCGCGGTAACTTCAGATCTTGGTGTATGTACATCCACGCTTTGAGGTGCTAAAACAAGCGGTAGCGCGCCAAAGGTTCTTACCAGGTAATAATAACATAACCCCCTGATAAAGTAACACTGCCCGGCGGCCTGATTTTTTAAGGCATCTGTCGAGTTAACTTTAGCATAGTTAGCAATAATGTTATTTGCCTGGTAAATTGCAGCCCAGGGGCCCTGCCATTGATTAAGCATGCTTTGATTTGCGCTATTGCCTGATAATTTGTCAAAATCACGCATATCCTGCTTATTTAACGCCGGATCGGTTGTGAGGTCATCCGAACCAAAATAAGAAGTTTCCTTGCTGGTAAACCCCCAGGCACCGTCCCTGGCGAGTTGTATGTACATTGCGTTAACAGATGCGTCAAGGTCATTCTGCGTTTGAAAATAGGATGCCGGAGTTAAAGTAGCCTTCGGATCTTCTTTAAGTTTTACGCACCCCGAAATCACAATTAAAGCAAATAATGCTAACAGTAGTGAATATTTAGTTTTCATCTTTAATATTTTAATAATCATTATATCAATTTAATTTACAAACCCAACCTTACACCTATCGTAAAGGTTTTTGGATTAGGGATCACACCAAATTCCTGTCCTTGGGTAATTGAATTTTGCGCGTTATTAATTTCAGGATCATATCCTTTGTAAGGCGTAATCGTAAATATATTTTGGCCGCTTACATATACATCAAGGCTGTTAACGCTTACACGCTTTAATAATGCTGCGGGTACACGGTAAGTAAGCGACAGGTTTTTTAATTTTACATAACTGGAGTTATAAACAAACCGGCTGCTGTTATTTTCGTTGACGTTAGAAGAACTCCAGGCGGGGTTATTTGTCTGGTGGGTCGGGCTCCATAAATTTTCAGGTACGGCCTGTATAGTTGTAGCGTTTTTCATATCGCCCAGCCCGCCCCAAAGATATGCCTGTGTTTCAGAAAAAACCTGTCCGCCCTGTGCGCCCTGGAACATAAAGCTTAAGGTGAAATTTTTATAGGTTATATCGTTGATAAACCCATAAGTAAATTTCGGCGTAGCATTGCCTATTGTTTGATAGTCGTCTGAATTATAAACATGGTCACCGTTTAAGTCCTGGTACTTCGCGTCGCCCGGTTGCATATGATATAACGCGGCTTCGGCGGCTTCATTTGTTTTCCAGGTACCTAAAAATTTATATCCATAAAATTCACCTAATGGCTGGCCAACCTTTAAAATAGCGTTAACCGTGTTATTTCCGCCGCTTGTTACCAAATTGTCAAATCCGCCAAGGCTTGTTAATTTATTGTGGTTGATAGATACGTTTAAATTAGTGGTCCATTTAAAATTTTGAGATACGACAGGCGTGCCACCCAAAGCAAGCTCAACACCATTATTTGAGAGACTGCCGATATTGCTCTGATAAGTGCCGCCGCCATTATAAAAACTTATCGGGGTGGCATATAACAAATTAGTAATATTATTTTTATATCCATCAGCAGTGAAAGTTAAGCGCCCCTTTAAAAAGGCCATATCAATACCTATGTCGTACGCGGTTTTGGCTTCCCATTTAAGCGATTTTGATACGCCCGCCCCCAGTGGAGTGGCTACGCTTGCGGCTCCTGCCGGTCCGCCGGTATAATAATAAGCAGGCTGCGCCCCCGGACTCTGGCCCGGAGCAGTACCAATTTGGGCGATGGTTGAATATGCGCCTACGTTTTGATTACCCGTTTGTCCATAACTTGCCCGAATTTTTAAGTCAGAAAATATTTTTGTATCTTTTAGAAAATCTTCGTTTGCTGCATTCCAGCTAACTCCTACAGATGGAAATGTGCTATATTTTTGTATCAAATGCGAAGATCCGTCAGTACGAACACTGGCTGTAACAAAATATTTCTCTTTATAGTTATATTGTACCCTCGCTAAATACGATACCAATGCATCAGCCGAATAACTGGAACTGGTTTGTTGAGTGTTGCCAAGCCCTAAATTATAATAACCCAAGCCATAAGTTGACAGATCTTTTGAAGTTGCTATAAAACCCATGCTTGTGCCCGATTGCACTTCATACAAACCGGTGGCGGTTATTGTATGATCGCCGAACTTATGGTTATAAGTAAGGAAATTACTGCTTAAATAACTATGTGTCTTAGTTGTTTCATTATTGATATAACCCCCGCCTGAATCATACTGGCTTGTTCCGGGGCCGTAAAACCTTTGCAGATAATTCTGCCCGATAGAATAAACATCAGTTGAAGTAAATGTCAGATCATTTATAATATGGTAAGTAAATGTTGCCGTACCATTAAGATTTGTAGCTGATCCGTCATCGGCCTGGCTCATAGCCTGTTCAACCGGGTTAAACTGGATGGAGGCATATTTTGAGTGACTTATATATTTTCCTGACGCGTCTTTGATGGGAGATGTAGGATCCCACTCGACTGCCTGGTTAAAGGGATCGCCCAATCCGCCACCATAACTGTTATTATGATTTTGTGGAAGTGAAGCCGATACGATAACCCTCAGGTCCATCTTTTTATTGATCTTAAAATCGGTATTTGATTTGAACGTTGTTCTTTTATACCAGGTATTGAGTATAGTACCCGGTTGATCAAGATAACCCAAAGACACACGATAAGTTACAGCATCATTACCCCCGGAAATTGCAAGGTCATAATATTGCACCCATGATTTACGAAAAAGAGCTCTTTGCCAATCCGTGCCTCCGCCATTGGTTTTAAAATTGTTGAGTTCCGCCTGCGTAAACGCATCAGTTTGTCCTGTTGATTCAAATTGATTATTAACTGATCTTGCAAAGTCATAAGCTCCCATCAGGTCAAGCATTTTTGGCATCTGCGCATTTTGAACCCAACTGTTAAAATCAATCCGAGCTTTGCCCGTACGACCAGATTTAGTAGTGATCAACACAACGCCATTTGAACCGCGCGAACCATAGATAGCCGTTGACGCGGCATCTTTTAAAACCTCAATTGTTTCCACATCGTTCGGATCATCAGGTGCCGCGCCAATATTACCATCGGTAACATATAATGGCTCGGTATTGCCGGTAATGGAGTTAGCGCCCCTTATTTGAACATGAGGGCCTTGTCCCGGCTGCCCGTTAGCACTGGTAACTGCCACGCCCGAAATCGTACCTTGTAAGGCCTGCGACAGTTGAGTGATTGGCCGTTTTGCAATTTCTTTAGCGCTTACACTACTGCTTGAGCCTGTGGCTTCGCTTCTTTTTTGCGTACCGTAACCAATTGCTACTACTTCCTGCAGCCCTATAGATGTTTCAACCAGGGTTACATTTATTGTAGTTTGTCCATTTACCGGTATGCTTTGTTCAGCATAGCCAATAAAGCTAAATGTTAAAGTGGCATCACTTGCTGCCTGCAGATGAAACCGTCCTTCGGTATCTGTCTGCGTGCCCTCATCAGTTCCTTTAATCTTTACTGTTACGCCCGGCATGGGTTGTCCCTGATTATCCTTTACCTGTCCGGAAATGGTTATAGGAGGGGGCCCTATAACTGTTGTTTTAACATGTGCTGCATAACTGTTTACAGTTATAACTAACATGCATAAGAAGAACATAAATAAAATTCTTTTCATTTCATATTAAGTTTAGATTTAAAAAAATTGGTTTTTAGATTTAGAACAAATCTGGGGAGTAAAATAAGCGGGCGCCTATTAAAAAAACCATAATATATGATTAATACGAAAGTTAAATTCGTGTATGGAGACCTTTTTTTGCAATTATTTGGAATAATTGTATTAAAACCGGTGTTTTTTTCTGCTTATAAATTAATTAGCAAATCGGATAAGTTAAATTTGAGAGCCACCTGTTTCCCTTACAGCATTATTAACCTATGATGTTATTTACTGTAGTCTATGTAAACCTGAGCGGTACACCGGAAGGAATTTATTCGAGTATAGCGTGAAAATCCTTTTTAAAGTCTTCGCCGTAAATAACCCTGTACTCCTTAATAAAATTTGCGAAGGTATTTTTGGCCAGCGAATGTTTGCCTGATGATGATAAAGCTTTACATTTTAATACCATGGCGTCTTCGTTAACCGGATCGAAATATGACACATCATTAGCCAGCTTAATTAAAAACTCAGGATCATCGGTAACCGGGATGCTGTTGGCATACTGAACATAAGAGTCTATAATTTCATTGGAAACTTCTGATTTATAAACATCAAGCCATTCATATTCAATATCCGACAAAAAATTTCCCCGGCCGGTAATATGAGTGAGCTGAATTATTTTTTGTTTGTTCAGCTTGTTTTTGTCTGAAACGATCTCGAGATAGTTATGGTAATCAACCATTATCTTGCTGTAATCTATCTCAATTTTCCATACGCCGGTGTCTTTTGACAAGTGACAATGCCCCATCTTGTCGAGCAAAGATTTTAATTTCGCGATATTAACCGACCTGTTGTTGCGGGCACTTTTTTCAGATTTATCAAACCATAGTATCTCGTTCAGCTTTTCTGAACTTACGCCCCTGTGCTGTTTAACCGAATATAATAGAATAACCAGGAACAATTCTTTTAACAGCGGTGTGAAATATTTGGTGATCTCATTTCCATCTGGTGTAAAAAGTTGCAGATCTCCAAATAAATATATCGCGTTCCGGTTTTTATCATGGTTATTTTCACCATTAATAAACTCCGGCTCGGGAAGTGGAGAAAGGCCGTTCTCCCGCAAGGGATGCGGTTGCGAAAACGGTTGCGCCTTAATGTGTTTATGGCGAACAGTAAACATGTAAACTGTTATTAGCAATAAAATAAGGCAAACTACAGCAAGCCATATCCAATAATTTATATGCGCAGTATTTATAGTAGTGGTTACCAATGGCTCCGGCGGACTAAGCAGCGAGTATATCTTTATGTTTGTATGCTCATTTTCTTTATATTGGGTAACCGCCAAAAACCTATTGCTACCCGGTAAATAACACAGATCGGCAAATGACCGTGTATCCTGAAATTGGTATGGGATTGTATCCCCGACAATACGATATTCAGGGCCTGTCAACGTCCCCTTTATAAGCTGCAGGGTCGAATTAAATTTGTGTTGAGGAAAGATCAATCCATAATATGATTTTTCTTTTTCATTTATGATCAGTGAATTGGCAAACACAAAGTCCTCCTTGCCAAGTTCAATATTAAATAGCTTTTTAAAACGCCTGTCTTTCACAGTAAACCGCATCATATCTGATAAATTATGCGGGTTTACTATCTGCTGTCCAGATGCGCTGCCATACCCTCCTATTATGTAAGCGGTATCACCTGCCGCGTTAGTGCCTAAACCTGCCAGGTAACGCGGAGTAAATGTATCTCCCTGCGTTTTAATTACCTGCCAGGTGTTATCGGCAAGGCTGTAACGCTTAACGGTGTCTTTATAAACCAATTGTCCGTAGCCGCCAATAGTGTATATGGCGCTGTCGGTTTTAGAAAAAAACTTATTGAGGTGCCCGGTATTGGTTTCTGAATTTTTAAACCCACGACTCCATTTATTATCTTTTAAATCAAAAACACCGGTCGCCATCTGATCAATGAACAGGTAATAAAGCTTGTTTTTGTGAAACAGGGAAAGATCTCCCGGTATTAAAGATTCTCTTCCCGAACGGTATGCGGTATATTGCAGCTGTGGTTTTTTGTTAAAAGACCACGTTATCAATGAATCCCTGGTTATTATATATACAATTTCTTTCTTTGGATCAAAGGCTATAGTTGCGTCTCCTGTCACTGAAAACTCTTTTTCAGCAGACCAATTGCGATGGCGGCCTTTTATCCATAAAGCATTGGTTACCAATCCATTGTTTTTATTGATCAGTTCGCCGGCAATATTTCCATCGCTTTCATTAAGGGGCCAATCAAATAATGGTTTGCTATCCTGTGATACTTTTACATCCCGAAGTTTAAACGGCGGAAGATCAGTTGTCTGGTACTTTTGATAAGTATTTGCACCGAAAAGTAACTTATAGGATCGGCTACGTTGCAAGTGAACTCCGGATTCGGTATATGATTTTCCATCTGAAATTACCACTAACCGGTTATGCTTATAGTCTAATATAAGCCGAAATTTATACCAGTTTTTAAGCAAACTGGCACTGTCAATATTGAAAGATATGTTTGAAAGCCGTTCGCCGGTAATTATTTTAAAATGCCTGGTGTTAAGCTGGTTATCATATATAAGGTCGATGTTTTGATGGCCATCACTAACCAGTCTGAATATATAGCCAAAATATGTTTGCTGGTTTGGTATAAAAGATAAATCAAATGAAATGTCGAGATTGTCTGCCGTTGATATTTTATCAAGATTAAGTGCCAGCGCGGTACGTTTGTCCTGAACCGTTTCATGACTTTGAAAACCCAGTCCATAAGATTGGCAATAACTCTTTGTATGAAGCAGGATCACTGCCAAAAACAACGCAATCATCGTCTTAAAACAAAACAAAGTCAATCTCATTTATTTTAGGAATAATAACACCGGAGGATAATCAGCACACCGAAGGTAACAAATCATATGGAAAATCAGGTAATATTAACAAAATCCTACGAGGATCTGCGGCTTAATATTTCATCCAAAAATAAAATGATAATTATTAATTACAACACATTAATCGAATAGTATCTTTATTGTTATAAAGCAATGTTATAAGCGCTATTAATCATTTATTAGTTTTTTTTTAACGATAGCCGGTTATTTTAGCTTTGTTAATAAACCATATCGGGAAACCGGTCGAACCAAATTTTACCAATTATATTTAACCGTAGCTGTTCTCAGGCAGATCAGCCGTTAAGAATACGCCTTACCTGCAATAATTTATATCGTTCTATATGGACAGAAGAAAATTTGTTTTTCAAACATCAGGATTGATGCTCACTGCCTGGGTTTCGCCTGCTATGGCGAAGATAGCTTTACCTAAAGACAAGATGGACCGCATTGCGATGGGAACGCTCTTATACCATGACAGGTTTAAAGAAACCAATAAAAAGCTGCCACCTGCCGACTCATTAACGCTAATGGATATCCCGCAACATCATCGTGACAAATACGGGATAAAAAAACTGGAGTTTTGGAGTGAGCATTTTGAATCAAAGGACCTCGCTTATCTTACTGCATTAAAAGGTAAAATAAAAGCGGCAGGCTGTGAATTATTGGATGTACAGGTAGATAGTTCTCCTTTTGATACCCGGCCCTGCGACCTGGCATCATCTGATGAAACTTTACGGGCAGCAAGCATTCAAAAAGTTAAGGACTGGATGGATATCGCCCATTTTTTGGGCTCCAAATGTGTAAGGGTAAATCCCGGAACGGTTAAGGGGACAGTAGAACAAAGCATCAGATCCTATAAAGAGTTGATACCTTATGCCAAAAGTAAAGGTCTGGTTATTATTGCCGCCAATCATTTTGGGATTGAAACCGATGCTGATAAGCATGTAGCAATTGTTAAAGGCGCCGGAGCAGGTTTATATACCGAACCCGACTTTGGAAATTACAACGGCGTGCCTGATATGTACGATTCATTAGCTAAGATCATACCGTATGCTTATATCGTTTCGGCTAAAGTTGCGACCTTTAAAAATACCGGCAATGGCGTTGAACATATTTCTTATGATTTTGACCGATGCGTGCAGCTTGCCGAAAGCCTGGGTTTTAAAGGCACCTACATGGTAGCCCAATGGGGCAATAATACTCCCGATATTGATTATGAAAAGGTAGCATCATGGGTTATTGATCACTTAAAAGCAAATATCAAAGCCTGATGCGTATTACCGGTTATAAAACTATGTCATTTACTATCCGCGTTGCCACATTTATTACTTGTTTGGCTATTACTATATCGATTGGCTGCAGCATTTTTTCGCATAACGTAAGTAAAAACGACCAATCCGCCACCGGGCAGCATACTACCTGGAAACAATATGGCGGCAGTGCTGATCAATCGCGGTACATGGAGTTTAAACAGATCAATAAGAAAAATGTAAGCCAACTAAAAATTGCGTGGACCTATCCTACCAATGATAATTCGGGTTATTTATTTAACCCGGTCATTATTGGCAATGTGATGTACCTGCTGGCTAAAAACCACTCGCTGGTTGCGCTGGATGCTACTACCGGCAAAGAAATCTGGATCCATACCGGACTTAATGCCATAACGTGGAAAGGGCTTAACTACTGGGAAAGCAAGGATAAAACAGACCGCCGGTTAATATTTGCATTAGGCAGCTCTTTACAGGAAATTGATGCCGCAACAGGCAAATCAATAATAACGTTTGGCAATAATGGAGTAGTAGATCTGAAACAAGGCACCATTCGTGACCCGTCAACATTTAACCGGATACAGCCGACTACTCCCGGTGTTGTTTTCGATAACTTATACCTGGTAGGTTCATCGCCTGGCGAAAACATATTTTCGGGCCCCGGCGACCTGAGAGCTTATGATGTAGTTACGGGTAAAATGGCCTGGGTGTTTCATACTATCCCGCTCCCTGGCGAGTACGGCTACAAAACCTGGCCAAAAGACGCTTATAAGTATATAGGCGGCACAAATACCTGGGGAGAAATATCGGTAGATGAAAAGCGCGGCATCGCCTATTTCCCTACCGGTTCACCTACGTATGATTATTATGGAGGCGACCGTATTGGCGACAACCTATTCAGCGATTGCATTATTGCTATTGACGCCAGGACAGGTAAACGATTGTGGCATTTTCAAACCGTACACCATGATCTGTGGGATTTCGACCTTTGCTCGGCACCGCAGCTGATCACGGTTGATCACAATGGTAAAAAGGTAGACGCGGTGGCAGTAGCGTCAAAAACCAGCTTTTTATACGTATTTAACCGGGTAACCGGCGAGCCTTTATGGCCCATAGAAGAAAGGCCTGTTCCAAAAAGTGATATACCGGGCGAAGTGTCATCGCCAACCCAGCCTTTCCCTACAGTTATTCCGCCATTTGGCAGATTGAAACTCACGGTTGACGATGTTTCGCCTTATATGAAACCCGAAGATCAGTTATCCTGGAGAAAACGAATAGCTGCCGGCGGTACAGGAATATTTCAGCCACTCTCGTTAAAACATGAAACTTTTGCAGTTCCGGGTGCGGTTGGCGGTTCTAACTTTGGCACTACAGCGTCTGTACCCGGTAAAGGATTAATGTTTATTATTGCACAAGATCATCCATCAGTTTATTCGATAAATAAATATGAAGAGCGGATGGCACCCGGCGGGCCCGATCAAATGGCAAGAGCAAAGACAATTTATACTCAAAATTGTCAAAGCTGCCACCGCGCTGACAGAACAGGAGCCGTTGGCCCCAATATTGTTACAGCCGGGCTAAAACTCGATTTCGAATCTTTTAAAACACTAATAGCCAGCGGCAAAGGGCAAATGCCGGGTTTTCCGCATTTAAGCGCTGCCGAGGTGGCAGATCTGCATGTATTTTTGGGTGGCGCTGTTGCCGGTCAACGGCGCGGCGGCAGGCAGGCTGAGGGCGAAAATGCGAAAGTTGACGGCCCTGTTGTGGCATCGGGCGGCGCGCCGGGATGGCAGGAAAACGCAGGCCGCGTGGCCGGTTTACAGGATTATCCCGCAGGAGTTGACCACCCTGCCGAACGCTATATTTCTGATAACGGCCTGTTGTTTCCATACATAATTTCGCCGCCGTGGTCGTTTATTGTTGCGTATGATCTTAACAAAGCAATAATAAAATGGAAAATACCGCTGGGCATTGACCCCGAGGTTGAAAAAAAAGGCGGCAAACCATCCGGACTTACGGGTGGCGGCCAACGTAAAGGCATGGTAGTTACCGCTTCAGGTATTTTATTTGCTACCGCGAAGGATAGCCGTTTATACGCCTTTGATATTGATAATGGAAACATTTTATGGAGCACTGACCTGCCCGCAGGCACCGAGGGGCAACCGTCATTGTATCAAATTAACGGCCGCGAGTATTTAGTGGTCAGTGCAACTACCGGTTTCCCTACGGCGCGGGCAAAAAACGCGCCCGCGGCTAAAAGATCATATGTGGTTTATTCACTTCCGCAGAAAAACAATTAAACAAAATCTACTATGAAAAGCAGCTATAACTTTTACCTCATATTATTCTTTTTGATCCTTGCCGGTATTACCGGATCTTATAAGGCAGCATCAGCACAGGCAACAAAAGTGATCTATTTTTTATCAGGCCCTAAAGATCATGCCTGGCCATCAAGGCATGAAACAGAGAAGGACCTGTTGGTATTGCAGCGCTGCATTGATAGTATAACCAATATTAAGGGGGTAAAGATCATCACTAGGTTTATCAGTAAAAGAACACAGCATAATATCAATGATATAAAAGATGCCGCTGCCATTATTATTGAAAGCAGCGCGGAGAGCAGCGAAAAAGACTATCAAACCAACCCCATTTTCCCCGCTAACACATCGCCCAAAAACAACACTTATGATAAAGATGTATTGGTTTACCTTAAACAACTGGATAGCCTGCATAGAACAGGCATGGGCATAATTGTATTGCATTGGGCGGTTGTAACTGATAATGAAAGAGCGCGCAACTATTATATAGATTGGTTTGGCGGGTCGTCAATGCCAAATTACACACAAAACCCTTTGGGTTACTGGACGATAACCCCGATGGCCGAGGGTAAGAAACACCCCATTATGCAAGGTGTAGGCCCGTGGACCTACAAAGACGAAATATTTTCAAAACTTACCGTAACGCCCGGTGATGAAGCGCACCGCACCAACCTGCTCATGGGCGAAACTCCACGGTCAAACATGGGTGCCATTGCGCCAAGATGTGTTGCATGGGCATACCAGGACGGGCTTTCAAGAGGTTTACTTTGGGGTGGAATGGATTATCATTCAGCTTTGCTAAATGAAAACTATCGACGGTTTTTATTGAATGCTATTGTATGGGCCGCCGGTATTGAAGTACCTAAAGGCGGCGTAAAATCAAACGCCAAAGGGCTGCAATTGGTAGCTTCCAGGCCTGATGAATTTGATAAACTGAAATAGCTAAATAAACCCGGTATACAATTAACCCGTTATTTATGAGACGTATTTTATTAACCCTTTTGCTAATTGGCCTGGCCACCTGCTTATTTGCACAAGAGATACCCTGGGATGTGAATGGCAGGGGGCTTAGTTTTATACCTGACAATACGTTTAAAGGATCAGATATCAGCGGATGGCATGCGGTTGGTACAGGCAACTGGCAAGCTAACAATGGCCAGGTTAATATCAATAACGGCAACGGCTGGCTGGCGCTTAACCATTCTTTCCAGGATGTGGCAGTTAACCTGTTAGTAAAAGCAGATGCCGGTAGCGAAGCCGGTGTGCTTTTCCGTTTAGAAAAAAAGGGCGATAGCTATAAGGGAATATTGGTTGCCATAAAAGATGATAAAGCTGCATCCTACCGTATTTCGTTCGATCTGAACGGAAAAGAATTATCGCGCGAAAAATTGAGGGTAGCTGGTAATATTATTCGCGTGGCTCCTCCTGCTCCAAAACAAGCCGAGCCCGACCGGCAATCCGGCAATCGCCGCAATGCCGGCCCTGCTGATCTGCCGATGCAGCCGCCTTCAACAGCTATAATCCCCGGCAATTGGAACCAGTTGGAAATTATTATAGATTATAATATCATCCGGAAATTTATAAATGACGGCGGCGACCCTACGGGTGGTGCTACCGAAGATACAGACGGGAGCTTCGGCCCCATCGCCTTATACGCAAACGGGAATGCAGCCTTTAAGAATATCAGGTACAAAGACGTAGCAAAACAATATACACCAAAAGAAATAACATCGTCCAACTTCACCGCCCAGCGCGTTAGCGATATGTATTATTCCTGGAGTGCTGCTGCTGCTGATTTTAATCATGACGGGTATATGGATATAGTTTCGGGCCCATACATTTATTATGGCCCGGATTTTACCCATTACCAGGAAGCATTTTTTGCGGGCGCACTTAACCCTTCAAGAGAGTTTACCAATGTAAACTGCCAGTATGCCTTTGATTTTAACGGCGATGGCTGGCCGGACATCCTTACCGGCCCGGGCGCTCATCCGGCACTTTATATCAATCCTAAGGGCGAATCGCGCCGGTGGGACAGGTATGAAATATTGTTGGGAGATAACAAGCAATCTATCAATATCCAGTCGGAAATAACCGTTTTTCAAGATATTGACGGCGACGGTAAGCCTGAATTGATCTATGCTAATGACGGGGCTTTATGGTATGCTAAGTTTGACCCGGCCGACCCAACTAAACCCTGGAAGCAAGTGGCCGTTTCAGGAAAAGGATATGCTTTAGGGCATGGCATTGGCGCGGGAGATATTAACGGCGACGGTTTGGTAGATATCCTTAATCCATACGGATGGTGGGAGCATCCCAAGGCATCAAATAAAGATGGGGCCTGGATCTATCACTCGGAAGCATTTGCCCGTTACGGTCATCGCAGTATGGCTGTTGGTGGCAGTGTTATGGCTGTATATGATGTCAACGGAGATGGTTTAAATGATGTGGTCACAAGTTTAAATGCGCATGGTTTCGGACTGGCCTGGTTTGAACAAAAGCGTGATAAAACCGGCAAAATATCCTTTGCCAAACATATGATAGCTGATGACTATGCAACAGCCGGAAAAAACGCCGGGGGTGTTACTTTTTCTGAACCGCATGGATCAACCTTTGCCGATATTAATGGCGACGGCATCCCCGATTTTATTGTGGGCAAACGTTACTGGACCCACCTTGATGATTATTTTGATCCTGATCCGTACGGGGCGGCGGTAATATATGTTTACAAAACCGTGAGAAATAAAAAAGTGCCGGGTGGCGCATACTTTGTTCCCGAGTTAATTCATAACCGTTCGGGGGCGGGGTCAGACATAGCCACAGCCGATCTGAATAATGACGGGAAGATAGATATTATTTCGGCCACAGACCGCGGCACATTTATTTTCTGGAACCATACCAAAAACAACAAAAAAGCCGGACAAAAAAAGAATTCAAGCACAAATTGATAAACCTGAATTGTAAAATAATAATGGATAATCACACTGTTGTCCCTCGTTTTTGTTGTCAAGGATGATAGAGCGTGATTTTCCTCGGGGAATTTTATACCCACGGCGCGTCCTTTCGGGCCGGTAAAATTGCCACCGGCAACCTGGGGATTTAACGACTGTTTTGACGGTCAAATTTTGTAAGTGCATATGACATCAAATCAAAATTACCCGGCACTTCACAAGGTAATTTTTTATTTTTTTTGAAAAAACGACTTCAGGAACATAGTGAAACTATTAACATGAAAAATATTCCCTAACGGGTATAATAAATTAAAAAAAATAAAATATACACCCGATAGGGTATAATTAAATAATTAACATTATATTTGTACCCGAAAGGGTATAATATGTTGTCTGAATTTTTAAAAGCAAAACGAAAATCCTTCAATTTGACACAAGAAGACTTAGCCAATAAAGCAGGTGTCGGGTTGCGGGTAATTCGAGAAATGGAGCAAGGAAAGGCCACACTCCGAATGGATAAGGTTAACCAAGTGCTGGCATTGTTTGGTTCTGAATTAGGGGTCATACCAAAAAACAGAAACGATGAGTAGAAAAGGAATGGTTTATTACCGGGATGTACTTGCAGGAATTATCGAAGAAACAGACGAGGGTTATGAATTTACCTACGTTCCTGAATATTTTGAAAAAAAACCGGCCAAACCAGTAAGCCTCACCCTGCCATTAACTAAAGAAAAATATAGTAGCAGGGTATTATTTGCCTTTTTTGACGGACTAATCCCCGAAGGATGGTTGCTCGGCCTGGCCACAGATCATTGGAAAGTAAAAAGTAATGATCGTTTTGAATTATTATTATTAACCTGCCGGGATACCATAGGTGCAGTTACAATCATTCCGGAAAAAGAATAATTATGGCAAATTGTTGGTTTTGTTATAAAGATGCAGGAGAAAAGGAATATCATCAAAAATGTTCCCGGGATTTCTTTGGGACAAGCATGCCGCCGCAATTGAAATTAAACAACCAGTTGCTAAAGCAGCTGGCTGAACAGACGATCAATAAAAGGATCGCTGTGACAGGCGTACAGCCCAAGCTTTCAGTTACCTTAGAGAAAGATAAAGAAAATAACAGGCTTACTATCGTTGGCCTATGGGGAGAATATATCTTGAAACCACAGCACCAGCATTTCCCCATGATGCCACAGGTGGAAGACCTGACCATGCACCTGGCTTCCTTATTTAAGCTACCCGTCTGTGAACACACTCTACTAAAAGCCAGTGATGGCAGCTTGGTCTATTTAGCCAAAAGATTTGACCGGGTCAAAGGCAGAAAAATACACATGGAAGATTTTTGCCAGCTTTCGGAATTTCAAACAGAAAACAAATATAAAGGCTCTTATGAACGGATCGGAAAACTGGTTGTTAAATATTGTACTAATAGTGGTTTGGACGCCCTGAACTACTTTGACCTGGTGCTATTTTCCTATCTGACCGGAAATAACGACATGCATCTGAAAAACTTCGCGGTACTGCACCGGGATGATGGCATCTACTTAAGCCCGGCCTATGACCTTCTGAATATAAACCTGATCAATCCGGATGACCGGGAAGAATTAGCCTTGACGCTCAACGCCAAAAAGAATAAGATCACGCTCAATGATTTTATTCTTTTAGCTGAAGGCCTGAAAATTCCCCCAACCGCTATAAAAAACAGCTTTTATAAATTCCAAGCCAATAATAAAGAGGTAGAGGCAATGATCAACCATTCTTTTTTAAGCGAAGAAGCTAAAGAACGGTACCGGGAAGTATGGCAAAAGAAACAGGTAATATTTAAGTAGTTAAGTACCGGTGGTGTCAACCGGTAAATTCGTGTCATTTTGCCTCGTTAATCAATTGGGTGATCAGGTATACTAATTAAATATTGCCGAATCCTTTTTGTCTAATTAATTGAATAGTAAAACAAGCGCTGCATTTATCGGTTTATGATTTTACTTTATATGCCTGTTCAATAAATTGGACTAACTTTACTTTACGTTTCGCGAAGCACTATTAACCATGAAGCCTCAGGACAATCAGGATCTGTATAACACAGTACTTAATGCGCCGATAGGTATTTGCATATTGGATGCCACTACCCTGGTCGCCGAGATGGTTAATGATAAGTTTTTACAGGTATCAGGCAAGACTTCTGAAGCCATCATAGGGAATTTTTATTGGGATTCGTTTGCCGAGGCAAGGCTATATTATGAGGCCGCGCTTAAAGTCGTTGCAGAAACCGGTGAGCCATTTCATGCAGACGAGGTTAAGTTAATGCTGATAAGGCACGGAAAACCCGAAATGGTATTTGTTACTTTTGTTTATTCGCCCGTTAAGAATGCCGAAGCTAAGGTTACCAAAATTGCAGTTTGGGTGCTTGAGAATACCACCCAGGTAACTGCCCGGCAAAAAATTGAGCGGACAAATAAAGATCTAAAGGCCTCGCAGGCAGAAATACTTCATTTAAATAACGAGTTAACAGCTAAAAATGAGCAGTTAGCTATCGGCCAGCAAAATATCCGCAACATGATCAGGCAGGCACCGGTTGGCATGTGCCTGATAAGCGGCGAGCCATTGTATGTTGAAGAGGTAAATGATCTTTTCCTGGAAATAGTTGGCAAAAAGCGCGAACAATTTTATACCACACCCTATTGGGACGTTATCGCTGAGGCTAAAGTCATCTATGAACCCATAACCAATCATGTTATGCAAACCGGCGAGACCTATCACGCCCATGAACATGAAATTATGCTTGTCCGCAACGATGTCCCCGAAGTAGTGCATGTAGATTTTGTTTACGAACCCATGCGCAATCTCGAAAACAAAGTAACGGGTATTATGATAGTTGCTACTGAGGTTACCGACAAAGTATTGGCAAGACAAGCGCTGCAGGAGGTTAACGATGAGATGGCCGCCACTAACGAAGAAATGGCTGCATCAAACGAAGAACTATCGGTAACGAACGAGGAATTAGCCGAAGCACAAAAACTGCTGCAAACTTCGATAGACAAATTAACAGAAAGCGAGCAACAGATCCGTGCCCTGGTAGCAAGTGCACCTTTCCCTATAGCCGTTTACATTGGGCGCGAAATGCGCATAGCACAAGCCAACCAGGCTATTATTGATGTGTGGGGCAAGGGGAACCAGGTAGTTGGCCGAACCTACTATGATCTCCTTCCGGAATTAAAAGAACAGAACATATATCCGCTGTTAGATGGCGTATTTACCACAGGCATCCCGTTTCATGCCAGTAATCAGCGGGTTGATCTGGCCGTTGACGGTAAACTAACCATGTTTTATTTCAACTATAGCTTTACCCCCTTACTTGACAAGGCCGGTAAAGTTTACGGGGTATTAAATACCGCGGCAGATGTAACCGACCTGAACCTGGCCAAACAAAAACTGGAAAGAAACGAAAGAAACTTTCGTAGCATGATCATCCAGGCACCTGTGGCTATATGCCTGCTAACCGGGCCCGAGCATATTGTTGAACTGGTGAATACCGCCATGCTTGAAATTTGGGGCAAACCAAGAGTAGAAGTAATAAACAAGCCTGTTTTTGAAGCGCTGCGCGATGCTCGTGAACAGGGATTAGAAGAAGTGATGGCCAATGTGTACAAAACCGGCCAAACATTTACCGCCAATGAACAGCCGGTGGCACTGATACGCTACGGTAAACCTAATATTGTTTATCAAAATTTTGTTTATCAGCCTTATCGTGACCCCGAAGGGAACATTCTTGGCATTCTTGCCATATCTATTGATGTTACCGAACAAGTGCTGGCCCGTCGAAAAATAGAGCAAAACGAAGCAGAATTGTTAGTTACGCAAAAAAAACTGGAAGCAGAGCTGGAGGCCGGTAAACAGTTGCAGCAGCAAAAAGACGGATTTATTGGTATGGCCAGCCACGAGCTAAAAACGCCGCTAACATCATTAAGTGTTATCATACAGGTTGCCAACGCCAAGCTAAAAAACAGCGAGGATGCTTTTTTGGCAGAAGCGATGGAGAAAGCAAACTCGCAGGTTAAAAGAATGAATAACCTGATCAACGGCTTCCTGAATGTTTCGCGCCTTGAATCGGGGAAAATATTGATCGATAAAACTGATTTCGACCTGGTTACCCTTATTGACGAGATCATTGCCGAACATAAACTGACGGTATCTTCACATCAATTTCAGTTTGAAGTTTGTGACCATGTTGTGATGCACGCCGACAGAGAAAAAATAGGCTCGGTTATTTCTAACTTGCTTAGCAATGCTGTTAAATATTCGCCAAAAAGCGAAAGCATCAAGGTTAAATGCGAGATCTCCGGCAGTGACGTACAGGTTAGTATAAAAGATGAGGGCATGGGCATCAAGGCTGATGACCTCTCAAAAGTGTTTGACCGTTACTACCGTGTAGAAACCCTTCACACCCGCCATATTGCCGGTTTTGGTATCGGGCTTTATTTAAGTGCCGAGATCGTTCGTCGCCATGATGGTAAGATCTGGGTAGAAAGCGAAAGCGGCATCGGCTCCACTTTTTATTTCAGCCTGCCCCTTGCAGATACGCCCTGACACAAACCGGTTGTGCTGTCGCATATATCTTCACAAGATCATTCTTAAATATTATTATTAATATGATGATGAATAATAACTATTATTCATGTAAAGAATACCCCACAACTCCCTGTAATACAAAAGCATCAAAATATTTAAAACATTAATTAATTATCAATTTAAATAGTTTTAATGTAGCTTAGTATTAACCAATCCCCCTAATTAATGAGCAAACCTTTACTATCGTTTTTACGCGAAAGGTCTCAACCATTGAAGTGCAAATTTATTTGCGTTATGGTTATTGCCTGCTTAATGATGCCTTTTGCCGTTTTCGCGCAAAAAGATGTCTTAACCCAACATAACAATCTATACCGCACCGGGTGGTACAACCAGGAAACCATTCTGAATACAAAAAATGTTAAACGGGGCAGTTTCGGTAAGCTATTTTCAAGAGCGGTCGACGACCAGATCTATGCCCAGCCACTGGTAAAGCTAAATTTAACCTTGCCTAATGTTGGCAAAAAAAATGTGGTATTTGTAGCGACAGTAAATAATTCGGTTTATGCTTTTGATGCCGATTCGGCCAAGGCCAGCGCACCGTACTGGACACACAACTTAACGCCCCAGGGTTCGCGGGTAATTAAAAACACCGATATGACCGGCGCCTGCGGTGGCGGTTATCTCGATTTCTCAGGCAATATCGGCATTGTAAGCACCCCGGTTATCGACTCGGCTACCAACACTATCTATTTACTGGCGCGTAGCGTTAATACTACCACCAACGTTTATGAGCAATATATCCATGCGCTTGACATTACTACCGGGGCCGAGAAACCAAACAGCCCCAAATTGGTTACCGCGCAAATAAACAGCAATGGCGACGGTAATATTAACGGAAAATTAAGCTTCGATCCGCAAAGAGAGAACCAGCGCTGCGGCATTTTGCTATTAAACGGCGTTATTTATTTCGCGTGGGCGTCGCATTGCGACTGGGGCCCGTACCATGGCTGGGTAATGGGTTACGATAAAACTACGCTCGCACAAAAAATTGTGTACAACACCACACCCCAAGGTTATAATGGCGGCATCTGGATGAGCGGCGCCGCCCCTGCTGCAGATGAAACCGGCAACCTATACGTTTCGGTAGGTAATGGATCCGTTGGCGTTGGTACAGATTACTCGGATGTCACCAACCGCTCAGAAAGCGCCCTGAAATTAAAACCTGAAAATTCTACGTTAACGGTACAATCATTCTTCACACCTAATAATATTGATGAGCTGGAACAATCTGATCTTGATTTTGGCGTAACAGAGATCATGCTCATCCCCGGCACAACTATGGCCATTACCGCCTGTAAAGACGGCAATATCTACGTGCTTGACCGTGATAATATGGGCGGCTATCATGCTGATGCAAACCGTCCGTTGCAAACCATTAACCTTGGTGTGAATGCACATCTACGCTCGTCATTTACTTATTATAAGGGCCAGAAGAAGGAGTTTGCTTATTCCTGGTCAGAAAATGGATTGTTAAAAGCTTTTCTTTTAGATAAAACAAAAAAACAATTTAACCTGGATAGCACCATCAGCAGCGGCGCGCAGGGGCCAACCGGCAATAGCGGCGCATTCTTGTCGGTATCATCAAATGGTTCTGTAGACTCTACCGCGGTACTGTGGACAACCTATGCTGCCAACGGCGATGCCAATCAATCTGTAAGGCCGGGCATTTTACGCGCGTTTGCGGCTACTGATGTAACCAAAGAGCTCTGGAACTCGTCAGCCTTGCAAAGCGACCTGGTGGGCAACTATGCTAAATTTAACTGCCCCACTATTGTAAACGGCAAAGTTTACCTGGGCACTTTTTCAAACATGCTTAACGTTTATGGCCTTACAACCGCAGTCCCGCCCGATAGCTGTAATTCGGTAAATCTTGCGCTTAACAAAACAGGCGTCGCTTCGTCTGATGAAGGGATCCCCGAAACAACAGTTGATAAAGCTTTTGACGGTAATATTGATACCAGGTGGGCAAGCGGCGGTATAGACAATGAATATATTTATGTTGACCTGGGTGCACGATATGACCTTTGCCGTATTGTATTACGTTGGGAAGCCGCTATTGGAAAAGCCTTTGACCTGCTGGTATCTGATGATGCCAAAAACTGGACTAAGATCAAATCGATCACAAACAATACAGACTTTGATGATTATATATCGGTAAAAGGATCGGGCAGATATGTGCGCCTGAACGCTATTGAGCGCGGCAGCCCGTACCGGTATTCGCTATATGAATTTGAGGTGTATGGTACCAAGAGTGCCGGAGATTGCGCAGTGCCAACTAATTTAGATAAAGTAAACATATATGAAAACTCGGCAGTGTTAAAGTGGGGAGCGACAGGAGCGACAAACTATAATGTGCAATACAAGGCTGTTGCCGCCACCGACTGGACAACCGTACCTGTTACCACTAACACCATAACTATCCAAGGTCTTTCGTGCGCTACCGACTACCTTTTCAAGGTACAGGCAACTTGTACCGGGGGCGGCACAAGTGTATACTCGGCGGTGGCATCCTTCTCGACCATGAAGTGTACTACTGTTTGCGATGCACTGCCTACCCGTTGGACAACCCAGGACATCGGCGATGTGGGCATAGCCGGATCGGCCTGTTATAATAATGACACGTTTGAATTAAATGGCTCAGGCAGAAATAAATCGCTTACTACGGATGCTTTGCATTTTGCCTATAAAACCTTAGTCGGTGATGGCGAGGTAAAAGCCAGGGTAGTTACCATGGATCAATCAGGCGCTGCCGCCGGTATCATGATCCGCGAAAGTATGGCGCCGGGTGCCAAATACGCGTTTATCGGCTTAACAGATAACAGTGCTATTTTCCAATCCCGGTTAAATACAGATGGCAACAGCGTTACCACCACCAATTCAACAGTAAGAGCACCATACTGGATCAAACTGATCAAGGTAAAATCGCTTTACACAGCATCTATCTCACCTGATGGGGTTAACTGGACGGCGGTTGGGCAGCCTACAGAGCTGGGCTTCGGCGCAGATGTCCCGGTTTATATTGGCCTTTCGATAAGCAGTTACAGTAATACCGTATTGTCAAAAGCTACGGTTGATAATTACCTATTCTCCGGCATTATGGAGTTGGAATTAAAGAGCTTCACCGCCAGCCTGACCCTCAGCAAAACCGTTATGTTGAATTGGGTAACTACCCTTGAAGGTAATATCGGCAGCTTTGTTATTGAAAAAAGCACAGATAACCTGCATTATACAGATGTTGATACCATTGCCGCCGTAAACAAAGGCAAGTTTATGAACACTTATACTTACGAAGTAATGAACCCTTATAAAGGGAATAATTATTACCGGTTAAGGATAGTAAGCCTGGATGGCAAAACCAGTTACTCGGCACCTGCTTATGTGAACATAGGTAATTCGCCCGCGCCAACGCTATATCCTAATCCCGCAAAAGATAAGATCAGCGTAGCGCAAAGTACAGATCCTATCCGGTCGCTAAAAATATTTGATATTGGTGGTGCACTGGTCAGAACCATTAATAACCAAAACAATGATTCAACAATAACGGTAACCGGCTTAATAACCGGTATCTATATTATGGAGATCAGGACATCGACATCCATTTTCAGGAAAAAATTTGTGGTAATTAATTGAATATTTGCAGGACATTCACCCTGGTCTAAAAATAAACATGCCCTGCTGGTTAAATAACCGCAGAGCATTTTTCGTTCAGGTAAAAAACATTAACCTGCTATTTTTATCTTTTTATTAAATGCTTATATTGCGGAGTATGCATTACCGGATCGGATCGTTTTGCACGGCCGGCCGAAAGAATTAATACAGCCAAAGTAAATCTTAGTATAATACGCTTAAAACAGTCTGAATGATAAGACCTTTCCTTGTATTGCTTTTATTTAGCAGCTTTATGGCCCGCGCCCAGTCGACCGTTAACTGGCCCCATCATAAAAAAGCAACCATCGTGCTTACTTATGATGACGCGCTGCAATCGCAACTGAACATAGCAGTACCCCAACTGGAAGCTGCAAATTTCAAGGCTACGTTTTTTCTTACTGCGGATATTAATTATGCTTCTATCCCCCGCTGGCGAAAACTGGCGCGCAAAGGATATGAATTGGCTAACCATACTATTTTCCATCCCTGTGCGCCCGGCAATGATAATACCATGTCATCAGAGCATTATACGCCTAACAGCATTATCCACGAAATTGATTATATGAACCATTTCTTGTACGCGGTTGACGGCAAAACATCGCGTACCTACGCCTTCCCTTGTACAGAAACCACTGTTGGCGGTGTTGATTATGTAGATACACTAAGGAGATTTGGCCTGGTAAAATACGCCCGTGTTGGTGGGGATGTTGATGCCGTGATCACCGATTTTAAAAAACTGGATAAACTGCAGGTACCCTCATACGGCCTTGATGGGGGTGAAACCGCAGACAAGCTGATCAGTTTTGTAAAGGATGTACAAAAGACCGGTGGCATGGGTATTATTATGTTTCACGGCATCGGCGGCGATTATCTTACCGTTTCTGCAGAGGCACACCAGCAATTATTAAATTACCTAACGGCAAATCAGTCTGAGATCTGGGTTACAACCTTTCAGCAGGCTATGGATTATGCTACGGGTCCGGCAAAATAAATAGTGGCGTTGTCTCTGCCTTTCCGGCTTTTCTGTGCCCTTGTTTTGCCTTGTAAAACCACAGCATATTTACCCCGAAATATTTTTTTGGATTTGTGTAATAAGTTCTTTACATTAGTATAACCAATTATAAACCTATTTAAAAATACCTGCCACCCTGCGCAGGTATTTTACCTGTCCTGATTTAAACTGTTTCTTAGCATACCTTTAGTCTACCTAAACCTAATAACCTATATATGAAAACAGTAATTACCTTACCTGTAAAACTCTGCCTGTTTTTTTCAGTTTTAATATTACTTGCTTTTATCCCTCGTGGAGATGACCCTGTTGATAAGCTGGTAACCACTTTGCAACGTTGGACCGATTCTATCCCGCAGGAGAAAGTGTACCTGCAAATGGATAAACCTTATTATGCTTTGGGAGATACCATTTGGTTCAAAGGATATTTAACCATCGGTAGCAGGCACCAGCTCTCAGCATTAAGCGGGGCAGTTTATGTCGACCTGATCACCGAGCAGGATTCATTAGTTCGATCTTTAAAGTTGCCGGTAACCTCGGGTATGGTCATGGGTGATTTTATTTTGAGCGATGAGCTGAAAGAAGGCAGTTACCGCATTCGTGCCTATACGCAATGGATGCGAAACGCCGGGCCCGAATATTTCTTTGACCATACCTTTACCGTTGGCGATATCGGCGGGGGTAATATCGTTACCAAAGCAGATTATGGCTATAAAGATGAAAACGGAAAGCCGGTACTGACCGCCATGCTCAACTACACCGACGACCAGGGCAAGCCCATTGCCGGCCGGGATGTGCGCTATACGCTGATGATCGGTAAGAAACCCGTTTGGTCGCAGAATGTAAAAACGGATGTACATGGGAATATCCCGGTGAAAATCATGAATGACAAACACGCGGATCTGACCGGTTCGTATATCCATACCAGCATCCACGGGACCGGCAAATACCCGGTAACAAAAGATTTCCCTATCAAAGCAAACCTGATGCAAACCGATGTTCAGTTTTTTCCCGAAAGCGGAAACTTTGTGAATGGAATATACTCGAGAGTAGCATTTAAAGCAGTAGGCATTGATGGCTTGGGCACGGCTATAAAAGGAAATGTCACTGATAATGAAAACAATGAAGTAGCCAGGCTAAATACCCTGCATGCAGGAATGGGCAACTTTTTAATCAAACCCCAAACAGGTAAAAGCTATACGGCTAATATTACATTCGCTGATGGAACTGCCAGGGCAATACCATTACCTAAAGCTTTAGACGAAGGTTATGTGCTCAGCGTTTACCAAACTACTAAAGACAGCGTACTGGTCAGGATCCATGCTTCAGCAAATAATTTGCATACAAGCATCAATTTAATAGTCCATAGCAGCGGCGAAACCATCTTTGCCAACCCGGTGACGATAGGCGGCCCTTTAACATCGATCTGGCTGGCTAAAACGTCTTTTCCCGGCGGCATAGCGCAGTTTACGATTTTTAACAGCAATAATGAACCCTTAAATGAGCGCATCGCTTTTATCAGGGGTAATGATAAAATGCAGCTGAATATTAAAACTGCCAAAACCACTTATAACAGTAAAGAGCATGTGCTGATGGACCTGGAAGCCAAAGACAGCAAAGGCAAACCTACCTTCGGCAATTTCTCTGTCGCGGTAACTGATGAGAGCAAAGTGCCGGTAGATGAAAGTGCCGAGAGTACGATCTTTTCCAATTTGCTTTTAACATCCGATCTGAAAGGTTATGTAGAAAAACCCAATTATTATTTTACCAAAGATGATGATGAAGAAGTAAACAAAGCTTTAGATAACCTGATGCTGACACAAGGTTACAGACGATTTGAATGGAAGGAACTGAATAATACAGTCAACACCAAGCCCAAATTTGAAGCAGAAGGTTTAGGCAGTAATATTTCAGGCACCATAACCACTTTGGGCCACAAACCTTTGCCGGAAGCCAATGTAATGCTAACCGCGCTAAAAGCGGGGGTTACCAAAATTACCACCAGCGACGCCAACGGCAGGTTCATATTTAAAGATCTGTTTATTACAGATAGTGTAAGAATTGCTATACAAGGCAGGACCGCTAAAAACAGTGATAAGTTGATCACCATTGTAGATACGACGCCAAAAGTCAGGATAAACAGAAACCCAAACCTTGCTGATGTGAGTACAAATATCACCGGGACACTTAAAATCTATATTGATAATGGCAAAAAAGAAGATGATATCTACGAAAAGCTGGGTCAGCTGGATAAAGTACATAGACTAAGAGAAGTACAAATAAGAGCAAAGAAACCAACCCACGAACCTTACACTTACCAGGGGCCGTTACGGATTCCCGAAGGCCTTTCTGATCAGGTATATACGCCACCTGCAGATGTAGCGCCCCTGGAGATTTCGTTAGGTGCCTATTTACAACATGAGTTACGCAAAATAGAGTTTAGGCCGTTAAAAATTGATGATATATTCATTACCAATTATCCGTATGGCTATGTCAATGGCAATTACGTTCCCCTGCAACTTGTTGTTGACGGACAGTCTATGCGTCCATTCGAAATAGCCGAATATCTAGATGACAATTTCGTAGATATTGATCAGATAGCTAAAATAGAATTAGTGCTAAGCAGCCCTTCATTAATCTATGCGCTACACGGCGCATCTTTAATGATCTATACCAAAAGGGGCTATATCAGGAAAACTAATAACCCCGCCATGGTTAACATTACTCCGCGGGGCTTCAACAAAGTCCGCGAATTCTATTCACCCCGCTATGACCGGCCGGGCAATGCGGATAAACTACCCGACCTGCGCACTACCGTTTACTGGAACCCGTACTTGAAAACCGATGTATCAGGCAAAACCACATTTAACTTCTTTAACGCCGATGGCCCCGGCACTTACCGCGTGGTGGTTGAGGGCATCAATGCCGCCGGCGAGCTGGGCAGGCAGGTGTTCCATTACACCGTGGATGGCAGCCAGGCAGCAATTCTTAGCGGTGCAGGCACTGTATTGGCGGCTTCGCCTGATAAAGGGTTATCGCTTATTACCGACTCGTTGGGCAGTCTGAACAAACGCCTGCCGGTAGAGAAAGTATACCTGCATACCGACAAACCTTATTACAATACCGGCGATACGCTTTGGTTTAAAAGCTATGTACTGGATAATAACTATCAGCCATCAAAATTGAGCGGGATATTATACGTAGAGTTAGATAATGATACAGCCGAAATGGTGAGGCGCATCAGCATACCTATTAAAGACGGAACTGGCTGGGGGCAGATCCCCTTATCAAAGGTCATTTTTCGCGAAGGTGGTTATACCTTAAGGGCCTATACCAACTGGATGCAGAACTTTGGCCAGGATTATATTTTTAGTCAGCGGTTTTATTTGGGCCAACCCTCGTCTGCTTCCTGGCTGGTCAAATCAACCGCGTCTATTAACCAGGTAGCCGATAAGGACCAGTTACAGGTAGAATTGAAGCTGAACCATGCAGATAAATTCGCGTCGCCGGTAGCGGTAAAAAAAGTACAGGTTAAAATTTATAATGGTGACCATTATCTGTTTAAGGAAGACCTGCAAACGGGCATAGACGGCTCATTGAAATTTAGCGGGATCTTAAAAGAAAAAATGGATGGCCGGCAAATAAGGGCACAGGTGATCAGCCTTGAAAAAGGCGATGACTTTAAAACGATAGTGGTTCCCCTGCGCATTAACCGTGACCAAAAGATAGATCTGCAGTTTTTGCCGGAAGGCGGTAAACTGGTTACCGGTTTAAAGTCTGTAGTAGGATTTAAAGCTATTGCAGAAAGCGGCAGCGGAGCCGATGTGTCAGGCTCCATATATGACGGTAAAGGCAATGCAGTTATATCCTTTACATCCCTGCATAACGGGATGGGCTCATTTGAATTTACCCCAAAAGCAGGCGAAGTTTATACTGCACGTACCAGCAAGCCTATTGTTAAAAGTTTTGAGCTGCCAAAAATAAGCCCGGTCGGTACAGTTATCCATATCAGTAACCCCGAGCAAAGCGAAGACCTGAAAATTTCAATTGCCGGTGGTAATTCTTTAGGCACGGACAGCGCCTGTTACATCATAGGTACCTCGCGGGGATTGGCTTATTATTCAGAAAAAATAGCGCCGGGGCAAACCGAACTTACTGTATCTAAGAAATTATTTCCGTCAGGGATGATAAGGTTCGCCTTGTTTAAAGGCCGCAGGCCTGTTAATGAGCGCGCGGTATTTATCGATCATAAGGATGGGTTAAACATCAAGGTGACACCCAACAAAATGGCTTATGTTAAACGGGACAGTGTAGGTTTAGAGATCGAGGTTAAGGATAAAAACGGCATCCCCGTTCAGGGTAATTTCTCGTTAGCTGTTAATGACGACTCGCAGGTTAAGCCGGACAGTTTGGATAATAACGGCATAGCTGCAAGCCTGCTCATTAATTCTGAATTAACAGGACATATTGAATCGCCGGGATATTACATCAACAGGAAAGATAAGGAAGCATGGCAAGCGCTGGATAACCTGATGCTTACACAAGGCTGGACAGGTTATGACTGGAAAGATGTGTTTACTAAACCTAAAGCAATTGCTTTTAAAGCAGAGAAAGAGTTTAAAATAACCGGAAGGGTTAGTAACCTGACTAACAAGCCGATAGTCAATGCACAGGTTTTGATCTCGTCGCAAAAACCGGCATTCATAACTACAACCACTACTGATGTGAACGGTATCTATACTTTTAAAAACTTGCCCGCTATTGACACCGGTTCATTTTTCTTACAGGCCAATAATGAAAAAGGTAAACCCATGACTTTCGGCGAGATAACTGCCGAGCGTTTTAAAGCGCCGAAAATTCCGGAAACGTTAAAAGCGCCGGTATTACCCTGGTATGTTAACAGTGACAGTACACAGGTAAACTATGTCATTAAAAAAGCTGAAATGGAAAATGAGGCCAATTATAAAATGAAAGGTAATGTATTAAAAGAAGTAAAAATAAAAGGGAAAAAGATAATCCCGGGTTCTGATTACCCGCTGGGGCCGGGCGATTCGGACATAGCGCTTGATCAGCAGGATATTAAAGAATCAGCTACAGCTAATCTCTATGATCTGTTAAAGCAAAAGGTCCCGGGTTTTAGAATACTTGGCGCCCGGAGAATTAAATTTAATGGAAAATTCATGGTAATACCTGTATTGATATTTAACAATCATAACGTCGATATCAGGATAGATGGCTGGCCGATACCACTTGATGTAGATATGCCGGATACACGATATATATACTCGTATGGCCTCGATGACAAACTTATCCTCATTAATGCCCCTATAAGTATAGAACAATATATACCCATGGTTGACGAAGTAAGAGACGCGCTAAGTGAGTATAAGGTTGTAGGCTTAAAAGGCCTGGAGGTAGCTTACAGTGAAAAATATACCAACAGGCTTGCCATGCCATATCCGCCGCCAGATTTTGATATCGCGCGAATTGAGATCACAACCGTAAACGGAAAAGGCTGGTTTAGGGATACCAAACCAGCCACTATAACTTACCGCCCATTACCCCTTATGTACCCGCAACAATTTTACAGCCCTAAATACAAGGTGGCATCAAACGTAACTGTGCCTGATTACCGCGCCACCCTGTACTGGGAGCCAAACATCAACACCGATCAGAATGGCAAAGCCAGGGTATCTTTTTACACCTCTGATATTAAAGACAAATACACCATTAAAATTTCGGGCATAGATACTAACGGCGGCATTGGCGATGGGAGTTTTAAATTAAACGACAATGCAAAAGCCCAAACGTTTTAGGGCGCATGGTCAAATCCCGCCCGTTGGGCTACATGGACACAATTAACCATGCCCCATCGGGGCTACCTCTTTGTAGAAATTAACCACGAGACACATTTTTGCTCCGTAGGTGCAACCCTTAATAAATAGATTGAACCTGTCAAGCCATGGGTTGCACCTACGGAGCAATTCTTGATTTTTGCCTTTTACTACAAATAGGTAGCCCCGATGGGGCATGCCTGTTTAACGACTAAAAATGTGTCCACACAGTAGCCCGTTGGGAGGGAATCGCACAAACTCAGCGCTCTTTTTATTTTTCGAACATTTGCAGGGTAATCATCGGTTATTACTTCAATATCTCATCGATAATAGTCAATTCCTCCTGGCTAAACTTGGTATTTTCCAGGCATTTTAACGAGTCGAGCAATTGCTCGGGCTTACTGGCACCTACCAGTACCGAGGTTATGCGGTCGTCTTTTAAGATCCATGACAATGCCATGTGGGCCAGTTTTTGGCCCCGTTGTTGGGCAAGGTCATTTAGCTTTTTAACCTTTTCTATCTTGTCCGGGGTGATGCTGTTTTCGGTCAGCGAGTCGCCAACTTTCAGGGCCCTTGAATCAGCAGGGATCCCGTGCAGGTATTTATCAGTCAACAGCCCCTGCGCCAATGGCGAGAACGGGATACAACCTATCCCCTCTTCTTCAAGCACATCTAATAAACCACCTTCAACCCAACGCTCAAACATCGAATATTTAGGCTGATGGATAATGATAGGCGTACCCATTTCTTTTAATAGGGTGATAGCTTTTTTTGCTTCGGGCGCTTTATAGTTAGAGATCCCCACATACAGAGCCTTTCCCTGGCGGACGATCAGGTCGAGCGCCGCCATGGTTTCTTCCAGCGGTGTTTCCGGGTCCGGGCGATGGTGATAGAATATATCCACATAGTCCAGCTTCATTCTTTTCAGGCTTTGATCAAGGCTCGATACCAGGTATTTTTTGGTACCCCAATCGCCGTAAGGGCCGTCCCACATGGTATAGCCGGCTTTTGACGATATGATCAGCTCATCGCGATGGTCCCTGAAATCAGAGTGCAGGATCCTGCCGAAATTCTCCTCTGCCGAGCCCGGCGGCGGACCGTAATTATTGGCAAGGTCAATATGGGTAACACCATGGTCAAATGCGGTTTTAAGGATATTGCGGCTATTTTCAAGCTGGTCATAATAGCCAAAGTTTTGCCATAAACCCAATGATACAGCAGGCAGCTTTAAGCCGCTTTTGCCGCTACGTTTATAAGGCATTGATTCGTAACGTTGAGAGGATGGTTGGTAAGACATTATAAAAGTGTTCGGTTAGTAATCTTGTACGTTATAAGTTCCCCTCTTGAGAGGGGGCGCGTTGGAGAGTGCGGCTGTAGGGGTGTGTTAAACGCGCGAAAGGACACACCCCTTCCCCTCTCAAGAGGGGAATCGCACACGGCCGTTTCTTTTTCGTCGTAGGCCTTATCAATTTAACCGGCTTTGTTAGCCTTCGTAAAATAAGTATTAAAAAACATCAAATGATACGAAACAGAGTTTGCCCAATAATCGGAGGTATGCGCACCCGGTCGCGAAGTAAAATCATGCGGAATGTTGCGCTCCACCATTTTATCATGCAATATGCAGTTTACCCGGTAAAAGAAATCATCAACACCGCAATCAAACGTAATAGCCAGCGAGTTTGGTTTGATCAGGTACAGCATATTGGTTACGGTATTCTTCTCCCAGTTGTCCGGATTTTCAGCATAGGTCCCCAGGCGTTTCGCCATATCCCAGTTATTAGGGAAAGGGCGGATATCCACGCCACCGCTCATACTGCCTACCGCGCCGTAAACGTCCTGGTGCCTTATCGCCAGGTACATAGCGCCGTGCCCACCCATACTCAGGCCCGAGATGGCACGGCCGGTTTTGTTTTTAATGGTCTTATAATTTTTGTCGATATAAGTAACCAACTCTTTTGAAACATAAGTTTCATATTTAAATGCCGGATCAACCGGGCTGTCAAAATACCAGCCGGTAACGCCGCCATCGGCACAAACAATCATCAGGTGGTATAAATCGGCCCAGATGGCAATGCCGGGGTTGAGCCCGTAAAACTGCTTATAGTTACCACCGGCACCATGCAGCAAATACACCACCGGGAACTGTTTGCCTTGCTCGTAATCTGCAGGAGTAATTACTATGGCCTTTATTTTTTTGTGCATCGCATCGCTGTAAGTTTCAACGGTATCAACCTTTGCGGCTTTGGCAACGGTTACCGCCAATACCAGGAATGCTATCAGGAATAAATTTTTCTTCATTTGTTATTAATTAACAGGTGTAAAGGTGATGTCGCGCAGATTAATGTGCTGCCAGTTTTGGGCCACCGGGGTAACCGTAATGGTAGTTAAACCAACCTTGTCAATCTTAATCTGACCAAGACTATTCACCTCATACTTACCGTCATTGCCGGTAGCTTTAGCTGTTTCTTTTACAGATTGGTCACCAACTTGTATAGTAAACGAGTTTCCCTCGCTAACTGCACCGATAGGCGCGGATATTGAATAGGTACCGGCCTTGGTTATTTTGATCTGCCATGAAGCCGTAGATTTAGCACTGGTCCAGTAACCCAGGTTAGGCGGGGTATGTTCTGATTGCACGCCGCCTTTGGTATCGGCATCAGCAGGGCTTAAAACAAACGAGCCATCTGCATTTGCAGAAGGAATTATGGTTTCAACATCAGGCTTGCCTTTGACCACTAATTTAATAACCGTTGCGTCTTCATTCAGCGCAGCTGACGGAACAGTAATTGAAAGTCCATCGGCTCCCTTTTTAACTTTTAAAGCTGTACCGTTAGCCAAAAGTTTAGCAGATAAAGCTTCGTTTTTCAATCCCGGTACTAATAGCTTACCATTGGTAGGCCAGTCGAATACACTTAAATATAAAGTAGTATTACCGTCAGCCATTTCTTTGGTAGTACATCTTCCCCATGGTAATTTACGGAAAGGACTTGCCGTAGTACCATAAATTGCTTCGCTGTTCGCCTTCATCCAGGCACCCATGTCCTTCAATCTTTCTACAATAGGCTCCGGGATCTCGCCGGTTGATTTAGGGCCGATATTCAGCAGGTAATTACCGCCTTTTGAAGCAATATCCACCAAATTACGGATCAGTGTTTTGCTGGTTTTCCAATGATCGTCATAGGTTTTAAATCCCCAGGTATCATTCATGGTCATACAGGTTTCCCAATAACGGCCGGGTATGCCTGTGGCAGGGATATATTGCTCGGGGGTTTCCAGGTCGCCCTCAACACCGCCGCCTAACCGGTTGTTGGTAATAATGTTTGGATGATCTTTAAGCAACGGCGTGATCTTAGCGGCGCGTTCTTTGGTCATGTCGGTAGGTACGTCCCACCAAAGCTCGGCTACATCGCCATAGTTATTCAGGATCTCTTTTATCTGCGGGATAGCTACTTTATCAAGGTAATCGTCAAAACTGCCATTTTGCTTTTTATCCCAATGGCCGCCGGCGGCTGCACCACCCGGATTGTTCCAGTCGTTAGCCTGCGAATAATAAAAGCCCAGCTTCATGCCATACTTGCGGCAGGCATCGGCCAGCATTTTTATAACGTCTTTATGGTAAGGGCTTCTTTTTACAATATTCCAGTCGCTGGCTTTCGAGTCGAACATGGCAAAGCCATCGTGGTGCTTGGTAGTGATCACAATGTATTTTATACCTGCTGCCTTAGCCATTTGCACCCATTTTTCAGGGTCGTACGCTGTCGGATTAAAATCTTTGGCATAAGCCTGGTAAGTATCCACCGGGATCTTAGCGTCGTGCATGATCCATTCGCCCAGGCCGGGCATCTTCTTACCCTCATATACACCTGCCGGTACGCTGTACACGCCCCAGTGAATAAACATACCGAAACGGGCTTTGCTCCACCACGCCATGCGATTAGTTTCTACAACAGCGTGTTTATTTGTCTTTTTCTTTGGGATTGGCTTACCCGGCTCATAGGCCTTGGCCATACCGGTATTTAGCATCAGGGCAGCGGCCAGCATGGCGGTGCCAAAAGCAGTATATTTTCGCATTACTGAGTAATTTAGTTATTGGTTATGTTGTCAAAGTTAAACTTTTGGCGCCCATCCCGGCTCATAGGTACGGCTCCATAATTTTTCAGCTTCCGGGTCATTCAATATATGCGCGTTCTTAGGGTCAAGGTGCAGGTCGCGGCCCACGCGCCAGGCAATATTGCCCAACTGCATGGCGACAACGCTTTTATAACCCAGCTCCACGTCGCAATTTGGTTTTTTATTATCGCGGATGCTTTCTAAAAAGTTAGCCACGTGCAGGCTGTCCATACCCAAACTCGGGCTGGCAGTGTTACGTCCCTGGATAGAAGCATCTTCAGCAGGTCCTTGTTTTTTAACTTCTTTGATCAGTTTGCCGTCCAGGTCGTACACCTGGTATTCTTCACCATCAGTATTGATGCTGCCTTTGTCGCCGTAGAAGATAACACCACGGTCCTGGCCTTCTATCTTTTTACCGTTCGAGCTGCGGTTTTCCCACATCAGCATTACACGGTCGGGATATTCTAAAGTTACAATTTGTGTATCCGGAGTCTCCCAGGCATCCTGGTATTGATACCTGCCACCCATTGACGAAACGCGCGTTGGCAAATCGACGCCTAAACCCCAACGGGCCAGATCCACCTCGTGGGTGCCGTTATTCAAAGCCTCGCCGGTACCATAGTTCCAGCGCCAGTGCCAGTTGTAGTGGATCAATCCATCCTGGTAAGGCTGGCGCGGCGCGGGGCCTTGCCATAACTCGTAGTTCAACCAATCGGGTACCGGACCGGGTTTTAAGGTCAGCGGCTTGCGGTTATTGGTATACCAGGCTTTAGCAAAACCTACACGGCCGATAATACCGTCATGCAACTCTTTCACACACTGGATAGCCAAAGGTGCAGAGCGGCGCTGCGCGCCCATTTGTACTATGCGGTTATATTTACGTGCCGCCTGTACAGCCAGCTCGCCCTCGTGCGGGTTATGGCTAAGCGGTTTTTCAACATATACGTGTTTGCCGGCCTGGCAGCCCATAATGGCCATAGGCGCATGCCAATGATCCGGGACTGCTATATAAATGGCGTCGAGATCTTTGTCCTGCATTACTTTGCGCACGTCGCCCTCGCCTTTGGGCGAGTTGCCATTGGCAGCCGCGGCCACCTTTTTTTGTGTAATCGGGATGGTTCTTGAATCCACATCGCACACGGTATTAACCAGGCAATTTGGCTGTTTGGCAAATGTGGTACACATACTGCCGCCACGGCCGTTGAGCCCGATAATAGCTACGTGAATACGATCATTGGCGCC